>PPCM01000049.1_pt1 | contig 236156 bp, 232 predicted proteins | sample 1555541 | NCBI WGS metagenome assembly PPCM01 (sample SAMN05284479, study PRJNA326546) | Marine sediment metagenome, whole genome shotgun sequencing project. | isolation source: marine sediment | place: Germany: Wadden Sea | collected 2012-09-05
TTTAAAGAGGTGATAATTATGATTAATGCCTATTTAGAGAAAATGAATATCTTAGTAGTTGAGTTAGATGAAAGATTTCACAACGGTGAGTTGTTTAACATTGCTTTATATAGAGAACAAGAGGAAGTAGAATTAACGTTTTTAGAGAAAGACCATAAAATACTTAAATATGAAGTAGACTTTGTATTTGGTTATACGTATACTCTTAAAATTAATAACGGATTTGATGTGTACGTAGATTTATCTAAGGTAGTGAGAACGCCTGAGTTTGACCAAAGATATAAGTACGATGGTTTTTTAGGTAGTATGTATGATGGTGTGACCAAGTTTTCGGTATGGGCACCAACAGCTGAAGCTGTGAGAGTGTTCTTCCCATTTATGGATCGTTCGTACGCTATGACCAGATCAAAGGGTGTATATTCTGTTGAAGTTGAACAGGACTTAAGAGGAGAGCGTTATGTTTACGTTGTAAAGCGTAACGGGGCTTGGTATGAATCCATTGACCCATACGCATCTTTAAACGCTGACAATTCAAAATATTCAGTAGTATATAACCTTGAAGAGTCAGATTTTAAAAGAGAAGAGATTGATCCGGTCGATCAAGTGATTTATGAACTTCACGTTAGAGATTATACAATCAATAAAGACGTTGCACATAATGGTAATTATTTAGGAATGATTGAAGCTGGAAGTTTTGAGTATATTAAAGACTTAGGTGTTACACATGTTCAGTTAATGCCTGTTTATGATTTTGGATCTGTTAAGGAAAATAGTGGTAAGTTTTATAACTGGGGGTATGATCCTGTTCAGTTAAATGTACCAGAGGGCTGGTATGCTACTAATAATGAAGATGATTCAAAAGTTATAGAATTTAAGAAAATGATAGATCATGCACATTCTGTTGGATTAAAAGTAAACATGGACATGGTGTTTAATCACGTGTTTATAATGCATCAGCATGCGTTTGAAAAGATTGTACCGGGATATTATTTTAGATATAAGGGTGAAGAACTATCTAATGGATGTTTCTGTGGTAATGATGTTGAATCTAGCAGATATATGTCTAGAAGATTTTTCTGTGATACTGTAGAAAGATGGGTTAAATACTATGGTATCGATGGATTTAGATTTGATTTAATGGGTATTCATGACTGCGTGACTATGAATATGGTTAGAGAACGTCTTGATTCTATAAGTCCAGGACTTATGTTATACGGTGAAGGATGGGATATGCCTACTTTATTCGATGAACCATTAGCGAACATTAAAAATAGTCATTTAATGCCTAGAATTGGACATTTTAATGACTATGTAAGGAATAACTTTAAGATTTTGAATTTCCATGGACTATTTGAAGAGAATATACTACCACTTGAAAAATCAATTAATTACGTAGAATGTCATGATGATGAGACTTTATTTGATTTAGTGGGATATGAAAAGAGTAAAATGATAACTACATTCTTAATACTCGCTCCAGGAACACTATTTATACATGCGGGTCAAGAATTTTATAGAACTAAAAAAGGAATAAGAAACACTTATTGTTCTCCGGACTATATCAATGCATTAGACTGGGAGAGACATAATGAACATTTAGAGTATGTAAATCATGTAAAAGAAATGATTTCACTTAGAAAGAGATTTGATAACTTTAAAGGGTATACCTATACATTAGGAGACCATGAATTAACAATTGAAAAAGCAAGCAAAAAAATATATATTCGATACAACAAGGAGAGTTACGAAAAGTATTCTCTAAAACCATACGAGTTTTCGATAGAGGTAAATGATGATTAGACTTGAAAAAATGTCGAAGTATTACTATTCGAAGCGTCACATTGTATTAGGATTAAGAAATATTGACCTAGAGTTTAAATCTGGGGAATTTGTTGCGATAACAGGAGAATCGGGTAGCGGAAAATCTACCCTTTTGAATGTCATTAGTGGGCTTGATACATTTGAACAAGGTAAGATGTACGTTAATGAACAGGATATATCTACCTTTAGTGATCAAGAACTAGAGGAATATAGAAAAGAAAATATCGCATTTGTATTTCAAAACTATAATATTATCGATAGTTATACAGTAGAGGAAAATATTGAATTACCACTTATCTTCCAGGGTGTAGAAAAAGAAGAAAGAAAAGAAATAGTAAGTGATCTTATTCAAAAAGTTGATCTAATTGACAAAAGAAATCAAAAAGCTTCTAGTTTAAGTGGTGGAGAGAAGCAACGAACTGTAATTGCGAGAGCGTTAGCTAAAAATGCACCAATTATTATAGCGGATGAACCTACGGGTAACTTAGATGTTGCTTCATCTAAGAGAGTTATAGAGTTATTAGCAGAGATAAGTAAGGAAAGATTAGTAATTATCGTAACACATGATTATGAGTCTATCCATGAGTACGTTACTAGAAAAATTAGACTGTATGATGGAGAGATTGTAGAAGATTCTGTTTTAAAACCATTTACTCAAGCTGAGACTTCTAAACCAGTGTTCACTTCAAAACTGGTTGATTTAGTTTCATTATCAATTAGGAATTTAGTGTCAGTTCCAAAGAAAACAATCTTTATGTTAATGTTTTTAACGTTTATAGTGTCATCAATCTTTTTAATGTACGGGAATAACTTAAGAACGATTAATAGTGCGAATTCAGCTACAACTCATTATTTCCCTAATTCGAGAGTAGAACGTTTAATCGTAACGAAGTACGGTGAATCGTTTACTGAAACAGAATTAGAGGATATATCGAAGTTAGAATACGTTAATTCACTTATTCATAACGATTCAATACTCGATACAACGTTAGTAACAGGTAAGTATAACGACGAATACCAAATAGATCAGTTTTACGAGTTTGAAGTTAATAGTATTGATATGTTAAATGAACAACTAATAGAAGGTCGCCTACCTGAAAAACCAGGAGAAGTAGTTATAAGAGAACATGACCAGTTCAGACTAGAGGAAAGAATTTATTTTTCAAACGCCTTTACGGTCGTTCCGAAAGAGGGCACTAAAACAAATGATTATTCATACCGAATAGTTGGGTTTATCTCTGCTGAAAATACGGAATCTTCTTATAATAAGGTCTTTATGGTAAATGAGGATTTAATGGAGTTAAATGAAACTGTTGTATATGAAAATAGTATGGTAGAACTTCAAGTCAATGAGTTTAAATACAATCTTACCGCAGATGTTAGAATTGACAACTCATTAGAAGATGACGTTGTTTTGGCATATGACTTAATGTTTTACGACATTATGATAGATATGAAGTACATAGTATACGGACCAGGCGATATGCCTGTTTTATTGGTTGATGCAGAGGATTTGGCTAGATTCTTAGCTGAAAACAGCTTTTACATAAATGCTTATTCAACCTTTGAAGATTATATTGAGCCCAATGAAGTCATTATGACGAGTGAAATATACGAACCTCATCCGTTTGGAACAGGTATTTATATGAATTCATATACGTATAATAAGCTCTTTGATGAGGAAGTGTATCAAATAACTGTTGCGGTAGATGGTAAGTTTGAGGCAAATAAAGTCAGAGAAGAGTTAGATGGGTATAATACGTTTTATCCGAGTGAAATTATTACCGCTGACGTTGGGTATTTAATTCTTATTAGAAATATTCAAATGTCGTTAATGTTTGGGTTTACTGTGATTGTTATTTACTTCATTGGTTATTTTGTTTTAAAGAATATATTAAATTCCAAACAGAAAGACTATACGATTAATCGATCAGTAGGTGCCACAATTAAGAACTTAAGAACAATCATAGGTTATGAGTTAGCGATAGCTAGTTCTATAGCTTATTTGTCTTCGATTGGTTTGATTTACTATATAGAGAAATACATTGATTTTACAGTACTTAGGTATTTTAGATGGAATGATTATTTAACGATATACTTGATTACTCTAGTCATCGTTTATATGATTTCTAGAAGATTTAATAAGTCAATGTTTAAAAATTCTGTTATTACGTCTTTAAAAAGTGAGGTAGGACAATGATAAATGTTAAAAATATCAATAAATACTACTTCAAGAGTAAGAAGAATGAAAACCATGTATTAAAGGACGTTACAATTGATTTTCCAGATACCGGGTTAGTCGTTTTACTTGGTAAATCAGGAAGTGGAAAGACAACTTTATTAAACGTAATATCAGGACTTGATAAACCAGATGATGGTTATATCAAAATATTAAATAAAGAGTTTGATAACTATAATGAAAAAGAATGGAATAGAATTAGAAACCAACACATCGGTTTTATATTCCAAAACTATAAGATTATTGAAGATATTTCAGTATATGAGAATATCGAATTAGTATTAAGAATGAATGGTATTACAGATGTAGAAGATAGAATTAAATACGTTTTAAATGCAGTTGGATTAAACGACTATGAAAAACGTATGTCTAGTGCTCTTTCAGGGGGAGAACAACAAAGAGTATCAATCGCAAGAGCGTTAGCAAAAGACGCATCAATTATCATTGCTGATGAGCCTACTGGTAACCTTGATAGTAAGAACACCGTTGAAGCGATGGACATATTAGAAGAGATTTCTAAGACTAGATTAGTCGTGATGGTAACACATGATGAGATGTTGGCTAATTGTTATGCTGATAGAATTGTGAAGATGCAGGATGGTTACGTCTTGAGTGATAATGAGAATATCAAACAGGATAAGTCTCTTTTACTAGAACATTTAATTAACTATTTAGAATATAACAAACAAGTAGTTGAGGATAATGATTTGAAAGTAAATTATTATACAGATGATGACTCTCCAACTGAAATAGATGTTTATAAGAAGAATGATACATTGTACGTACAATCAAATCAAAAAATTAGGCTTGCTGAAGATGTTTACAGAGAAGCTGAGCAGAAGACGTTTTCTTTAGAATCTGTTGAAAAGAACGAAAAGAAAACATTTATAACATTGAAACATTCTCTTATGTTAGCTTATAAACGATTAGGTAAACTATCTATATATAATAAACTACTTTATCTAACACTTGCTTTAGTTGGTGTTGTCGCTTCGATTGCGACAGGTTTGCTTGGTAGAGTGAGTATATATGATGACTCTGATATTGTTACTAAGTCAAGAAACTACGTTACAGTTGAAATTGACAATACTTGGTACAACAATGTTACGGAGTTTGCGGAGGAACATAGCTTAAGTAATTTAAACTTTGTAATGGATCAACCAAAATTCAAAATAGAAACACCTAGTTATTATCAGATAAGTAATTTCATGGATTTATATGCACATCCATCTGATATTTCACTTATTAGTGAAGAAAATATTATATATGGAAAGTATCCAGATGCGATAAACCAAATCGTTATAGATGAAATGCTAGTAAATCAAATAATTAAAAACAATAATGAAAGAGGAATTGATTCATATGAGGATATTCTTCATTCAAGTATCGTAATTCAGTCAAGTGGTTCACCGTATGACATTAAATCTGAATCTTTCTTGAAGTTTGAAATAGTGGGTATATCAAATGATCAATCACCTACTTTATGGATGAGCGATAGTTTGCTTTATTCTATACTCGTTCCAAACGTAGTTGATAAATCCATATTAGACGGTCAATTAGTCATTATAGGAGAAGAACCGACTGCTGTTAGAGAAGTTATACTAAATAGCCGCTATACGAGACATTTCGGTGGTATACCACAACAAGTAGGTACCGCTGTAGGTACTTTGAGTGTTACAGGGGTTTATGAGTATTACACGGATGACTATTTAACAGATATAAGAAATATCATGTTAACAGATGGTGAGTTAATTAAACAGTTATACTTTGAAGTTAATAATATAACAAGTTCTAAAACTGAGTTCTTAGTCTATTCAGAGACACCAGAAGAACTTATTATAGAATTAAGAGAAAAAGGGATAGAAGCTTATAGTGAGTACCATGAACAATACAAAGATCTTGTAGAACAAACTAATACTGAAAACGGTGGTTATTATATGTTTAGTATATTATCACTTGTAATATCAGCTCTATCAATATACTTCATCATTAGATCTAGTTTATTATCACGAGTTTATGAGATTAGTGTTTATAGGGCTCTCGGCTCGTCTAAAGGTGATATTTTGAGGATATTTATAGTAGAGATAATTCTTATCACTACACTTTCCTCAATTATAGCGTTTATCGCTACTTCAGCTATATTAATAGGGTCACAACAAGAAGTAGTTGAGTATATAAGTTTCGTTGTATACTCTCCAATTACTATTCTTGGGGCTGTATTGTTACTTTATATCACGAATATTATCTTTGGTATCGCACCAGTCACACTACTATTAAGAAAGACGCCTGCAGATTTATTTGCAAAATATGACATATAATGAGATTAGATAAGTACTTAGCAAAATGTGGCTTAGGTTCAAGAGCCATAACGAAAAAGATAATTAAACAAAAGAGAGTTACTGTTTTTGGTGAAGTAGTTGTTAATACAAACCAAGAAGTAACAGAAGGAGTAGCTGTAGATGGAATTGAGGTAACATTTAAGGAATTCATCTACTTCATGCTTAATAAACCAAAAGGTGTTATTAGCGCTTCAAGTGATAAATCACATAAGACTGTTGTAGATTTGTTTAAAGGATATGAACATTACGGACTATTTCCTGTTGGTAGACTTGATAAAAACACAACTGGGCTGTTAATAATCACAAACGACGGAAAGTTAACGCATGAGTTAATCTCACCTAGAAGAAATAAACCAAAGACCTATTTATGTACTCTTAAAAAGCCTTTTGAGAACTTTTACATACAGGCAATTAAAGAAGGAATACCACTTTCAGACTTCTTTACTAAACCAGGTATTGTTAAGAAAGTATCGGAAAATGTATGTGAACTTACAATATTTGAGGGTAAATACCATCAAGTGAAAAGGATGTTTACAACACTTGGTAACGAGATAACTGAGTTGCATAGACTTAGTATGAATGAACTTCACTTAGACGAAGCCCTGAAACCAGGAGAGTTTAAGGAATTAAGTGAAGAAGAACTGAATATATTAAAAAACTAAACTTTTATTCAAAGTTTAGTTTTAATATACGTTTTATTTTATTCAAGTCTATAAATCTAGATTCACGGAGCATTTCCTTTTGGTTTGAAAATACTAATACAGTAGGTACTGTAAACACTAGATGTTCTCCTCTAAACTCTGGAGTATCATCGATGTAAACCTCAGTTAAATTCACTCCGTATTCTTTCAGTATTGGTAGTAGTTGTGCTTTCGTAATGTCGCATACTCCGCATCCATGAGATTTCGCTAATACAACACTGAAGTCACTGCTTAAAATGTCTTTTATTTCGTTCATATTTTTCATAATCATATCATCACCCACTTCATTATACAGTATTAATTTAAAGGGTAAATGAAAACGCATTTTAAAACAATACTATAATTGTTATTTATATATGTAAAGTGTTATAATATAACGACGGAGGCAACTATGAAAAAGGAAGCAAAAAAACTTAAAGAATTATTCCAAAGCAAAAGAACGTACCGTGAGTTTTCATCTACTGAAATACCAATTGAGGTGATAACTGATTGTATAGGAGTTGCTTTGAGGGCACCAAGTGGTGCTAATCAGCAACCTTGGACATTTTGCGTCGTTTCGGATATTGCTGTTAAAACAAAAATAAGAGAAGAGTCAGAGAAGCAAGAAGAGTTGTTCTATGCTAAAGAAAACTTAGCAGAATGGCATCAAGAACTTGCTCATTTAGAAGTGAACACTAAGAAACCATTCTTAAGTGAAGCACCTTACTTAATATGTATCTTTTATCATAAAGCGAATGCTGATGGTTCTAATACGTATTATGCTTCAAAGAGTACTGGACTAGCATCTGGAATGCTAATAGGTTCTCTACATCAAGTAGGACTTAGTTCACTCACTTATACTCCTCAAAACATGAAATTCTTAAATCAAGTATTATCTAGACCTGATTATGAAGTACCTTATTTGATACTAGCTGTTGGTGAGAAAGACTTAAACTACAAATTACCAGATATAACTAAAAAATCTGAAGAAGAAACTATTATTTACTATTAGAGGTGACTATATGAACATTAGACTACATTTTTTCAAAGATCGTAAGAGTAATATCAATATTAAGCATGTATACGAGTTTTTTGATGAGGATAACTTTGCGTATTCTCAACACGAAAAGTATATTGCGTTTAAGTATGTAAACAAGATGCTTGAAAACAGAGCTAGTTTTGTTTTTGTTAAACATAATGTAATACCCGATATATATACGCTGAGTTCTTCATATACAAACTTAAATCTATTTGTTGAATTTCCGTTAATCATCTCAGATTATTATTTAAATGAGATACTTAACATAGTACATAAATTCACTAAGAAGTTTAATTTGTATTATTTTCATGAGTTAAATGAAGATATTGAAGCATTTGGTAAGAAAGAAGTATTTAACAAATTACTTGATTACAGAGATCGCACTATTTCTGTAGAAGAAATAACGAAAGTTAGAAGAAAAGTATTAGTTGAATCTAAAAAACTTTATGAAGTATGCTCATATCAAGATAACGTAAACGTGCTGAATGAGTACTTTGATGGAAATTTAACTGTAAACCCATATATAATTATGAGAAACTATGTAACAGAAGAATTTGCATTAAGTGTTAGGTGGGATATAAATCAACCTGCGATATTCCCTAAACACATTGATTTTATTCATATTTATTATGAAGACTCCGAATTACCTGTTGTGGTACCACAAAAAGAGGTAATCGGTAAAATTCATCGTTTCTTAGCATTGTTACCAAACTTTGTTGAAGGAACTAGAATTTTAAAACCTGGAACACCTACTAAGAAAGCTAGTAGGTTACAAAACAAATTTAAGAATAACCGAATTGATGAGGAAGAATACGAGATCATCCCATTAATTCACGTGTTAGATGAAAGGAATTATTATGAATAAGTATATTGACCACACTATTTTAAAAGCAGCAACAACGAAAGATGAAGTTAAACGTATCTGTGAAGAGGCGATTGAATATAACTTTATGAGTGTATGCGTTAATCCAACTCAAGTTGCATTCGCTGCAGAATTATTAAAAGACGCAGAAAGCGTTGTATGTACAGTTATTGGGTTCCCTTTAGGAGCAAACACACCTGAAGTTAAAGCGTTTGAAACAGTAGACGCTATTAAAAACGGAGCTAATGAAATCGATATGGTAGTAAATATCGGTGCTATTAAAGACGGTAACTGGGAATTAGTTGAAAGAGATATTAAAGCTGTAGTAGAAGCAGCTAACGGAACGTTAGTTAAAGTAATCATTGAAACATGTTATTTAACTGATGAAGAAAAAGTTAAAGCTTGCGAGATTTCAAAAGCTGCTCAAGCTGATTTTGTTAAAACTTCAACTGGATTTGGAACTGGTGGAGCTACAAAAGAAGATATCGAACTTATGAGAAAGACTGTAGGACCAGACTTAGGAGTTAAAGCATCTGGTGGAGTTCGTAGCGGAGAAGACTTCGACGTTATGGTAAAAGCTGGAGCAACTAGAATTGGTGCTAGCAGTGGAGTTTTAATCATGCAAGGTAAAAAAGCGAATTCAGATTATTAAGGACTCATTTGAGTCCTTTCTTAAAAGAGGAGGGAATAATGGACTATATTTATAATAACGAACGTATCCCTACACACTTTATTAAGACGGACAAGTTTAAGACTAATACTATTTCAATAAGATTTGCATCTAATATAGATAGATCAAGAATTACTGAAAGAGTGTTATTACCGTCTATTTTGTATTCTGGATCAAGAAAATATAATTCAAAACGTAAGATTAATTTACTAATGGAAGAGATGTATGATTCATCTATTAGTTTCTCTATGAGTAAACTAGGACTTTCGTCTGTAATCAACATATCAGTATCATTTGTTTCTGATTCATATTTAAAGGAACCTATGGTTGAGGATATTGTTGATTTTTTAAATGAAGTAATTTTTAACCCATTCGTAGAGAATGAAGAGTTTAGACAATCATCTGTCGATGAAGAGAAAAGACTTCTAAAGGAGTACTTTGATTCGATTAAAGATGATAAGACTGAGTATGCACTGAGAAGAATGAAGGAACATCTATACGGTGTTGAGGAATTTGGAATTAGCGCGATAGGTTATTTAGAGGATTTAGAGAATATAGATGGTAAAACACTTTATCAAGAATATTTAAGAATGATTCAAACAGATTCTGCAGAAATCATTATTACAGGTGACTATGAGAACACTGACTTCTTAAATAAACTTGATTTAAGCGGTAATCATCAAGTAACAGTAATTGATAAGCCGAAAGACACACGTCCTTTAAGAGAGATTACTGAAACGATGAAACTTAATCAGGCTAAGCTTAACTTAGGCCTTAGAACAGGAATTACGCACGACAGTGAACTATATATACCAATGATAGTTGCGAACTCAGTACTAGGGAGTTCTCCTAATAACTTACTATTTAAAACAGTAAGAGAAGAACATTCACTTTGTTACTACATTCGTTCTGCATATATTCCATTTAATGGAGCTATGTACATATATAGTGGTGTAAGTGATTCAAATATCCAAAAGGCAACTAAGTTAATACTAAATGAAATTGAGAACTTAAAACAAGGTCGATTTGATTCTGAGTTATTAATCAATTCCAAAAAAGTACTTATTAATGACCTTTTAGAGTCTCTAGATAGACAATCCGCAATTGGTGGAAGAGTTTACTTATATAACCAAGTAGGAAAAGTATTTGACTTATATAAGATAATGGACGATATCAATGCAGTATCAAAAAAACAAGTGATGGAAGTAGCAAGTCATATAGAACTTGAACTTAAATACGCACTTTCTAATAAGGAGGACGTATGGAACGACTAGACTATCCTAATTTAAAAGAAACAGTGTATTATGAAGAACTATCAAATGGTTTAAAAGTATATATAATGCCAAAGTACGGCTTTTCAAAGACTTATGCTACATTTACAACTAACTTTGGATCAATTGATACGAGAATTAATGACGAAGTTATCCCTGAAGGAGTAGCACATTTCTTGGAACATCAGTTATTTAACACTGAATCAGGAGATATCACAGATCAGTTCGCAGCGTTTGGAGCAAACGTAAACGCCTTTACGACTTATGATAAGACGTCTTATTTATTCTCATGTACATCTAATGTAGAAGAGAACCTAGAACTGTTAATTGATTTTGTACAGGACCCTTATTTTACTGTTGAATCAGTAGAAAAAGAAAGAGGGATTATAGAAGAAGAACTTCAAATGTATAACGATAACCCTGATGTTAAATTAGTATTACAAGGGATGAAGAACTTATTCAAAACACATCCAATGAAGGATGATATCGGTGGCACGATAGAAAGTATTAAAGACATTACTAAGAGTACTCTTGATAAATGTCATAATTACTTTTATAATCCATCTAATATGATGTTATTCGTTGTAGGTAACATTAATCCGGAACCTATAATGGCACTTATAAAAGAAAACCAAAGCAAAAAGAACTTTGATTCATATGGTACTTATGTTAGAAATATTCCATATGAGGTTGAAATAAACGAAAAGGAATCTTTACTAATAGAACCTGATGTATTTGAAAAGGCTACTGTAGCTTATAAAAATGCACCAGACATTTATGAAGGTAACTATGAAAAATATAGACTGAGTATGATGATTTACTTAGATATATTATTTGGTAGAAGTTCATATAACTATGAAAGACTATTTGAAGAGAAACTTATTAACTATACATTTGGATCTATTTCATACATAGAACCACAATATGCAGTTATTCAAATAGGTGGAGATACCGCAAATCCTGATTTACTAGTAGAAGAACTTAAAAATATGATTAATAGCGACCTTGATTATAATCAATTCGTTCATATGAAGAATAAGTTTTACGGTAGTATGTTAAAACTACTGAATTACCCAGAAGGTGTAGCGAATGAGTTTACATCATTTAAACTAGCTGGAAGTGATTTGTTCAATGTTATTAATATTATGGAAGGTATTACCTTCGAAGACGTTAAGAAATGTAGAGAATTCTTTACTAATGAAGTAGTTGTTAAGATGAAACACTCTGATAAAGATGCTTAGTTACACTCTAAGTATCTTTTTTTTGCAAAATATTGTCTTTTTTATAAAAGTGTAACAAGAACATGCGTTTAGTTGTATGTATTTAATGAGATTATGCATAATTTTATAAAATAGATGATTTTTATACTAGTTGAGCTATTGAATTGAAGTTTTGATGTAAATTTCTCCTACTATATAATTTGGTTACACCGGTGAATAAGAGGAAAGGAGATAATATGCTAAACCAAGTAATACTTGTTGGAAGGCTTGTCAGGGATCCTGAGATAAAAGAACTACCTGACGGTAAAAAGGTCTCCACTATTACACTAGCAGTACAAAGAAGTTACAAGAATCAGGAAACACAAGAATATGATACAGATTTTTTAAACTGTACATTATGGGAAGGGATTGCAGAGAGTACCCATCAATACTGCAAGAAAGGTTCTACTCTAGGAGTGAAAGCTAGACTGGCGATGAAACGTTTTGACTACGGAGAGGAACATTATATTACTTATCCCGAAATTGTGGCTGAAAAAATCACGTTTATTAACACAAAATAACTAATAAAATAAATACCCTAAAAGTTACTATTTAATAGTAACTTTTCTTCATTAATGGTATAATATATTTTAGCGATATGAGAGGTGTAAATATGAGAGAATACTTAGATTTCCTGAGACATATTAAGGAAAATGGAACACATAGGAATAACAGAACTAGTGTTGATACTATTTCTACTTTTGGTTATCAGTTAAGAGTTGATTTAAGCAAAGGATTTCCATTATTAACAACTAAAAAAACGCATTTAAAATCTATCATTCACGAACTATTATGGTTTATTACAGGGGATACTAATATTAAGTATTTAGTAGACAATGGCGTAAACATTTGGAATGAATGGCCTTATGAAAAGTTTAAGAATTCTAATGAGTTTGATGGCTCTACTATTAAGGAATATGCTAAAAGACTTAAAAGTGACGATGAGTTCGCTTCTAAGTGGGGTGAATTAGGTCCTGTTTATGGGTCACAGTGGCGTAACTTTGAAGGAAAAGATACATCTGTTGACCAAATTGAAAGGTTAATTGAAGGATTAAAGAGTAATCCTGATTCAAGAAGACATATTGTTAATGCTTGGCATGCAGCGTATGTAGATGATATGGCTTTACCACCATGTCATACTATGTTTCAGTTCTATGTACAAGATAACAAACTGAGTTGTCAGTTATATCAAAGAAGTGCAGACGCATTCTTAGGTGTACCATTTAACATAGCTTCTTACGCATTATTCACTATGATGATTGCTGAGGTTGTTGGGTTAGAGTTAGGTGACTTTGTTCACACGTTTGGAGATTGTCATATATATGTAAATCACTTGGAACAAGTAGATTTACAGTTATCAAGAGAACCAAGAGCTTTGCCTAAGATGAAAATCAAACACAGAGACAGTATATTTGATTTTGAGTATAGTGATTTTGAACTTGTTGATTACGATCCTTATCCTATGATTAAAGGGGATATAGCCGTATGATAAAGATGATTGTGGCTCATGATAAAAATAGAGTAATTGGATTAAACAATAAAATGCCTTGGCATTTTTCAGAGGATTTAAAGTATTTTAAAGAAACTACTCTGAAGAAGAACGTTCTTATGGGTTCTAATACACTTGAATCAATAATTTCATATTTGGGGAAACCATTACCAAATAGAAAGACGTATCTTTTGACTAGTAGAAAAGAAGTAGCATATGATGTAACTGTAATGAACAGTATTGAAGAGGTTTTGGAAGAGTTTAAAGATAAAGAACTCTTTGTAGCTGGAGGTAGAACTGTGTATGAGCAATTGATGCCTTATGCAGATGAATTATACATTACATTCATTAATGAAGAGTACGAAGGAGATACATATTTTCCTGAATATGATTTAACTAAATGGAAACTTAAAAGAAGTGAATGCGTGGGTGTTTTAGATTTCCGTATTTATGAGAGGATTTAATTTATGACTTATATATATATATTATTAGCAATACTAGGATTAGTAGTGCTACCATTTGTTTTATTTGGGCTTGGCTGGGCTCTTTTAGTCATTTTTATGGAAATCAGTTATTGGACGAATAGAAAGATTCCATATGATTCACCTAGAATAAGACGTGTTATCTTTTGGATTGGTACACTGTTAATTAGACCTTGGAGATTTAAGTACAAGGTAATTAACAAAGATTTTGTTCCAAATGATCACGTTGTTATGTTTGGTAATCATATTTCAGCATTCGATCCAGTTGTTTTATGTTATGAGTTAAGACATACCGCAATATCAGGTCTTGCGAAGGAATCTTTATATAAAATTCCATTCTTTCACCGCTGGTTAAGAGCTAGAAGAGTAATACCAATGGTGAGAAACAACAATAGAAAAGACGCTGAAGCGATGATTAAGGCGATTAAGCAAGCAAGAGAAGGGCAACCTATGTTTGTATTCCCTGAGGGAACTAGAAGCCGTACAGGCGAATTAATAGAGTTTAGACCGGGTGCTTTTAGATTGGCTACTAAGTCAAAACAAACGATTGTTATATTCAAGTTTACCGGTATGAATGAGCATAAATGGTATCATTTAAAGAGAAGAACTTGTACATTAGAGTTTTTCCCACCGATAAAATATGAAGATTATAAAGATTTATCCACTCAGGAATTGAGTGATATGGTAAGAAATGTAATATTGGAAGGTTAGGTTATTATGAGAGTTGTAGATATTATTGAAAAGAAAAGGGATAATTTAGTACTTACGGATCAAGAGATTTCATATGTAATTAAAAATTATTCTGAAGGTTTGGTTCCAGATTATCAAATGAGTGCGCTGTTAATGGCTATTTATTTTAATGGAATGAACAAACAAGAAACTGCTTCTTTAACTAAGGAAATGTTAAACAGTGGTGATGTAATTGATTTATCAAAACTTAAAGGTGTTAAATTAGATAAACACTCTACAGGAGGAGTTGGAGATAAGACTTCACTTGTAGTAGGTCCATTAATTGCTGCATGTGGTGGTAAATTAGCCAAAATGAGCGGTAGAGGATTAGGTCATACTGGTGGAACTTTAGACAAGTTAGAAGCGATTGAAGGCTTTAACATTGGTATTTCAGAAGAAGAGTTCTTTAAACAAGTAAATGAAGATGGTGTTGCGATTGTTGGTCAAACTAAGAATTTAGTTCCAGCTGACAAGTTATTATATGCATTAAGAGATGTAACAGCGACAGTGTCATCTATTCCACTGATTGCTGCTAGTATTATGAGTAAAAAATTAGCTAGTGGAGCTGATAAGATTGTTTTAGACGTTAAAGTAGGTAGTGGAGCGTTCATGACGAACTTAGAGGACGCAGAAGAGTTGGCAAAAGCTATGGTTGAGATTGGTGATAGCTTCGGAAAAGAAGTTGTAGCCGTTTTATCTAATATGGATCAACCACTTGGTCACGCTATCGGTAATGCTTTAGAAGTGAATGAGGCGATTGAAACATTGAAAGGTAATGGTCCTGAGGACTTTACTACTCTTTGTAAAGAATTATCAAAAGAATTATTAACTCTTGCTGGAATTGAAAACGCAGAAGAGACTATTGAAAAGGCAATTTCATCAGGAAGTGCTTATCAAAAATTCTTAGACATGGTTAAAGCGCAAGGTGGATCAGTTGATCAAGTTGTTACTGATTCGTTACCTAAGGCTAAAGAAGTTATTAAATACTATCCTACGAAAGATGGATATATTACTGAAATTGATACAAAAGAAATCGGTAGAGCTGCAATGTTACTTGGTGCTGGTAGAGAATCAAAAGACGACGTAATTGACATGGCTGTAGGGTTAATTTCTAAAGCTAAGTTGGGTCTTAAAGTTAGCAAGGAAGAATCTATCATTGATATTCACACGAATGGAAATATTGATGAAGTAATTCAGGTGTTAAATGACGCTATAATAATCGGTGAAAACGTTGTAACTAAGCCAATTATTTACAAAAAAATTAGAAAGGAACTTTAGGGTTCTTTTTTTTTGTTTTTGAGGGCAAAATCTTTTTATAAAAAACCCTTTTAAATTCAAAAAAAGTGTATATAATAATAAAGTATGAATTTATTGGTTACTTTGGAGGAAAGAAATGAAAAAAAATCCAGTTACCGTTGAGACCTATGTTTTCCTTGTTATCTTTATAGGAGTGTTTGCGTTCTTCGGTTCAATTATGGGGCTGTCTAATTTTTTAAATACATTCATTAATACAGCATATTATTTATTATTAAATATTGTATTTTGGATTATGGCAGTAGCAGTACTTACAGGTGCTATATCAGGTTTATTTTCTGAGTTTGGTATCTTAGCATTAATGAATAAAATCTTAACACCTTTTTCTAAAGTGTTTTACAGATTACCAGGGGTGGCTACATTAGGTGCCCTTACAGCTTATTTCTCGGATAATCCAGCGATTATCTCTATGTATAAAGAGAAAGAGTTTAGAAAGCAGTTTAAAGCGTATCAAATACCAGTTCTATGTAACTTAGGAACGTCATTTGGTATGGGGTTAGTAATAGCAATTACAATGATCAGTTTACAAGGACGATATGAAGGAAACTTCGTATTTGCTACTGTGGTTGGTATCATTGCAGCTATTATAGGTAGTGTTGTTAGTGTTAGACTACTAACATACTATGCTAAAAAAGAATATGGAATAGGAAAAGATGCTAATCCTATTAAAGTGGTAGAAGATAGCGAATATATGAGAGAAACAAGAAAAGGTTCTACATTCAATAGAGCATTATCGGCTTCTCTAGACGGTGGTAAGAACGGTGTTGATATCGGTCTTCAGATAATACCTGGAGTACTTATTATCTCAACAATCGTTATTTTATTAACAAATACTATGCCAAACGGTGGTTACACTGGTGCAGCACTTGAGGGTGTTGGAGCATTACCATACGTAGGACAGTATTTAATGTTTATATTTAAGCCATTATTTGGATTCACTTCACCTGAAGCGATCGCATTCCCTTTAACTTCACTAGGGTCAGCAGGAGCAGCAGTTGGATTTGTTCCATTATTCTTGGAAAATGGATATATTTCAATTAAAGATATCGCAGTATTTACAGCCATTGGAACTACATGGAGTGGATACTTAGCTACACATATATCAATGATGGACTCTTTAGATTCTAGAAGTCTATCAGGTAAGGCAATACTAGCTCATACAATCGGTGGGATTGTATCTGGTGTTGTAGCGAATTACTTGTTTATTTTATTAACATTAATCTAAGCACCTTTACCAGGTGCTTTAATTTTGGTATGATACGTTAGGAGGTCATTATGGAAAGATTGCAAAAGGTTATCGCGAATAGTGGTTATACTTCGAGAAGAAAAGCAGAAGAATTAATCAAAAGCGGAAAAGTAAAAGTTAATAATGAAGTAGTGACAGAGTTAGGGACTAAAGTAACAAGAAAAGACCTAATTGAAGTAAACGGTCAAATACTTACAAAAGAAGAAAAAGTGTATTACGTCTTAAACAAACCATCTGGTTATATATCGTCACTAGATGATGAAAAGGGTAGAAGAGTTGTTACAGACTTAATTACTACTGATAAGAGAGTGTACCCTGTAGGTAGACTTGATTATGATACAACTGGTGTTTTAATTTTGACGAATGACGGTGAGTTTTCTAATATGATGGCGAACCCTAAGTTTAAGATTGAAAAAGAATACGTAGCAACTATTGATGGGACGTTCAATAGTTATCATAAAAGAATGCTGATAAACGGTGTTGACATTGGTGATTATGTAACAAAGAAGGCAAGAGTAAATATTATCTCAACTGATAAGAAGACTGGAAAATCAGTTATTGGTCTTACTATAAGCGAAGGTAAGTATCATCAAGTTAAACGTATGTTTGATGCCTTAGGATTTACTGTATTAAAACTTAAAAGAGTTAGATACGGAGTTGTTACAGATAAGAACATAAAAATAGGTGACTTTAGAAGACTAAAGCCACATGAGTTAAAACAATTAATTGAGTTAACAAAAAAAGGTAGGAATTAACCTACCTTTTTATTTTTAGAATAAACCAGTTCCAAATAAACCAGCGAATACTAATGATACGATTGTCATTAATTTAATTAATATATTTAAAGAAGGACCAGCTGTATCCTTAAATGGATCTCCCACTGTATCTCCCGTTACGGAAGCTTTATGAGCTAGTGAACCTTTTTCACCATGTTGCTCAATTTCTTTTTTAGCATTATCCCATGCACCACCTGCATTAGACATGAATATCGCTAACATAATACCAGTACCAAGTGCTCCACCTAATAATCCACCTAATGCTTCAGCTCCTAATAAGAAACCAACAGCAACCGGTACAGAAATAGCTAAAACTCCAGGCATGATCATTTCGTGTAATGCAGCTTTAGTAGAAATATCAACGCATCTAGCATAATCAGGAGTAGTACTACCATCTCTTACACCTGGAATATCTTTGAACTGACGTCTTACTTCAACAATCATACTATTAGCTGCTTTACCAACTGATTGTATTGTCATTGAACTAAATAAGAACGGTAACATCGAACCTATTAATAAACCTGCAGTTACTTTAGGTTCATTTAATCTGATGTTTTCAATTCCTGAAGCATTAATAAATGAAACGAATAAAGCTAATGATGTTAATGCAGCAGAACCGATTGCAAATCCTTTACCTATAGCGGCTGTAGTATTTCCAACTGAATCTAACTTATCAGTAACTTCTCTAACTTTAGGATCCATTTTAGCCATCTCAGCAATACCACCAGCATTATCTGCGATAGGTCCGTATGCATCAATTGCGATTGTAACACCCGCTGTTGCTAACATTCCAACTGCAGCCAATGAAATACCGTATAAACCTGCAAAATTGTAGGCTAGAATGATTCCAATAACGATAACTATTGTTGGAACTGCAGTTGACTGCATTCCTATTGCGTTACCAGCAATAATATTTGTTGCATGTCCCGTTTGAGACTGTCTTGCAATTTTCTTAACAGAAGCATGTTCTCCTGATGTATATAACTCAGTAACTTTACCAATAATTGTTCCTGCTACTAAACCAGTCGCAATAGCGAAAAACGGAGTATATGATTCAAATAATATCTTACTCATAATGAACGCAGGTATAATTACAAATAAACTTGCAGCATATGTACCAAGTTCTAATGCTTGTTGAGGTTTTTCACCTGTTTTACATCTTACTAGTCTAGAACCAAACACAGAAGCAATAATCCCAAATGTTCCTAATAGAATTGGATATGCAACTGCTTCAATTACTTTAGTACCATTCATGAATGTAACACTTAATGTAAGTGCAGCGATTATAGAACCAACGTAACTTTCAAAAAGGTCGGCACCCATTCCAGCAACATCTCCTACATTGTCACCTACGTTATCAGCGATAACCGCAGGGTTTCGTGGATCATCTTCTGGAATACCAGCTTCAACTTTACCAACTAAGTCGGCTCCAACATCTGCTGCTTTAGTATAAATACCTCCACCTACTCTTGCGAATAACGCAATAGAAGAAGCACCTAAACCAAATCCAGTTAAGATTCTAATAGTATCTGTTTGTGAATAATCTAATACTTGATTTAGTGTAATAAAAATAATAAGTAATCCTGACAAACCAAGTCCTACTACACTGATACCCATAATAGAACCACCGTTGAATGCAATTTTTAAAGCTGATTTCATACCGTCTTGATTCGCAGCCTCAGCTGTTCTTGCATTTGCACTAGTAGCGGCTCTCATTCCGATGTAACCAGCCAAAGTACTAAATCCAGCACCAATCAAAAACGCAATTGCTGTAGGTAATTTTAAAGTGAATGCTAAAATAACAAATAATACTGCTACGAAGATCGCTAATAATTTGTATTCTCTTCGTAAAAAAGCCATAGCACCCTCTTGAATGAAGTTGGATAATTCTATCATTCTTTCAGACCCTTGGCTCTGTTTTAATATTCCTCTGTACAACCACATCGCATAAAGCAACGCGACGATCGCAACGCCTAAACTTCCAATATAAATGTAATCCATGTCAACTTTTCTCCTCTTATATATTATTATTAATATTAGCATACAAATAGTTTGTATACAATACTAAATGTGAAAAGGCTTTCATAAATTGGTAAGTGTGCATTCATTCGTGAATTAACTAGTCACTTTAATAGATATATCACACAAAAGTTAATGACACTGGATATGTTTTACTGTATAATATAGTAGTTATGACCGGAGGGAAGCTGTATGAATTTTCAAGTAGCAATAGATGGACCAGCAGGCTCTGGGAAATCTAGTATTAGCAAGTTAATTGCTAACAAATTAGGATTTAGTCACATTGATACAGGTGCTATGTACCGAGCAGTGACTTTAGAAGCATTAAACAGAGGAATTGATCTATCAAATGACTCATACGACTTTGTTCATGAAATCACTATTGAATATAAGGATAATTCTATTTATCTAAATGGTGAGAACGTGGATGAGGCTATTAGAAGTGAAAGAGTATCTCATAACGTGAGTGAAGTATCTACTAAACAAATCGTTAGAGAAACAATGGCTACACTTCAACGTAATGCTGCTAGCAAGGGTAAAATCATTATGGATGGGCGTGATATTGGTTATTTCGTTCTGCCAAATGCAAATGTTAAAATCTACCTTAATGCCTCAGTAGAAGAACGCGCATTAAGAAGATATAAAGAACTCATAAGGAGTGGAAATGATACGAACTTAGAAACAATCAAAAAAGAAATAATAAGACGTGATAACTTAGATTCAACAAGAGAATTAAATCCTTTAAAGAAAGCTGATGACGCTATCGAAATTGACACAACCAATTTATCAATGGAAGAGGTAATCGATAAAATTACTTGTTTAATAAAAAGAGGGGGCACTACTTATGGAGTTTAGTTTTACAAATGTTCAGATTGGAGATACAGTTGATGCAACTGTAATTCGAGTGAGCGACAATGAAATATTATTAGATTTAGATTACGTATTTGAAGGTACTATTTACCTTAATGAATATACAACAGAGAAAGTAGCATCATTTAAAGACATCGTTACAGAAGGCGACATCATTAGAGCAGTCGTTAAGAAAATCGATGAAGAAAGAGGACAAGTTCTAATGTCAAGACTAGGTCTTATCAAAGAAGAAAACTTTGTTAAACTAGTAGAATTGTTCAATAATGGTGTTGTTATAGAAGCAAAAGTTACGCAAACAGTTAATAAAGGTTTATTGTTAAGTTATTTAGGTTTTGAGTTATTTATGCATGAGTCACAAGTTTCTTTAGATGATACACCAATCGAAGAATTCGTTGGTCAAACGTTACAAGTTAAAATTTCTGATCTAGATGAGAGAAAACAAAGAATTAGAGTTTCTAGAAAAACTCTATTAATCGAAGCAGAGAAACAAGCAAGAAAAGATGAATTTGCTAGTTTCAAAGTTGGACAAATCGTTACTGGTACAGTTAAGGATTTACGTCCATTTGGTGCTATCGTTGAGTTTAACTATAATTCTGGTGTTTTACCACTAGGTGAAATCTCTCACTATAGAGTTGAAAGTGCTGCTACTGAGTTAACAGTAGGAGAGAAATTAGAGTTAAAAGTAACTGAAGTAGGAGTTAAAAAAGGTAGAAATAGATTATCATTATCTAGAAAAGCTTTATTACCAACTCCAATTCAAGTATTTGCAGAAGAATTTGCTACTGGTTCTACTGTTACAGGTAAAGTTGTTAATAAATTACCATTTGGAGTTATCTTAGAATTAGCTAAAGATGTAACTGGTTTATTACACAATAATGAAATTAGTTGGAATCCAAATGACAACTTTAAGTCAAGTGTAACATTCGGAGACGAAGTAGAAGTACATATATTAAATATCGACACAAAAAATAATAGAGTATCACTAAGTAAAAAATTCTTAGAAGATAACCCATGGGCAAAAGTATCTGTTAAATATGGAGACGTTGTTGAAGGTGTTGTTTCTGAGGTAGTTATTGGAAAAGGTTTCATGGTTACTGTACAAGGTGTGGATGCATTCTTAGATGGTAGAGAGATCACTGACGAAAAAATCGGGAAATTAGAAGATTTTTATGCAATTGGTGATACAATTGAAGCGAAAGTAATTAAAGCTTACTTAGATGAGTGGAAAATTGAATTAAGTGTTAAAGCAGTTCAAAACGAGAGAGAAAGAGCTGAATTTGATAAATATATCAAAACTCAGGAAACTCGTTCTGTAACTCTTGGTGACTTATTCAAAAACGTATTAGATAAAAAAAGAAATTAAGAGGGTGGTAGTATGTTACCAGTTGTAGCTATTGTAGGTAGACCCAATGTTGGGAAATCTACATTATTCAACAGGCTGATTGGTGAAAGATTATCCATTACTGACGATCAACCAGGTGTTACTCGTGACCGCATTTATGCGAAATGCGAATGGCTTGGTAAAGAATTTAATCTAATTGACACAGGTGGTATCGAAATTAAAGATGCCCCTTTCCTTTTAGAGATTAGACAACAAGCAGAACTTGCGATTGAAGAAGCAGATTTGGTAGTTATGATTGCCGATGGACGTGGTTCAATATCGCCAGAAGATGAACTTGTAGCTAGAATTCTTCAAAGATCTGATAAACCGGTAATCCTAGCAATCAACAAAGTAGATAATGAAAAACATTTAGATAATATTTATGAGTATTATTCTCTAGGTCTAGGTGAACCTGTAGCAGTATCGAGTTTACACGGTATTGGTGTAGGAGATTTACTAGAAAAAATTATCGAAGTTTTACCAGTTAAAGAAGATAATCTTCCTGAGGAAACATTAAAATTCTGTTTAATCGGAAGACCAAATGTTGGGAAGAGTTCTTTAACAAACGCTATTTTAGGTGAAGATAGAGTAATTGTAAGTGATGTAGAAGGTACTACACGTGATTCGATTGACTCTTTGTTCAAAAAAGATGGTAAAGACTATGCAGTTATTGATACTGCGGGAATTAGAAAGTCTGGTAAAGTTATCGAAAAAGCGGAGAAATACTCAGTTTTACGCGCAATGCAAGCAATCGATAGAAGTGATATATGTTGTATATTAATCGATGGTGAGCAAGGTGTTAGAGAACAAGATAAAAAAATAGCTGGTTATGCTAAGGATGCTAACAAAGCTGTTATTTTAGTTATTAACAAATGGGATGTTGTAGAAAAACATGACAAAGTTAATAAAGAATGGGAACAAGAACTAAGAACAAGTTTCCAGTTCATTTCATATGCACCAATTGTTTATCTTTCAGCATTGACTAAGAAACGTATTCATACGTTATTTGACGCAATTGAAAGAGTAAACGAAAACTACAGAAAACGATTTAAAACACATGTTATTAATGACATCATTTCTGATGCATTACAAATGAATCCAACTCCAGCATTTAATGGTGGAAGACTAAACATTTATTACTCAACTCAAGCAGGTGCGGAGCCACCGACATTCATATTATTTGTTAATGATCCTGATTTTGCTCATTTCTCATATATAAGATATTTAGAGAATACATTAAGAAATGCGTTTGACTTTGAAGGTACTCCGATTAAATTCCTTTTAAGAAAGAGAGATTAATATGGCTAAGATAGGTATTATTGGTGGTGGAAGTTGGGGTACAGCCTTAACACAACTATTATTAGATAATAACCATCACTGCAAAATGTTTACAATTGAAGAAGATGTAATAGAATCAATTAACACGAATCATACAACTAAGTATTTTGAAGAAGTTGTGCTACATGATAGCTTAACTGCTACATCAAACTTAAAGGACGTTTTAGACTTTGCTGATTACTTATTATTAGTAGTACCTACTAAAGTAATGCGCATTGTATTGAAACAAATAAATGACAATTTAGACAAAAGAAAAGTATTTATAAATGCATCAAAAGGTATCGAACCTGATACGTTTAAACGTATGAGTGAGATTGTTACTGATGAAATCAGTGAAGAGTACCTTAAGGGATTTGTATCTCTTACAGGTCCATCTCATGCAGAAGAAGTTATCTTAAGAATGTTAACTACTGTAGTTTCAGCTAGTGAGGATATATCTCTAGCAAGAGACGTACAAGTACTGTTTAACAACAATGATTACTTTAGAGTTTATACTTCAACAGACGTTATTGGTGCAGAAATGGGTGCCAGTTTAAAGAATATTATCGCACTAGCTTCAGGGATTATAAGTGGATTAGGATTTGGAGACAATACTAGAGCTGCTTTAATTACAAGAGGAATAGTAGAGATGATTAGTCTAAGTGTAGCCATGGGAGCAAACCCAAATACACTGTTAGGACTAACAGGTATAGGTGACTTAATTGTTACTTGTACGTCAAAACACTCAAGAAACTTTCAAGCTGGATATAAGATCGGTTCTGGTTCAGACTTAGAAGAAGCACTTGGATCAATCACTATGGTAGTAGAGGGTGCAAGAAGTGCAAAAGCTGCATATGATCTTGCAAAAAGTCTAAACGTTGAAATACCAATTATTTCGGCTACTTATGATGTAATATACAATAAAGTTAGTCCTAAGACTACAATGGCGAAGTTAATGAGCCGTAATCTAAAGGATGAATATTAGACAATAAATCGCTAAAAACCTTGATTTTATGCGAAAAAACCCTTATAATACGTATAGAAAACAAAATAGGAGGGTATTATGAAAAAATTAGAATTAATCGCTAAAATTGCTGAAAAAACAAACCTTACTAAAAAAGATGCGGAAATCGCACTTAAAGCTATCACTGACGCAATCGCAGAAGCATTAGCTGCAGGAGAAAAAGTTGCATTAACTGGATTCGGTACATTCGAAACTAGAGAAAGAGCAGCAAGAGAAGGACGTAATCCTAGAACAGGTGAAACAATTAACATTCCAGCTCAAAAAACTCCAGCATTCAAAGCTGGTAAAGCTCTTAAAGACGCAGTTAAATAGTAATATAATTAAAAATGATGTTAATTTACATCATTTTTTTTTGCTTTCAGTATTTTATTGAAAGAAACGGTTAATATTGCTATAATATAATGTACTATAGAAAGCACTCAGGAGGAGTAAAATGAATTTAGAAAAATATATTGCTAACGTATCAGATTTTCCAAAGGAAGGTATTCAATTTAAAGATATTACACCATTAATGCAAGATGGTGAAGCATTCAAATACACAGTATCAAAGTTTGTAGAGTACGCAAAAGAAGTAGGGGCTGAAGTAATTGTTGGTCCTGAAGCGAGAGGGTTCATTTTCGGGTGTCCTGCTGCTTCTGATTTAGGTATTGGATTCGTTCCAGTAAGAAAACCAGGTAAGTTACCAAGAAAAACAATCGATTTAGCTTACGATTTAGAGTATGGAAGCAACACTCTAAGTATGCATGCTGATTCAATTAAACCAGGACAAAAAGTATTAATCGTAGACGATTTATTAGCTACTGGTGGTACAGTTAAAGCGACTATTGACATCATTGAACAAATGAAGGGTGACGTAGTTGGTTGTTCATTCTTAATTGAGTTAGATTTCCTTAAAGGAAGAGACATTATCGGAGAATATAATGTAATGAGCTTAATCAAATACTAGAAAAGCAGGAAGTGATTTGATGGAATTATCAATCAAAAGCGTAATTGATAAGGCAAAACTATATATAACAAATAAAGAGCATCTTGACTTGATCGAAGATGCTTTTCAATATGCAAAAAGTAAACACGAGGGTCAGTTAAGAAAATCAAATGAACCATATTTGATTCATCCAATCGCAGTTGCGAACATTTTAGCAGATTATCATTTTGGTCCTAGCACTATAATAAGTGGACTATTACACGATGTGATTGAGGACACTGATACTACTTATGAAGACGTTTCAGAGTTATTTGGTGAAGATGTTGCGGATATTGTGAGTGGAGTTACAAAATTAACACAGTTAAACTTTACTTCTAAAGAAAAAGCAATCGCTAAGAATCATCAAAAAATGATTCTAGCTATGACAGAAGACTTAAGAGTAATAATCGTTAAATTAGCAGATAGATTGCATAATATGAGAACGATTCACTTTATGCCTGAACATAAAATTGTTCTGAAATGTAGAGAAACTATGGAAATTTTCGTTCCATTGGCTCACAGACTAGGGATGTACCGTCTGAAAGCTGAATTAGAGGATATCGCATATAAACATTTAGAGCCTGAAGGTTATAGAAGTATTGCGAAATCTCTAGCTGAGACGCAAAAACAAAGAAATATTGACTTAGACCAAATCCTAAATCAAATTAGTATACATCTAGATGATGAATCTATTGATTACGATATTAATGGGCGAGTTAAAAATATACATAGTATAGCGAAGAAGATGAAGACGAAGTCTAAGAATTTCTATGAAATATTCGATTTATCTGCTCTACGTATTAAAGTAGGCAAGATAGAAGAATGTTACAAGGTACTTGGAATTATTCATCATCACTATAAGCCTATACCAAAGAGATTTAAAGATTATATAGCCATTCCAAAGGCCAACATGTATCAGTCATTACATACGACTATATTGACAGAGACAGGTAAAATATTTGAAATCCAAATCAGAACTCATGAAATGGATGAAGTTGCCGAAATTGGAATCGCTGCTCACTGGGCGTATAAAGAAGGCAAATCAAAAATTGCAGAGCAAAAAGAAATTGCCGCATCACTAAAATGGTATGGAAATATCATTGAACAGGCAAAAGACGCTGAAGCTGTACAAAACAGTGACTTTTTAGAATCGATTAAAGAGGATTTAACTGCGAATGTATTCGTCTTTACTCCTAATGGTGATGTTCATATGTTACCTAAAGGGGCTACTCCGATTGATTTCGCATATAGAATTCATACTAAAGTTGGAGAATCCTGTGTTGGAGCGATTGTAAACAATAAAATGGTTCCGTTGGATTATTCACTTGATACAGGTGATATTTGTAGTATTAAGACTTCAAAGACTTCAAGTGGCCCAAGTGATTCTTGGCTTCAAATAGCCAAAACAAGTCACGCAAGAAGTAAAATTAGAACGTTCTTAAATAAACGAGACAGAGAATTTTTAATTGAAGACGGTAAACGAAAAGTTGAAGAAGCGTTACCTGAATATAGTTTTGAAAAGAAAATTGATGATTCTTTAGTTAAAAAATACTATGACAATACTGAAGTTTATAATGTAGAAACTCTTTATTATTCGATCGGTAAAGGGAATATTTCAGCACGTGCTGCTTTAAATAAACTTAGTGGTAAAGCTGATAATGTAAAAGATGAAGCGAAAATATTAGAGCAAATCAACAAGTCTCAACCCAAAAAAGCTAATAATGCTCATGGAATACTAGTTGATGGACTAGTAAGTCCTAAGCTAAAACTAAGTAATTGTTGTAACCCATTACCAGGAGATCCAATTGTTGGATACGTTACCAAAGGAATGGGAATAGCGATTCATAGAGATACGTGTAATAACTTAAACAACACTGATAAAGACCGATATATCACCGTTTCTTGGAGTCAATCTGTTACACCACATAAATATAGAGTTCATTTGAAAGTTAGTACTTTCTCAAGAAACAATATAGTAGTAGAATTGATTAACGTAATAAGTTCACACGGTGTAGGAATCTCAAATGTTAACACTTCAAGTAATGCTAATGGTGAAAACTTGATTAAACTAGGGGTAGATGTTCAAAACCTAGGTCAATTAGATAAACTATTAATAGCTGTTAGAAATATTAAAGATGTTTATAACATTGAAAGAGTTAATAAATGAGAATTTTAGTTCAAAGAGCGTTAGACGCTTCTGTTAGTGTTGAAGGTGAAGTTGTAGGAAGTATAGGTAAAGGATTACTATTATTAGTTGGATTAACTCATACTGATACAGAAGAAGTATTGGATTGGATGGTTAATAAGGTTGTTAATTTACGTATATTTGAAGACGATAATAAAAAAATGAACCTTTCTGTTCAAGACGTAGATGGTGAAATACTATCTATTTCGCAGTTCACTCTATACGGTGACGTGAAAAAAGGATTTAGACCGTCATTTACAAAGGCTATGGCTCCTGATGAAGCGAATAGACTGTTTATTGAGTTTAATAGAAGACTAAATGAAGTAGTAAAGACTTCAACAGGCAAGTTTGGTGAAGAAATGAAGGTAGATTTCGTTAATGATGGACCAGTTACCATATTGATTGAAAAATAAAGGTTTTTGTTGACAATTAAAGGAACTACATATAGAATTAAACATAACTTTATGATTATGAGAGTAGATGACTTCATTTTTAAGAGAGAATACGGTTGGTGTGAGTATTCAGAATTAAGTCATACGAAAGACACATATGAAAGGACTCCTTGAATAAGTAGAGGAGTACGAGTCACTCGCGTTAAGAGTCAGAGTGCATGGGGTAACTCATGAACTAAGGTGGTACCACGTATATACTGCGTCCTTAGATTTTAGGGGCGCATTTTTTATTTAGGAGGTAATTATGATAACACTAGAAAGTGAAAGACTAGTATTAAGAGATTTTTACCAAAACGATTTAGATGACTTCTTTGAGTATGCTAAAAATCCAAAGGTTGGCCCTATGGCTGGGTGGAAACCACATGAGACTAAAGAAGAAACATATGGTATACTGCTGAGTTTTAAAAAGAAACAAGAGGTATGGGCCATTTACCATAAAGAGCATAAGAAGGTAATAGGTAGTATAGGACTTCATAAAAAGTCTATAAAGAATCACTATGAACTTGGTTATGTTTTAAGTGAAGATTACTGGGGCCAAGGTTTAGTAAAAGAGGCTTGTGGTGAAGTGATTACATATGCTTTTAACACCGCAAAAATAGACAAAATCATAGTAGAACACTTCTTAAGTAATCAACAATCAAAAAGAGTAATAGAAAAACTCGGATTTAAGTTCGAGAAACATATAAAAGATTGCTTTACAATGTATAATGGAGTTAAGCATGACTGTTTAAGATATGTAATGGAAAGGGAGATATAATATGCAAAAACCAAAAGGAACATATGACATTTTGCCAAAAGACATAAAGAAATGGCAATATTTAGAAAGTGTATTTAAAAGTGTTTGTACTTACTATAATGTAAAAGAAATTAGAACACCTATATTTGAAAGAAGTGAAGTTTTTCATAGAGGTGTAGGTGAAACTACCGACATTGTTAAAAAAGAAACTTATACATTTAACGATAGAGGTAATAGATCAATGACTCTTAGACCAGAGGGAACAGCCTCTACAGTTAGAGCTTTTGTAGAAAATAAACTATATGCAGATAATTTACCTCAAAAGGTTTATTATTATGGTCCAATGTTTAGATATGAAAGACCGCAAGCTGGTAGATATCGTCAGTTTACACAATTTGGAGTAGAAGCATTTGGTGCTGAATCTCCATTATTAGATGCTGAAATAATCTCAATGGCATTTCATATTTACAGTATTCTAGGTCTACAGGACTTAGTAGTAAAAGTGAATACATTAGGAGATCAAGAATCAAGAGAAGCTTATAAAAAAGCATTAGTTGATTATTTAGCTCCTCAAAAAGAGAACCTTTGTTCTGATTGTAAAGAAAGAATTGATACTAATCCTTTAAGAGTTCTTGATTGTAAAGTAGATTCTTTTGATAATCCTCCGTTAATGAGTGATTGCCGTACTGAATCAGCTCAAAACTACTTTGATGAAGTATTATCATTCTTAGATGCTTTAGGAATTCCTTATGAATTAGATGAAACTCTAGTTAGAGGATTAGATTATTATAATCACACTGTATTTGAGGTACAAGCTACAATAGAAGGGTTTGGGTCACAAAGTACATTATGTGGTGGAGGTCGTTACAACGGCCTTGTAAAAGAGTTTGGTGGGCCAGATATTCCTGGTATTGGTTTTGCATTCGGTGTAGGAAGAACGTTATTAGCACTTGAAGCTGCTGGTATTGAATTAGCTAAACCAGACTATATTAACTGCTTTGTTGCTACCTTCCCTGAAACGAGAGTAGAAGGAGCTAGACTACTAGATGGACTTAGGTTAAGCGGATTTATCGCAGAGATGAGTCATGAGGAAAAATCATTAAAAGCTCAATTAAAACAAGCAAATAAGCTAAATGCAGAATCAATTATTGTTCTAGGTGCTGAAGAATTTGAAAACGGTCAAGTTCAAATCAAACACCAAGGTGAACAAACTGTAATTGAACTTGGAAATATAATAGAATATTTAGATGGATTAGGACTAGGTGATGAAAATGAATAGAACACATAATAATGGTGAATTAAGAATTACAGATGTAAATAAAACAGTTGAGTTAAAAGGTTGGGTTCAGAAGAACAGAAACTTAGGTGGGTTAATCTTTGTTGACTTAAGAGATAGATATGGGATTACTCAAATTGTAATCAACCCTGAAAATCCTAATTATGAGTTAGCTGAAACTCTTCGTAATGAATACGTTGTATATGTAAAAGGTATTGTAGTAGAAAGAAGTAGTAAAAACAAAAACATTCCAACAGGTGAAGTAGAAATACTTGCTAGTGAGTTAGTTATAGTAAATAAAGCAGAAAATCCTCCAATTATTATCGCGGATGAAACAGATGCATTAGAAGATACTAGACTAAAGTATCGTTATCTTGATTTAAGAAGACCTGTGATGCAAAACTTCTTATTAACACGTCACCGTGCTATGAGAGCGACTAGATCTTTCTTAGACAATCATGAATTTATTGAGATGGAAACACCTATCTTAGGTAAATCAACGCCTGAGGGAGCTAGAGATTACTTAGTGCCTTCACGTGTAAATAAAGGTAGCTTTTACGCATTACCACAATCTCCACAAATATTTAAGCAATTATTCATGGTATCAGGATTTGAAAGATACTACCAAATTGCTAAATGTTTTAGAGATGAAGACTTAAGAGCAGATAGACAACCAGAGTTTACTCAAATCGATATTGAAACATCTTTCCTAACTCAAGAAGATATCATGAGTTTAACAGAGGCTATGCTTGTTAAAGTATGGAAAGACTCAATAAACGTTGATATTAAAGGTCCATTTGACGTTCTAACATACAAAGAAGCTATGAGTACTTACGGTTCAGATAAACCAGACAGAAGATTTGGAATGCATTTAAATGATGTTTCAGAGCTAGTAAAAGATTCAGAATTCGGTGTATTCAGTGGTGCAGTAGCAGGTGGTGGTTCTGTTAAATGTATTGTAGCTAAGAACTTAGCTGATAAATATTCAAGAAAACAAATTGGTAAACTTGAAGACGTAGCTAAAACATATAAAGCAAAAGGATTAGCTTGGTTAAAGTTTGATACTGAGTTTGCAGGTCCTATTGCTAAATTTGTAACAGAAGAACTTGCTGAAAACTTAAAGAACACATTAAACCTTGAAAGCAATGACTTATTACTATTCGTAGCTGATAAAACAACAGTTTGTAATAATGCTTTAGGTAACTTAAGAATACATATTGCTAAAGAACAAGGTCTAATCGATCCAGACGTATTTGATTTTTGCTGGGTTATTGATTGGCCACTATATGAATACGATGAGGAGTTAGGAAGATTCTTCGCAGCTCATCATCCATTTACTGCTCCAAAACCAGAACATTTAGAATTAATGACAACTGATCCTAAAAACTGTTTAGCGAATGCATACGACGTTGTATGTAACGGTTATGAGTTAGGTGGAGGAAGTTTAAGAATATTTGATCAAGATTTACAGGCTAAAATGTTTGAAGTATTAGGGTTTAGTGAAGAAGAGTTAAGAAGTCAATTTGGATTCTTTATTGATGCACTAAAATATGGTACTCCTCCTCATGGTGGAATCGCACTCGGATTAGATAGAATGGTAATGTTACTTACTAATACAACTAATATTAGAGACGTAATCGCATTCCCTAAGACAACAAGTGCACAAAGTCCAATGACAGAAGCACCTGGAATGGTTGCGGTTGATCAATTAAAAGAACTAGGTATCAAACTAGATGAATAGTTTTTATACAAGAACTGAACTGGTTTACGGAGATAAATTAGAACTAATAAAAAATGCTACAGTAATGATAGTTGGTGTTGGTGGCGTAGGTAGTTACGCCGCTGAAGCACTGGCAAGAACTGGTGTAGGTAAGCTAATACTAGTAGATAAAGATGAAATAGATGTAACAAACATAAACAGACAACTTCACGCACTACATTCAACTGTTGGTAGACAGAAAGTAGACGTAATGAAGGAGAGAATGTTAGATATCAACCCTGATATAGAAGTCGAACTAATTAATCAGTTTGAATTAGATGAAGCATTCTTAAGAATTCCTGACTGTACGTTTGTTATTGATGCGATTGACACAATTACAAACAAAATATTACTTATCAAGGAATGTTTAAACCAAGGTGTACCATTCATATCAAGTATGGGTGCTGCAAACAAGGTTGATCCTTCTATGTTTGAGATAAGTGATATCAGAAAAACTCAGTACGATCCTATCGCTAGAATAATTAGACAAAAAGTAAAGAAAGAACGCATAAAAGGTAAAATACCTGTAGTATTCTCTAAAGAGATACCGAGAAAGCAAGAAAAGGTACTAACTGACTCAAATATAAGGAAACAAAGCACACCTCCGGGTTCATTAGCATTTGTTCCAAGTGTGGTTGGTTTGATATGCGCTTCATATGTGATTAAAATTATCACTGAATAATAGGGCAAAATCGATGATTTTGCTTTTTATTTTTTCAAAAATGAGTATAATATAAAGAGAGAAAAAGGTGATATAAATGAATTTTAAAGAAAAACATGAAGAGCGTAAATCAATCATTAGTGCTCTTTACATGATTGATATTAGAAAGTGTACTGTCGAAGACAGTTTTCAAGCAGTCAAACTAACAGATTTTGTTGTAGAATCAGTTAAATCTGTAATATACAACTTAGACGAGATCGACGATGTAATCATCGCGAATTTACAAAAATGGTCTTTGAAAAGATTAAACTACGTAGATAGAGCTATTATTAGATTAGCAGTATATGAGATGAAGTATACAGATACTCCACCTCAAGTAGCAATTGACGAGGCGATTGAGTTAAGTAAAGAGTATTCAGAAACGGATGATTTTAACTCAAAAGCGTTCAATAATAGATTACTAGATAACATTCTTAAAAATATGTAACGAGAGTTACAAGAGGGAGGTGACTAGAGTGAGTAAAGAGTTTTTTACAGTAAGTGAAATCACTACTAAAATCAAACGTTTGTTTGATACGAATGGTGATTTAAAAAATGTAAAAATAAAAGGTGAAATATCGAACTTCACCCATCACTCAAGAGGTCACTTTTATTTTACTTTAAAAGATGACACAGCCCAGATGAAGGCAGTGATGTTTGCATCAAACACCAAGAAGTTAAAGTTTAAACCAAGTTCAGGAGCAGAAGTAGTAGCCACTGGTTACGTTACTGTTTATGAAGCGAGTGGTCAGTATCAAATAATCGTTACAGATATGCAAGAATATGGTAGAGGTAATATATTTGTTGAGTTTGAGAAACTGAAGAAGAAATTACAACTTTCAGGTAAACTAGATCAAATCCACAAAAAGCCAATTCCTAAGTATCCAAATGTAGTTGGTGTAGTTACATCACCAACTGGTGCAGCGATAAAGGATATATATAACACAATTGGGAGAAGATTCCCATTAGCTGAGATCCATTTATATCCAACACTTGTTCAAGGTGTTGAATCTAAGTTCAGTGTCGTTAAATCTATTGAAAAAGCCAATCGAGATGGTAAAGCCGATGTGTTGATTGTAGGACGCGGTGGTGGAAGTATAGAAGACTTATGGGCATTTAATGAAGAAATTGTAGCGGAAGCTATATTTAATTCTAAAATCCCAATAATTTCAGCAGTTGGACATGAAACAGACTTCACTATTAGTGACTTAATAGCTGATATGAGAGCTGCAACACCAACAGCTGCTGCTGAATTAGCAGTTCCTGATAAATTATCACTATTACAAGGTCTTGATAATGTAGACAAACATTTGAATAGATCGATATTAAACAAAGTAAACGAATATGAGAAACGTCTAAAAAGAGCTACTAGTTCTTATTTATTTGAGTCTCCAGAGAGATTATATGACAGACAAGAACTTAAACTAGACAATCTGATAAACAGACTTTCAATTAAGAATCCTGTTAATATGATTGATACTAATATCCAAAAGTTAGTTAAACAAGACGAATTAATGCAGTTAATCATACAACAAAGATTAAATGTTAAATCAAAAGAGTTTAAATCAGTACTTGATAAACTTAATCTACTTAATCCTTTATCGATTATGAGTAAAGGTTATGCAATTATAAAAACAGATAATAAACTAATTAAATCAGTTGAAGAAGTATCTGTAGACCAAGAAATAGATATTACAGTAGCTGACGGATCAATCGGTGTTAAGGTATTATCGAAGGAGAAGGTGAAATAATGGAAAAAACATTTGAAGAAATAATGCTAGAGTTAGAGTTAATCGTTAAAGAATTAGAAAATGATAGTCTACCGTTAGAGGTTGCTTTAGAGAAGTACCAACAAGGTATTGAGTTAAGCAAACTATGCCATGATAGATTAAACCAAGCAAAAGAAATCGTTGCGAAGAAGATAGAAGAATAAGCATGGATTTATATTCAATTAAAACACCGCATTTTCTAAATCAGATGAACAATGATGACCTTACTGAGTTATCAAATGACATAAGAACATTTCTAATTGAATCCATTTCTAAAACAGGAGGCCATTTAGCCTCTAATTTAGGTGTTATTGAATTAACAATTGCCTTACATAAGGTATTTAATACTCCTAAAGATAAATTAATATTCGATGTAGGACATCAAATTTATACACATAAAATACTTACTGGAAGAATTAATAGCTTTAATACTCTAAGACAATTTAAAGGACTAAGTGGTTTTCCAAAGACGAGTGAAAGTTTCTATGACGCATTTGAAACAGGACATTCATCAACTAGTATCTCTGCAGCTACTGGGATGGTAGTTGCAAATGAGAATGCTAATAATTCATCTGAAGTTGTGGCTGTTATAGGGGACGGAGCTATGACTGGAGGAATGGCTTTTGAAGCGATCAATTACTTTGGACATTCTGGTAAAAAGATGATTATTGTACTTAATGACAATGAGATGAGTATATCAGACAACGTAGGTGCATTAAGTAAGTTATTAAAAGGACTTCGTTCAAGTAAAAAGTATATAGGCTTTAAAAATATTGTTCCAAGATTTATTAAAAGACCAATGAATAAGATAACAAATGCCTTAAAATACACTATTGAAGGTACGAATATCTTTGAAACTCTAGGATATAAGTATTACGGTCCAATTGATGGGCATAATATACCTAAACTATTAAAGTACTTAGAACTAGCTAAGAATGAAACAAGACCAGTTATTATCCATGTGAAGACGAAAAAAGGTAAAGGGTACGAACCTGCAGAAAATAACCAAGTTAAATACCATGGAATTGGTTATTATGAAGTAGAAAATGGAAATACTCCTGAAAAAGGACTTAGTTGGAGTGTTGGAATTTCTGAGACAATTAACGAAGTAGTAAAAGATACATTAACAGTTATTACACCTGCCATGATTCATGGATCAGGTTTACAAGTTTTTAAAGATAGACAACTTATAGATGTAGGAATAGCAGAAGGACATGCCACTACAATGGCTGCAGGAGTAGCTGCGAGCCACCAAATGGTATATTTACCGCTCTATTCTACATTCGCTCAAAGAGCGTATGACCAAATACTGCACGACATCGCAAGACCTAATTTACACGTGGTATTCGGTATAGATAGATCAGGAATAGTACCTAACGATGGTGACACTCATCAAGGTATCTTTGATGTATCAATGTTTAATGCAATGCCAAATATGACTATTACCATGCCTAAGGACTTAAATGAAGCAAGAGAACTTATTAAGTATGGTTTCTATAAAAATGATTCGCCATTTGTTATAAGATATCCAAAAGGAGAGACTTATTTAGGGAAAACGTCTACTGAAATAGATAAACCTTCTTGGATAATAGAAGAAAAAGGAAGTGAAGTTAACATCATTTCTTATGGGCCTGATGTTAACAGAATATTAAAACTAGTAATAAACAATAATATTCAGGCGAATGTAATAAACGCTAGATTCATCAAACCGATGGACTTAAAAGTGTTAGATGAAGTAATTTCAAATGAATTACCAATATTAATATACGAAAACGTAGTAGAGAGTGGTTCTTTAGGACAAACTATTCAAAGCTACATTGCTGAAAAGACGTATAGGAAAGTAAAAAGAATGTTTGTACAGTCTATTCCTGAACACGGTGATGTTTCTAATCTATTAAGAGAACAAGGCTTAGATGATACAAGTATTATAAATGAGATAAAAAAATTATGCGCTTAGATCTGTTATTAGTTCAAAATGGAATGTTTAAATCTCGTTCTAAAGCAATAGAAGCGATTCAAAATAAGTCTATTTCAGTAAACGGTGTTGTAAGAAAAGCCAGTTATAAATGTGATGGAACAGAAACCATTGAGATTATTGGTTTCATAAATCCATACGTATCGAGAGCTGCTCTTAAATTAGAACAAGCTATAAAGGAATATGATATTGATTTTTCTAATAGAACTGTCTTAGACGTTGGTGCGTCTACAGGTGGGTTTACTGAAGTGTCCCTTAAGTACGGCGCAAAAACAGTATATGCCGTTGATGTTGGAACACTTCAATTAGTTGACGAGTTAAAATCAAATCCAAAAGTAATATCTTATGAAAACACAAATATATTAACCGTAAATGATTCACATTTCACTGAAGGAAAGCCAAATATCATAGTAATGGATGTATCTTTCGTTTCTATTAAGAAGATTATTCCATATATAAAACAGTTTTCTGATGAGATGGTTGTTTTAATAAAACCTCAATTTGAATCAGAAGGAAAATATCTACACAACGGTGTTATTAGAGAAGAAAAAATAAGAGTGAAAATATTAGAGGATGTTCTTTCATTTTTAAAAGAACAAGGTCTTTCAGTAAAAGGGACTGTACAGTCTCCGATAAAAGGAAAAGAAGGTAACATAGAGTACATTGCATATATTAAGTAGGTGAAGAGTATGTTAGAAAGTTTAAGAATTAAGAATTTTGCGATAATTGAAAACACAGAGATTGATTTTAAAAAGGGACTAACTGTACTAACAGGAGAAACTGGTGCGGGTAAAACAATCATAATTGACGCAATTGGTCTTTTATTAGGTGATAGAGCCTCAAATGATATGATTCGTCACGGTGAGTCAAAAGCCATCATTGAGGGAGTTTTTTCAATCACTAACCAAAAAGTTAGAGATCAATTAAGAAATCTATTCATAGAAGTTGACGATAAACTAATCATAGTACGTCAACTACTTTCAAGTGGTAAAAGCACTTTGAGAGTAAATGATGAAACAATTACTCTAGCAAGTCTACGTAAAATTTCAAGATACTTATTAGACATACACCTACAACATGATGCGTATAGGTTAATTGATCCTACTAACTATATAGAATTATTAGATGATTTTACTAAACTTAATTTAACAAACTATAAAAAATACTACACAGAATACAATAAAGCAGTTTCTGAGTACAAAAAGATACTAAACTATTCATCTAACATTAACTCAGAGATTGATTTTCTAACATTTCAAAAGGAAGAATTGGAAGAAGCAAACTTAAACGTAGAAGAAGAGATAGAATTATTAGATAAGCAACAACGTCTTGAAAATTTTGATAAGATTCATCAAAACATAAAGGATGCATTCCAGTTTCTTGACGGAAAGACACTTAGTAATCTATACAGTGCTAAAGGCGAAATAGAAAAACTAACTCAGTACAGTGAACACTATGAAAACTTAGCTAAAACAATTGAGTCTAGTTATTATGATGTAGAAGATGTTTTAGGAGAACTAAAGTCTGAACTTCAAGGTTTAGATTTTAATCCTAATGAATTATCAAGAATTCAAAGTCGACTACAAGAACTAAATAAGCTTAAAAGAAAGTATAATCTAACAATAGAAGGATTAATCCAAAAGCTAGATGACTTAAACAAGAAAATCCAAGCACATGAGGATAAGGATTATTTAGTTAAAGAAGCGATGAAAACTGTGTCTTTAACTCATGAAAACTTAGTTAAAGAAGCACAAATTATAACGTCACTAAGAAAAAGTAGCGCGATTTCTTTACAAGAGGGATTAACACTACAATTAACAGAACTTCACTTACCAAATGCTAAGTTCGCAATTTCTTTTAATGAAGTTGATATGACTGATAATTTAAAGTCTTCAGTATTCTTTCCAAACGGTGTAGATGAAATTGACTTCCTTATATCTACTAATAAAGGAGAACCAGTTAAATCTTTAAGTAAGACCGCTTCAGGTGGTGAAATAAGCCGAGTTATGCTTGCACTTAAGACGATTTTACTTAAGTCTCAGAACTTATCTAGCGTTATTTTCGATGAGATTGATTCTGGAGTAAGTGGTAAAGTGGCTCATGGTATAGCGAAGAAAGTGAAATTGATTTCAGAAGATACTCAAGTATTATTAATAACACATCTTCCTCAAGTAGCAGCTATTGCGGATAATCATCTTTTTGTTAGTAAACACGTTGTAAATGACAGAACTGTTTCTCACTCAACGTATTTAGACATTAATGGAAGAGTAGAAGAGGTCGCTAAGATGTTATCTAATGAGGCTGTAACTCCTTCTGCATTAATAAATGCGAAAGATATAATCGATGAATATAGATAGATCAAGTACAATCGCAATCATTGATTTTGATAATCATCTATACGATTTACTGAAGAGTGAGTATACTATAATAAAACATACTAATAACATGCAGGATATAATCGACTACAGTTATAACTTTGACTATTTAATAACTGATTCAATATACAAAGACGGTGATATCTTTGAGTTAGTAAAACATATTAAGTACAAACCCCTATTAATTGATGATTTATCAGATTTTTTAAAAAAGAAGTTGAAGAACAAAGTGATTTTCGTTAATAGAGATGATTTTTTCTTAAAGGAGAACTACATTGGGATCCAAAGTGAGCTAAAAGGCTATAAATTGGCTCTAGAATGCGTAAAAGAGTTATCTAATGATATAGAACTCTTGGGAAAATCAAAAGCTTTGTATGAGCGTATTTCGAATGAATCTACTCAATCTACTGAGAAGTTGATTCGTTATTATAAAGAATATTTGTATAATAATTCAATTCTAGATAATGCAGATGCATCATTCAATAAGACTTATCCTACAAACAGTGAGTTTTTAAAGATTTTATTAGACTTATATAAGCAAAAAAAAATAAAGGTCGATTAATCGACCTTTTTCTTATAATTTTGACATCATTCCGATGATTGCAATTATTGCTGCTATTACAGGAAGTCCTACAAATCCTACTAGAACTACGATTCCTGCTACTTTACCAAAAGTAGTTTTAGCTGGATTTTCTCTAATCGCAACTTCAATTGTATTGTCTCTTTTTTTTACTACTTCAATTGGCTTTTTTTTATTATTATTTTTACTCATTCTTCCACCTCAAATGTATTTATCTTCTATTATTATAATGATTTAATTAAGAAAATGCAAACTATTTTAATTTGACGATTGATGTATAGTCTACTGTTGAAGTAAAGTCTGTTATATTTGGATACATTTCTAAGTACCTTACTACTTCATCAACTAGAATCTTTGGAGTAGAAGCACCTGCAGTTACGGCTAGTGTAGATTGATCTAAATCAATGCTTTCTAAATCTCTATAAGTTTCTACTAAATATCCATTTGGATGAAGTTTAGCAAGATTATTTGAGTTATTAGATTTTTTATCTCCTACTACTATTAACATTTCAGCATCTAAGTGTTCTAATACCGCTTCTTGACGCCTTCTAGTAGCGTTGCATATCTCTTCAATAATCTCTACGTTAGTAAAGTTATCACTAACGTATGAATAAATGTCGTAAACATCTAACATACTCATTGTAGTTTGATTCGTTATTGCATATTTTTTTAAAGGATCTATATATAAGTCATGAATAGAAGTAATAAGGTGTACACCTTCATAGTCAGTTGCGGCCACAGCTTCTGGATGTCCCTTCTTACCTATGTATAGAACCTCATAGTTCTGTGATAAGAACGACTTAATAACATCAATTGTTTTAGTAACATCCTTACAAGTAGCATCTATGACGTTTAAGCCAAGAGAAGCAGCTTTTTGTTTAAGACTCTCTTTACTTCCGTGAGCTGTAAATACTACTGTTCCTTTTAGTGTTTCTAGATCAGTTTCAGCTGGATCAATAAGTGTAGTTACACCTAAATGTGTTAACGATTCAATTACTTTCTTGTTGTGGATTAACATTCCATAGATAGTAATAGGTTTTGGACAGTCACTTTTAACTGCTTTTAACACGATATTTATAGCATTTACGACACCAAAACAGTATCCACTAGGTTTTATTCTAATAATATCCACAGAATCACCCTTTCTTTTCATTAATTGTAGCATATCGTTTAAAAATATACATAAATAATATATAATAGAAATACTTGTAAAGAGGAAGTGATTATATGTTACAGTTAAACGTAAAAAAATATATTGTAGAAGCAGTAGAAAAAATCGGATTTAAGGAATTGACAGAAGTTCAAAAACAAGTAATTCCCTTAGTTCAAAAAGGTAAGAACATAGTTGGAGCATCACAAACTGGTAGTGGTAAAACACATGCATTTTTAATACCATTATTTGACACTCTAACAGATGTAAAAGAAGTCCAAGTAGTTATCTCAGCACCAACGAGAGAATTGGCAGAACAAATTTATAAAGTTGCATCTCAAATTAACAGTTTCAGTGATAAACCACATGATATTAGATTATACACAGGTGGGACAGATAGACAAAAAGAGTTAAAGCAACTATCAACACAACCACAAATAGTAATCGGTACTCCAGGTAAACTTTACGACTTTGTCTCAAAAGAGAGAAAGTTAATGGTTCATACTGCAAGAACATTTGTAATAGATGAAGCGGATATGACATTGGATGATGGTTTTATTGAACATTTAGACCAAATTGCAGGTTTAATGGGTAATGACTTACAGATGTTAGTATTCAGTGCTACTATACCAGTTGGATTAGAGCCTTTCTTAAAGAAATATATGGAAAATCCTGTATTTGTTAAGATTGATGCTAGTCAGCTGAGTAATATTAATATTGAACATATATTAATACCAACAAAGTATAAGAATAAGAAAAATCTATTACTGGAGTTAATGACAATTATTAACCCATTCCAAGCTATAATCTTCTGTAACACAAAATCTGCAGCTATTGAGGTTGCTGGATTTATGCGTGAAAAAGGATATAAAGTAGGAGAAATGCACGGTGATTTACCTGTAAGGGTAAGAAAACAAATGATGAGAAGAATTAAGAACCTTGAGTTTCAATACATTGTAGCGACCGATATCGCTGCTAGAGGGATCGATATTGATGATATCTCACATGTTATAAACTTTGAGTTACCTCTTGATGTTGAATTCTACGTACATAGAACAGGTAGAACAGCAAGAGCTAATAAATCTGGTATTGCGATCAGTTTCTTTGATTACGATTCATATGAATACTTAGATACGTTAGAAAAAAGAGATATTAAGTTTAACTTCATGCAAATTAAGAATGGTGAATTAATTGAGTCTAAAGCTAGAAATCAAAGAGAGAAGAAAGAGTTTAAAGATAGTACTTTAACTCAAGCTTCTAAATTGGTTCGTAAAAAAGATAAAGTTAAACCAGGATATAAGAAGAAACGTCAAAGAGAAATTAAAGCTGTTGCTATTAAGTTATCAAGAGCGAACACTAAAAAAAGAAAAAGAAAATAACTAGTGGTGACCCACTGGTTTTTTTTATGCTTTTACTGTGTTAGATAGTGTATGTTTTGATATAATAAGTAGACTAAATAAAGCAGGAGGTTATTATGATAAAAATAGGTTCACACGTAGGAATGAGTGGAAAAGAAAAGATGTTAGCTTCAGTTAAAGAAGCTATTAAGTATAATGCTAATGCATTTATGATATATACAGGTGCTCCTCAAAATACTAGAAGAAGTAAAATTGAAGAGTTAAATATACCCGAAGCCCATAAACTAATGGAAGAAGCGGGGATTAAAAAAGAGGATATCGTAATTCATGCGCCTTATATTATGAATTTAGCTAACCCAGATCCAGAGAAAAGAGCATTTGCAATTAGGTTTTTAACTGAAGAAGTAGTTAGAACGAATGCTATGGGCGCAACTCAAATAGTATTGCATCCAGGTGCACATTTAAAACAAGGTCCTGAAATCGGCTTAGATTTCATTGTAGAAGGTTTAAAGATAGTACTGAACAATACTTCTGACTTAAAAACTAGAATAGCACTTGAAACAATGGCTGGTAAAGGAACTGAATGTGGTAGAACATTTGAGGAACTTGGTTATATAATTGATAATGTTAACAGTGATAGAATAACCGTTTGTTTTGATACTTGTCATACTAATGATGCGGGATATGATTTAAGTGACTTTGAGGCAGTGTTAGAAGAGTTCGATAAGTATATCGGTAGAGGAAAGATCTCAGCGTTTCATATAAACGACTCTAAGAATCCACTAGGAGCCGCAAAAGATCGTCATGAGAACATAGGACAAGGTCATATTGGCTATGATACATTGATGACTATTATTTATCATCCTGATTTCTTAGATGTTCCAAAACTATTGGAAACACCTTATGTTACTGATTCTGATGATAGTATTAAAAAAATCCATCCTCCTTACAAATTCGAGATTGAAATGATTCGTAAACAGGAGAATGATTCGAAGATAATTGAACGTATAAGAAAAGGCTAATAAATAGCCTTTTTATTATGGATTTGCAGAAAAACTTAGGAACTCATGTGTTATTTCATAGTAATTCGTCCCTTTTATTTTTTCTTTTTGGTTAATAAAGAACCGGATCTCGTAATAATACTCAGTAGCAGGAGGAGTACAAGTTATTGTGTAATGATAATACCTAAAGTTTTCTCTCGCTGTGATTTCTCCTGTACAGTTCAAAAAGTCCTGAGAATCAAGTGCTGCCAATAAATCTAGTAGTTTAGTTTCAAATAGCTGCCAAGTCGACTCTGTATTGAACTCAATATAATCATCAACATAGAAATCGTCATATACAAGTGGTATATAATCTTCCGCAACACTTTCCATAAAGGAAACTGTAATATTTCTCTCAAATAACTTAGTTTGCAAGTTTGCATTTTGACTAACACTTCTAGATATACTTACGATTGATATAGAAGTCAGAGTGATGGCTAAAAAAGTGTTAATTAATACATTTCCTCTTTTGTTCATATTAAAACCCCCTAAATATCGATAGTGACGTCATAAACTCTTTTGAGTGAAATCCCCCTGTTACCGCAGAAGATTCCATATACAACTCAAACTCGATTTTATATAGTTTCTGAGCGGGACACTGAATACAGACCATTTCTGTAATCACGGCATTCGTCATGAAAGTTGTATGCTCTAATGCTACTCCGTTCATAAAAATCGCTTGTGTTCCATTACCGTAATCTATAACCTCTAAAGTCATTGATGAAGTAGAACCAGTTAATGTTAGAATACCATTATTTTCAGAGATTGAATCAGGTTTAACTTCATCAAACTCTCTAATTATTTCATTTATGATAATTCCGCCCTCATTTACTAATCTATTAGTTGAATTTGTTATGTTTTGGGCGGTAAATAAAAATAGCATCAAACGAGATAGTGATATTAGTATAATTGAGCTTATAAGTATTAATGCTAGTAATTCAACTAAAGTTACGCCTTTATTTTTCATAAATCATAACCTCCCCGAATGAAATATACATATTATTGGAGTAGTAAATAACTACTACTACATTATCTACTGTATAGTTTGTTAATCCGGTAGAGTAATAATCTGCATTATAGTTTGTTGCATATTCGGTTATTGCAGGAGGATATGCGCCATTAATAATATGAGTAAAATTCTCTTCTAACGACTCAAATATATATAAAACTACTTCACCCTCTGCATAAGTGTTATTATAATTTGGTGCAAATAAACTTTGACAATAACTTGCATCTGCACTTAAATCCTCTAGGATATCTCTTAAAGGACTGTTTACATCGCTACAGTCGGCTAAGGTGTATGATGACACCTCTGTACCTATCGGGTTCATAGCTTCAGCTACTATTGGATTATCTAAAATAGTGAAGTGATTTGCTAGTAACTCAGCATTATTAAATGCTTCTATTCTAGAAGCGTTCACTTCATTTAGACGTATCATATTGTTAACATTATTTGATATCATCAAAATAATGAAAGAAAGAATGACCGAAGCGGCCATAGCTTCTACTAAAGATATACCTCTATTATTCAGTTTCAACACGTCCACCCCCAAGCCATTTAGTAAGCAATTAATAAGATATTTATATATACTTAATTATACACCACTATGATTTTTACTGCAATTTGTTCACAACTATCGTAATTGAATACGGTTATTCTATATGTTAAAATAAAAAGAAGATTTAATAGGAAAGTTAGATGGTGATTATATGAGTAGTTTTAACACATTTCTCAAAAGAGGTGTAGCAATCTTATTTGCTGCAGTACTTTTTGGTGCAGCAGTAATCATTTCAATAGAAGAATTCATCAATGAATATGAAACTGGAACAATTGTAGGGGATATTGATTTAAGTGGTAAAAAGAAGAACGATGTCAATAATTCAATTATAATTGGAGTAAATGAGTACGTTGCTGATTTTTATGTAAACGTTGAGTTTAACAACAAAATATACAACTTATCATCTGAAATAGTTCAGTTTGACTTGTCAGATACTGTAAGTAGAATCTCGAATGGTTCTCGTTCTCAAATAACTTATAACATTGATAGGACGTTATTAGAGGATGAATTAGAGTCTTATATTGATATGAAGTTCATTAATATCATGAATATAGATGAAATAGAAGCTACCATTGAAAGAAGCTTATTAGACCAAGATCCATTCACAAAATTGGACTTACATAATTATATCGATGACATAACTGTCTTATACAGCACTATTAACTCATATATTTATTATGACTTATCAGGTGAGAACTTGTTTAGGGATATTGATGAAGGAGTGTTCTTAGTTGATCCTAACGATAGATTCTCATTCTTAAATAATACTCACGAATTATTCTTAACAAGTAAGGAGTTTAGTTATATCGCTACTGGTATTCAAGCAGTAACTATAGACACAAACTTTACTTCATTCATAAAAAGTAACCATAGATCAGCTGAAGGTAGTACTGGCTATGAACTAGATATTTATGATACATACATAAATATAGCTCAACAAAAGGATTTCTCATTCTTTAACCCATATAATTTTGGATATGAGTTAAGATATGAGAAAGTTGATAATTATATAAGATTTACACTTGTCGGAATTCCATTCGATGAGGAATACACTCATAAAGTAACGACTGAGATACTCGAATATCAAATTTTAGAAGGTAACATACCTACAATTGGTAAAGACGGTGTTTCTTATGAAGTTACAAGATATATTGAAAGAAATGGTATTTCGTTGTTAGATGAAAAACTATATACAAACTTTTATGCTCCAATAAACGAAATTAACTAGGGGGAATAACAATGCCAAAAGTAGTTAGAAAACGGTTTGGTGAGATATTGGTTGACGCTGGTGTTGTTAGTGAACAACATATAGAGTACGCCTTAGCAAATAAACTACCAGATGAAAAAATTGGTGATGCGCTGATACGTTTAGAGTTAACATCTGAATCTAAAGTATTAGACGCACTTCAAGAAGCAGCAGGAGTAAAAAGAATTAATCTTAAACAATATAATATAGATCAAAAAATTACGGCACTAATCAGTGAGGCATATGCTAAAAGACATACTGTTATGCCAGTAGAGTTCGTCGGAGATAAATTAGCAATCGCTATTGCAGACCCGATTGATTATATGACAATTGATGATGTTAGATTAATGATTGGTAAGAACCTAATAATTTATATTGCTACTAAAACAGAAATTCTTCATACAATTGAAAAATATTACGGATTCACTAAAACTCTTGATGCTCTAGGCGTAGTACCTGGTGCAAAAGAAGAAACCGTAGATATTGAAGAGGAAGAGGAAGAAAAGAACCCAATGGTTGAGTTGGTTGATCAGATATTAGCCAACGCTGTTAATGACCAAGCATCTGATATTCATATCAATCCACTACCTGACATGGTAGAAGTTAAGAACAGGGTTGATGGTGTTTTAAGAGACGAGATGCAATTACCTAAGGAGTTAACTGCTCAGTTAACTGCGAGAATCAAGGTAATGGCTCAAATGAACGTAACTGAAACTAGAATACCTCAAGATGGACGTATTAGAACTACAGTGGATGATAGAGAAATTGACTTGCGTATATCAACTGTACCTACTGTAAATGGTGAGAAGATCGTAATGCGTGTACTAGACTTATCTATTGGTAGTAGTGATTTTGGCGAATTAGGATTTTCTAAGAAAGACCAAACTACATTAACAGAAGTAATCGGTAAACCAAATGGAATTATACTAGTATCAGGACCTACAGGTAGTGGTAAAACTACTACATTGTATGCTGTTCTAGATAAAATTAATAACGTAGAAGATAATATTATTACCGTAGAAGATCCTGTTGAGAGACAAATCAATGGTATCAACCAAATTCAGGTAAGAGATGAAGTAGATATGACGTTTGCAAATGCTCTTAGAGCAATTCTGAGACAGGACCCCGACACAATAATGGTTGGGGAGATTCGTGACTCAGAGACTGCATCTATTGCGGTTAGAGCAGCATTAACAGGGCATTTAGTACTATCTACAATTCATACGAACGATGCAATAGCTACTATTCCAAGACTTATTGACATGGGTGTTGAACACTTCTTAGTAAGTGCTTCAATAAACTGTATAATTGCTCAGCGTTTAGTACGTGTTGTTTGTCCTGAGTGTAGTTACTGGGATGATGCAACAGCTAGTGAGAAACTTTTATTCGAAAAAAGGGGAATAAATGTTGAGAAAGTAAAAAGAACGGTTGGATGTACTACTTGTAGTAATAGAGGATATAAGGGTAGAACCGGAATATATGAGATATTCATTGTAAGTGAGAAAGTAAGAAGAATGATATCTGAAAGAGCTAATATCAATGATATTAAAGCTCAAGCAAATGAAGAAGCAATGAAGTATTTAATTGATGATGGATTACATAAAGTTAAGGCTGGTATAACTACAATCGAAGAAATCCTAAGAGTATCAGTAGATCCTGAGGTGTAGAATATGATTACAAATTATAAATATACCGCCATTAATAGACAAAAAAAACTAGTAAAAGGACAGATGCAAGCTCCGAATAAGGAGATTTTGGCTAACTTCCTTTATGAAAAAGGTTTAACTTTGAAAGAAGTTAAAGAGAACAACAGTGCTTTAGCATTTCTTAATAACTTTAATATAGGAAAAGTTATTAAGGAAGTAGAGATGATTTTCCTACTAAAACAGTTAAGTGCAATGATTAAAGCGGGTATGAGATCAGCTGAAGCAGTTGAAGTACTCGCAACACAAACAAAGAATAAGCAAATTAGAACAATTTTATTCGACGTGTACTTCAATGTACATGCAGGGATGTACTTATCAGAAGCGATGGCTAAACATCCTACAGAATTTCCTAAATTAATGACGAATATGATTAACAACGGAGAAACTTCAGGAGACTTAGTTCAAGCAATCGATAATATATCAACGTATTATGAAGATAATAGACAAGTTAGAATGGATATAATCGGTGCACTTACAATGCCAGCTATTTATATAGTAATGGGTATTGTAGTAACTGCTATTATGATTGTATTCGTACTACCTAACTATGTAGAGTTATTTGCAACAACAGGTACAGAATTACCAAAACCAACACAAATATTATTAGATATTGGTAATTTCTTTACAAATTATGCCTCCATATTAGGTATATTAACCTTATTGTTTGCTTCTGCATTCTATGGTTTCTTCTTTAAGACTGAAAAAGGAAGAAAAGCTTTTAGTGTTATGTTAATTAGGATGCCTGTGTTTGGTGAAGTAGTTATAATGTACAACCTAAGTACAATCGCTTCAACACTGAATCAAATGGTAAGTAATAAGTTAAAATTACTTGAGGCCATTGAGGCTTCAACCAAAATCATTAAAAACGTAGTATATAGAGAAACACTAGAAAAAACAGTAGAAAACGTTAGTAATGGTTATCCAATATCATTAGCAATGGAAGACCATTATGCGTTTACACCTGTATTTACTAAAATGATATCTCTAGGAGAACGTTCAGGAAGTTTAACAGAAATGTTATCAAACCTGTCTGATTTCAACAGAGAAGACGTTAAATTGAGAGTTACTAGACTTAAAAAAGCAATAGAACCAGCAATAATGATATTCATTTATGCACTTGCTGGTGGATTAATATTGGCAATTATGCTTCCATCATTATCTATGATATAATTAAAGGAGCAATTAAAAAGAGGTCAAAAACGTTGACTGGCAAATGAAAATAGAGTAAAATATCTATAAGAAAGGGTCGTGAAGATTATGAAACTATTAAAAAATAAAAAAGGTGTTACATTAGCCGAGTTATTAGCTGTTATTACAATTATGGGGATTATCGCAGCTATCGCAATTCCAGCAATCGGGAATGTAATTTCAAACTCAAGAGTAGGTGCAGCTGAATCAGATGCAGTAGCTCTATATGAAGCAGCTCGTGTACAATGTACTGTAGAAGTGTGTTCTGCTGCAATCACTGATTTAGGAGACTATATCGATGGTTCAGTTGGAGGTACTTATAGTATTACAGTTGTAGCTGGTAAAGCTACAGAAGTTGTAATCACTTATGCATCAGGTTCAGAACCAGATGGAACGAATAATACATTAACTTATTCTCCAGGTTCAGTAGTTTGGTCAACAGTATAATAAATTAGGCTCATTTGAGCCTTTTTTTTTGATTGTAAATTAATAGAATAAATACTATAATTAGATAGGTGAAAATTATGTTTATATTTATTATAATTGGAATATTAATTGGGATAGCTTCTTTATACATTGGTTCTAATATTGATAAGAGCTGGAACGTATTTAAGGGAATTAGGTGTTTTTCATGTGGAACACATACCTTAACAGGATCGTGCGAATGCGGGAAACAGAATAAATACGGATTCTTATTAATTGTAGTTTCTTCGGTGTTACTAACTGTATTAAGTTATCTGTATTTCGATAGGGAGATTTACGTCGCTCTAATACTAATATTCGTAATGATGAGTGTTACTGTTAGTGACGTAATCGAGCAGATAGTTCCAGATAGACTAATTATTATATTCTTGCCTGTATTACTAATATTAAGATACTTTATTCAAACTGACCCTTGGTATTTATCTTACCTAGGAGGGTTTATCGCATTCTCAGTCTTATATTTAATCGCTCTATTGGGTGAAAAAATATACAAAAAAGAAGTTTTAGGTGGAGGAGATATCAAATTATATGCGATAATAGGATTAGTAATAGGTCCTGAATTAGTGTTTTTATCATTATTCTTTGCCTCACTAATTGGGCTTTTGATAATTAAAACTATGTCTAAGTACTTTCAAAAAGAGTATATTCCATTTGTACCCTTAATTACATTAGGGGTGTTTATATCATATTTTTACGGAACAGCCATATTAGATTGGTATTTCGGATTGTTCTAAATCTTAGAAGAAGGAGAAACTACTTCTGTAGTTAATAATCATTATGAAAATGTTAAGTGTGTTTTTTACTGATAGAGAAGTAATAATGGTGGAAAAAAGAAAAGGGTTCACTCCTTTATCTGATTACGTTTCTGCTAAAATGCCCGAAGGATACATAGTTAATGGGAAAATTGAAATGTTTGATGAGTTAGTAGAGTTTTTAGAGGGAATCATCTCTAGAACAAAAATAACAGCCAAGAAGACTAATTTATTACTACATGAAAAAATTGTTACATTCAAACTATACGACTTACCCGAAGACATAAAAGAAAGAAAGATAAGAAAATATTTGGAGTCTAAAATGGATGCTGAATCTGGTTTACCATTCTCTGATCCTATTATTGACTACCATGTTTCGTACATTAAAGGTATAAAAGAGGCAATTGTGTTTGGAGCAAGTAACTCATTAGTAGAAAAGTACAAAGAATTACTAGAAGCTGTAGGTCTTACGCTATTCAGTACAGATATTCCAGCTCTTTCTTCACACAGATTACTTTCAAGTGTCGAAGAGGAAGATAGTAAAGTTGACCATGTTATGTTTGCTCATGTTTATGACAATATCGTGAGTTTAACATTCTTTAATAGGCAATATCCTCAATTTAACTTCATTTCAGATTTAGAAGAGAAATTAGAAGATTTAGATCCTGATGATTTTATTCAAATAGTTCAGGATGAAATATATAGAATGAGTAATTATTATGTTTGGAATCTAAACAAAGGTACTTTTAGAATAGATCAAGCAGTTATTATACCCATGACATCGAAAGAAGAGATGAACACTCATTTGATTGAGTCAGTTAAGTCTAATAATTTATCTGGAGTTGAAAACGTAGTTTTCCTTGAATCTATATTAAACGAATCGCTTTATGACGTAGATTTAAAATACTTATTAGCAATCTCAAACACATTATAGGAGGAGTTTATGAATAAAAATCTAATAAAAGTAAACTTACTTCCTGGATATAAAGAAGATAAGTTTGTATCAAACACAATTTACAGAATTACACTTGGAGTAGTTTTTGTGTTTATCGTGTTTTACTTTATGGCACTTCCAATGATTAATGCAAGAAGAGAATTAGAGTCAGAGGAATTCCGTAAGACCCAGTTAATATATGTTCAATCTTATTACACAGTAAAGATAGCAGAAAGACAACCTAATCCAAAAGACGTTGTTTATACTGAAGCATTGGAGTTTGCTGAAGTAGCTGTATTTCCTGTTAACTCATGGATTAATCAATTGATAGCAATTGAAGTAGAAGGTTATATATTATCATCATATGAGATTGATTTAGATCTTGAGGAAATGATAATAAGATTTGAAACTTCATCAGATAGTTCTTTATTAGAATTTGAGGAAAAACTATGGCAGTTATACTGGGTTGAAGGTATTAGTTATACTACTGCAGGACCTGGTAACGTTGTAATGAGAGTATCATTTGAGGTAGGTGACTATATTGAAAGCTAAAGTTATCTATGTTTTACTAGTCGTAGCACTAGGAGTTCTTTATTACTTTTCAAATTCTTACGTGAACACAATTGAAGCAGAAACTGCGCTTCTAGCCAGTCAAAACAACAGTATTGAGTTATCAATTTTAGAAAGCAAGGTTGAATTTACTAGTGAATATGAAACTTTTAAAAGTTACAAGGAAAGCCTTCATATATTACCTGATCGTTTCGACTGGAATAGAAAAATCACTGAATTAGAGGCGATTGAATCTAAACTGGGTATCGAAATTATCAAGGATTTATCGACTGAAATAGATGTTGAGGAAGAATCCAGATTTTATCCATTAAATGAAAATATTCGTTTGTACAAAGTATATTTAACTGTCGAATTAACTCCTTATACATTAAATCTATTGATACAAGAAATAAGCAACCTTGAATCAATAACAATTATTGATTATGTTTACGGACTTTATACAGAGAATAACGTCAAATGTAATATGCAATTAGTATACTTCGTTTACGAAGAAGTAATAGAAGAATAAAAAATAGAGACCTAAAGGGTCTCTATTTCTTTTATAAGTTCTTCATATATGTTTTCTTTGATTTTTCTTACTATTTTTCCTTTTTTTATTAACAACACTTCATTTACTCCACCTGCAATACCAATATCTGCTTGTTTTGCCTCACCTGGACCATTAACTGAACAGCCCATTACAGCTACTGTTATTTTTTTATTGCTAGTTAGTAAATAATCTTGTACTTTTTCAGCAATTTCAATCATGTCATATTGTAACCTACCACATGTAGGACAACTTATAAGAACAGGACTATCAAATAAACCGAAGTTTTTTAGTATTTCTTTACAGTACTTAATTTCATTTACAGGGTTACCAGTAATTGAGACTCTAATCGTGTCACCTATTCCTTCACTAAGAAGAAGACCTATACCTATAGCGTTCTTTATTCCGCCTGAGAACTCCGTTCCAGCTTCAGTCATTCCAATATGAATCGGATAACTCCACTTGCTAGAAGCAATCTTATTTGCTTTTAGAGTAGTATCTAAGTCAGATGACTTGAATGATAACACAATATTAGTGAAATCTAACTCCTCAAGTAGCCTTATGTTCTCCTCAGCATAGTCAATCATCTTTTCAACAACATCTTCATGAGATTTGAAAGAACCTGAGTTTACTCCAATTCTAATGGGAATTTCTTTTTCCTTACAAGCAAGTACTATTTGTTTTATTTTATCAGTATCCTTTATATTAGCAGGATTCAGTCTTAGTTTATGTACTCCCTGGTTAACTGCTTCCAAGGCAAGTCTATAATCATAATGAATATCTGCAACTAGCGGAATATTGATTCTAGAAATAATACTTCCAAGTGCCAACGCATCATCCATATTTAACACTGCTACTCTTACAACTTCACATCCAGCTTGTTCAAGTTCGGTAATTTGATTCACTGTATCTTCAATATTAGCAGTCTTAGTGTTAGTCATTGACTGAATAGCTATTTTATTAAATCCACCAATGAATACGTCTTTAACTTTCACTGCTTTTGTTTTTTTTCTGTCCATCTTACACCTCTTAAAATGTATCTAATACTATTATACATAAAAGTGTATATATTATCTTGCATTTATACTGAATTGATGTATAATTATGTAGTAGAAATAGTAGAAAAGAGAAATGTTTGGAGGTATAGATTATGCGCGTTAACGTTGTTATGCAATGTACTGAGTGTAAAGAGTGGAACTATCTTACTAAAAAGAATAAGAAAAACAATCCAGAACGTATTGAAATGAAAAAATATTGTCCTAGATGTCAAACGTCTACTTTACATAAAGAGAAAAAATAGTTACCTTAGGTAACTTCTTTTTTTATGAAGGTAAAAAAGTATGAGCAATTCTTTGATCCAAGTTTTAGTGAAAACACATACTTAGTAGCAATTAAGGACAGTTGCTTCTTAGTAGATCCTGGAATTATTGGTGAAGAGTTACAAGAAGAACTACAAAAGTATAAGTTAGAGTTTGTAATTCTAACGCATGGGCATTCAGATCATTTTCTAGGTATAGAACATTTAGATGTTCCCGTATATATAACGAATCATGACTTGAAGCTTGTTAGAAACCCTGAATATAGCTATGCCACGTACATGAATAGTTCTAGTACGTTTCCGAATAAGGAGTTTAGAGATATATTCACTTTACCAACCTTTATGGGAGAAAAATTTACTATTATAGAAACTCCTGGTCACACGAAAGGATCAGTATGTGTTCAATTAAGAGATAGATTATTCACAGGTGATACAATATTCATCAACACTGTAGGAAGAACTGATTTATTCAGTGGTAATATGAATGAACTTACAAAATCAATTAAACTATTAAAGGAAAAAGTAAGTAATAACACTATTATCTACCCTGGTCACGGTGGTTATGCAAAGTTTAAAAAAGTACAAGAGATGAATCCATTTTTAAAGTAGCCTAGGCTACTTTTTTTACTTTTTAGCACTCATTAATTGACAATGCTAAATACGTTTGGTAATATGTAATTGGCAATCTAGACGATAGAGTGCTAAAGAGGTGATTTAATGTTAACAGAGAGAAGATCTTTAATACTTAGAACGATAATCGAAGAGTTTGTAACGAGTGCAGAACCAGTTGGATCAAAAGGTGATATCTGGGCTGAATTAAACTGTTCAAGTGCAACAATTCGTAATGAGATGGCTTCACTAGAAGAAATGGGTTATTTAGAAAAAACTCACACTTCCAGCGGACGCATCCCAAGTGAAAAAGGTTATAGATATTACGTCGATGAAATTCTTAAGATAAACCAACCTAAAGATTCAAATTATCCTAAAGTGGATGAGATATTAGGTAGTTATATATTAGGAAATGAGGACGTAATTAATCGCGCCTTGAAGATGATTAGTGAATTAACTAACTATACTTCAATGATACTAGGCCCATCAAACCAAAGAAGTTTGGTTAAAAAGATAGAGCTAGTAAAGATTGCTCCTAATGAAGCATTAGTACTTATCATTACTGATAAAGGTCATGTAGAAAAACGTAAACTATTCCTTGATGGAATGCAGATGAATGATCTTCAAAACGTTATTAAGATACTTAATGAGTTCTTAGTTAATGTACCTGTTGGAGACATATCTAGAAAGCTTGCATATGAGCTCAACAGTATTGAAATAAAAGAGTACTTAAAGTATCACCAAACTTTATTAGAAGCGTTTATGAGGGCATTTAGTAAGTTTAACCAAGAACAGAGGTTCTTGAGCGGACAATATAATTTATTATATGAGCCTGAGTTTAACGACATTAATAAAGTAAGGGCATTTATTGAAGCAATAGACAAACAAGAAATCTTTAGTATTATCGATAAGAATTCTAAAGGTGTAACAGTTAAAATTGGTTCTGAGAACAGACTACAGTACATGGAAGACTGCGCAATTATATCTGTTCCGTATCAGATACCTACCGGGGAGATAGGTACTATAGCTGTTGTTGGTCCAAAAAGAATGAATTATAAGAAAGTAATCCCCCTATTAGAATACATCGCTATGAATATGAGCGACTTCGATAAGTAAGGAGACAAAGATGGAAAACAAGGAAAAAGAAATCGAAAAGGTTGAACCAGTTCTCGATGAACAAGAAGAGTACATTGAAGAATTAAGTGAAAACGAAGTTTTACTTAATGAAGTGAAGGAACTTAAAGATAAGTTATTAAGAAACCAAGCTGAGTTAGAGAACTTCAAAAGAAGAAACACAGAAGAAAGAATTAAAGAAAGAAAATATGCTCAACAAAGCCTTTTAACTAAATTAATTAGTTTACAAGATAACTTTGATAGAGCTATTCAATCTGAGTATAAAGAGCTTAAAGAGTTAAAAGATGGATTAGTTATGATTATGAATCAGTTATCTACAATATTCGATGAGGAAAAAGTAGTTTTAATTGAATCAGTAGGTAAAGAATTTGATCCAAACTATCATCAAGCAGTAATGACTGGTGATGATGAAGAATATGAAAACGACATCGTATCTGAAGAGTTTCAAAAAGGATACATGTACAAAGATAGAATGTTAAGACCATCAATGGTTAAAGTTAACAAAAAAGGAGAATAACAATGGGAAAAATTATAGGTATTGACTTAGGTACAACAAATTCATGTGTATCTGTAATGGAAGGTGGAGAAGCGAAAGTAATCGCAAATCCAGAAGGTGGAAGAACAACTCCATCAGTAGTAGCGTTTAAAGGTGAAGAAATTCAAGTTGGTGAAGTAGCGAAACGTCAAGCTATTACAAACTTAGATACAATCCAATCAATCAAAAGACATATGGGTACTGCTCATACTGAAGAAGTAAAAGGAAAAAAATATACACCACAACAAATTAGTGCAATGGTTTTACAAAACTTAAAAGCAACTGCAGAAGCGTATTTGGGTGAAAAAGTAACTGAAGCTGTAATCACAGTTCCTGCATACTTCAATGATGCTGAACGTCAAGCAACAAAAGACGCTGGTAAAATTGCTGGTTTAGAAGTAAAAAGAATTATCAATGAACCAACGGCTGCAGCATTAGCTTATGGTATTGATAAACAAGATAAAGAACACACAATCTTAGTATTTGACTTAGGTGGAGGAACATTCGACGTATCTATCTTAGATTTAGCTGAAGGTACATTCGAAGTAATTTCAACTAGTGGTAATAATAGATTAGGTGGAGACGATTTCGACCAAAGAGTAATCGACTGGATGGTAACTGAATTCAAAAAAGATCAAGGATTCGACTTATCACAAGATAAAATGGCTATGCAACGTTTAAAAGATGCTGCTGAAAAAGCTAAAAAAGAATTATCAGGTGTAACTCAAACTCAAATCAACTTACCTTACATCTCAGCTGGAGCTAATGGACCAATGCATTTCGATATGACATTAACTAGAGCTAAATTTAATGAGTTAACTGCTGATTTAGTACAAGATACTATTGATCCAGTAAGAAAAGCATTAAAAGATGCAAAAATGACTGCAAACGATATTGAACAAGTAATCTTAGTTGGTGGTTCAACAAGAATTCCTGCAGTTCAAGACGCAATCAAAAAAGAATTAGGTAAAGAACCTAACAAAGGTGTAAACCCTGATGAAGTAGTAGCAATGGGTGCTGCAATTCAAGGTGGAGTATTATCTGGTGATGTTAAAGACGTATTATTACTAGACGTAACTCCATTATCACTTGGTATTGAAACTATGGGTAACGTATTCACTAAGTTAATCGATAGAAATACAACTATCCCTACAAATAAATCACAAGTATTTAGTACAGCTGCTGATAATCAACCTGCAGTAGATATCCATGTATTACAAGGTGAAAGACCAATGGCAATGGATAACAAAACATTAGGTAGATTCCAGTTAACTGATATTCCTGCTGCACCACGTGGAATCCCACAAATCGAAGTAACATTCGACATTGATGCAAATGGTATTGTTCATGTAACTGCTAAAGACTTAGGTACAGGTAAACTACAAAAAATTACAATCCAATCTGATACTGGATTAAGTGATGAAGACATTGATAGAATGGTTAAAGAAGCTGAAGAAAATGCTGAAGCTGATGCAGCTAGAAAAGAAGAAGCTGATTTAAGAAATGAAGCTGACCAAATGATCTTTGCTGCTAAAAAGTCATTAGAAGAATTAGCTGATGAAGCAACTGAAGAAGAAAAAACTGATATCGAAGCAAAATCTGAAGAACTTAAAAAAGCATTAGAAGGAACAGATATTGAAGATATTAAAGCTAAAAAAGAAGCATTAGAAAAAGCTGCTCAAGGTGTAGCTACGAAAGTATACCAAAAAGCACAAGAAGCACAACAAGCTGCTCAACAAGATCAAGGTGCAAACGGAAACAGCCAAGCTGAAGACGTTGTAGATGCAGACTTTGAAGAAGTGGAATAATAGAAGGACCTTCGGGTTCTTTTATCGAGGTGATAGATAATGAGTAAAAGAGATTATTATGAGGTTCTTGGCGTAGAAAAAGGTGCTGATGAACGAGAAATTAAAAGAGCATTTAGAGCCAAAGCCAAGAAATATCACCCAGATGTTTCTGAAGATCCAAATGCTGAGGAAAAATTCAAAGAAATCCAAGAAGCGTATGCGGTATTAAGTGATCAAGAAAAACGTGGTCAGTATGATCAGTTTGGTCACGAAGGTATGAATCAAGGTGGTTTCAATGGTTTCCAAGGTGGAGGATTCGGTGGTTTTGAAGACATCTTTTCATCATTCTTTGGTGGAGGACAACGTCAACGTGATCCAAATGCACCAAGAAGAGGAAATGATTTATCAAAAAGAATGACTATCTCATTCGAAGAAGCTGCTTTTGGTGTGAAACAAAAAATCAAAATCAATGTTCAAGAAGAATGTACAGTATGTCACGGTAGTGGAGCACATTCAAAGAGCGATATTTCAACTTGTAACCATTGTAACGGAAGTGGAGTTGTTTATAGACAACAACAAACTCTGTTCGGTGTAACTAGAACACAAGCTGCCTGTCCACACTGTCATGGTACGGGTAAAGAAATCAAAAGAAAATGTTCAAACTGTCATGGAGACGGTCATGTTATTAACAACAAGACTGTTGAAGTTAACATACCTGCCGGTATAAGTAATAATCAACAGATTAGACTTGCTGGTAAAGGTGAAGGTGGAGTAAACGGAGGACCTGCGGGAGATTTATATATCGTCATTTCCGTGAGACCGCATGAGTTGTTCGAAAGAATTGACGATGATATTGTGTTAGAATTACCAATTTCATTCAGTCAAGCAGCACTAGGTGCTGACATCGAAACACCTACTATCCACGGTAACGTTAAACTGAAAGTTCCAGCAGGAACTCAAACAGGAACTAGATTTAGATTAAGAAGCAAAGGTGTTAAAAACGTCAATAGTAGTAGAATGGGTGATCAACACGTTATAGTACGTGTAGTAACTCCTGAAAAGATTGATGGTACACAAAGATCACTGTTCAAAAAACTTAGTAAAACAAATGAGTTAAGTTCAAGTTCATGGACTAAATTTAAAAATATCTTTAAAGCCTAGAATTCTAGGCTTTATTTTTATATAATTTTGATAGAGACATATATTAGAACCATAAAGGAGATAGTTATGATATTAATTAAAAATGCTTTATTGGTTTCAGCTGCTGAAATCAACTACGAATTAAGAGATATTCTTATTGAAGATGGTAAAATCAAAAAAATCGCAAAAAAGATTTCTGAAAACTGCGAAACAATTGACGCTTTAGGTAAAATGGTAACACCTGGATTAATGGATCCTCATTGCCATATTGGGTTATGGGAAGAAGGTATTGGTTTTGAAGGTTCTGATGGAAATGAGATGACAGACCCGTCTACTCCTCATATGAGAGCAATTGACGCAATTTATCCATTAGACGAAGCATTTGATGGTGCAATTCAAAACGGAGTTACATCTGTTGCTGCCGGACCAGGGAGTGCAAACGTCATTGGTGGTACTTTCACTGTAATTAAAACATTCGGAGACAATGTTCAAGATATGATTGTTAAAGAAGAAATCGCTATGAAGATGGCTTTGGGTGAAAACCCTAAACGTGTTTACAATGGTAAGAACGTAACTCCTTCAACAAGAATGGGTTCTGCTGCAATTATGAGAGCTGAACTAAGAAAAGCAAAAGATTATTATGAAAAAATGAAAAATGCAAAAGAAGATAAGGATAAACCAAGCTTTGATCCAAAACTTGATTCATTATCTAGAATCTTTGATGGAATGATTGTAAAAATCCATGCACATAGAACTGATGATATTCAAACTGCAATCAGAGTAGGTAAAGAGTTCAACCTAAACTATACGATTGAACATGCAACTGAGTCTCATTTAATGGTAGACGATTTACTAAAAGACAATGTAAGAGTAATTATTGGTCCTACTTGGGGTAATAAAAGTAAATATGAATTAAGAAACAAGTCTTGGTTAACTGCTGGTGTGCTTGAAAAAGCAGGAGTAGAGTTTGCTATTATGACAGATGCACCAGTTATTCCTATTAGTGAAACAAGAATTCAAACTGGATTGATGATTAGAGAAGGTTTAAGCGAACTTGGAGCTATCAAGGCAATGACAATCAATGCTGCTAAGTTAAATGGCGTAGACGATAGAGTAGGAAGTATTGAAGAAGGGAAAGATGCCGATATCGTTATCTGGGGCGGAAATCCATTTGAGATAATGACAAAGCCAGACTACGTATTTATAGATGGAGTAATTAGACATAAAAAGTAAGAATGCATATGCATTCTTTTCTTTTGTGATATAATATCAATGCGAAAAAGGTGAGAGATATGCAAAGATATTTTGTAAAAGAAAAAATTACAACTGAATATGTTACTATTTCTGAGGATTTTCATCATATTAAGAACGTTATGAGGATGTCAAAAGGAGATACTGTTATTGTTAGTGATCAGGAAAAAGCTTTTAAAGCTGTTATCACTGAGTTCACAAGTAACACTGTACTTCTAAAAACTGTGACTGAGTTAGATTCTAACGAATTAAATATTCGTCTGGCTATTGGAATAGGTCTAATGCAGAATAAGAAGATTGACTTCTTAGTTCAAAAACTTACAGAACTTGGTGTTACTGACATCATCCCTATTAATATGCAACGTTCTATTGTTAAACCAAAAGACAATAAGATTGAAAGATGGACGAAAATAGCGAAAGAAGCTAGCGAACAATCACATAGAATGATTATTCCTACAATTCATCCTGTTATATCTTTAAAAGATTTAAACGATTTTGAGTTTAAGAACAAGTATTTCGCATATGAAGCATCTAAAGAAGATGGTTTGATTAACAATATAAAAGATTCATCTATATTTATTGTAGGTCCAGAAGGTGGTATAGATGAAAAAGAAGTTACATTACTTAAAGAGATGGGTTATAGTGAGATTTCTTTAGGAAAAAGAATATTAAGAGCTGAGACTGCACCGCTGTTTATAATGAGCGTTGTTGGTTATTCAATAGAAATGAGTGAGTAAATTGGCAAAGATTGCATTTTATACTTTAGGATGTAAAGTAAATACATATGACACAGAAAGTGTTTGGGAAGTTTTTAAAGAAGCAGGTTATGAAAGAGTTTCTTTTGATGATACTGCTGATGTTTATATTATTAACACTTGCACTGTTACAAACCAATCAGATTCAAAGAGTCGTAAGATCACTAGACAAGCTGTAAGAAGAAATGAAAATGCAGTTGTTGTAGTTATGGGTTGTTATGCGCAAGTAGCGGCAGAAGAACTAGCGTTAATTGACGGTGTTGATATTATAACTGGTACGAAGAACAGAAGAGAAATCTTAAGATTAGTTGAGGAAATCGTCGATGAACGAGTTCAGTTAAACGTTGTTTCTAAACTAACAAAGACTTTTGATGACTTAAGTGTTAAGTCTTACCGTGAAAATACAAGAGCGTTCCTAAAAATACAAGACGGTTGTGATAACTTTTGTAATTACTGCATCATTCCATTTGCTAGAGGTGAAGTTGTTAGTAAGTCACCTGAGAAAGTTATAGCTGAAGCTAAAGAATTAGTAAGCAATGGTTATCAGGAATTAATTCTTTCTGGTATTCACACCGGAAAATATGGAACAGACCTTGATTACACATTAACTAGGTTAGTCGAAGAGTTGATTCAAATTGATGGATTGCATAGACTAAGAATTTCAAGTATAGAGATTAATGAAATAACTGATAGATTAATAGAACTTGCTACTAGTTCATCTAAACTAGCAAATCACTTCCACATCCCACTTCAAAGTGGATCAGATCAAGTGCTAATAGACATGAACCGTCAATATAACAAGGAATTCTTTCTAAACAGAATAAATGAGATTAGAAAAGTTAATCCTGATATATCCATTACAACTGATGTAATTGTAGGATATCCAACAGAGACTGAAGATTTATTCGAAGAAACATTCCAATTCATCGCAGACGTTAAGTTCAATGAGATGCACGTCTTTCCTTTCTCAAAGAGAAATGGGACTCCTGCAGCTAAACTTAAAGACCTAGACAAGCAAGTAAAATCAGAAAGAGTCAAACGACTATTAGAGTTAAATAACAAATTAGCCAATGAATACGTCAATAAATTCATTGGAAAGACCTTAGATATAATCGTTGAAAGAAGCAATCCTACAACAGGATATACTAGTAACTATTTAAAAGTAAAGGGAAGTTTTACAGCAGAAAAAAATGAAATAATTGACATTACATTTAAAGATGTGGGTTATCCAATTTCATCAGTTGAACTAACTTCAAAATAATGCTTTACATACACGACTTTATACGATATAATTTTATGTAGACTTCATTAGAAGGGGGGGACACATATGCCTAAAACACAAGTTCGTGATAACGAAACAATAGATGACGCATTAAGAAGATTCAAAAGAGATTTGATTAAGTCGGGTACTTTGAATGAAATAAAAAAACGTCGTTTTGGTTATGTAAAACCTAGTGTTTCTCGTAGAGAAAAACTCAAAGAAAATGCACGTAAAAAAAGATTTTAATTTTAAAAGAGTATAATATTTTATACTCTTTTTTGTCTCTATAACTTATATGTTTTGATATAATAAGATATAAGAAAAGGGGGATTCAATGGTACTCAATAAACTAAAAGTTAAATTTTCAAACTTTAACGAAGCACAAGTGATAGTAGGACAGAACGATAGTTTCATCAAAATAATTGAAAGACTATTCGGCTGTGATATAACAACTAGAGGTGAAGATATATTAGTATCATCTGAAGACGAAAAGATTCTCAAACAAATTGAGAGTGTTTTTTCTGCTTTAAAGGACGTTCATGCAAAAGATATTAGCATTACAGATAGAGATGTTACTTACTTATCAAATATGGCTAAAGAAAATAAAATTTCTAAAGCTCTAAGTATTTATTCTAAAAGAGTTCCGATTGTAAGAACTCATAGAGGTAAAACGCTATATGCTAAGTCACTACAGCAAATCAATTACTTAAAATCTATCGATAAAAATGACCTTGTATTCGTAACAGGTCCAGCAGGTACAGGTAAAACGTACGTGGCTGTTCTCTATGGATTAGAAAAACTTAAAAATAATGAAATAAATAAAATCATTCTTACTAGACCGGCAGTAGAAGCAGGAGAAAGTTTAGGATTCTTACCAGGAGATTTAAAAGAAAAGGTAGATCCATACTTACAACCACTCTATGACGCTTTATACGACGTTTTGGGTAAAGAAACTGTTGAAGGTATGCTAGAAAAGGGAGTAATCGAAATAGCTCCATTAGCGTATATGAGAGGTAGAACATTAGATAATGCCTACATTATTCTAGATGAAGCCCAGAATACTACAGAAAAACAAATGAAAATGTTCCTAACTCGTTTGGGACATAACTCTAAAATGATAGTTACAGGAGATACGACCCAAATAGACTTACCAGGTAAATCTAAGTCAGGTTTGATTGTATCCGCACATATATTAAAAGATATTCAAGGAATAGGTTTAATAAACTTTAGTAAGATAGATGTTATAAGACACCCATTGGTGCAAGAAATAATTAGAAAGTACGAAGAATACGAAAATGATAGAAATTAGTTTCTTTAATAAAACTGAATATGATACTGCAAAGTTCGAAAAGCTTGGTACAAAGATAACAAACGATGCATATAAGTTCATGAAATTGACCGAGGATAGTGAAATAAGCTTTATTTTCTTATCTAATAAAGAAATTCATGAGATGAATCTTAATTATAGAGATAAAGATTATCCAACAGACGTTTTAACCTTTCCAGGTGAAGATGAATATCTAGGAGATATCTTTATTTCAATTGATAAGGTGAAAGAACAGGCAATCGAATTTAATCACTCAGTAGAAACCGAAATGAGTTTTATGTTCGTTCATGGTTTTCTACACGCAATTGGATACGATCACATGAATGATGAAGAACATAAAGAAATGTTCGACTTACAAGACGAAATATTAGGAGTTAATAATGGAGTTTAGAAAAATAGTACCATCAGATTTTTCCGAGTGGTCAGAATTAATTAGTGAGTTGTGGGAACTTAACCTAGATGAGCAAAACGAGGAGTTTACTGGGCTTATTAATAACCCTAGACAAATAGGAATCGGTTGTTTTACCGACAAATTAGTTGGAGTTGTACATGTCTCATTAAGATATGAGTATGTTAATGGAACTGAATCATCTCCAGTTGGTTATATAGAAGGAATTGTTGTTACAAAGAACCAAAGAAATAATGGAATCGCCTCATTACTATTAACAGAGGCTGAGAAATATGCAAAATCAAAGAACTGCCTAGAAATGGGTAGTGACTTAGATATAAGTAATGAAACATCATTAAATTTTCATAAAAAAAATGGTTATATTGAAAAAGAAAGAGTCATTTGCTTAAGCAAAAAGATAAGTGGAGGTACCCTATGAAAGATAAATTAGTAAAAGCTGCCATTGAGGCAAGCAAAAATTCATACTCACCATATTCAAACTATCCTGTAGGTGCAGCGATAGAAATGAACGATGGTACGATTATTACTGGAGTAAATGTTGAAAATGCATCATTCGGCCTAACAAACTGTGCTGAAAGAACTGCATTGTTTACTGCCAAAACATTAGGTTATAAAAAAGAAGACATCAAAGCAATGAGTATTGCTGCAGGTCAAGAAGAAATAGGCGCTCCTTGTGGTGCTTGTAGACAAGTAATTAATGAACTTGTACCTAAATCAGCTCCTCTTTATTTGTCTAACCTGAAAGGGAAGGTAAAAGAATCATCTATTAAAGAATTATTACCATTCTCATTCGGACCGGAGGATTTAGATGTATAAATCTGGTTTTGTAACAATAATTGGACGACCTAATGTAGGGAAAAGTACTTTTATAAACGGTGTTTTAAAACAAAAAATCGCAATTATGAGTGATAAGGCTCAGACAACTAGAAATACAATTCAAGGTATCTATACTGATGAGGAAGCTCAAATAGTATTTATAGACACACCAGGAATTCATAAACCAAAACATGAACTTGGAAAAGTAATTAACAACATGGCTACATCAAGTGCTAGAGATGTTGATATTATCTTATTCATGGTTCCTTTCGATGAGCCACTTGGAAAAGGTGATAAGTACATCATGGATATGATTGAAAATGCTGATATTCCTATTTTCTTACTAATCAATAAAATCGATTTAGCCAAAAATAAGAATGAAGTATTAAAATCTATCGCCACTTATAACGATAAATTCAATTTTGCAGAAATTATTCCTATTTCTGCGATGACTTTAGATAATGTAGATCATCTAATAGACGTTATTAAAGATAAACTACAAGAAGGACCTAAGTATTATCCAGATGATGTAATTACAAATCATCCTGAAAAGTTTATTATTCAAGAGATAATTAGAGAGAAAATTCTTCACCTAACAAAAGAAGAAATACCTCATTCAGTAGCGGTTCAAATTCTATCTATGAAGAAAGATGAAGACGGAATGTTGAATATTAATGCGAATATTATTATAGAGAGAAAATCTCAAAAAGGAATAATTATTGGTAAACAAGGTAGTATGTTACAAAAAATCGGTACCAGAAGTAGAAAAGAGATCAAAAAACGTCTTGGTACACCTGTCTTCTTAGACCTTTGGGTTAAAATTCAGAAAGATTGGCGTAACAACGAAACAAGACTTAATGAGTACGGATATAAACTAGACGATTATTGATGAATAATTTTGAAGGAATAGTAATAAAGACAATAAATTATTCTGATTCTAGTAAAATCCTTTACTTGATTACACCATATGGAATGGAAAGTTTAATGGCCAAGGGTGCAAAGAAGATAAAAAGCCCAATTCGCCATTTAACACAAACTATAACAAAGATATCTTACAATAAATCAAGGTCATCAAACCTACCAACTCTAATAAGTGGCGATATTGTAGCTGATTACAATGAGATTAAGTTGAGTCTAGAAGCTCAATCTTATGTAACTCACATATTTGAGTTAGTATATAAGATGTCAAACGATTTAGACTTCCAAAAACTATACGACTTCGTCTCAAAGATACTTGAAGAAATCACGGAAACTAATGATCCTGAGTTTATGAGTTTTGTATTTGAGCTAAAATACCTATACTTATTAGGATTAGCACCTGTATTTGGTAGATGTGTAGAGTGTGGTAGTACTGAAAGAGTAGGATTCGATGTTTATAAAGGTGGAATGGTCTGTAAAGAGCACGTATCAAGGGACACAATTCAAGAAAGTAGTGTAGTAATCTCAATTTATAAGCTCTATAACTATCAATATGAAGGTATTTTTGATATTGACAGAAGACAAGTTAGACATATGCTAGATACTTACTATGAGAATTATTTAAATTTTAAAAGTAAGTCTAGAGAGATTATTAATAATATATTAGGGTACTAAGGTAAGTTTTCTTACCTTATTTGCTTGTAAAGTATAGAATCAAAACAGCTATTATGCTATAATAAAAGTTGCTAAATAGTAGTAAATTTAATACTTGGAGGAACAATATGTCGAAAATAACAATGGAAAAATTAGTAGCTTTCTGTAAAGCGCACGGATTCGTGTATCAAGGAAGTGAAATATACGGTGGTTTAGCTAACACTTGGGACTATGGTCCATTAGGAGTAGAGCTTAAAAATAATATTAAGAAAGCTTGGTGGCGTAAGTTTATCCAAGAAATCCCATCTAGTTACGGTGTAGATGCTTCTATACTAATGAACCCAAAAGTATGGGTTGCTAGTGGTCATGTTGGTGGTTTCAGTGATCCTTTAATGGATTGTAAGGAATGTAACACTAGACATAGATCAGATAACTTAATCGAAGATCATAACGACTCTATTTCAGCTGATGGTTGGAGTAAAGAAGAAATGGAAACATATATAAAGAAACACGGACTAAAATGTCCAAAATGTGGTTCAACTAATTTTACTGAAATAAGAGAGTTCAATTTAATGTTTGAAACATATAGAGGAGTTACAGGTGACAAAAACGTTATTTACTTACGACCTGAAACTGCACAAGGTCAATTCGTAAACTTCGCTAACATTCAACGCTCTATGAGAGCAAAGGTTCCATTTGGAATTGGACAAGTTGGTAAAGCGTTTAGAAATGAGATTACTCCTGGTAACTTCACTTTCAGAACTATCGAGTTTGAACAAATGGAATACCAGTATTTCTGCAAACCAGGTACTGATATGGATCATTATGAATTTTATAAGAATCACGCAAAAGAATTTTTTATGTCAATTGGTATAAAAGAAGAAAACATGAGATATAAAGATCATGAAAAACTGGCTTTCTATGCAAAAGCTGCAACTGACATAGAATACTTGTTCCCAATGGGTTGGGGAGAAGTAAATGGTACACATAACAGAACTGATTACGATTTATCACAACACATGGAACATTCAGGTAAATCACTTCAATACTTAGATCCAGAAACAAATGAAAAATATACTCCATTTGTCATTGAATCTACAGTAGGTGCTGACAGAGCTGCATTAATGGTGTTATCTGAAGCATACGACGTAGAGGAACTTGAAAATGATAGCCGTGAAGTTTTAAGACTTCACCCATCAATTGCTCCTTATAAGTTATCTGTATTACCATTAATCAAAAAATATCATAGTGAAAAGGCACATGAAGTTTATAAATTATTAAGTAAAGAATTTATGACTTCTTATGACGATACAGGTAAAATCGGTAAAAGATATCGTCGTCAAGATGTTATCGGTACACCATGGTGTATCACAATTGATGATAACACTGCAAATGAAAATACAGTTACACTAAGAGACCGTGACACAATGGAACAAGAAGTAGTTTCTATTGATGAACTGGTAGATTATATATATAAAAAACTTAGATAGGGGTGTTCTATGCAAATATCTCCGCAAGTTATTGATGAAGTATTACAAAAAGCAAGTATAGTCGATATCGTAAGTGAATATGTAGAATTAGAGAAAAAGGGCAAGAATCATGTAGGTCTATGTCCTTTTCATGGTGACACCAACCCTTCAATGAGTGTTAGTGAAGACAAAAAGATATTTAAATGTTTCAGCTGCGGTGCAGGTGGAAATGCAATCAAGTTCGTTCAAGACTTTGAAAAAATATCTTTTGTTGAGGCTACTAAAAAAGTAGCAGACAGAGTTGGAATAACTATAGATGTAAAAGAAAGTAAGTTCAGAAAATACCACAAGATTAATCAAGAAGCCAGTGACTTCTATAGTTTCTACCTAGGTAATACACCTGAGGGAACATCAATTAAGTCATATCTTCAGACTCGTGGAATGTCTGACGAAACAATCAAACAGTTTGAAATAGGGTTTGCACCAGAAGGAAACCTTCTGTTTAAATCTCTTAGAAATAAACATTTCGAACCGTTAGATATCATCACAACTGGATTGTCACAAAAGAATAATGATCAGTACTACGATACCTTTAGAAAAAGGATTATGTTTCCAATTTGGGATTCATCTGGAAACATAGTAGGATTCTCTGGACGTACTGTAGGAAAAAGTGATCAGGCGAAATATGTAAATTCTAGTGAATCATCTTTATTCAAGAAAGGTGAAATACTCTATAATTTCCATAAAGCTATCAATCCAATTAAACAGAAAAACAGAGTAATCTTAATGGAAGGCTTTATGGATGTAATCGCGGCACATAATGCTGGATTACATGAAGTAGTAGCTACAATGGGTACTGCATTAACGCATAAGCACGTTCAACTCTTAAAAAGAGTCACAAATAAAGTAGTAATCTGTTTTGATGGTGACAAACCAGGTCAAGAAGCAGCATATAAGTCCTTAAACAGTCTAAAGGACTTTGACGTTACAGTTGTAGCATTACCTGAGGGACAGGATCCTGATGACTTTATAAAAGAGAACTCATCTGAAGCCTTTGTACAATTAGTAGAGAATGCATTGGATGTAATTAGTTTTATTTTCGAACACAACCTAAAAAAAGTGAACAGGGGAAGTGTTCATGAACTAGAACAATTTAAAAGAGCGATATTCAGTTTAATTGAGAACTCATCAAATGTTCAAATTGAACTATATTTAAATAGATTATCTCAAGAACTTAATGTTAGTTATGATTCAATTAGAAACGACTTCACACTAAGAAGGTCAGGTAGAGTTGAACCAGCTGAAAAGAAAATACTTAAAAGAAAGTATTTCAATGCAGAAACAACATTAATTTCTATAATGATGACAAAGAAAGACCGTGCATTAATTATTGCTAAACAAATTCAATCAAAACCTGTTGATGCTACCAACGAAAGATTATTTGAAGAACTTATGAAATACTATCGCACCTATTCGCAGTTTGACTCGGAAAAATTCATCCAGCAACTGCCAAAACCGTTGTGCGATCACTTCATTAAACATAAATTCGTTGATACAGTATATATTTCTGAAAAACAGATCAGTGATTGTGTTCATGCAATAGAGGAATACCAAGTAGTAAAGAAAAAAGAATATATTGAAAGTCAGCTAAAATTAGCGACCAACGATGATGCTAATCAACTTAAAATTGAATTGGCAAAAGTAACAAGACAACTAAAAAGGGGTGGTATTAGTGAGTAAGAAAAATCAACCATTAAATCCAATCGACGTATTATTAGGTAAAGGTAGATCAGAAGGTTTCATTACTATTAATGATATTAGAAAAGTATTTAAAGAAGAAAGTGAAGAATTTGAGAAATTCATCATGAAAATAAATTCATTAGATATCGATGTTGTGGGGGAAGAAGATTTAATTGATTATACAATTGAATCAAACAGCCTTGATGACTTAGATGTTGATGAAGAAACACTTCAAGCAGATGAAATCGTTAAGACTCTAGAAGATGAGTACCGTAAATCTAAAGCAGAGAACATTGTTGCATTTGTTAAAAGTGATGACCCAGTAAGAATGTACTTAAAAGAGATTGGTCAAGTAGACCTTTTATCAAGTACTCAAGAAGTTGACATCGCCAAAAAAGTAAGAGATGGTATGGACGCTCGTGAAGAGTGGGATCTTTTAATCGAAAACGGTGAAGAAGTAACAAGAGAAATGCGTAACAACTTCGAAATCCGTATTGGTACGGGAGAAGTAAGTAAAAATCACCTTGTTGAAGCAAACTTAAGATTAGTTGTTTCTATTGCGAAAAAACACGTTGGTAAAGGACTTCAATTCCTAGATTTAATTCAAGAAGGTAATATTGGATTAATGAAAGCTGTTTATAAGTTCGATTATACAAAAGGATACAAATTCTCTACTTATGCAACTTGGTGGATTCGCCAGGCAATCACTAGAGCTATTGCTGACCAAGCTAGAATCATTCGTATTCCAGTTCATATGGTTGAGCAAATCAATAAAGTAGTAAGATTACAACGTAAGATGACACAAGAACTTAGAAGAGAACCTACACCTCAGGAATTAGCTGATGAATTAGGTATCACTGTAGAAAAAGTTAAAGTTATCAAAAAAATATCTCAAGATCCTGTATCTTTGGAATCACCTGTTGGTGAAGAAGAGGATTCAACTCTAGGAGATTTCATTCCAGATCAAGATGCACTAAACCCAATCGAGTATACAACTAGAGAAATGCTTAAAGTTGAACTAGATAAAGTATTAGAAACATTAACTGATCGTGAAGAGAAAGTACTTAGAATGAGATTTGGGCTATTAGACGGTAAAACTAGAACTCTAGAAGAAGTTGGTAAAGAGTTTGGTGTTACAAGAGAGAGAATTAGACAAATTGAAGCGAAAGCTTTAAGAAAACTTCGTCATCCTTCAAAAAGTAAAAGATTAATGGACTTCATCCATAATCAGTAATGAAAATATCAACAAGATTAAAAGAGTGCGCTAAATTTGTTACTCCATTCCGTAAAGTTGCGGATGTAGGTACGGATCACGCACTCTTACCTATATACTTAATTAAAGAAGATTTAGCAGACGAAGTAATCGCTAGTGATGTAAGAGAAGGGCCTCTTAGTTTTGCAAAGAAGAATGTAATGAGTGAGGGTATTAAGTCCATAAAAATAGTACTAAGTGATGGTATAAAACATATATCAAATGACACTGAGGTAGTTATTATCTCTGGTATGGGTGGTAAATTAATATCAGACATCATATCAGATGACTTATTATCTGTTAAAAGACTTATTCTACAACCTAATATGGGTTCTGACATCCTAAGAAGAAAATTACAATCAATTGGTTTCAAAATAGTTAATGAAACATTTGTTAAAGACAATAAAATACACTATGAAGTAATAGTAGCAGATAGAGGTATTATGGAACTATCTAGTAAAGAGGAAGTATTTGGTCCTATAAACATCTTAAACAAAACAGAACTTTTTACAGAATACTGGAGTTTAGAAGTATTAAAACTTGAGAAGAACTTAAAAAATATTCCAAAAGAACATGAAAACTACTTAAAACTATCATCACAGATAGATTTGATTAAGGAGGAGTTATGAAACTAGGTAAATTATATGACAAGTTAAATAAAACATTCCCATTTGAAGATCAAGTTGAATTTGATAACTCTGGTCTACAAATAGGTTCAAGAGAAAAGAAAATTAATAATGTATTCTTAACATTAGATGTGACAGATGCGGTTATTGATGAAGCTATTAATAAAGAAGCTGACATAATCATCTCTCATCACCCGTTATTCTATCATTCACTTAAAAACATAGATTACGATAACTATTACGGTAATATAATAAGAAAACTAATAATAAATGATATCGCAGTTGTAAGTTTACATACAAACTACGATAAGAATCCAATCGGAATGAACTTTCAATTACTAGCTTCACTTAAAGCCAAAAACATAGTTAAACATCCCGATGATGAGTTTATGTTCTTAGGAGAAGTAGACACTGATCTTAATAAGTTCATTGAACTAGTTAAAAGAACGTTTCATAGAAATGGTATTAGATATGCAGGATCACGTGATATTACTTTAAGGAGAATTGCAGTAATAGGTGGGTCAGGTGGATCTGTCGACGCTATTCATGCTGCAAAAAAAGAAAATGTAGATTTGTTTATCACTGCTGATGTAAAATCATATGATGCAAGATATGCAAAAGAAATTGGCGTAAACATTTTAGATGTCTCTCATAATATAGAAGAGATATTTACTTATAGTTTATACAACTACCTTGAGAACGATGGATTTAATATATCTATATCAAAAATTGATACAGATCCGTTCGACTTTATTTAAGCCCTTAATTGGGCTTTTTTTATTATGTTAACCCTTACATATAAGGTGTGCCTAACTTGTTTAGAACCCTAATTAGAAAATGTATATTTAACTTGCATTGATAAGTTAGGTTTGATAAACTTTCAATGTACAAAAAAACACACATAACGAATGGGGTATAGAAATGAAGAAATTAGTTTTATTATTAATGGTAATTATGACTTTTGTAATTACAGGGTGCACAGAAAAAGAACAGGTTGTAAACTTATATACAAGTAGACATTACGATGCTGATCAAGCATTATTAGATAGATTTACTGAAGAAACAGGAATCAAAGTAAATGTAGTAAAAGACAGTGGAAGTACATTAATCACTCGTCTTGAAACTGAAGGTGAAGACACAGAAGCGGATCTTTTCATTACCAGTGATGCTGGAAACTTAGAAATCGCTAAATCAAAAGATTTATTACAGTCAGTAGAGTCAGACGTATTAAATGAAAACATTCCATCTAATTTAAGAGATGATGAATCAAAATGGTTTGGTCTTACTATGAGAGCTAGAGTATTAGTATACTCATTAGATAGAGTAGATCCAACTGAATTATCAACTTATGAGGATTTAACAAATGAGAAATGGAACGGAAGAATCTTAGTACGTTCAGCATCTAATATGTATAATCAATCATTATTATCTTCTTTAGTAGCTATCAACGGGTACGATGAAGCTAAAGAGTGGGCTGAAGGAATTAGAAACAATATGGCTAGAACTCCAGAAGGTAATGATAGAGCTCAAGCAATCTCAGTTGCAGCTGGAATTGGTGATGTTGCGATTATGAACACTTACTACATTGGTAAGATGATTAACTCAGATGAAACTGAGCAAACAGAAGCAGTTCAAAAGGTTGGCGTATTCTTCCCTAATCAAGGTGAAGGTGAAGGCGGAACACATGTTAACATTTCAGGTATTGCATTAACTAAACATGCAAAAAATGTTGATAACGCAATTTTATTAATGGAATTCTTAAGTGGAGAAGAAGCACAGTACACATATGCTTCTACAAACTATGAGTATCCAGTAAATCCAACAGTTGAACCAAGCGAATTATTAAAATCATGGGGTGAATTTAACGCTCAAGATATTAACTTAAGTTTATTAGGAAAACACAACAAAGATGCAGTTACAATCTTTGAAGAAGTTAACTGGGATCACGAATAAAATTAAAAGCAGCTAAGGCTGCTTTTACGATTAAGGAGGTGTAGAGATATGAATGATTTTAAGATATGGAAGATTGCAGCAATTGTATTGTTAACAATCCTAATCATACCAATATTCATTTTACTTATCTATTTGTTCACACCAAACTCTGCATTCTTTAAAACGATTGTAGAAAATACATTACTGAACTACGTTAAGAACACTTTAGTTCTAGGATTATCTACAGCCGCTTTATCAGCATTACTAGGATATTCCTTAGCATACTTTACAACTTATTATAAGTTTACATTTAGTAAGTACATGGGGTTCTTATTAATACTTCCTCTTGCGATACCTACTTATATAGCTGGGTATACGTATGAAGGAATGCTTAATTACGTAGGAATTATCCAGTCAACGCTAAGAAACTTAAATATAACTGTCAATCAAAGTTATTTTGATATATTGAGTATGCCAGGGGCTATATTCGTATTCTCAATAACATTGTATCCATATGTTTACTTAATTACTAAGAGTTATTTAGCCAAACAAACAGCAGGATATATTGAATCAGCGAGAACATTGGGAAGTTCAAGTTGGAAGATATTCTCTTCAGTGATACTTCCAATCTCAAGACCAGCCATTATCGCAGGTAGTACATTAGTTTTATTAGAAGTACTAGCAGATTATGCAGTTGTAACATTCTTCGGTATACCGACGTTTACAAGTGCAATATTTAAGACTTGGTACGGACTAGGTGAACATAACTCAGCAATCAAGCTAGCATTGATGGCTATGTTCATTGTAATTACGATTCTAGTAATAGAAAAATTACTGAGAGGTAATAGAGCATATTACAGTTCTTCAACACTTTCAAAGAAAGTGAAGAAGATTCAATTAAAAGGTATCCAAAACTTCTTAGTATCTGGTTTTGCAATTATTGTTTTATCATTAGGATTTATCATTCCTGTAGCACAACAACTCTACTGGGCCATTAAAGAGTCCGATAGATTCATGAGTACAGGTTTGTTTGAGTTAATACTTAGAACAGTAACAGTTGGATTTATTGCATCAGCTTTAATTATTGTTATCGCATTAATAGTAGCTAATGTATTAAGACTTTCAAAGCCAATATATAAGAAATTAGCATCAAACGCTATTTTATTAGGGTATTCGATGTCTGGTGCAATCATCGCACTTGGTGTTTTGATTATATTTGTGTTCATAGACCGCAACATGGTCTGGTTATATAGAATATTCAATGCAGATAGCAAAACACTATTATTAACGATGAGTCCTATAATACTTATATTTGCCTACACGGTTAGATTTATGTCTGTAGGATTTAATAATATATTATCAACTTTTGATAAAACCGGAAGAAGTTATTATGAAGCATCAAAAACACTAGGAATGAGTACAACAAAGACATTCTTCAAGGTAGATTTACCTATTATGAAGTTAACAGTTATCAATTCATTCATTCTAGTATTCATTGATATTATAAAAGAAGTAACAATTACTTTAAAACTAAGACCATTTAACTACGATACATTAGCTACTAAAGTTTATCAGTATGCTACAGATGAAATGATACCAGTAGCATCATATCCATCACTAGTTATCATTATTATTTGTATTGTAGCAATAATTATTTCAAATAGATTAAAGAAAGGAAGAGCATAATGTTAAGATTAGAAAACATATCATTTAATTATGACAACTCAAAGGAATTAGTACTGAATAATTTCTCCCTTTCAATAGAAGAAGGAACAACTTTAGCAATACTAGGTGCATCTGGATGTGGGAAATCAACAATTCTTAGAATTATTGCGGGATTAGAAAAACCACAAAAGGGTTCTGTATACATAAAAGAAAAAGAGATAACGAAAACACCAACAGAAAAAAGAAACATTGGGTTTTTGTTTCAAGAATACGCACTGTTTCCTCATATGACAGTATATGAGAATATTAACTACGGTTTACCAAAGGGAAGAAACCAATTAAGAGTCAATGAAATCGCTCAATTAGTTGGAGTAGAGGAGTTTCTTAAAAGATATCCTCACGAATTAAGCGGTGGACAAAGACAACGTGTAGCTTTAGCTAGAGCAATTGTGTATAAACCAGAAGTACTGCTTTTAGATGAGCCTTTTAGTAACTTAGATACCGAGTTAAGAGAGCAAATACGTAATGATATCAAGGATATTTTAGATAAAACTGATATTACAACAATTCTTGTAACACATGACAAAGAAGATGCTGACGTACTTGCTGACAAAGTATTAAGTTTATAATTAAAGCCCAATTAAGAAATTTGTGCTAAAATAAAGGTGGGTGATAATATGGAAAGATATGAGAAAGTATATGAAGAGTTACGTAGCCAAGGCTTACGCGTAACGAAGCAAAGAAAAGAGATCATTGATATCCTGGAAGGTCGTCACTTGACATTCCAAGAAATCAAAGCAGAATTAATCAAAAGAGGATTCAAGAACCTCGCTACACTTTACAATAATATCGACTTCCTATTAGAACATAAGTTAATCATAGAATTACATATAAACGGTGTTAGATACTTTGACCTTTCAATAGATGAACTGAGTCATGATGCTAACAGCCACATTCATATTATGTGTAGAAGAAGCGAACTTATTGTTGAAATTAATGATGAAACGATACTCGACATAATAAAAAAACACCCTAGATTTTCAGATTTTGAAGCAGATAAAGTTCAACTTGTCATTAATGGTAAGTGTAAACATGAAAATAAGGATATTTGCGATAGCAAAGAGTCTTTATGTTTCTTGAGAAAACTCGACAGAGATAAATAAGCAAAAAAAAATGAGGCTAAGCCTCTTTTTTTTATAATTATCTTTCAGCGATTGCTTCAGTTGGACATACTTCTTCACAAGCTGCGCAGTCAGTACAAACATCTTCATCGATTACAAAGATATCACCTTCAGCAATACAGTCAACTGGACATTCAGCTTGACATGCACCACATGCGATACAATCATCATTAATAAATCTAGGCATAATAGTCCTCCTTTAAAATTTATAACTTATTTTATCACAAGTAGGTCATTTGTAAAACACTTTTTCGACAAATTTAACATATATATATATTCTTGTAAAATTATCACTTTTCGTGTAAAATAAATATTGGAATAAGGAGTGAAAAATATGGAAATTCAAATTTGGTTATTAGTAGTAATTATTGTAGTTTCATTATTAGTAGGTGGAGCTCTAGGGTTTTATTTCTCACAAAGATACACTAAGAAGTATTTAGAAGAAAATCCTCCTATGAATGAAAAAATGGTAAGAGCAATGCTGAGTCAGATGGGTAGAACACCTTCTGAAAAGCAAGTTCGTCAAGTAATGGCGAGCATGAACTTAAAGAAATAAAAAAACCCATTGTAGAGTTATCTCTATGGGTTTTTTCTATTATAATTTTGCTTTATTCTCGTTACCTGATAATAATCTCTTGTAATTTGGAATATGTCTATACATAATTAATGCTAATAATAACGCTCCAGGTAGGATAGCATCCTTGTATCCTGGTACGAATATGAACATTACTACGATGACGATTCCAAGTACAGTAGATCCAACACTAACGAATTTAGATACCTTTATTACTGTAAAGGCAATAACTGCTGATATAATTGTGATAACAGGTGCAAATGCTAATACAGCACCAATAGTGGTAGAAACTGCTTTACCACCTTTAAACTGAGCAAATAACGGGAAACAATGACCAATGGAAGCTGCCACACCTAAGTATAGTGCAGAGAATCCAAAATCGATAACACCGTATTTTGCTAGTAGTACTACTGTTAATGCTTTTGAAATATCTAATATTCCTGCTGGTAGTCCTAATTTAGGTCCAAGTACACGAATTGCATTCGTACCACCTAGGTTTCCACTACCATGATTTCTAATATCAGTGTTCTTAAATAGTTTACCGATGATTAGAGTAAAAGGAATTGATCCTATTAAATAGGATGCAATGATCCAAAATAATTCCATTTTCAGTACCTCCATATAATTCTATTTATTTTATCACAAATACTATATATGTAAACAGAATTATAGGAGAAGTAAACACAAATCAATATATGTAGACATAAGGAAGTGAATTTATGAGTAAAGAATATAATGCTAATAGCATTCAAATACTTGATGGACTTGAAGCAGTGCGTAAAAGACCGGGTATGTACATCGGTTCAACAGACGCTAGAGGGCTTCACCATTTAGTATGGGAAATAGTCGATAACTCAATAGACGAAGCATTAATGGATGTCGCGAATGAAATCAAAGTAACAATCCATGAAGACAACTCTATAGAAGTACAAGACAATGGAAGAGGAATGCCAGTTGAAATGCATTCAACAGGAGTACCTACTCCTCAAGTTATATTTACACAACTTCATGCTGGAGGGAAATTCGACAGCTCAAGTTATAAAATATCTGGTGGATTACACGGTGTTGGGGCATCTGTAGTAAATGCACTAAGTAAATGGTTAATCGTTACAATAAATAGTAATGGTAAAACGTATCAACAAAAGTTTAAAGATGGTGGAGAAGTAGATACTACTTTGGAAGAGATAGGTACATCAAGAAAAACAGGAACTACTGTTTGGTTCAAACCTGATCCACATTACTTTTCAACAACTCTTTATAATTTCAACACTATAAAGGAAAGATTACGTCAATCTGCCTTCTTAGTAAAGAATCTAAAAATACATTTAGAAGATAAAAGAAGCAAAGAAAAAGAAACATTCCATTTTGAAGACGGAATTAACGAATTTGTTGCCTTCTTAAATGAAAACAAAAAAACATTCCATGAACCTGTATACTTCAGTGGTCTAAATAACTCTATTGAGATTGAAGTATCACTTCAATTCACTAAGAGTTATAACGATAACTTAATATCATTTGTTAATAACGTAAGAACAAAAGATGGTGGAACACATGAAACAGGATTCAAATCAGGACTTACTAAAATAGTTAATGAACACGCACGTAAAATAGGACTATTAAAAGAAAAAGAAGTAAATCTTGAAGGAGTTGACATCCGAGAAGGATTAACTGCCGTTTTAAGTGTTAAAGTACCTGAAACATTCTTACAGTTTGAAGGACAAACAAAGTCTAAATTGGGTACACCTGAAGCTAGAAACGCTGTTGAATTAATAATATTAGAAAAATTTAAGTTCTTCCTAGAAGAGAACGCTGAATTATCTAATAACTTAATTAATAAAGCAGTCACAGCTAAAAGAGCACGTGATGCTGCTAGAAAAGCTAGACAAGACGCTAGACTTGAAAAGAAACGTGGTAAAAAAGAAACTCTTTTAAGTGGTAAGTTATCTCCTGCCCAAACGAAAGACACTTCTAAGAAGGAATTATTCCTAGTAGAGGGAGATTCAGCCGGTGGAAGTGCTAAACAAGGTAGAGATAGAAGATACCAGGCAATACTTCCATTAAGAGGTAAGGTTATTAACTCTGAAAGAGCTAGTATTCAAGATGTTCTTAAAAACGAAGAGGTAAGTACCATCATCCATACTATTGGAGCTGGATTAGGTCAAGACTTTGAGATTGAAAAGGCAAACTATAATAAAATCATCATCATGACCGATGCAGATACAGATGGTGCACATATACAAGTATTATTATTAACTTTCTTCTTTAGATATATGTCACAGTTAATTTATGCAGGTAAAGTGTATATCGCACAACCACCTCTATATAAAGTGACATTTAAAAAAGGAAAAGCTCCTGTTTATGCATGGAGTGAAGAAGAATTAACAAGAATTACAAAAGACAAACAGTTCAATATCCAAAGATTCAAAGGATTAGGTGAAATGAATGCAGATCAACTTTGGGATACAACAATGAATCCTGATACTAGAACACTAATCCAAGTAACAATTGATGATTTATCAGATGCTGAACAAAGAATATCTACTTTGATGGGTGATAAAGTAGAACCAAGACGTGAATGGATTGAAAATAACATCTCATTCGCAAACGAAGACAATTTTGTTATAGGTGATAAATAATGGCTAAATCAATTTCAAAGAAAATCGAAGAATTTTCAGAAACTATAATAAAAGAAAAACTAGAAAACGTTGTATCAACACGATTCGGTACTTATTCTAAGTACATCATCCAGGACCGTGCACTACCAAATGTAAAAGATGGATTAAAACCTGTACAACGCCGTATATTATACGGTATGTACAAAATGGGAATGTTTTCAAACAAACCCTATAAAAAGTCAGCTAGAATTGTAGGAGAAGTAATGGGTAAATATCACCCTCACGGTGATACTTCCATTTATGATGCTATGGTTCGATTATCTCAGGACTGGAAAACGAACATGTTATTAATAGACATGCACGGGAACAACGGTTCAATTGACGGAGATGGACCAGCTGCAATGCGTTATACAGAAGCTAGAATGTCTCAAATAGCTGAAGAGTTACTAAGAGATATCAATAAAAACACTGTAGACTTTATTCCTAACTTCGATGACGAAGAGTATGAACCATTAGTTCTTCCTAGTAAGTATCCGAATATACTCGTTAACGGATCTACTGGTATTTCAAGTGGTTATGCGACAAACATACCACCTCACAACTTACATGAAGTTATTAAAGCTACAATCTATAGAATAGATAATCCACATTCTACAATAGAAGACCTTATGGAAAGAATCAAGGGCCCAGATTTCCCAACAGGTGGTATTATTTACGGAAAACAAGGAATCATTGATGCTTATACAAAAGGAACAGGTAAAATACTTATCCGTTCAAAATGTGTTGTAGAAGCCAAAAGGATTATTGTTACAGAACTACCATACGAAGTAAACAAAGCACAGCTAGTACGTAAAATAGACGAGATAAGAGCCAATAAGAAAGTTCAAGGTATTCAAGAAGTAAGAGACGAATCAGACAGAGATGGTTTAAGAATAGTTGTAGATATCAAAAAAGATGCAAACTCAACTTTAATAATGAACTACTTACTTAAATCAACGGACTTACAGAAGAACTATTCATTCAACATGGTTGCGATAAACAACAAAAGACCTATGCAGATGGGATTAATTGATATTCTTGATGCATACATACTTCATCAAAAAGACGTTATCACAAACCGTTCAAACTATGAACTAGAAAAAGCAAAAAAAAGACTTCATATAGTTGAAGGTCTTATCAATATGGTAGATATTGTAGACGAAGTAATAAAAGCAATCAGAAAGAGTAATGATAAAGCAGACGCCAAAGTTCAGTTACAAAAACTATTTGGTTTCACTGAACTACAAGCAGAGGCAATTGTTACCTTACAACTATATAGATTATCAAACACAGACATAACTGCACTTCAAAAAGAAGCAAACACTCTTGGAAGAGAAATCAAGAAACTAATGAGCGTACTTCAAAGTGAGGACATGTTAAAAATTGTTATTAAAGCAGAATTAGAAGAAATCATGTTTAGAATAAGTACTCCAAGACTTTCTGAATTAGAAGAATTCGTTGAAGAGATAAAAATATCTGAACAAGAACTAATTCCTGAAGAAGACGTAATCGTTTCAACAACTGTAGATGGATATGTAAAACAAACATCAATCAGATCATACCAAGCAAGTGATGAAGCTAGTTGTGGTGTAAAAGAAGATGACTCTGTTAACGGAATATACGAAACGAATACCCTTAAAACCTTATTATCATTTACTAATAAAGGAAACTTCATATTCGTACCAGTATACAAACTTCCAGAAGAAAAATGGAAATCACCTGGTACTCATATAAGTAACATCGTCTCAATAGAACAAGATGAAAAAATCATCTTTAGTAAAATCATAGACGATTTCGAAGTAGATTGTGACGTCTTAATAGCTACAAAACTTGGACTAATTAAACGTACGAAACTAAGTAACTTCCAAGTACAACGCTTTAGTAGAAAACTAAGAGCTATCAAGTTAAAAGCACAAGATGAAGTTGTAAGCGTAGATATCGGTTATGGTAATCACATTACCGTATACACAGCTCACGGAGCTGTAACGAAGTATTTAAGCGAACAAGTGAGCGAATTCGGAATAAACGCTACCGGAATGGCTAGTATCAGCTTAAAAGGACGCGAATCTGATTACGTTGTTAAAGCAATGTACAATGAAAAAGATACAGATGCACTAATGTTAACGTCAAGAGGTAACATAATAAGATTATCAATAGATGAGTTAGAGGAGTTAAACAGAACTAGAAAACCACATCAAATAACAAACTATATTAAATCTAATCCTCACGACGTTGTAGATGTATTAAAACTATACAAAACCGAATATAAAAACAACATACCATTGAGTATTCAATTCGATAGTGCTAAACTATCTATTGAAGCATTTAGCATCAAGTACTCAACATCAGGAAATGGTAAAAACTACGTAGATCCTTCATTAGGTTCAATTAAGTCTCTTTCAAAAATTCAAAGAAGAACTGAGTTAGATGAAATTGAAGTAAGTGATAACACAAAACCAATTGAGGAAGTAGTAGAAGTGTTAACTGAGAATGAAACATTAAACCTAAAGGAAGAACCAGAATCAACTGAGGCTCCTTCGGTAAAAGAGAATACAGAACCGAAACATAAAGCTATTATTGAGCCAAAAGAAGAAACAAAGACACAATCTGACAACAAGATTAGTGACAACATCGTTACTGATCCAGATTCTGAACAACTGATTTTAGATTTTGAAGACTAATAAAGAAGGGCTTTTGCCCTTCTTTTATTAATTAGGTGAAAACATGACAACGAAAAAAGCAACAATACTACTATTCATAGTAGCTATCATTTGGGGAGGTGGATTCCCAGCAGTTAAATTCGCATTACAAACTGGTATCACACCATTCTATTTGATTACATCAAGATTCAGCATAGCTGCAGTCTTAATATTCATATTTAGTTATAAAAAAATGAAACCACATCTTAGAACACATTTAGTACCAGGATTAATACTTGGGACATTTCTATTCTTAGGATTTGCATTCCAAACATTCGGGTTAGAGCTAACAACTCCATCTAAAAATGCGTTCTTAACATCAACATACGTGGTTATTGCACCTTTCATATACTGGATAGTGGCAAAACACTTACCGGATAAATATACAATGATTGGAGCAGTATTAACAATATTTGGGATTGGTTTCCTTACATTAGATGATAAACTATCACTTAACCAAGGAGACTTATTAACACTTATTTGTGCTGGTTTTTTTGCATTACATATAATATTCATAGGACATTATTCAAGAAAAGACTCAAAGATGAAAGCAGACCCATTAACATTGGTGTTCTATCAAATGCTTTTTGCAGCATTATTAGCATTTATCTCAGCACTGATATTCGAACCGTTTAACGCAACACCTGAGTTAACTGGTATATTATCCATTATTTACTTAGGAGTATTCAGTACAATGCTAGCATTTTTCCTACAAAATTATGCGCAGCAGTACGTGTCTGAATCGCAATCAGCAATTATATTAGCTACTGAATCAGTGTTTGGAGCTATTTTCTCGGTATTACTACTGAGTGAAATACTATCAACAAACATGATTATTGGCTTCACACTTGTGTTTATCGCAATTATAATAACTGAGACAAAACTATCGTTTATCAAGAAATAACACTACCATAATCTATACAATTGATAGTATTTATGCTATATTAGTATATAGAATAGTCATAAATAGTATCAATTTTTACTTGCAAGGAGAGAAAAAATGAGCTGGATTAATAAATTAGAAATGTTACTACTACCAAATGACGTAATTATCGGATTAACTGAAGTTTATAAGCATCAAGGAAGACAGTTATATCATGATGAAGTTGTAAGAGGTGACATTAAAACAATCATAGATCAAACTGTAGAAAAGGATATTTTTTACTTTGATCAATTATTAGAGTTAAATGTTCCAGAGAGTCGCTTACGAGCTCTTTCAAGAAAGAACATCAATTCTAGAAACAACGCTGAAAAAACTATTCAGAACTTTAAAGATGTTATAAGAAACATCTTTGACAACTATCAAACATTTGAGTTTTCAACAAATGAGGTGCAGGCAATACATAGTCATTTATTTAAAAACATTGCCAACACAAGATTCGCAACAACTGAGACTAAAACAAAGTTTTCATCTCAAAGAACAAAGAATAAAAGATTAGAACTAGATGAGTTATTTGAAAAGTCATTCGATATGTTCAAAGAAAACAACTATGAAAAACTATTATTAGTAATATTAATCTTCATAGACTTCTATAACATTAAAGGATTCAAAGAGAAGAACGAATACACTAGTTTAGTATTACTTCACTTATTATTGTTTAAAGCAGGATTCGATAACTTTAAATACGTCAGTTTCTATGAATACCTGACAAATAACTTCGATGAGTATAGAACCGCTCTAATAGCTGCCTCGTTCAGTTATGAGGAAGGATTAAGCCAACCACTTCCATTGATGCGTTTCTTCATAAAAGCTCTTAAAGAGACATTTACAGAGGTTGAACAAATAGTTAAGAATCACAAGTTTGATCAATCGCTTAATAAATCATACAGTCTTCAAAACACAATATATAAGTTACCTGAAGTGTTCCAAAAAGATGACTTAAGAAGAATACATCCTTATATAAGTGAGACAACAATAAACCGTACTTTAATCAGACTAAGAGAAGATGGCGTGATTAAACCTCTTGGAAAAGGTAGAAGTGCTAAATGGATTAGAATCCAAGACATGGAAAAATTTGACGTTAAAGAACAGATGTCATTAGATATATTCGATGAAAGTTAAGGCTAATTATCACAGCCATGTAGCAGTATGTAATCATGCTGAAGGAACACCAAAGGATCACGTAAAAAGAATGATAGAACTGGGGTATAACATCATAGGTATCTCAGATCATATACCATTGCCCGTTTATGATAATTTCCCACCTGAATGGGTATTAATGTACAGAATGAAAGAGAGTGACTTAGAAGGCTATTTAGAGGAGCTAAGAGAGTGTAAATCCCTATATAAAGATTCAGCTAAAATCCTAATTGGACTAGAAGCAGAATACTGGGATTCACATTTAGAATGGTTGAAAACACTTTCACTAAAAACAGACTATCTTGTATTCGGAAACCATGATATAGTAGTCGATGGTTGCTTGATTTCATCATTTGGTTTAACTAAAAAAGCCGAAGTGATTGAGTATGGGAGAAGTACCGTTGAGGCATTCTCAACTGGACTTTATGCCTTTATGGCACATCCCGATTTATATCTGATGAAGTACCCATGGGACGAAACTGCTAAGGAAGTAGCTCATGTGATAGCTCAAGCATCTATTAAATACGATATACCATTAGAATTAAACGCTAACGGTATTAGACGTGGTTTAGTAGAAACTACCGAAGGTTTACGATATATGTATCCTAGAAAAGAATTCTGGGAGATCATTCGACATTACAACTGTGAAGTAATAATTAATTCAGACGCACACTATTTAAATCAACATGATGACAAGGAGTTAAGAAAAGCATACGAACTAGGACAAGAGTGGGGACTAAATATCATAGATTCTTTAGAGTAGTTATACTATATAGCTGCTCTTAATTTTTGCCCAAATACGATAGATGAAGAAGAAGAATAAAATAAACTAAGTCATAGGTAACATTATGAGTGTGTTTATTAAAAGAGAAGTATGAGAAAATCATATGTTATTATTACCATCTATTAATTCGGATTACTTAACGACCCGAAAATTATCGATTTTAAAGTAGTGAGATAAGTTCCTATAATATATATTATGTTAACCAAGCAATAACGTGATACCTATGCGGATATTAGGTTCCCTTGTGGAAAAGTGTATAACTATAATTATAATAACTTCTACTACTTACTTGAAAAACAGATCCTGAGACAAGTTCTCCTCTAATAAATTTTGAAATGAAAAAAAACTATGAAGCGCGCTAACTCCATAGTTTTTTTCTATATATACTACTAAACGAATTATTTAGCCTTATTTTGTTCCTTAACCCGATTCGCCTCAGATGAATCGAATCCAGCTTTAGTTAGCATCTCATGGATCAAGTCACTCTTAGCTTCTATGTATTTATCTATGTTATCACCATAAAGTTCTGCATTATGTATTTTTAGGTTTGAATACTTAATTACGTATTCATGGTTTTCTTCTAAGAATTTTTTTAAGAGTAAATGATTTTGGATTGCAGGACAAAACTCATCACCAGCATACAAATGGTGTTTTTGAAATTTTTCTGTTATTTCTTCATTTGGTGCGAATGCCTCTCTACCTTCAATTCCCAAGTCACCTCTGTGAGTGTAGCCTAACTTTGATAAATTTTTAATCAACTCATTCATTTGGTTCGTGTTACAAAGTATATCTATATCAATTACAGGTTTCGCTGAGAGCCCTTCAACTGACGTACTACCCACGTGAACGATTCTAAATTGATCTGAGAGTTCTGTGTTTAAGAACGTCTTTATTTCCTGAAAGTCATTTTTCCACTTTTGATCATATTGAACTACTTTAATCATATTCGTTCTCCTACCATTTTTTTTATTTTATGTTATAATCTCTTTGGTGATAAATATGTTAATTAGAGATTTAAAAAGAGTGCCTCTTCTTGTGCTTGCGTTATTTATTTTAGCACTCGGAATCGTATTAGTAAAGCAATCAAATTTAGGGTTAGATCCATGGGGTGTTTTCCATGAAGGAATGACCAACTTAACCGGACTTTCATTTGGAATGGTGATCGAAGTAATAGGGTATATTATTCTCGCCTTTTCATTACTAATAAAAATCTATCCTGGGATAGGAACCGTTACGAATATTTTCGTTGTCGGGAAGTTTATAGACTTGCTTCTTGAAACGAATTGGTTTGTTGCTGATGGTATAAACAGATACGTCTATTTCGTTGTTGGATTTATAATCCTTTGTTTCGGTAGAGCATTATATATTTCTTGTAACTTAGGTTCAGGGCCTAGAGATGGGTTATTCGTAGGAATTGTAAGGTTTACAAAAATAGATGTAAAATATGTAAAACCAGCTATTGAGTTGATTGTATTCATCGTAGGTGTGATTTATGGTGGTACATTTGGTTTTGGAACAATTCTTCTTATGTTCTTATCTGGTTACTTAGTACAGTATTTCTTTAAGTTACTGAAATACGACCCTAAAACAAAGAACCATTCGAGCTTAGCATTATACTTTAAAAGATAACATCCCACACTTCTAAGTGTAGGATGTTTTTTTAATAAAGACTCAAACCAATAGATTTGAGTCTCGTTATTATACTGTTTGTTTTTTTAATGTATTCGCTTTATTTGATTTTGATTGATTCCATAAAGCTTTTTTATTAGCGAATGCTACTAGTACTGAAACAATACAAGTAACGATGAATATCATAACTACCATTAATACAGGAGTATAATTATTATTAGACCCTGCAATAAATCCAAATAATGGAGTGCCTACCATACCACCTAAAGCTAATCCCATTACTACTACTGAGTAAATTTTAGCATAATCTAAACGACCGAATATTGCATTTACTAACAGAGGAGCCATTGTACCAAGTGATGATACCATCAATCCGTAGAATAACATTGCTACGAAGTATAATGTTTGATTCGATCCTACTACTAATAACATAACTGTAGAAGTTAATCCGAACGATAATGATATAAGGACTGATGTTTTAGTACCCAATTTGTCGTTCAGATATCCAAATGATAAGTTACCAATTAAGATACCCAATGTCATAACACTTACAGTGATTGTAGCCATTTCTAGGGTAAACCCTTTACTAATTGCCATGGCTGTAAATAATTGTGAGAAACTAGCTACTGTAGTTAGTAGGAATGTAAATAATATCAAACTATAGAAGGCAATAGACTTTTTAGCCCTATCCATAGTAACACCTTCAATTTGATCAACTTCTTCTTTTGAGTCAGTTGAGTTTACTTCCGAAACCCCATAAGGAACACTCCCATTTTTACCAGGAAATCTTATGAATAATAATGCTAACACTATTACCATTGCGGCACTACCTAATCCAGCCACGAAGTATGATGACCTCCAACCAATTGAACTTATTACTGATCCTGAAGCTACAAGGATTACAATAGTGATTGCTGTCGCAATTGACATTGTAACTCCCATTGCAAGTCCAGTTTTCTTTTTAAACCAACTGTTAATAAGGACGGGTCCGACAATGTGACAGGGGATAGCAGTACCAATTGCCATCGGAATCGCTAGAATATAGAATCCATATACGCTATTCAGAAGTCCAAATCCAGCGAACGACCCTCCTTGTAAAATGATTGATACAATGATTAATACCTTAAGGTTTACCTTACCAACTAGTTTACCAACCATCGGCATCGATACCATAAGTACTAATGCTGAAATACTATAATAAAGTGCTAACGTTCCAGTACTAACACCAAGGTCCTCAGACACTGATGGTAAGAAAACTCCACCTAAACTCATAATCCCACCACGGGCAAACCCTAATAGAATCCCTGTAGCGATTAATATAACTAATGCATATTTTTCATTCTTCTTCATTTTAGACATCATAATCCTCCTAGGCTTGTCTAGCTTTTTTTGCAAAAGCTAATACATCTGGGCTAGTTGGGTTATTAATATAGTGTCCGCCTTCTACTTCAATTGTTTGTCCAGTGATAAACCTTGCTTCATCACTCGCCAAGAATAATACAGTATATCCAATATCATCAGGTGCACCGTGATATGGTAATGAATTGTGTTTCAAGAATAGTTCCTTCATAAAGTCAGGAACATGTTTTTCAGCAGCTGGTGTCATAATAAGTCCAGGTGCTACCGCATTACATCTGATGTTTTGTTTCCCATACTGAACAGCTACGTATCTAGTTAAACTAATTACTGCTGCTTTACTAGAACCGTACGCACTTCTCATAAAGTCTCCACTAAATCCTGACATAGATGTTGTATTGATTATAGAACCTCCACCACTTTTGATCATGTGAGGTATTGCAAATCTACAACCATACATTACACTATCGATATTCAGTTGGAATCCTCTTTTCCATTCGTCTTCATCCATTGTAACTACATCTAAATCTTTCTGTGGATTAGTTCCACCTACGTTATTATGTAGAACATGAATGTCTCCATAAGTTTCAACTGTAAACTCAATCAACGCTTTGATCGATTCTTTTTCCATCGCATTCAGATGGTAAGCGCTTACAATTCCGCCTTTATTTTTTATTAGTTCTGCAACTTCTTTAGCACCCTCTATGTTATAGTCAGCTACAACTACTGTTGCTCCATGATCCGCCATCAACAATGCAGTAGATCTACCGATACCTGAAGCTCCTCCAGTAATTATCGCTACCTTATCTTGTAATCTCTTCATAATTATCTCCTTTAGAATATTCATTTCAACCCCGTGAGGCCTTATTACTATGATCCTGAATAGAAGTAAACCTCAAAAACTATTAATCAAGTACTTTCAAAAAAAGTGGAAGTACCGTTATGTTAATAACTCTCTTATTTCTTTTTGCCGATTTTAGACGATGCCTCGTCCTCTAATTTAGTTTGTGCACTAACTTGAAATTAGTTTACCATTCAAACGAAGTGTTCCAACACTTTGTTTCACTTTTAGTTCGTAAAGCAAACGAATTTATTATATTCAAACATTCAATAAATGGCTTTATATATGGTTAAAATGGGGTCGTGTGAAAAGCAAAAAAAAATCTTCTATTTTTTTAGAAGATTAATCAAATCTATAACGTATTGCCTTCTTTTAGCACTTGAATAAGTATTTAAACCTTCTAGACCAGATACTGATCCTGACAGTCTAGTTGAAGGGAAAATAAGCGATGATAAGAATACGTTTTTCTTAAACTGATAGTTCTCATTACCTAAAGAATGCATTAGCATCTCATCAAGTTTTTCATCCATTTTCTTGTAATAAGCTCTTGAGATAACATCACTATCGCTATTAGAGTCTATCAAATACTGAACAACTATTAGAATTCCTGGAGTCCTTGTAACAGATTTAATTACGTCATCAGACCAATTTATAAGTCCCTCTGTTTTATCTGGATTTTTAAAGTTCTCGTAAATCTTATTATTACCATCCTTTATGAACTGTTCAATTTCATTAAATAGGTTTTTTTTACCTTTAAAATGGTAATTAATTGCTGAAACATTTACCTCTGCTGCATCTGTAATATCTCTAACACTAACATCAACTGAACCTTTTTGGCCAATTAATTCTAAAGTCTTCTCTATTAACGTTGTTTTCATAGATGTCATAAAAATCACTCCTTCTTACTTATTATACAATAAAAGGACAGAATAATCTGTCCTTTATTTATTCTTAATTAAATAATAAGCTCCGTACATACCTGCATCATTTCCTAGTTCAGCTAGTTTGAATTCCTGGTTGTCTAGAGATTTAAAAGCATTTATTCTTACGAATTCTTCTTTTATTAAATCAAGCAAGTATTCACCCGCCTTTGAAACTCCACCACCGATAATAAATATCTCAGGATTAACTATTACTGATAAAAACTGGCAAAACTTAGCGATATAAGCAGCATATAGATGAGTTACTTTTACAGCTACCTCATCACCCGTTTTTGCTAAATCAAAGATTTCCTTAGCTTCTAACTCTTTTTGTGAGTAGTTTTTATAAAGATTTTTAAGTCCGGTTGCACTCGCAACTGTTTCAGCACAGCCTGTAGCTGTACACCCACACTCAAAATTATATTTATCGTCTAGTTGAATATGACCGATTTCTCCTCCGAAACCACCATGTCCTTCTAATACTTTTCCATCTACAATGATTCCTCCACCTACTCCAGTACCCAGTGTAACCATTACGGCACTATCAAATACTCCTCCGAAGTGATATTCTCCTAAAGCAGCAGCGTTAGCATCGTTTAACACTTCAATATTATCAAACCCTAACTCCTTTGATAAATGTTCTTTTACATTCATATTACTCCAAGGTAAGTTAGCCGCATGGAACATGTAGTTATCTTTAGTTGGTGCTGGAACAGTTACTCCTATTCCTGATAATTCTGATAAAGGTGAAAGTGTATTAATACCTTTTTTAATTACTTCTGTAAGGTCCTTTGTAGTTGGTAATTCTAATTTATCTAATAATGTTTTATCATCAAACAAACCAAACTTTACTGAAGTACCACCAATATCAATTCCAATTACCCTCATTTAATTTCACCTAAGAAACTTGTACCTATTTTTGGTAACTTAACTTTAAAGTTTTCTGCGATAGTAGCTCCTAAGTCAGCAAATGAATCTCTTATTGGAAGTTCACCACCTGATAATTTTGTGTTGTAAATGATTAATGGAACATATTCTCTAGTATGGTCAGTACCTGGCATTGTAGGATCGTTCCCATGGTCAGCTGTAATAATTAATAAATCATCTTCTTTTAATTTATTAACTACACCTTCTAATAATACATCAAACTCTTCTAATGCATTCTTGTAACCAAATGGGTCTCTTCTGTGTCCGTATAAAGCATCAAAGTCTACAAGATTCGTAAAACTAAATCCAGTAAAGTCTCTGTCCATTAAGTCAATTAATTGTAGCATTCCGTCTTTATTTGATTTAATACTATGCCCCTCTGTTACACCGCTAGCATTAAATATATCACTGATTTTACCGATTGATATAACATCTAAGTCAGCATCCTTAAGTTCATTTAAAGTAGTTCTATCTGTTGGTTCTAGTGCATAATCATGTCTATTTGGAGTTCTTTTAAAATCATCCTTATTAGTTCCGATAAATGGTCTAGCTATAATTCTTCCTACTTTCCATTCATCTTTAAGAGTGATTTCTCTAGCTATATGACAGATTTCATATAACTCCTCTAAAGGCACAACTTCTTCATGAGCACAAATTTGTAACACTGAGTCAGCTGATGTATAAACAATCAAATCACCTGTAGCAACGTGGTGTTCACCTAATTCAACGATTATCTCAGTACCTGATGCAGCTTTGTTACCAACAATTTTTCTACCTGTTCTTTGTTCTAATTCTTGAATAAGTTCTTTAGGAAAACCTGTGTCAGTAAAGGTAATAAATGGTTTAGTAGTTTCAATTCCCATCATTTCCCAGTGTCCTGTCATCGTATCCTTACCATTGCTTAACTCATCCATCTTCGTAATGAACGCAGTTGGTTCTTTAGGTTCAATACCTTCAATTGGTGTAATTTTACCTAACCCCATTTTTTCCATATTTGGCAAATGTAACCCTCCAGTTACTTTAGCTATATTAGCTATTGTATTTGAACCTACATCTCCAAAATCAGCAGCATCTGGTAATTCACCAGCACCTACTGAATCAATTACTATTGTAAATATTCTTTTATACATTCTCTTCATCCTCTCTAGCTCTTGGATGAGCCTCGTTATATATTTCTTTTAAATGTGATTTGTTTATATGTGTATATATTTGTGTTGTTGATATATCTTCATGTCCCAACAACTCTTGTACTAACCTTAGGTCTACTCCATTTTCTAACATATGAGTAGCGAAACTATGTCTCAGTTTATGAGGATTGATGTGTTTATCGATCCCAATAGATTTTGTATGGTTGGTTAGGAACTTCCAAAATGACTGCCTACTTATTCTATTACCTTGATAATTCAAGAATAATGCATCGTGTCTATTTTGTTTATTTAAAACAATTCGTCCGTTGATAATATAGTCTTGTATCGCTTTGATAGCTATATCGTTAATAGGAATTATTCTTTCCTTGTTTCCTTTACCTTTTACATGAATGAACTCATTATTCAAATGAATGTCCTCAATGTTTAAATTAATCAACTCAGAAACTCTCATTCCCGTAGCATACATTAACTCAACCATAGATTTATTTCGTTTTTCTATAGGTGTTTCTCCTTTAAGTTCAGAAAGGATTAATTCGACCTCGTCCATAGATAGAACAGTCGGAAGTTTCTTTTCTTTTTTCGGAGACTCAATTTCATTTGTTATATTACTATCAACTATCTTCTCTAGAACTAGAAAACTATGGAAACTCCTAATAGCCGATAACTTACGTTGTACAGTACTCGTTTGAGAGTGTTTTCTTTTCTCGTTACTTAGAAACATTTCCACATGTCTTTTTGTTATCCCGATAGGGTTTAAGACTGAATGTGTTTTACTAAGGTATGACGAGTATAGTTTTAAATCATTGATATATGAGTTTACAGTGTTAACTGAAAACCCTCGTTCTACTTTTAAGTAATACTTAAATTGATTCAAAAACCTTTCCATAAAACACCTCCTACATAAGTCTTACTAACAAATCATTATTATAAAAGAGACCTTTCTTGGTTACTCTTATTTTATCATTTTCTACCACTAAATAACCCTCACATACTAACTTTTCGAGTTCAGAAAACGCTTTAAATACGTCAATTCCAAATCTTTCTGCAAAATGAGGTATATCTATACCTTCTAGTTTACGAAAACCTAGCATTAGATGTTCAAACATCATGTCTTCTTTACTTAATGAAATAACAGATTCTTTCGGAAATTGACCTTCGTCCAGCAACTTGAAATAATCCTTAAACAAGTGATGATTCTTATACCTTTTCCCATTTAGGTAGCCACTTGCGGCTAAACCTACACCTATATATTCTTCATTATTCCAATACGTTAAGTTATGTGCTGATTTGTGAGTTAAGGCAAAATTGCTAATCTCATACTGCTCATAACCATTTTTAGTTAACTCTTCTATTACAGTTTCAAAAAACAAATCTCCATTATCGGGTTCTTTAATTTTACCTTTGTTAATCCATTTCTCAAACACAGTATTCGGTTCTAGTATTAGTGAATAATAGGAAATATGATCTATTCCTTTTACTTTATTTATATCTTCATGTAGGTCTTCAAGAGTTTGGCCTGGTAGGTTAAAAATCATATCAACACTCAAATCAAATCCATATTTCTTTATGCTTGTAATAGCATTTTGAGAATCTAGATTACTATGAGTTCTTCCTATTTTAACTAATAAGTCCTCATTAAAAGTTTGAATGCCTAGACTAATTCTTGTGACACCTGAGGACTTAAGTAATTCTAATAATTCATTACTAATGTCATTCGGATTAGCCTCTATTGTAACTTCATTTACCTTTGGTAGCACAGAAAAAAGTTTTGTTATATTATCAAATGATAAAGACGTAGGGGTACCACCACCGATGTAAACTGTCTCAACACCTTGAATCTTATACATCTTTATTTCTTTTAATAAATACTCTATATATTCAGATTGTAATTCACTTGATGCAACACGTTTAGGAAAGTCACAGTAATGACAAATCGCGTTACAAAAAGGAATGTGTACGTATAAACTTTTCATATTAATTACCTCATACTATTTTACCATAAAAAAAGACTAGTATATTACTAGTCCTCATTTACATTAAGTACAGCCATGAATGCTTCTTGTGGAACTTCAACAGATCCTACAGATTTCATTCTTTTTTTACCTTTTTTCTGTTTCTCTAACAGTTTTTTCTTTCTAGTGATGTCTCCACCATAACATTTAGCTAATACGTTTTTACGCATTGCCTTAATGTTAGTTCTTGCGATTATCTTGTTACCTAAAGCTGCTTGTATTGGAACTTCAAACATCTGTCTAGGTATTACTTTTTTAAGTTTTACAGTAATTGCATGTCCTCGTCCATATGCAAAATCTTTATGAACAATAATACTCAATGCATCTACAACTTCAGAGTTTAGTAATATATCCATTTTAAGTAATGGTGCTTCTTTATATCCAATTAACTCGTAATCAAACGAAGCATACCCTTTTGATGAAGATTTCAGTCTATCAAAGAAGTCAAATATGATCTCACTAAGTGGCATTTCATATTCTAGTGAAACTCTTAAATCATCTATATAGGCCATATGTTTATACGTCCCACGTTTTTCTTGGCAAAGTTCCATTACAACTCCAACGTAATCGTTAGGAGTCATAATTGTAGTTTTTACCATAGGTTCTTCTACTTTTTTAATTCTATCTTGAGCTGGCATTTGTGATGGATTTTCAATTTCTAATAGTCCATCTAATGTATGTACTCTGTATATAACACTTGGTGCTGTAGCAATTAAATCAATATTAAACTCTCTTTCAAGACGTTCTTGAATGATTTCCATGTGTAACATTCCTAAAAATCCTGTTCTAAAACCAAATCCTAAAGCCTGTGAAGTTTCCGGTTCATAAACCAAGGCTGCATCATTTAGTTTAAGTTTCTCTAATGCATCTCTTAAGTCTTCGTACTTGGCAGCATCTACTGGGAAGAATCCACAGAAGACCATCGGTTTCATTTCTCTATATCCATCAAGAGCAGTGTCTGCTGGATTATTGGCTAAAGTGATTGTATCACCTACTCTAACATCTGCGATTGACTTAATCGAAGCCGTTAAATAACCAACATCACCTACTGATAAATAATCCTGTTTTGTTTCTTTTGGAGTGTGTACTCCAACTTCAATAACCTCAAACTCTGCTTCACTAGCCATAAATTTGATAGTATCACCTTTTTTTACGATTCCATTAACTACCCTTATGTAAGGAATAACTCCTCTGTATTGATCAAAGTATGAGTCAAATACTAAAGCTTGTAATGGTTCTCTTGGAGAACCTTCAGGTGCCGGGAAGTATTCGATTGCTTGATCTAATACATCGCTAATACCAATACCTTGTTTTGCACTTACTAGTGGAATGTCATCTGCTGGTAAACCAATAACATCTTCAATTTCGTTTCTGACTTTTTCAGGATCAGCACTTGGTAAGTCAATTTTATTAATGATTGGTAATATTTCAAGGTCATTATCTACTGCTAAATAAACGTTAGCTAACGTTTGAGCTTCAATTCCTTGTGCCGCATCAATTACTAATACTGCACCCTCGCACGCTGCAAGAGATCTTGACACTTCGTACGCGAAATCGACATGACCTGGTGTATCAATTAGGTGGAATATATATTCAACATCATCCTTAGTATAGGCAAGTTGAACTGCATTCAGTTTAATTGTAATACCTCTTTCACGTTCCAAATCCATTGAATCTAGTAGCTGAGCTTGCATGTCTCTCATCTCAACTGCTTTCGTTATTTCTAGAATTCTATCGGCTAAAGTACTTTTCCCATGATCAATATGTGCTATGATCGAAAAGTTTCTTATTCGCTTCTGTCTTTCTTCAATTATTTCATAAATCTTATTATCCATATTATCACCTTTTCGGCTTATTTTCTTATTAAAAGATACTTATACATTTTACTTTAAATATGTCTATTTCACAAGTAAACACAAACAAAAAGGGATAAAATCCCTAATTATTTACATACTATAAGCCATGTTCTGTATCTATTACTAGATGGTAATCATTTATCTGCGAAATTATCGCCTCTTAGATGGATTCATTTCTCCTCATCAGAGTTCCCCTACCTAATTTGGGTTTCTAGCTCATGGGGTTTACCCGTTCCACTCTTTTCTTTCGAAAAGCATCGTCACTGTGGCACTTTTATATGTTTCTCCATATCGAAACTTAGGAGAATTACAGGCCGTCACCCGAAGGTGCCTAAGGTTATTGTTTCCCTTAGCATGAACACTACAAGCATCGCAGCTTGTGCTAGCATGGACTTTCCTAACGTAAAATTACGTTCGATTACCCGTATGCATTCTATATTATATAGTAATAAAATATAATGTCAAATGATAGATATATACATGAGTCAACTAACTACTAACATAGATAGAAATAGATTCATAAAATAAATCCAAAAATTTAATCATTTTACTTTTACTTACGGCTATTTATGTTATAATCGAGTTGGATTTGGAGGGACTTTATATGAGAGAAAAAGCATTAAAAATGCATGAGAAGTACAGAGGTAAAATCGAAGTGATTTCAAAGGTACCAGTTGAAACTAGTGAAGACCTATCTTTAGCATATTCACCCGGAGTAGCTGAACCATGTAAAGAGATTGAAAAAGACGAGAACAATATATATAAATATACTGCAAAAGGAAACCTAGTAGCAGTTGTTACTGATGGTTCTGCTGTTCTTGGACTAGGTAATATTGGTCCAAAAGCCGCTCTACCAGTTATGGAAGGAAAAGCCATCCTATTCAAAGAGTTTGGAGATGTAGATGCTTTCCCTATATGCCTTGATACTCAAGATACTGAAGAAATCATAAAGGCAATCAAACTTATTGCACCAACATTTGGTGGTATTAATCTAGAAGATATTTCATCACCTAGATGTGTTGAGATTGAAAATAGATTAAAAGCTGAGTTAGATATTCCGATTTTCCATGATGATCAACATGGTACTGCAATCGTAACACTAGCAGCCTTAATTAACAGTTTAAAAATAATCAAAAAAGATAAATCTGATATTAAAGTAGTTGTAAGTGGTGTAGGTGCTGCTGGTTCTGCTATTATCAGAACACTTCATACGTACGGTGTTAAACATATAGTAGCTGTGGATAGACATGGTATGCTGAACAAGGATCATTATGATCAATATGATTTCGTTAAACAAGAGATGTTCGGATATATTGAAAGTGGAGATGGATCATTAGCCGATGCAATGAAGAATGCTGACGTATTTGTTGGAGTATCAGTTGCAGGTTTAGTTTCAAAAGAAATGGTTGAATCTATGAATAATGAACCAATTATCTTAGCTATGGCTAATCCAGTTCCTGAAATAATGCCGGAAATTGCTAAAGAAGCAGGTGCTGTAATTGTAGGTACAGGTAGAAGTGATTATCCAAACCAAGTAAATAACGTAAGTGCATTTCCTGGAATCTTTAGAGGCGTATTTGATGCGAAAGCTCACACTATCACAGGTAAAATGATGGTCGAAGCCGCTTATGCAATTGCAAGTTTCATCCCCGACGATGAGTTAAATGTAGAAAATATTATTCCAAGTGCTTTAAACAAAGAAGTAAGTAAATTAGTAGCACAAAGAGTAAAAGATAAAGCGATTGAGCAAGGTGTTACTAGATAATACAATTTACAAATTGCTCTGATAAACAATAAAAAACCCTTCTATGAAGGGTTTTTATTTACTTTTATCTTTGGCATACATTCTGGCTGCATCCACAAAATCACTTGGCATCATTACTAGAGTAGTAGAATTCTGTTCTGAACCAACTTCAGTTACCATCTGCATTCTTCTTAGTTCTAAAGCCAAAGGATTTGTCGCAATCATTTCAGCTGCTTCAGTTAACTTAACTGATGATTCTTTTTCAGCCTCAGCTTTTATTATACGAGCTCTTTTTTCTCTTGTTGCTTCCGCTTCCTTTGCCATTGCTCTTTGCATATCCTTAGGAATCTCAACATCTTTTATATCGATTGACTTAACTTTCAATCCCCATTCATCACTTACGTGGTCCACTATTTTACTAATCGCATTATTTATAGATGTTCTATCATTAAGTAGTTCATCTAAGGCATGTTGTCCCACGACATTTCTAAGTGAAGTAAGAGCAGTTTGAGCTATAGCATGTTCATATTTACGAACGTTTATAATAGCCTTGTCAGGAAATTCTACCCTATAATAAAGAACTGCATCAATTCTAATCGTCACACTGTCTTTTGTGACAGTTTCTTGAGATGCAACATCAAGAGTTCTAATTCTTAAATCAACTTTCTTTCTTACATCAATAACCGGAATAATCCAATAAAGACCAGGACCCTTAATACCAAGGTATCTACCCAATCTGAAGATAACACTTCTTTCGTATTCACGGTCTATTCGTAACCCTGCAATAAGAATGAAAATGATTAGTCCAAAGAATAAAAACATATAATCTGTGAAAACCATATAACCCCTCCTTATAACGTATTACTACACTTTATTATACATCTTTCATGTAACAGTACCTAATAGTGTACAGGTTACCGAGGTTAAGGTAATAAAAAACGGGTTCAATGAACCCGTTTAATAATTATTTATGTTGTTCGATTAATTCTTCGATTTCGTCTGCACATCCACCGCAAGCAGTGTTTGCACCAGTTTCTTCTTGTAATTTTTCTAATGTATCAAACCCTTGTTTGATTTTTGCAACGATTGTTTCTTCATCGATTTGCATACAATGACAAATAATATTCATAGTTTTTAGTCTTCTTTCTTTTCAGTTTTTTTCTCTGCTGCTTTTTCTTCTTTTTTAACAACAGGTTTTGCTTCTCTAGGAAGAGTAGCTTTTCTAGAAAGGTCAAGTCTACCACGATCATCTACTTGAATTGCTTTAACAGTTATTTTGTCTCCTACTTTAACTACTTTATCAAGTTCTTCAATACGTTTGTGGTCAAATTTAGATACATGTACTAAACCTTCCATACCTGGCCATATCTCCACGAAACATCCGAACTTCTCAACGCGTTTAACTGTACCTAAGTATTTAGCACCTAGTTCAACTTCGCGAGTTAAGTTCTTAATTAATTTTATCGCATTTTTGATCGGATCCATAGTGTGATGCATCACAACTACTTTACCATCTTGATCAATATCAATTTTAACACCATCAGATTTTTCGATAATATCTGTAATTACTTTACCACCAGGGCCAATTACGTCTCTAATCTTATCTGGTTTAATGTTCATAACCATAACTTTAGGAGCATGTTTACTTACTTCTTCTCTAGGTTGTTCAATACACTCTAACATGTTTTGTAGAATGTGAGCACGACCAGCTTTAGCTTGTAATAATGCTTCAGTTAATAGTTCTCTACTTAGTCCATCAATTTTGATGTCCATTTGTAATGCAGTAATACCATTCTCAGTACCAGCTACTTTGAAGTCCATATCACCTAAGTGATCTTCCATACCTTGGATATCACTTAGAATTAAGTAATCATCTCCATCAGTAACAAGTCCCATTGCAATTCCTGATACAGGAGCTTTAATAGGTACACCAGCAGCCATTAAACTCATAGTACCAGCACAAATACTTGCTTGAGATGTAGAACCATTTGATTCTAAGATCTCAGATACGATTCTTACTGTGTAAGGGAATTCCTCTTCATCAGGCATTACCATACCTAATGCTCTTTCACCTAACATACCATGACCGATTTCTCTTCTACCAGCACCTACGTATCTACCAACTTCACCTACAGAGTATTGAGGGAAGTTATAATGTAACATAAATTTTTTGTGTTCAGTTTCTTCATTTAATCCATCAATGAACTGATGTTCACCTAATGCACCTAATGTAGTAATACCTAAACATTGAGTCTGACCTCTAGTGAATAATGCAGAACCATGTGTTTTAGGTAAAATATCAATTTGAGAGTTTAAAGGTCTAATTTCATCACCTTTTCTACCATCAGGTCTAACTTTTTCTTTAGCAATAATTCTTCTAACTTCTTGTTTAACTAATTTGTCAAACATATACTTAGCAGATTTTTCTTCTTCTTCAGTTAACTCTTCACCTAATTCAGCGAATGTAGCTTCTTTAATTGCTTCTAAAGCTTCTGTTCTGGCATGTTTTTCAAACACCATAACTGCTTCAGCAATTTTAGGTAATGCTAACTCTGTAACTTTATCAGCAATAGCTTCAACAGGACTGTAAACTTCGAATTCACGCTTAGCTTGTCCTACTTCAGCTTTAATCTCATTAATAAATGTAACTAATCTTTTGATTTCTTCATGTCCAAACATGATAGCTTCAATCATGTCTTCTTCAGGTACTTGTTTAGCACTTGATTCAACCATGTTGATTGCTTCAAATGTACCAGATACTGTTAAATCAATATCAGATACTTCCATTTGTTCTTTTGAAGGGTTAATGATTAATTCTCCATCAACTCTACCTACGATTACACCAGCAACTGGTCCACCGAATGGAATGTCTGAGATAGATAATGCTAAACTTGAACCGAATAATGCAGTCATTTCCGGTGTGTTGTCAACATCACTACTCATTACTGTGTTGATAATTTGTACTTCATTTTTATACCCATCAGGGAATAAAGGTCTTAGAGTTCTATCAATAACTCTTGATGTTAAAGTTTCGTTTGTTGTTGGACGTCCTTCTCTCTTGAAGAACCCTCCTGGTATTTTACCAGCGGCATACATTTTTTCTGTGTACATAACTAACAGCGGGAAAAACGGCAATGTTGATGCTTTTTTCGACGCTTGAGCTACACTTAATAATACGGTATCTCCAAATCGAACTAATACGCCAGCATCCGCTTGCTTAGCCAATTCACCGTACTCCACTGTCAATGTTCTACCAGCTAACTGGTATTCAAATATTTTTCTTGACATATGTTACTCCTTATTTTCTTTATTTTTTTATCGACTAATAGTAACATATTTAGAACAATATTGATACTAAAAAGTACTAAAACAAAAGAAAAACACCGATTTCTCGGTGTTCAACATTATAATTATCTTCTTAAACCTAAACGCTTAAGTAAAGTACGGTATCTATTTACATCTTTCTTAGCTAAATATTTTAGTAAGTTTCTTCTAGTACCAACTTTTTTTAGTAATCCACGACGTGAATGGAAATCATGAATGTGAGTTTTTAAATGTCCATTTAAGTTGTTAATCTCTGAAGTTAATACAGCGATTTGAACTTCTGGTGAACCAGTATCATTCTCACATGTAGCGAAATCTGCCATAATAGCCGCTTTTTGCTCTTTAGTTAAATTACTCATTTTAGTTCCTCCTTATTATTAGTGTCACAAAGCACAACGTAGAAAGCTGGAGTCGCAATATACAACGTGCTAAGCCATATAAAATTATATATAAAAAAGTTGTGAATGTAAAGTTATTTAGATATTATTTTTCTCGCTAGTTTCTTATCTTTGTCGATTTGTTCTAACAATGACTCAATACCATCAAATTTAACTTCATCTCTAACTCTTTCTATAAACTCAATTCTCATATAATCTCCATAAATATCTTCAGCAAAATCAAAGATATTTACTTCAATTGATTGGTTAACATTGTAGTTAAACGTCGGATTATGTCCTATGTTACACATACCATACATTTCTGAGTTTTCATGGTACACTTTTACAACGTAAACACCGTTTTTAGGTATTTTATAAGGATACTTAGTAGCTAAATTCGCTGTAGGTAAGCCAATAGTTTTACCTCTACCTCTACCATGTGTTATAAAACCATCTATAGAGTAAGGTCTCCCAAGTAACTCAGTTACTTCTGAAACATCACCTAACTCTAATAGTTTTCTGATCAATGTAGAACCAATTTTTTGACCCTTATAAGTTCTTTCTTCAACTTCAACAGGGATAATAGTATTATTAGAATCCTCCGCTATTGTGTTTATTGTTCCTTCTCCACCAAACCCATATCTATTATCATACCCCGCTACTACTGAAGTAACATTTAGTGGTAATAAATAAGTTTGAATAAAGTCTTTATGCTCTAACATTGCCGTTTCATGATCAAACTCTACTATAAATAAATAGTCTAAGTTAATTTCATTAAGGATATTAGCCTTTACTTCTAATGGAGTTAAAAATGTAGTTATGTCGCTTTTATTAAGAATAAAAGCAGGATGAGGATGGAATGTTACTAAACCTGTTTTATGTTCAGTCTGTTTTCCTATCTCAATTACTTTGTTAATAAGTTCCATATGTGCAAGATGTATTCCATCAAAAAAGCCAAGAGCTACAACAACACCCTCTTCTATTTTTTCAATTGGTTCATCTATTCTTAAATTAATAATTTCCATTATAACACCTTCAGTGGTTTCATCATTTCACTGTTGTTTGGAACTGGAATGTAAATTGCCAGTTCAACACCATGTACAAACAATGTCTCTTCTTCTATATTAAATGTATTAGGTAATACTGATCCATTCATGATTCGGAATTTCAGAATCTCATCAACTTCAATTGTAGGCATATTTAGAGCATCTTTGATTGATACTAATTTAAAGTCTCCTTTTTCAAGGTCTTCAAAAGTATATGCGTCCTTTAAATCAAAGTGTCCTGACTTCGTTCTGTTAAGCTCTGCCATATGTGCAGGATAACCTAATTCCTCACCTATTGTAACACAAATGGTCCTTACGTAAAAACCTTTTGACCCCTTGATTCTAAAGTCAAATTCAGCACAACCATTAGAATACTCAATTTCTGATAGTCTCTCTACCTCGTATATTGTAACGTCTCTTAAAGGTCTTTCTACTTCTATCCCTTCGCGAGCATACTCATATAGTTTTTTACCATTTATTTTAATAGCACTATACATAGGAGGAAGTTGTGTTTTTAGGTTAAGAAGGTTATTCAATACCTCATCGACCTTTTCATCATCTAAAGCGGAAACTAATTTTGAATTTTGAGTTTCCCCGCTTTGATCCTCAGTATCAGTAGAATATCCAATTCTTATTCTACATACATACTCTTTATTTTCAGCTGTAAGGTACGGAACTATTTTAGTCCCTTTATTGATACATATAGGTAGTAATCCTGTTGTATCAGGATCTAGTGTCCCTGTATGACCTACTTTTCGCGTTTTAAATATTTTCCTTAGTTTATCTACACAGTCATGTGAGGTTAAACCTTTTGGTTTATTTAATAATATAATTCCATTCATCTTTATCACCTTTTATATTTTATCATAAAAAAAAGGAAATCTTTATAGATTTCCTTTAGTCATTTCTAAGAATTTATTAATATCTTTCTTGATTACATTAAGAGAACCTTCCCAGAATGATTTATCAAGTTTTATGCCAATCACTTCTGCAGCATCTTCTACCTTATGTTTACCAGTTATGCGTAATAGTTTGTCAAATTTAGGAACAAATTCTTCACCTTCTTCAACGTATCTAGCATATAGTCCTTTCGCAAACAATAATCCAAATGAATAAGGGAAGTTATAAAAACTCAACCCTCCAGAATAGTAGTGACCTTTTGGAATCCACATATACTTATGCATTAATTCAGGATCCATTCCATCACCGTAACTGTTCATCTGTGCATCTAACATCAGTTCATTTAGTTTGGTTTCATCTAAAATTTGGTCTTCTCGTAAATCAAAGACTGATTTTTCAAATAAAAATCTACTATATATATCAACTACTGTCTGAGTAGCATCTTGAATTAAGTTCTCAAGTAACGTTAATGAGTTATCTCCAGCTTCAGAAATAGCTTTATTCATCACAATAGTTTCCGCCATAATTGATGCAGTTTCAGCTACAGGCATTGTATAACGACTGTTAAGTTGCGTTTCAGCGAAAATCTTATCTCCGTGATACGCATGCCCTAATTCATGAGCTAATGTTAATACGTCACTAAAACTTCCAGTGAAGTTTGATAATATTCTAGATTGTTTTAAAAAGTGAATGTTACTACAGAACGCTCCACCACGTTTTCCTTTTTTAGGAGAATAGTCTATCCAGTTCTCATCAAATGCTCTTTGAGCTAATGCTCTTAAGTCGTCACTAAATGCTCCAAAGTTTTCAAGTATGTATTCTTGTGCCTCTTCAATAGTAAACTCTGTAGAGTCCTCTCCAATTGGCGCAAATAGATCATAGAAAGGTAATCCGTTTTTATGACCCAGTAATTCCGATTTTCTTTTCATGAAAGCTCTAAAGTGAGGTAATGCATCCTTAATAGCAGATAACATTGAATCAAGAGTTTCTTCTTTTAGTCTTGAATCTAATAATGTTTTACCTAAAGGTGAATCATATCCTTTAAGATCAACCATTGTGTTAACGTACCCTTTGATAGAATTCAATGAAATTGCGATTGGTTTCTCAATTTGAGGGTATGCAGCTAACTCAGCTTCATAGGCACTCTTTCTAACTTCTTGATCTGCGCTATAAGCAAGGTTTCTTACTTCACTCAAAGTAATCATTTCACCTTTATAAGCTACATCTAATGTAGACGTCAATAATTCTTGTTGTCTCTCAAAAGCTTTTACTCCGTCTTGGTTTAGTTTCGCTACAATTGCCTCGACCTTTGGATCTAAGTTAAACTCGTTATGTTCTTTTATCTCAGATAAATAGAACTTATGTTCTTTTAAGAAATCACTTTGCAATTTATCTAAATCAAATGAAGCGATCCATTTGTCAGCTAAAACTGAAGTTTCTGTTAACTCAGTTAATTGTTTTGAAACTGTGTTAAGTAAGTTTAAAGCTCTTGAATTAGTTGTATCCGTCGCTAATGAAAGTTGACAGAATCCTACTAGTTTCCTAATTAAGCTATTAAACTCTATATTAAATTTTAAAAACTTTTCTAATAACTCTTCATCTTGAGTAAAACTCTCTTTGAAGGAATTATACTTATCTATGTATTCAGTTAGTTTTGTTAAATCATTCGTAATTTCTGTTGAATCAAAAGATTTGTAAAAAGCATCTAGGTTCCAGTTCATAATTGTAAAAAAAGAGACAAAGTCTCTTTTTATAGTTGCTCTTCAATCATTTTAATTAATGCAGGTTTCGGCGCGAATCCAACGTGACGTTTTACTTCAACACCATCTTTTAATATTAATAGAGTAGGAATATTTCTTACTTCGTTCTCCATTGAAATTTCTCTGTTTTCATCAACATTTACTTTTACGATTTTAACATCATTTCTTTCATTTGAAATTTCTTCTAAGATAGGACCGATCATTTTACAAGGACCACACCAATCTGCGTAGAAATCAACTACACTTACTCCGTTTGCTACTTCTTCTTTATAATTTTCATTTGTTGCGTATACTAACATAATATCTTCCTCCTTTTATCCTAACTAATTATACATAAATAATGATTTTCAATACAAGTGATTTACTTTAAATAAATTAATGTTACTCCAGATCCACCTTCACCCTCTTTACCATAGTGGTAACTATCGATGAATTTATTAGTTTTTAAGTATTCATGAACACCAACTTTTAATGCGTTGGTACCATGTCCGTGGATAACTGTAGCTTGCTTCATTTTACCTACTATTAAGTCATCTATATATTTTTCTAACTCAATCATAGCATCTTCAAATCTAAATCCTCTTAAGTCTAACTCTAGTTTAACATATTTCTTTTTAGCATAACTAACATGACTCTTTATCTTTTTCTTAGGATTAGCCTCTATTAGCTCAAGATCTCTTTTATGTACTGTTGTATTAAGAATACCCATTTTAACTTGATAACTATTCTTAGGTAGTACCTTTGTTATTACTGCGGATTGTCCATAAGACAACACTTTGACTCTGTCATTCACTTGATAACTATAATTAGATTTTGATGTAGGTTTTTCTTCATCCTCTACAATAGTTGATAATGCCTTTTTCTTTTCAAGTAATGTATGGTATTTAACATCTCCTTGTAGTTTTAAAAGGTCATTAATAATTTCTTGTGCTTCAGCTTTCGCTTTGTTAACTACTTCAACAGCTTCTTCTCTAGCACGTAATTGCATTTTCTGTAGTTTAGCGTCTAATTTCTTATGTTCATCTTCAATAGATAACTTAGTGTCCTCAGCCGCTTGATTTAGTTCTTCGTAATGTTCAATTTTTTTATCTAGTTCTCTTGTTTGATCCTCTAGTTTATTAATTAATTGTGATACTTCAGTGTTAGATACATCTAGTTTATTCATAGCTGCATCAATAATATCCATGTTTAAACCTAATCTTTTACTTATCTCAAATGCATTTGATCTCCCAGGAATCCCAATTGATAACTTATAAGTTGGAGATAATGTATTGATATCAAACTCAGTCGATGCATTAATTGTATCCGGTTCATTGTAAGCGTAAGCTTTAAGCTCAGGATAATGAGTAGTCGCCATTATATAACAACCTCTCTCCTTCACATAATCAATCATAGCTGTAGCAAGTGAAGCACCTTCCTTTGGATCAGTACCACTTCCAAGTTCATCTAATAGAACTAAACTATTAGTTGTTAGATTATCGATGATTCTTATTAGATTCGTCATATGACTAGAAAAAGTAGATAAACTCTGTTCAATAGATTGTTCGTCACCAATATCTGCAAAAATATTGTCAAAGATTCTTATTTTACTACCTTCAGTAACAGGAATCAACATACCAACTTGAGTCATATAAGCCATTAACCCAAGCGTTTTTAACGCAACGGTTTTACCACCTGTGTTGGGTCCTGTAATTATTAGTGCTCTGTATTTGTTGAAGAATATATTATTTGGTACGATTTCTCTTTGATCAATTAAAGGATGACGTGCTGAAACTAAATCAATTTCATCACCGATAATTGGTTTTGTACAATGAAAGTCCTTAGCGAACTTCCCCTTAGCGAATAATATATCTAACTCAATTAAGATATCAAGATTAAGTTTTAATTCCTCTACGTAAAGAGCTACTTCAGCTGATAACTCAAATAAAATACGGGCTATCTCTTCTTTTTCCTCAGCTCTAAGTATTTGGATTTTATTTGCTAATTCAGTGACTGCTTGTGGTTCTATAAAAACAGTCTCTCCACTCGCAGAATAATCTTGTATAATCCCTTTGAATTTATTCTTATATTCCAGTTTAACTGGAACGACGTATCTATCATTCCTTCTAGTAATAACAGTATCTGTAAACTTCTCACTTTGAGTAGAAATAATAGATGACAATTTATCTTCTAATTTTGATTGTGTACTTATTATTTTTTTTCTTATGTTCGCTAGTTTCACTGATGCTGAATCCAAAATACCTGAATCCTCATCAATACATAGATTAATATGTTGATACAATTCTTTAACATAAGTTAGTTTTTCTATTTCTTGTTTAAAGAATACTGTTTCAACTTGTTCAGATTTTGCATTTAACTGATAATTCTTCATTAATTTAACAGCTAATAAATGCATTGCGATTTGTCTTAGCTCTCTTGCATTTAAAGAACCACTTAAACTGGCTCTTTTTAAGTGCGGATATATATCGTAAATATTATTTAAAGGCGGTTGCCCAATCTTATATATAAGAACTAATGCTTCGTCTGTTCTTTCAAGTAATTCAGAGACAACTTCAGCGTCATTTGATGGCTCTAATTTCGAAAGATAATCTCTAGCAAGTTCAGTAAAAGCAAAGTCACTTAATAGACTCGTGATTTTATCAAACTCTAGTGTAATTTTATCTGCAATCATATAATCACTCCTTACCGCTATTATTTTACCAAAATGTTTGTTAAAATGATAGGCGGGAGTGATTATATGAATTATATTTTAAGTGTTACAGAAAAAGACTTCAATGAAATCAAAGAATATTATAAATCAACACACACTAAATCACCTGTGGACCACATTGTTTTTTTATCAAAAACAACTGCGGTTACCGTAACGGGATTCAGTAGTGGGAAAGTGATGTTCCAAGGTCCAATTGCGGAGAGTGAATATAAAATGTGGCGTAGCCATTTCAAAAGAGAATTTGAAATGATAGGTTCAGATGAAGTAGGTACAGGAGACTTCTTCGGTCCGGTTGTAGTGGTAGCTGCATATGTTAATGAATCTCAAGTAGATTACTTAAGAGATTTAGGTGTAGGTGACTCAAAATCTATTACAGATGAAAAAATATATAAAATCGGTAAAGAAATCAAAGATGTTTTGGCTCATAAGGAAGTATTCCTAGAAAATAGCTATTACAACAAACTACATCTTAAAACAAAGAATTTAAATAAAATCAAAGCACTAATGCACAATAGAGCATTACTTGAACTTACAAAGTTCACAAAATGTGAAACTGTTGTGGTTGATGAATTTACGCCAGAAGCTAAGTATTTTAGTTACTTATCAGATCAACCTGATGTTTATAAAAACATTAAGTTTGAAACAAAAGCAGAGAGTAAGTACTTAGCAGTAGCTGCAGCCTCAGTTTTAGCCAGATATTACTTTTTAGTTCTATGGACTCAAATGGAAAGTAAAATCGGAATGAAATTACCAAAAGGTGCAGGTAAAGAGGTAGATAGAGTTGCTAGAAAGATAATTGATACGCTTGGAGAAGATGCTTTAGAACCAATTGCTAAATTACACTTTAAAAACTTGCAAAAGGCTAAAAATCTTTAAGAAGTTTTGATATAATATTAATGTTAGAGGAGGATATTTATGTTAGGTAAAAAATTAGAAGAAATGTTAAACGATCAAATGAATTTTGAAATCTACTCTGCACATATTTATTTAGCTATGGCTGGATATTGTTCAGAAATCGGGTTAAGTGGATTCGAAAACTGGTTCTTGATTCAATACGAAGAGGAATTATTCCACGCGAAGAAATTCTTCAAGTTCATCTCAAGTAAAGGTGGGCGTGTACACATCAAAGGGTTTGAAGATATGGATAATAACTTCGAATCATTATTGGATGCATTCCAAACATCATTACATCATGAACAAATCGTAACTAAAAGAATTTATGCATTAATGGATGTAGCTAATGATGAAAGAGAATATGCTACTACTTCATTCCTACAATGGTTCATCGATGAACAAGTTGAAGAGGAAGAAAATGTTGGAGACTTAATTCGTAAAATTGAGCTTGTAAAAGACGCTGGGTTATACTTATTAGACCAAGAAGTTGCAAAAAGAACATTTGTAGCACCAGCAGAATAATTATAAATAAAAGGCTGATTATCAGCCTTTTTTTATACCATTCATTAATATATCAGCTACTTCAGATAATACCTTTGAAAGGTCTACCTTATTACTAACACTATCAACTAACCTGAATGAACTTAAGTAAATTGAACGGAACACATCACTACTGATTGGTTTAATTTGCTTTGTAACAATCAATTCATTTAGTACTTGTTCGATTTTTTCCCACTGATCATGTTGTAATTGTTCTAAAAGAGGTAATAACTCAGGATAATAATGTTTAAGCTCTCTTATAGATGAATAAAGGAATATAGGGTATTCGTCTGGTATATATGTAATCATCTCTATAAGCCTAGTATTGTTTGATAAAGAGTTATCATACATAATAGCCCTTTGATGTGATGTAATATTTACTCTGGCTTCATCTATAATCCTTTTTAGAAGTATTTCTTTTGAACTATAACTCTTGTAGATCGTTTTTTTACTAATTCCTAGTGCATTTGAAATATCATCCATCTTAAAAGGAACGCCTACTTCTTTTACTAACCTTAAAGCCTCTTTGTATATTTTCTGGTCTAAACTCATCATTCACCTCAGGAAACTTATATTTATAAATGCGTTTCCAACATCATTATATATTAAATCAATCCACTAATCAAACTATAGGAAACTGATTTTTGCTTTTGAGTTTCCACTGCAAAAAAAGAAAAGAGGCAATGCCTCTATTCAATATATTCCCCACTAAATCCAACTAACGATGAACTTAATACCCCGTCAATTGAAGAAATAATGTTTACAATGTCACTATTTATTTCTGATTGTTTAATCTCAAGAATCAATTCTACATTATCAGATACAACTCTTTTTGATCTAAGAACGTATTTAAGTTTGGCTAATTCTCTATCAACTGCTCTTGAAGTTATTTGCTTTTTATCATATTCGATAATCAACAAGTATGAATGACTAGTGTTTCTTAGTCTTGAAACTATTAGTATTACTGAAGCGATGAATAAACTAAATAGTATCGCTACATTAAACAGTAACGCACCCATTGATATCCCCATTCCTACAGCCCAAAACATAAACCCTAAGTCTAGTGGTTCCTTCAATGGTGTTCTAAACCTTACAATAGATAAAGCTCCTACCATTCCTAATGAAACAGCGAAGTTTGATCTAATAGTTACTACGATCATAGTAGTTATTAACGAAACAATTACTAGCGTAATTACATAACTTTGAGAGTAAGATACGTCTGAATAAACGTTTCTATAAGTTAGAACCATCACTACCGCTAATAAAAGAGTAATAAACAAGATAAACGCTATATCTATTAACCCTAATGTCGTTACATTTGCATTTTGAAACGACTCAAATACATCTCTAAAAAAATCCCACATAATTACCTCCAGCTCGTTCTTATAAATAGTTTTTCGAATGACAATGCATATTTCGAAAAGTTCGTGTTTAATACATGTGTTTTACTTAGTACAATAGGAATAATACTAGGTACAAAATTACGGTATTTAACCTCTAACACTATCGGATCATCCATCCTAGTGTTAATTCCTGCATTAGACTCAGTAAATAATCCTTCTTTTGGCTTATACGCTTTTACATTTTCATCTTGGGTGATTCTCAAATCAGAATGCAAAGCTATATAAGCTGTTCTATTATATTCTATAATTATTTTAGGTCTTAAATACCTTGTTTGGTATTGGATATAAAACCTTTTACATAGTTCATCTTTATCTAGTAAGAACCGAACATCCCCTTTTATGATGGATTCATACTCATCAATTGAAATAATAGTTCTTTTCTTATAAATCTTATCAATTATCTTTCTTTTTTCTTCTAAAAAGATTCTATCAGTTGAATAATTATAACATCTTATTCTATATTTAACCCTATCAGTCGAGTCAGTAATAACATCCTCATACGCCTTATTTTCAAAATCTTCGAAATATAAACTTCTCACAACGTAGTTTCCGTCAGAGTTATAATCTTTTAACAGAACTGATTTTAGAGTGTTATCTAATAGAACACTACTTCTTTTTGAAATAACGTATTTTTTTTCATATCTAAACATTATTCCACCACCAAGTTCTTAACCCCTAAGTAGATGTATCCAAGACTGTCTTTATATCTATCGTAAGATTGCATTGAATACCCTGACTCATTGGTAGATATAATTGATACAAAGTAGTTTCCTGCTTCTAGTTCAAATATTGGTAATTGAGAGTCCTTGATATTATCAACTGCTAAAACCACATTCAACATATCAGGGTCAGTAGCTATTTTAACTGAATACTCAATACTTTCATTTTCAAAGTCATAAGAATCAGACCAATCAAGTATATAGTAATCTGATTTACGTTCAAAATCGTAGATGAATACTGCTTTCGGGTAATTAATCGAATCTAGAAACATTTGATAGTTTTCTTCTACTTTGTCTGGTACTAGTAATGCTTCCTCAATTAACTCATCATAGCTCATAATTAAGTAATCCATATCAGGTGAGGTCGTTAATACGTCCTTTATTCTTATATCATACTCATTCACAAGGAAATCTACTTTATCTTCACTGAAATATGTTCTTAACTCAGATACTTTATCAATTAACTCTTGTCTATTATATTCAAGTTTCAAGAACTCAGAGTGAAGTGCATCATTCATATAAAGATGAATTCCACTTCTCCATTGGTCTACCATAGCTGTTTCAGGTAGGAATGTTTTATCTAAATCCCAGTAAATAAAGTACCAATACTTGGAGTCAGAGGGACTATAAAGTTTAAAGTTCCTTGCTGAACCATCAATATTATCAGTTAACATATTAATCGCAAGATACGTTAAGTAGTTATCTCTATCAAAGTAAGTATTGATAACTGAGTTAATCGGCATTAGATCTGAATCTATTGCGTCTAATAGGTTAATCAACTCTGTATGATCTTTTGATCCATTTATTTCTAAGTATTCTTCAAACGCTTTTTTACTAAAATCAGGATCAGTTTCTAGTTTAATTGCGTCTTCGTATCTATAAAAATCAAAGAAATTAACATTATAGAGATTTCCATCAGGATCTAAATCTCTTCTTATAAAAAAGTTTTCATCCACTTCTTCATGATGAGTAAATAATCCCATATCAACTATTTCTGGATTACCTCCCACTAAATCTCTTACGTATAAATGTACAAACTTTGTATTAGATACTAAAGTATTTGGTATCTCTTTGATTAAATCAAAGATTAATTTATTTTTAATCCTTAATTCATCGTCGTAATGTTTCTTCAAGTTTAGTTCATTCTCCCCGTAATAATCAGTTGCATCTGGAAAGTATCTGATTTTAAACGACTTCTGTGGCGATAGTCTTGATGATTGGCCTCTTTGTGTTATCTCTGCATTCGCAGTAGCTACTCCATAACCTAAACACGTTAAACAGACTCTTCCGTCTTTTAACTGCTGAACTACGACGTCAATTAATATTTTATTACCTTGTTCATCGAACCCTCTATCACTTATTAACTCATCCCAACTTGATTGTTCTATGTTATTTATAGAATGATAAGTTGTAACGAGTATTTCTTCAATTTCCTGGTTATCGTATAATGGATGTTCAACCTCAATCGATGAATCTCCACTTCCTTGTAACCCCATAAATATTAGTAAAGAAAATAATAGTATAAGTAATGCTATTAAGTATTTATTCATCTAGTTCAACTCCATTCTTTACTCTTAGTTTATCAGCAAGCCTTGCAAAATAACCCTTTTTCTTCTTATATATAACACTGTTAACACCGAACAGTTTATAATCACTTTCGTTAATCGATAATACAATAAAAATTAACGCAACGATATAGGTAATTATCATCGCAATCGAAAATCCAATTCCATACGTACTAGGATCCATTTCCTTGTTCACTAATGTAAAAACTGTATTCAAAGTAAATGATAATACTAACGTCAACAATGCCTTCATTCTTTCTTCATAATAAAGTAGAAGTGTAACGAATATGATTGACATTACAAAGAACAGATTTCCAATTAGAAGATTAATGAATATTTGTTTAGAAACAACATCATAACCTAAAAAGGCAAATATTCCATCAGCAAATAGAAAAGCAAACATTATTATTAACGACTGTATTAGTATAATTTTAAACACATTACTAAACAGACGCATTCTCATTTCTTTTTTAGCTTCTATTATTACTTCATACGTACTCGTTCTTGTACTGTCGTAAAAGAGCTTGTAGTATCTAATAAAATAAACCTCTACTACTGTTAAGAATAATACGTTTGCCGGTATTATGAATAAACTAGATAAAAATGCTGATTGATCATACGGCGGGTTTACATATAGGAAATCACCTATACCAGAGCTATACTGTCCCGACCACATAATAAACTTGTCTACCCATAGACTGAAGATATAGAATACACCAATAAAAAATAAACTAGGGTATTCACTAAGTCCCCTTATAAAATCAAATTGACATTTATTATTATTGTCTACTGTTCTTAAAACTTTAATAGTATTAGCAATAAAAATAGTAGTCATAGATGAAAGCATTAATATTAATCCAGATGTTGTAATAGGATATACCTCAACTGTCACTAAAGAGTTAAATGCATACATAATAACAAATCCAGCGATTCCGCCAAAGAAGAAACTTTTACCCAAATAAAGATGTTCATTAATAGCTGATAAGAAGAATGCTGATATCCAAACAAGGGAAGTCATCGAGAAGAAATAAACTGCTAATGCTAAGTAGGTAAACGGTAGTCCACCTCGTATATAAATAATAGTTCCTACTATGAAACTAATCACTAAAACAGTTTTCCCAAGCCCAATAAATGTAGGTCTTAAGAACTGTTTTCTTTCTCTATATATTTCATCAGCTAAATACCTTGTCGCAAAGTACTGAAATGGTACAGTAATTAACTGTGAACCAATAAACCCGTAAATAATCGTTGCATTTAACAACCTATAATCAAACGAAACTCTAATTTCATCAGAATAAAGAGAAGAAAATGCAGTTAACACTAGTATTGTTATTATCCAAGGACCAGCCACAGCAAAAGCAGTGATAAAATATCCCCATGCATTAGATATGTAATTTTTTTGATTAAGTAGCTTTTCTAATCTAATACTAATACCAGCCATACTACACCTCTATAGTTTTTTATATAATTTACTGTATTTCTTAATCATATCCTTATAATCATACACTTCAGTCGAACGCTTCGCACCATTATCACCCAATAAAAGCCTCAAATCCTCATCTTGTTCTAATTGAATGATCAAATCAGCAAGCTCAGAATACTTAGTAGGTTCAAAAATCATCCCACATCTATCTTTCTTTTCAAGATGCATCCCAAGAACCTCAGCACATGAACCGACATCACTTGAAATACAAGGAATACCAGATGCCATCGCCTCTAATAGTACAAGCGGTTGACCCTCAGACACACTCGAAAGCATCACAACGTCAAGTGTCGACATGTAATCTTTAATATTGACAACACCCAAATACTCAACAACGTCCTCTAAACCTAACGCAGCTGTTAACTCCAAACATTGCTCAAAATACTCATCATCTTCATCAGTAGGACCCATAACTAAGAACTTAACGTTATTTACCTTCTGATTAACTAGATAAAATGCTCTAATAGCCGTTAAAACGTCCTTTATAGGCACTACTCTCGTAATAAACCCTACATTAAACCCTTCGTGTTCTTCTCTGTTAACAGTGAATTTAGAAGTGTCCACGCCATTAGAAATTACAACACATTTATTTGAATCAGCACCGTAGGCTGCTTGTAGTTTTTTAGCATCGTTAAACAAGGATGTAATAACGTCAGCGTATTTATACCCCATCAAAGAAATAAAATTAAAGAATTCAATCCAAACAATCTTGAAAACTTTATCAACCCAAGTTGCTTTAATAATCTCTTCTTGTCTTTCTCTTGTGTAAATACCATGCTCACTTAAGATAAAAGGTTTATTATATCTAATCTTTGCCAAAGAGGCTAAAAGACCAGCATACCCAGCACTTAATGAATGATATATATCAGCTGAAGGTATTTCAATGCTCATCATTTCTAAGAATGGACTATACATTCCTTTTGCTGACCACATATATTGATTAAAATTAAGCGTACTGTACTTCCTCTTATAATGATTTATCATCTCTTTATAAAAGAAATGAGATCTCGTGAAGTTTGCGGTGTCTCTTAAAGTCCTTTTTGAATCATATATGTTTTGAACTTCCATTAAATCCACAGATAAATCAAACTGTAAAAAGTCAGAAATGACTTTTTTATTCTTCTTACTTAATACAGGTTCCGAAACAAATTGTTTCTTTTGAAATGCAACGTATCCATCTAAATAGACAGTTTTAACATCCACTACATTTTCAGGTAGATCGTACTTAAACTCTCCCACCTCACCAGACATAATAGATAGAATAACGAAATCAATCTCTGGTAATGACTTAATCATATGTTGAGTCCACGATGAAACGCCACCTACTATGTAAGGATATGCTCCTTCAATTATTAGACATACTTTCATAACTACCTCCAATAATTCAAAATACCCAAATCACTTATTGGGATATTTTCATAGTTCTTTAGAATTAAATTTGCCAACTGTTTCGCTGGTTTATACTGCTTCATCGTGTAAAGAAGTTCAAATTTTAACATATTTACTTCGTATAAGTTCTGATCCATTTCGTTTATAAGTTCCAATGTATCCTCATATTGATGAGACATCAGTTTAGACCTAATTAATTCAAGCTTAAATTCATTATTAGAGTCATCCATTTCTATTCTGTCCTCTAGGTACTTGATGTATAAATTATTATAAAACTGCAACATATCACTTTCTAGTAAACCAGTGTCTATATACCTTTTTAAGACCTCTAATAACTCTTTTAAGACCTCGTATTCCTTTGTTAATTCATATTCTCGTTTTAATTTAAAAACACTACCTTCTAATTCATTACTCATCGCTGATAAATAAATTGACGAATAATATCTTAAGTCGTAGTTCTCTCCAGTTAGAGACTCATTTAAAACAACTGCTTTATTAATCAAATCTGAATCTAAAACATCGAATATAAATGACAACTTATCTTGTTGAGATAAATACTTCATCGAATCAAGATGAGTTAGTACCTTTTTCGAGTCTAAAAATGAAAATGTAATGTAGTCATCTTCTTTATCAACTATAGTTATATGGTCAATCTCTTTCGTAAATGAGGGAAGTAAGACTACTGAGAAGTAAATAATAGTTAAAAGTGAAAACCCAATACCTGGGAAGCAAATGATTAAGTATAGTGGGAAATCTGTTGAATCTATTTTGATATAAACTGTATTTAAAACGTAAAAAACTGCTACACTCGTCGCATGAAGCAGTAAGAAGATAATGATGTTTTGGTCACTTTCGACAGCTAAAAGAAAAGCTAAAATATTCAGTATACTTAAGACTAAAAATATAGCTAACTTTCTAAACATACACATCACCCCCTAGATATTCCTTAAATCTTTTTTATTTTGGACTCAATGACTTCTTTTTGACTATATGGAGTTGCTGGTAATAATATATGAATCATTTTCCCTTCTGTATCGTAAGAGATAATATCTACTTCTCTAAACTTAGATACAAAATGTTCATCTATCTGCTTAACAGTTAACTCACTTGGAACTTGAATATATAAGTACTCAAGACCATATTCTATATTTCTATACTCCTGTTGTTTCAGTTTTTCTGAGAACTTACTAAATTTTAGTACTTTCGTATTTTCATGATAAAACTCTAATTGAACATCTGGTAGTCTTCTTATTTTGTCTAATTCTGAACTAAACCACTCAACAATCATTTTAAATAACTGGAATGAATACTCATTTCCGCTAGTAAAGGAAAGTTTATCTACATTCGCAATAGCGACTACTTTATCCAGTATCTTGATTGGCGCAGACATATCTGGAAAATACTCACTCTCAGTTTCATGTTTTCTTAAAACTTCTCCTTGGACTACTCTTTTTAACTCTGGTATTTCATTAATATTAAATGAATATCTATCATCAGAAGTTTGAAGTCTAAGTTTTAAACGAAGATATTCTGACTCGGTTACTGTATAAATAGATATGTTCTTTGTTTTTAAGAACTTACTCATTACACCGATTAGCTCAGTATATAACTCTTCTTCGTTATACGTTTTAAAACGTTTATTTATCTCATACAAAGACAATATTGAATTCTCTGAATTTATTACTTGTGATCTTAAATCGTCATATACTCGGTGTAACTTTACGTTTTCATTGGCTGTTCTATTAAGAGTTTGAGTTGTTTCATTTAAAAATTCTTGATATTCTCTGTTCTCATCTTTTAATCTATCAAAGTTAATACCAAAAATAGCTGCACCTAGAAATGCTAGTGAAATATTTAAGGCATTTTGATATCCATTAAAGAAACCTTGAAGGGATTGATACTCTATTAAATAAAACACAGTGTACATAACAGATAACCAAATCGCTAAAACAATCCCAACAAAATTACCGCGTCTCATAGCTAATAAACACGCGATAACGTATATAGGGTGTGGTTGGAATGACGAAAAACTTTCAAAACCACTTGAAAGAAAATAAAATAATCCAAATACAACTGTTAATGCAAATACTTCTAACATGTTTGTTCCTTTGTTTTCCATAAAACCACTACCTACCTGCTTCGTCTTGTATAATTTCCTCTAGATCGTACGTTGGATACCAACCAAGTAAATTATATGCAACCATGAATGAGGCTACACTCTCAATTGGATCTCCCTGTCTTTTTTTTGAATAACTAATGGAGAACTTATGATTTGTAAGTTTTTCCACTACGTTTACAACCTCAAGTACTGAATGTCCTTTTCCAGTCCCTAAGTTAATCACTTTATTAACATTTCTTAAAACCAATCTCTCCGCCCCTAAAAAGTGAGCTGAAATAATATCATTTACGTGAATGAAATCTCTAACGCAACTTCCATCCTTCGTTTCAAAACCAGTTCCAAAAACTGTAAATTCTGTATCTTTTTCTCTAACTTTATGAAGTAGTGTTGGTATTAAAGTCTGTCTTCCAGAGTCTACTCCTATTTTTGGTTTTCCTGCTGCATTAAAGTACCTAAATATAATATATGCCAGACCACAGTTTGTAATCTGATTTTCAATTTCTAACATACATTTTGCATAAACTGTCTCTGGATTAGGCTCAGTTGATTCTAATAACGAACTAGAATGTCTAGATGAGCCATAAATAGATGCAGTTGATGAAAATATTATTTTATTTACTTTTGCTCTCTTCATCTCGTTTATTAATGTCAAAGAGTTCATTAAACTCCTTTTATGTAATGCTGATGAATCGTTGTGTTTATCAATATCAGATATAGCCAAATGAAATACTAAATCTATTTCATGTGTCTTGAAAATCTGTTTTAGTAATTCTTTATCACCTATAGATCCTTCATAAAATATTGCACCTTTATCAACAGCTGTTATACAACCGCTTGAAAGGTTATCTAACACTACTACATTATATCCATTCTTAACAAGTTCACTTGAGAGGTATGATCCAATATGCCCAGCACCACCAGTAATTAAAAATGTTACCATTTAACCTTTTCTTTTAGTGCTTTAAACGGTTTAAATTTAACCTTATAATGTGATTTGATATACATCACTTCTTTCGTTTTAGGATTAATCCCTTTTCTTGCTTCACTGAACACTCTCTCAAACTTCCCTACTTCATTTAAACTGAATTCATTATGTTCTAATAACTCATCTTCAATTAATGTTAGTAATTCATTTAAAAAGTTCCTTGATTTATTTTTAGATAGCCCTGTCTTTGAAATAATAGTCTCTACAATTTCTGTTTTACCGATTGGCTTTCTTTTAATTTCTTTATTTACATACGCTTTTAACAGTGGCGAATACTTAAACACAACCTTGTTGTGCTCAGGAATCACCAGTTCCTCTTTCGTTTTAGGGTTAACTCCTCTATGCTCTAAGACATTTTTAAGAGAAAACTTTCCAATTCCTTCTATATCAACACCTTGAGATATATTTTCTGTTATAAACTCGAGCATGATATTTAAAGAATCATGCAAGGACTGTTTAGAGAAACCAGTTCTTCTGTAAACTAATTCAAGTAAATCAGTCTTATAAAAATAGTTTTGATGTTTCTTAGATTTATGAATTTCTTTATTAATATATTCCTTTAACCATTCATCCGGCTTATAAGTTACAGTATTATGTTCCTTTATTAAAAGGGGTAATCCAGTTGAAGGGTTCGTTCCTGACCGAGAGTTTCTATGCTTTTTATTAAACTTACCTAATCTTGGTATTGTAATCACAGAGTTCTCATTCAATTCGTCTTCAACTATTTCAATAATATTATTAATTGCCTGCATGGCCTTATATTCAGAAAGAGATGTTCTATTAGAAACAATTTGAGATATTTCAGTTTTTCTAATAGACTTACGCACTTCTTTTGATTTTACAATAGGTTCCTGTTTAACGTGAGTCACTATAGTATATTCTTCTTTAGTTTTAGGTTCATTATATCCATCAAATATTGACTCCTTATTGTCTAGATCAGGAGAAAATTCTTCCATGATAATAGGATCTATTTGTCTAACTTTTTTAATAGGTTCAGTATCTTCAAAGTCAACTTGGATTTCTTGATTCATTAAATCTACATTCGCTTCTAATTCAGTGACTAACTTGTTCTTTTGTTCAAGTTTATATCTTCTTGAAAAGAAGAAAGTTATGATCAAAGCTATAACTACATTTATTAGTAACAGTAAAAACCAAGTCCAGTCAAAAAAATCTGGACTATTTAACGCTGATAACTTTTCAATCAGATCACTAATAACGTCCAGAATATATGTAAAAGGTACAGAGTAATTACCCGTAAAGGCCATATAAAGCAACTCAACTGAAAGGTATCCGAATAATACGAAAACAATAACGCTAAACGCTTTTCTCATCTGTAATCACTCCAATCAAGATAATTACTTAATTATACACCATTTTATAATTTCTCTCAATTACACAAATAAAAAGAGAAGCGCTTAGTCTTCTCTTATATCTTCTAAAAATGATGAGAAAAATTCTGGTAACTCAGAGTCAAACTCAATATACTCGTCTGTTCTTGGATGATCAAATCCTAATGTCTTAGCATGTAGAAATTGCCCATCTTTACCTATTACTTTTCTTCTTCCATACATAGGGTCTCCTACAACTGGATATCCAATGTATTTTAAATGTGCTCTAATTTGGTGAGTTCTACCAGTTTCAAGTCTACATTCTAACAAAGTGAAGTCTTCAAATCTTTCAATAACTCTAAAATGAGTTACAGCTTCTTTTCCGCCCTCTATAGCAGTCATTTTTTTACGGTCTTTCGGATCTCTTCCGATTGGCGCATTAATCTTACCATACTCATGAGGTATAACACCGTGAACAAGAGTTATGTAAATTCTTTCAACTGTTTTATCTTGTAATTGTGCCACTAAACTTTGATGAGCTTTATCGTTTTTAGCCACCATAAGTAAACCTGAAGTATCCTTATCTATTCTATGTACAATTCCAGGTCTTTTAACACCATTAATAAGTGATAAATCCTTAATATGGAATAATAATGCATTAACTAACGTATCATTATAATGCCCATTAGCTGGATGTACTACCATACCTGTGTCTTTGTTTACAATTATTACATCCTCATCTTCATATACGATATTAAGTGGTAACTCCACAGGAAGAATATCAATTTCTTCTTCTGGCAACTCTTCATATGTAATTTCTTCACCTAGTTTAATCTTGTAATTCGCTTTTACAGACTCTCCGTTAACTAAAACATACCCATCTGTAATCATCTTCTTTATTGTTGAACGAGAAAAATCTAACGTTTCCGTTAAATACTTATCAATTCTAATTCCTTTTTCTTCTACTATTAATTTATTCATATAATATCACCGCTATCATAAATAGTCCTATCCCCACATTTAATGCTACATCAGCTACATTGAACACTGGAAAGTCATATCCAAATATAATGAAGTCTAAAAAGTCAATTACACCTTGAATTCTAATTCTGTCAATAAAATTTCCAATAGTACCACCTATTAGAATTGATATACCTAGTGAATATATTTTTTTTGATTTAAAATCTATATCCTTAAAATAATAACCAAATATTACAAGCGCTACGACAGTAATCAAATAAAACACAGTCATTTGACCCTCGAACACACTCCATGCTGCACCTGTGTTCAATCTATGTGTAATACTAAAGAAATCTGGTATAACCACAATATCAGCTGCATACTGAACGTTATTTACTATCATTATCTTCGTAACTTGGTCTAGTATAACTATCCCAATAATTATTAATATACCTATTACCATTATATCACCTCAATAAGAATTATAATCCCGGTTATAATTGTTGAAATTACAGCTAACCCGGTATAAAACTTAAAATAGTCTTTATTATATTTACTTAATTCAAAATTACCCACGTACTTTAAAAACAGTCTATCAACGTTCCAAATGCACATTACAATAAAGTATACCAAAAACATACCAATTATAATAGCCCAAAGTGATTTATATAAATAGAATATGATTTGAAAGTTAACTAATAGTATCAAAGGTGTTGCCGCAAAGAACAATGTTATGAATAATGCCTTCATTGTAAACACAAAATAAAGCTTAAAAGGCATAGGGTCTATATACTCGATTCTTGATTTATAATGAAACAACCTTAAAAACCTCATATTATCCACCAAATTCCTTTAAATATTCTACTGCCTCAGCAAATGTAGCTACACCTACTATATTAATTTCTAATTTTAAAGCTTCTTTAGCTAATAAAGCTTCCTCATAATTCACTTCTGGAATAAAGAACACATCAACGTCTTCACGACTTGCCGCGATGACCTTTTGTTCCACTCCACCTATTGCTCCAACGTGTCCTGTAACTGAAATAGTTCCAGTTCCAGCTATCTTAAGTCCGTAAGTATAATCAAAATCTGTTAAAGAGTTAAATATACTCAAAGTCTGAAGTAAACCACCACTACTTCCAGATACACTAGTATTCTGTATTTCAAAAGTAGGAGACGAACTATTTATTTTATAGTTCGGTGTAACACTGAACCCAAATATACCATTCGTTCTTGAAATATCATAATCTCCTTGGTTCGTATTCAGTGTTGCCTCTTCTAAAGAAGAAATAGTCTCCAAAAAGCCATTATAAGACTCAATCTCAACACCATCAACACCCCAGATCTCTAAACCAATATCAAGTGGATTATAATCACTATCAAAATATACAATTGAAATATACTCTAAAAAGTAGTCAATCTCACGTTCTGCTTCGTTATACGCATGTATTAAAGAATATTCAAACCCAGTATCGTATAATAAGTCTCCTCTAGCTCTTATTTGAGCGTTAGAGAGTTTAGAATAAGATGCACTCATCTCATATGAGTCAACACCAATTAAAGGTTCAGCAAGAAGCGTCATCAATTTAGTTGGTCTATCTAATCCATATACGTATACAGTATAAAACGATCCCTCTTGTGTAGAAGTAGACTCAATCTCAACTTTATCTACAACTTCACTTATACCACCTGGTAATAAAATATCGTAATTAATTCTTCTTACACCGTAATAAAAAGCAGCTATATTAATGATTGCTACTAATATAACCACTATTTTTTTCATTTTTTTACCTCAACAACTACTTCAGGCATCATTCTAAAAGAAACTCCTGCTGAAGTTAACATCTTCTTAGAAGCCTTTGTGCTATCTAAGTGAGCATATTTATCACTAACGTACACTATTTGCTTAATCCCTGACTGAATGATTAATTTAGCACATTCGTTACAAGGAAACAAACTTACGTATAACGTACAATTTGTTAAATCCGTCGTTGAATTCAAAATAGCATTTGCCTCAGCATGTACGACGTAAGGATATTTAGTATCTAAATAGTCCCCTGAATTACCCCAAGGATAATCTCTATCATCACAGCCTATCGGAAAGCCATTGTATCCAATCCCTACAATTCTTCTTCTGTCATTAACAATACAAGCTCCAACTTGAGTACTAGGGTCTTTGCTTCTAAAACCACTTAATGTGGCAACACCCATGAAATACTCGTCCCAATTTAATATCATATCATCACCTCAACTAGATAAATTATATCATAAGTATTATAAAAAAAAGAAACTTAAAGTTTCCAATAAGTTTCCCTAGTTTTTACTATAACTCACAATCAAAATTGTGATCAGACTTACTAAGTTGTTCCTTAAGTTCATCCTTAACTTGACTTGGGTGGTGTCCACAAGACGTAGTGTTACAAGAACTACATCCCTCAACCGGAATAATTCCCTCAGGAACAGGAGTATTTTTATTTAATAGGTATGAACCTATGTAAAGTCCGATAACCAACGTTAGGACAATAACAGTTGCGATAATTTGCATTATTCCACCTTCTTTTCATCGGGTTTAGCTAAGTCAAGATTTACATGACAATAACCTCCCGGATTCTTTTCTAAATAATCTTGATGATAACTCTCCGCCAAGTAAAACATACTCTCAGGCTTCACTTCAACTGCAATTACATCATCGTATTTCTTTTGTTCTTCTTTTATATACTTAATAATAATATCTAAGTCTGAAAGCTTTGAGAAGTAAATTCCAGTTCTATACTGTTTCCCAACATCAGGACCTTGTCTATCAACTGCTGTTGGATCAATAATTCTAAAATAATGATCTAGCATATCTTCTAAACTAACTCCAGTATAAAAAATCTCAACAGCCTCTGCGTGCGTTGCGATGTGATCACATACTTCTTCATATGTAGGTTTGCTTTTGTTTCCGTCAATGTATCCAACCTTTGTAGCTACTACACCTTTCAATTGCTTGAAATAAGCCTCTACACCCCAGAAACATCCACCTGCAAAGATAATTTTTTTCATTTCCTTACCTCTTCTTTATTATATTCCCTTTGTCAACCCTTAACAATTAATACGTCTTGAGCCATTCTAGTATAAACAAAACCTACACCATAATCAACAACAAACTGTAAATCATCTTTTCTTTCAACTTCAAAAATCGGCGTAATTCCCTTATACTCCAAAGAACTTAAAAACTCAATGTATTCCTTACTATAATCATCATATAGAATTGATTGGAATAAATAATTTATTTGCTTCTCTTGTTTATAAAGTGATTCTATACTTCTTCTTGATATTTTAGATTCCTTTTTAGATAAATACTTCTCAGAGTCTGTACCTACAGTATCAAATATAAACGAAATCGACTTATAAAAGTCTTTAATATTCCTGAACTCTTTTAAAACATCTGAAAACTCTGTACTTTTAACAAGTTCATCACTTACTTCAATAAAAAACATAGCTCTCTTTTTCACTTTCAAAATACTTCTTAAAGTATATTGAATCATTAATAACTCAATCCTTTTATCTTTAATCGTTTCAGAATCAATTCCGTGAGTAACCAAATATCCTTCTAATTGATTTTTAGTGTTTACTATAGGATGAAACTTTAACTCGTAAGAATCATTTGATATTTTATCAATGATTTGCTTCTTTATCACCAATGAATTCACAACGTCAGTGTGAACTTTTTTAGAATAAAAGTCATAATCACTATTCGTAACAGTCTTAAGCATCTTAACACAATTTTTCTTAACATCATTCGGAACTCTAACGACCCCGACCTTATACTCAAAAGTCATAATCGTTTGAAGTGCTTCTTTTACTATTCGAAGACTCTTATTAAGTAATCTTTTATCATTTGTATTAAACAATATATAAATTGACTCATTACTTCTAAAGAGCTGAGTTCTTTTAAAGTGATCCATTAACACCTTAGATACATCAAGGACGTATACAGAGTTAAATTTTATTTCTAGTAAAGCATACTCATCTGTTTCATTAATAATTTGAGTTAACTTATTCATAGTATTTAAAGAAGTGTCATGATCCTTATATGCTTTAGCATTCTCTATTTTTAAATCAATCTCATTTGAAATATCTCTCATAAATCCTGACTCATCATCAATCTTAGTAAGTTCATAATACTTTCCATCATTTTTAATAACTCTCTTTATCGATACTTCAGCATTATTGTGATGATTCAGTAACTCCTTATTAACATCCATCGTGTTATAAGGGTATATTTTCTCATTTAATAGAATTTTCTTATAATATAACTTCTCTTTTTCTGCTTGTTCACTCGCATATAGAAGACTGAGTTTAGCATTCAAAAACTCCATATAAAGCTCGATATCATTCGTTACTTCATCTTCAAATAAGAGAACCATAACTCCATTTAGTTTACTAACATTAACTAAAGGGTACACTTCAATCATTTTTGCTCCTTCATCGAAGTAGTATGAGTTCTTAATCATGCTTCTTTTATTAAACAAATCACTCGCAAAATATTTCACATATTCCTTATCTGCAAAAACCTCTTCTATCAATGTATCATTCATGTCACTATAGAAGAATTTTTTCTCATATAGTCTTTCCTTAATCGAACGGTAAGTTGTTATTTTACGTTCATTATTGGGAAATAAATACAGTTCAGCTGATATAAAAGGGACCTCATCAGAAAGAGCCGCAAAAAATTGCGTCAAGAGGTCTCTGTAATCATTTGTATTTAGTATTGAAGATAATTGATTTAACATTAATATCACCTATGCTATTTTACCATAAAATAAAAAAACCACTAGAAGTGGTTTATTTTAATGATCCCAGTAATGTGTTGGCTTTTTCTAAGTAAAGACCCGCTACAAATTTAAAATCTACACCTAGTTCAGCACTAAGACCAATTTTATCTTTATAAAGAGCTACATTATGCCATTGTAGACATTGGAATGTACGCCATAGAGTTAACCTATTATATTCCTCAACTGTAGGCGTATGACCTAAGTATACTTCTAATAACTGAACTGCGTCATTATAGTCAACATTACCAAAACAAGCTATATCATAGTATAAGTCATTGTTTCCAGCAAATTCCCAGTCTAATAAGTAACATTTATCTCCGATTACGAAGTTTGATTTTTGAGAATCACCATGTGCCATTACTTTAGGTAAAGACTCTAAATATGGTTTATGTTCAAAAAATCTATTTCTTACTTCAAAATATCCTTCTTCTAAATCGTCATTTAGACCTTCATACTCATTCAGTCTTTTAAAAGGCGCATAGTCCTTTTCAAAAGAACCTTCAGCATTATGTAAAGTTTTTAATAAATCTGCAACTTGCTCCAAGTGTAAATCATCTAACTCATTAAGAGGAGTTCCCTCTACGAATTCAGCAAGTTTGTATCCACCATCAATATCTAACAATAATGTATTATTATTGATACCTAAACGTTCTACTTCTTTAATGTTCTTTTCTTCATCAACTCTATCAACAAACGTTTCTGCTTTTTTTCCTGGAATTCTGAAAGTATATTTCTTTCCATCCATTTCAACAATGTATGTACGATTACTCATACCACCCATTAATCTACTATTAACAGTCGCATCTTTTCCAACAAGTTGCTTAATTAACTCAACTACTTCCTTCATACTTCTCAATCTCCTCACCTAATAAATTGTATAATGTACAGTTGTTTGTAACTGTATCTAGTATCATGTAACTGGAAAAACCAGCACGTGGCCTTACTATTGATCCTGGATTGATAAATATACAGTTATCAACCTGTTCGAATAACGGAATATGAGTATGACCAAACATACAGTAGTCCGCATTTAGTGATTTAGCCTTATAAAATAAGTTGTTTAAACCATTATTAACATCATATAGATGTCCATGGGTTAAGAAGAATGTTTTTCCGTCAAGTTTAAACTCTAAAGAGTTAGGTAAATCATCATCTTTGAATGAATTTCCTCTAACCATTCTCATTCTAAAATGGTTTTTACTTATCTCAGAGTCGCCTAAGTGAAATACTTGATCATATACGTGACGTGATAATATTTCTTCTATGTAAGACGTATTCCCATGTGAGTCACTAAGAATTAGGATTTTCATAACAAGCCACTCTCTAATAACTTTTTAAGAGCTCTGGCTCTATGAGAATATTTATTTTTTTCATCAATAGTTAACTCTGCGAATGTTTTGTTCTCTTCTTTTAAGTAGAAAATAGGATCATATCCAAATCCATTATCTCCTCTTGGAACATCTATGATTTCTCCCTCAACTTCACCTTCAAAGTAATGGGGAGTACCGTTGTATAAACATAAACAACTTATAAATCTCGCACTTTTATTAAGTCCTTTAATGTTTTTAACTAGAAGAGTATTATTATCTTCATCTATTCCAGTACCAGCATATCTTTTTGAATAAACCCCTGGTTCACCGTTTAAAGAGTCGCATGCTAAACCAGAGTCATCTGCTAATGTCAAAAGACCAGTTGAATCATAAATCGTTTTAGCTTTTATTAATGCGTTTTCTCTAAATGTTTTGCCTGTTTCTTCAATATCTATATCTTCTTCACTTAAATCAAGAATCTCATAATGAGGTAGTAACCTCTGAATTTCTTTGATTTTCCCTTTGTTTGCAGATGCAAAGAATAATTTATTTTTGGAACTCAATTAACTCTTTAATTCCTTTTTTAGCTAATCCAAGTAGTGAAGCTAATTGTTCTTCAGTGAATGTATATTCTTCACCAGTACCTTGAATTTCTACAAATTTACCTGATTCAGTCATAACGATATTCATATCTACATCTGCATTAGAATCTAGTTCGTAATCTAAATCTAAAATAAATTCTTCTTCAACTATACCAACACTTACAGCGGCTAAGTTTTCTTTTATAGGGTTCTCTGTTAGTTTCTCTGCTTCTAATAACCCTTTAACAGCTAACTCCATAGCAACGAATCCTCCTGTGATAGAAGCACATCTAGTACCACCGTCAGCTTGAATAACGTCACAGTCAATTGTGATAACTCTCTCACCTAGTTTTTCAAGATCAATAACACTTCTAAGTGATCTTCCGATCAATCTTTGAATTTCAACTGTTCTACCAGATTGTTTTCCTCTTACACTCTCTCTAGGAACTCTTGTATTAGTTGATCTCGGTAATAATGAGTACTCAGCATTGACCCATCCTTTACCTTGTCCTTTTAACCAAAATGGAACTTTTTCTTCAATAGTAGCAGTACAAATTACTTTAGTATCTCCCACTGAAATTAAACAAGATCCTTCTGGATGTTTTAAATAATTCTTTATAATTTCAACATCTCTTAAAGTTGTTTTATCCATAATCTCACCTCTTGCATATTATAGCATAAATTAAGAAAGAGCCGCTCATCTTTAATGATGATACAGCCCTTTTTTTTAGAATTTTGATATTTCTTTATTACTTCCCACAATCATCAAGATATCATCAGATTCAATAGACCCTGCGGCTGTTGGAGTAATGATCTTATTATCTCTTTTTATCGAAACAACATTTAACCCAAAGTTTCTTCTAACATCTAATTCTATAATTGATTTCCCTACAAATTTCTTAGGTGTAGTTACTTCTACGTAACTGAAATCTTTCGTTAACTCTAAAACTTCTAGAATGCTGTCAGAAATGATTCTTCTCGCAAACCTTTTACCCATTTGTCTTTCTGGATAAATGATTTCATCTGCACCAATTCTTTCAACTACTTTTGCATGGTATTCATTTAACACTTTGACTGTAACTCTTTTAACTCCTAAGTCTTTTACAATTAAAGTAGTTAGAATACTAGCTTGTACGTCATTCCCTATACAAACTATTACATGATCAATGTTTCCAATTCCAAGGTCTCTTAATGCTTCTTCATCAGTACTATCACAGATTACGGCGTTTTGTGCAACCTTTGATATTTTATTGATTCGGTCTTCTTTGTTGTCAATACATAAGATTTCTGCTTCTAAAGCGATTAACTCTTGTGCAACACTGCGGCCGAAAGAACCTAGACCAATTACTGCGAATGATTTCTTCATTTGTTTTCACCTCTATTTTCATTGATATATTACCAATTGAGATTTAATAAGTCAAATAATTTGTAAGTCAAGACTAGTTCAAAATATTTCATATGATAAAATTACCTTAGATAGGAAGTGATTCAATGGAACCTTTAGCATACCGAATGAGACCTACTAGTTTTGACGAAGTATTAGGTCAAGATCATTTAATTGGTCCTAGTGGAGTTATTACTAACATGTTAGATAAAAACAGACTTTTATCTATGATACTTTACGGAAACCCAGGAACTGGTAAAACAACGATTGCTAGCATTGTAGCTAAAAAGGCGAATAAACAAGTTCGTTCTTTTAACGCGAGTATAGATAATAAGGCGAAACTTAAATCTATTGTAGAAGAGGAAAATGTTTTATTAATACTAGATGAGATTCATCGTATGAAAAAAGACATTCAAGACTTTTTACTTCCACATCTTGAAAGTGGGCATATCACAATGATTGGAATCACAACTATTTCACCCTATCATTCTGTAAATCCAGCAATACGCTCAAGATGTCATATCTATAGACTAAAAGACTTTAATGAAGAAGACATATATAAATACATCCTAAAAACGAGCTTAAAACTTAATTATTCTCTACGCGATGATGTAGCGAAATATATAAGTTACGCTGCAGGTAAAGAAATTAGAACAGCTCTTAATATACTTGAAAGTCTTATGATAGTGGGTGAAGTATCTTTAGAGGAAGCCGAATCTATTATTCAAGAACCAAATCTATCATTAGATAAAGACGGAGATAATTATTACGAATTACTAAGTGGACTTCAAAAATCAATTAGAGGGTCAGATGTTAATTCAGCACTACATTATTTGGCTAAATTAATTATTTTAGAAGATCTTGTAAGTATTACTAGAAGATTAAAAGTTATTGCTTATGAGGATATTGGTTTAGCTAACCCTGAGATTGGACCGAGAGTTTATGCAGCTTGTGAATCAGCTTTACAACTTGGATTACCAGAGGCTAGAATTCCTTTAGCTACTATTTTAGTAGATATGGCACTTAGTCCTAAGTCTAATAGCGCATATTCTGCTTTAGATGAAGCAATTAAAGATGTAAAAGCAGGAAACACTGGACAGTTACCATTACACCTAAAAAACAGTAAAAAGTACTTATATCCGCACTCATACCCTGGAGCGCTTGTTAAACAGCGTTATTTCCCTACTAATGACCGCAAAATGTATTACAAAGCCAAAAGTACTGGAAAGTACGAAAAGGCCTTAAAAGCGAGATATGACATTATAGAGGACTTCTTTAAAAAATAAAAGACCCAGTAAAGGGTCTTTTTATAATACACTTGTTTCTTCACTCTCTGGAAGAATCATCCAGAAAATAATATAAGGTAATATTCCGAAACCAAGACATAGTACCGAACAAATCCATAACACTCTTACAATTGTTACATCAATATCAAAATAATCAGCAAATCCAGCACAAACACCAGCAACCTTTTTTTCATTCTTGTTCAACATTAGTTTACGTTTCATATAATCCTCCTATTTTACAGGCTTTAACTTAGCAGTAAAGTGTCTTAAAACTTGTGGTTCATAATCAAAGTCAACACCTACTAAAGCCTCTCTATTATTATACACTTCAATACATGCATCAGCAACAACGTCTAAATGAGCATACGTATACGTTCTTCTAGGAATTGTAAGGCGCATTAATTCCATTGGAGATTCAATATTTTTACCAGTATCAGGATCTCTACCTAATAGGAATGATCCAATTTCAACCGGACGTACCCCTGCTTCTAAATAAACAGCATTACATACTGATTGAGCAGGAAATTGATGATAAGGGATATGAGGTGCAATTTTCTTACAATCAACAAATACCGCATGTCCACCAACTGGATACTGAATTGGTACTCCAGCTTCTCTTAACTTATCTCCTAAATATCTAACTTGTTCAATTCTATGCGTCATATAATCAATATCTAACGCTTCAACTAAACCTACACTTAACGCTTCCATGTCTCTACCAGCAAGACCACCGTACGTCGGGAATCCTTCTAGTGGAACAATGAACGTTCTACATTTAGTAAATAATTCTTCATCTTCTTTAATAACAATTAATCCACCAATATTTGATAAACCATCTTTTTTAGCACTCATTAAGAAAATATCAGCTAAATCAAATTGCTCTCTAGCGATTTCCTTAATTGATTTATCAGCATATCCTTCTTCACGTTCTTTAATGAAGAAAGCATTCTCAGCATAACGAGCCCCATCAATGATAGTTGTTAAATTGTATTTATCGGCAATCTTCTTAACAGCTCTTAAGTTTTCTAAACTTACAGGTTGGCCACCCGCTGAGTTATTCGTGATAGTCATGATGATACCAGCAATCTTCTCAGGTGTTTTTTCGTTAATAAGTTTTTCTAATAGAACTAAATCAAAATTCCCTTTAAATGGGTGAAAGTTCTCAGTATCAAAACATTCTTCAATTACACAGTCAATCGCTCTAGCACCAGCAATCTCAACATGAGCTCTAGTAGTGTCAAAATGCATGTTAGAAATAAAGTGCATTCCTTCTTTTCCATCTACTAATTGTGGTAAAGCAACTTGTTCAGCACCTCTACCTTGATGCGCTGGGATAACGTAGTTATATCCTGTGATATCTTTCACTACTTCTTCTAACTTATAAAAAGATCTTGAACCTGCATAAGATTCATCACCAGTCATTAAAGCAGCCCATTGATACTGGCTCATAGCTCCAGTACCTGAGTCAGTTAAAAGGTCAATATAAACATCTTCACTTCTAAGTTGGAAAGGGTTATAACCTGCATTTTTTAATGCGATTTCTCTTTCTTCTCTTGGAATTAATCTAATTGGTTCCACCATCTTAATTCTATACGGTGGTGCTACATATTTTTTCATATTTGTTGTCTCCTTATAAAACGTTTTCAAACACAAGTATTATAACAAAAAAAAACCTTGCATACAATGCAAGGTTTATGTTTATCTTTTTGACTTATCGTACGGTTCACCAGCAGCTTTTGGTCCAACTGCTCTAGAACTAAATAATACTAATGCAACAATAGTAATAAAGTATGGTAAAGCTTTAAAGAATTCTAATGGTAATTCAGAAATAAGTGGTATATCTGTTGAATATAAACTTAAAATCTGACTGAATCCAAAGAATAAAGAAGCTCCTAATACTCCAAATGGTTTCCATTTACCAAAGATTAGTGCAGCTAAGGCAATGAACCCAGTACCATGAATACTAAAGGCAGTATATTGTGTATCTTGTGTTAATACCATTACAGCTCCACCTAGACCAGCGAAAGCACCTGATAACATTACACCAATATATCTCATTTTGTATACATTGATACCCATACTGTCAGCAGCATGAGGATGTTCACCTGTAGCTCTTAAACGTAATCCAAATGGTGTTTTATATACGATGTACCAAGTAACAAATACTAAGATGAACGCAATATAAACAGTAACGTAAATATTAGTAAAGAATACTTCACCAATAAATGGTATTTCACTTAATCCAGGAATCGTTTCTTTAGTGAAACCAGTTCTGAATGTTTTAGTTCTTTGTTGTCCGAAAATAACTTGTGCTAAGTATACTGTAAATCCAATAGCGAATAAGTTAATCCCAGTACCTGAGATAACCTGATCTGCACCTAAGTTTACACTTAAATATGCATGAATTAATGATACTAATACACCCGCTAAAATACCTACGAATAACCCAATCCAAGGTGCCCAGTTGAATCCATCAACGAAGTTTGGTTCTAATAATACAGTAGCAGTAGCTCCTGCAAATGCACCAACCATCATTAATCCTTCAAGGGCGATGTTTACAACCCCACTACGTTCAGAGAATAACCCACCTAAACTAGTGATGATAATAGGAGTAGAGAATATAAGAGCAAGTGTTAACATTGACATTAAAGTATCCATTATTCTTCCTCCTTAACTCTAAATTTCGATAATACTGTTTTGATACCTGATTGCATTGCTACGAATAAAACAATTGCAGCAATAATAATTGATGCGATATCTTTTGGAATCCCTCTTGCTTGCATTAATGGCTGAGCTGCTTTTAAAGCACCAAATAATAATCCACTAAACACAGATCCAAATGCGGTAATCCCACCAACTAAAGCAACGGCGATACCATCGAATCCAAATCCTTCTGCTGCTGGTAGTACACGTCCATAATCAAATGTACCTGTAGCGATTAACACACCTGCTAATCCTGCGAATCCACCTGCAAACACCATTGAAAGAATAATGTTTCGATTTACTTTCATTCCGGCGTATTTAGAAGCGTCTTTGTTGAAACCAGCACTTCTAAGCTCAAACCCAAATGTTGTTTTTTCAATAATAACCCAGAAGATAAGAACTGCGATAATAACTAAAATGAATCCCCAATGGAATCTAGAGTTATTAGTAATACTAGCAAAGAACTCACTAGATAAACTAGCTGTTTCTTTAATAGGTACAGTTTTTACATTATCACTACCTGGTAATTGTTTTAAGTAATAGTTTGTTCCGAATAACGCAATATAGTTCATCATGATTGTTACAACAACCTCATGCACATTAAATTTCGCCTTCAGTAAACCTGGGACAAATCCCCATGCAGCACCAAATAATACACCTGTAATTACAGTTAAAGGTAAATGAATAATCATTGGTAATTCAAATAATACACCTACCATGACTGCTCCGAAAGCACCCATCATTAACTGTCCTTCAGCACCGATATTGAATAATCCTGTTCTAAACGCAAATGCAACTGATAAACCAGTTAGAATTAGCGGCATAGAGAATACGAAGAACTCTCCAACATATCTAGGATTAAATGCATTCCCAGTTCCAAATTTAGTAGAGTCAATACCAGCAGTAGCTCTTAATAAAGCTCTGAAAATATCAATTGGATCTCTACCAGTTGTTATCATAATTACAATCCCTACAATAAATCCAAGAAGGATTGCTACTAGAGGTACAACTATTTTCATATTTTTATCATTCGATATATATGTTCTAAATCTATTCAGCATTATCTTCACCTCTAGTTGATCCACTCATCATTAGTCCAAGAGCATTTGCATTTGTTTCATTTGCATCAACAATACCTACGATTTCTCCCTCGTAAATAACAGCGATTTTATCTGAAACATTTAATACTTCTTCTAACTCAAGTGAAATTAATAACACTGCTTTCCCCATATCTCTTTCTTCAACTAAACGTTTGTGGATATATTCAATAGCCCCTACGTCTAACCCTCTTGTTGGTTGAGCAGCAATTAATAATTCAGGAGAACGGTCAATCTCTCTAGCTATGATAGCCTTTTGTTGATTTCCTCCTGACATCATACGTACTTCAGTAGAACTTCTGTTCCCACTACGTATGTCAAACTCGTCAATTAACTTTTCAGAGTTTTCTAACACTTTATCAAACTTGATAAGACCGTGTTTTTGGTACTCATCTTTATAATAATCTAATAATACAAAGTTCGAATCCAATCTAAAGTCTAAGATTAGACCATGCTTATGTCTATCTTCTGGAATGTGACCAATTCCAGCTTCAACTCTTTTTCTGATTGAATCACGTGATATATCTCTACCGCCAAAAATAATTTCTCCACTTTCAGCGTGTCTTAATCCATATAATGCTTCAATTAACTCAGTTTGACCATTTCCGTCAATACCTGCGATACACATAATTTCACCAGCTTTAACATCCAATGAAAAATCTTTAACTGCAGGCAATTTTCTGTTGTCTAATACATTTAAGTTTTTAATTTGAGCTACTACTTCTCCAGGTTGTGCTTCTTTTTTCTCAACTTCAAAACTTACTGGACGACCTACCATCATCTCAGCCATTTCTTTTTCTGTTGTATCTACAACATCAACAGTACCAATATACTTACCTCTTCTTAAAACAGTACATCGATCTGCAACTTCTTTGATCTCTTTAAGTTTATGAGTAATTAATACAATTGATTTACCTTCTTTAACCAATTGTTTCATAATTCTCATTAACTCAATGATTTCTTGTGGTGTTAATACTGCTGTAGGCTCATCAAAGATAAGAATTTCAGCATCACGGTATAACATCTTAAGTATTTCTACTCTTTGTTGCATACCAACTGTAATATCCTCAATCTTAGAGTGTGGATCAACCTTCAGACCATATCTTTTAGAAAGTTCTGCAACTTTCTTAGCAGCTGACTCTATATCGACTCTTCTACCTTTTTTCGTAGGCTCTTGACCTAGAATAATGTTCTCAGTAACTGTGAAATTGTGTACTAATTTAAAGTGCTGATGCACCATACCAATTCCCAGCTCATTCGCAACATTTGGACTAGTAATATCTACTTTTTTACCACGTACTTTAATATAACCTTCTTCTGGCTGATATAAACCGAAAAGAACACTCATAAGTGTACTCTTACCAGCACCATTTTCACCAAGCAAGGCGTGGATTTCGCCATCCACTACTTGTAAATTCACTTGATCGTTGGCTTTTATACCAGGGAAGATCTTAGTTATACCAAGCATCTCAATAATGTAGTCCATACTTTATTCCCCCTCATTTACTATAGATCTGTATTTTTATACTATATAAGTATATATGAAACCCCTTTTAATGTTAAGAATTTCTGTAATACGGAAAGCGCTTTTTCTTTATAAACTAGTTATAAATTCTTATTATTTCACATATCAGTAGTTTCTGAATAGTGTTCATTTTAAATAAGAAAAACTAATGTATAAATAAGTAATAATCTATTGTGTGACGTAATAGATTTCTAACACTTCTAATACTACCTTTGACTTCTAAATTTTACTATAACTGAAGCAAGATGGGTTACTTTCTGCTCAAATTATAAATTAGCCATTACATTAAATAAGTTGGCTAGTATTAAAAGATAACGAACAAATCTTTACAACTTTAAGTCATAAAAAAAAATTGCGTAATCTTGATAACTAAGAAAAATAGAAGCGACTAAAATTATCTTTATATCAAAAAGATATCATCTTCTCAAATTATATCATCTTTAGTAAAAAAATAAAAAAAATACATAAAAAAAAGACTTCACAAATGTGAAGTCTAGTTTTAATAATTATTGAAGTCTTGTTGGAACTTCAGGAGCTTCTAATTCACCATCTAAAATCATTTGCTTGAATTCAGCAACTTTTTCGATGATTGCATCTGATAAGTTAGGATTCTCTTCTGGTAACCCAACACCATCATTAGTTAAGTCGAATACTAAGATTTCTCCACCAGGGAATTCTCCATTTAAAGTATCAACAGCAACATTGTAAGCAGCAACATCTACACGTTTCATCATAGAAGTTAATACTGCAGACATTTCACCTTCGTAAATTCCATCAGCATATTGATCTTTATCTACACCAATAGCCCATACGTCTTGACCACTTGATCTTCTATCTTTAGCTTCTTTGATTAAACCGTTTCCAGTTCCACCAGCAGCATGATAAATTACATAAGCACCATCATCATATTGTTTAGCAGCTAAAGTTTGACCGATTTGTGCATCAACGAATGATCCAGCATAATCAACTAGTACAGTCATTTCAGGATCTACAGCCCATACACCAGCTTCAAATCCAGCTTCGAACTTTTGGATTAATCCAAAGTCCATACCACCGATGAATCCAACAGTGTCTTGACCAGCTTCTTGAGCTTTTAATGCAGCAGCAACACCAGCTAAGAATGAACCTTGGTTCTCAGCGAATACAGCAGATGCAACGTTATCAGATACTACAACCATATCGATGATTAAGTATTTTTGTTCTGGATAGTTTGCACTAGCTTCAATTAAAGATTCTTCGAATAAGAATCCAGGCATTACGATTAAGTCTAATTCTTCATCACTGAATGCAGAAATATTTGGTAAATAGTCAGCATCTGATGCAGATTGTAAGTAACGGTAATTTTCTTCTGGTAAGTTATTTTCTTCTGCGAACATAACTACACCTTCCCAAGTACCTTGGTTGAATGATTTGTCATCAATCCCACCAACGTCAGTAACTAAACCGATTTGGAATTGAACTTCTTCTGTTTCTGTAGTTCCACAAGCAGCTAACGTCATAGTTAATGCAGCCATAAGTAGAATAGCAATTAATTTTTTCATTTTAATCCTCCAATTTTTTTTTCATTAAAATTATACCCTTTTTAAGGGCGAATGTAAATTACTTTGTAGTAAAATGACCCATAATTTCTATTTATTTTGCTCAAAATCCGGATACCAAGGATTTGAGATTAATTCATTTGCGAAAAATGTGATCAGGTCTTCATAATCCTTTGGAACTTCCAAAGAGTTTTCAATGACTTTTCTTTTTATTTCCTCATAAAGAACAGGGTTAACTTTATTATATGATTGTAGTGTAAAGTCTAATCCAAAGTCACTCGTATTAACCTTAGATAAAAACTTCAAGTTAGCTTCATTACTGTTAAAGATTCCCTCATATACATTATAAAGAGTTGTGAAGTAATCTTTATACGTACTAGCCAACACATCACTCTTACTTACTTCTTCAGTTTGACTAGATAGAATAAATTTTGTCTCATTATTAGTTATTACTTCTAATTCTTCCTTTAATACATTTCCAGATAAGAATACTCCGTAATTACTCAAGTCAGTCTCAATACCTTCTTGTGCATAGTGAACAAGTATATCCTCAATCTCAACTTCTAGCTCATTAGCTGCATAGTTAATACCAGCTACAAATCCAATTAACTCTTTTTCTCTTTCGCTTGTTTCTGAATCACTAATATAAGAAAACTTAGTAAATCCATCTGCAACCATACTATAACCACTTATAAAACCAATTTGACTATACTCGTAGTTATTAACAAACGCATTGTTTTCTATTTCAAATGAATTATCTACATTACCATTAAACAATACAAAGAACTTATCAGAATACTGGTAGTGTACATTTGAAAACGCCTCAGAAAACTCATCTCCATTAAATACGAACAACTCAACACCATTCTCAATTCCATCATCAATAACAGTCTTTAAATTATCATTTGAAAAATCATCAACATTATAAGTTAAATACTTCATTCCTTCTTGATCCACTATTGTATCAAGAGCACTTAATATATCATCATTCTCTAAATAATTCGTTGATGAGGTAGAACCAACGAATGCTATTTCATACTTCTCTTTACAGCCGGTTAGCATAACAGTAAGTATAACCAGTGCTATCATCGTAACTCTCTTCATATCGTACCCCTTAACTAACAGTATCGATAATCACCGGAATGATTAAAGTTCTGCGGTTACTTGTTTTTAAGACACATTTATATATCTCATCTCTAATGTCTTGTTTAATTACATTCCAGTCCATATATCTATCTTTAAAGTGACTCTCCGTCACTTTCTTGAATATATTCTTCATCTCAGCAAACATCTCAGGATTCTCTTTTTCTAACATGAATCCTTGTGACACTACCTCAATCTCAGAAACTAGTTTTCTTTTTCTAGCATCTAAATTACCAATAAGCATTAATACTCCATCTCGAGCTAATGTTTCTCTATCTTTTAATACAACTTCATTAATATCTCCAACTAAAGAACCATCAACTAACACTTCCCCAACTTCAACTGATCCAAGTTTAGGTAATTTCTCACCATTTCTAAACTTAACAACGTCACCGTTATCTAACATTAGAATTTTATCATCCGGGTAACCATAACTCTGTGCTACTCCTAGTTGAGCGTATTGATGTCTATATTCACCGAGTACTGGCATTACGTAAGTAGGCTCGATTAAACTGTAAAGCATTTTCGTATCATATACAGATGCATGAGCACCACGTAATACTTTTCTGTTTACAATTCTTATGTCCGCACCACTCTTATATAGAATATCTATAGTGTTTGCAGCCATTTTTTCAACTCCTGGTAAAGGAATTGTCATAACTAATACTGTATCTCTTTCATCTAAATGAATTAACTTATCTCTTTTTCTAGCGATACGTTGCATCATGAAGTAAGGTTCATGTTTATCACCTGTTACTAACACAACCATATCATCTGAATAGTTATCATTTTTAGAATCAATAAAACGTAAACTACATAATTTATCTTTCGGTATCTTCAAATACCCTAGATTAACTGATATATCAATAATTCTTTGTGCCTTTCGTCCAATGATCGCGATTTTTCTATTCATCTTAATCGCAATATCAATTGCCATCTGAATTTTATCTAACTCACTACTGAAAGCAGATATTAAAACTCTTCCAGGCTTTTTAAACGCTTCTGTAATACTGTGTTCTAGTAAGAAGTTACTGTCTCCAGTAGATTGATACGTACAACCAATACTATCACTAAGCAAACATAGAACATTTTCTTTCTTTAAGTTAACAATCTTCTCAAATGAAGTTTTATACGACTTCTTAACATGTGTGTTAAAACTGTAGTCACCTGTATAAACAATTACACCATCTTCAGTATGAACTGCGATACCTAAAGATTCTGGAATACTATGTGTCGTTCTAAAGAAGGACATACTGACGTTTCCAAATTCTAAAATGCTGTTTTCATCTACAATCTTGAAATTCTTATTATAATACTCTATATCAGACGAATTAAAATAGTCTTTCAATATATTCATTGTAAATCTAGATGCGTAAACATTTACTCTAAAATGTTTTAGTAACTCAGGTACAGCACCTATTTTATCCTCATGCCCATGAGACAAGAAAATCCCTTGGATTCTTGCTTTATTTTTTATTAAATACGAAATGTCAGGGATTATTGAATCAATACCATACATTTCTGCTGGCGGATTCTTACTTCCTGCTTCGATAATAAATAATTTTTTGTCTACATCAATACAGTACAGGTTCTTTCCGTTCTCACCCATACCACCTAAACCAAATATTTTAATATTACTCATAATAGAGACCCCCTATAATCTAACTAATTATAACACAATATCCATTTTTTTGAAGAAAGATGCGTATCAAGATTTAATAATGTATAATTAGAAGAGGTGGTGATACTTTGATTAATTATCCTATTAAAAAAACAACTAAAAAGTCCATATCCTATAAGAACAGAGGAATGACTTTGGAGGAAGATATAAATGCTACTAATGAGTATTATTTAGCACATGATGTAGCTATTATCCATAAGAAGCCAATCCCAATTAAAGTTGTTAACGTAAATTATCCTAATAGACAATCAGCAGTGATTGACAAAGCATTCTACGTTGTACCGTCTACTACTGACTACAACGGTATTTATAAAGGTCATCACATTGACTTTGAAGCAAAAGAAACGTCTAATAAAACATCTTTTCCGCTTCAAAACATCCACGTTCATCAGATAAAGCATCTTATAAATATTCATGAACACGGTGGTATTGCATTTCTATTAGTAAGATTCACTATGTACAATGAGTTATATTTATTAGAAGCATTAAAACTAAAAGAATTTTATGAAAGATCGTTCGAAGGACGTAAGTCTATTAAGTATGCTGAGTTTAAGGAGTTTGGACATTTAATTCCTTTAGGGTATAACCCTAGAGTTGATTACATTAAAACGGTAGATGCACTTATAAAAAAAACAACCCTCTAAAGGGGTTGTTTTAATTTAGAACTTTAATCTCTTATAAGTTGGTACTAAGATGAAGTAACAAACGATCATAGATGGAATCATGTATGATGCGTTATATAAGAATACATACAACGTGATATTCATTCCTTCAGGTGCCCAAGTATTCCACCAAACATAACCTGCTAATAAGTGAGAAACTAATCTAAGTCCTCCACCTAATAATACACCTAATAAGATATATCTAGGTCCGTTTTCTTTTACTTTAGCTGCAAAGATTCCAGCGAATCCAACAACCATGTAAGCTACGTAATAATCTAATGCTACTTGAATTGGGTGTAATAAGTACCCTGAACTTGCAAATAGAATTTGAATTAATCCAACTAAGAATCCAGTTAATAATCCACCTTTGATTCCATGTCTAAACGCCATAATAAATACTGGTAACATCCCTAAAGACACACTACCACCATTCGCCCATACTGCTACACCTAATAACCCTGAAATATAATCAAGGATTAGCCCTAAAGCTACAAATATTGCTACTTCTGTTACAAATTTAGTATTCATGTTTTCTCCTTTTGGAGAAGCTTAATAGAAAAAGCCCTCATTTTGAGTAAGGGCCATTGTTTTCGTTTCCTACGCTAGAATTACCTAGATCAGGTTCACGAGTCGTTAACTTAATAACCTCTCAGCCTATAGCTCCTCTTTTATTCTTTTATTTAGTTCAACAGAAATAATTCTTCTATCAACTACGTCTTGTACAGTAAATTCTAAAATATGTGTAATAAAGTCTTCTCCAATTGTTTCAGAGTGTACTTGGCATTCGTACTCAACCTTTTCACCAATTTTAGGTAAGTCTTCAAGTAGTTCAAATATAAATCCACCCACTGAAGAATATCCACTCTCCGGTTCTGGTAAATCTAACTCTTCGAATAAGTCGTCTAAGTTGTAATCACCGTGAATCATGAACTTGTCATCTGTTATCTTTAAGAATTCAGAAAACTCCTCATCATGTTCATCGAATATTTCACCAACTAATTCTTCTAAGGCATCTTCCATTGTAACGATTCCGGCTGTTCCACCGTACTCACCTGTTACAATAGCAATGTGTTGTTGGTTATGTTGCAAGTTCTCTATCAAGTCATCAACTGTCATTGTTTCAGGAACGTAGTGAATATCACTCATAATATCTCTAACTGTTATAGAGTTTTCCTCAAACATTTTAAGCATAACGTCTTTAAAATGAACTTTACCAATAACATTGTCTTTATCTTCTTCGTACACTGGAATTCTACTGAACTGATGTTCTACGAATAGTTCTTGTAATTTTTCAATACCGTCATCAATTCCGATCATAACACAGTCTACACGTGGAGTCATAATGTCTTCTACATCTTTTTCTTTCAAAGATAATACAGCTTGCATCATATCAGCGCTGTCCTCTTCGATTGTTCCCTCTTCTTCCATCGTATCGATTAGAGTTTCTAACTCATCATCGGTAAATGAAGGTTTTTGAGGTTCCCCATTATGATAGAACTTACTAACACCTTTTTTGATTGGTGATAACAGTCCCGCTATTGGGGCGAAAGCAAAGTTAAGAAGATACATAATTCCGCCATATCTAAGCGCAACGCTCTCCGCATTTTCCTTTGCCAGTGATTTAGGCAATATTTCTCCAAAGATTAAAATTACAAATGTAACACCTACAGTATTGATAACATTTGCCAATCCAGGATCATTCTCAAAGATAGATAACAAAATAGTCGCTGAAATAGTTGTAAGTGCAATATTAACAACATTGTTTCCAATAAGGATAGTCGTTAAAGTACTCTCAAACCTCTCTGCTACATATAAAGCTTTCTTTGCTCCTCTTCTACCTTCTTCAACGTAATTTCTCAGTCTAATGATATTAGAACTTGAGAAAGCTGTCTCAGCAGACGAAAAGAATCCTGATAACAATACTAATACTGCCAGCCCAATTAATAACCACGGGCTTTCAACTACAAAAATAAAAAACAACCTGGACTCATCCAAAATAACAACACCTCTACTTTATTCTATTATTACTGCAGTTCCGTATGCGATTATTTCTGACGCACCCGCCATAACTGCTGATGTTTGAAGTCTAAAACCTACAATTGCATTAGCACCTTGAGCTTCAGCATCTTCAACCATTCTTCCTACTGCGATTTGTCTCGCTTCTTCCATCATTTCAGTATATCCTTTGATTTCTCCACCAACTAATGTTTTTAGTCCTGCGGCAAAGTCTCTACCAATATGCTTAGCTCTAACTGTAGAGCCCTTTACAAAACCAACATGTGATACAACTTTTCTTCCTGCTACTTCATGTGTAGTACTTAGAATCATAATGTATCCTCCTTATTTTTTAAGCTCTAGTATCGTACTTACCAGTGCTTGTATTAATAATGATTTTGTCTCCTGGTTCAACAAATAGTGGAACTTGGATTTCATATCCAGTTTGCACTTTTGCATTCTTTGTTGCATTTGCAGCAGTATTCCCTTTAATTCCAGGATCTGCTTCTGTAACTTCTAATGTTACTTTTTCAGGTAACTGAACACCTAAGATTTCAGTTTTATACTGAGTAATCATTACTGGCATTTCTTCAACTAAGTAATTTAATGCATCACCTAATTGCTCTTGTGTTAATTCTAATTGTTCATATGTTTCATTATCCATAAACACATAAGTATCACCCATAGAGTAAGAATATACCATGCTCACTTTATCGATGTGTGCTTTAGGCATTTTTTCACCAGCTCTAAAAGTTTTAGCTACAACTGCTCTTGTTCTTAAGTTTCTTAATTTAGTTTTAACGAATGCTGCACCTTTTCCAGGTTTAACATGTTGAAACTCAATTACTGACCAAATATGACCATCATATTCGATAGTAACCCCTGTTTTAAATTCATTACTTGATATCATTTTAATCCACTCCTCAATACTATTATATCTAATATTTTCTCAATGTCTATGAGATAAAACCGATTTTTGAAAGTCTTTTCATTGCGTTTTCAATTAATTCAGACTTTGTTAATTCATCAACTTCAATCCAGTTCGTTTCCATTTGATTAGAAAACCACGTAAATTGTCTTTTTGCATACCTTCTAGAGTTCCTCTTTACGTCTTCAAGAGCGTCTTCTAGTGTTGATAAACCGTTAAAATATCGGAATATTTCATTATAACCAATAGCGTTAATATGTTCTTCAAATGGACGTAGTGATTCGACTTCTTCTAACAATCCAATTGTGACCATTTCATCTACTCGCTTGTTTATTCTATCATAAAGTTGCTCACGATTCATCCTTAGTCCTAAGATACATGAATCATACAGAGAAACACTCCCCTTTTTTTTAGAACTTATCTTCTCTTTGTTAACTTCAAAGTACTCAATAGCTCTCAAAACACGTCTTCTATTATTAGGATGAAATGCCTCAGCAGATTCTGGATCTACTTCTTGTAAGATGATATGAAGTTCTTCATTCGGAACATCATCAAACTTACTTAAATAATCCATATCTCTTTTAGAATGATCAAATTCATATTCTGTAAGAGCCGCCTTTATATAAAGTCCAGTACCACCACAAATAATTGGTAACTTTCCTCTTTTAGTAATTTCTTCTATCTTATTTCTAACTTCTTCTTGGAACCTTGCTACTGAATACTCTTCCTCAATGTCCAAAAAGTCTACTAAATGATGAACAACTCCATCCATCTCTTCAGGAGTAACCTTAGCACTCCCTATATTTAGGGATTTATACACCTGAACACTATCTCCAGAAATAATTTCTCCATTTAGTTTTTTCGCTAATCCAACTGAAAGTGCAGTCTTACCTACACCAGTCGGTCCTACAATAACTAATACTTTCATCTTCTAAAGAACCTCTCAATCTCATGCTTAGAATATCTTATGATTGTTGGCCTTCCATGAGGACATGTATATGGGTTAAGACATTTCTTTAAATCGTCAATTAATGTGTTAACTTCATTCACGTTTATAGAATCATTTGCCTTTATACTTCGTTTACAAGCTAGAATTGCTGCTAGTTTATCAATATCTTTATTAGCTGTTTCATTAATAATAGAATGAATCAGTTCAACTGCATATTCTATTTCTAACCCATGTCTAAACCAAAGAGGCACTCTTCTTAGAAAGTAACTATTCAGTCCTGATTTTTCGATAATCATACCTTGTTCAACTAGTTTATCAATATGTTCATCCACTTTTAAGACCTCATCTGCCGAAAATTCTAAGTTGAACGGTGTTAATAAATCCATTGACTCTGTACTGGGTTTTGATAGGTACTCTAAGTTAAGTTCATATCGCACTCTTTCAGCAGCTGCATGTTGATCGATTATATATAGTCCATCTACAGCTTGACATAAAAGATATGATCTATGAAACTGTCCTATGTATTCCAAGTCAGGGAACTCATTTGACTCTTCATTTGATTCTTCAGTGGTCTCCTCTGTTCTTAAAACTTCTTCAGACTCTTCAACTTTATAAGTAAACTTAATCTCTTCTTGTTTATATTCTTCCTTTTCCCTACTTATCTCAATTGTAGGTATCGCAACAGTTTCAAGCAATAAGTCATGAACTGCTCCCTTTATCATAGAAGTCAACTTAGCTTCATCAGTTAACTTGACTTGCATCTTGTTTGGATGAACGTTTACGTCTATTAAAAGAGGATCACATTCAATTCTAACAACAGCTATAGGATATCTATCATGTGGTAGTTTATTACCAAATCCAGAAATAATTGCATTGCTGATGTTGTAGTTTCTTATTACCCTATCGTTAATAATCACATTAATATAATTTTTAGATGCTCTTGAGACAACAGGATTTGATACGTAACCAGTTACTTTATAGTCGTAGTTACTAACTGATAACTCCTTCATCTCTTTCGCTATCTTAATACCGTATACCTGACTGATTGTTTTTAACGAATCATTACTTCCTTCTGTAGAAAGAAGCAATTTGTCATTATTAAATAGTTTAAAAGATATTTCAGGTCTCATAAGAGCTACCTTTGTAACAAAATCAGAGATAATAGTCATCTCAAATGACAAACTCTTTATAAACTTCAATCTTGCAGGCGTGTTATAAAACAGATTGATTACTGATATATCAGTTCCTTTTTTAGCTGCATTTGGAATAGAGAATTCTTTCTCTCCTCCATTTATCTTTACAAAATGTCCTTCTCCACCTAAAGACGATCTTAATTCGACTCTAGAAACAGAAGCTATAGAAGGAAGTGCTTCCCCTCTAAAACCTAATGTTGTGATATTAAATAAATCATGTTTTGATTTTATTTTACTAGTAGCGTGGCGCGAAAAAGCAAGATCACAGTCGTTAGGACTCATACCGTCTCCATTATCTGCAACCCTAATAAGCCTCATACCAGCTTCTTCTAGATAGATATCTATTTTAGTAGCATTCGCATCTACTGAGTTCTCTACTAATTCTTTTACAACACTCAGCGGTCGTTCAACTACCTCTCCGGCAGCTATCATATTGGATATATTTTCATTCAATTGAATAATCTTATCCATTACTTCACCTTCTTCACTAACTCACTTAATCTATTTAATGCCTCAAGTGGCGTTAAGTTATCTACTGATATTCCTTTAATTTCTTCATATAGAGGATCTGGTTCTTCCTCTATAATATTGAATAAGTTCATGTCAGCTTCTTTTCCAACTTTTTCAAGTTCTTTTAAAATAACATTACTTCTTTTGATTAAAGAAGATGGTAGCGACGCAAGTTTCGCAACGTTTATACCGTAAGACTTATCAACTGCACCGTCCTTAACTTTATGGAAGAATACAATTTTCCCTTTATTCTCTTTCGCACTTACGTGAACATTCTTTAATGTACCTAAGTGATGCTCAAGTTCTGTTAGTTCATGGTAATGTGTACTAAATAAACTTTTACATTTAATCTTTTCATGAATATATTCAATAATTGCCTGAGCCAAAGCCATACCGTCGTAAGTCGCAGTACCTCTACCAATTTCATCAAAAAGAATTAAACTGTTTTCGGTTGCATTACTAAGTGCATTATTAACCTCAATCATTTCAACCATGAATGTTGATTGACCACTAATTAAATCATCAGCTGCACCAATTCTTGTAAATATTTTATCAAAAACTGGTAATGACGCCGATTCAGCTGAAACGAATGAACCAATCTGAGCCATAATAACTATTACAGCGATTTGTCTCATATAAGTAGACTTACCACTCATATTTGGTCCTGTTATTAGTAGTATTGATGTTTGTTGATCCATAAAACAATCATTTTCAACATACTTATCATTTAACATTTTTTCAACTACTGGGTGACGTCCATCACGGATATCAAGTTTATCTCCGAATGTTGGTCTCACTAGTCTGTTTTCTTCAGCTACAGTTGATAATCCTTGTAAGAAGTCTATTTCACTAATAATTTTAGCTAGTTGTTGAAGTGACTTAATAAATCCGCACGTTTTTTCTCTTATCTCAACAAACAAAGAGTACTCTAACTTAACTGACTTTTCTTCGCTTCCTAAAATTACTGATTCCATCTCTTTTAACTCCGGTGAAATGAATCTTTCTGAATTACTTAGAGTTTGTTTTCTTTCATAACCAAAATCGTCATTAATTAATCCAAGTTGACCTTTAGTAACTTCAATATAGTAACCAAAGACTCTGTTGTATCCTACTTTTAACTTCTTGATTCCAGTTCTTTCTCTTTCCTTTGCCTCTAGTTCAAGTAACCACGCTTTTCCGTTTATCGCAGCGCTTTTTATATGATCTAGTTCATTATTATATCCTGGTCTAATTACGCCTCCCTCTTTTATTGTAAGAGGAGGTGTATCAACTAGAGCTGAATCTAATAATGCATATAACTCATCGTGTGAGTCTAGTCTAAATGCAAGTTCTTTTGCTTCATTTGATTTTAACTTAGAAAGAGTTTCTTTTAAGCTAGGTAGAATAGATAGTGAGGTTCTTAACTGAGCAAGATCTTTCGCATTAACATTTCCATAAGAAACTCGTCCGACTATTCTTTCAAGGTCGTAGACACTTTTTAAGTATTCTTTAACTTCTTCTTTAATAAAGAATTCAGTTTTAAAATTCTCTATGATATTTAATCTATGAGTAATCATTTCTTCATCGATTAATGGTTTTTCTATTTGACTCTTTAAGTACCTACTACCCATAGCTGTTTGACACTTGTCTAAAAACCAAAGTAGTGAACCTTTTCTACTACCAGAACGTAATGTTTCTGTTAGTTCTAAATTCTTTAATGAATAAGCATCTAACTTAAGAAATGAGTCAACACTATAGACTTTTACTTCTTGTAAATGCATTATTTGTCTTTTTTGTGTAGATAATAAGTAATTCGTTAATCGTCCAAACACTTCTAAGTACTCATCTTCTACGTATGATTTTAGAGTACTCATGCATTCCGTATCACTCATATAAGAAAGCGTTACGTCATATGTAGCTATGTAAGCCTCAAACCCTGTCATATCAAACTCAGGATCTATTATAACTTCTTTTGCTTGTATAGATATAAGTTCATTAATTAATGATTGTTTTGTTTCTAGTTTCGTCGCGAATGATTCACCTGTAGTTAAATCAACGTATGATATATAATAATTTCTATCATAGTGAACAGCTACCAAAAAGTTGTTTTCAAGACTTTTTTTAGATGAATCCATATATGTTCCAGGAGTAATAACTCTAACTACGTCACGCTTAACTATTCCTTTTGCTGTTTGTGGGTCCTCTACTTGTTCAACAATCGCCACTTTATATCCTTTTTCTATTAATCGTTCTATATATGATTGGCTAGAGTGATGTGGTACTCCACACATTGGTACTTTTTCTTTCGTACCTGCATCTCTAGCAGTAAGTGCAATTTCAAGTTCTCTAGAAGCCAAAAGAGCATCACTAAAAAACATCTCGTAAAAATCACCAAGTCTAAAAAAGACGATGGCGTCTTGTTGTTCTTCTTTGATTGTTAGATATTGTTGCATCATTGGTGTGTATTTTGTTTTGTCTATTTTTTCCATAATGTCTCCCTCAGATATTCATTAAATTATAACATATTTTATAAAAGGTATAAATGAGAAAGAACACTCTATAACGAGTGTTCATAAATTCTAATTAACCCTTTAAATAACAGGTCATTATCTATAGCTATCTCTCTTTTACAAAGTGGGATAATTTTTTCTGCAAATCCACCCATTGCGATAATCTTAACATCATCTCCTGGATTGATTCTATCAATGATACCATCTATCATTGCAGCGTGACCGTATATTGCCCCTGACTGTAAACATTCGACTGTGTTAAGTCCAAGTACAGATGGCGGCGTATCGATAACGAAATCTTCTAATAGTGCGGTATTTTCTATTAAAGAACGCATACCTGTATATACTCCAGGTGCTATAACAACACCTCTAAAAACACCATTTTCAACATAATTGATTACTGTCGCGGTTCCTAGCATAATGATGATACTTTCACCAAGGACTGCGTTTGTTGTAGCAATTATGTCTGCCCCTACTTCTTCAGTAACTTCGTATCTTGAAGTTTCTGGACTAACCAACAACGGTTCAACACCTAATACTTCTCTTGAATACTTTACATATACCTCAGTAAGCTTTGGTACAACTGATGAAATAACAACAGCCTCTACCTCAGTTACTCCTAAGATTTTGTATTCACCAAGTTGATTCACTAGGTCTTTTACTGTGTATGTGGGGTTAGATTCTAAAACTGTTATTGTTTCAAATTTAACCTTTGTATGAGTATTTCCGATGTCAATTAATAATAGCATGTCAAATCACCTTCTGTTTTTTAAGTAAATCTTATTAAGTCCTTCTAAAAGTAAATTCGGACTGACTTCATATGAATTATTCAATATCTCATTTACAAGTGGAGCGAAACCACCTGTTAACAATACTTTTGTATCTTTATCAGCAATTCTATTAATAAACGCTTCTACCATGTATGCATGTCCGTTTACTAATCCTATTTTTAAACTTTCTGATGTGTTAGTTCCTAAGTTAGATTTAACTGGCTCTAAGTTTATTTCATGCAGTAATGAAGTATTTTTCACTATTGCTTTCATTGATGTTTTCAGTCCAGTGGTAATAGTTACACCTTTTATCATGTTTTTTTCAACATAAGTAAAAGTAGTAGCCGTACCTAAGTCAACAATCAAACATTTATCATATTCACTTGAAGCTACAGCTGAAGCGATAATGTCGCTACCAACTTCTTTAGGATTATCAGTTTTAATATTAATTCCTGATTTCACACCTGGTCCCACTATTAATGGTTCCAAGTTAAGAAAATCGACACAATAATTATATATTGGAAGAGTAACCTCAGGCACAACGCTTGAGATTATAACTCCTTCGAACTCTTGACTACTTAGGATAGGGTTTAAAAATACACTATACTCATAAGATGTATAATGTTTGTTTGTATTGATGCGGTACACTTCATCTACGCCTCCGTTATGGGTTGCGATGACAATGTGTGAATTACCTATATCAATTAATAAACGCACTTAATCTCCTAATTACTGGAACCCCTACCAATACTGCAAATAATGCTTCTAAACTTGCATTTGTAATCAAAATAGTTCCGATTACTTTAAGAGCAACTTCAGATCCACCTAATACTTCAATACCAAAGATATAAATCATTGATAATACCATTACTGAATGTATTAGTGTAGCTAAGAATGCAGTTAATCCAATCACAACACTCTTGTTCTTGATTGTTTTTGAAAATACTGTGAATAAATAATAGATTACTAATCCAAATAAGATTCTTGGTAATACTGATACCAAAGGATTTTGGAATAAGATATCTATCGGTGTAGTTGGTCTTGTTAAGGCTACGAATAACGAACTAAGTCCGAATGCAGTCCCTAGAATTACACCACTTTTTTTGTAAGTCAATGCTCCAATAATAACTGGAACGTGGATTATAGTAATACCTACAAATCCAAATAGGTTGATATACCCCAGTTGAGGTACCCAAGCCATTAGTGCGATAATACCAATGAAAATCGCATTTAATACTAATTCTCTTGTCTTCATTTTACTTCTCCTTAATTTTAGGCTCGTTTAGAGTCCCATATTATATGTCATCACTGAAAATCAGTGTTAACAGTTAGTCCATAAAATTAAATTCATAGTCAAGAATTCTAACAACATCTCCATGTTTAAGTCCTAAATCACGTAATGCAGCATCAATTCCTAACGCTCTTAATTGTCTACTAAATCTCTTAATTGCTTGATCATGTGCAAAGTCAGTCATCTTGAATAGTTTCTCAACCATGTCACCTTTAACTAAGAATACATTATCTCTATCTAACTCAATAGTAAATTTCTTCTCATCAGAAGTAAAGTTATACTCAACTACTCCTTCAACATCTTCTTTTTCATCTAAAGCAATTTGTTTCGCAACGTCTAGCTCATCTGCGACTTTGTATAACAAGTCTTGAATACCTTCTGATGTAAATGAACTGATTTTAACGATTGGAACATCTTTAATTTCAGCCATAAACTCTTCAGCATTCGCTTCTGATGTAGGTAGGTCGCATTTATTTAAAGCTATTACCTGAGGTCTTAATAACAACCTTGGGTTATATTCTCTTAATTCTTGATTGATCGTACGGTAATCCTCTATTGGATTTCTTCCTTCTTGACCAGAAATATCAATTACATGAATAATGACTCTCGTTCTTTCGATATGTCTTAAGAACTGATAACCTAATCCAGATCCTTGAGAAGCTCCCTCAATTAAACCAGGTAGATCTGCCATTACAAAAGATCTTTCTCCAACTCCCACAACACCTAAATTTGGTTTAAGAGTTGTAAAGTGATAATCGGCGATTTTTGGTCTTGCTTTTGAAACAACACTGATTAGTGTAGATTTCCCAACACTTGGGAATCCAACTAATCCAACGTCAGCTAATAGTTTTAACTCACATCTGATATCTCTTTCTTGACCAGGCTCACCCTTCTCACAAATTTCTGGAGCAGGATGTTTAGATGTCGCGAATTGAATGTTACCTCTTCCGCCACGTCCACCTTTAGCTACTACTACTTCTTGTAAGTGTTCAGTAATATCACCAATAACAACTCCAGTCGATTCATCATAAACTGTTGTACCAATTGGAACTCTAAAGTATGAGTCTTCAGCATTCTTACCATGCATACCCTTCGGCATACCTCTTTCACCTATAGTAGCTGTAAGTATTTTATTATATCTTAAGTCTAAAAGAGTGCTTAATCCTTCATCCCCAACGAAAACAATGGAACCACCGTTTCCACCACTTCCTCCTGCTGGTCCACCCATTGGAACGTATTTTTCACGTCTAAACGCAACAATACCATCTCCACCGTCTCCAGCTTTTATCGTTAATTTTACTAAATCTACAAACATAAGTTTCACCTATAATATTTTCTCAAAGGCGATGCGGTCAATTGACGGCAAGTACCCTTTTTCTATATATCCTATTTTCTTTAAAAAACTATTCATCTTATAGTTTTCTTTATGTGTATCTACTTTAATACTAGTATAGCCCATTTCTTGTGCTAATACCTCTGCAAACACAAAAAACTGTTTCGCAATACCTTTGCGTGCAGTTTTAGGGTCTACTATAACTCTATGAATAACTAATGATTCCTCATCAGTCCAATTAGTTAAGTCTTTATAAGGTAAATCATCTTCAGGTTTTAAAGCAATTGCACCTAATAACGTTTCATCTTCATAAACATATAAACAGTCATCAATAATATCTTGATGATAATGTTCTTTCCTTGGATAAGTAAATTCCCATTGAGGAATCCCACTATCTTTCATGTTTTTAATCACTTCTACAGATAGTGAATCTATTGAATCCAAGTCCTGAATTACTGCTTTTCTAATCATAAAATCACCCATAAAATTATACCATAAAAAAAGTACACAGTGTGTACTTTTGAATATTATTCAACTGGATAAACAGATACTTGTTTTTTATCTCTACCCTTGCGTTCGAATTTAACAATACCAGTAACTTTAGCAAATAAAGTGTCATCTCCACCTTTACCTACGTTGTTACCCGGAAAGATTCTAGTTCCTCTTTGACGATAAAGAATTGAACCTGCCGTTGCGAATTGTCCATCTGACTTCTTAGCACCTAGTCTTTTAGATTCAGAGTCACGACCATTTCTAGTCGACCCTACACCTTTTTTAGATGCGAACAACTGGATGTTTAATTTTAACATACGAACACACCTCCTATTTTATTATTTTTATATTTTTAGGAAATTGTATTTGTAATTCCTGTAATGATTCGAGTAAATTCTCTAATAACAACTCAACTTCCCTAGAGTCATTATGTAGTGTTACCTTAAGGTAACCATCATTTTCTATTACGTCATACTCTTCTTTTTCAAGAAACTTAGCAATTCCATTGAATGATGAAATTGTAATAGCACTAGCAGCTGCGCATACTATGTCAGTTCCCGCGTTTGCGTAGTTAGCATGACCGGTCATTTCAAAAACCTTTTTTGATTCGTCGAACTTAACTTTGATCATTATGCGTTGATCTTGTTAATCACTACTTTAGTGTATGCTTGACGATGACCTTGTTTCTTACGATATTTCTTTTTAGGTTTGATTTTGAAAACAATGATTTTCTTTTGTTTACCATGTTTTTCTACTGTACCTTCAACAGTTACACCATTTAAGTAAGGAGCCCCTACTTTAACACCATCTGCTGAAACTAAAAGAACTTTATCGAACACAACGTTATTCCCAGCTTCAACTTCTAACTTTTCGATGTAGATTTCCATTCCTTCTTCTACACGAACTTGTTTACCACCAGTTTCAATTACTGCGTACATAAAATTGCACCTCCTTGTTTATTATTTTTAAACACGCCATTAAGGTAGCCTATAGCTTTGAAAACCTAATCTGTGCGGTCGCGATATGCAACAACTAATAATATCACAAAGACTATTGCTAGTCAACAATACTAATGAATAATTATCGCTTATCAATTATAGCCCTTTTTTGGCATAAAATCAACTAAACATATCCTAGCTCTTTCATTGATATAAACCCATCTTTTCCAATAACTATATGATCTATCAATGCAATACTCATAGTGTCTCCTGCAGTCTTGATTGCTTTCGTAACTTCTACATCAGCAGGACTAGGAGTTGGATCACCACTAGGATGGTTGTGAGCAACTATAATTGACGCTGCTGATAACCTTACTGCCCAGTTAAATATTTCTCTTGGATGAACTACACTCATACTAAGTGTTCCTATAAAAAGCGTTTTAGATGAAATGATATTATTTTTAGAATCTAAGTATATTCCAACAAAGTGCTCCTGTTTTAACTCGTGTAGGTCATATTTTAGATATTCATTTACATCTTCCGGAGAAATCATTTTCTTCTTCGTTTGTATACTTCCTCTTTTAAAAAGTTCAAATGCAGCTAAAATACTAAGTGCTTTTGCATTCCCTATTCCACTGATAGACGTTAACTCACTTACAGTTATCTTTGATAACTCGTTTACCGTGTAAGCCTGAAGAAGTTTATTCCCTAGTTCAAGTGCTGATATATCCTTTGTGCCTGTCCTAAAAAGAATTGCCAGTAATTCACTATTAGATAGAGTACGTATTCCTAACTCCATTGCTCTTTCTCTTGGTCTGTCCAAAAGATTTATTTCTCTTATAAGCATTTAATCACCTCAATATATGTTTAGATGATTAAGTTATATTACTTAAAAAAAGAGTGGTTCCCCACTCTTATAGATTATTTTGTCTTACTAATGAAATGAAGTACAGCGAACCACAGAACACAGTTAATGCACTATCATCTACCAAATTAAATGTTTCTTTATAGTCTAGTGCTATTTTTTTATTAAGATGAGTTGATTGCTCATACAGTACTTTAGCCTGTTCGCATCTTGGATACTCAAATTCAGTGAATATAATCTCATCAGCTACTTCATCTAGTAAAGTAATCATTTCATCTTGTGGTTTATCTGATAAACAACTGAATATGATTTGTTTCTTTTGTGGAAATTTATTCAAGAAGTTCACTAATGAAGTTACACCTTCTCTGTTGTGAGCTCCGTCTACGTAAACTGACTTACCAATTTTTTCTAATCTACCTGGCCAAAATGTGTTCTTTAGCCCTTTAAGCATATCTTCTTTCGATATTACTAATCCCTTGTTCTCTTTTAAGTAAAGAACAGCGTCAATAGCTAAAGAAGCGTTGCTTGCTTGATGTTCACCTAACATAGATAATTCAACATCTAAACCTTTATACTTAAATGTCGTTGAGTCTATTGAGTTTTTTAACTCTTCAACTCTTTCAGTGAATATAACTTTAGAATTTCTCATAGAAGTATATTCTTCAAACAATGGTTTTAAAGAATCTTGAACAGATGATATCAATACATCGTCTACTATACCTAATTTTTCTTTCGCAATCTTTTCTAAAGTATCACCCAACATGTCTTGGTGATCTAGTCCTACGTTCGTGATAAGAGCTAACTCTTTATTAATAACGTTCGTTGAATCTAATCTTCCTCCAACACCCGTTTCAATAATCGCATAATCTACTTCGTTCTCTTCAAAGTATAAAAATGAAATCAAAGTTAGAATTTCAAAGAATGAAATTTCCAAACTTGCTGTCATTAAGTTTATATGAACGTGATTACACAGTCTAATGAAATCCTCATCCGATATGTACTGATTGTTTAATGTAATTCTTTCGTTAAATATAACAACGAAAGGCGAAATAAAAGTCCCCACTTTATACCCCGACTGAATCAACATATTCTTTATGTATGATACAGTAGAACCTTTACCATTTGTACCAGCTACGTGAATACATTTGTAATCAATTGGTCTATTAAATAGATCAATTGCTTTATACATTCTACTTAAATCAAATTTTGCCTCAAATTCTCTTGGTTCATATAACCAATCGAAACACTCATCTAATGTTTTTAACATAATATTACCCCTAATATTTAATCTCTAATGTATTTTACTCAAAAAGAAGGAAATAGTAAAGAAAAAGAGAGCCGAAGCTCTCTTAAATTATTATTTTTCTTCTTTTTCTTTCGCTCTTCTTTCAATTACAGCTTTTGAAACGTCCGGTGGACATTGTTCATAAGCATCAAACTTCATTTTGAATGAACCACGAGCTTGAGTTAAAGATTTAAGATCCATAGTGTATGTTAACATTTCAGCTTGAGGAACTCTAGCTTTAATGATTTGAGATGCACCAATTGGTTCCATCCCTCTAACGATACCTCTACGTCTCGACATATCACCCATTACATCTCCTGTGTAATCGTTAGGAACTGTAATTGATACGTCCATGATTGGTTCTAATAAAATTGGCTTAGCTTTCATAAATCCATCTTTGAATGCAATTGATGCTGCCATTTTAAATGCTAACTCAGAAGAGTCTACTGCATGATATGAACCATCATATAATTCAGCTTTTAATCCAATAACAGGATATCCAGCTAATCCACCAGTTTGAATAGAGTCGATTAACCCTTTTTCAACTGCAGGAATATAGTTTTTAGGTACTGAACCACCAAAGATATTTTCAACAAACTCAAACTCTTCTTCCGAAGGACTGAATTTAATCTTAACATCACCGTATTGACCAGATCCACCAGATTGTTTCTTAAATTTACCTTGTACATCAGAGTTACCTCTAATAGTCTCACGGTAAACAATTTCCATATCTTCTAAATCTACTTCAACTTTGAATTGGTTTTTCATTTTTTCTAAATATAATTCAATGTGTTTCTGACCTTGACCACCTAATAATAACTGACCTGTTTCTTTTGGTCTTAGTACTTCAACTGATCTATCTTCAGCTATGATTCTGTGTAATGCATTACCAATTTTATCTTCGTCATTTTTAGTTTTTGGTAATAAACCATAGTATAGAGTCGGTCTAATCTCAGCTAAAGCCTTAAGAGGAGTTTCAACAGAAAGATCTGCTAATGTATCTCCAGTAGCTAAAGCATCTATTTTAGTTAATACACAAATATCCCCAGCGCTTACGAAATCTGCTTCAACTGATTCTTTACCACGCATGAATAGTATTTGGTTAAACTTAATCTTATCTTTTTTTCCTACAATATGAACTGGTGTAGATTTATCTAATGTACCAGTCTTAACTTGCATGTATGATAGTTGTCCTAAGAATGGGTCAACTACAGTTTTAAATATTAACCCACTAAATGGAGCGTTAACATCCTCAATCACTTCAATCTCCGCTTGCGTATCTGCAAACTGAGTTCTTGTAGTAATCGCGTCTGGTGTAACTTCTTTAACTATTTCTAACAGTTCTAATACACCGATATTTTTTTCTGCTGAACCGATTAAGATTGGTAATACTGAACCATTCTCCATACCTACTTCAACACCCATAGTAATCTCTTCTGGTGTAAACTCTTCACCTTCGAAGAATTTTTCCATAAGTTCGTCAGTTGCTTCAGCAACAGACTCTAACATAATGTCTCTGTATTGTTCAACACGTTCTTTACTTTGAGCTAATTCCTCATCAGTAAATTTACCATCTTTGTAAATTCTAGCTTTCATCGAGAATACTCTACCGATTCCATCAAAGTCATCAGCTTCCCCAATTGGTACACCTAACGGCATACAACCATTACCGAATGCTTCTTTAATATCTTCAATTAATTTATCAAAGTTTACGTTTTCCTTATCCATTTTGTTAACGAAAACGATTGTAGGAATAGAATACTTTCTTAAGAAATTGTAGTATTTCTCAGTTCCTACTTGGATCCCAGATTGTGCATCAACAACTAATACGGCTGCAGAAGCAACTCTTAATGCTGCAGTAACCTCAGCTGTTAAATCTAAGAAACCAGGAGTATCAATAAAATTAATTTTCACTCCTTCATATTCCACTGGAATAATAGAGTTTGAGATACTCATTTGATGTTCTTTTTCTTCTTTTAAAAAGTCTGATACGGTAGTTCCACTTGTTAACTGTCCCTTTACACCAATTACATTAGTACTCAGTAGTAATGACTCTAAGATAGACGTCTTACCACTGCTTTGGTGTCCTAAAACAGCAATGTTTTTTACTAATTCTGATTTGTAACCTTTCATTAATTTCACTCCTTTAGTATAGTTTTTTGCCATTTCATTCTATCATATTTGGAGTTATAAAGAAAGCATTTACATTGAGATTCTAAAGCGCTTCTAAAATGCTTTTTACCTCTTCAAATTGTTTCTTATAATTATCTAATTTATCTTTTTCTGCATCTACTTTTGCTTGAGGAGCTTTTGAAACAAACTTCTCATTTGAAAGCATCCCTTCAGCACGTTTGATTTCACCTTTTAAACGTCCTAATTCTTTCTCTAAACGAGCACGTTCCTCATCTAAGTCAATTAGTCCCGCTAACGGTAGGATCACTGTAGCACCTTTTAAAACGATTGTGATAACATTACTATCTTCTTTGAAGTCACCAAATACTAGATTTGAAGGATTACAGAATTTTTCAATATATGAAGTCATTTCTTTTAAGTTAGATTCAATTTCAGCGTTTTCTGATTTAATATATACTTCAATTCCTTTTGATAATCCTACGTTTTTCTCAGCTCTAATGTTTCTGATTCCTCTAATTACATCAATTAATACATTTACTTGTGCAAGTGATTTATTGTCTAAGAAATCTTCCTTAGGCCAATCTGCAATAGTGATTGATTCTTTTGAACCAGGTAGTTTTGTATAGATTTCTTCTGTAACAAATGGCATGAATGGGTGTAACATCTTAAGAATTGCATCTAAAACATGTAGTAAAACAGCTTCAGTTTGTTTCCCTTCAGATCCTAATGTTACTTTACTCATCTCTACGTACCAAGAAGCGAATGTTTCTCTTGTAAAGTGGTAAAGAATTCTTGCCACTTCTACAAACTCATACTTTTCATAGTATTTATCTACATTTTCAATTGTTTGATTTAATTCAGATAAAATCCACTTATCAACTGTACCTAAGTTTTTATAATCAATTTCGATTACCTCATCAACATTCATAAGAACGTATCTTGAGATATTCCAAATTTTATTAATATAATTCCAACTAGATTCAACTTTTTCTTCGATATATCTTAAGTCCATACCTGGGCTCGAGTTCGTTGTTAAGTAATAACGTAATGAGTCACAACCGTATTGTTCTATCACGTCCATAGGATCAACACCATTACCTAAACTCTTACTCATTTTTCTTCCGTCTTCAGCTCTGATTAGTCCATGAACCAAAACGTCTTTGAACGGCTTAACACCTGTAAAATGTAACCCTTGGAAAATCATTCTTGAAATCCAGAATAAAATGATGTCATATCCTGCGATCATTACACTATTAGGATAATATCTTTCTAAATCTTCAGTGTTATTCGGCCAACCTAAAGTTGAAAACGGCCATAAAGCACTACTGAACCAAGTATCTAATACGTCTTCATCTTGTGTCCAGTCTTCTCCTGGAGATTCGATTTGAACTTTGATTTCTCCGTCTTTATACCATGCTGGAATTCTATGACCCCACCATAATTGTCTAGAAATACACCAATCTCTAGTTTCTTCCATATATCTACGCCAAGTTCCTTCATATCTATCAGGAACAAAGTTAATCTTATCTTCTGATTGTTGGAACTCTAAAGCTTGTTCAGCTAGAGGCTCCATTTTAACGAACCATTGTTCACTTAAACGTGGTTCTACTGGTACACCAGTTCTCTCACTATGTCCAACTGAATGTGTAATAGCTTCTACTAATGGACAAAGATCCATTTCTTGTAAATCTTTTACAAGTTGTTTTCTACATTCAAAACGGTCCATTCCATTATATTTATGAGCTAACTCATTCATTGTTCCGTCTTCGTTCATACAAAGAGGCATTTCTAAGTTATGTCTTATTCCTACTTCATAATCATTAGGGTCATGAGCAGGTGTTACTTTTACGATTCCTGTACCAAACTCCATATCAACGTACTTATCTAAAATAATAGGTATTTTCGTTTCAGTTCCTGGAATGTAAACTTCTTTTCCTACAACGTTAATATATCTTTCATCATCAGGATGAACCATTAATGCAGTATCAGCAAACATCGTCTCAGGACGAGTCGTTGCGATTTGCATAAATCCTGTTCCATCAACTAGTGGATATTTAAAGTGATAGAACGCACCTTGAACATCTTTGTGTTCTACTTCAATATTAGAAAGAGCCGTATTAGCTTCAGGATCCCAGTTAATAAGTCTTAATCCTCTGTAAATAAGTCCTTCTTCATATAACTTAACGAATACTTCATTTACAGCTTGGTTTAAACCTTCATCAAGCGTAAATCTTTCCTTTGTATAATCTAAAGAAAGACCCATCTTCGCCCATTGTGTACGAATGTTATCTGCATACTCATGTTTCCAGTCCCATGCAGCATCTAGGAACTTTTCCCTACCTAAGTCATAACGACTTACACCTTCTGCTTTAAGTTTTGCATCTACTTTTGCTTGTGTCGCGATACCTGCATGATCCATTCCTGGTAACCATAAAGCATCGAACCCTTGCATTCTTTTTCTACGAACTATAATATCTTGTAAAGTTGTATCCCATGCATGACCTAAATGTAATTTACCTGTTACATTTGGCGGTGGAATAACAATAGTAAATGGTTCTTTTGATTTATCTCCAGACTCGAAATACTTCCCATCAAGCCACTTCTTGTATTTACCTTCTTCAACCTCTAAATGGTTATACTTAGTTTTCATTTCCATAATTTTACCCTCTTAATCTCTTATATTCTCTTGGAAACAGCTTTTTAATAAAGTAGTAATCTTGTATAGCTGTTAATGCCACAAAGGCAATCCCAATGTAAATTCCATAATCTGTGTAAACATCTAACACATACAGTAATGTACCGTAGAAAAATGTTAAATTCGACAATAAATTTGTAATATAGTTACTAAACTCTTTAGCATCTTTATCATTTAAAACACTTACATCGTAACCTATTAATTTGTTATTTTTTTTACTATTAGCGATATATAACGTCTTGACGACACTGTAAACCACTAATGTTCCACTCATAATTAATGCTATCATCGTTTCCTCCTATAAAAAAAACGTCCTATAAAAAGGACGAATATTTTCCGTGGTACCACCTTAATTCACGAGTAAAACTCGTGCACTCAAACTCTTAACGCGAGTAACGTAATAGACTACTAAACTCATCTATTCTGCTCATTAGCTACCTTCATCCATCTACTATATCGTTTCACACCAACCAACGACTCTCTTGTATAGAACTGATAGATTACTCCTCTACTTCATTGCATTTATAAAACTATTTTAACACAGTAGATAAAATTGTCAATTAGACTACTTTATCAGTCTGCTAATCTGATTTAGAACCTTTTCTTTACCCAGTAAAGACTCTGAAGAATAAATGATTAAATTATCCCCTCTAGTAAGTCCTAAAGTTTGTTCAACAACGTTTATATGTTTGTTTAAATGTGTTTTTCTAACTTTATCAGCTTTTGTTGCGATTACAGTTACATCTATTGAAAAATGTTTTAAGAAATTATACATCAAAGAATCATCTTCTGATGGCTTATGTCTTAGATCAACAATCATAAATGCTCTTACTAATTCTTTTCTATTCATTAAGTAAGACTCTATCATTTTTCCAAATTCTTCACGTTGTTTTTTACTTACTTTGGCATACCCATATCCAGGTACGTCAACAAAGTAAAAATCTTTATTTACTAAAAAGAAATTCAATGCTTGTGTTTTTCCTGGTTTACCAGAAGTATACGCAAGATTCTTTTTATTCAATAAACTATTTATAAAACTACTTTTTCCTACATTAGATCTACCAAGTAAAACAAACTCCGGTAAACCCGTTGTTGGAAACTGATCTTCTCTTACACCTGTTAAGATGTACTCAGCACTCATTATTTTCATATTATCACCTAGTACATTCTACCACAAAAAAAAGATAAGGAGTATATCCTTATCTTATTGCTTGTGATAATACATCATGAATATTGTCCACAGGTACAATTTCTAAAGCATCTTGTACTGTTTGTGGGATATCTTCGATGTCTTTTACATTATCTTTAGGGATAATGATTTTCTTTAAACCTGATCTATAAGCGGCAATTGACTTCTCTTTTAATCCTCCAATAGGTAATACTCTACCTCTTAGAGTGATTTCACCAGTCATACCTAAGAATCTATCCACTTTTCTATTCGTTAAAGCTGAAACAATAGCAGTCGTCATAGTAACACCCGCACTTGGACCATCTTTAGGGACTGCACCTTCTGGTACGTGAATGTGAATATCGTGTTCTTTAAATAAATCTACAGGTATATCATACTTAGCAGCATTTGATTTAACGAAACTTAAAGCAGCAGTAGCTGACTCTTTCATAACGTCTCCTAATTTACCAGTAAGTACTAATCTACCATTACCTTTATAATACGTTACTTCTACAGGTAAAGTATCTCCACCAAACTGAGTATAAGCTAAACCAGTAACAACTCCTACTTGGTCTTTATTTTCAGTTGTATGATGACTAAAGATTGGTTTACCTAAGAATTCAGTAAGGTTTTTCTTAGTAATATTAGCAGTAGTAATTTTACCTTCTAGAATCTTCTTAATTGATTTTCTACATAAAGAACCAATAATACGTTCTAACTGACGTACACCTGCTTCTCTTGTATATAGTTTTATAATCTCAGTAATCGCTGCATCACTTATTTTAAACTTAGCAGAAGTTAAACCATGTGCTTCAAGTTGTCTTTTAACAAGATGTCTTTTAGCAATCATTAATTTTTCTTCTTCAATATAAGAACTTAAGTGTACAATTTCCATTCTATCTCTTAAAGGAGCAGGTACACTATCTAAATAGTTAGCTGTTGCGATAAACATTACATTACTTAAATCATATGCTTCTTCTAAGTAATGATCACTGAAGTATTTATTTTGTTCAGGATCAAGTACTTCTAACATAGCACTTGCTGGATCTCCTCTAAAGTGTGAACTCATCTTATCGATTTCATCGATTAAAAATAATGGGTTAACTACTTTAGCTTTCTTCATAGACTGTAAGATTCTACCTGGTAATGCACCAATATAGGTTCTTCTATGTCCTCTGATTTCAGATTCGTCTTTTACTCCACCTAAGGCGATTTTAACGAATTTTTTACCCAACGCCTCAGCAATACCTTTCGCAAGTGATGTTTTACCAACACCTGGAGGTCCTACTAAACAAAGAATTGTTTGAGGATTTTTACCAGTAGATATTTTAACTGCCAAATACTCTAATATTCTTTCTTTAACTTTATCTAAACCATAATGTCCAGCGTTTAATACTTCTTCAGCATTAACAATATCATCATTATCTGATGTTTTTTCACTCCATGGTAAATCAACTAAGAAGTCTAAGTAAGTTCTAATAACACCACTCTCAGCAGACGACTGTGGAAGTGACTCATATCTACTTAACTCATCTAATGCTTTTTCTTCAATCTCAGCTGGCATTCCTTTTGCTTTGATTTTATCTCTTAATTGGTCAATTTCTGACTCTTTTTTAGCTTTATCTCCAAGTTCATTTTGGATAGCTCTCATTTTTTCACGTAAATAATACTCTTTTTGATTTTCATCAATAGATTCTTTTACATTCTTATTGATTTCATTCTCTAAATTACGTAAATACTTTTCTTTTTCAATGTCCTTAAGGGCAAATTCTAATCGTTCATTTACCAATGGATTAGTTAAATACTTCACCTTGTCAGTTTCATGAATTTTTAAGTTAAACGCAACAATGTTTGCCAATTTCTCACTCGTAACTCCGCCTTGAATAGCAGTAACCACATTCTTTCCATTAATAAATATGTCTTCAGAATTATCGATTACTTCATTAACAATCATTCTAATAAGGGCTACTTCTTCATCAACACTATCTTGAACAAATGGTACTGATTCAATAAATGCAGTAAAGAATGGTTCTTCCGTTACATAATAAAGAACTTTAGCTCTTGTTGTAGCTTTTATTTTAACCTTATAATTACCGTTTGGTAATTTTATCTTCATAATAACTTTTCCAATTACAGCGTACTCATGTAAATCAGATGGTGTAGGATTTTCTGTTAAAGGATTTTTCTGCACTAAAAGTACGATTTCATTATCGTTCTTTTCAGCTTCTAAAAGTGCATTCTTACTAATCTCTCTTCCAACTTCTAATCTTATGTCGTTATCTGGTAAAGGTACAATCCCTCGAATTGCCATTGCAGGATAAGCTTGCTCAAATACTTTTTCATTCGATTTCATATTTTCTCACCTCTTTTGATTAATTTCTTACACTATTATTATAACAAAATTATAGTGTAAAAGTTGCATAATACATTTTATATCAAAAAATACCTCTTTCAAAGAGTTATTTATTTATTTTATACACAAATGAAATAAAACAACTCAAAATTACTTATAAAACAACTGTCTTTCTAACACAAATAAAAAACCAAAGCGTTTAAAAGTGAAAAAAAAAGCACTTTTTAAAAGTGCTTAATTAATTATGCTTTTACTGATTTTTCAACTAAGAAATCAACAGCTAATTGAGTTTTTAACTGATCTTTTAACATATCTTTAGGGAATACTTGTTTTAATTGCTCAAGTTCCATTCCATATTGACCTGCTAATAATTTGAATGTTTCTTCGTATTTTTCTTCAGTAGGCTCTAAACCTTCTTTGTTAGCAATAGCTTCTAATACTAATTGATATCTAACACTTGTTTCAGCTCTACCTTGTAACTGAACTTTGTATTGATCTAATGTAGTTCCTTGGAACTGTAAGAACATATCAATTTCTAAACCATATTGCTTAGCTTGGTTTTCAGTATCTTGTACCATTCTATCAACTTCAGCTTGTACCATTTCTTGTGGCACTTCAACTTCAGAATTATCTGCTGCTTTTTGAACTACAGTATCAATGATTCCGTTTTTCTTAGCAGTTTCTTTTCTAGCTTTGATAGTTTCTTTTAATTCAGCTTCTAAAGCTTCAACAGTTTCAGCATCACCTGGTAACTCTTTAGCTAATTCATCTGTTAACTCAGGTACTTGGTTCATTTTGATTTCATGAAGAGTAACTTTAAAGTTAACTGGAGCTCCAGCTAAGTCTTCTGCATGGTATTCTTTAGGGAAAGTAACTTCAACGTTTCTTTCTTCTCCAACTTTCATACCTACTAATTGATCTTCAAATCCAGGAATAAACTGTCCACTACCAATTTGTAATTGATGGTTTTCACCTTTTCCACCTTCAAAAGCAACACCGTCTTTGAAACCTTCGAAGTCAATGATTGAAATATCACCATCTTCTAAAGTATCAGATTCTTTGTTAACCATTTCAGTTTTTGAAGCTAATAATTTTTCAATTTCTTCTTCAACATCTTTTTTAAGTACTCTAGTACCTAAATGTTTAACTTTAATACCTTCATAATCACCTAAAGTTACTTCAGGCTTTACAGATACAGTAGCTGTATAAGTGAAATCTTTACCTTGTCCAATTGTTTCAAAATCAAAATCAATTGCAGGTTGTGCAACAACTTCAACTTTATTTTCAGAAACAGCTTGAGGATAAGATTCATTAATACAGTGATTAATTGCACCATCGTATAGTCTAGCTACACCAAATTTTTTCTCGAATTGAGCTCTCGGTAATTTACCTTTTCTAAAACCTGGAGCTTCAACTTCTTTAACTTCTTCTTCAAATGCTAAGTCTAACCCTGTGTCAAATACTTTAGCATCAACAGTAATTGTAAATTTAACTTTACTTTTTTCTAATTTTTCAACTTTTACGTTCAAATTAATTCACCCCTTTTAACAACTAATAATATAACATTATCCCTATTTAAAAGCAAACATAATAATTAAATGTTTGCTTTTTTTTATTAATTAAGAATAATTATCTTTCTACTGGGTATCCAGCAGCTTCAATTGCTTCTACAGCAACTTCAAATTGAGCGTTATTTAACTCAACTTCTTTTGTTTCTAAAAGAACAGTTCCTTCAACATTAGCACCTAATAATGCTTTTTCAATACTCATTTTGCAATGACCACAGCTCATGCTAGGAACACTTACTTTAACTTTATCCACTTTTAGTACCTCCTCATAATTTTTAAATTTATATCTTTTTAATCTTAACGCGTTTAGTACTACAGTTACACTACTGAATGCCATCGCAAGTCCAGCGATCATTGGATCCAGTCTACCGCTTGCTGCAAGTGGAATTGCAAGAATGTTATATCCAAATGCCCAACCGAAGTTTTGATAGATATTTCTAAGTGTTGCGATCGAAATATCAATTGCTTTATTTACTAAGTTCAAATCATGTGTCATCAATGTAACGTCGCTTGAGTCAATAGCAATATCACTACCTGAACTCATTGCGATACCAACGTCTGCAGCTTTAAGAGCTGGAGCATCATTCACTCCGTCCCCTACAAAGGCAACAAACTTACCTGATTCTTTGATTTCTTGAACGATTCTTGCTTTTTCATCTGGTAAAACACCAGCATATACATTATTAATACCTGCTTTTTTAGCGATAACATCAGCAACAAACTCATTGTCACCAGTAATCATGAATGTTTCAATTCCTCTAGCATGTAAATTTTTGATCGTTGCGATTGAATTATCTTTTAAGACATCAGCAATACCAATTAAGGCAACTACTGTTTCATCAACAGCCACGTATACAACTGTTTTACCTTCTTTATTTAATTGAGATAACTCAGTTTCGAAGCCTGCTTCTAAATTAAGTTTCTCTAAAATTCTTTTACTACCTATTGCGATTCGTTTACCATCAACTGTACCGATTAACCCCATACCACTTACATTCTCAAAATCAGATACTGTAAGTTTCTTAGAGTCACTTGAGTAATCTGTGATTGCCTTTGATAATGGATGAACACTTTCAGATTCTAATGAATACACGTAATCAATTACAGATTCATCTCCGAAGTAATTTGTTACTTCAGGTTTACCAATTGTTAAAGTTCCTGTTTTATCAAAACAAACTGCATTCACTTTATTTGCTACCTCAAAGAATTCTCCTCCTTTATAAAGGATTCCTTCTTTAGCAGCTTTACCACTACCTACTAATATTGATGTTGGAGTAGCTAAACCTAATGCACAAGGACAACTAATAACCATTACAGCTACAGCTGCATCAAATGCAGGTACAAATCCTCCACCAATTCCGAAATACCAAACTAAGAATGTAGTAATTGATATCGTAAGAACGATTGGTACAAATATTGTAGAGATTTTATCAGCTGTTCTTTGAATAGGTGGTTTCATTGCACTCACCTCTTCAACAGTTTCAATAATCTTAGCTAAAACAGTGTCACTACCTACTCTAGTAGCCTTAATAACAATTCGTTCAGCCTGATTCATTGTAGCACCAATAACCTCAGCACCCTTTTCCTTAAATGAAGGAATAGGTTCACCGTTAATCATAGATTCATCAATATACGTTTGACCTTCAACGATTTCACCATCTACTGGAATCTTCTCAAAGGCTAGTATTGCGATTAAATCTCCTATTTGAACATTTTCAACCGGAATAGTTGATTCTACTCCATCTTTTATTACTCGAGCTTCTTTAGCACCTAAGTTAATTAAATCAACTAAGGCATCACTAGTTCTACTCTTAGCAACGTGTTCGAAATAATGTCCTATTAATATAACAGTAATAATCGTTGCACTTGTTTCGAAGTACAACTCAAGCATTCCATGGTTCATCATATCAAGCCACAATTGACCTGTTCTCGCCCATGTGAATAATGAATAGATATATGCACTCATTGTTCCCATAACAACCAATGCATCCATTCCAAATACACCTTTTTTAGCAGATTTATACATAGAGTAGAAGAATGTTCTACCTACAAAGAACTGCACAGGTGTAGCCAAAATAAATTGCACGAGCGGTTGCATCAAGAACATTGTTAATTTTGGAGTCATCCAAGTTGCACCTAAATGATGCCACATTGTCCATAACAAAGGCGCCGTTAAAATGATCGATATAATAATATCTCTCAAGAACGTATTATCTTTGTTATTAGCGTCAACCTCTAGAACTGGAGTATATCCAGCTTGTTTGACGATGTCAGCAACCTCATTCAACGAAATTTCTTTCTCGTCGAACCTAAAGATTACTTTACCTGCTCCAACATTAACTCTCGCGTCAACATTGTCGTACAATTTAAAAGTATTTTCTATTGTTTTTGCGCAATTAGCGCACGTCATGCCATCTACTCTCATAGAATATCGCATGTGTTCACCTCATTCTAGAATCCTTCAAACATCCTTAATATCTCATGATAATAAGTATAGTTTGCGGAATCATTGTAATATATTGAATTGGGGTTTTGATATGTGAAGTTACTATATGAAACATCTCCGTTTTCAAATAAAACAACTAAAGGTGTACCTTTGTAATCATAAGTACCATCTTCTGTCCAATCTTGTGCAGTTTTAGACGTGTACTCTAGATATACGTAATATACTGTTTCTACTTTGTAAATACTTGCTAATCTATCTAGTTCAGGAACCAACTGAACACACGCAGGTCATATAGGCGACCCGAAGTATACGATCATTTTCTCGTCTGACGCAACAAGTTCATCTAACTCATCGAAATCTATTAAATCAAACACATGATCTGCTGATTCTAAAGAACTATAACTATCAGCGATTTTTTCAGCTTCTGTTTTCTTGTCACATGCACCTAATGCAAAGACTAAAACAAACGCCATAATCAATGTAATTATCTTCTTCATGTTATTACTCCTTTGGACATACGTAATCATTATCTTCATCATTTACTTCAGATAATTTACGTAAATCGTCTCTAAACACTTCACCGTCCCTATAACTCATAAAGATGTTTCTCAAATCTACGTTTGAAGAAATCTCTTCTGTTAAGCTATAGAACACTCTTTGTGCAATCTTTTCTGTTTTAACAATATTGTTGTCTCTAAGTTTAGCCAAATGTTTTGATACGTTTACTTGCGTTAATCCAAGTACATCCTGTAATTCACAAACACATACCTTTGACTCCAATAAAACATTGATGATTCTAATCCTGTTTTTCTCACCTAAACTTTTGAATATCTGTACTAACCTCACATAAACACCTCTATTCGTCTTATATTACCATATGGGTATATAGAGTACAAGCAATATACAATCAACTATTATTTATTCATTTACTTGTGAATTAATGTCTAATTGCATGTGCTAAAACTTCAGATAATGTTGGATGTGCAAATATAACATCTCTGAAATTAGATAATGATTTTCCACTACCTATTAATAACGCTATTTCATGGATAATAGTACTAGCACTATATCCTAAAATACTAGCTCCTACTATGAAGTCGTCAACTACAATTAATTGAACGAAACCATCTTCACCCATAGCATTCGCTTTACCATTAGCTGAATACATTGATTTAATTACATCAACATTTTCATACTTTGCTTTTGCCTGAGCTTTAGTTAAACCAATTGATGCGATCTCTGGGAATGTAAATACACATCCAGGTACCATATCAAAATCAGTTTTATTCTCTTTACCTAAGATTTGATCCAATACTTTGTATGATTGATAAGTAGCAGTATGTGCTAACATCATTCCACCAATACAATCACCAACAGCAAATATATTATCTACATTAGTCTTAAAGTTATCATCAACTGTAATACCAGCTCTATCAAACTCAACACCAATACCTACTAAGCCTAAATTGTCATAATAAGGTGCTCTACCAGTAGACATTAATACTAAATCAGCTTCAACACTAACTTCTTTTCCTTTTAAGTCATAAATAACTTCATTTCCTTTAATTTCCTTACAAGCAGCATTAGTTACAATATTAATACCTTGTTTCTTTAATGCAGGTTTGATTCTTTTTGAAATATCTTCATCAAACATACCTAGTAAATGCTTTTGGAACTCAACTATAGTTACTTCAGAACCAAAGTAGTTATAAATAGAAGCTAACTCAACTCCAACTACTCCTCCTCCGATAACAGTTAATTTTTTAGGAACTTCTTCTAACTCTAACATTTCTTTAGAAGTAACAACTATATCACTATCCACACCAGGAATGTTTAACATTCTAGGTACTGACCCAGTAGCAACTAAGAAATAGTCACCCTCAATGATTTCACCATTCACTTCAACAGAAGTTTTAGAGACAAACTTTGCCTCTCCTTGTACAATACGTACATTTCCCTTATTTAATAAAAACTCAATTCCTTTTTTCAAACCAGCAACGACTTCATCTTTATTAGCCATAACTTGTTTCAAGTCAAGTTCAAAGTTACCCTTTACTCCAAACTTTTCTCCCGTTTTAATGTTCTTTATAACCTCTGCAGATTTATAAAGAGTTTTAGTAGGAATACAACCATAATTCAAACATGTACCACCCAGTTCATGTTTATCAATTAAAATAATCTCTAAATCTTCTTTACTTGCCTCAATAGCTACTTCGTAACCACCAGGACCTGCACCAATAATAACAAGTCTTTTCATGTTCATCCTCCCCATTTTCGAAAAAAAATCTTCCAAAGTCATTCTAACAAATAACATATTAAATTGATAGTATTCTTAAAAAAAATTGCGTATAATAGAATAGTATTCTACACAAATATTTTTTTTACAAATATTTCATTTTATTCTTTACAAATTAACAATTATTAGATAGAATATATAAGCGTTAAAGAAATGCCTCAGTAGCTCAGCTGGATAGAGCACCGCCCTTCTAAGGCGGGTGTCGGGAGTTCGAATCTCTCCTGGGGTGCCATTTAAAACCAAAAGGTAGATAATTCTACCTTTTTTTTGTATTTTAATTGCAGATGAATAGTCATTGTGTTCTTGCTAAAGTTTATCTGCGGTTTTGCTGTAGAAATAGCTGTGTTGTTGAGTCTGAAGATGAAATCATCACACAACACAAGGAGAGTTGTCATAGATAAAAAAAGAACCTAAGCTACAGTTTTGGTAGGAGTATTTGCTCCAAAAGGCACGGAAATAGATTAGTTTCTTAATTCCGAAATAGTACGGGAAAGGTCAGTAACACCCTTCCAGTAGTACTGTTTATTAATTTTAGTGTAGTGTTTAATCATTCAATGGAATGTAAAAACTAGTTTAGGGTGATAAACGATTTATCGTTACTCTATAGTTAGTCGTGCACCAATTAGGTGATTGATAACTAGGATTGGCGCATAGCACGAAAGTGCGCGCGTTACTGTATCGGGTCAGTAATACCCGTCCTAGAGTCACAAAGTTAAAAAATATAGCGCTAGATACCATTAAAGTAGATACAGTATTATTTGATACTAATTTCTAGGTATTTTAGTAGAAATGTCGATATGGGCTAGACTAATAGCCCCCCTAGATAGACATTTAATAAATTCATAGTGTTGCTTGGAAAATGATTGTAGAGTAATCCTAGTAATTGAAAAGGGAGATTAATTTCTCCCTTTTTATATATCTACTAATAAATTGTTACAAAACAGTAATCTACACTAATATTATTTTTTAGGTGCTTACTTAAATCACTTTTATTTAGGTCTCCAAAATACTTGAATTTTAAACATCTATGATTGTAAACCTCTTCTTCTCCGTTTTTAAAGTTAGAAAGGTATACTTGTGTTTCTCCTCTAAAATCTAAATCTTTCTCCCTATGAATAAAATTCTTTATTTCATCTATTTCATTTTCCTCATAAGTCTGTAAAGTTATTACAATCCCATAATTCTGACCAGTGTTATTGATCTTTTCTTTGACTTTTGTTTCAATAATACCACTCATATAGAATATAAATCTCTTTATCTTCATTCCCCTTAGTTTCTCATCCGTAGTTGAAATTTCTATAAAAAAATCATCCTCAAACAAATCAACTAGAGGTCTTAGAGAATCAGCTGATATATCTAAATCTGTTATATCAGTGTTCTTTAATTTATTTGTCCATTTAAAATTTAGTACATTTTCAAAGTATTCTGTGGTTTTCTCTAGAACATAATTATAGTAATCCATTTTATGCCTCCTACTTTTTTTTCTTGAAACTATGATTGTTCTCAGGTATTCCATCTGGTTTAGTACGTTTATGTGCTTTTACCACAGTTCCGGTTTTCTTAGTATGGGTTTTCACATTAACAACTCTTGGATTTTTTTTGGTCATTAGTTTACTCCTTTCTATTTTAAAAAATACTATGCTATGGTTCTATCTGCTTCTGTATATTCGTTGTTGTTTACTAACGCATATATGTATCCTTTAGTTTTGGGCGCAGTCCCACCAAGTTGTTTCCACTTTTTGAATGTAATAATCTTGTAGTGTTTTCCCTTTGCAGTAAACTCTGGACAGTCATCTGCTTTTTCCTCATTAGTCTTTATATTTACTGGTAACAAATTATAATCCTCATTACATTTATTAACTTTGAAAGGTATTGCGTGGTCTAAGTTCCATCCTTGGTTGGAGTTATTATCGTTGTATGCTGATTTTAGAATTTTTCGTCCTGTAAAGTCTTTAGTACTTTCAACATTCCCAAAATGTTTAATCCATAATTCCATAGCTCTACTTTTTTTCATATATATCCTCCTTTATTTACTACTTTTAGTGTAGCATTCTTTGTTGGCTCGAAAAGTTACAGTTTAGTAACTATTGCGAATCAAAAAAATTATGTAGGCATCGTATTAATTGAAAAGGGAGATTAATTTCTCCCTTTTTTTATATTTCTAGATTGTAAAATCCTGTATCTGTTCTCATTATATTTGAGCCCCTCCTAAAATCACTATCAACTTCCAAGTAAATGTTGGGGTTTAATGTTCTTTGTAATAAGTTTATAATCTCTGCATTTGAATCCAAAATGTAATGTCTTAAATAATGTCCTTCACTATCTTTATAGAAAAAATTATTATGCGTGTATGTCATAAGTATATGAATCATATATAGCATTGTACTTTCCTTTGAGTAAATAAACGTAACTCCACAGGATTTATAACCAGTCTTTGGATTTAGTAATGGGCTTCTTCTAGGGTCTTTGCAGTTTACTAAAATACCTAATCCAACTACTATAATGTAATCAACTTGATTTACTAACTCGGTAGGATTTGTTATATAGTATTCCTTAACTAGTTGGTAAAGTTTCAATATGTCTTTTTTTGATGTATTAGTATCATGTATATATAGAAATGTCATACATCTTGAACTATCTTGTTTAATGTATTTTTCATAGTCTATTGTTTTGCCATTATTCTTTATACATTTTTTGACCGAAGTTAATTGCTTTAATCCCATAAATACCTCATGTTTATTTATTGAGGATTTTATTTCAAAAGCGACATTTACACCTTCAACTAATATAAATGGATACTTAGAGCTATCTGTAGAAAAACTAGGGTGAGTTTGATTAAGTAAGATACAATCTATTGAATGTGACTTGCTCCCGTAGGAATCGATTATCTGTCCTTTTGTTGCTACGTACTGGAGAGGGAATAACTTGTGAATAAAATCTTGAAATGCATTTTCTCTTCTGTCCGAGATTTCCTGTGGGGTTCCTTTACCAAGTACACTGGCTTGAGAAAAATCGGTAACTAAATTGTCAGTTAATAATCGAAAGTAATCTGAAACATCGTTTTTCATAAAAAATTTCTCCTTTTCTTGAAACTTGATAAGCTCTAAGATGTATTAATCTTCTGTTTATAGAATAGCATAATTAAAAGTCTTTAATAGTTACAGTTTGGTAACTATTGAAAGCAAAAAGTAAGTTGAATAGTTCAAAAAAATACTTAGTAAGCGATTGCGAGGAATCTTAGTAATTAAAAAGGGAGATTAATTTTCTCCCTTTTTTATAATCTTTTTGTTTCAAAGACTTTTAATCTTGTTTCTTCTGTTGTGAAAGTTATGTTTTCATTTAAGTCAATTATTGTTGAAATTTCGATATCTGTTAGATTCTCACCATCAAACATACATTGTGCACTTAATGAAATATAGTCATGCACTGGCCACGGATCCTCAAAAGGTGCATGGTATTCCGCCAAATAATGTACAACTATCTGAAAATCTATTAACTCTGATTCCTCAAGTTGAATGATATTTATTATCTCAGGTACATAGCAATCGTATACCTCGACATTGTTCAGTCTTAATTTTTCCTGAATCACTTGTATTATTTCCGGTTTGTTTATTGAAACGAACTTTTGAAGATGTTGAATTTCTACTTTATGATTCTCAATATAAATACTTATATTCTCAACCTCAGTTTTAGCTGTTATATACTTATCACTTTTTAAGAATTCGGAAATGCCACTAAAAGTTGTAAATCCATCTTTTTCAAAACATGATACTAGCAATTTATCATTGGATAAAAATACAAGATCACTTAAATCATTTTCATTTACATAATTTAAATATGATTGATGGATTAAGTAATCCATTACTCCCGGTGCACCACTTTTATTGATAAATGGTTTTGTTCTATATACTGAATCAATTAATATCTTGTTTGTGTCCTTAGGAGTTACTCTAATCACATCTATCTTAAAATGTCTTATATGTGTTCTAAGACTACTTTCAAAATGATACTTAGCATCAAATTCAGAAGGTTCATCCATAAAAGTGTTTTCCATTGGGGAAAGATACTCTTGTCTATAGAGATGTTTAATACTATTTTGAACCACAGTTTCAGACTCTAAAATATCGTCTATGTAGTGTTTTTTTAGTTCCTCGATTACTACATTTGAAATATATATGTTAGCAATGGATTTTAAACTCAGCATAGAGAGCGCTCTAAATAATCCACTTCTATGAGGTAATGTTCCTTTATGAAATATGTTTGAGTCCAAAAATATATTTAGTTTATTCATTTGTCTTCTCCTAATAGTTTATTGAACAAAGTTGTTAGAAAAAGCCTCCATAAGAGCATGGTTATTTATGAAGGCTTATCGCTGTTAGTCTCTCTGGAATCCATGATGCGCTTTAAATGAACGCGAACACTCTAAAAAAGTGATTGTCTCTACAATTGTAGGACTTACCCTCCATGCAGGTCAATCTATGGCTAATAGTCTTTCAGGCTCAGCGTTACCAGTTCTAGACTATACATACTGGTTCATCAGTATGCGGAGACAGACAGGGATAAAATATCGCTTCGAAGAATAACTTGAACATTTTATCACCTCCCTCATTATTATTTTATCAAAGTATTCACAACTTTCTCTAAAAAAATACACATTTCTTCTTAAAGTGAAGAAATAGTTCCCACTCATTTGTTAGAGTGACTAAAACTGTCCTAGTGAATAAGTATAATACTTATATCTTAGTTCAAACAAAAAAATGTATTACATATTTCATCCAGGTATCAAAGCCCGGATAACCCTTATTGTAATACAAATTATATAAATAATTGTATTACATCTTAAAAGTTGAACCATTTATCATGGAGAATCCAGGATAAGAAAAATGTAATACAGAAAGGACTTGTCTATGCGTGGTAACTTACTAAATGCTTGTTTATACATTCATCATCATATGTTTGTTGAAAACAAAACTTTCACAAGAGCTGAACTTGCACAAATACTAGAAGTGTCACCTAGGCAAGTTACTAGGTACATTAGTGAGATAAATTCTTTTTTATCAAACAACTATATGTATGAACATATTATGTATTGTAGGAGATTAAGTATTTACCATATCGAAAGAAATTAACAGAGTGAGATTTTATATCAATTATGAGAGAATACTTTATGACACTTAAAAAGAAGACCTAGCGGCCTTCTTTAGTTAAAAACGAAATCACTTAAATTATCATTACCAGAATGGTTTTTGGTTACATTACTAGTGAAGCTAACCTGATTTTCCTTTATTTCCTTTTTACTTAATTTGCCTAGAAACTTAATTTCCATTAAATCAAAGAATCCCTTATTTGAAATCACTAATAATTGTGCCTGATATTTTAGAACTTCTTCAAATACTGCTCTTAAATCCTTATTCTTAATTGTTGTAATGTAATTTAGACTTGCATTAAAAGACTCTTTACCTGAAGAAAACTGTCTCATCAGGAAAATCTTTGGAGTCAGCAAATCTCTTATTTTCATCCACATTGGAATAAATATAGGTTCAACTACAAGACTGCTTTCATCAAATACTTTCTTTATTGTAATATAGTTCTTTCTAGTAACTTTTTTCTCAGAATTAAGTCTTTTTTTATCCAACTTCTCATACTTGTAGATAGCTTTTCCAATACTTATATTTAGTTCAGTTAGTTCATTCACTAAGATTTTTCTTCTTATTATTTTCTTAATTTTACTCTTTTGAATCCTATTTACTAACAAGAATACAATATTAACTATAACAAACAAGTAAATAATAATTTCTGTTATATTATTCATTATACCCCTCCTTTAATTAACTCCTTAAGATCTTCAATACCAACATTATTTGACTCGTAACACTTTTTCATGTTCTTTAGTTGTCTTCCATTAGAAAAGAACTGAAATCCATTCAGTACTATATTCCAAAGTAACATTGCACCCAACCATACATTTTTATCAGCTATCAATTGAAGTATTTTTGATGTTTCTTCTATAGCAGTATTTGTATCCATATTACACCTCCATATTATCATATACGCAATAATAGGCAAAAATTATGCTTAAGACTCATCAATAAAATTCTCCTAAAATCGATAACAATTTAAATTCAGTTTATTTTCTTTATAATTATATCATAAATTTTTTTGTTGAAAAGTTACAGTTTTTTCACTTTTGCACACATTTAGGGTATTCATATACTATTTTTTTATTGAGTGACATCTATATGTCCATGTCATTTGATATAATTGCCTTGAAATGTTTAAAATCAGTTTCCAAATCAAGTTGGTTTGCGAGTTCGAATCTCTCCTGGGGTGCCATTTAAAACCAAAAGGTAGATAATTCTACCTTTTTTTTATGCTAATATATAAACATCAAGGGGGCTACTATGAACGATAAACAATATAACTCATTAATGAAAATCTCAACTATGCTAAATGATAATGGAATCAACTGGGGACTTGGTGGATCTGCAATGCTTTACTTAAAAGGAATCCAAACAAGTATCTCAGACTTAGATATCATAGTTGACATAAACTCTTTCCACATGCTTAAAAGAATGTTAAGAAGGATTAATCACACAATATCATCACAGGATGAAACATCTGATTCAAATTATGCTTCAAAACATTTCATTCAAATGAACTTAGATGGCGTAGATATAGATATTATTGTTGGTTTTGAGATTACGACGGACAGTGAACACTACATTTACCCTTCGGGTGATGACTTAAGTAAGGAATCACTTTATCTTGATAATGCCGAAGTAAGACTTTGTGATATTCATGACTGGTTAGATGCATACACTATAATGGGCAGAACAGAGAAATTGAATCTCATTAAACAATATTTAAAATAAGAAAGGGTGTGTTCCACCTTTTTTTCATTTATTTCAAAGGAAAACCATTATTCTTTTATTGATAAACTCGTAATCTCTTTGAAGTCAAAGTAATTTTTGTTTTTTACTTTTAAACTAGCTTAAAAGTAACATTTTTTTCACTTTTTTAAGAATCTCATAAAGACATTCAATTCTAGTGAGTCTATTATTGAGGAATTAATAGTATGAAACACAATTCAATCTAAGAAAAATTAAGTTTAGAGGATTATATTCGATTTACCACTTCATCAATCTATTTATAATTGTTATAATTGATTGAGGTGAACTTATGAAATATTACAAGAAGCTATTTAACCAAGGTGGATTATTCTTATTTAAAAATCCAATTTTAATTATCCCATTAGTATTTAGTCTATCCGCAACATACTTTTTAGTCTCAAAATCTATAACATTTGGTCTAACAAGTACAATGTTAATTTCAAGAACGGATTTTTACTTAATAGTGTTGGCACTGGTATTTTCATACTTTGCTATTAAGACATTTTTAATGTTAATCTTTATACACTACATTTACTTAAAGGAGACAGGAAAGCAACACGGTCCTCTCCAAATAACTAAATCAATTCTAACAAATCATTTATTCTCTACTATAGTATTTATTTTAATGATTTCAGTATTTACTGTCTTAGAAATGATTGCTAGATCTGGTAAAAACAGTGAAAGAAGTAATTCAAGGAGCAGGTCGTTGTTTAGGAATAATGAACCCGTAATAAAATCACTAGCTAGGTCAGCTGCAAGAGTAGGAGCAAGATGGAGTTATTTCATCGCTATTTCATACTCAGTCCTTGACCAAAAAAGTGTTCTTACAACCTTCAAGGATATTAAAAATATTTTTACCAGTAATTTAAAGATAATCATTAATCAAACATTTAAGTCGTACTTTAACATAAGAATACTAACAGTACCAAGTGTGATAATTCTTTATATGGGGTTAGAAAATTATGAAAATAGTGATCCAACGTTGTATGGACCTTTACTTGGATCAATTCTGGTAATAATGATGTTCGCAGATGTGTTTGATCAAGTGTTCGCTATGCAATTAGCAATGTGGCATGAGAATTGGAAGCATCAAGTGAAAGAAGCCCATGAACGTGGAGACGAAACACCAAAATTCGAATCTATTGTTCCACCTTCACTTGTTGATAATGTAAATGATTTATCTTTCAAAAACAAATAAAAACCACTTTTAGAAAGTGGTTTTTTATTTATGTGATTTTTTATACTTAATCTCTGCCTTTATTTCAAAAATGATTCTCTTAATTAAATAATATATCCCTCGTACACCTAGGAATAATTCATATAAGAACATCAGTATTAAAGGTAATGGAGATAATATGATTCCCAAAGGCATCAGCATCTTAATTCTTCTTCTAACTGGTCTTTGTGTAATTGATGCATTTTTAAGTGGTATGAATAACATCGCAAAACAAATTGCGATTGAGAATGCTGTTACTAACCATAATCCAACATTTAAGTCAGTTAAGTAAAAATCCTCAATAGGTTCAACTCCCCTAAAGAACACTCTGTATATCCAGTGATGAATACCATTATAATGATCAGTTATCGCAACTAATCCATTTACAATCTTCATATAGAACTCAAACATGCTTACCCCTCCGATTTCCTCTACAACTACTATACCATATAACTAAAGGTTTCTATTATGATAATTCGCCTTCATAAGGCTTTATTTATAGCCCTTGTATCTCATTATATCTTTAGCTTTAACATTACGTCATTATCTTTTAAAGACTCTTAGAAGCTAATATTAGACCTTTGTCTTCTATATCTGTCATAGATGAGTATTAATTCTTTTAGAATAAGTAGACTTAATTGAACAGAAAAAGGGCAAATGCCCTTTTATACGCCCTGCATTGAATGACTACTTCTTAGTTCAGATATTTCTTCACCATTCGTGATTTTTATATTGAAATCAGCGTGTACCAGGATTTCTTGTCTATCGGTATCTAAACTATGTTCAGTGACCTTTGTTGGTGGAATTACTAAATAATCACCAACAATATAGTACTCCTCTATTTTGATTCCATTAAATTCAATCTCTACTATCAAGTTTTGTCTATCTTCTTCACTTATTAGTGAAATATCAGCAAGAACACTCATATACGAATTAAGTAGTTCTCCTTCTTCCAAATTGTTTATGTATCCTACCATATAGATATCACTATCTATGTCATTTGATGTATTACCACTTCCTCTGGGCTGGTCATCAATAACCACTAAGGGATTATTTGAATAAACCTCATCATAGCCAAGGCTTAACACTTGATTGATACTGTTTACTTCACCAACACCGTGCAACGCAAACCCATATTTATAAGTTTCCCCAATATCATCAGGAGTTCCATCAAAGTAGAACTGAAACTCATATCTTTCTAATTCATTTTTACTAGCACTCCATCCACTACCTGATGATGCTTCAAAATACATTTTATATAATGAACGCTCATACTCATCAGTAATATTAAGGTAATCATCATTTGGTTCTAAAGAGTCATGATAATCATCACCTTCGTAGTACTTTCTAACTGTCTTAGGAGGATATTCCTCTAAAAGCTCGTACAACCTATATATATCATTCTCAAAGTCTTGGAATTCAAAATGAAATTTCTTATACCCTGATCTATTCTCCTCTTGATATACTTCAAAATAAGAAGTTACTCTATCATCAATTACTACTTTTGAATAAATCTTATCCATATAGTCGAACGCTTCGAACTCAACTAGATCGTTTCTTCTAATATACTTATTAAAATTAGCATAGTATTCATAACCATCACCATAAGTTAAAATATCAGGATTAATTACTAATACATTAAATCCATAACTAAACCCATCACCGTAACTGTTTACTAAATATTCACCAGCACTAACCTCTACTACACTAAAAACATCATTTTCAAAACATAGTACGTCACCTTCACATACATCTTTATTAACCAAAGGGACCATAATCATTAATAATACAACTGATAAACTAACAGAATACTTAAAGTTAAAACTATTTTTAAGTGTAACATTCACTTCTCCAAATTCATTTTGTTTATCTATAATAAGACTATTTATTTTATTCTTTTTATACGTACACATCCAAAGTACTAAAGATAATACTAGTACACCCAATATCATATAAATTCCAATCATTTTACAACACCACCTTTAAGGTAATCTTTAAACGCTTTTAAATACGTTCTATTAACATACTCCACATCTCCGTTAATAAGCTTAAGACGAATTCTAGAGTTAAAAATAGGAGACGCATCTTTTATTTTAGTAATATTAACTACACAAGACTTACTAATACGAATAAATCGTTCTAACTCATCTATCTCATATAGTTTATTGTTAATGCTAAACTCACCCTCATTCGTATAAATAACCACTGAGTCATCATTTCCCTTACATGAAATCACTGATGATAATAATACTTCCTGCTTGCCCCTGTGATTTCTAGCTTCTATAACCGTCATAACAATCATCCTCTCGAGTACTCTATTTAATTATATTTATAATTGGAATCGTTTCAATAAAAAAACGGTAAGTTACATAAAATTAAAAACACCGAATTTAATCGGTGTTTAAATTTTTATTTTACTTCCTCAACAACTTCTTCTGTTACTTCTTCAACTATTTCTTCTACAACTTCTTCAACCTGAACTGGTTCTTCAGTTGCTAATTCAGTTTCAACAACTTTATTTTGAAGTTCTTGAATAGTCTCAGGGTTTACGTTAAGCATACTAGGTAAGTTTAACCCAGCAGACTTATAAACATCATTTAACGGAGGCAAAGATTTAAGTAATCCTGATAAGAACCCAGCAGTAGATGATTCACCGTTGTTTCCACCATCCCATACAGTTACTTTATCAAACTTAATCCCTTTAATCGCTTCAACTTGTGTAGCTACTAATGTTTCTAACTTATCAGCAATCATTAATTGAACTGCTTGATCTGAATCTCCATTAGTTGCTTTAACGATTTGAGCAAAACCTTCAGCTTGTTTCGATAGAATTGCATAAATACCATCCGCTTCAGCTTCCATTTTAGCTAAGATTGCATCAGCTTCACCTTTTGCATGTCTTCTTAGTTTTTCAGCTTCAGCTTCTGCTGCGATTGTAATTTTTTGTTTTTCAATTTCAGCGTTTACGATAATATCAGCTTCTTTAGTCGCTTTTTCTCTTGCTGCACGTCCTAATTCGGCTTCTTTCTCTGCGATATAAGCTTCTTCTAAGGCTTTTGCTTCTTGTACTTTTTCTGAAGCTGTAGCTAAACGTAGAGCTTCGGCTTCTCTTTGACGACGAGCTGCATGTGATTGAGAAACTAATACTTTTGATTTATTTTCTCCCTCTAACGCTGTAGCATTTGCTTCAGCAACACTAACTCTTTCATCTCTATGAGCGTTCGCTTCACCAATAGAACCATCTCTATTTTTTTCAGCTACTGACTTTTTCGCATCATTTATTGCTTTTGCTGCTGCTTCTTTACCTAATGCTTCAATATAACCTGATTCATCTTTAATATCTGTAACATTTACATTAATTAGTTTTAAACCAATCTTAGAAAGTTCTGCTTCTACATTTTTAGATACATTATCTAAAAACTTATCTCTGTCTGCATTGATTTCTTCAATGTCCATTGTAGCGATAACAAGACGTAATTGTCCGAATAAGATATCTTTCGCCAACTCCTTAACATCTGTGTGACTAAGACCTAAAAGTCTTTCTGCAGCATTCTGCATCGTCGTACCGTTGATTGAGATACCAACTGTAAATCTTGAAGGTACATCTACACGGATATTTTGTTTAGATAATGCATTTGTCAGATTAACTTCAATTGACATTGGAGTTAAATCCATATACTGATAACTCTGAATGATTGGCCAAATGAAACTAGCTCCACCGTGAATACATCTTGCACTTCTTGTGTCTCCACTCGCACTTCTACCAACCTTACCATAAATTACTAAAATCTTGTCTGCAGGACATTTTCTGTATCTCGACATAATACCTACAAATGTAAGTATTACGATTACAGCTAATGCCATTACGATAGTATAACCACCCATTATTCATCCTCCTGTTGTTTTTTGACAATTAGTTTATTGTCTTCTATTCCTACGACGACTACTTTGTCACCGTAATTTAGTGATTGTTCACTAATTGCTTCCATTTCTCTTAATCCGTTTGATAGATCAATATGTACTTTTCCAATACTTGATCTTTCTTCTTTAATACGCAAATAAACAGTTCCAGTTCTACCAACAGCATCTTCAATACTATAATTTCCTTTTTGTGTCAGTTTTCTAGCGAAATGATATATTAATCCAATCAATACAAACGCTAATAATCCTATTAGAACCGCCCATATTAAACTCTCAGTAACATATCCTCCCCAACCAAAGAACATGAAGAAAGCTACCGTTCCCTTGAACGTTAAAAGTTTAAAGGGTGTGAATGTACTTTCGAACACTTCTACATCTACGTCTACATCTAAACCAAAATCATCTAATAATCCTACGAATACTAGTATGTTTATGATTACAAAGATAGTAGATCCAAATAATCCAAAATATGCATACACCTTTTGCATTCCTTCAGCGACTTCAATAAACTCAAACATAGTACACCTTCTTCCATTATTTAAAACATCTGTAATTAACCAATATTATTTTATCACGAATGATAGGTCTGAAAAGTTACAGTTTAGTTACTTTTCAACTCTCAACTATTAAGAATTTTCAATATAGTTTATAATAAGTGTGGAGGTGTTATTATGAATAGTTATAAATTTGGAGTTATTGGACTTGGGTGGATTTCAAACGAGTTCTGTGAAGCGCTAAATGTTGTACCTATGACTGAACTTCATGCAGTAGGTTCAAGATCATTGGAAAAGGCAAAAGAGTTTGCGAAGAAACACTATGCTGCAAATGCATATGGTTCATATGAGGATGTATATAATGACTCTGAAGTTGACATTGTGTATATTGGTACACCGATGAGTTCTCATTTTCAAAACATGTTGGATATTATTGAAGCTGGGAAACATATCATATGTGAAAAATCATTTACCTTAAATCATAAAGAGGCACAAATCATAAAAGACAAGGCTCACCAAAAGGGTGTAGTTGTTATGGAAGCTCTATGGACGAGATTTAACCCTACCATTAAAACAATTCAGGAGATAATTTTATCGGGTGAAATTGGTGAGATAGAAAGAATTGATGCTGAGTTTTCTATTTATAGGGATTTTGATGAAAAATCAAGAATATTTAATAACGAACTAGGCGGAGGTGCACTACTTGATGTTGGGATATACCCAATAACATTTACTGATATTTTTATAGGATTAGATGCTCTTGAGATTGACTCAAGTTCTGAATTAGCTCCAACAGGTGTTGATATTGATAACGAGGTCAGACTAAATTACGGTAATAAAACAGCTAAGCTTATATTCGGAGTAAACCGTGAAGGTGAAAACTACGCTACAATTTATGGTACTGAAGGAAGAGTAGTTGTTAAGGACTTCTGGGCTACTCAGAATGCAGAGGTTCATCTTAGAAACGGAAAGATGCGAACGATAAACATTGATTTCATAATGAACGGTTTAGAATATGAAATTATGCATTTTATAGGACTGTTAGAGAGTGGAAAAGCCGAAAGTGATATAATGCCACTTAACAAGACAATTGAAATTATGAAGTTTATGGATAATTTAAGAGATAAGTGGGGAGTAGAGTACGTAACCGAACTTAAATAAAAAAAAGGAGAGAATGTCTCTCCTTTTAGTTTACTTAAAATTTATTATTATTATCCTTGAATTTCCGCTCTAGAGAAATCAATTGAACCTAATACTGAACGTGACCATCCAACTACGTAATCTTTAACATACATAGAATCAGAATAGTGATATACAGGAATAATAGGCATTTCTGTCATGAATAATTCTTGAGCTTCATATAACTTAGCGAAATGTTCTGCTTTGTCAGTAGTTGACATTGCATCATTCATTAAAGCATCGAATTCATCATTATAGAAGTTAGGATCATTATAAGCATTTGTGCTTGTAAAGATTGCTAACATTCCTGATGGATCCATGTAGTCAGTTAACCAACCACCACGAGCGATGTCGAAGTTACCAGCACTACGAGTATCTTGGAATACTGCCCACTCTTGGTTTGCTAATGAAATTTCAATACCTAAGTTTTCTTTCCACATTTGTTGAACCATCTCAGCTACTAATTTATGACCTTCAGAAGTGTTATAAAGAAGTACTAAGTCAGTTGGGAATCCTTCTCCACCTGGGTAACCAGCTTCAGCTAACAATTCTTGCGCTAAATCGAATTGTGAGTCATCTGCAACCATACCATAAGTACCAGCTGTTTCGAAGAAATCTCTACCTTCATTATCTTTGAATCCTGGAGGAACGAATCCAGCAGCAGGAACTTGACCAGTACCTAAAGCTTCTGTGATTGCTTCTCTATCGATTGATAATGCTAATGCTCTTCTTAAATCTTGGTTTTGCCACGCAGGGTTATCCAAGTTGAAAGAGTAATAATAAGTTCCTAATAATGGGAAGATATGGAATTGATTATCTTCTGCAATTAATCTAGGAATCTCAGCATTTGGAACTGAAGGGATGAAATCTAATTCACCACTGTTAAATGCTGCGAATGCAGTTGATGCATCATCGATAAATGTACCTTCGATAACAGCGATCTTAACAACTTCTTTGTTCCAATACTCTTGGTTTTTCTCTAATGTTAAACCTTCACCAGCAGTGTAAGCAGTTAAAACGAAAGGTCCATTTGATACAGCTAATTCAGGAACTTTTGCCCATAAACCGTCTTCTCCACCTTCAGCTTCTACAGAAGCTTGGTGTAAAGGCATGAAATGATAGAATGAAGTTAAAGAAATGAAGTAATCAGTTGGTTGAGATAATTTTACTTCGAAAGTATAATCATCAACAGCTCTAATTCCTACATTGTCTAATGAAGCTCCGTCTACCGCTTCTTCAGCACCTACTACATTAGTGTAGTGCCATAACCAGCTATACTCTGATGCAGATGCTGGGTCAATACCATGTTTCCAACCATAAACGAAGTCATGTGCAGTTAAATCATCACCATTACTCCATTTAGCGTCTTTTCTAATATTAAATGTTACAGTTTTACCATCTGCTGATACTTCCCAAGTTTCAGCCATACCAGGTAATACTTCACCATTAATCTCTCTTACTAAACCTTCGAATGTTTGGTTAATTACATTCCCACCGTCAGATGCACCATTTAATGATGGATCTAAAGTTGCTGGGTCAGCACCAATATTCCAGTTTAATGTTCCAGTTGCAGTATCTTTCGCACATCCAACAAGCGAAAAAGCAACAACTACGCTAAGTAATAAAACTAGTAATTTTTTCATATTTCTCTCCTCTTCAAATTTTATTAATACTCTGTCCAAGTATTATCAATATTCTAAAGGAATTTGAGCCATAAGTCAAGATAATATATTACTTTTAGTTAAGCGTTTTCATTGCTGTTATGCCATTTTATAAGTAAAAAAAGCACACCAAATAGGCGTGCTTTCGAAATTCACAACTTTATAGGTTATTTATTTTTTCGATGTGATGACAAGCTGCAAAATGACCTGGTAAAACTTCTCTATATTCAGGTGTTTCAGTATTACAGTTTTCTTCACAATATCTACAACGTGTAGCAAATCTACAACCAGGAGTCGGATTAATTGGAGAAGGTACATCCCCCTCTAAAATAATACGTTTATCTTTAGCTGCTTTTGGATCTGGAACAGGAATTGAGCTTAATAATGCCTTAGTATATGGATGCAGTGGCTTGTCATAAAGTTCATCACTAGCAGCAACCTCCATCATTACACCTAAGTACATAACTCCGATTCTGTCAGAAATATGCTTAACCATTGAAAGGTCATGTGCAATAAATAAATAAGTTAATCCAATTTCATTTTGTAAGTCTTCTAACATATTAACTACTTGGGCTTGAATTGAAACGTCTAAAGCTGAGATAGGCTCATCACAGATGATTAATTCAGGTTCAATAGCTAACGCTCTTGCGATACCAATTCTTTGACGTTGCCCACCACTAAATTCATGAGGATAACGAGAAGCATGTTCACGTTTAAGTCCTACACGTTCTAGTAAATCATAAATACGTCTTTGTTTCTTATCTTCATCGCCATCAAAAATGTTATGAGTATCAATACCTTCGGCAATGATATCAGTAACAGTCATACGCCCATTTAATGAAGCATATGGATCTTGGAAAATCATTTGAATCTTTTGTCTATAAGCTAACATCTCTCTTTGAGATAGACTAGCAATATCTACACCATCATATATAATTTCACCATCAGTTGGTTCGTATAATCTAATAATTGTTCTACCTGTAGTTGATTTACCACATCCAGACTCTCCAACAAGTCCAAATGTTTCCCCTTTGTTAATTACAAAGTCGATTCCATCTACTGCAGTTAATACTTTTTTGTTACCACCAAAGAAATCACTACCTACAATAAAGTGTTTTTTTAGGTTTTTAACTTCTAATAAGGGTTTTTTCTCAGCCATTATTTATCCCCCTTAACTTTTACAAATCCTTCAACATCTGGAGCAGCTTCATGGTTTAACCAACAAGCAGACTCTTGTGTATCATTGATTTTAAGCATTGGAGCAGCTTCTTGTAAACAAACTTCCATCGCATGAGGACAACGTGGACTAAATGGACATCCTGTTGGAGGATTCATTAAGTCAGGTGGTGACCCTTCGATTGGAACTAGTCTTTCTTTACCACTCTTATTTACTTTTGGAATTGATTTATGTAAACCTTTTGTGTAAGGATGTTGTGGGTTATAGAAAATGTCTTCTACTGTCCCTTTTTCCATCATCATTCCACCATACATAACAATAACGTGAGTACAAACTTCCGCAATAACACCTAAATCATGAGTAATCAAGATAATAGATGTATTAAGTTTACTTTGTAAGTCTCTCATTAAGTCTAAGATCTGAGCTTGAATAGTAACGTCTAACGCAGTAGTAGGCTCATCAGCGATTAATAATTTAGGATTACAACTTAATGCAGTCGCAATTAATGCACGCTGTCTCATCCCACCAGAGAATTGGTGAGGATAGTTATGTATTCTTGATTCTGGTTCAGGAATACCTACCATCTCTAACAACTCAATCGCTCTGTCGAACGCTTCTTCTTTTGTTAAATCTGTATGACGTAGGATAACTTCCATCATTTGGTTCTTGATTGTATATACCGGGTTTAATGAAGTCATAGGATCCTGGAAGATCATTGCGATTTCATCACCACGAATTTCTGAAAACTCTTTGGAATTAAGTGAAGTTAAGTCAATTCCATCGAAATTGATTACACTTCCTTCTTTAATAACACCAGGTTCTTCAATTAATCCCATTACTGATAAACTTGTTACTGATTTACCAGAACCAGACTCACCTACAATACCTAAGATGTCTCCTTCTTTTAGTTCAAAACTAGTACCACGTACTGCTTGAACCTCACCAAGATGTGTGTAGAAAGAAGTTTGTAAGTTTTCAACATTTAAAATAGTCTTTTTCATTCTTCTACCCCTTTCTTAACCTTGGATCTAATGCATCTCTTAGGCCATCGCCTAAGAAGTTAAATGCCAACATTGTAACTGCGATTGCTGCTGCTGGATAGAATAACATGTATGGATAACTTGTTAACCCACCTAATGCATCATTCGCTAATGTACCCCATGAAGCTTGTGGAGCTGATACACCTAATCCGATGAAACTTAAGAAACTTTCTGTAAATACTGCACTTGGAATCATCATTGTCATAGATACAATGATTGGACCCATCGCATTCGGAATTAAATGTCTTGCGATAATCTTTCTACCAGGAACTCCAATAGTTTTAGCAGCTAAAACATATTCTTGTTCTTTTAGACCTAGAACCTGACCACGTACTAAACGTGCCATACCTACCCAATAAACCGAGGCAAGTGCGATAATTATAGTACCTAATCCTTGTTCATTGAAGATTACCATTAATAAAATTACGTAAAGTAATAATGGAATAGAGTTGATGATATCAACGATACGCATCATGATATTGTCAGTAGTTCCACCAACGTACCCTGCGATTGAACCATATGTAACACCAATCAACAAGTTAACTAATGTTGCGGCTAATGCTACTGTAAGTGATATTCTTGCACCAAACATTACACGTGTTTGAATATCTCTACCTAAGTTATCTGTACCCCATTTATATGTATTGTTTCCAAATGAATCAGTGATTTCATCATAGATAGTTCCCTCAAAGTCAATTGTGAAATCTATTCCCAGATTTGCCTTTGTCGGGTCAGTTCTATAAGAGAAGTCTAAAACAACATCTCCCTCATCTACTTCTTCATTTCCGTTATAATCGTATGTGTAGATTTTGTTGATAACATCTTTATCAACGTCATCTAATCTTCTAATGATATTTCCTTTTCCATCAACTAGAAGCATTTTATAGTCTCTAGATAAGAAAATGTACTCATCATCTTTAATTTGCATTGTTTCAAATTTAGGTGGTAAATTCGCATGATCCAATACTTGCTCTTCATATGAGTATGGTGTGAAGAACGGACCTACGATACCAAATAAAATAATTCCTATAACTCCTACTAGCCCAGCCATTGCTAGTTTATTTTTCTTTAAACGTCTCCAAGCATCTTGCCAGTAAGTAAGGCTTGGACGTAGTTGTTCACTATCAGCCTTTTGGGCTTTGTCAACAAACTTAAAACTTTTCTCTGCCATATATATACCTTCCTAACCGTCAATCTTAATTCGCGGATCGATAAATGAATATAATACATCTACAATCAATACCATGAAGATATAGAATACAGCGTAGAATACAGTCATACCTAATAGAACAGTGTAATCACGATTCCCTACACTCTCTACGAAATATCTACCCATTCCTGGAATTGCGAATATTTTTTCAACTACAAACGAACCTGTAAGAATTGCTGCAACCATCGGTCCAACATAAGTAACAACAGGAATTAATGCATTCTTAAGTGCATGCTTCCCAATTACTTTAAACTCACTTAATCCATTTGCTCTGGCTGTTCTTACATAATCTTGACGTAATACTTCTAACATACTAGATCTTGTAAGTCTTGCTACGAAACTCAAACTGTACCCAGAAAGAGCGATTACAGGCCCTACCATCCAAAATGCCTGTTTGTTACCAAATGATGGCAATATGCCCCACTGACCTGCAGCGAAATAAATAATTAAAGTTGCAACTACGAATGAAGGTATCGTAACACCTAAAGTAGCTCCAAACATAACTAAATAGTCAATTGGTTTATTTTGTTTCAGTGCCGAAATGATTCCGACTGGAATACCTAGTGAAATGATTACTAACGTAGCCATCCCTCCTACTTTAGCAGATGTTGGAAATCCTTCTGAGATTAATCGGTTAACTGAGTAACCAACTCTCGTGAATGATGGTCCTAAATCAAAGGTAACTAAACCTTTCATATAGTCAACATACTGAATAAAGACAGGTTGATCCAAATTATACTTTGCTTCAAGAGCTGCGATAATTTCTGGTGGTAATGGTTTTTCTCTAGTAAACGGTCCACCAGGAATAGCTCTCATTAAAAAGAACGTAATTGTAGCAACAATGAAGATTGTAACTATAGCTGCTAATATTCTTTTTACATAGTAGTTATTCATAAAATTCCTCCCTAATATTGCAAGTGTTTCTTTTAAATACTTTAACATTATATATTAAGAATTTCAAAATGTATACGTTTTCAAACATATTCACATATTTCACTGTTCACAATGGGTTTATAAATAAACAAAAAAATAAGAGGGGTTATACCCCTCTTACGCTATAAACATAAATACTAATCTAACTAGTAGTGCTACAAGGTATGCAACTACGAATGGATATACAATACTAACACCCATCCACTTACGTGAGTTTGTCTCAGCTTTAATAGTAGCTATTGTAGCTAAACAAGGTGTATAAAGTGAAGCAAACACTACAAACACTAATGCAGTTTCAAACGTAAATGCACTTATTAGTGTACTACCATAAATAACAGTTAGTGATGCAACTACTACTTCTTTGGCTAAAATACCCGTAAATAATGAACTAGTAGCCTGCCAAGTACCAAACCCTAAAGGTGCGAATAACGGCGCTAACAAGCCAGATATCATCGCTAAGTAACTGTCAGATGCAACTGATGTAATTCCGTTAGGTCCAACATTAGTTAAGAACCAAATTACTAGTGAACCTATAAGAATGATTGACCCTGCTTTCTTTAAGAACCCCTTAGCTTTATCGAATGCCTGACTCAGTACATTTCTGTAATGAGGGATTCTATAAGGCGGTAATTCTATCGCAAAATTAGTCGTAACATCCTTAAAAATACTAAGACTAAACAGCTTCGCTGAAGCCAAAGTTACCAGAACTCCAAGTAAGTAAATAAACATTATAATTAAGGCCTCATATTTCTCAAAAAACAGTGAAACAAAGAATCCATAAATAGGTAAACGAGCTGCGCAAGATATAAATGGAATAGATAAAATCGTTAAGATTCTTTCTCTTCTATTCGCAATAGTTCTAGTCGACATAATCGCTGGAACAGTACATCCGAATCCTGTAACCATTGGGACAATACTCTTCCCATTTAATCCAAATTTATTTAGTAAGCTATCCATTGAGATAGCTACGCGTGACATATAACCAGTACCTTCTAATAAACTAAGCAATATAAACAGTGTGATAATTTGTGGTAAGAAGATTAAAACTCCTCCAACTCCGGCTAATGCACCATCTACTAATAACTGTGAAATGAACTCATCAGACTTAAATCCTATAAAGTCAAATGCTGTTCTAACAGACTCAATAAAAATATTATTATAGAATCCATCAAACAGATCAGTTAACCAAGAACCAATTCCTAAGAACCCTGAACCAAATGAAATATGATAAATCGCTAACATAGTCAGAGTAAATGCAACTACTCCTAAGACTGGATGAGTTAAATACTTATCTAATCTCTTATTCATATTCTTAACGTGATTCTTTTGGCTTGTTTGAATCAAACATTCATCTAAAACATCAGTAATAAATTCTCTTCTTGCATTATAGATAGCTCCCTTTAATGAAAGGGCGATGTTTTCATTCACAACACGTTCTTCTGTTTTTTTTACTATCTCTAATATGTCTTCTGCCTTGGCTAAATTGACATATTGAATAATATTCTCATTACCTTCTAATAACTGAATAGCTAACCATCGTTTTTTAACATGTAGCGTTTCTAGTCTTAAAAGAGTTTTAATCTCTTGGATACCCTCTTCTACAATTGATCCGTAGTCGATATTCAATGCTTTATGTGGTTCAACTCCCTTTAAAGAGTTTACAATATTGTCTGAGTCCTCTTTTTTAGCGTTTAAGGCACTTAACGGAAGCACTTGAACCCCAAGACGTTTACTAAACATATCCTTGTCTAGACGGTATCCTGATCTAGTTAACTCATCAATCATATTCGCAATCATCACAACGGGTACACCCATTTCTAACAATTGGATTGTTAAATGCATATTTCTCTTAAGATGTGTTGAATCTACAATGTTTACAATACCATTGTAATGATCATGACATAATGCATTCGTCACAACACCTTCATCTTCAGAGTTTGGTAATACACTATAAGTTCCAGGTAAGTCTACTAAATAAAACTCTGACCCCTTAATATTCTTAATATCACTATCAACTGTAATTCCAGTATAGTTCGCTACTTTAACATTAGACTTCGTCATAACATTAAAGAAAGTACTCTTTCCTACATTAGGATTTCCTAAAAGTAAAAATCTCATATCAGCTCAATCCTTTCTGCATCACTTCTTCTAATACATATCTCAACGTCATCAACCTCAACAATTAACATCTTCCCAAATGCCATAGTATTAATTAATGAAATAGTTGCATTATTATATATCCCCATATCCATCAGTCTGTTTTTAAACTGGTTTTCCAAACCACTCATACTTTTTATAGTGCCCGTTTGACCGACAACTAACTCACTTAATAACATACTCTCACCCCTTAAAAATAAAAAATTCCTGTTAGGAAATCCTAACAAGAATATATTACTATTAATATAGTTGAAATTCAAGTAAATTCAGAAATTTTCTAAATAAGGTCTAATTAGTTCTCTTTCCTATTTAAAGCATCAATTATTTCGATTGGAACAAACTTACCAATGTCCCCATCTAACTGATGAATTTCCTTAACAATACTTGAAGATATATACGAATTCTCAACCTTAGTCATAAAGAAAACTGTCTCTATATCATCATTTAGTACTTTGTTCGCTAAATTCATTTGAAACTCAAACTCAAAGTCAGTAACCATTCTCAAACCACGTACAATAGATACAGCTCCTAAATCCCTCGCACAGTCAACAGTTAGTCCTTTGTAAGTCTGTACAGAAATCTTTGGATTATCCTTAAATACTTCCTTTACTAAAACAACTCTTTCCTCCACAGAAAATAGTGTATTTTTTGATGAATTATTTGCGATAATAATAGTCAAGTGATCAAACAGTTTACAAGCTCTATTAACAATATCAATATGTCCGAATGTGATCGGATCAAAACTACCTGGATAGATTGCTTTTCTCATTACAAATCCTTCTTTCTATATAGTTTTATATGTGATGTACCATAATCGATAAATCTATAACACTCAATCGTTTTAAATTCTTGTTCAAAAACATTATCTTTAAAAAACTCAGCCATTATTATTCCGTCATCCGACAACATATCATTTTCATCTACAAATGATACAATCTCATCTATGACTAACATCTTAAATGGAGGATCAACTAAAATTAAATCAAACTTTTGACCATTATTAGCATATGATTTCATAACCTCTAAATAATCACCTCTAATAATGTCTACTCTATCATTAACCTTTAGCATATCTACATTTTTCTTTATGATATTGATTGCATGTGGATGTTTATCAATTATAACACCTCTTTCAATTCCTCTTGAAAGGGATTCAATCGTTAAAGAACCACTTCCTCCAAACATGTCTAAACTTACTCCTCCGTCGAAGTAAGGACCAATTACATTAAATATATTTTCCTTGTTTCTATCTGTCGTAGGTCTAGTATTCATACCTTCTAAAGTATAAAGTCTACGACTTCTAAATTCTCCAGCTATTACTCTCATATTACACCTCTAAAATTAATAACTTATTTTATCATATAAATAAAAAGAAAAGTAGGTCAAGTGACCTACTAATAAGTTATTTCGTTTACAGTTTCTCTATCTAAAGATTTAACTAATTCAGTAATTAATTTAACACAGTTTTCATAATCTTCTTTATGAATCATTGAAGTATGAGAATGGATGTATCTTGATGGGATACCAATAGATACAGATGGTGCACCATCATGTGCTAAATGCATTTTACCAGCATCAGTTCCACCTCTAGCCAAATATGATAATTGAATTGGGATACTATTATCTTTAGCTATTTTTTGAATTTGTTTTCTTAAACCACGGTGACCAACTAAACCACCATCGTATACTAGAATCGCTGGACCTTCTCCGAATTTACATTCAGAATCTCCACCTGGGATATCATCAGCAATTGTAACATCTACTGCGATTCCGATATCAGGATTAACGATATTACTAGTAGTAGCAGCTCCACGTAATCCAACTTCTTCTTGAACTGTACCAACTGAATATAAAATGTTTTCATGTTTTACAGCTTTTAAGTTTTTAGCTACTTCAATCGCAATTGCACAACCAATACGGTTATCCCATGCTTTACCTAATAAATAATTCGGATCGGCCATTTCTTTAAATTCGATAAATGGAGTTACCATATCTCCGATTTGAACACCTAGTCCTTCAACAGCTTCTTGATCCTTAACACCTAAATCAATAAAAATGTTTTTAAGGTCTGCTGGTTTACTTCTCTCTTCTGGAGTTAAGATATGTGGTGGTTTAGAACCAATTACACCTCTATACTCTTTTCCGTCTTCCGTAGTTACCGTTACTTGTTGGCTAAGTACAACTTGACTCCACCATCCACCTAAAGGTAATACTTTTAAGTAACCTTCTTTAGTGATTTTTGAAACCATGAATCCAACTTCGTCTAAATGTCCAGCAACCATAATTCTAGGTCCATCAACATTTCCAACTTTTTTACCAATAATTGAACCAATTCCATCGTACAAGATTTCATCAACGAATCCATCTAATTCATCTCTCATGAAGTTTTTCACTTGAGTTTCATTACCTGGAACACCATTCAACTCTGAGATTGTTTTTAAAAATTTACTCATAAAGTTCTCCTACACGCTTTTGACAAAAAGCGTCCTTCCTTACATTTTTTCTGGTGAAGATACACCAATTAGTTTTAATGCATTACTAAGTACAACTTTGATTGCGCTAATAAGTTGTAATTTCTCTAAAGTCTCTTCTTTAGAGTCAGTTATAAACTTTTCATTATTATAATAACTATGGAAATTGCTAGCCAACGTTTGAATATAGTTTGCTAGTTTATGAGGAATTCTTTTGTTAGCACATTCCTCAATCACTGATTGATACTTACTTAAAAGCACCAATAAGTCATTCGCATTTTCATTAAGGTTCTTATATTCTTCAATATGTTCTACATTGAATCCTTCTTCTTTCGCTTTAGCTAATACACTACAAATTCTTGCATGTGCATACTGTGCATAGTAAACAGGATTCTCATTAGTAGCTCTTAAAGCAAGGTCTAAGTCTAAATCCATCGGGCTTGATAAAGCACGAGCTGCAAAGAAGTATCTAATCGGATCAGCTCCGACTTCTTCTAATAAATCCTGAAGTCCTATCGCTTTACCACTTCTTTTACTCATTTTAACTTCTTCACCGTTTTGGAATACTTTTACCATTTGTAATATCTCAAATTCTAATTTCTTGGAATCATGACCAATCATTTCAATTGCTGATTTTAAACGGTCCATATAACCGTGATGATCCGCACCTAAAACGTCAATTAAAACGTCATATCCTCTATCAAACTTATTCTTGTGATAAGCGATATCTGGAACTAAGTAAGTGTTTCTCCCATCACTAGTATAAACAACTCTATCTTTCTCATCAAAGAATTCGCTTGTCTTTAACCATTCAGCATCATCTTCATGATACGTATACCCTTTTTCTCTTATGTAATCCATTGTATCTTGTACTTTTTCAGGATATAGTTCTCTTTCTCTAAACCATTCATCAAATTCAACTCTATATTCAATTAAATGAGATTTTAATCCTTCTAACAGGAATTCAAGTCCGTACTCCTTAAAGAAGTCAAATCCGTTTTCCTTATATAACTCTCCATGCTCAAGGATGATATCCTTAGCTATCTTAATGATTTCAGGACCAAAGTATCCGTCTTTTGGCATTTCAGCTTCCAACCCTAATTCTTGTAGGTATCTTGCTTCAATACTTCTAGCCAGATTGCTTATTTGATTTCCACCGTCATTAACATAGAATTCTCTGTGAACCTCAAATCCCGCTTTATTCATGATATTCGCTAACGCATCTCCGTAAGCTCCACCACGTGCATGACCTATATGTAAGTATCCAGTTGGATTCGCACTTACATATTCAAGTAACACTTTCGTTTTATTCCCAATTGTAGAGTTACCAAAATCTGATTGTTGTTCTATTACTTGATTAATAATAGAATAAAAATCAGCCTTGTTTAAATAAATGTTTATGAATCCAGGGCCAGCTATTTCTAACTTTTCAACTCCTACTTCATCAACATTCACCATAGAAACAATTTTTTCAGCAATCATTCTAGGAGCCATTCTAGCAGCTTTTGCTAGTCTCATAGCTGTATTTGTTGAGAAATCACCATTAGCTTTATCTTTTGGTTCTTCCAGTACAGCTTCAAAACTATCATCCGCATATCCTAGTTCTAAAACGATTCTTTTTAGTTCGTTTTTCATTTTTTCTTTAAATTCATTTACATTCATATTATCAGTTCTTTCCTTGTTTTGAGTTCATCCTACATTATACATTATTTTTACTATAAAAAAAATGCTTATTCAAAAGCATTTTTCATTTTAATGATGACCCGAAGAGCCGCAATCATTTTTAAACCTCTAGGTTTAAAGTGGGTGTCTCTTGTTAATTAATTAGGATCCCTAAAAAAATATAGGTCTTCACACATAACTAGCCTCAACTCCCATAAAATAAGTGTTCGGCTTCCTACAGAATACACAAACCCTTCAGGCACCTTTATTATAGCATATGGAAATACTGTAGCAAAGGAATTGCTCACCTTATAAAGACAAATTTATAAATAAGATATGTATATCATATTTGTATTTAAAGTTATTATAAATTATAATGACTATGAGGTGATTATATGAATATATTTACAGATTTAATTAGCAAAATAGAAACAGAATACATGACAATCTTTATAAGTTTAATTTATGCAATTGTTTATGTAGTTCTAGGAATCGTACTCGTTGCATTATATAAAAAGCTAATCAGGAGAATCCTAAAACTTAAAACTGCAGAAAAAAGACGTGCTACCATTGGTAAGGTTATTATTAGTGTAGGTAAGTATATTATCTGGTTTTTAATGTTTATCTTGATTCTAGAAGCATTTCATATTGAAACAGGACCAATCTTAGGAAGTGCAGCTGTACTAGGGTTAGCAATAGGTTTAGGTGCCCAAAAACTTGTAGCGGACTTCATAAGTGGATTCTTTATATTGTTTGAGGATAGTTTCAGTATTGGAGACGTTGTTAAAATTGATGGATTTAAAGGTGAAGTAATTGATATTGGTTTAAGAACTACTAAAATCAAAGACTGGACTGGAACTTTAAAAATAGTGAATAACGGTGATATACACACGGTTCAAAATTATTCGAAATTTAATTCAGTAGCTATTATTGATTTCAGTGTTGCTTATGAGACTGATCTTGATAATATGGAAACATTGATAAATGATTTTATAGATAAAAAGGTATATCAACATAAAGCTATTCTGAATCCGCCTAAATATTTAGGTGTAATATCAATGAATGCGTCAGATATTGAGTGTAGATTAATTGTGGAATGTGAGCCAATGAGTCACTTCCAAGTTGAAAGAGATTTACGTAATGAACTTAAAAAACTGTTTGAAGAGAATAATATAGAAATACCATTCCCACAAATAGTAGTATCTAATAAATAAAAAAAACACCTCTTAGAGGTGTTTTATTTTTTTAGTTTAAAGCTTCAATTAATTCAGCTTTTTTAAGTTTAGAGTAACCAGTGATTCCTTGTTCTTTAGCAGCTGCTTTTAATTCAGCAACTGTCATTGAAGAGTAATCTACTGCTTCTGCTTTAACTTCTTCCACTACTGGAGCTTCTTCAGTTTTAGGTGCAGCTTTAGGAGCTTTTGGAGCTTCTTCAACTACTGGAGCTTTAACTTCTCCATTTAAACCTTTTTGAGCTAACTCAACTAATGAAGTGAATGATGCCATATCATTTACTGCGATATCAGCTAACATTTTTCTGTTTACTTCAACACCAGCTTTTTTTAAACCATTCATGAATACTGAATAACTCATACCATTCATTCTAGTTGCTGCGTTGATACGTTGAATCCATAATCTACGGAAATCTCTTTTTCTTTGTTTTCTATCTCTATAAGCATAAGTTAAACTCTTCATTACCTGCTCATGAGCAGTTTTATAGATAGTTCTTTTTGAACCGTAATAACCTTTAGCTAATTTTAATATTTTTCTACGTCTATTTTTAGCGACGCTTCCACCTTTTACATGTGCCATTCTACATACCTCCCAATATTATAACAAATTAGAAATTTGTTCTTTGATTCTTTTAAGATCAGATTTTGAAACTTCAGTACCTTTTCTTAAGTGTCTTTTTTGTTTAGACGTTTTGTTAGGCATTAAGTGGCTCATCCCAGCTTGTTGTCTTCTAACTTTACCTGTACCAGATACTTTTACTCTTTTAGCAGTACCGCTATGTGTTTTCATTTTTGGCATAACATTTCTCCTTACTTCTTATTTGGTTCAAGGACCATAAACATACTTCTTCCGTCCATTTTAGCTCTTTGTGTAACAGTAGCTAATTCGCTACATTGTTCTGCGTATCTCTCTAATACTTGTCTACCTAAATCTTTGTGAACAATCATTCTACCGCGGAAACGAATTGATAATTTCAACTTATCTCCTGCTTCTAGGAATTTTTGTCCTCTTTTAAGTTTTGTATTAAAGTCACCAATATCAATCGTAGGGCTTAATCTAATTTCCTTCATTTGAGTGACCGTTTGCTTTTTCTTAGCCATACGTTCTTTTTTCTGTTGCTCAAACTTGTACTTTTGGTAATCCATTACTTTACATACTGGTGGTTTAGATTGTGGCGCAACACAAACTAAATCTAAGTCTTGATCATATGCGATCGTTAGACCTTCATTTAAGCTTATAACACCTAATTTTTCACCATCAGCGTTAATAACCATTACTTCTCTTGCTCTGATTGATTCGTTAATTGGAGCATCATTGCTCTTTCTAACCGGTTTTTGATTTGTATTTCTTCTATTATTGATAATCACACCTCCAAAGATATAAAAAGGGCGCATATAGCACCCACAATTTTTCACATATAAGAGTGACATTACCTATCGTTTTTCACAATCAGGCGAGAAGTGGGTACTTCTACTTTCCACATTACTAAACAATTCTACCAAACACCGCCTCTTTTGTCAATGATTAATCATCTTCTTTATAAAGATAAAACAAGAAAGAAACACATGTTAGTAAAACCATTATTAATATAACATATATTTGATGATTAATAAATGTAAACTCCCTTGCCCAAGAAATTACTTTGACTTCTTGTGAACTTAACACAATATACAAAATCAATGATAATGACCCTAAATGCTTATTCAGTATAGTGAGTGGCAAGGCAACTAATAGAAATAACAAGCCCAAAACAAACTGATTTAAGATCCAACCAGTTAAAAATTGAATAAACATAGAAAAAAGCAGATTCTTAACAAAGTAACTACTCTTTCTATACATAAACAACCCCTTATACTGATCTAGATAACCAAAAGTCATTGAAACCACATATGTCGCGTGTATGATAATAATCATTTCTTTTATATACCTTATATCTTCATCAATAAAAGCATCTAGAAATAGCATGATTATTATAACTAATAAACTAAAGGAGTAAACATATCTCTTGTGTAGAACTAGAATTGCCTTAGATTCTACGAATCTCATACTTGTCAAACATGTTGGAGTGAGTAGCTATTAAAATAGAAGCTCGGGACTTTTTAACTAAGTCAGTTAAGTATGTCCTATTTACCTGATCTAACCCATCTAGAGGCTCATCTAGTAAGATGTTGTCAAAAGTAAACGCACAGTCTATCTTAAGTTTCTGCATTTGGCCTTTCGAAAGATGTTTTAGTCTTTTCTTAAAAGGTGTTGTTCCAAATATAAAAGATACGTCTTTTCCTGTTAGTCTATTTGGAAAGTCTAATTTATCCAGTAAGAAACATTTCCCAGTAATCCTACCTTTGTATCTAATTAGTCCCTTGATAGCTTTGAGCAATGTAGACTTTCCTGATCCATTTGAACCTTTTAATACTAAAACTCGCAAAACATCCAAAGATTCAATACTAATTGAGAAAGCTTTATATCTCTTGTTAAACTTTCTCACCCTTATCATGCGTGCTCCTCAACCAACCAAAAAAACTCATCCTTAATTTCTAATATTTCCCATCCACCTTTTTTAACAGGTATCCAAAAGAAATAAAACTTTGAAACTCCATTCGTTAGTTCTCCTTCTCCTTTAATCTTCAAGGATACTTTAGAGAACGGATTTACATTGATATCAAGTTTCCATGATTCAGTTGTGTTCTGTTCGATAGCAAGTGAAAGTTTTGTTTGTAGTTTTGAATCAAACTTCAAATTAAAACCCTTTACCTTACCTCCTGCCTTTGTCGCAATGTCACCCGTAAAAGCGACGGAATCCTTTATATCCTTCCCCTTCTCATACTCATACTTGTACTCAATCTCCTCATCAGATTGGTTAGAGTAGGAAAAAAGAGTCTCTGATATAAAGATAACTTGTACTTCTTCATTAATAACCTCTGTGCTCCACCCCATAAATCTCGATTTGACTTTATCGAAGTAGTCATCGTATTCATCTAAATCAAAATCTTCAACTAACTTAACATTGGGTGGAACAATTATCTCCTGAAAGTTAGTGTGTGCTGCTAATAAAAAAAGTAAAAGTAGCATATTAATCTCTCCTTTTACTTTATTATTCATTTATTATTTAGATTTTACTTGTTGTTCATAAATGTTTCGATATCTTCAATCTCTTTAATGATATCTTCACTTAGATTAATACATCCATCTTTTGTAACAACGATATCATCTTCAATTCTTACTCCAATATTTTCTTCTGGAATATAAAGACCTGGTTCTATTGTTATAACCATTCCTTCTTGAAGAGGCTCAGAGTAAATACCAACATCATGTACATCTAGTCCTAAGAAATGACCAAGACCATGGAAGTAATACTTAATAACTTCAGCATCCTCTTTGATAATACCCATATCTTTTAAACCTTCTATTAAGATATCTCTAGCTACTTTGTTTAACTCACCCCAAGAAATCCCAGGTTTAACAAACTTAATAGCTTCCTTGTTCGCCTTCAATACCCACCCATATACTTCTTTTTGTCTATCAGTGAATACTCCATCTACAGGGAATGTTCTTGTTATATCAGAAGCATATTGATTTGACTTAGCACCTAAATCACAAAGTATTAATTGGTTTTTCTCAGTTAAAGAATCATTATCTACGTAATGTAAAACTGTAGCATTCTTACCACTTGCAGCAATTGTTTGAAAACTCTCAGTTGTGTTATTAAACATTAATGATTGTTTATAGAAAGATTCAATCTGATATTCAAATAATCCAACTTCTGAATTACGCATCATATTCAAGATTCCTTCATTAGTAAACCCAACAGCAGTTCTAATTGCTTCTATTTCTTCATCTGACTTGAACATTCTAATATAACTAAGATCAGACTCAATATTTTTAACTCTTAATTCAGGATATTCATCTGTTACTACTTTAGCAAACCTATGCGCTTCTAAATGTTCATACCCAGTTCTTCTTAATAAATCTAAGTATACGTACTCAGGTGGAGTAGTCCCCATTCTAGAAACACCAGTCATTGATTTAAAGAACGCATCGAACTCTTCAAGATAACGAATGTTCTTAATATCAACACCACTAATTTGACTAGCTTCTTCTTTACTCATTCTTGCGCCATCCCACTTAGCTTTTAACTCAGTGTTTTCTTCAATGAATAAATAAGCTTCATTACTTACTGATTTGCTTAACACTAGAATCATTTTATCTCTGTTAATACCAGTTAGATAAAAGAAGTTTCTATTAGGTTCAAATTCATAATAAGCGTCCGCTGATTTGTGTTTTAAATTCCCAGAGTAGATAACACTTAGTGAATTGTCTACCAATCTTTCAAATAATCTACTTCTATTGTTTTTTGAATTCATAAATCCTCCTAAAGATTCTTAATTGCTTCAGCAATAGTAATTTTATATTTATCAATCAATTCTGAATTATTTACAGCTTCCATATATACTTTGACCTTTGGTTCTGTACCACTTGGTCTAACGATTAAGGAAATATTCTCAAACTGTAGTTTTACGATATCATCTTTAGGTAAATCTGTTTCACCTAAATAATCTACTCTTTCAAGTAAGTTTTCGAACTCATGTGTTCTAAAGTGGTTCATCACGCGGTTCTTCTTAGCCAAACCTTCCTGGCCTTCTAACATAAATGAAATAGTCTCATTATAGAAATACCCATACTTAACGTATAACTCATCTAACTTATCGATTAATGTCAATCCACGGTCTAAGTAGAAACTAGCTGCTTCATTCATTAAATAAACAGCTTGAAGAGCATCTTTATCTCTTACTATGTCTTTTACAATACATCCATTAGATTCCTCATACCCGTAAACGAACTCTTTATCAGACTCATTCATCATAGTACCAATATACTTAAATCCAGTTAAAGTCTGAACCATCTCAACACCGTGAGCAGCACATATCACTTCACCTAAGTTTCCTGTAACGATTGATTTATAAACCACACCATTATCAAATGATTTAGACTCTAAAATATAATTTAAAATTAAAACTGCAATTTCATTTCCATTAAGGAATTTATATTCACCTTTATGTTTTACCATAACACCTAGTCTATCTGCATCAGGATCAGTCGCTAGAATAATCTCTGAGTCATTTGCCTTCGCATACTTTAAAGCTAATTCAAAAGCTTCAATATTTTCAGGGTTTGGTGCAGCTACTGTTGTAAAATGTCCATCAGGAATCATCTGTTCTGATACTAGATTAAGTTCTGGTAGAATTTTTTCAATTAATAAACCACCAGTACCGTGTAATGGAGTAAATGTCGCTTTAATAGGACTCACTTCATTTAGGCTTATCGATTTAACTTCATTTACGTATTCTTCAATCAATTCTTCTGGCACCTTTAAGTAATTAGACTTAGGATAAGTACCAAAGAAATCTGACTCATTGATAAATTCAACAATAGGCTCTATCTTCTCAGGAGTAAACTGACACCCTGAGTTATCATATAATTTAATCCCATTATAATTCTTAGGATTATGCGAAGCAGTAATGATTACTCCTCCATCTAGATTAAGTTCTCTTACTGTGTAAGATAAAAGTGGAGTAGGTGCAAGCGTTTCAAACGCATACGTCTCTATTCCAAACTCGGCTAAAATATTAACCGCTAATAACGTAAACTCTCTTGAGTATAAACGGTTATCATGCGCAATTGCTATCTTTGTAGCATTAACTGAATTCAAATACTTAGCATATCCAGAGATTACTTTTGAAACTTGGTAGTTATTCATTCTATTTGGACCCATTCCAAGTTTTCCTCTGATACCAGCTGTACCGAATGATAATTCAGTATAAAAACTGTCACTTCTTTCTTCTTCTGTAAGATTCTTTAAAATCTCTTGATCTTTATTATTTACTTTTTCCAACCATAATTTATACATATTAACACCTCTCATCTATTATACAAAATTAATCAAAAAAAAAGAACTCATTTAATGAGTTCTTAAGCGTTATTTTCTAAAAATTCTACAATATCCGCTACAGTTTGAATATTTTGTAATTCCTCATCAGGAATTTCAACTTCAAACTCGTCTTCGATAGACATGATTAATTCAACAGCATCTAGTGAATCAGCACCTAAGTCATCCGTTAAGTGTGTGTCCATTTTGATATCATCTAATTCAGCACCTAATTCTTCGGCGATGATTTGTTTTACTCTTTCAAATGTCATCTATATACCTTCTTTCAAGTTATTTTTATAAAGTAATTATATTTATTTGAGTTTTCAAAGTCAATATATATTTTTAAATTTTACACATTATTCCTAACTTGCGTTAGTAATTTTGCATCCATACTATGTACTAAAGCTCTAATCATTGCCTTCGCAGCTTCATGATCATCCTTATGAAACATTGAAGTTGTAGAGTGAATATATCTAGCTGGAAGCCCAATCGTAGCTACTGGAATACCTGAATGGCTTAGACTCGCCATACCAGCATCCGTACCACCTGCAGAATAGAAATACTGATACTTAATATCATTCTCTTTTGCTGTATCTATAAACAACTTCTTCATACCTTTATGCATAATCGCAACTCTATCTAAGAAACGAAGTAAGAAACCATCTCCAAACTTACCAAATGCAGAATCTCCTCCAACAACATCTCCACATGGAGAAGCGTCTAAAGCGATAAACATATCCGGATTAATCATTTGAGAAGCAGTTTTCGCACCACGTAACCCAACTTCTTCTTGAACTGTACACCCTGCAACCACGGTACAATTCAATTCTTTACCTTGTAAGTCCTTTAAAAGTTCTATAACCATTCCACATCCCCATCTGTTATCAACAGCCTTAGAAATGATTTTTTTACCGTCATGAGTTTCAATAACTCTATTACGAGGAGTAATCATATCCCCTATTTGAACACCCATTTTTATTGCGTGTTCTTTATCATCAGCACCGATATCAAGAGTTAAATCATCAAATGCATCAACATTAGAAGCAGCAGCCTTTAAATGCGGAGGAACTGTACCAGTTACACCAGGAATAATCGTTCCGTCATCTAATACTAAATCCATTACTTGAGATGCAAATACTTTACCACTCAATCCACCAACAGCTTTCATTTTTAGAAGACCATTATCTTTAAATCCAACAACGATTCCTCCTACTTCATCCATATGTCCAGCAATCATAATAACTGGTGATCCTTCAGGACCCTTTTTGATTCCAAAAATTGAACCAATTTTATCCTGAACTATTTCATCTGAATACTTCTCTAATTCATTCTTAACATATTTTCTTACAATATGTTCTCCTCCAGCAATACCAGGAAGATTAAATAAATCATAATATAATTCTTTATTTTCCATTATTATCTCCTTTAAATCTTGCGATAACTCTATTGATATTAAACCCTAATCCTGAGAACTTCTTTTCAAACTCAGTCATTATATTTTCAACATCCAGAGAATGCAAATCATATGTTACATCATCTAAAATCATACCATATTCACGGAATGTTTCCACACTATAATTAAAGAAATCTAAATTGTCTGTTTTGAAGATAATTTCATTCTTTAGAATTTCCTCATATTGCGTTAAAAACCTTGGACTTGTTAGTCTTCTTTTAGCATGTCTTTCCTTTGGCCAAGGGTCTGAGAAGTTTAAATAAATTCTATCCACTTCTTCATCAAATACTTCACCAATCTCACCAGCATCAAATAACATTAACTTCACATTTGTCTTATCAGTATCAATAAACTTTTCTAGTGCTCTTATTAAAACACTATCAAACTTTTCTATAGCGATATAATTAATATCAGGGTTTTGCTCAGATAAATCATATATGAACTGACCCTTTCCTGATCCTATTTCTATATGTATCGGGTTATCATTTCCAAACACTTCATTCCATTGACCCTTATAATCTTTTGGATTTAAAATAACCAGTTCAGGATGTTTTTCTAAAAACTCCTGAGCTCCTTTAATTTTTCTTAGTCTCATTTAGCTAAATTATATAAAGCGTCAGCGTAAATAGCAGTCGCCTTAAACAAATCATCTAAGAACATATACTCATCCTTTTGATGAGCAACTTCTTCTCTACCTGGCATTAAAGGTCCAAACGCCACAGCTTTATCTAATGCTCTTGCATACGTTCCACCACCGATTGTTATTGGTTGGTTTACTGTGTCATTAGTATATTTCACATATGACTCCATTAACGTTTTAACAAGTTCATCTTCTTTTGATACGTAATGAACAGGAATGTACTCAACATTTACATAAGTACTAACTTCATTAACAAGTTTTTCTTGTTCATCAAACATATCCCACCCTTGAGGAACTCTATTATTTACCCCAATTGTATATTCTCCGTCCTGAAGTTTAGCGAAACCTAGATTCATCGTTAAAAGACCCATTTCTGCATCTTCATAATTGATTCCTAACTTAGTTCCATCTTTATCAAATAATAAAGCTGTTTTAACAAACTCAGAATCGATGTGTTGGTTCAAAAACTCACATAAAAGAGTACATGCATTTACGCCCTTAGTTGGATCCATCGCATGAGCACTCTTACCGATTACTTTATATTTACCATTCTCAAAAGTTCCTTCAATATTGTGTTCTTTGATATATGCTAAAAATTCCTTCTCTAAGTCAATGTTTAATCTACACTCCGCATTGTCAGGAACCATGTTATATCTTGCTCCTGAGTTAAAATACTCTACTACAGTGTCTTTTCCTACAGCATTAAACATATGTATTCCTTTTTCACCGTAAATCAATGGAAACTCCGCATCAGGAGCAAATCCTATTGTTGGCATCTTTTCGTGCTTCAAATAGTAATTTAAACCTCTCCATCCTGTTTCCTCGTCAGTACCTAGGATCATACGGATTCTCTTATTAGGCTTAAACCCTGAATCCTTTAATAATTTCATTGCATAGAAAGCTGCCATTGTTGGACCTTTATCGTCATTTGAACCACGACCATAAATCTTACCATCAACCACTTCTCCACCTAACGGGTCTTTCGTCCAGTCACGTCCAATTGGAACAATATCCAAATGACATAACACTCCAATCTCTTCCTTACCTTCTCCAAATTCAATATACCCTGCATAGTTATCAAGGTTAAACGTCTTAAATCCTTCTCTTTTACCTAGCTCAAGCATGTATAATAATGCGTCTTGAATCCCTTTTCCAAAAGGAAATTCATTCTCTGGATTAAACTCCGTTAATACACTGTTAATACTTATTAATTTTTGTAAATCTTCAACTAGTGAAGATTCTATAGTTTCTACTTTATCTAAATAATTCATAATAATCCTCCTACCCTTATCATTCTACCAAAAAAATGAGATAAAAGCATAAAAAAAGGGGAACCCGAATGGGTTCACCCTTAAAGAATTATATTATTAAATTATTTGAATAAGATAATTGTGAATTCTTTAACAACTGTAACGTCAACTGTACCGTCTAAATCATAATCAACTGTACAAGTTACTTTTACTGTTACTGTTTCTTCAGAAGCAGTTGGAACAGTACTTGATAAGATGTTACCAGCAGTGTCAGCAAAGTCAGAATTATCAGACCATACTACAGTTACTGTATCATCAGCAAACATTCCACCAGCTACGATCGTAGATAAATCTAAGATATTAGCATTAACAGCAGAAGCGTCAACATACTTGATTCCTAAAGCTTTAGCAGCTAATACATCATTTAATCTTTGAGCGATTAAAGCGTTGTCAGCAGGAACAGCTCTAAATTCGAATGGTAATACTTCATCAGTTGAAGGAACTGTAGCAGATACTGTAGCAGTTGCAACAATTTTTTCAGTTGCATAACTTCTAGTTACTGTTAAGTTTTCTCCAGTTAAATCAGCAACACCATTTCCAGAATCTGTAAGTACCCATGCAGTAGAGATACCTAAGATATTAGATGGATCTACTAATTTAAATGCACCTTCTGTAACTTCACCATTATCTAAGATATTTGCAGGCTTAACCATAGCAGCTACGGCAGCGATTGCATCTTCAACTTTGATAACTTCAATAGTTTTTTCTCTAGTTACATATTTACCATCAGTATATTCAACAACAGCAGTTAAAACATGAGAACCATCTTCTAATGCAGTAGTTGAAGTGATACCTGAACCTTCATTATCAGCCCAAGCAACATCACTAGTAAACCAACCGTGGAATGTTCCACCAGCTGCAGGAGCAATTACTGGTAAAGTAGCTTCAGCACCAGCATAACCTTCAACTTGTGTTTGAACTTTGAAGTCAGCAGTATTTGCATTTAAAGCACCTAATTCAGCAGAAGCTAATGTTTCAACTGTATAAGTTACTACTTTAGTAAATGTATACTCATCGAATGTTAAGATAAATGTGATTGCAACTTCAGTTGGAACTTCAACTTCATCAACGATTAATTCGAAGTCTTCAGCACCTAAGTTATCATCAACATCTAAAACACCATCATCAGCAGATTCCCAATCTAATTCAAATTCACCTTGAGCTAATGTATCCCAACCGAATTCTAAATCAGCGAAATCTACACCTAATTTAACAGCACCTTCATCAGATACTAATAAAGTAGTTTTTGGTAATAATAAACCGAATACAGCTTCAGCTTCTTCAGCAACAACACCAGTTAATGCATCTTTAACTAACATTTCAGTTAATGCAGCGAATGGAGTTGTACTAATAGTAGCAACAGCAGCAGAATCTAAATCTACTTGTGTGAATACAGCAGTACCGAAATCAGTAGCACCTAATTCATAAGAGAATCCAGCTTCTAATCCATCAATAATGTCAGCTTGGTTAGCAACTACAGCAGCAGCATAAGCATTTGCTTGGTCGTACCATTCAGCTCTAACATCTTTTTTGTATAATCCGTAAGCATCACCTAAACCTTGTTTAGTAGCTACGTCATCACCTGATGCAACAGTTGCATCAAAGATTAATGTTTCAATTTGTCCACCTTCAACTGTCATGAATGCGAAGTATTGTTGACCTTTAGTATTTACTTCTAAGTTAGCGAAGTAGTTACCATCAGGTAATTGTGCATCTGAAGCAGTAGCAGCTTGTAAAGTTGCGTCAGCTTTTTGTGATGCAGAATCTAATAATGCATTAATGAACATTTGACGGAATTCTTCAACATGACCAATAGTTACACCAGTTAAATCAGTGTGAGTTCCATCAGTTAAGTTGATTCCATAAGGATCAGCTAATAAAGCAGCAGCGATTGCGTCAGCTTGAGGAGCCCAAGAGTTCCCAGAAGCCATAACGTATCTTTCTCCTAAGATGTGCTTAGTATAGTTACCAGCAACAGCTTCAAGAGCAGCAACTTCTTCATCAGTTAAGACAATATCATCACCAGCTTCGTATAAATCATCAATATCAACAGTTACGTCAGATACAACGATATACTCTTCACCATCCATGTATACTAATACTTTAGCTGAATCTTCTTCTCCAGCTTCAGTTAACCATTCTCTTTCAAAGATGTAAACAGGAACCCATTCACCATCTCTTAGAACAGTAGCTTGTTCTTCAGATCTAGTTTGATCGATATAAACGTTTCTAACTAATCCACCATCAACTACAACGTACATAATCATAGCACCATCAGTTTGAACGAAAATACCATCTTTAAGATCAACTGAACCAAATGTAGCGATTGCAGCATCAGTTACAGCGAACATACCTTCAACACCAACAGTTGCACCAGCAATTTGATCAGCATAGATGTGTTCACCTTTGTTTAACTTACCATCAGCATAAGCATAACCAGCAGCTTTACCTTCTTCGTTAGTTAAATCAAATGCAACGATACCTTGGTTAGCAACAACTGCAGCACCGAATGCTTCAGCTTGAGAACGCCAAGTAGTACCTGAACCAACTACGTATTCTTCATTTAAGATCCATTTAGTTCCGTGACCACCGTTAGCAGCATAAGTAGTATCAGCATATACACCTGCAATAGCACCGTACATATCTGTAGCTACGAATCCAACGTAGTAAGTAACACCTTTAGAACTAACTAATCTTTGTGTAGTAGTAAATACAGCTTCGTTTTTAGCATATAATCCCATTGCTGGAGTTGCAGCTAATACTGTATCTTCTGTTAACATAGCTTCACCATCTAAGATATCTTGCACTAATCCCATTAATACATCAACGTTAGTGAATGTTAAATCTTTAACGTTTGTTGCAGTAACAGCAGCACCTGATGTCATAGTAGTGATACCATAAGTTGATTGGTCAGCAATAATTCTATCAGCTAATAATTCTGAGTTAGCCATCCAAGCGCTGTCTTCGCGAACCATTCTTGATTCGTGAGCAGTTAATGGAGTTAATTCAGCGATTTTAGCTGCATGAATACCAACTACTAAGTCATCTGCAGTGATTGCATCTGAGAATTTAGGGTATTCAGAGAATTCAGCATCTGTAGCAATAAATCTGTAAGTATCTGGAACGTTTACACCGTTACCTTCGATAAATACATATAATTGCCCATCACCATCTGTTAAGAATTCTGATTCTGTAACAGTTTCATCGAACATTACACCAGCGATTTGACCGTAAGCATCTACGATTACAACTGCATAAGTGTAAAATCCTTCTGAATTCATTTCAGTGTTATTAAAATAAACACCTGGTTTGTAGAATCTTTCGTTTTGAACTTCAGCAGGAACTTCTACTTCAACTTCAACGATTACATCTACAGGAACTTCCACTTCAACGATTACTTCAACTGGAACTTCCACTGGAACTTCAACGATAACTTCTACCGGAACTTCCACGATTACTTCAACTTCTTTAATTACTTCTTCAATTACTGTGTCTGGCGTACAAGCAGCTAAAGTAACAACTAAAGCTAATGCAGCCAGTAATGAAAATAATTTCTTCATTTCTGTAATTTCCTCCTTAATTTAATTTTATTACATCTTATTCTATCGTGCTTGCACCTCAAAGTCAACGGAAATTGACTACTTATGAACAACTTGTGAACAAGATGTGTACTTATGTACATTATACACAAAATGGCTTAACAAAGCCATTTATTCCATAACATGTTCACCAAAAAGTATAAAATATGTAACTTTTGAACATAACTTGTGAACGTACTTTGTGTATCAAAGTATTTTTTTTCTTCTATATAAAACCACAAATTACCGCTTTGTTAAGCCATTATTGACGTATATTAGAGCAGTTCACAAAGTTTTGAATTCTTATTCACAAGTTCATAAAATAAAAAAGGGGATAGACCAATACACGTGCAAGAAGGGTGTGTATTACTCTATCCTTATCCTATTTTACTTTGTATTATCTTATAAATATACTAAATGAGGGTATATTACATATATAACTCTCTTACTTACAAAAAAAAAGGAAACATCTAAGTTTCCTTTAATTAATCATTAGTTTACATCAATTTTGATTAAATCAATTAACGTTTCAAGTTCATCTAAATGTGATACTCCAATTTTAGAATTTGAGATTGTGAATAAGTAATCTTCTAAGAAGATACCTTTTTGGATATACTCTCTGTAGTTCGCTGTACTACCATGAGTGATAAACCCTAGTTGCTCTAAACCTGTATCTACATTGAAATCAAATAGTAAGTAACCACTTTGGTAATTATATTCATTATTCTCATATACTTCACTTGAGAATGGGAATCCAATAATACCTTTGTTAGCATCAAATAATAAATCTTTGTGATTATAAGCTACACTAGACCAGTTCCATCCTTGTTCTTCATAAAGAATAACATGTTTGAATGTTTCTTTAGGATCTGTTTGATCTGTAACATCATAGATTGAGATTTTAAGCCCAGTTCTTCTTCCGTTCTCATCAGCTTCGAAACCTATACCTAATACATGGTTAGCATCAATCGGATGAATATAAGTACTGAATCCAGTAATTTCTAACTCACCTAAGATTTCAGGATTTTCAGGATCAGCTAAATCAATTACGTAGAATGGATCTGTTTGTTCAAATGTTACTAAATAAACAATATCACCTAGGAATCTACTTGATTGTAATCTTTCTCCTGGTTTACCTAAATTTTCTAATTCAGAAATAATAGTTAACTCGTCATTTAAAATGATTAATCTATTATTTGTTTTTTCACCCCAACCTGAAGCAGTTGCGATTCTAAAGAATCCATCATGCTCATCCATACTGAATTGGTTGATTGGTGCACCTTTAACTTCACCTACTGCAGTCAATGTAACATCATTACCCTCAAGACTGTATTTTGATATAACTACAGTTTCTTCAGGTTCTTCTGTTTCAGCAATTCCTACTTCTGCAAAGAATGGCATAAATGTATATTTATAATCAATTGTATAAATATTGTTGTTTGATACGTATAACGTGTATGAACTAGATCCTAAGATATTCTCAACATCTACTTCTTGAGTTTTTAAATCTATACCGTAAATACTTGTAAAGTTATAAGGGTTAGTATCTTTAACGTATGTAACGTCACTAAACTCACCGCTCTTTACTTCTCCATTTACATTGTATTGAGGAAGAATTGTTTCATCATCCGGATTGAAGTAATTATTTGTGATAATGAATAAGTTACCACCAATTTTTCTTGTTCCGCTCATATAACCTTCAAACTTGTAAGTATCTTGAAGTTCAAAGTCATTTGATTTTGAATAAACGTATACAACTGTTTCATTCATTCCAAAGAATGGTTCAATCATTCTATACTCATCTTCAGTATCTACATCTGTTTTATAGTATTGATAAGTATATCTGCTAGTAACTACTATTAAGTTATCATCATCTACGTACATTCCAGATACATATTCACTTGAACAATAATCAACACACACATTGTTTTCGAACTCTAATGTTTTATATACAGCAAGTTCATCTGCTGGCCAAGCTTTAGTGATAACAACATCGCTTGATCCATCTTGATGGCCGTAATTGATTGAGTAAATGAACGTTCCATCTGTTTTAACATTATCAATTTCATCTACACCTTGAACTTGAACATTAGTCTCAGTGTATTCTTCTGCTTTATCAAAAGATTCAACAGCTACTTCTGCAATCTCAGGTGTCATAACATCATCTATCATTCCAAATCTTTCCAAGAAGTTTTGACTGTTGTTTTCATATTCTTTTCTAATCGTCAATAAATCATCAACTGAATTAATTTCAGCTAACTCAACATTATTTAGAGTAGGTTCAAATGATACTCCAGGATTTAGCAATGCAACAAATGCCATCGTTGCAGCTGGAACTAATGCTTTTACCCATGAAGTCTTTCTGATGGGATAAGCATTTTCTACTCTCATCGCTCTATGTTTATTTTGAAGCATTCTATTAAGTCTATATTCACTATATAGCTTTGCGATAAAGAATGCTGTAATAATTGCTAATACAATTATTGATATCTCTTTTAAATACATAATATACCTCCATTAAATTTTTAACGTGTCTTTAAAATCTTTTAAATATGTTCGCTTAACTTCGACTGATTCGTCGTTATTAAGGATTAATTCGATTTTTGAATTGATAGCTGGTTTGATATATTTAATCTTTCCGATATTGACAAGATGTGACTTGCTGATTCTAATAAAATCTTTTTCTTTCAGCATATCTTCTAATTGATATAGTTTACTTCTTGTTAATAGTCTTCCATTTTTAAGAACCAAATATACATCATCTCCGAATGTCTCTACGTAGTATACACTTCTAATTTCAACACGTTTTGTTCCGCGTTCGTTATGACCTGTTAAATAGACGTCTTCTCCATGCACCAACAAATCTAACATTTTATTAATATCGTGTAATTGACCTTCTGAAAAAACGATATTGATTTTATCATCCTCTATCATTTCTTTTTCTGTAGTTAGGACATACTTATACTCATTAGTATCTACCAACTTCAATGAATCGAATAATCTTTCATTTTCCGGTTTCAGTTTAAACATATTTCCCCCTCCTTGCGACTTAAATATGACACATATCTAATAGTGGTTAAAGAATATCACGGCATCTTGCATCATTAACTAGATAAGTTGCAAAATAAAAGACCGAATACTCTTCGGTCTTATTATACTAAAATTTATTGCATTATCCTATATAGACGTACCTTTAAAACTAATCAACAACTTCAATAGTATCTAATTGCTGTTTAAAGTTTGATTTAATTCCATCTAAATATTGCTTTCTTAAGACTGTTCTTTCAGCCTCTTCTTCAAGAGTTAATCCTTCAGCCTTTGCTTTTTTAGCTAACGCATTAATACGTTCTATTAATTCTTTAGTTATCATAGGTTCTTAAATACATCCTTAACATTTTCAGGAGTAAATCCGTATTCCTCAATAACAGTGTTACCAGGTGCACTTGCTCCAAATGTATCAATGTTTAATAAAGTATCTGCATATTTTAAGTACTCAATTGCAGTTCCCATTTCAATTGCTAATGTTGGAACTTGAGGTAGTACTTCATCTTTATATGAATCTTCTTGAGAATCAAAGATGAACATACTTGGCATAGACACTACTCTAACATCGATTCCATCTTCAAGTAATAATTTCTGTGCAGCAATCGCTAGATTAACTTCACTACCACTCGCTAATAGAATTCCATCTAATACATTCGCTTCTTTTGAAATAACATAAGCACCTTTACATACTTTTTCATACGTTGAAGCTTCATTATTTTGAACATTTTGTCTTGTTAAGATTAATGAAGTAGGTGCAGTGTTTGAATCAACTGCAATCTTCCAAGCAGCAGCAGTTTCATTTGCATTTGCAGGACGAATTACATTCATATTTGGCATTACTCTAATTCCAGTTAATTGTTCAACTGGCTCATGAGTAGGTCCATCTTCACCAACAGCGATTGAGTCATGTGTAAATACAAACGTTGTTGGGATGTTCATTAACGCAGCCATTCTCATAGCTGGTTTCATATAATCACTGAACACGAAGAATGCACCAGTGAATGCTTTCATTCCAGCTAAAGTCATACCATTTGCGATTGCTCCCATAGCATGTTCTCTTACACCGAAGTTGATGTTTCTACCTGTTCTATTTTCTTTTGTAAAGTCTCCATCAATTCCTTTTGCTTTAGTTGATTTAGTTAAGTCAGCTGACCCACCAATCATATAAGGTATTGATTTAGAAATTTCTGTAATGATTTTTCCTGATGTAGCTCTTGTTGCTTCGTTTAACTCAGCATCAAATTCTACTAAAGGAGTGTTTAATTCTTCTGCTAATTCTTTATATTCAGTAGGGTACTTTTTAGCATATGCTTTGAAGTTTTCTAAGGATGCATCATATTTCGCTCTTCCTTTTTTAGCAACTGATTTAAATTCTTCATAAATCTCAACTGGAACTTCAAAGTCAGGATGTTCCCAACCTAACACTTCTCTTAACTCCTCAGTTAACTCTACACCTAAAGGCGCACCATGAGAAGCTGAATCACCAGCTAATTTAGATCCAAATCCAATTACAGTTTTTACTTCGATTAATGAAGGCTTATCAGTCAACTTAGCAGCTTCGATTGCTTTACCGATTGCTACAGTATCATTTCCGTCTTCAACTAATTGGTAATGCCAATTCATCGCTTCATATTTTTCTTTTACATTTTCACTTTGAGCCATTGATAACTCACCGTCTAATTGAATATCATTTGAATCGTATAAAACAACCAACTTATCAATTCCATTATGACCAGCAAAACTCATTGCTTCTTGAGTAACACCTTCTTGTAAGTCCCCATCACCACATAATACATATGTGTAGTAGTTAAATAACTCAATGTCTTTATTGTATCTTGCAGCCATATAACTCTCAGCTACAGCCATACCAATACCCATTGCGATACCTTGACCCAATGGTCCACTTGTTGCATCAATTCCATCTGTATGACCGTACTCAGGATGACCTGGAGTTTTGCTTCCCCATTGTCTGAATCCTTTTAAATCATTCATTGATACTTTGTAACCCAATAGATGTAACATCGCATAAAGCATACTTGAACCATGTCCAGCAGCTAAAATAAAACGATCTCGGTTGTACCAGTTTGTTTCACTCGGTAAGATATTCATGTGATTCATGAATAACTCATGCATCATTGGTGCAGCACCTAAAACGATACCTGGATGTCCAGAGTTCGCTTTGTTAATTTGAGCCATACCTAGCATTCTAATTGCATTTATTCCCTTCATTACTAAAGTCCCCTTTTCAAATTATCTACTATATTATCCGCACTATCTTTAAACATAATCTTTAAACTTTTACCTGAAATAAAAACTCCTTCAGATATTTCTTTTAACTTATCAAAGTCTACTAAGTCAAGATCTAAAACATCAATCTTAACTCTTGAGATATCACTTGAAACTGATTGAATATTTTCTTTTTTTATACATTCGAATATTCCATTTATCAATTCATCATTCACCACAACTGTCTTCTTCTTTTTCGGCCAGAAAACAAAGGCTAAAATAACAATTAATATAGGTGCACCGATGTATATATAATTCATATACTCCATATCATTCACCTCAAAATTATAATATCATAATTGGGACGAAATTACCTTTAATAAGATACAGTCATCTCATTAATATATATCCCACGCTAAATAGTTTAGCCAAATTGCATAAAATAGTCAACGGAATAAAGCCCTTACAAAGAACTTAACAGATTCTTTAGCAAAGTAATTCATAATTCATCAATTTATGGGTATAATTTAAAGGAATCAACAATTTATGAAAAGAGGACTAAGTATGAGTGATAAAACATGGGTTAGCTGGGAATTCATAGAGGAATTCATGGTAGATGCCTTCATTAAAATAGGTGTACCAAAACAAGAGGCTCTTATTTGTGCTGACGTATTAATGGAAAGTGATCGTAGAGGTATCGAAAGTCACGGTGTAAATAGATTTAAGCCAATCTACATTGATAGAATTAACGCTGGTATTCAAAAACCAGTTACCAAAATCGATATATTAAGAGAAACAGCTACTACAGCTGTCCTAGATGCTAATGACGGTATGGGTATGGTAGTAAGTGAAAAAGCAATGCAGATGGCAATCGATAAAGCTAAAGAATTTGGAATGGGTATGGTAGCAGTTAGAAACTCAACTCATTACGGAATAGCTGGATATTATTCATCAATGGCATCAAAAGCTGGAATGATTGGTATTACAGGAACTAACGCAAGACCCTCAATCGCTCCAACATTCGGTGTTGAAAACATGCTTGGAACAAACCCTTTAACAATCGGTTTCCCAACTGATGAAGATTTTGATTTTATTCTTGACTGTGCGACAAGTATTACTCAAAGAGGAAAAATAGAATACTTCGCTAAACTTGATCAAGATACTCCAGAAGGAATGGTTATAGGTAGAGACGGTTCAGCATTAACTGATTCAAAACAAATACTGGAAGACTTAACGACTCAAAAAGCAGCTCTAGCTCCACTTGGTGGTATCGGTGAAACTTTAGCCGGATACAAAGGATATGGTTATGCAACTGTAGTTGAAGTATTAAGTGCAGCTCTACAAGCAGGAAACTTCTTGAAGATGTTAAGCGGAAAAGATGAAAAAGGTGACCTAAAGCCGTATCACTTAGGACATTTCTTCATCGCTATAGATACAGAAGCTTTCATGGGACTAGATGAGTTCAAAAAAACTGCTGGAGATATTTTAAGAGAGTTAAGAAACTCAGAAATAGCACCAGGTGAAGAAAGAATCTTTACAGCTGGTGAAAAAGAATACGACGTATGGCAATATAGAAAAGATAGAGGAGTTCCTTTAAACAAGGCTGTCCAAGAAGACTTTAAAAACGTAAATGAATTATTAAAACTTAACAAAGAATTACCGTTTTAAAAAATAAAACTCCACTTATGTGGAGTTTTTTTATGATAATCCTACAATGAACATTGTAGCTAGTGATAAATATATAGTTAACGAAATAATATCGTTAATAGTTGTGATAAATGGTCCACTCGCAACTGCTGGATCTATTTTTAATGAATTAATCACTAATGGTATAATCGCACCAGCTAAAGTGGCAATAACTAACGCAATAAACACACTAATAGTAATAACCATTGTAAATGCTAAATCTCCACTTCCGGTAAACTTACCCATAACCGTCGCCATAATAAACACTAATGCACTAAGCATAAGTCCATTAATAATAGAAGCCTTAAACTCTCTAAATAAATGTTCAAAGACGTCTCTTCTATCGACGAACTGATTCGTAGATAAACCACGAACTGTTACTGCTAATGCTTGGGTACCTGTATTACCACTCATATTTAAAATAAGAGGTAAAAACATTGCCAATATAGGAATTTCATTCAATGTTTCCTCAAATGAAGCGATGATTATACTTGTGATAAATCCAACAAACAATAATACGACTAACCAAGGGAACCTGTTTTTAACAGTAATCGCTACAGTTTCAGTATCATGATCAATGTCAACGTCACTTACCCCAGCTAATGCAGAAATATCTTCAACTGCTTCTTCATCTACAACGTCTACAACGTCATCGATTGTAACAATTCCTTTTAATCTTCCCATTTTGTCTACGACTGGTAGAACAGTAAAGTCATAGTCCATCATCGTTTCAGCAACAATGATTTGGTCAACCGCAGGAGTCACTGAAATAATGTTCGTAGTCATAATCTCCTTTAAGTCCTCATCAGCTCTAGCGATAATTAACTCACGTAAAGACAGAACACCAACTATTCTTTCGTTATCTAAAACATATATAACATTTACAGCATACGCTTCTTTCGCTAAATCAATAACTCTTCTCATTGCTTGTTTCACTGAGAAGTTAACTGGTACGTCAATGTACTCAGTTGTCATGATTGCTCCAGCTGTATCTTCTTTATAATTCATTAACTCTTTAATTTTATCTCTATGACCAGCATCCATTAGACGCAAAACTACAATTCGGTCATCTTCATCCATTTCCTTTAAAACGTCTACCGCATCATCAAAATCCATTTCAGCAATAATGTCAGAAAGAAGTTTAGGTTTTTGATTATCTACAACTTCTAAAAACTCATTAATCTCCAAAGAACTCAAAACTCTAGCCAAGAACTCATGATCTAAACTAAAGAAATACTCCATTTCTTCTAGTGAAAAGTCTAAAACCACCTGAGAAATATCATAGGGGTGAAACTCTTCTAAGAGGTCCACTATATTACTTGGTTTACCAATAAATAACAGTCTAATTTTGTTTTCCATATGAATCCCTCCTCTATATATCATATCAAATTATTGTTATATATACTTATTTTTTATATACTTTAAACAAGGGGTGGTTTAAATGATAGTGAAAGTAGCAGAGAACGCGAATGAGATATTGGACAATATAAAACTTAGGGATATTATTTTTGTTCACGGACAAAATGTACCTGTAGAACTTGAACATGATGGATTAGATGAGTTCGCAACATTAATCATTGCGTATGATAATGATCAACCTGTTGGTTGTGGTAGATACCGTATAGTTGATAACTATGCAAAAATAGAACGTATTGGTGTGATAGACTCCAAAAGAGGACTTGGGTTAGGTAAAGAGATTATGGAATTTATAGAACTTACTATAAAAGAAAACACCCCAATCGAGGTGTTAAAACTTAACTCTCAGTTACACGCAGCGCCATTCTATGATTCACTGGGATATTCAAGAAAAGGTGAACTCTTCATGGATGCTGGTATCGAACATATTATGATGTATAAAATGATATAAGCCGAAAGGCTTATTTTATTTTAGCTATAAAATACCCCATAAAGAATAACGGAATACCTAGTAAACTCATAAGATTATATTCCTTTAAGGGAATAATCATCAATATAGAACCGATGATAAGTCCTAAAACAATATTCATAAACTGCAAGCGGTGAGTTTGAATGATTCTTCTTATACCCAAAGCACTTACTAAAAAACCAACTCCTGCCCCGATTAAAAAGATAATCAAAAAGAATACATTTGATAAATCAAACTTTAATATACTACTGATCATACTAAGTACGTCAGGATAAAGTCCCAACACCAACAATAACATGGCACCACTTACTCCAGGTACTATCATCGCAGCTCCAGTTAAAAATCCTGCCAACAATAAACTAAATACAGAAACATCAAAATCATACCCTAATAAAGGCTGTACTACTATTACAGACAACCCAATAAGTACGTAAAGACCATTTAATTTAGAAATCTCCGATTTATAGAAAGTAATGATTCCACCTACAATTAATCCTACGAATAAAAACATTGTCGGAATATATAAATGCTCAAGCGCGAAAGTAATCAACCAAGAAAATGCCAACACACCTGTAGCTACACCCGCAAACAAAATAAAAAAGAACTTAATATTTTGAAAAGGTCTTCTAATACCGTCTAATACCTTTTCATATAATCCAGTAGTAACGAGTAATGTTCCACCACTTACACCTGGAATAATATTTGCAACTCCGATAATAATTCCTTTAATATAATTTTTCATAAAATCACCCAAACTATTATAACATACAAAAAAAGACACTATAAGTGTCTAATAATTTAATGGAGCGGGTGATGGGAATCGAACCCACGTCATCAGCTTGGAAGGCTGAGGTAATAGCCGTTATACCACACCCGCGTTTTTTAGCGCAAATAAATATTATCAAATCCACACTATGATGTCAATGATTTATCAATAATATTTTCAAAATATTCAACATATCTCTTATGCATTCAACTTATTACTAATTCTACCAGCATTTATTAAAATCCAGTAGTGATATCTAATAAATTTTATTCATAGACCCAATCTATAGATAAGTCGTATTCAGGTAAAAGATCATTTTTTTCTGAATTAAAATAAGTATCATACCTAATACTTCTCTTATTAGAAATATCATTATCTAAATGCATCGGATGGTTTACTTCATCATCTAAAAAATCCCAGTCATAATGTTTTTCAACCAAACAGCTGAAAATAGCCTGATGTAGAAATACTTTATATTTGTAATCATCAAAAAACTTGTCGAAAGTCTTCTTTTTAAGAAAATAAGTCATTTCAGCCATCAGCTTATTAAAGTGTTTAAAGTTCCCCACAAACCCCATGTTGAAATATGGTAGAACCTCTTCTTTTGAGATTACTGTGTCAACAGTATAATCTGGGTCTATACTAAAATACTTATAAAGTATACTCCAAAACTCATCTTTTTCTTTTACTCCAATATTCGGCTGATCAACTGCAGAAACCAAACATTCCTCAGATATATCAACCTCTCTCAAAAATAATGAATCAATATCCATCCATACATCTACTTTTAATTCCTCAGCCTTTGCGGCAGCACAAACCTTATCGTAAAATGGAAACTTCTCAAATCTGAACACTTCAACATAGTGAACGTTTGGTAAAACGTCCTTTACTGCTTCATAAACCTCATTAATAGCCATCACGTAAAACTCATTGTCAGAAGATTCGATTAACGCTTTTGCGTTATCTATCAAATTAACTGAGTTAATCATAAATCCTATTTTCATATAAATCACTCCCCCATAATTATACATCACTATTTACTTTAAAGAGCCTTTTTTACAATATATTACCCACAACGTTCAACACAATAGATAATTATCTAATTTTAGTACAATATTGCTATTTACAAATAAAATATATACTTAAAAACGATTGTCAATTATAAGACTGTTTGTTATATTGATTGTGGTAAAACATAACGCTTGTTATGGTTTTTATACACTATATTTAAGAGGTTAATAATGGATGAGTTTAGAGTACTAGAAATAAAGAAAAGAGTATATGAAAATAATGATGCTCAAGGTAGTGAGTTAAGAAAAGAGTTAAAGAGAAAAAAGACATTCTATATGAACTTAATGTCTTCACCTGGATCAGGTAAAACAACGAGTGTAGTAGCTACAATCAAGGCGCTTCAAAAAGAATTTAAAATTGGAGTTATTGAAGCCGATATAGACGGTGACGTTGATTCATACACAGTCGCAAAAGCAGGAGCTAAAGTAACTCAGTTAAATACTGGTGGTATGTGTCATTTAGACGTAGGAATGAGTAAAGTCGGTTTAGAAGAAATCCATTCAGATGATTTAGATTACGTTATTCTTGAAAACATAGGTAATCTTATATGTCCTGCTGAGTATGATGTAGGTGCGGTTAAGAATGTAATGATTCTTTCAGTTCCTGAAGGCGATGATAAACCACTTAAGTATCCAAACATGTTTTCGAAAGTAGACGTCTTACTTATAAGCAAAGTGGATACTGTTGAATTATTTGATTTTGATTTTGAAGCAGTAAAACAAAGAGTACAAGCACTGAACCCGAATATAAAGGTCTTCCCAATTTCAGCAAAAACGGGAATTGGAATGGAAGATTGGTGTAATTGGTTAAGGTTTGAAATAAATGAGTGGAATAGGTAGAGGAGATTATGGAAAGAACAAATTTAATAGCATTTGTAAACAAAGTTAGTGGTACAAAAGTTGGTTCTAAAAGAGGCGTAGGAACAGATGATCCTAGATTCAAATTATTAGAACCTGTCGTTAGTGAAGAGATGGCTGAGGTAGCAATGTGTTTAGAATATAGAACACATATGTCAGTTGAGCAAGTGGCTGAACTATACGGTAAGAGTGTAGAGACTACTGGTGCACTTTTATGGGATTTAGCTATGGCTGGTGTTGCCTGTGTAACAAAAGAAAACGGTTATGATGAATATTGGTACGAAACTTGGGTTCCTGGTATATTCGAAATGGTTGTAAACCATAAGGAAAACGTAAAGAAGTATCCACAAATTGCGGAAGCATTTGAGGAGTATGGCCGTTTAAGAAATCCAATGGCTGCAGGAAACTTCCCTATTGGTAAAGGAGTAATGAGAGTTATTCCAATTGAGACAGCAATCGAAGGTAATACGAGACGTGCTTCTTCTGAGGAGGTTAGTAAGTATCTTAATGACAATTCTATTTTTTCTGTATCAGATTGTTCATGTAGAACTTCTCGTGAAGAAATGGGTGAAGGTTGTGGTCACTTAAAAGAGGATATGTGTATCCAAATGGGTCACGCTGCTGAATATTATATAAGAACAGGTAGAGGTAGAGAAATAGACCGTGAAGAGGCTTTTGAAATCATTAAAAGAGCTGAAGAAAATGGGTTAATGCATTCCATCCCTAATACCGAAGGGGAAGGACATACTCATGCGATATGTAACTGTTGTGGTTGTTCTTGTTATGCATTAAGAGCTGCATCAATGTACCATAACCCTGACATGGTTAGATCAAACTACGTATCAAAGGTTGATAAGGATAAATGTGTAGGTTGTGGAGAATGTATTGACGTATGTCCTACAAACGCATTAAAACTTGGTCAAAAATTATGTACTAAAGAAGATGTCAAATATGAAGAACGTACAGAGTTTCCTACAGATATGAACTGGGGTCCAGAAAAATGGAATCCAGATTATAGAGAAAACAAAGAAGTTTCATTTGATTCAGGTACTTCTCCTTGTAAGACTGATTGTCCTGCACATATTTCAATTCCTGGATATATTAAACTTGCGTCACAAGGACGTTACACTGAAGCATTGAAAATGATTAAACAAGAAAATCCTTTCCCAGCTGTATGTGGTAGAATTTGTCCTAGTATTTGTGAAGATGCATGTACGAGAAGTGACTTAGATGATCCTGTAGCTATCGATGATATTAAGAAATTCATCGCAGAACAAGATTTAAATGTAGATTCAAGATACATCCCAACGCTTAAAAATAAGTTTGATAAATCTATTGCTGTAATCGGAGCTGGACCTTCTGGTTTATCATGTGCTTATTACTTAGCAGTTGAAGGGTATAAAGTAACTGTATTCGAAAAAGAAACAAAACTAGGTGGTATGTTAACACTTGGTATTCCTAACTTCAGACTTGAAAAAGAAGTAATCGAAGCTGAAATAGATGTATTAAGACAATTAGGCGTTCAGTTTGAAACTGGTGTTGAAGTCGGAAAAGATATTACACTGAAAGAGATGAGAAAATCAGGGTTTGAGGCATTCTATATAGCTATCGGAGCTCAAAATGGTAGAGCGTTAGGTATTGAAGGAGAAAATGCTGAAAACGTAACAACTGGGGTTTCGTTCTTAAAGGATGTAGCTCTTGATAAAAAAACAGAACTTAAAGGAACTACACTAGTTATAGGTGGAGGAAATGTTGCGATAGATGTTGCTAGAACTGCTACAAGACTTGGTTCTTCTTCTGTAACTCTAATTTGTTTAGAATCAATTGAAGAAATGCCAGCATTAACTGAGGAAGTTCAAGAGGCAATTGATGAAAAAATTGACATCAAAAATGGATGGGGTCCAAAACGCTTCATCATCAAAAACAACCGTGTTGATGCAATAGAGTTTAAAAAATGTGTAAGAGTATTTGATTCAGGTAAATTCAGTCCATTGTTCACTGAAGAGACAATGACTATAAAAGTTGATAATGTGCTTACCGCAATCGGTCAATCAATTGATTGGGGTCAACTACTGGAAACTAATATTGAAGTGAATAAAGACGGAACTATTAAAGTAGACTCATTTACACTACAGTCATCTGTAGAAGATGTGTTTGCAGGTGGAGACGTTGTAACAGGACCTAAATATGCAATTGACGCTATTGCCTTAGGTAAAGAGGGTGCTACTAGTATTCATAGATTTGTTCAACGAGGTCAGTCATTAACTCTAGGAAGAAACAAACGTGAATTCAAAGCACTTGATAAAGGTAACGTTGATTATACAGGTTATGATAAACAACCGAGACAGTTAACAAAGCATACTCACATTGAGAACTTAAAAGGATCATTCAATGACCCTAGAGGAGTATTCACTGAAAAGCAAATGATTGCTGAAACTGAAAGATGCTTAGGATGTGGTACTACTGTTGTTGATGAGTTCCTTTGTGTTGGATGTGGTGCTTGTACTAAAAAATGTAAATTTGACGCTATCACATTAGAAAAAGTACATAATGGAACTGGTGTAGACTTCCCTGAACTTAAACCAATTATCATTAAAAACGTATTAAGAAGAAAAGCTAGAATATTCTTCAAATCTATTGGAAAAAGAATAGGAATAAGATAATGCATGAACTAGGTGTCATAATTGAGGTTGTAAAGACTGTTGAGACATTCGTTAGAGATAATAACCTAACAAACGTTCAAAGCCTTACACTTCAAGTTGGTGAGTTATCATCTATGGTTCCGAAATACATCGAGGAACTATATCCAATAGCTGTAGAAAACACAATTCTAAAAAACGCAGAGTTAGTAATAGAGATACTACCAGGACTTGGGCAATGTAATGATTGCAAATATCATTTCAACTTAGTGAAACATAATAATATATGTCCAACTTGCAATAGTAAAAACTGGTCAGTTCTTACAGGTACGGAATTTTTAATCAAAGAAGTAAAGGCATATTAAGAGTCGGTATATCCGACTCTTTCTTTTAAAATATGATATTATTAATTGGGTGATTTTATGAGTAAAAATAATAGTAAACAAAAAATAATCAAAGCAGCGATTGAGTGCTTAAAAGAATGTCCAATCGAGAAAATGAACATGCGTACAATTGCTGAAAGAGCAGGTGTTACGACTGGTTCAATATATCATCATTTTAAAAACAAAGATGAACTCACTTTAGAAGTTATGAATGAGTCTCTTCATTTCTCAAAAAAACTATATGAAGATATATCAAAACAATCCGAGATGGATAAACCAGATTTAATCGAACTGATTAGTAGTAATACAAAAAATAGATTAAAGAAAACAGATCAACAAATACTACACGTATTATTCTTTAGTGAGATAATAAAACGAAAAAGTTCAATAACCGAAAAATATAGACAACACTATAAATCAATTATTAACATAACGACTAAACTGCTTGAAATAACGTATAATACAACCCACGAAAAAGCAGTTCACATTTCTTCTATACTCGTGGCTACTGTAGACGGTATAGCGATGCAACAGGCTTTAGACGTTTTACCCGATAATATAGATCAGTTGTCAGATACCTTTATTTCATTCTTTAATGAATATATACCACTTTATCTAAAAAACTAACTACCTAAGAGGTAGTTTTTTTATACAAAAAAAAAGAGCTCAAATGAGCTCTTATAATAAGTTTTCCGGGTTTAAAACATCTAACTCAGGTAAAGTGAATCGTCCGTCTTTTCTGATTAATACACCATCAAAATAGATTTCTCCTCCACCAAACTCTGGTGTTTGAATTAATACTAAATCCCAATGTACACTTGATTTATTTCCATTATCAGCAGGACCTTCATAAGCTTGTCCTGGCGTAAAGTGAATTGAACCAGCGATTTTTTCATCATAAAGGATATCTCCCATAGGTTTTGTAATCAGTGGATTAACCCCAATCGCAAACTCTCCTACGAATCTTGCTCCTTCATCAGTATCAAATATCTCTTTAAGTCTTCCGTTATCAGCCTCAACTGAACAAGAAGATTTAACAATCTTTCCATTTTCAAACGTTAATGAAACTTCTTCATAAACATTCCCTTGGTATCCAGATGGAGTGTTATATGTAATAACTCCATTTACAGAATCCTTAACAGGTGCAGTATAAATCTCACCATCAGGGATATTACATTGTCCACTACAAGGTTCACTTCCTAATCCTTCAATACTAAAAGATAAATCAGTACCAGGACCTTTAATTTCAACTTTGTTAGTTTTATCCATAAGTTCTTTTAATACTTGGAAAGCATCATTCATTTTAGAATAATCTACTAATGATACGTCCATACAGTAATTATAGAACTGTTCATAACTCATTTTCGCTTTATGAGCTAATGTTTGTGATGGGTAGTTTAATAAAACCCATTTCTTAGTATTAACAATAATATCACTAAGTGGTCTTAACTTCTTGCTAGTCATTAAGCGAGTCTCTGCAGGAACATCAACTTGATAATAATCATTCTCATCAGCATATACTGAAATAGATGCATCAATTCCTTCGTATTTCGGTTTCGTCCACTCTACGTGTTTATCTAATCTGTCTTCTTTTGTAGCTAATGCTACTTCTCTTGATAAATCATCATCCATTAATTCAACATGTGGATGTGCACCAATATTTTTACACTCTTTTACTAACTCAAGTAATAAGGGTTTTGTTGATACATGTCCTTTGATTAATACGTGATGCCCTTCTTTCGCTTCTACTGAATAATGTAATAAGCTTTTAGCTAGTTTCTCTAGTCTAGGATCTCTCATTCTTCATCTCCTCAAATATTTTATAATAGTCGTATACCGTTTTGTCTTCAAACGGAATCCCTTTTGATTTAATTCTTTTTTTCAAATCTTCCATTTCAAACTTTATAATTCGTCTAATTTCCTGAGAATAGTTCATCGCATCAGCATTTATCTGATATTCAAACTTATCTAAAACTTTATACGAATTATTTGGGAAAACTTTAATGTCGAGATCATAATCAATATACTTAACAGCCTCATCATCAATTGTATAAGGAGAACCTAAATTACAATAATAATGTACTCCAGTGTCCTTCAACATACTGATAACGTTATACCATTGATTCTTGAAGAAAAAACAGATTGCTGGTTCTTTTGTAAACCAAGACTTTCCGTTTGATTCTAAAACTCTCGTTCTTTCGTTTCCTAAAACGATAAAAGTATCATTCATTTCTAGGATTTTTGCCTTATCCCAAATACGATGAATTGATTTATCGTGTTTAAAACTATGAATTTGTATTGTATCTCCGACTTTTGCCATAAAATCACCTAAATTTATTATACCTTATTTTTGAGCTAATTCTTCTAATTTTTCAAAAAGATATGTCACAGAATGAAAGGCATAGAACTGGCTCACAACTTCATCTCCATCCATAAATATGAATGCAGGTGTAGAAGTAATTCTATGCTTCTTAATTAAGTCTTTTTCTAAGGAAAGATTTAGCTCCTCGACTTCTATGTTGAACGTATGATTTGCAAGAACCAACATTTCCTTTGCCATCTTACAAGTCCCACAATTCTCTGTATATCCAAATATAACTTTTTTCATAATATCACCTAAAAAGTAGAGACTTCTTTACTTATCTCTACTAATTCTATAGTCATAACCACAGTGATGGCATACGTATACATTTCTTAATAAATACTTACCACACTTAGGGCATTTCTTTCTAGTGTATAAACTCATTATCGGTATAGCTATTAATACGAACACTCCTATTGTTAATAAAAGCGCTAAATAACTTGAGACAATGTTTTGTTTATCTTCTACAACATTTTCAACTAATAATCTATAGTTTAAAGATATCAAAACTATAGTTATAAACAAAATCAACATATAGAACCTTTGAACGAACCTTTTTATTGCTTTGAAGTAATTATTATTACCACCATTAAGCATTTTCTAAAAAGTCTGGTCCTTTTAATTCTTCGGGTTCTTCAAAAGCAAGATCATTGTAATCTTGTTGACGTAATGCTTCATAAACTAGTATAGCTACAACATTACTTAAATTAAGACTTCTAACAACTTTCGTCATTGGTAATCTTACACATGTATCTAAGTGATTCTTCAGTATATCAACTGGAATACCACTAGATTCAGCTCCAAATATTAAGTATATGTCTTCATCACTATTACTCATATCAAACTCACTTGGCTTATGTTTCCCATAACGAGTCATAAAGATAAAAGTACCATCATTTTCATCACTGAAATGTTTCCAGTCCTTATATATCTTAAAATCAGTTTCTTTGACGTAATTAGCACCACTTCTTCTTACAGCCTTCTCATCTAAACTAAACCCAAGCGGTTCAATCATATGAAGTTTAACATCAGTAGCTGCACAAGTACGCATGATGTTCCCAGTGTTTTGTGGTATTTCTGGGTTATATAATACTACATGAATCATCTTTTCTTCCTCCAATAATAATCAATTGCTGCCAGCATGTATTCTTCCTTAGAATTAACATACTGAATATGAGAATCTAAATCAATCCCTTTATTCGCAGCATATACAATAATGTTACGTTTTACGACATTATGTCCTAACCAATAAAACGCAACTTCTTTATATTTATAAAATTCCTTTTTACTACACTTTATTATATCTAAAATATTGATATTTTCATATGTATAAACTTCTTTTGTTTGAACTCCTTTATTAAAAGGGCACACATTTTGACATATATCACAGCCATAGATTGTATCAAACATTTCGTACTGACTATCCGTTAGAACTATTTTTCTTTGTAGCCATCCAGCTATACAGTTTTCATATACATTTCCTATTGCGTTACTTGGGCATGCCACCTCGCATAGAGTACACGTCCCGCAACTCGTTAGTACTTCTTCACCTTGATCTAACTCAAGATCAGTAACTATTTCTCCAAGCATTACAAAACTTCCCTCAGAAGTAATAATAAGTGAATTCTTACCAATAAATCCTAAGCCAGATGTTAAAGCACATAGCTTATCAGATATAGGTTCTGTATCAACACAAATATCAAACCTCTTAAGATTCAATATACTCGCAATATAAGAAAGTTTTTCCTTTAATACTAAGTGATAATCCTTGCTTAATGCATAAGACGCCATTATACCATTGCCTCTTTCAATTGGCATTGCGAACGTAATAATAGATTTAGCATATTTATACATTTCATTAAGTTCAGTGTATTTCTCGTACTTCTCCTTTGATGTAACTCCTAGAAGTAGTCCTTGTTGGTTGGCTAATTCAATTAATCTATTAAGCATTTACTTTCCTAAATGTTAATAGGTAAATCAAATACCCTAATGAAGCAATGGACGCATTGAACATAAATCCTACCTCATACGTATAAATATCAGCCAAATAACCAACAACTGGAAATACTATAATCATCAAAACACTGAACATCATGGAACTTATAGAAATAATTGTAGCTCTTTTATTGCTTGATTCAGCAGGTATTAAGTGGTTCATATGATTCAAAATTACAATATAGAGAATAGTCTCAAAGAAACTTAACACTGCAAGTGATACCCAGGCAAAACTATTTGCATAGGTCCAAAGAATAACAAGCATGAAGATAGGTATAATAGTAAAAATATACTTATCTTTAATATGAATTTTCGTTACTAAATAAGCCCCAATAATAGCGGTTAGATTACTAAATGCTAAGAACGCACCTATATAGATTTCACTATATCCTAAATACTCAAAATAAACTTGAGAGTAAAAGAATAACACCGTAACAGGAAAGGCAAATAAACTTCCTATAATCATTAATAGCAGTAATCTCTTATCCTTTAAAACAAACTTAAATGACTCTATATACTGTTCCTTAAACTTTGACTTTATTCCATCAGGGTGTTTGTCCACAGTTGTTTCCTTTTGAAATGACAATATAGTAAATGAAACCACAGCTACCGCAATAGCCAGTTTAAACACAAGTGAGTGATTATATTCGGCAATCGCTCCACCAACAAAAGCTGATAATAATGACGCAACTTGGAATATGATTTCTTTGTATCCATTAACGTTTTTAAAGTGATCTTTTCGTCCATCTTCTAATAACGAATCATATACAAGTGCGTCTCCTGCACCTGATTCCATTGTGTATGACAAAGCACAGAAAACAAATCCCACTACTACAAGCCAGAAATTATCACTAAAAGCCAAAATACTCAAGTAAACAATATTTAGAGTAATTCCAAGCATTCTCGATACTTTTCTTCCGTAAAGGTCAGCAATCGCACCAGTAGGAATTTCCATTGAAAGTGATGTTACGTGAAACACTCCTTCAAAAATACCTAACTGAAACAAAGTAAAACCTCTGGCTCCTAAAACAAGCATCCAGATTGCGTGTGTTAAATTAAAATTTCTAGTAAACGTATGGAAATACTCCAATACGATATTTCTTTTATACATAATAAATACCTCAATTCGTACTATTGTATCATATATGTTATTTATAATAACATTCTAAAATAAAAGAAAAGCCCAAATGGGCTTTTTAGAAGTATCCTATATTATTAATGTCTTCTAACACATTTAACTCTGCTTCAAATGTATCTTTATAAGCATTTAAAACGTTGATAGAAACATTCTTGTTCTTTCTTGCAGGATGTTTTCTGTACCATACTGCTAAATGCACTTCATCTCTATTAGTACCCATATAAACTGATTTAATATTAGGGTCTATTATAACTTTTTCATAGAACTCCATAATTTGTCTATCTTTACTATCTATCATCTGATCTGATTCTGTATAGTATTTTAGATTAGTCACTTCTTTTCTTCTAAATAGTTTTTTTCCTTTAATACGAGGAGAACCCTTTGTTCTCGCTTGAACTATAGTGTTAAGAGATCTATGAACTATATAATACGTTCCGTCAAAATGAGTTTGTTGACTCTTACCATTTGAAGTCGTCATTATACAGTCATAAATATCGAACTTCGTTTGATTCTTAGTATATCCAGATACATGTCTTCTTACTTTAACAGAACACATACCTGTGAATAGACCACCATTCTTGTTAAACTCTTTACCAACTTTTTTCTCATATGCCTTATAGTCTAAGAATAATCCAAGTGAAAGATTAATTTTTTCGTAAATTCTTTTAAATAGGACATTGAAGAATGGTTTCTCACTTACATACTTAACACTAATCAAATAACCTATAAGACCTGTTAAAACTGCTAACCCTCCGTAAGTAGGTAGTATCCACAAAGTACCAGAGTTCTTAAACTGGTTAGGAAACAAAAATATGAAACCTACACTAACTAAAAGAGATACTATAAAAATAGAACCCCATAATCTTCTTATCTTTTTACTTTGCGCTTTCATTTCAATGTCAAACTCTTTTTTTATGTGTTCATACTCTGAAATCGTAAACATCTCTCTCACCTCATTTAGTCTATTTTATCATAATTATAAAGAAAAGAGCACAATCATTGTGCTCTGTGGTATTTAATAGAATCACTCAAATGTTTCGAGAATCCATCAGCTATTTTATCTAAGTTCTTCATAAACCTTTCATCTGTAACATACATTTCCGCTAGAGATAATAATACTTTGTCTGAACAGGAGTAAAAATTACTTGTTATAAAGTCCTGCCATTCTTGTACAAGGGCTTTAACAGTATTTGTAGTAATATCTTCTTCTTTACTCAACCTTATAAATATATCATTCTGATGGCTTTTAATTCTGTCCCAATCTGACTTAGTATAATGTTTTGTTTTTTTAGATTCTATGAACTCATCGGTAGTTCCCCATCTCTCTTCTACCTCAGCTTTATATTCCTCTTTTAAATAGTCAACTGCTTTTTCCATAATAATTCCTTCTTTCATCAAAGTTAACCGCTTGATGTCCTCTTCAATTAAGATGATTTTGTCCTTTAAGTAAGAAATATGTGTAGTTATTAACTCATTCTTATTTAAGTCTGTTTGAGTGAGTTCCTTTATTTCTAGTAATGTGTAATCTAGTTCTTGTAAAAACTTGATTACTTCAACCAACTTTAGGTCTTCGTCACTATAAGTTCTGTAACCATTTGATAATTTTTTAGGTTTCAGTACTCCTACTTCATCATAGTATTGAAGTGCTCTTTTCGTTAACTTAGTTTTTTTAGAGAATTCAGATATGCGCATATAATCACTCCTCAACTATAGTATAAACCATTACGTAACGTGATAGTCAATACCAACAACAAAAAAAGGAGAGATTTATACAAAATCTCCCTCGTAATCTGTAACGATTGGTGTGAATGAACTTCTTTTATATAAGAATAACCCGACTGCTACTGCGAATATATTACTAATCCACATCGCATGCCATACACCATCTTCTGTCATATTAAATACATAAATGAATAAGAAAATCATCGGTATCCTAAATGCCCAAAGTCTAGATAAACTTGTAATAAGTGTATACTTCGCTTTTCCTAGTCCGTTGAATACTCCAATAAGTAACTGGAATACACCAAAGAATGGTAATGTAAGTGTTAGGAAAAACATATAAGTTACACATAACTGCAATGAATCTGGATTTTCTAAGAACATGCTAACAATCGGTCTCCTAAATGGTAGAACCAGCGCAATACCAAGTCCTGCTATTCCAAGTGTTAATACAACTGCTTTTCTAAACACTAGTTTTGCTCTTTCAGGTTGCAGTGCTCCTACATTTTGTCCGATGAAAGTTGATAATACACTACCAACCGCAATAATAGGCATAAGTGTTAGTGAATTTATTCTATTTCCAACACCGAACGCATCGAATGTTATTTCACCAAACTCTCTCATAATCATAGAGTTCATGATTGTAAATCCTACAGCCGTGATTGCTTGAGCCAAAGACATTGGAATTGAAATCTTAAGGATTTCCTTAAGCAACTTTACATTCGGAATCAAATCACTAAAGGAAATTGTAATTCCGTCTTTTGAAAACCTTAAATAATATATTGTTACTGGAAGCATTACTAGGTTACCTACTAATGTAGCATATGCAGCACCTGAAACACCCATGTTAAATACTCTTATTAAAAGAGGTGACAATATGATATTGATAACAATCATAATTGAGCTAAGAATTACAGGGGAAACTGTATCTCCACTAGCTTGTCTATTTGAAGCATAAGCACTGAAGATAAAGAATGGAATCATTTCAAATGAACGAATTCTTACATAACTAAGTGCATTGTCATATACATATCCTTCTGCTCCTACTAAGTTTAACACCATAGGACTCAGTACATATAATAGTATATTTGATAAAACTCCTAATACAGCTGCGATCAACACTAACTGCCCAGTTGTTTTTCTTGCTTTTTCTCTATTGTTTCCACCAATAAACTGTGAAATTAATGCGGTTCCAGCCGCAGCTAAACCAAACCCAAAACTTAGGAATATGAATATCATACTCCAAGTGATTGAAATACTAGATACTGAACCAGTACCCAGTTCACTAACAAAATACATGTCTACTATATCGTGAAGTGACCTCAATAAATGACTAAACATTAATGGCAGCGACAAAGTTAGAAGCCCTCTGTAGATGTTCTTGTCTTTTAGTAATATATAACTTTTTCTTTCGTCTTTTGTCATAATGACCTCCATACCTATTTAATACTACACCCTTTATTATTTGATAGCAATATAAAAGTTCGGTATTACCGAACTTTTTTTTATAGTTTGAATTCCATGTAAAAAAAAGAACCACCGAAGTGATTCTTTTTGAATAATTATTTGTTTGAAATTGCAGCTTGTGCAGCAGCAACTGTTGCTACTGGAACTCTATAAGGAGAACATGACACATAGTCTAAACCAATTTCATCGAAGAACATGATAGATTTTGGATCTCCACCGTGCTCACCACATACACCTGTAACTAATTCAGGGTTTGCAGCTCTACCGCGTTTGTGAGTCATTTCAACTAATGCTCCAACAGCAGGTACGTCAATTGTTTTGAATGGATCAGCTTCAAGAAGTTGTTTTTCTTGATATTCAGCTAAGAACTTAGTAGCGTCATCACGAGAATAACCAAATGTCATTTGAGTTAAATCGTTTGTTCCGAAACTTACGAAGTCAGCATGTTCAGCGATTTCACCAGCGATGAATGCAGCTCTAGGAACCTCAACCATTGCACCTAATCTAACTGGAACACGTTTACCTTTAGCAGCAAATACTTCTTCCATTTTAGCTTTACATTTGTTTAATACATATAAGTACTCATTAGTCGTACCGATTAATGGTAAGAATAATTCTGCTTTTTCTGCACCAGCATCAACAGCAGCTGTAACGATAGCTTCAGTTTGCATTTCTGCAATTTCAGGATAAGTTACAGATAAACGAGTACCACGGTGACCTAACATTGGGTTAAATTCATGTAATTCTTGAACTTTACCTTTAAGAACGTCGAATGATACACCCATTTGAGAAGCTAAATCTTTAATATCTTCATCAGTATGAGGTAAGAACTCATGTAATGGTGGATCTAATAAACGGATACTTACTTTTTTAGTAGGATCTGTATCAAATAACTCTTTGAAATCACCATATTGATGAGGTAATAATTCAGCTAAGTAAACTTTTCTTTCTTCTAAGTCTTTAGCAAGAATCATTTTTCTTACACTTGTAAGTCTACTACCTTCGAAGAACATATGTTCAGTTCTACATAAACCAATACCGTCAGCTCCAAGTTCTAATGCTTTAGCATAATCTTTTGGAGTATCAGCATTCGCATAAATACTTAAATTTTTCATATCTTCTGCCCAAGCGATTACTTTACCGAAGTTTTCACCGATTGTTGCAGGAATAGTTTTAATTTTACCAGCATATACATTACCAGTTTCACCATCTAATGATAAATACTCACCAGCAGCATATTCTGTTCCACCGATAGTAATTTTACCAGCAGCTTCATCAATTCTTAATTCACTCATACCAGAAATACAGCAGATACCCATTCCACGTGCAACAACAGCAGCATGTGAAGTAGCTCCACCAACAGCAGTTAAGATACCAGCTGAAGCAGCCATACCTTCGATATCTTCTGGAGAAGTTTCAACTCTTACTAATAATCCTTTTTCACCAGCAGCTTCAGCAGCAACTACTTCAGCACTAGTTAAACAGATTTTACCAGTTGCAGCACCAGGAGATGCTGGTAATGCTTTCCCTACAGGAGTAGCACTAGCTAACCCAGCAGAATCAAATTTTGGATGTAATAATTTTTCGATGTAGTTAACATCAATACTCATGATTGCTTTTTCTTTAGTAGCTAATCCTTCTTCAACGAAGTCAACAGCTAAATTGATTGCAGCATCAGCAGTTCTTTTACCATTACGAGTTTGTAACATGTATAATTTACCATCTTCGATAGTGAACTCAACATCTTGCATATCTTGGTAATGATTTTCTAATTTTTCACAAATGTCAGCAAATTCTTTGTAAATAGCTGGCATTGCTTCTTCTAACTCAGAAATATGTTTTGGTGTTCTAATACCAGCAACAATGTCTTCACCTTGTGCGTTGATTAAGTACTCACCGTAAATTTCTTTAGTTCCGTTAGAAGGGTTTCTTGTAAATGCTACACCAGTACCAGAGTTGTCATTAACATTTCCGAATACCATTGCTTGAACATTTACTGCAGTACCATAACTATGTGGAATACCTTGTAAGTTTCTGTAAGTGATTGCTCTTTCATTGTTCCAAGAACCGAATACAGCTGTAACAGCTAATAATAATTGTTCTTTTGGATCTTGAGGGAAATCAGCCCCTGATTCTTTTTTAACGATCGCTTTGAACTCTTCAATAGAGTGTAATTGATCTTCTAAAGTAAATTCGTTTGTATCAACGTAACCTTTAGAATTTTTGATTTCTTCAACGATAGCTTCGAATCCATGTCTATGAAGACCTAAAACTACGTCAGAGAACATCTCGATGAATCTTCTGTATAACTCATAAACGAATACTGGTTTACCAGTTTTTTCAGCGAATGCAGCAGCTGAAACATCACTCATACCTAAGTTTAATACAGTGTCCATCATACCTGGTAAAGAAACTCTAGCACCAGAACGAACTGATAATAATAATGGGTTTTCGTTATCACCGAAAACTTTACCAGTTGCTTTCTCTAATTTCGCTAAGTTAGCCCAGATTTGATCTTTAACTTCGTCTGCAAGTACTTTACCATCATCATAAAACTTTAAACAAGCTTCAGTTGAAACTGTAAAAGTTTCTGGTACAGGTAATCCTAAGTTGAACATTTCACTTAAGTTTGCACCTTTACCACCTAGAAGGTTTTTCATATCTCTTGAACCTTCATCAATAAAATAAACAAATTGTTTCATTCTATTATTTCTCCTTTTTCTACTA
>PPCM01000050.1_pt1 | contig 233923 bp, 202 predicted proteins | sample 1555541 | NCBI WGS metagenome assembly PPCM01 (sample SAMN05284479, study PRJNA326546) | Marine sediment metagenome, whole genome shotgun sequencing project. | isolation source: marine sediment | place: Germany: Wadden Sea | collected 2012-09-05
CGAGAGTACATCGAATTCAGTTCTTTGTAGTCAACCTCCTCAAGAACTCGATCTAGCAGCCGTACACTATCATCATTTGGAATGATCCGTCCAAGATCAAATGGTAGAAGCAGTTGTTCTTCTACGTGATTATTGTTATAATCTTTAAGTATTTTGTTGTTACTAGACATAGCTTCATCATACAACTCAGGCGGGTTCTTTTGAACCCGCCTGTAAGCTTTTTTGGTAGTTTAGTGGTGTAAAAAATGTATTTCTTATATAAAAACGGAGTTTCGCGGTTTCAGACTGAAGAATCATAGGTGTCTGATGAAAGTCAGCGATTTCAGAATTTTGGACATAGAAAAATCCCGGACGCTGTTTGAGCATAGCGAGTTTGGCCGGGATCTATGACTAAAATTTTGAAATAGCATGAGTTTCACAGTCGTCTATGTTTTCGTAAGGCTGAATTTGCGAATCTCTGTTTCTTCATAAAAAGGGACTGTATTTTGCAACAGCCCCTTTTTATATTGTGAGTTGGAATTTGGAAGTTATAGAGAAATAATAGATTAACTAATACTAAAGAGATGAAAAGGTGCTTAAATGAAAACAACTATATACTTAACACGTCACGGTCAAACAAAATGGAATGTTGAAGGACGTCTTCAAGGCCACCTTGACTCTGATTTAACTGAAACAGGACTTATGCATGCCAATTTACTACTAAATAGAATTAGTGATGTTGAGTTTGATGCAATATATTCAAGTACAAGTGATAGAGCCTTTAAAACGGCACAATTGCTGAATTATAAAAATCTAAACATTATAAAATCAGATAAAATTAGAGAAATGTCTTTTGGTCACTGGGAAGGGAAACAAATGAGTGATATAGAAGCTCAGGAACCAGAGGCGCTCTATAATTTATTTCATAATGCACCTGAATACCGGTCTGAGTCAGGTGAAAACTATTATGATTTGATGGATAGAGTGGGTGTTTTTATGACGGAGTTACTCAGAAATCATATGGGAGAGACAGTACTGGTTGTTTCTCATGGCATTACGTCAAAGGCGATCTTAACACTAATGGATAATCGTTCAATTGATACCTTTTGGGAAGGCCCTTTCCTTCAAGGCTGTAGTTTAAGACTTATTCACAATGATACTTCATCAGAAAATGAGACTAATGTTGTGTTACATGGAGACACGGAACACTTAAAAATTGCACTCGACACATTCGAATAAGTTTTGTATGATAGAGTTGGAAAAAAACACACACAAATTCGGTGTACTTTTGAATCAAGTTAATTCATCTATTAGACATGTAAATAAATTTAAATAGAAATTCAAATAGAAATTAAAGGAGAAATTGAAAAATGTTATTACTACACTACCCATCATGAACAAGCAGTAGAAAAGCCAAGGTTTGGCTTGACGAAAACAACATTTCTTATGAACTAAGACTCATTCACAAAGATAATCCAAAAGCAGACGAAGTCCGTCAATGGATGGCACTGAGTGGGCTGGAGCTAAAAAGATTCTTTAATACCAATGGTAAATTATTTAAAGAAAAAAATCTTAAAGAACTTTGGGATACTTTATCTGAAGATGAACTCCTAGAAATTCTTGCAAGTGATGGCATGATCCACAAAAGGCCTGTACTTGTAGGAGATGATTTTGCCCTAACAGGTTTCAAAATCAAAGAGTGGGAAGAACAATTTAAGTAGAATATATAGAATAACTATTTTATACAAAGAAAGTAGCAGGAGATTCTAGATAATAGAGTTCTCCAGCTACTTTTTTATTGTGAAAAAAAGCTTAATTTAATTTCAACATAATAATTTCGATCTTATAGATTTATATGAATCTGACAAGAATATGCACATAATATTCACATGCGCGTAATAGGTATATGTTAGAATGGACATAAGTTACTAGAGTAGAAATTAAAGGATATGATCAAAAATGAAAAAACTAACAGTAGGCATACTTGCACACGTTGATGCAGGGAAAACAACCTTATCGGAAAGTATGCTGTATTTAAGTGGAAAAATCCGTAAAATTGGACGGGTAGACAATAAAGATGCTTACTTAGACACGTTTGAATTAGAACGTTCTAGAGGCATCACAATATTCTCAAAGCAAGCCATCTTGGACTTTGAAGACGCAGAAATAACCCTCCTGGATACCCCGGGCCATGTGGATTTTTCTGCTGAAATGGAACGCACACTGCAGGTGCTTGACTACGCTATTTTAGTTATTAGCGGAGCAGATGGTGTACAGAATCATACTAAAACACTTTGGGAACTACTAAAAATAAATAATATACCAACATTTATTTTTGTGAATAAAATGGATCAAAGTGGAACCGATAGAGAAATAGTGATGCAGTCAATTCATAAACAATTGAGTGATAGATGTATTGAGTTTGACAAAAATGAAAATCAAGAAGACGAAAAAGATGAAGAAAGAAACGAATTATTAGCACTTTGTGATGATGCAGTAATGGACACTTATATGAGTACAGGTGGCATCAAACAAGAGCAAATTACTGGTCTTATTGAGTCCCGCAAAACTTTTCCTGTTTATTTTGGGTCAGCACTGCGTCAAAAGGGAACAGAGGAGTTTATAAATGGTTTTGTGAACTATACAAAAGAAAAAACGTATGGTAATAAGTTTGGTGCAAAAGTTTTCAAAATTACCAGAGATGAACAGGGCAACCGTCTGACACATTTGAAAATAACAGGGGGCGCACTCAAAGTTAAAGACGTGATTACCTCTCTTGGGAATGATGGTAAATCAAACCCAGAAAAAGTTAATCAGATTCGGGTTTATTCAGGTGAAAAGTTCCAAACACTTAGTGAAATTCAAGCGGGGTCGGTCTGTGCTGTCACCGGATTAAATCACACAAGGGCCGGTCAAGGTATTGGTAGTCAGTCTGAGTCCAGTCCACCACAACTGGAACCCGTTTTGTCTTATCAGGTTATTTTAGAAGAGGGGGTTGACACGCGTCAGCTGCTTCCTAAACTACGCATTTTAGAAGAAGAAGAACCAGAGCTTCGTGTGTTATGGAATGAAGTACACCAGTCGATCCATATTCAAGTTATGGGGGTTGTTCAGCTTGAAATCCTCCAATCCATTATAAAAGAAAGATTTGACATCCATGTTTCCTATGGTCATGGAGAAATTGTCTATAAAGAATCTGTAGCAAGCGTAAGCGAAGGTGTTGGTCACTTTGAACCCCTCAGACATTACTCTGAAGTTCATTTGATTCTTGAACCGGGCGCGCGTGGTAGTGGCATGGTTTTCAGTGCAAGTTGTAGTGAAGACATACTTGACCGCAGCTGGCAAAACCTAGTTTTGACTCATTTAAATGAGAAGCAGCATAAAGGTGTACTTACAGGTTCCTACTTAACGGATATGAAAGTAACTCTGGTTACAGGTCGCGCCCATAACAAACACACAGCGGGTGGCGATTTTAGAGAAGCCACTTTTAGAGCCCTCCGTCAAGGATTAATGGAAGCGAAACCAGTCCTACTTGAGCCTTATTATAGCTTTCAGCTGATACTGCCTGAAAATATGGTAGGACGGGCAATGACAGATATTGATAAGATGCACGGTAAATGTGTGCTTGAACAATCCAGTGACGGAACCGCTGTTTTAACTGGCGAGGCGCCTGTTTCAAATATGCAAAATTACCAGCAAGAGGTCCACGCCTTTACAAAAGGGGAAGGACGATTTTCGATTTCAATCAAAGGTTATGACATTTGCCATGAAGCAGACCGTGTTATTGAGCAAATTGGATACGACCCAGAGCTGGACCCTGCAAATCCAACGGGGTCTGTATTTTGCTCTAAAGGTACTGGTTACCTTGTTCCTTGGTATGAAGTTAAAGACCACATGCACGTTGAGAGTGTTTTAAAACCGGAAAAGCATGTGAAGAATCAGTCGGTGCATCAATCACAAAAGGAAGAAGTCAGTGACTTTATTAGCCTAGAAGAAATTGATTCAATATTAAGCAGTAGCCACCATGCCAATCAAGGTAAGAAAAATATATGGCGAAAAAAGAGCATAAAGAGTAGCGGTGCCAAAGAACATTATTATTCCTCTTTATCAAGTTCAAGCAGTTATCAGACCAGTCCAATCAATACGACATCGGCTGAAGAATACTTACTGGTAGATGGCTATAACATCATTCATGCATGGCCAGAACTTGAGGAAATTTCTAAAGAAAATATGGAAGCCGCCCGTTCAAAATTAATGGATATTCTCAGCAACTATCAACCCATACGGGCATGTAACATTATGCTTGTATTTGATGCATACCGTGTTGAAGGACGTAAGGAGTCGGTGGAAGACCATCACAATATACGTGTTGTTTATACGGGTGAGGCACAAACGGCGGATCAATATATTGAAAAGTTTGCACATACAAATAAGAAGAACTACCGTATTATAGTAGCCACTTCAGATGGACTTCAACAAATTATTGTAAGAGGTGCAGGTGCTAGACTACTTTCAGCAAGGGATTTATTAGAACTTGTACTGATGGCAGAAGAAGAACTCGACAAAGAACATTTGCAAAATGCAAAACTTGTTCAAAGCAGGCTTGAAGAGGCTCTACCAGAAGATGTGAAGACTAGACTTAAAAATAAATTGAAAGAATGAAGCTAATTAGATAGATATTTAGGAAAATGATATTACTTGTACATACGAATATGAAAAATAATAATTCTTTCGATACCACTGAAATTCAGTGGTATCTTTTTGTTTTAATAATATTTTAATCAAACTCTAATTGACTGACCGTCGGTCAGGGGCGTATCGTATAAGTAACAAGAGATACTCCGGAATATCAATTGTAAATGAAAGGAACTATTATGAGACTGTCTAAGACACCAGAGGAAAGAAAGCTTGAAATAATTGAAACTGCAAATCAGCTTTTTAACGAGAAGGGTTTTGGTAATACTTCAGTAGCGGACATTACCAGGTCTATGAATGTTGCAAAAGGAACATTTTACTATTATTTTAAATCAAAAGATGATGTGATTGATGCAATTGTAGATCACGCCTTAGAAGAGGTTTTATTAAGAGCAGAGCAACTGGTGACAAAAGATATTTCAGCAATTGATAAGTTACGTAAAATTTTGGATGGCCATTTGAATAGTGATGACACCGTCATAATCAGAGAAGGTTTACACAAACCACGAAATAGAGAATTGCATGAGAGAATGAATGTGGCAACGATTAAGGGACTAACCCCAATCATAGGGTTAATCGTTCATCAGGGAATTGTAGAAGGCACATTTAGTACAGATTATGTTCATGACACCGTAGGCTTCTTGCTGACTGCAGTACAATTTTATTTAGATGAATTGCTTTTTAGTTGGTCATCAGAGGAGATGCAAGTGAAACAACGCAGTATGGTTGCGTTTATTGAAAAGAGCCTTGGTATAAAGAAAGGCACTTTATAAAAGGAGGAATAATTGTGCGTAATTTTAAAATACAAGAGCATATATATAATGCAAAAATGTTTTATTTAATAAGCTTTATAATAACTTGGACTGCAGGCGGTATCATCGCTTATCAGAGTAGAACAGGTGCAGAGAAAAGTTTACTGCTGCTGTTACTCGCTTATATGGGTCCCGTATGTGCAGCACTTATAACGATGATGATAAAAAGAGACAAGACTGGATTTAAGGATTTTCGTAACAGACTGTTTAATGTAAAAATAATTGAGTGGAAATACATGCCAGTGGCAGTTTTATTGATGCCACTGTGTATGTTAACAGCAATAGCAATAAGCACATTGTTTGGTCAACCCAGCAGTCAATTTGGAATAGCAGAAGAACTTCAAATTTTTAGTGGAGAACTGGTACTGAGTATGGTGATATTGGCACTGGTACCTGTTCTTGAGGAAATTGGTTGGAGAGGTTATGGTATTGACGCACTTAGGTCACGACACAATTTATTCAAAACAAGTTTATATTTTGCCTTCCTATGGGGGTGTTGGCACTTACCAGTATTCTTCATTCAAGGATCGTATCAAGCTTCACTTTGGATCATGAACCCCCTATATGCAATAAACTTTTTTATAGGCATCATTCCATTGGCATTTATTTTAAACTGGCTCTATTATAAGAACAAAAGAAGCATTTTAATTGCATCAATCTTTCATGTGATGGTTAACTATTCTTCAGAAATATTTCAGGCAAACCAAGTGAGTAAATGTATTTTAACCTTGGTCTTAATAGCAGTAGCACTGGTGCTAATCAAACGTGACAAAAATTATTTTTTTACCAATTAGTTTAATATACAAATAAAAATACCAATGATTTTCATTGGTATTTTTTCGTTAAAACTGAATTTTAACTTTCAAAGAATCCATCAATTTAGGAAGAAAGTAGAATGTTCAGACCATGGAATTAACTAAGTTTATTCTACCATGTTAATGTAATTTGAAACGATTAGAAAACAGCCTGTACCTTAGTTTATAGGCAAGGTTCACCGCTTTATAAGCACATTGACACACCAATTTAGAAGTGATAACTTACTGAAAAGACCAATGATTAGAAATGGGGATCATCATGAGAATTGAAGTATTAACTAGAGAAAGTGTAGAAGAAATTTCTGAACTGTTAGTAGGGAGACACAAAAGAGAGAGAAAAGTCTTTGAGGGCTTAAAAGCAGAGTTTGAAGACCTAGCTATAGTTAAACCACTCATTGAAAAGTTGTTTGACGAAGATATTGTTATTGCAATAGGTGCCTATGAAAACTCAAAACTTATTGGCTATATTGTTTCACAGGTTATGAAAAGTGATGTATTTGGTCGCTGTGCATGGGTAAAATATGAAGGAACAGCACTTGCTGAAAATAGTGAGCCAGAAGTTTATAGAGAGCTTTATTGTCACATTGCAGACCTATGGTTAAAAGCTGGGTGCCTTAAACATTATGTAATTGTCCCAGCGGGAGATCAAGAAGTAACAAAAGCTTGGTTGCACTCTGGTTTTGCTTATGAACAGGTATTTGGCATGAATAAGTTAACGAAGCAGAGTTTAGTCGAAAATAAATCAGCAGGAGATATAAGAATTAGAAAAGCTGAAGGTTCAGATGCTGATGTATTGAAATCTGTTTCAGGAATTATTCTTTCACATCAGGCAAAATCGCCAACATTTGCTGCAGCGCTTCCAGAGTTATTTGGAGCAATTGAAAAAGGCTATGCAGGACTCGCTTCTGATGACAGTGCCCATGTATTATTAGCATACAAAGGTGAAGAACTTCTTGGTTTTACGTGTGGCTATTTTGATGAAGACAGCAATCAAAATATGATGTTACCACACAAGGGGATGGAACTTGGTGTTGCGGCTACAATTCCTTCTAAACATAAAATGGGTGCGGGAACTTTACTTACAAAACACTTGTTCAACAATGCGATTTCTGCCGGCTATGAGTATTCGATGACAGACTGGAGAATAACCAACTTAACCTCTTCTAAATTCTGGCCTAAGATGGGTTATAAACCCTATGCTTATAGAATGATTCGTAATATAGACCCCAGAGCTTATTGGGCAAATGGAGAGTCTAAAATATAATATTCGACCAAAAAACACCAGTGCAGCAGAATCCTCTGCTTCACTGGTGTTTTTATTTGGATGTTTTATATAAGTGTTATTGCATTAATATGATTCAAGTGGGTATAAAGTTAAAGTTTCCCAAAAGAGGGAATTCGAATTTCATTAATTGTTAAAACTTTATTAGGTTTTGAGGCATAGACATGTGTGTGATTAAACATTGGGGGCGGGTTCATGGAGACGCAGAGTAAGAAATATTCTATAAATGCGAAATTAATTGTAGTCATTGGACTCATTGTGATATTTACCAATCTTACGATAGGATTTGCAAGTTATCAATTGGCTAGAAATGAGCTGAATGAAGCGGGTAAATTGCAAATGAAAAATGGGGTTAAGATGGCAAAAGAGGCCATCAAACTGGCTCATCAGGATGTGGTTTCAGGTCGTGTGCCTCTTGATCAAGCACAAGAAAAAATGAAACAGTATCTATTGGGGCCAATGGATAAGGATGGCAAACGACCCATAAATAAAAATATTGATCTAGGTGAGAGCGGATATTTTTTTGTATTAGATGATGCATCCAATGAAATAGCCCATCCGACAATTGAAGGTCAAAACACATGGAACACCAAAGATATGAGTGGCAGTGATTTTTATGTATCTCGGGACATTATAGAAAAAGCACTGGGAGGAGGAGGTTATACTTTTTATTCGTGGAAACTCCCTTATAGTGAGGCAATTGCAAGTAAAGTTGCATATGCTGAGATCGATCCTTATTGGGACTGGATCGTGGTTTCGTCTATTTATATGTCCGATTTTAACGAAGGTGCAGATCGAATATTTGACCTGATGTTCTGGACTACATTTGTTGTGTTCATAATAACATTACCAATTGTATTGAAGTTTTCAAGTCATATCTCAAAACCGATTAACCAGATATCATCAGCGGTTCGGCAAGTTGCTGAGGGAAATTTGACCACACCTTCACTTGTCATTAAAAATAGGGATGAAACGGGATTACTTCATAAAAATTTTATTATCATGGTGCATAGTTTAAGAGAGGCAACAGAAGAAAGATTACATGCAGAGAAGCAATTAAACAAGCTCAATAGAGGTCTTGAAAGTAGAGTACGTGAAAGAACAACTGAACTGAATGAAAAGAATATTGAGTTAGAAACCATCATCCAGGATTTAAAAGAGACTCAAACCCAACTTATTGAAACGGAGAAAATGGCAGCTTTAGGAGGATTGGTTGCAGGTGTAGCACACGAGTTGAATACGCCACTGGGTGTCAGTATATCATCAATATCACATTTAAAACGACTGAATAGAACGCTTGATGATGCTTTTCAGGAAGGCAAAATGAAAAGATCTGTCATGGAGAGTTACTTAAAGGATAGCTTAGAAGACATCAGTATGAATGAACGAAACTTAAATAGAGCAGTTGACTTGGTAAAAAGTTTCAAGGACATTGCCATTAACCCATCACTAAGTGAGTTGGTTGAGCTAGATATTTGTGACTATGTCAAAATGCTGATAGTTAGCATGAAGGATAAATATGAGGATCGGCCTGTAAACATTGATTTCCTTTATGATGATGAAATTCTTATGAAGACCAATCCAATGGCGATTTCGCAAATCTTCAATAACTTATTAATAAACGCCTTAAATCATGGTTATGACATTGATGAAAAAGGCACCATAACAATAGAGTTTGAGCAAGTAAAAAACAAAGTTAAAATGAGGTTTTCAGACAATGGTAAAGGGATTGCTGAAGACCATATTCCTAGAATATTTGAGCCATTCTTCACCCTAAATAGAACTCAAGGTGGGAGTGGACTTGGCTTACATATTGTATATAACATTGTAAGATTACAGTTAAAAGGAGCAATTGAAGTAGATAGCATAGTCGGTGGAGGAACAAGTTTCATAATTACTTTACCTATAGACATTAATGGACAAGATAAAGTCTAGAGTATCCCCTGCTTAAGATTACTCACCACCATTTTCGGGTAAATATTTATTGTAGATTATATGGGAAACTCGAAGTTCGAACTTCGTAAAATGAAAATTGGATCGGTTGGGGTGGGTATGAATAAATTCAAGCATTATAAATCCTTATATAGCTTAATGTTGATTATTGTATTGGTGCTGACAGGATGTACTTCCAACAATCTTACTACAGAGACAAGGGAACCAGAAAATAATGTGGCTACTGTAAAAGAGGAAGCACGTGTAATTCGTATCGGTGCTGTTGATTATGCTCCGTTTTACTACTTTGACGATGAAACATTCTCAGGTCCAACTGCAGAAGTGTTGATAGAAGCTTTTAAGCGAATGGATATGGATGTTGAAATTAAAAAATATCCTTGGCTTCGACTGTTGGAGTTAATGAAAAGTGGAGATGTCGATATTATTGTGGATGTCTTTGTAAATGAGGAAAGGTTGAAGTACCTTGATTATTCATCAGAAAAATTGATAACCCATTACACGTCTCTATTTGCACGCCTAGATTCAGAAATTGAGTTTGCAGGTGACTTAAGTGAACTTGATTCTTATTCGGTTGGAATAGTTGAAGGATACTATTTTGGTGAAGATGTATCAAATGCAATAGCTGATGGTCGTATATCTGTGGATAGAACCGACACCACGGAGTTAAACATCGAAAAATTGTACAATCGTCGTGTAGACATTATTATAGAATTATTAGCAATTGGAGAAACCATGCTTATGCAATTGGAATACTCGGATGAAATCAAAGCACTTCAACCGTCTATTTATACCGAAAGCAGTTATCTAGGTTTTTCGAAAGTTAATGATTTACAAGAGACTATAAAACTATATGATGAAACCATAAATGAAATGAGAAATGATGGTACAATCGATGCCATTTATGATAAGTATGGTGTGGCCTATTAAATGATTTTAAATGATTACACAAGAAGGTAGTTGAAGAAATAATTCAACTACCTTCTTTCTAATTAATGGTTTATATAATATTTACAAAATTAGGTTAAAGAATAGGTAAATAGTTTAAAAAATGGGCATTTAAATCGTTATTGACTTAGAGAGTCAACCCAAATAGATTACAAATTTTGGGTGGTTCATTTCTGACTCACGTCTAACACCACAAAAAAACTGTGCTATAATAACGTCAAATTATAGGGGGAAAACGTTTCTAAGGGAGAGTAATTATAATTATTGCAAGAAAATCAGTTCGTATCTGAACAATTTGGGGGAGTTTACACAGTATATTTTAGAGGGTGATATTGTGGTTCAAGACAGACTAGATTATGATGTATTTCTGAAGTTAGTAGACAATTTACACGACGAAATCAATATTTGGGACAGTGATTACAACCTACTGTATATCAACAGTGCATGTGAAAGACATTACGGCTTTAAAAAAGAGGACATGATCGGGAAAAATTATTTTGATCTTCTAGATGAAGACTATTGGCATCCAGCGCTACTTCCGTATGTGTACAAAGAAAAAAAACCGATTATGCGTCAGCAAGAAACCCATATTGGTGCGACCATCATGAGTATTGTTGTTCCATTCTTTGATGAAAAGGGTGAGGTTGAATATGTCATATCCAGTGTTCGAGACGATGATGACATCTATTACTTGAGTGTTGATGAAATAGAAAAAAGAGAATATGAAGAACGACATGTGAATACTTCTGCCATGTTATTTAAAAGTTTACTTATGAAAGACATTATGGATTTGGCGTATACTTTATCAAATGTGGATTCTCCTGTAGTCATCTCAGGCGAGTCTGGTGTAGGTAAAACAATGATGGCAAGGGTCATGCACAATAACAGTAAAAGAAAAGATCAACCCTTTGTTGTGGTAAACTGCGGGGCAATTCCAAAAGAGTTGATGGAGTCAGAACTGTTTGGGTACGAAGAAGGCTCATTTACAGGTGCAAAAGCCAATGGAAAAAAAGGTATTTTTGATGCCGCCGATGGTGGGACACTTCTTTTAGACGAAATTTCTGAACTGCCATACTTGTTGCAATCAAAGCTATTGCATGTGGTTCAAGAAAAAGAATTTATGCCGGTAGGTAGCAATAAAATGAAAAAGGTAGATGTAAAAATTATAGCAGCAACAAATAAAGATCTGAAGAAACTGGCAAGTGTTAATAATTTTAGAGAAGACCTGTATTACAGACTGAGTGTGTTTGAGATCAACATTCCTCCACTTCGAGACCGAAAGGAAGATATCGAAATCTTGGCCTTTTACTTCTTAAAGGAGTTTAACGAAAGATATCAAAAGAGCCACCAGCTTTCAAAAGAAGTTCTTGAAATTTTTAAAAGCTACAAATGGAAAGGCAATATTAGAGAGCTGTCTCATTTCCTTGAGCGTATGGTTGTTACAGTAAACGACTTTATTATTCAACCCAAACACCTGCCAAAGAGTCTATTTGAAATTAGCAGAGAAAAGACTGTTACGGGTGATGATTGTTTTGATGACATGGTTGAGCAGTATAAAAAGTCCATCATTGTAGATACTTATAAAACATTTAAGAGTTCTCGAAAAGTTGCAGACCGATTAAAAATAAGCCAATCTAAAGCTACAAGACTTATAAAAAAATACATGGATGATGATTTAGAAATGATTAACGATTAAATGAAAAGTGAGTCAAAAATGAGTAACCGAGTCGAACCTGACTCGGTTTTTTATGTTTTTGGAAAAGTGGCAAATTTGGACAAATGTTGAAAAATCAACGTTTGTTACAAAAATTCAAAATTGGCACACTATTTGCGTTATTAGTTTATGGCACAACAAATTCGATGAATATAGATTATGGAAAATAGATTGAAAACTTGTATAAGGAGGCACCAATGGGCTACTGGTATGGCTTTAAAGGCGGACTTTGGAAGAGCGAAGTCAACGTTAGAGATTTTATTCAAGAAAACTATACACCCTATGAAGGGGATGAGTCATTTTTAAAAGACGCCACTGAGGCAACTTCAAAACTGGTTAAAATGACAACTGCTTTATCAGACGCTGAACGTGAAAGAGGCGGCGTTTATGATGTTGACACTAAAATAGCTTCAACCATAACATCTCATAAACCGGGTTACTTAGATAAAAAACTTGAAAAAATCATAGGATTACAAACGGATGAACCCTTCAAAAGAGCCATATTTCCAAGGAGTGGTATTGGTCCATTAGAATTGGCACTTGAAAACTACGGATACAAACTGGACGACACAATTAAGTCAATTTACACAAAACATAGAAAAACACATAACGAAGGTGTTTTGTCAGCTTATACGCCAGAAATAAGAAAAGCCTGTGATGCAGGAATCATAACAGGCTTACCAGACAACTATGGTAGAGGGCGTCATATTGGTGACTACAGAAGAGTTGCACTTTATGGACTAAACTTCCTTATTTCTGAAAAAGAAAAAGAGTTCAAACTGCTCGAACCTGGTGAAATGACACCAGAAGTGATCCAGCAAAGAGAAGAATTGACTGAACAGATCGAATCACTAGAAGCATTTCGTCAAATGTGTTTATCATACGGCGTAGATATTTCAAAACCAGCGCAGTCAGCACAAGAGGCCATCCAATTTGTTTACTTCGCTATCCTAGCGGCAGCAAAACAGCATGATGGTGTAACGATCTCACTTGGAAGAACATCAACCTTCTTAGATATTTTTATTGAAAGAGATCTGAAAAACAACATCATCACTGAAGAAGAAGCACAGGAGTATATCGATCATTTTATTATGAAACTTAGAATGTTTAAGTTCCTTAGATCGCCACAGTACAACGCTTTGTTCTCAGGAGATCCAACCTGGATTACAGAGTCTATAGGTGGATTTGGTGTAGATGGGAGAGTCATGGTCACTAAGACATCCTACAGATATCTACACACACTTAGTAATCTTGGTGTTGGTCCAGAACCCAATATGACAGTGCTTTGGTCAGACCGTTTACCAGAAAACTGGAAGCGCTACTGTACAAAGATGTCGATAGAAACCTCATCAATCCAGTATGAAAATGACGAGTTGATGCGGCCTGAGTTCGGTGATGACTATGCGATTTCCGGCTGTGTAGGTGCTCTTGAAGTCGGTAAGTCAACACAACATTTTGGAGCACGTATTAATATGCCAAAGGCACTTCTTTATGCGATCAATGGAGGGCGTGATGAACAAACGGGCGCACAGGTTGCTCCAAGATTTGCACCAATAACATCAGAGTATTTGGATTACGATGAGGTTATGGAGATCTTTGAAGAGGTTCAAAAATGGCTGGTTGGAATCTATGTACAGGCAGTCAACATTATCCACTATATGCATGACAAGTACGCCTATGAAGCCTTCCAAATGTCATTACATGACTTAAACTTAAAACGTTATGAAACCTTTGGAATTGCAGGTCTTGCAATAACAGTAGATTCACTTTCAGCGATTAAAAATGCAAAGGTGAAGGTTATTCGTAACGAAGAAGGTATGGCTGTAGATTTCGAAACAACAGGTGATTACGTTTCCTTTGGGAACAGTGGAGATGCCAGTGATAACTTAGCTGTTGATATAACTCGAGATTTTTATAGATTAATTTGCACACATAAGATGCACCGTGGTGCTGAACCGACGATGTCCCTATTAACCATTACATCCAATGTGGTTTATGGAAATATGACTGGTGCAACACCTTGTGGTAGAAAAGCGAAAACACCATTCTCACCTGGGGTGAACCCAATGAATGGCAGAGATAAAAGTGGTGCAGTCGCATCTTTAACATCAGTAAGTGGCATTCCATATACGTGTGCCAAAGATGGTATTTCATATACCTTTGCCATTACACCTTCAGCACTGGGCAAGGTGGTCGTGGACAGACAAGCGAATCTGTCAAGACTTCTTGATGGATATTTCACACCCAATGGAGGTCAGCACTTAAACGTAAATGTGTTTGACAAAGAACTTCTCATTGACGCAATGGAACATCCAGAAAAGTATCCACAACTGACAATTAGAGTTTCGGGATACGCTGTCAACTTTGTGAAGTTAACTAGAGAACAGCAGCTTGATGTTATTTCAAGAACCATTAACGAATCGAAATAGGGATGGTTATGACACACGCAAAAAATGAAATATTGAATAGTGGAAAAATACATTCATTTGAAAGTTTCGGGACGGTAGATGGGCCGGGGGTAAGGTTCATAATCTTTATGCAAGGGTGCAAATTCAGATGTTTGTACTGTCATAATCCAGATACTTTCGACATGGGTGCTTATGCATTCGTGTTAAGTCCCGAACAAACCATGAAAAAAATAGAAAAGTTTAGGTCGTTTTACACAGAGGGTGGCATTACTGTTTCTGGAGGGGAACCTCTCCTTCAGGCCAGATTTGTAAAAGAGCTGTTTAAGCTTTGTAGGACTGAAAAAATCCATACAGCAATAGACACAACAGGCTGTCTTCTGGATCAGGAAATTAAGGAAACCCTGGCTTATACGGATTTGGTTTTACTTGATATTAAATGTATTGATCCAGAAATACACCAGAGTTTGACGGGTCAACCGCTTCAACCAACTCTGGATTTTGCAAAATACTTATCTGACCAGGGTACCCCTGTTTGGATACGCTATGTACTTGTTCCCGACATAACAGATAGGGACGACCTCATAGAAAAACATGCTGAATTTATTGCAGGTTTGACCAATGTTGAAAAAGTAGAAGTTTTGCCTTATCACAAACTTGCATTAGATAAATATGAACAACTTGATATGGAATATGCGTTGAAAGATACTGAACCACCAGCGGCGGATCGTATTGAGAATGCAAAAAACATATATAGAAGTAAAGGTTTAAAAGTCAATGACTAGGGGGCGATACCAGCAGTTACATAAGACAGATATATGATGGCTCAATATATAAAAAGAGAACAAGTCATACATGTATTGCAATGTCTAAGAGAGTATAATGTTTACAAGTGGGAAAACGATTTCGATTTTAAGGAGATGAAATGACCATGAAGAGTAATAATGGCAATAACATTAAAAAAATTGAGTTTATTAAACTGGACGTTCCAGCATCGGGGTGGAGTGAAAATGCTGTTATCGTTAAAGTAACAGATGAAAATGGTGTATATGGTATTGGCGAATGTGACGGGTCACCAGATGTTGTAAAAGCGTATGGCGAACTTGAAACAGAGCATTTCCAACTTACAAATATTTGTGAAGTAGCAATCGGCAGAGATCCTATGGAGTTTAGAGCCATTTGGGACGAAATGTATGACAAGAGCAAATGGGTTGGTTCAAGAGGTATTGGTATTTTCGCAATGTCTGGTATTGACCTCGCATTATATGACTTAGCAGGTAAGCAGCATGACCTTCCTGTATATAAGCTACTGGGCGGCAAGCACCGTGACATCGTAACACCATACTTTACACTGTATCCTTCTCATGACATGGAAGATCCTACGGTTGATGATTATATTAGAATGTACGAGCCACTTACAGCTAAAGCAGTTGAAAGAGGCTGTAAGGCTGTAAAGGTTTGTTTATCACCAGGTGTAGTTTCGCTTCATGATGACAAAGAAGTTGTACGTTTTATTAAAACGCTTAGAGAGCAGCTTGGACCAGATATGAAATTACTCGTTGATTTCCTTTACCGCTGGAATGATTGGCAAGCAGCACGATGGACGCTTAACAAACTTGAAGACGCAGATATTTATCTTGCTGAAGCAGTGCTACAGCACGATGACATGGAAGGTCATAGAAAACTTGCAAATGCAGTTAACACAAGAATTGGTGCTTGTGAAATGATGACAACACACTACGAAATTATGGAATGGATTAAGAACACAAATATTGCTGCGATCCAGCTTGATTACAATAGATGTGGTGGATTAACAGCAATTATGAGAATTCAAGAATTATGTGATGCATATAACGTTCAACTTATGCCACACGGATGGGCTACAGGTATTACAGGTGCAGCAATTCGTCACTTTGGTATGGCAAGTCGTACAACAATGTATCCAGAATACTTACATAGCGATTTTTGGCCAGGTGAATTGATCAACAACCTAACTCTTGGTGATCCTGAAATTATCGATGGTGGCGTTCTAGGGACTGAAACACCAGGTCTAGGCATGCAAATTAACCACGCATACTTCACAGAAAAAACTGGTATTACTCTAGAATAATTTTGTATACCCAACCTCCGCGGGAAGTGTTGAACTTCCCGTGGAAATTAGTAAAAGTTGCTTATTATTTAAACTATTAACGGAGGTTTGGAATTTATGGAAAATGCTAACGTAGCTGCCGCTAAAGCGCCTGCGAAAAAACGACCGATCGATCTAGTTTCAGTTGGAATCAGTTTCTTAGTTGTTCTACTTATGGGAGCATGGCTAATATTGACACCAGATTCAGCAGTTGAAACAATCAGTGCAGTAAAAGCAAAATCAGTTAAAGTACTATCGCCATTCTATCTATGGCTTGGACTTGCATGTCTTATGTATCTACTATACTTCTCATTCTCTAAGTATGGCCATATCAGATTTGGTAACGGCAAACCTGAGTTTAAAACATTCAGTTGGTTGGTAATGATGTTCTGTGCTGGTATGGGCTCAAGTATGATGCTTTGGGCAATCGTTGAACCTCTATACTATGTTTCGGGTCCGCCACTTGGAGCAGAACCATTTAGTGCATTTGCATATGAACTTGCAGGCACATATGGTATCTTCCACTGGACATTTACAGCTTGGGCACTCTTTGCAGTTGGAGCAATTCCACTGTGTTACAGATTCTATATTTTGAAAAAACCAGGACTATCTCTATCAGCAGCCTGTGAGGGTGTTCTTGGAGACAAAGTTAAGGGACCTCTAGGTAAATTCATTGAAATCATAGTTGTTTTTGGTATTTTAGGGGGTCACGGTACAACACTAGTTCTTGGTATTCCAATGATTCAAAACAATGTTGCCAATCTATTCGGTATTCCAGATACCCTAGCAACGGGAATGGTTTTGATCGTTATTGTAACAGCCCTATTTATGACAAGTTCTTGGTTAGGCCTTGATAAAGGTATGAAGAATCTTTCAGACTGGAATGCTTACTTTGCAATTGCAATGGCAGTTTACTTCCTAGTTGTTGGTCCTACTTTGTTCCAGGTTAACCTGTTCACAAACGCAATCGCTTATATGGGTACCAACTTCATAAACATGAGCCTTTGGACAGATCCAGTAACTCAAAGTGGATTCCCTGAAGGTTGGACTTCATTCTACTGGGCATGGTGGTTAGCACTTGGTCCTTGGATGTGGATCTTCACTACAAGAATCTCACGGGGTAGAACACTTCGTGAAGTTATGCTTGGCATGCTACTTGCTGGTTCTGCTGGATGTATGTTGTACTTTGGCGCTGTTGGTGGATACACGTTAGATATTCAAATGGGTGGAACGCTTGACTTAGTTGCATCGTTAGCAGAATATGGACAACCACAGACAATAACCAACTTAATTCTGACACTTCCTATGGGTAAAATTGTTCTGTTTGCCTGGGCTTGTATTGCTATCGTATTCTTAGCGACAACTCTGGATTCATCATCATACACATTAGCTGCAACAACAACGGTTGGACTACGTGAAGGTGAACACCCTGCTAGACTGTTTAAACTATTTTGGGCAATTATGCTTGCTGTTATTCCTTGTAGTTTACTTTTTGCAGGAGCTTCATTAACAGCATTCCAGTCTATGGCAGTGCTTACGGCTACACCGATTGCAATCTTTACAATTATTGCACTTATTGGTGGCGCGAAATGGATCTTCAGAGATTATTCATCGTTAACAAGAGAGCAAATTATTCTACAGGAAGATAAAAAAATTGATATGGCTGTAGAGTACTAGAACTAACTTAAATGACTTAAAGACATTTGCATAAATTCATAAGTCTTCCCTTAGCAAGCCGGTAATAAGCAGATATCAAATCGACAAAAATTTAATCGGTTTGCTTTGGAAAACTTATGGATTTAGCTTCTTAAGAATGATCAGAGAATATACGACATACATGTGCCCTTGTATATTCTTCAAAGTTAATTCGGTGGCATTATTTTTTGACCCCAAATGAGTTAGCTTTGAAGAATCTTATACATAAATATACAAGGTTCGGAATGATTATTAACACCTTAATCTAAGTGAGTGGTTCAGAATTATAAGGAGGCTTCAAAATGAGTAACGAAACAAACCTAAATGCAGCACAATATGTTGAAAGTATTTTACAAAGATCAAGAGCAGCACAGGCTGAAATAGAGAACTATACACAGGAGCAAGTAGACAGACTTGTTACAGCTCTAGTTTGGAATATAGTAAAAGATGGCCCTGCTCAGGAGATATCTAGAATGGCTGTTGAAGAGTCAAGAATGGGTAATTTCGAAGGCAAATACGGCAAACTGATGGCTAAGAGTAAAGGTGCTCTGCGGGATATGATCGGTAAAAAATCTGTTGGCGTCATCGAAATTGATGAAGAAAAACAGATAATGAAGATTGCAAAGCCTGTTGGTGTAATAGGTGCTTTGATCCCTTGCACAAATCCAGAAGCAACACCGACTGTAAAAGTATCACATGCACTTAAAGGAAGAAATTCTATTATATTATCACCTCATCCGCGTACGAAAAAGACAAATGCTTTTGTTGCAGGCATTATGAGAGATACACTAAAAAGATATGGTGCACCAGAGGATTTAGTTATCGCAATTGAAGATCCAACAATGGATATTTCTAACGAAGTTATGAAGCAGTGTGACATGATTCTCGCAACAGGTGGTGCGGGTCTTGTTAGATCTGCATACTCATCTGGAACACCTGCCTATGGTGTTGGTGCTGGTAACGCAGTTGTTGTCGTTGATGAAACTGCTGATATTAAAGATGCAGCTCACAAAATTATGTTAAGTAAAACTTTTGACTTTGCAACAAGCTGTTCTTCAGAGAACTCTTTAGTTGTTCAAGCAGGGGTTTATGACCAATTAATTGAAGCCCTTAAAGAAGAAGGTGGATTCCTTACAAGTGCAGATGAAAAAGTTAAACTACAAAATGCTGTTTGGGTTGACGACCATTTAAACAAAGACATTATTGCTCAATCGGCACAAACCATTGCTGGTATAGCTGACATTAAAATTGCAGATGATAGAAAATTCATCATGGTTGAAGAAAATGGTGTTGGTAAAGATCATCCTTTCTCAGGCGAAAAACTATCTGTAATCGTAGCAATTTACAAGTATGAAGAGTTTAGTGAAGCGGTTGATCGCGTAAATGAAATTACATACTATCAAGGTATGGGTCATTCGTGTGGTATCCATTCGTTTAATGAAGATCATATTATGGAGCTGGCTCTAAACACCAAAGTAAGTCGTATGAATATTAACCAAGGACAATCACTTGCTAACACAGGCAACTGGTTCAATGGCATGCCTTTTACTACAAGCCTAGGCTGTGGTTCATGGGGTGGCAACAGTGTTTCTGAGAATATTACTTGGAAACACCTAATCAATACAACATGGGTTTCAAGACATTTCGCGCCTGTCGTACCAACAGATGAAGAATTGTTCGGAGACATAATGTTAGATAAATAAGCCTACACGAAACACGCAACATATAAGTTACTAACGTAGTGCAAGCACCCGTTTCAATCTGCGTTAGTAATTTTCCCCTTTATATAAATAAGAGCTAATTGATCCGTGAAAGATCTAATGGGAGGATTCCAAAAGATGAAATCATTACATTTAGGAATACCAACAGAACACAAGCTTAAAGATAAAAAATATGCCTATGTTGAGGCAATTAAACTGCATGTAACAAATGCAAATGATCACGCGTATAATCTTCAGTATGTATGGGCAGAACCGGATTCGCCGCTGCCAGAGATTGTAAAAACCGAAAAACACTTTGCAGTTCAAGTGGATAACATCGAAGGTGCATTAGAACAGTTTGACTACGTCGCTTACCCACCAGTTGTAGTAAATGACAAGCTCAAAATATGTTTTGCAGTTATGGATGGGGTTCTATTTGAACTCACTGAGATTTCAGCATAGTTTACATTGAATGATGATTTATCTTGTTCATGACATAAAACAGTATTATGCTATGAACAGGCAGATTTTATAATATGTATGTCCTTGCTGAATCAGCAAGAATTAGGAGGAAATTAGACCAAATGAATCAGAATATTACCTTTAAAGTTGAAAATGGTGTTGGATGGTTAACCCTCAATAGACCTGACAAATTAAATGCTTTATCTGCAGAGATGATTGACGAGCTATATAATGTTTTTTCAGACTGGAAATATAATACCGATGTAAAACTTGTTATTTTACAAGGGTCTGGAGAAAAAGCTTTCTGCGCAGGTGGTGATGTAAAACACCTTTACGACAGAAGAGGCATAGATGTTCATGCAGTTGCACAGTCCTTTTTTGTGACTGAATATAAAATGAATATGCTGATGCATACCTTTGGTAAACCCTTAGTGGTTTATATGAATGGAATTGTTATGGGGGGTGGTGTAGGACTTGCAGTTGCAGGTTCACACAAGATTGTAACTGAAACCACTAAATGGGCAATGCCTGAGATGAACATTGGTCTTTACCCCGATGTCGGTGGGAGCTATTTTTTAAATAAAATGCCAAGCCATATTGGAAGATATTTAGCACTTACTTCTTTTGCGTTAAAAGCTGCTGACGTCCTTTATTCAGGCGCAGCGGACTATTATATACCCTCGACCAACTGGAATCAATTTGTAGAGGCGATAAAAAAGCATGATTGGACGGATATCAATGTTATATCAAAACTGGAGGAGGAAGTTGATAGGTTTGTAGAACCATGTCCACACCCAGCCACGCTGAAGGATTTGTCTCATGATATTGAGGCCCACTTTGGTCAAAGTACACTAGAAGATATAGTAGCATCACTTGAAGAAGCATCTGCACAAGGGTATTCATGGGCCGAAAATACTGTAGAGACGATGTTAACAAAATCTCCAACATCACTCAAGGTAACCCTTGAACAGTTAATTAGAGGTGAAAATCTGCCAATCAAGGATTGTTTCACCATGGAACTCGAAATGAGTATGAATTTCATGGACGGCCACGACTTCTTTGAAGGTGTGCGCTCAGTACTTGTCGACAGAGACAGGAATCCATTATGGAAACCAAACACCCTGAATGCTGTTTCAACAGATACAGTGAACTCATATTTCACTTATGATTGGGTGCACGAGAACCCCCTTAAAAGTTTTGTGCTCTAACCTTTTCATGTACTATCTTTTATCGGAAATCAGCTTAAATTGTCCTGCATTTTAGTAATGTGCAGGGCTTTTTCCTTGTTATAAATAATGGTTGTAACACTATAGAATTATATTCTAAGGGTTACAACCATTATTTATTCTGTATCCAATATCATATGAGATTTATCCAAATAGGGGAACACCCAGCTGGCCTAGAAGACCTAAGGCGTCAAATTGTGCCCATAGCTCAACAGCTTTTCCATCTTTCATACGTGTTACAACCATATCTGAAAACTCAACTTTATTTCCAGTTGCAGGCATACCATTAAAATCTCCAAGATGGGTCCCACTAACTGTTATATATGTAGTTACCAAATCCGTTTCTGATACTTGAAACTCAACCTTGTGGCTTAGATCAGGAAATGCTGTAAATAGCATTTGTGCAAAGCCTAGGAAACCTTCCTTATTGGTATTTGGGAACATGGGTAAATGACCAACTAAGTTAGGATCACAAAGCTCCTCTAGACCTTCGAGGGTATTTTTCTCGATTAATGCACATACTATAGACTTACTTTTTTCTACCGTCATACGCTAACTCCTTCATCTTATTCCAAGTAGATCACACTATTTCAAGCTGACTAGACGCTAGGCCTAGAAAACCATGTTTACTGTAAAAGCCTAACATGTGTTGAAATATTTCACATCAACCGAAAGGTTGAGAAATGAAAAAATCATCAAAAGAGTTCGAGAACATGCTCTTATAAAAATAATTGGTGGCAATGGTAACAAAAAAGATATATTTGCGTCCACTTATAGAGCAGAGCTTGCTAAGCGTGATAACATGTATAAAAACATATGAAAAGGTGTCTATATGAAAACTAAAATTTATTTAACACGTCATGGCCAAACGGAGTGGAACGTTGAAGGTCGACTTCAAGGCCATTTAAATTCAGACTTAACTGAAACGGGGCTAAAACATGCGAAGCAGTTGAGTGAAAGACTTGAGAATGTGAACTTTGATGCCATTTACTCTAGTCCAAGCGGGCGAGCATTTCAAACTGCTGGTTTACTCAATACTAAAAATCAGAATATTATTCAGTCAGAGGACCTTATGGAAATGTCATTTGGTACATGGGAAGGTGAGTTGATGAAATACATTGAGTCAACTGAACCAGAGGCGCTGAATCATCTTTTTAATGACGCCACAGCATATGCTTCTGAAACGGGTGAGGATTTTTATTCTCTCTTCGAGCGGGTGCAAAAGTTTATGACTGAATTAATGAAAACACATCAAGGAGAATCCGTTTTAATTGTATCTCACGGTATTACTTCCAAGGCTATTCTGACTTATATGGAAGGACGAGATTTGAATACCTTCTGGGAAGGACCATTTATCCAAGGCTGTAGCTTGAGTCTTATAGAGAGCTCAGGGCCTGAAATGGAACAGGTTAATGTTCTACTTCATGGGGACACAAGTCATTTACAGAGTTTTGAAGAACTGTAGTGAGATTTTGTTTTTATTCTGGCATGTTACTATAACTGCATAAATTGTTATGGAGGGTGAGATGGCTAAATTAAAAGAAGAATATAGTTGTGCACTAATATTGGCAATGGATTTGGTCGGCGGTAAGTGGAAACTACGAATTTTATGGCACATTAATAATGGTCACAATCGGTTTTCGCTGCTTCAAAAAAACATTTTAGATATCTCTGAAAAAATGTTAACCACTCAGTTAAGGGAAATGGAAAACACCGGACTGATAAAGCGCCAAATTATATCTGAGAAGCCTTTAAATGTTCAATATGCTTTATCGGAAGAGTACTCGAATCTACAGACGATTATAGATTTGTTGTGTGATTTTACGAAAGAGTATGCCGACAAGAACACTATAAGCATTAATGAATAAAGTTCATTTCATCTACGTACAAAAAAGTAAGTAATTCACGAGTTGAATAATCATTGTTATACTCCTATTCATATAGAAAATGTTCGTAATGGAAAGGAATTTAAAAATGAATACAATAGATAACAGAAGAAGTATTAGAAGCTTTAAAGATAAAAAAGTAGAATCGGAAAAAATAGAAAAACTTTTAAGGGCAGCCATGCAAGCCCCTTCAGCGTATAATCAACAAGCATGGGAGTTCATTGTTGTAGAAAATAAAGAAACCCTAAGCAAATTATCAAATATGAGTGATTACTCTAAACCCGTTGAAAAATCTGCACTTACAATTGTAGTGAGCGCAAACGAAGATAACTTAACGGTTCCAGAGTGTTGGCAACAGGACTTAGGAGCCGCAACACAAAACCTGCTTCTAGAAGCTGTAGAACAAGGCCTGGGTAGTGTTTGGATGGCAGCAGCACCAAGTGAAGACCGTATGGAGTTTATAAAAGACTTATTTGACCTTCCAAAGAACATAAAACCATACTCAGTAATCGCAATTGGATACCCGCAAGCTGACAACAAGTACATTGACAGATATGTTCCTGAAAAAGTACATTATGAAAAATGGTAAATAACTTAAAAAAGCTAAAACAAAGTTAGGTCAAACTCTTTGTTTTAGCTTTTTTTTAGTTTATTTTGTTTGTTTTAATTCTGTAAATATTCTATTGAAATGAAATCCATAAGGATACCACAGTAGCAATCAAAAGCAACATGACATCAAGTATCATCTTGTCTATAAAAAATATTACAGAGCTACCAATGGTAATCCAAATAAGCAGTATTGCCTTTATCTTGGCATTTCTAGGAATTCCATTTCCTGAAACATAGTCATTTACATAAGGTGCCAAGTATTTATTTTGCATAACATACTTATACATTTTTCCACTACTCTTTGTAAAACACCATAGGGAAAGCAGTATAAAGGGGGTCGTAGGGAGTACAGGGAGAAAGACACCTGCGAAGCCAAGGACAAGGCTGATGCTACCTATTGTTAAAAATACTAATTTTTTCATGGATGTACTCTTTCTATGTCATTGAGGTCTAATGATGTGATGTTTTGCCTTAATGTAACAGTTTAGATTCCTTAAGTCAATTGAGAAACAGCTTGTCTTATAAATTATGGTTGGGACTTATCATTTACCCATACTTTTGATTTTATAATCATATTGACTCAAGCCTGATTAGCCGTGTATGCTCACTATATAAACAGAATGGCATATGAAACTAGGAGAACAATCTGAAATGAATAAACCAAAGGATTTTGATGGCTTTGAAATAGGACCAATTAGACCACCAAGTGAAGCTTCGAGTTTACTTGTAAGGGTCACACGTAATTGTCCATGGAATAAATGTACATTTTGTGGCTTATATAAAGGTACTCAGTTTAGTATACGCAGCAAAGTACATGTTCTACATGAACTTGAACTGGTAAAGCTATGTGTAGATACATTTGCATACAATGAAGGAAAATCTGACGTTGAAAAAGGTGAACGATTGAACACGTTAAAGGCTGAACTGGGGAATGAAAATGTATGGGCATTCTCGATGTCTTTATCGTGGTATAGAAGTAGCATGAAATCAGTTTTTCTACAAGATGCCAACAGTCTGCTTATTAAGCCAGATGAAATGATTGAGATACTAACTAGAATCCGAGAGTTATTTGGAAACATCGAAAGAGTGACATGCTATGCGCGGTCGCATACCGTTGCAAAAATTAGTGAAGATGATTTAAAAAGATTAGCTGACGCGGGGTTGAATAGAATACATATAGGTATGGAATCTGCAAGTGACAAGATTTTAGATTTGGTAAAAAAGGGTGTAAATAAAGAGACTCATATTCTTGCAGGCCAAAAGGTGAAACAAGCGGGCATTGAATTATCTGAGTATTTTATGCCGGGTCTTGGTGGCATTGAATACAGTGAGGAGAATGCGCTTGAAACCGCAGATGCATTAAATGCAATTAATCCTGATTTTGTTCGAATTAGAACATTGGCAGTAACCCCTAACTCAGAACTATATAAAGATTATGAGAAGGGTGTTTTTAAGAGAACAAGTGACAAGAAGATGGTTGAGGAATTATTGCTTCTTGTTAAAAATCTTAATGGCATTACAAGCTATTTAAAAAGTGATCATGTTTTGAATTTGATTCAAGAAGTTGAAGGCAAGTTTCCAGAAGACAGAGAAGCAATAATTAATGCCTTACAATGGTACTTGGATTTATCAAAGGAAGATCAAGACATATATAGGTTAGGTCGTAGAACAGGTGTAATGACATTAATGGAAGATCTAAAGGATGAATCACGCAGACAAGCTGTTTTGAAAATGATGAAAGAACAAGGTATTAATGATGGTAACATAGATATCGTTTCAGATGAACTGATGAATCGTTTTATTTAATAAAACTTAAAACACATATACCTTTCTCATAGTTTTCACACAGACCTGTAATAGATTAATATCATGAAAACAAACTAGAAACTTATTTAAATGCAATCGTTTTAACCACCTCGTAGGCATGGTAATAATGAGTTAGAGCAGGTAGGGAATGGGAAGGGGTATCATCATGAGATATAAACCATCAGCCATAATATGCGTCATCATATTAGTTGTATCCAGTTTTGCAGGAAGCTTTGCAAGCGGTACAGACCAATATGTCAAAGTTTATTTAAACGGAAAGACACTTACATTCGATGCTGAACCTGAAATTGTTAATGGAAGAACCATGGTAGCTCTGAGATCAATATTTGAAGCTCTTGATATGAATGTTATGTGGGACGGGACCAGTCAAACAGTAACCGCCGAAAAAGAGAACTTGGCAATTCAATTGGTTATTGGATCTGACCAAACCACTGTGAACGGAAAAACCATGACAATAGATTCGGCGGCGTATATTCAGAGTGGAAGAACCATGGTGCCTCTAAGATTTATAGCGGAAAGTACGGGTGCAGTGGTTGATTGGGACAGTTCAACACGTAGTGTTCTAATTAGTACAGATAATCAAATAGACTTCAATTACAAAATTGTGGACACTGGCGTAAATAAGGTTTTTACAGACATAAAAAAAGTTAACAATATATCTGAATCAGAAGACTTTTATGGTCAAGATGCCCATTATAATGGCAATCAACCCAATTATACAGACAATGGTAATGGAACGGTGACGGATAATGTAACCGGTTTAATGTGGCAGCAAACAATGGATGCAAAAATGACTTATGAAGAGGCAGTTCAGTATGCCAACAACAGCAAACTTGGAGGATTTGATGACTGGAGAATTCCAAATATCAAAGACTTGTTTTCGCTTATATTGTTCACTGGCCAGTCAGGTGGCGAAGTAGCTAAAACACTTTATATAGACACAGACTATTTTGATCAACCTATTGGGGACACAAGTATTGGTGAAAGAGAAATAGATGCACAGACCTGGTCAAGCACAGAATATGTTGGTAAAACGATGCGGGGTGATGCAACTATATTTGGTGTAAATTTTATTGATGGAAGAATTAAAGGTTATGGTCTGATAAATCCAAGAACTAGAAATGACAACACAGGCTACTTTAGATTGGTTCGTGGCAATGAGAGCTATGGTGAGAATGTGTTTGTTGACAATGGTGATGGAACCATCAGTGACTTAGCGACTGGACTTATGTGGCAAATGAGTGATGATGGTCAAACCAGAGACTGGCAGTCGGCACTGGCATATTCAGAGGATTTAACCATTGCAGGTTACGATGACTGGAGACTACCTAATGTTAAAGAGCTACAGAGTATAGTAGACTATTCTAGAAGTTTTCAAACAACAAGTTCCCCCGCGATTGATCCCTTATTTGCTCTGTCACAAATTAAAGATCCTGAAGGAGACACTAACTTTGGATATTACTGGTCAAGTACCACACATCAAGACGGAAAGAATACTTCAAGTAGTGCGTCTTATGTAGCTTTTGGTGAAGCCCAGGGTGAAATGTTTGGCGACTTGCTCGATGTTCATGGATGTGGTGCTGTAAGAAGTGATCCTAAATCAGGAAACAAGTCAGCGTACCCATCATACTTTGGGCCTCAAGGTGATGTAAGATACGTTTATAATTATGTACTCTCCATCAGGGACATGAATTGAGTTAAAAGAGTTTAACAAAACGGTTTGACAAAGGAGTGTAGTGTGCTAATAATAGTTGTGGTAAGAGAAATAGTTATTATATGATATTAGTTTGGAGGACACTATGCCTAAATCAGATTTTAGATTGAAGAATAAATCCTATAGATGTTATTTTGAAATCACTCTTGACCTAATCGGTGGTAAATGGAAATCAATTATTTTGTATCATATTGGGCATAACTCTGTTTTGAGGTATGCTGATTTTAAAAAACTGCTTCCTAAAATCACTGAACGGATGTTGTCCAGATCGTTAAAAGAGCTAGAAGCAGATGGCATCATAGTACGTACAGTATTTGCTGAAGTCCCTCCCCGCGTAGAATACAGTTTAACAAAACGTGGAGTATCACTAATACCGCTTCTTAACGCGTTGAAGGACTGGGGCGAAGACTATTTCAACGAGAATATAGATCAATTTGATTATAAGGCATTAGAAAGAGATCTTTAGAAGAGACCTATAAAGCCAAAGTTATTTGCTTGCTGAAACCAGGAGCTAAAATAATTTTGGTTTTTTTTATGCAAAAGTTAGACAAATTAAAAGTGCATGAAACAATTTAAGACAAACCCTTTCACGTGGTTTTAGCAAATTCATTACTATACTTTTTGTTCGTTAGGCACAAAAAAGACCATTCTTGTTTAAATCTAAGCGATTGATATACTTCACTTAAAGATACGCATTAAGAACATGAATGATCAAGACAAGTTGGCGAAGATGATTAACCTTCCCAATAATGAAGTTGAACACCCAACTGCACCATCACGTATCGCTGTAAACGAACTTGTTAGATACTTATAAGAGGAGAAGAAAATGAAAAAAATTAAAGAAGATATAATAAAAGCATTTAAGTTTAGAGAAGCAACAAAAGAGTTTATAGAGGACAAGAAAATTTCAGATGATGATTTTGAGTTTATCCTTGAAACAGGTCGTCTTTCACCAAGTTCGTTTGGTTGGGAGCCTTGGCAGTTTTTAGTTCTTCAAAATAAAGAAATCAGAGAAAAATTGGTTGAGTTTAGCTGGGGTGCTCAAAAGCAACTGCCTACAGCGAGTCATTTTGTTATTATTCTTGGCAGAAAAGCTAAAGATATGGTGCCCGGCTCCGATTACTTTAAACACATTTCTCGTGATGTTGCTGGCCTCCCACTTGAAATTGAAGAAATGCGTGAAGAAATCTTTGGTAAGTTTCAGAAGGATGATTTTGATCTGACAGATGACAGAAAAATATTTGACTGGGTTGGAAAACAAACCTACCTTCCCTTTGCAAATATGATGACAGCAGCAGCTCAAATTGGTGTTTCATCTTGCCCTATTGAAGGTTTTGATAAAGAGAAAGTTGAATCTGTGTTAAGTGCTGAAGGTGTGCTTGATTCAAATGAATTTGGCGTGACTGCAATGGTTGCATTTGGTTATAAAAAGGCAGAACTAGACTGGCAAAAAACTAGAAGACCTATAAACAACGTTGTTAAGTGGGTTAAGTAATACAAAAAAGTGTTCAGCTTTGTAAAAGCGGGACACTTTTTTTATGAAGCTTTTTTCCTTGGTTTGTCAGATTTGAACTCAAGTGCATGGAATGTTAGTATAGAATCGGAAATATAATTGAACCTGAGTGTTACTTGACTGATAACCCATGGAGTTAAATATGAAAAAATCTACTTTTAATATAGAACTAACAAGCAATCAAAATACCATTTCCATTGAAGATCTTAGGAAAAAACTAGATTCTAATGAAGTCCCATTTCTATTAGATATAAGATGCATTGAAGAATATGAGCAAGGTACCATTAATCATGCAATACAAAGCGAGTGGGATGGTGTTGCAGACCTAATTAGAGAAGACACACTTCCAAGAGACAAGGAAATTATAGTATTCTGTTATAATGGACATTCATCACGACAAGTAACTATGGTGTTAAAAGTACAGGGGTATCAAGCCTTGTCACTCACTGGTGGTTATGAGGGATGGGAAGAATACAAAAAAAATCATCCAACAGATGAAAACCAATAGAACACTGAAAGAAGGTTGAAGTGCAAAAGTATATTTATAATGTCAATTATCAAACAAATGATGAACCACTTTGTTCTATTGAGTTACGTGCTCTATTTAATAAAACGCTTACAAATAAAGTGTTCTTTTCCGATGTTGAAATAAATCCATCTATAAGTCCCTTTATTAAAAATAGGCTTGAAGTTTTGTATGAAACAGAGTCTTATGACGACCTTTTACATCATGTAGAAAACGATGACAGTCGTATAAAAGACTTTCTTGTAAGTTATGTGGAACTAGAGGAAAATGATCCGTACTTGTCAAAGAGTAAAAATATATGTAAAGAAGTTGGCTTTAGATTTAAGGAGTATGTCAATTTTGAATCACCTAATGTGATTTATGGCGTATCTTTTTATAGTGATAAATGGTACTTTGGAGTTTTGGTGAAAAACAATAATAAATGGTTAGACCATAACAACAGGCCATTTACATATTCTCATTCATTGAAACTTAATATGGCAAAAACACTGGTAAACATTGCAAGTCGTGGTGATCGTTCCTTAAAACTGATTGATCCTTGTTGTGGTGCAGGAACGGTTTTGCTGGAAGCCTGCTTTGGTAGATATACCATAGTCGGTTCAGATATGAATTATAAAATGACTCAAAGCTCACAAAAAAACTTAGCGCATTTTGGTTATCATACCAAGATTGTTCACCAAAAAATCGAAGACATAACAGATGCATACGATAGTGTAATAGTAGATTTACCCTATGGACTATTTTCATCGATTACTTTAGAAGAGCAGATTTCAATTATTAGAAATGCGAAGAGAATAGCAGAAAGAGTTGTTATCGTTTCATCTGAAGACATTACAGAGTTATTGGGACTTGAAAAACTAGAAATAGTTGATCAATGTAAGGTAATTAAAACAGTAAATCGAGATTTTGCAAGATACATTTGGGTTTGCAAATCTATGTAGTTGGGAAAATAAACATTAGGAGCTATTGGATTATGAAAGTACATAATTCAATAGCTTTTATTTTATAAATTTTTAAACGAGTATTTAAATATGTGGATTTACTTCTTAATGATGATGGAATAAAATTCGAGAATCGCAGTGTTTTGTAGCAAGCAAAATTAATGATATAATTAATATAGTATTAATGTTTTAAACTTTGGTTGAGGTTGAGTTTGAGTTGGGAGCAGTCAAATATGACATTTATTCTATCAGTACTATACTTTATCTCATTTTCCCTCTATGTGTACATGGGGTTTATTATTATGGAATTCCCCCAAAAGTCAGGGTTTAGAAAACCACTTTTTATGATTATGTTAAGTCTTGGAGTGTGGGCGCTGGGTTTATCTTTAGGTATATCTGCACCTACTATAAAAACATCGATCGCATGGTATAAACTTGCTGCAACTGGGTTGAGTTTCGTATTACCATTCTTACTTCATTTCACAATTAGTATTAATGGATACTTTAACAAAAAAGCAATTGCACTTTATATACCTGGCTTTATAATTTTTTATTTTTCGGTAGTTGCTCCTGGAGTATACACAAAACAATATGTTTTTGAACAGACTCATTTGGGTTGGATGAATCAGTCAATGCAAAGCCAGCCTAGTCAACTGTTTCTTATCTATGTTATAGCATGTATGTTTATAACGGTTTTCATGATACACAAGTGGATGAAAACAAACAAATTTAAGCCACAAGAGTTCCGACCAAACCTAGTATTTATACTATTGGTCACAGGGGGAGGTCTTTTAATTGAGCTTGCCTTTAATATTTATTCTGGATTTAATGGGCCTCCAATTGCGCCATTTCTTATTCTCATTAGCACTATTTTCATATATTTATCAATCAAGAAATACAATTTCCTCAGTCACGAAAGTTCAGAAGAAAATGAGCTTATATTAACTTCAAAAATGCGGAATTATTTATATTATTTTATTGCAGTGTCCCTATTATCTGGGGCATTCTTCAATTCGTTTTCGAGCCAACACTATGGTGGTGGCGCCTATTTAAACTCAAATTGGGTGAATATAGTCCTGTTTACAAGTGGTTTATTTATTATAGTTATTAGGCACTTAAATCTATCAAACTTGGTAAAAGACAATATTCTGGTCATGATTATTTACTTGTTTATACCTGCCTCGGCACTCTATTCACTGAATCGTGGTGCGATTACAACATGGTCGGGGCCATTTATAGTCATTGTTTTGTTTGCAGTTTTTAACAACAGAAAAATTATTAGTATTTTGACGGTCTCTATTTTGGTCTCACAGTTTATAACATGGACATTTTCACCAACATTAACGATTAGTTTATCCCACTGGGATCATCTTATGCGCCTTGCTATGTATGCTGTTGTCATTACTCTATCAGTTCTTGTGAATAATATTTATATCTCAAAACTTAAACAGAACAAACATCAACTGCAAGTACAAAAGCTTATTGGAGAGATTTCTACAGCCTTTTTATCTGTAACAATAGAAAATAAAAATACTTTGATTGACAATACTTTGAAAAAAGTAGGTGTATTTTACAATTTTGATTGCACCAACTTAGTTTTATTTGATCATGATAGAAGAGAAATGGTGTACTCAAATGAATGGGTTAAGAATGAAGACTATTTAGACTCTACTTGGGCGGACAACATACCTTTTGAAAGAAGTCAGTGGTGGATAAGTCAACTTCAGAAGAACCAAGTCATCTGGGTAGAAGCTGTAGATAAAATGGGGTTTGAGGCCGGAAAAATAAAGAATTTTTTAGAAAATAGACGCATAAAGTCAGCAGTAGCACTACCTGTCTGGCGTCATGATATATTGCTTGGATTTGTAGGTTTAGAAGATTGGAATGGTTCAAGAAAAACAAATGACGAAATGACGAATAATTTAAGGGTTATTTCAAATATACTTGCTGAAGCTTTAACAAAAGTTGATGCAGAGTTCAAACAGCACCAGTTGGCATATTACGACGCATTAACTGGTTTGCCCAACCGACTGATGTTTACTGAAAAACTAGATGAAGCCATAGAAAATGCAGAATCAAATGGATCAAAAGTAGCTGTGTATTTTCTAGACTTAGATTCATTTAAGATTGTGAATGATACTGTGGGTCACGAAGCGGGTGATAAACTTCTTTGTAATGTTGCAAACATGCTCAGTGAGAACGCAGAAAATACGGAGTTCATAACACGCTTTGGTGGAGATGAATTTTTGATAATTCATAAGAATATCGATTCCCTTGAGAAGGTAAATAGATTTGCAGATAAATTGATTAAACTTTTTGAAAGTACCATTCTTGTTGAAGATCAAGAGTTTAATGTAACAGTAAGTGCTGGTATTGCCCTATATCCTGAGGATGGTGTGGAGGCGAATACGCTGGTGAAAAATGCTGATTTAGCAATGTATAAAGCTAAAGAAAATGGAAAAAATCAATATGTATTTTGCTCAGATGAACTTAAGGACCAAGCAAAATATGAAATTGAACTTTCGAACAGTTTGCATAAGGCAATTGAAAGAAATGAGCTTTATTTAGTGTACCAGCCCCAGGTAGATATTGAGTCCAATCAGATTACTGCAGTAGAGGCATTATTAAGATGGAATCACAGTAAGTTAGGAAATATTTCACCGGGTGTGTTTATTCCTATAGCAGAAAAAAATGGGTTCATTAATACGATTGGTGATTGGGTTCTAGAAACAGCAATTGGTCAAAATAAAAATTGGCAAGTCTCAGGACACCCCCCAATTCGTATGGCTATTAATATTTCTGTAAATCAGTTTAGAAGCAGTGACTTCCTCAGTAATTTGAGCAAAAAATTAATGACTATGGACTTAGATGCCAAATATGTAGAACTTGAGTTAACAGAGAGTCTTATAATAGAAGAGTTTGAAAGTGTGGTTAACACATTAAAAGAACTGAAAAAAATGGGTGTATCTATCTCAATTGATGATTTTGGAACAGGATATTCATCTTTAGCAAGACTTAAAGAACTGCCTATTGATCGTTTGAAATTAGACATGCAATTTGTTCAAAACATAGTTAGAAGTGAAAAGGACTATGCTATAGCACAAGTTGTAATTAATATGGCAAAACAGTTGAAGTTAAGAGTTATAGCGGAAGGTGTTGAAACATTAGAACAACTCGGCCACCTAACCGACATGGAATGTGATGAAGTACAAGGGTATTATTACTATAAACCAATGAAAGCTGAGCAAATAGATGCTCTACTAAAACAATCATAGAGTATATCGTAATCGAGAATGAAATTAGGTGGGTATATGACAAAAAAAATAACGTTTATGTCTAACCAAGAAAGATATCATAGAATTGTTTATACGTTTATCTTTATTATGCTTGCTGCTATTGCTTTATGGGGGGGCTATTTAGGAATGGATGTTTCTTTCTTAAATGAAACCAATAGCTTTACAATCCCTACAGAAGCTTTCGAACCGTCATTATCAGTACACCGGATTACAGAAGCAGAGGTAGGTAAGAATCATTACTCCGTTGTGATAGAAGGAGAAGATTTGGAAAAATTGAGTGGTGATGAATTAAAAATTATAATAAATAAACCTACAGACAACGCTGTTAGACTTAAATTAAATGGACATATATTGGTTAGCGAAGGAGACTTAACTTTTGGTAGAAGTATGCTTAAAAATAATGTTGTATATGGTTCCATAGAGAGAAATATTATTGAGAGCATAAATTTGTTAGAGATCGAAACATATACCACTTATAAGAGTGGGATTGAATCAGAAGGTATTATTATTACAAATGTAAAAAATGGTAATCGTGCTATAAATGTCTTGGAGTTTTTTAACAGCAAACTTGTGTATATAGGTATAGGATGTTTGTTCTTTTCATCGATTTTTACGTTTTACTTATATCTTGTTTCTGCAGAGAAGGAGATATCTTGGATATATAGCTCTATAGCTACAGTTGCCTTATCAATATATTTTTTAGATTATGTAAAAATTATTGATTTATCTCATGAGTATTTCTTTTATAAGAAAATCTTTTTAATGGGACTGGCATTAGGTTGTGGATTTTATCTATTATCCATGAATAATGTAGTTAAATCTAAACTACTTAAAAAATTAGTATTAACACATATTATTTCATTGATTGTAATAATGGTGATTTCAAAAAATATGATCGATTTCAAAACCTACTATGAGTATTGGTATATAGCACTTACCGTTCTTATATTTATCATGTTAGGGAACATTATTGCAAGTGTTAAAGGAAATACTCAAGCATATATATATTTAATATCATTTAGTGTGTTAGGCGTATATACTCTATTTGTTGTATTTATAGAGTTTGCTGGTGGTTATTTTATTCTTAATTCTCCAATACTATATATCATGATATTAGCTGCTACACCACTTATAAATGCATTTGAAGTTATAACTGAAAAAGACCGAAAAATTGAGATAGAGCAAGAGTTAAAAGAAAAAGCGTTTATCGAATCAATGACTGACTGTTTGACAGGAACATGGAACAAACGGTTTTTAGAATTGAAATTAAGTAGTATGACATCAGATTTAGTAATGGCAATAATAGATTTTGATGACTTCAAACGTGTGAATGATCAATATGGTCACTTGGCTGGAGATTATATTCTTAAAGAAATTTCATCTATGTTGTTAAAAGGGATTCATCAATCTGACGAGTTGTTTAGATATGGTGGGGATGAGTTTGTTATCATGTTTGATTCAGTGGATATCGAAAAATCAAAAGAGACGCTTGGTCAAATACGAGAATCCATAAGTCATAGACACTTTCATTTTGATAATCATGTAATTAATATATCTGTGTCCTTTGGAATGGGATATATGGATGTGAATGAAGAAAGGCACTTGGCTTTTAATCGCATAGATCAAGCTTTATATAAAGCTAAGCAAGAAGGAAAAAACATGATTGTGATGAGCGACCTTGCAATGAAAAAGTTAAATATAAGCTAAAATTAAGGACTCTGTAGCCCGGTGAAATACAACACCCTATGGAGTCTTTTACTTTTGGATTTAAAATCAAATAGAGTAAATTGACAGATGGTATTGACAGAATAAAAATATATGATAATCTATATATGATCATATGAACAGTTGTTCATGTATAAAAAGTTTTAAATAACATTGATTAAAATTTAAGGGATCAATTCTATATGACTTACAAAATGAGGGGAAATCATAAATGGTAGAGAAAGTAAAAATAAAAGAATTCGACGGGAGTAAGGAAAATCAAAGTGCGTTTAAACCAGCATCAGAATTTTCAGTCCTTGACGGTATAGGTTGTGGGTGTGGGTGTGAAGACGATAAAGAAAAAGATCAACACAGCCATAATCACAGTCATGATGTACACGACCATGACCACGGACATAGCCATGATATTGGTATTGAAATGTTCCAAAGCCATGATCATGGATCCGCAAATAATTCAGTTCTTGATGATCTAGGCTGTGGCTGAGGTGGCGATTCTTGCGCATCAGGTGATGAAGCAGAAACTCAAGTTAAATCAGTAAAAGAAAAAAAGGTACCCACATCAAAGTTTGGAAAGTTCTTATTCAAAAATCATAAATTGGTAATTTCATTTGTATTATTCTTTACAGCAATATTTGCAGATCTAGGCAATTCACTTGAACTGGCTGTTTACATAGCCGCTTATATACTTGTTTCTAAAGGTGTAATCCAGTCTGCAATTAAGAGTGTATTCAAAGGTAAAATGTTAGACGAAAACTTTTTAATGGCAATCGCCTCACTTGTTGCATTTGGTATAGGTGAATATGCAGAAGGTGTGGCAGTAATGTTGTTCTACGGTGTAGGACAGCTTACTGAAGAATATGCAATTAACAGATCAAAACGTTCTATTTCTAAACTGTTAGATTTAAGACCAGACTTTGCAAATTTGAAAACACTTTCGGGTACGAAAAAAGTTGATCCAACCGCAGTGAAAATTGGAGATGTAATAGTTGTTAAACCAGGTGAACGTGTTCCACTTGATGGTATCGTAGTTAAAGGAAACACACTGATAGATTCAGCTATGTTAACAGGTGAGTCACTTCCAGTTACAATTACAAAAGACTCTGAGGTCTTTTCTGGAACTATAAATATGAATGCTGTAATAGAAGTAAAAGTTACTAAAGCATTTAGTGATTCAGCAGTTTCTAAAATTTTAAGTATGGTGCAAAAAGCAAATGAAAACAAAGCTGTGACTGAGAAGTTTATCACTAGATTTGCTAAAGTATATACACCAATGGTTGTTGTTGGCGCTTCGCTACTAGCAGTTGTACCACCCCTATTTTTCGGTCAGTCCTTTGAAACATGGATTTACCGAGGTGCTATTTTCTTAGTTGTGTCTTGCCCGTGTGCCCTGGTTATATCAGTTCCACTTGGATATTTTGGCGGTATTGGTGGAGCAGCAAAAAGTGGTGTGTTGGTCAAAGGTGGCCAGTATTTAGATTCTTTAAAACGTGCAAAAACTATTGTGTTTGATAAAACAGGTACACTTACAAAAGGTAACTTTAGCGTGGATCATATTGAAGTCTTCGGGAATCACACGCAAGAGGATGTCATACGCGTCAGTGCCCATGTTGAGAGCTTCTCAAACCATCCTATAGCGCGTGCCATAGTTAGTGTCTATGAAGGTAAGATAGACGAGTCACAGGTTTCAGATGTCGTTGAAGTTGCTGGAAAAGGGATAAGTGCAAGCTTTGAGAACAAAACAATCTTAATTGGTAATGATGCTCTTATGTCTGAAAATAGTATAAAAGTTCCTACTAACAACACTGTTGGAACAACTCTGTATTTAAGTGTGAACAAAGAGTTGTTTGGAATCATCCATATAAATGATGAAATAAAAGAAAAGACCGTTCAAGGTTTGAAAGAGCTTAAGGCATTGGGTGTTGAAAAGTTTATTATGTTAACGGGTGACAGAAAACATATTGCTGAAGCTATTGGTAAAAAACTTGGTATTGAAACCATCCATGCAGAACTGCTTCCTGGAGACAAGTTAGACATTCTTGAGTCACTCTTAAGTGATAAAGAAAAAGTTGTCTTTGTAGGTGATGGGATTAATGATGCACCAGTTCTGACAAGAGCAGATGTTGGTATTGCAATGGGCAACCTAGGGTCAGACGTTGCTGTTGAATCATCAGATATTGTTTTGATGACTGATGAAATAACTGCTGTTGCAGATGGTATGCGTGTTGCTAGGTTTACTAATAAGATTATTTGGCAAAACATTATATTTGCCCTTACAGCAAAAGGACTGGTTATGGTTCTTGGTGCTATGGGTCTGGCTTCACTTTGGATGGCGATCATTGGTGATGTTGGTGTAGCCTTTGTTGCAATCCTGAACTCAGGACGTGCGATTTATAGTAAATAGAATTAGTAATTAGAAATGAATAAAATATAGTTAGACTTAGAGTGCAATGAATATCGTGTAGAATGTTCATTGTGCTCTTTTTTGTGTCCCAAATAAGTCGTAAAAGTTAGCTTTAAGTAACTCTCGTTACACCATTTTGTGTAAAGATTCTATATAATGGTATAGATAATAAGTAGTATCAAAAAAGGAAGTTTTATTAAAACTGCGATCGTTTATCATTGTGATTGATAAGTGAGAATCGTTATCGTTGACATATGTGCATAAGTGGACTATAATTTTTGGGAATAAGGCATCTATCTAGGAGGATAAGACAATATGAAGAAACGATTATTATTACTAACGTTTATGTTAATGACATTAATGGTTGTAGCAGGTTGTACACCAAGTACTGACGAAGCATCAGAGACGACGGAAGTTGTTGCTGAAGAAGCAACTACAGAAGAAGCTACAGAAGAAACTGCAGAAGAAGCTACTTCTGAAGAAGTTTCAGAAGATGCAATGGCTGAGAAACCCGTACTAAACATTGGAACACTAAAAGGTCCAACAGGTATGGGAATGATTCAGCTTATGGAAACAGATGAACTTGAAACCAGTGCTATTGACTACAATTTCGAAATTGTAGGTGCACCAGACCAGATCATTGGTCAAATAGTTCAAGGGAATGTTGACATTGCAGCAGTACCGACGAATCTAGCAGCAGTACTTGATGTTAAAACAGAAGGTAAAATTCAATTACTGGGCGTGAATACACTGGGCGTCCTATTCGTGGTTGAAAACGGTGAAGAAGTTGCAACGATTGAAGATCTAAAGGGTAAAACACTTCTTACATCAGGAAAAGGTGCTTCACCAGAATACGTTCTAAATTACATACTACAAGAAAACGGGCTAACTGAAGACGTTACTGTAGAATATGCTGTAGAGCACTCTGAAGCTGCGGCAAAGACAATCTCAGGTGAGTCAAGCGTATCACTATTACCACAACCCTTCGTAACTTCTGCACTATTAAGTGGAGAAAATACACGTATTGCACTTGATCTAACAACTGAATGGGAGAAAGCAACGGAAGGTTCTATGTTGCCAATGGGTGCGATCATTGTGAACAAAGCATTTGCTAAAGAAAATCCAGAACTGATTAAAAGCTTTATGCAAGAATATAAGGCTTCTGTAGATTTTGTAAATGCAAATCCAAAAGAAGCAGGCCTTTTGATTGAAAAGTTTGGAATTCTTCCAAAAGCCGCTCTTGCAACAAAAGCAATCCCTAATTGTAATATTACACTGTTAAGTGCTCAAGAATCTAAAACTTCAGTTCAGAAATTCCTAGAAATTCTACATGGATTTAATCCTAAGTCTGTTGGTGGAAAATTACCTGAGGATGCATTCTATTATGAAGAGAATTAAACTGGGAGAAGGATTTTTAATCCTTCTCTTTTGGACTTTAATATGGTGGTTCATTGCTGAAGCTGCTAACAACTTTATAGTACCAACTCCAATTGAAACTGGAAAAGTGTTAGTCGGCCTTCTTCTGATGAAGGAAACCTATGTAATCATTTTGTCCAGTTTGAGTCGTGTCTTGATTAGTCTTGTGGTTGGAATCATTCTGGGCATTATTTTTGGAATATTAGCCGGTGTAAACGCGTTTGTTTATAAGCTGCTGGTTCCACTATTAAATTTCATAACAGCAACACCGGTTGTTTCATTTATTATCATACTATTTATGTATATTAAAAATGATGCACTGGTTCCTGTCATATGTGGAATTTTACTCTGTTTCCCCATCATCTATAACAATGTCCTACATGGGTATATGATGGTAAGTGACGAACTTGTCAGCATGTCGCGCGTCTATCAAGTGCCTTTATTAAGAAAAATAATGAAATTATACATTCCAAGCACACTACCATATTTGTTTGCTGGGACTCTGACGAGTATCGGTATATGCTGGAAGGCTACCATTGCTGCAGAGCTCATAGGTATCATTAAAGATTCTATTGGTTTACAGTTATACAATGGAAAAGTATTTTTAGAGTATGATCATGTATTCGCTTGGACAATTTTGATTGTTATCTGTAGTGTATTGGTTCAAAAGTTTGCCAGATATGTGATTGGGAAAATTAATATCTATGAAAGGTATAAGGTGATCTAATGGAACTAAAAGGTATTAGCAAGTCTTTTGGATCCCTTGACGTGATAGAGAATTTTTCCCTATCTATTGAAGAAGGTGATGTTGTTTGTTTACTGGGCCCTTCAGGATGTGGTAAATCAACATTACTGAAAATCTTATCTGGGTTAGATATCAACTTTGATGGAAAACTAAAGGGATTTGGAGATAAGAGAATATCGTATGTGTTTCAAGAAAGCAGATTGTTACCCTGGCTGACTGTCTGGGAAAATCTAATGTATGTTCTTGAGGGACATATTGATAACAAGAGAATTAAGGACCACGTAAGTGCCTTTATTGAAAAGGTTGGATTAATTGAGTTTAAAGACAGTTACCCAAATACTTTAAGTGGTGGAATGAAACAACGGGTTTCGCTTGCTAGAGCCTTTTCTATGCCACATGATATACTTCTTTTAGACGAACCGTTTCAGGGGCTAAATATAGAACTCAAAGAGCAGCTTATTGTATTGCTAGAGAATTTGATTGAACAGGATCAAAAAACGGTAATAATGGTAACACATGATCTTAATGAGGCTTCTAGATTGGGAGACAAAGTTGTGAAACTTTTAGGATGTCCTATTACAAGCTGCGAAGTCATTGAAAATAAAAGAGGAAATTAGCATACCTATGTTGAAGTGAATACATTAGGTTTAAATTAGAAACATCTCATATGATAAATAATTGATATGATCAAAATATACAGGGGGGCTAAAGGATGTCGATAGGTAAACGTATTGAAGATACTATGAATTTTATGATGGAAATATCCGCATATGTGGCTGACAAAAACAGTGAGGTTGAAAAACTGAATCGTACTCTCAGCATGTATAGCACTCTGTTTGATGTGAACAAATACATGAATAAAAACTTAGAGCTGTCTGCACTGCTGCCTATTGTAGAAGATGCAATGAAGGCCACTGTAGGTGTGAACCAAGCTGTAGTTTTACTGAGCAAACACGACACGTCCTGTAAAATTAATGATGCTGAAATTACATTTGAAACCATAGACAATATGAAGGTAGACGATTTTGTTTGTTATGAAGACCTGAGTAAAGAACCTCAGGCTGATATCAAAGAGGGGAGTTTGTTTATTCAAGAACTAGAACTCATCAATGGTTTCAAAGGATATCTTGTCGGATACTGGCATATGGTTGATGCGGTAGATGATAATAAACTGGACTTCTTGAAAATATTGGGTGTTCAAACTGCATTGTCTGTTAAAAGTGCCCTTTTGATGGAACATTTAATGGAAGTTGCAGATCAAAATAAATAATTATGGGTTAATAATTACTATTATAAATGGCTTATCCAATAGGATAAGCTATTTTTTTACCTTTTTCTTTTTACTAAACAAAAGTAAAATGATACAATAATTTAAAGATACCATCTGGTTTGTTGTTATTTAAATATATATAGAAAAATGGTGTGGGAGATGTAGAACGATTATTATGGGGGGAAAATGAAAAGTATCAGATTAAAACTGGGATTAACCTATGGTGCATTGGCTTTAGTACTTGCTTCATTACTTACAGCGGCTGCGTATATCAATTCCAAAAATTCAATTGAGAATGTTGCAACAGGATTTTTAGCATCACAAATTGAAAGTGAAATGGAACTTGTTTCTGAATTACTTGATGAAGAATATGGAGAATTAACGGCTCTCGGAAATATTCTAGTAACTGAGTCAGGTATCAATTTGTCACAAGATCATAGTTTTGTTGATCAATTGAGTGATGCAACAGGAACCGCAATCACTCTATTTGTTAAAGAAGGGAATCAATACCTTCGTATTACAACCAGCTTAAAAGATGAAGCTGGGAATCGGGCTACCAATACAAGTCTTGATGTGAACAGTGGTGCTTACAAATCTATTCAAAACGGAGATACATACACAGGTGGTGCACAGTTATTTGGGGCTGAGTACTTCACCAAGTATCAACCCATAGTTGTAGATGGCCAGCAAATAGGCATATTGTTTGTGGGTATCAAATCAGAATTTGTTCATGACATTGCAAATGCAGAATCAAGCAGTTTATTAAAGTTACTGTTGTTTATTGTTGCTGTGATCATTGTTATTGCAGTCTTGTTTTCATTTTATGTTGGTGGACGGATTGCAAGACCTCTTGAAGCTATGAAGACTTTTTCAGAGAATATTGCGAGTGGAAATCTAGACGTATCTCTAGAAAGAAAATTCCTAGAAAACAAAACAGAACTAGGCTCTGTTGCCAATTCAGTTAGTACCATGCATGAAAGTTTAAAAGATTTGATAGGGTCGATTCAGTCCGCTTCTAAAGAGTCCTTAGATGTTTCTTCCGAGATTAACGATACACTTGAGTCAACATCTCATGCTACAAGTGAGATAGCAAGAGCAATACATGAAATATCTGACGGTTCAATGCAGCAAGCATCAGAAGTAGAATCTGGTAGCAATAGAGCCATTGAACTGGGTGAAATTATAGACGAAAATTACAATATTAATGAAAAAATGAGAGATACATCAACTGAGCTCACAGAGGTCGTAAATGTCGGAATGAGCAATGTGCAGTCTCTTGAGGAGTCAACTCAAATTGTTGAAGAAGCCCAAGCAAAGATTATTGAAGGTGTAAACAATACCAACGAAAGCGCGGATAAAATTCTTGTAGCCAGTGAACTTATAGAGTCAATCTCTAGTCAGACCAATTTACTTGCATTAAATGCGTCTATTGAAGCAGCGAGAGCCGGAGAACATGGTCGTGGATTTGCTGTGGTTGCTGAGGAAATTAGAAAATTGGCTGAGGAATCTCAGTCAAGTAATGCGCAGATTCAAGCTGTAATTGATGAGTTAAAAGAGAACTCAGCACATTCAGTTGAAAATGCAAAAAAAGCTTCCGAAGCGATTTCTAAGCAAAATGAAACTGTATTATCTACAAGAAGTAGTTTTAATGAGATTCAGAATGCGCTTACTGAACTTGAGCAAAATGTCGAGTCAACAAAGAAGAGTAGTGCAGAAATGAATGAAAAGAAAAATACCATTTTGAATACCATGACCAGTTTAGCCAGTGTAGCTGAGGAAAGTGCAGCGGCTACAGAGGAAACCAATGCATCTATTGATGAAATTTCAGACTCAATGCAGCAGGTTTCTGCGAAACTTGAATCATTGGTACATCTTAATGAAAATCTAGAATCAAGAGCAAAACAATTTAAAATGTAATTAGATATGACGAGGGGCTGTTGCAAAATACAGTCCCTTTTTATGAAGAAACAGAGATTCGCAAATTCAGCCTTACGAAAACATAGACGACTGTGAAACTCATGCTATTTCAAAATTTTAGTCATAGATCCCGGCCAAACTCGCTATGCTCAAACAGCGTCCGGGATTTTTCTATGTCCAAAATTCTGAAATCGCTGACTTTCATCAGACACCTATAATCCTTCAGTCTGAAACCGCGAAACTCCGTTTTTATATAAAAAATACATTTTTTGCACCACTAAACTACAAAAAAAGCTTACAGACGGTTTCAAGAGAACCTGCCTTTTTCTAAACAGAGTCGTAATGAGTAACCGTAGAATCTCTGATAAGCTTTTAACGCTGACTGGAAATATACATCAAATTATTCAATGATGTTCACTGAAAAGCCCCTTTTCTTTGATAAGGCTACACAAAAGTTGTGAATTGTAGAAAATAGTCTACACAATATTGAGGGAATGGTGTACAATAAACAACGTTGGAGATGGACGGATTACGTCCCAGTCTAGGAGGTTTCGATATGAACAATAAATATTTAGGTATAAATGGATTAGGTAGAATTGGAAAATTAACTTTATGGAACTTACTTGATGACGAAAGATTTGATGGGTTTGTAATTAATGCAGGCCGTAAAGTCGGACAGTCATTTGAAGATATGATTGATTTTATCCTTACTGACAGTACATACGGGTCATTGGATCGTTTCCTATTCGGATATACTGGAAAAAACTGTGCCGTTGAAATTATAAGTGAAGAAGCGTGTACAGCAACTATAAATGGGAAATTGATCAAAGTATTAACGACAGAACGTGATCCAAAGCGTATTGGTTGGGGAAATGAAAACGTTGATATCGTTGTAGATTGTACAGGGGTATTCCTTGATCCAAATAAAAAAGCAGATGCAAAAGGTGGCAGTGTTAAAGGACACCTTGAAGCAGGAGCTAAGAAGGTCATCTGTAGCGCGCCTTTTAAACTCGCAAATGATGAGGAAATTCCAGAAGATGCTCTAATGACTGTATTTGGTATTAACCATGAAAACTATGATACTGAAAAACACAATGTTCTTTCATCAGCGAGTTGTACAACCACTGCACTTTCTCATATGATGAAACCTTTAATGGACCACACTGAAACAAATAGAATTATTACAGCAAGCATGTCTACAATTCATGCATCAACAAACAATCAAATGATCCTTGATGGTGTGCCCAAAGCAGAAGCTAAGGACCTACGCCGCAACCGTTCTGTATATAACAACATCATTCTTACATCAACAGGTGCAGCAAAAGCTCTTGAAGTTGTAATGCCAGAGATTAAAGGTATTGGTTTTATGGCGGACTCAGTTCGCATACCAGCCAACACTGTTTCTCTTGTATCTCTGAATATTACTTTCAGATCAGCTCTAAACAGCAAAGGTGAACCTGTTATCGATACAGAGTTCCTGAATAACATGTATAAAAAAGCGTCAGATGATGATGCACATGATCTTCTGCTTTACACAGACAAACAAACAGTATCATCAGATGTACGTGGTAAAAAAGCGTCGGTTGTTATTGAAGGCTTTGAAACACATACACGTACTGGTTTTATATCATTACCTAAAGAAATCATGTTTGATTGTGGCGTAGCTGGAGATATCCAACTGCCTGTTACTCATGCTAAAATCTTTGGCTGGTATGATAATGAGTTTGGTAACTACGTAAATTCACTGTCACATCTTGTGGGACTGGTAGATGACAACTTAAAATAGATATATTTGGTTCAATTCTCTTAGAATGCATGCTATACTCTGAGTGTATCTATAACGATGAATGATAAAGTCAGAGGAGTTTGAACATGAGTGAAAACTATAAAAAGTTTCAAAATAAAGAATGTGAATACTTTCCGTGCCACAAGGGTGTAGAGGAAGAGGTTTTTAACTGTCTATTCTGTTATTGTCCTTTATATATGTTAAAAGATAAATGTGGTGGAGATTTTAAACAGACTGCAAAAGGGACTAAGAACTGTATTGATTGTGTTAAACCTCATGATGAAAACAGTTATGAATATGTCATGTCTAAAATGGGTGTGGTCATTGAAACAGGAAGCGATTTCTAGACTTAATTAAGTTAAATATAAAAGGGGATGTTTCTTAATCGAAGCATCCCCTTTAAATATATACTTATAAATTATCTAATATATGCTGCATTAAGAAGACCTACTAAATCTTCAATGTTTGTATCTTTTGGGTTGGTCATGGTACTCATCTCGACCAAAGCCTCTTCAGCAAGCATTCTAAAATCTGACTCAGGAATATTAAGTGACTTTAATGTAGGAATTTGAACACTATCTGAGAGTTGGTTTAGTTTTTCAACAATCTTTTTTGAGAGCAGCTCACTAGACTGGCCAGTGACATCGATTCCCATTGCTGATGCAAGTGGTGTAATTTTGTTTTTACATGCCTCTAGATTATATTCAACAATATAAGGGAGGAAAATGGCATTTGCAACACCATGTGCAACATCATAATGTGCGCTCAGCGGATGTGCCAGTGAATGAACCAGACCAAGTAAAGCTGAGTTAAATGCCATGCCAGCTAGGACGCTGCCCATCATCATTTTGTTACGAGACTCTAGTGTACTTTCATGAACTGCCGTTTCAAGATTTGCTACAATATGTCTAATTGAATCTAATGCTAGAGGATCAGTTACAGGAGAAGCCCATTTTGAAATATAGGCTTCAATTGCATGTGTTAAGGCATCCATACCTGTAGCCGCTGTAATACTTGCTGGGAGCTTTAGCGTTAACTCAGGGTCACATAATGCAATATTGCCACCAACATGTTGTCCTGCAATAACCATTTTTTTATGACGTTTAGAATCGGTTACAACTGAAACAGAAGTTACTTCACTAGCAGTTCCAGATGTTGTAGGTATTAGAATGAGTGGATGTGTAGGATTAACTACCTTATTAACACCTTCAAAATCAGAAATATGTCCTTCGTTGGTAAGTAGAATGTTGATTGCTTTAGCACTGTCCATAACACTGCCACCACCAAGTGCTATGATAGAATCAACATCCATACTTTTGGAGTAGTCTGCACCTGAGTGGATCATGTCGTCGGTTGGATTGGGCATAACTTCATCAAAAATTGCATAAGTGATACGGCTTGCATCCAAGACATCTGTTACTTTCTTAACAAATCCAAGCTCAATCATGGCCTTGTCACATACAATCATTGTTTTATTAGATGCAATACCTTCCAGAATACCGCCTACTTCTTGAATTCTATTTGCTCCAAATAAGAGCGTTGATGGGACATCAAAATTTAAGTTCATAATACGCCTCCTAATTTATTTATAAATTACACGTCATAAATAAAATACCAAAAAGTATCATAAGTAAATGTTATAATGATCATAGGTAAATGCTTATGTATGTCTTAGGAGAGTAACCGGAAGTTCGTATAAATGGAAGTGGAGGTTTTATGAATCTCAGATATTTGGCTATATTTCAGATCGTATGTGAAGAAATGAATATGACAAAAGCGGGCCAAAAATTAAATATGTCTCAGCCTTCTATCAGTCAAGTTATCAAAGATACTGAAAGCCACTATGGTGTAAAAATGTTTGATCGGGTCTCAAAGAAACTGTATTTAACAGAAGCAGGAGAGACGCTGTTAAACTACACCAAGAAAATTATGTTTCTACATGACGAAATGGAATTGGCAATGGAATCACTGGTAACCAAAAGTAAGATAAGAATAGGTGCTACTGACTTGGTAGGAACTCAGTTTCTTTCTTCCTGGAGCCGCCAGTTTTACCAACACTTAAATATAAAAAATGAAAAAATGTCAGAGGAGAGTTTTAGTAAGATTGAGCTTTTAATCCAAACTGCTTCTACCCAGGAAATTATCAATAATATTTTGAGTGGAAAAACAGACATTGGTTTTTGTGAAGGCAACATCGACCATAAAGATTTAAACATTTTACCCCTATTTATGGACGAATGTGTACTGATTGCCTCGAATAATCATCCGCTGGCTTCTTTTAAGAATATCAATATTGAAGACATAGATTTAACTTCTATGATACTTAGTCATGAGGCGTCTGAATCTAGTCAAAAATTTAAAGAAAATATGAAAACATACGGACTGGACTATAAAGTAGTAGGAGAGTTCAGTAATTGTGTGGCAATTTTAAATGCAGTAGAGAATCAACTTGGGATTGGGCTTGTTTCAAAGTATACCGATTTTAGTCAACATGATGTTCGAGTTATTGAAATCAGCAATTTTAATATACAAGAGCAGATTAACATGGTGTATCATAAGAAGAAAAGCGATAATAAGAGTATTAAGACATTTGTAGAGTTTATGAATCAACTTAATATGAAGTAAAAAATCTGTAAATAACACATAAACGAAAATGGAGAATAATATGGCACATTTAACTGGACGTACAGGCTATAAAAACCTAATCGATCGTTACAATAAGTTTCCTCAAGGAGCACCGGAATCTGAAGCGCTTTATGAGATTTTAAGAGTCATGTTTACACACGAAGAAGCCTCTCTGGTCTCTTTGCTTCCAATAAAACCATTTACAGTTAAGAGTGCATCTAAAATCTGGAATAAATCTGAGGAAGAAACAGCAGAAGTTTTGGAAAGCTTGGCTCAAAAAGCACTACTTTTAGATATGAATGATAAACATGAGCAAAAATATGTTGTGCCACCTCCAATGATTGGTTTCTTTGAGTTTGCATTAATGCGAACTGGCGGACATTTTGACCAAAAGCTGCTTAGCGAACTGTTCCATCAGTACTTAGAAAATGAAGAAGATTTCATGAGAAAATTACTTGCACTTAAGACGCCAATTGGACGTGTCCTCGTCAATGAAAACTCAGTTAAGGAAGATGACACTGCTTATGTACTCGATTATGAGCGTGCGACTCAGATTATAAAAAATGCAGACAGCATTGGCGTTAGTAGATGTTATTGCAGACACAAAGCTGAGCATCTTGGAGAACACTGTGATGCACCTCAAGAGGTTTGCCTGTCGATTAACAACTTGTCACATTCACTTTCAAAACATGGTTATGCGCGTATGATCACAAAAGAAGAAGCCTTTGAGATACTACAAGTGTCTTATGACAATAACCTAATTCAGTTTGCTGAAAATGTTCAGGACGATGTAGGCTTCATCTGTAACTGTTGTTCATGTTGTTGTATGGCACTTAAAGGTGCTAAAAAAATGGGTGTTCCTCAAGCCATCAGTTCATCTAATTTCATTGTTGAAATGAATGATAACTGTGTAAATTGTAAAAAGTGTGTTACGGTATGTCCGGTAGGGTGTTTTAGTACAGAAAAATCTATGACCACTGGTAAAGAAATTGTTCAACTCGATTCTGAACTATGTCTTGGCTGTGGTGTCTGTGAAAGGGTTTGTAAGCTAGAAGCTCTAGATATGGTTAAAAGAGAACAGAGAATATTTACACCTGTAAATACAGTACATAAGCTTGTTCTTGAAGCCATTGAAACAGATACTTTACATAACCTGATATTTGATAATCAAGCCATGACAAGCCATAAATTCATGGCAGCATTTACAGGTGCATTCCTAAAACTGCCACCGGTAAAACAAGTGCTTGTCAGTGAAAAATTCCAGTCAAAGTACTTATTAAAGCTTATAGAAAATGTGAATGTGTAATCTTATAGTCTAAACGATAAAAGGAGAATGAAATGAAAAAAATTATAGTATTTGGAAGCCAACATTGAGGTTCTTGTGCCCCTCTGAAAGAGGTTCTTTCAGAAAACAAGATTAAGTTTGCTTACCTAGATATATCGGAAGGTATGTTAAACCTTAAAAAGTTTTTGAAGTATAGAGACACGAACCCTGTTTTTGATGAAATTAAAGAAGCGGGTAGAGTAGGCCTGCCATGCATTGTCATTAATGATGGTGAGGAAATTATTTTTGGTCAACCTGCAGATTTAGATGTACTCAGATAACTTACACAGACAATAATTAAGGCGTCAAACTCTTTGTGAGTTTGACGCCTATTTTAATTGATATTATGCAGCTTTAGAGTTCTTTTCTTTTTCCCAAGTTTGGTACTCAGAAAGAAGTGTAAGTGCTCTTTTAGTTGGTTTATCATTAGCAAGACTGTTGTCTTTTAATATTTTAGTCATTTGCATCATTTGAATTTCTAAGTATTTAGGATTTTGTAGCTTATCCATACTTGCTTGCGACTTTGATTTATTAAATGAGTTAGACAGTGTTTCTTTAAACATTAACAATAAAAAACTGTTTTTCTTTTGTCTAGGAACTTGTCTAGAAGTCATGTAAACTTGTTCAAATAGCTGCGTAATGTTCTTTTTCTTGTAGTGGTTTAATGCGATAAAAGCACCAACACCTAAAAGTAGTACCACACCAATTATTACCATTGTTGTTGTGTTCATTAAATTCTCTCCTTTAATTATACGTGTTACCTATTCTATCATTAATTTAGCAATATTAAAAATTTATTCGTATGTAGACACAATAATTTAATATTTTGACCATATGCATATTGACTTCCTTTAAAAATGAGAGTATTGTGTTGTTAGCATCTATATGTAAAAAGCATATAGATGCTAACAACATAATTTTAAAATTGGGAGGTTAATATGTCAACGTATTTTCTATATGGTGTAACAGGCGTTTTGTTAGCAATATCATTTGCTAAGGACCGCAAAAAATCAATAAAGTCGTTAAAAAAAGCCTATAAATCAATACTGAAAAACTTAAGGATGATGGTCACTGTCATGCTGATGATGGGGCTTGTATTGACGATAGTAAACCCAACGCTTATATCAAAGGTCTTTGGTGAGGAATCTGGACTTTATGGAGTATTATTAGGACTCGGTCTGGGTTCAGTCTCCTTCATGCCTAGCTTCATTGCATTTCCACTGGGAGCAAACCTGCTAGAAAATGGAGCAGGCTACCCTCAAGTTGCAGCATTTATCTCTTCTCTTATGGGGGTTGGTATCATGAGTATTTCCATGGAGAGCAAATATTTTGGGATGAAAACAGCGATTGCGCGAAATGGATTGGCACTTCTAGCTTCTATCGTATTCGTAATTGCAGTAGGAGGATTATTATGATAGATAAACTACTTAAGAACAAATGGCTAATACTCATGTTGGTATTACTTGGAGTTTTATATGTTATTGATGTGGACAAAGGCATAAAGGCCAGCTATCTTACGCTAAACAACTTGAAGTCAGTCGCATTAATACTGCCTCCAATATTTATACTAATTGGACTCTTAGATACCTGGGTTCCAAGAGAGACAATGGTTAAGTATATGGGAAACAAGTCTGGTGTTATTGGGGGACTCATAGCTCTTTCCTTAGGAGCACTCGGTGCGGGACCTTTATACGTGGCTTTTCCTGTAGCTGCAGTCTTGATCAATAAAGGAGCACGACTTGCTTATGTTTTTCTATTTTTAAGTGCATGGGTAAGTATAAAACTACCTATTTTCATGTATGAATGGACATCGTTTGGTGGACGTTTTACAATGCTACATGTGATTAGCAGCTTGATTGTGTATATTATTGGATCATTTGTGATGGAAAAATTACTGTCCTTAGATACAAAAATGCTTATAGAACAACGATCTAAGGAACTGTCTGCCTAATATAGAAGCAAATATGTTAAAATTATATAACAGGAGGACGAACATATATGGCTAAGAAAAAACATGGTAGACATGCAGCTGCATTTATATTGATATCAATTGCCCAAGAGCCAAATCATGGCTTGGGTATCTTAAATAAGATGAATGAGAATGTGCCCCAAAATAGACTGGATACAGCAGTGATTTATAGATCGCTTAAAGAACTCGAAAGTGAAGGATTTATAACTTCTTCTTGGGCAGAAAGTGGATCTGGTCCTCAAAAGAAAGTATATTCTATAACAAGTGAAGGATATGAGAGGCTTGATTTGTTTAAAGAGGATATTGAAGAGAGTTTATCCAATTTACAGTTGTTTTTAAAGATGTATGCTGACCTAAAAAAATAGATAAATCACAATCGATAAACTAAAATAGACCCTGTAGATGAGGCTTTAATAAATACGCCATGTTTACAGGGTCTTTTGTATGATCAGGTTTAATGTATAACAGTGAAGTCACTGCCACTTTTAAGCTTTCTTTTTTCAAGATACATGGTTTCATCAGCCAGTTTAAGTAGGGCTTCAACACCAATTTGGTCAGTTGAGTTATGTTCAATAATACCGTGACTTACACTTATCAAATACCTGTTTGATTCATTCAAATTAATAGAATCGTAATCTGATATGATACGTGCCCAAACTTTTTCAGCTTGATCTTTATTTATGCCACAAAATACGATTAGAAATTCATCTCCGCCTAGACGAATAACAAAGTCGCTGTTACGTATTGTATTCTTTATGACGTTGACAGATGTAACAATAAGTTCGTCACCGTACTTATGACCTAAAACATCATTGACTTGTTTAAGACCGTTTACATCAATAAAACAGATACTAATCAAGTCTGAATGTGCTCCAGATTTTAATATTTGATTTAGCTTGGATAATCCAGCGCGCCTATTTAAGACATGGGTTAAAGCGTCGTACATCATCTCATTAAAATATATAGACATCTCAGCGATCTCATCTTGCTTGTTATTTTCAATTTGTGTTAGGGTAGTCGGATCAATATGAGATACGCCCTTAAGTTCTTCAATAAGAGAATCCATAGGTTTACGAATTTTTAGGTTGGTAGATGTAAATGAATAAAAAGTCGCAACGATAATAATGAACACAAGTATGCCATTCATTTTAATCGATAGTGAGACCAAATTACTAGAATACACAGAGTAAGAGGTGACCATTTCGTTTATAAGATCAACAAAAATAGTGACGTCGGCGTTAATGGACGCAATGACTGATGGATCATTAGAATCGCAAATCTCTAAAAATCTTACTTTGTAAATGGTGTTCCATTTTTCGCGGATGTGTTTGAGTTGTAAATCAGTATCGGGATAGTTCAAAAACTTCGCTTTGGTAGTTAGTGTTCGGTTATCAACAGTATCAAGTAAAAGTTCATACTGATTGATGGTTTCATTTAATTCTAATTTGAACTGGCTTTGATCTGGTTCCTCAGAAAGTATGACTGCATTAGAAAGCTGCGCCATTTTATACATAAATGCGCGCAATTTGCCAGACTGATTCACAAAATTCGTGTCAGCTTCAATATGACTAAATACTGTTACATTCAAAAGAATAATAAGCAAAGCCAGTATGACCAAAAGGCCATGCGTCAAAATGAGTTGGTGTTTGATTTTCAAATGAGTGACCCCCAATAGGCAAATTAAGAATTGTAAGTATTGGTGTATATAAAAGTGTATATGGTTGCATTTTATTGAGGAAATGCATAATAAATTAGGAGCTGTTTTAATTATATCATACGAATGTCCTTGTTAAATTGAGATTGGACAAAAACAGAAAGCAGCAATTATGTCACCATAATTGCTGTTTAGTTGCATTTATTAAATTAGAATACCTAACAGAATTGTGAGTATTACAATTAGCGGTGCAGGGAGTTTTTTACTCCAAAGAAGAAGTGCAGTTAAAGCGGTGATTCCTAAGTTGATCGGTGTAAAACCACTCTTTTGCATTAGAATAATTGCTGAAACACTGATGAGTCCACCAGCAACGGCATTAATACCCTTTAGTGAAACTTTAATGCCTTTGATTTTCTTCATATTTTCCCAGATTGGAAAAACAAAATAGATTAAAAGTAGACCAGGGAGGAAGATCCCTACACCACCAGCAACACTGCCTAGGACTTGGAACAATGCAGATTGTCCTCGAGCTGAAAGTCCACCAGCATAAGCACTAAAACTAAACATTGGACCAGGTAGACCTTGAACAAGTCCATATCCAGTTAAAAACTCTTGATTGGTCATCAGTTCCTTAACTTGAACGAGCTCTGTATGCATGACTGGAACAACGACTTGACCACCACCAAAAACAAGGTAGCCATATCTATAAAAGCTTTCAAAAATATTTATCAGTGAATGATCCCATGTAAGCTTGGCAAGAAGACTACCAACAGCAAGTGCCGCGAAGCTAATAAAGAAAATCCATGGTGGGTCAAGCTTCACATGGTTCCATAGGTTTTTCTCTTTTGAGAGAACTACACTTACAACGCCACCAGTAATAAGAACAAGAGGGAAAATCCACGGTGATCTAAAGAAGTAAGTGGTCACAGCACTAAAGACGAGTAAAGAAAGGGTCATTTTGTCGGTTGCAACTTTTTTGCCTATACGTTGTGCAGCAATAATAATAAAACCGACGGACATAGGACCAATAAATTGTAATGATTTATATGACAGATTCAAAGTGTCGAGCGCTTGATATAAAAATGATAAACCTGTCATAACAATAAGTACTGGAAGTGTCCAGGTTAACATGGTAAAGAGTGCAAGTAAAGGCCCCCCCACTTTATAGCCAATGGAAACGATGGTTTGTGTACTCGTTGGGCCAGGTAAAATACTGCATAAAGCGATAAGTTCAACTAAGTCTTCCTCATCAATATAATGTTTACGTTCAACCAGTTGTTCTGTAAAAATTCCGTAATGGCTTGCTGGGCCACCATAGGCACCCAGTGAACATATAAAAACATCATATATGAATGATTTCCATGAAACATGATGGGATTTCATTTCTGCCTCCTTAAGGTCATAAATTGAGTAATAAGACATATTGTGTTAAAATATGTATGTAACATATAGGTATCGAATATCAATATTTAAACTCAATATCGAAATTCAATATCAAAACTCGATACTATTGTAACAGGAGATGAAAACCAATGCAAGAAAAAATACTTAGAAAACTATTTTTAGGTTTTATACAAATTCATATTTTACACCATGGTAAGAAAGAACCCTTCTATGGATCTTGGATGATCGAGGAGCTAATTGAGCACGGCTATGATATGAGTCCTGGTACTTTATATCCTTTACTAAAAAGTATGACTTCAAACGGTTTACTTGAAAAAGAAGAAAAAAATGTGAACGGAAAAATAAGAAAGTACTACCATACAACTGAGATGGGTGAAAGTGTATTAAAAGAAGCGAGATCCAAGGCGTATGAGTTGTTTGGAGAAATAAAAGAGTAGAATTTAAATAAGGCAAAAGTAAACCCTAGAACAGGCTGTTCTAGGGTTTTATAATGTCTATATAATTGTATTTACGCTTGTCCTCTCCATGTTGAAATGGAGCCTAACATTTCGTTCATAGCATGCATATATGCATCAACTGACTTTGACTTTCGAACCTTTTTCATAAACTTATTTGTAGGATCAATATAGACAGATAAGTACATCCAGAACTCTTTCATCTTATCTAGAACATGTCGATCGCCTGAGAGTTTCTCTTTATAGTGTCCAAACATGGCGTCGTGGAACTGTCTAATTTTTTGTAGCTTTTCAGGATTCGTAAGATTATTGCCTTTAATCATTGAAGGAAGGAAGGGATCTCTTAAGGCACCACGACCAAGCATGAACTCTTCGATATCAGGGAATCGTGCACTGATACGTTCATAGTCTTCAACGCAGAAAATATCTCCGTTATAGATCATTTCATGTTTACAGGCTGAATAAAGTAGGTTAAAAGCATCTAAATCAACAGTGCCTGCATATTTCTGACTTCCAGTTCGACCATGTAAGATCACCTTATGAAGCGGGTAATCATTTAAAATATCTATTATCTGTATACCTTCACTCTTTTCAAGCAGGCCCAGCCTTAACTTAACAGTCAAATTGTAGTTATCATCTTTGCAGACCTCGTCAAGAAAGCTTCTAACCATATCAGGATGAGGCAAAATGCCTGAACCTTTTAATTTCTTTGTTACCATAGGGAAGGGACATCCAATATTCCAGTTGATTTCTTTATACCCCATATCCACAATCGTTGATGCATAGTGTCTGAAATGTTCACCATTGTTTCCAAGTAGCTGTGGGATTAGATTGATTTTTTCATCGTTAGCTTCAGGAAAAATATCTTTAAAAAGCACAAGGCTAGATTTCTGTGGGTCGGTGGTTGCAATAAATGGGGAATAGTAGTCATCAATCCCGCCAAAAATTTCTGCGTATAAATTTCTATAATTAGCAACAGTCATGCTCTGAATTGGTGCAAGTGATAATTTCATTATTAACTCCATTTCAATAGTACTGGGTGTTTTCTTCAATAGCTATTTTAACACAAATGCGTACAAAAAAACCTCTAAAGCGGCTAGAGGTTTAATTTATCAATCAATTATATAATTAGACACATCGATTACTTATAGTGAAGTTTGACATTGTCGCATCCTTCAAAAGCATTCTCACTAATCTTTGTAAGTGATTTAGGTAGGTAAACGTCTGTTAGAGCAGTACAGTCCTTAAAGGCCCATGCAGAAATTTCAATAGTGCCTTCATTAAAGGTAACTGTTTTCAACAAATTAGACTGGTTGAATGTAAAAGGGATGACTGCTTTTACACTGCCTGGGATTTCAATCTCCTCTAGACTGGTTCTTGTGAAAGCATACTGCCACATGTCTTTCAAATGGGATGGCAATTTGATAGTTTTAAGGGATGTACATCCTTCAAAAACAAAGCCACCAATCTGTGTAACTGTATCTGGAATTTCAACAGATTGAATTTCGGTGTGCCCCTTAAACAGGCTATCATTTAAGATGGTAACAGGGTATTTTGTTGGCAGAACAACATGCGCTTCTTCACCCTTGTAACCAGTCAGGCAAAATGTACCGTCTGGTACTTCTTTATTGTAGAAAGTCATTGTAGACTCCTTTCAGTAAACAATCAATGATCTTATGTTAAAACTTTAACAAAAGTTATGCTTTTATTATACTATAGTTATCAATTGCAAAACAAGAGAAGCCCATAATATTTACAACTGGAATTTAGTCTATAATATTCAGGTATAAAATAACAGTCAAAGTTAAAGGCAAAAAATTAGGCACATTAAAGGTAAAACACCTTAAATGTGCCTTTAACTTCTATATAATGTGAAAAATTATTTATCCGAGCTTTATTCTGCGCATTTATCACAGATACTGTCAGCACCTATGTAGTCAGGATCAATGAAATGACCGCATTTCTTACAAGGTTCATATTTTTTATGTGCACATTCTGAGCATAAGGCTTCCCCATCACTTCTTCTAAAAGATGCATGTTCACGACCACATTCGACACAGTTATACATATATCCACCTCCTATTTATTGCTACCCAATTTTAGCCAAATTAATTTTAATAATTCAGATAGAAATTATTCTTTTAATTCTTCTTGATTCCTTAATAAATTTTTTAGAAAAGCAAAGTATAATGTTAAACTGTAAGTACTACTTTGCTATTCACTTGACAGGTATTATAAATCGAATTGGAGAGAACAATGAAAATATCTACATCATATTTAAGAAAAAGGTTTTTAACAGGATTGTTTGTCCTATTACCAATAGGTATCACGTTCTGGATTATTGCCAAAGTATTTAATGTTTTAGATTCTGCACTTGGTGTAGGCATCTATAACCTAATAGGTATGAAAATACCTGGACTGGGATTAATGATAACGTTGGTATTCATATTCATAGTTGGGATTGTGACGAACAATGTATTGGGACGTAAGCTGACAGAGTGGCTAGAACGGTTGTTTGTGAACCTACCAGTTATCAAAACAATTTATATTCCTATAAAAGATATTCTTAAGAATTTCTCAAGTGACAAATCAAATAACTTTAAGAAAGCGGTGTTTGTGACTTATCCCATGGAAGGCAGTCATAGCATTGGTTTTATCACAAAAGAAGATGTTGATGTGAATGGTGAGATCATGACAACCATATTCATTCCAACAACACCGAATCCTACGAGTGGCTTTCTTGTTTACTTAAAACCGGACAAGTATGTAGAGCTGGATATGCCAGTAGAAGTTGCACTAAAAACAATTATTTCTTTGGGTTCAATTTCACCAGATGTGATAAAGAAAAAATAGATGCTAAAAGATATCAGCTCAGTGTTGATATCTTTTTTTATTCTATTTACAAAATAATATTGTAGAGTTGTCTACATGTATGTAATTGCATAAACGATGCATAACATAGACAAATAAAGCTGTCCGACTTTTTACTGAAATATCCAATTGTAATACTGGCTGTTTTCTAAAGAAAAAAAAGATTGTGAAAATTTAAACTTTCCTAGACAAAAAGACTCAAAGCCAGTAGTATCAAAGAATATACATTATACATTCGATTATACATTAATTGCTATAAATTGGAAAATGATAGTGGGGGGAATTTTATGAAGCCAGAAATTAACAAAAAATTAGATGTGATTGGTGTTTCAATTGATCTTGGAGCAGGTACGCGTGGTGTATCATTAGGACCAGCTGCACTTCGATATGCGGGGGCAATCGAAAGACTTGAAGCAATTGGTTATGACGTAAATGACAAAGGTGATATCGTTGCTGATAAAACGCAAGATGCTGTACAAATTGGTACCCACCTTAAGAATTTAAATGAAGTTGCACGTGTAAACACACTGCTATGTGACAGCGTAGATAAGACAATGGCAGAAGGTCGTTTCCCACTTGTACTTGGTGGTGACCACAGTATTGCAATTGGTACTATGGCTGGTGTTCTACAGCATAAAGAGAATCTAGGTGTAATCTGGTTTGATGCACACGGTGACATCAATACCGGAGAAACTTCACCTTCAGGAAATATTCATGGTATGCCAGTTGCAGTAGCACTTGGCCACGGTCATGAGCTACTTACTAAAATCGGTGGACTGGATAAGAAAATAAAGAAAGAAAACATTGTATTCGTAGGTTGTCGTGACCTTGATGCTGGTGAAAGAAAAATGTTAAAAGAGTTTGGCGTTACAGTATTTACAATGCATGAAGTAGATAGATTGGGTATGACAGAAGTTATGGACCGTGCGATTGCTATTGCAAGCGAGGGGACAGATGGCATTCACGTAAGCTTTGACGTTGATGGTATGGACCCTGTCCATGCAATTGGTACTGGTACACGTGTTCCAGGTGGACTGACATACAGAGAGAGTCACTTAGCTTTAGAAATGATCGCTGAAACGGGTAAAGTCGTAAGTGCTGAGTTTGTTGAGGTTAATCCAATTATTGATGTTAAAAACCAGACTGCGAAAATTACAGTTGAGTTAATCGGTTCACTTATGGGTGAGTGGTTAATTTAGTAAGTTTTTTCAATATACATTAATTGAAATCCAAGAGGATGTGAGTCTATTTCATATCCTCTTTTTTTTTATGAAAAGTGCAAGTATTTTTGACTCAGATATGATAATATGATGGCTGTGCGTAGAAATGATATAGCAATGTTGGAGGAACAATATGTTCTTAATCTGATCCAACATCTTCAGATGGCTATGATAAAGGAGTATGTCCAATGAAAATTTTATCTGTATTAAGTAGTTCAAAACCAGGTGGCGACACAGCAAAACTATTAGAAACATATAAGAATGGTGTTATTGCACATCGTAACTGTGAAGTAGACGAAGTAAGTTTAAGTGACATTAATATTAGACCTTGTACAGAATGTCAAAAGTGTAAAACTGCTGAGAACAAACGTTGTGTTATCCAAGACGACATGCAGGGTTTATATAATAAACTGGAAAACATTGATGCTCTTGTTTTAGCAACACCTGTTCATTGGTTTAGTATGTCAGCTCAATTAAAATGTTTTATAGACCGTCTTTACGGATTTGAAAATAAAGCAGTCCTTAAAGATAAAAAGTTGGTACTTCTAAAAACATATGACGCGTTAGATGAAGAAGCATCAGGTGCAAAAAATGTAACACATATGTTTACATCCATTTCTAACTATTTAAAAATGAACTTTGTCCATGATATTGGTCTAAGCTTTAAAGACAATGATCTTGAAAAAGCGATTCAGTTTGAATATGCTAGTAAACTGGGTTCATCATTATAGTAAATACGGTTAAAGAAAGCAGGCAATATGAGCGGTACAATAAGAGCAAACATCAAACCAGGAATTAAAGTAAAAGTGGTTCAAAAGCAAGATCAACGTACAGGCAAATTAACAGAAGGTACAGTCGCCAAACTGTTAACGAAGTCACAAAATCATCCACATGGCATTAAAGTTATGTTAGAAGACGGTACTGTGGGTCGTGTTAAAGAAGTTATGTAATATAGATTTTAGATAGTTAAATTAAACGAGTTGTCGATAATAATCGGCAGCTTTTTTGTTGTACAAGTACAACTTGGCATATACCACAACGAGAAGGTATATGCTTCGGTTCTAGCTATTCTAATCAATAAATGGTTCATAATAATGTAGCTCCTTTAAGACATAAGTCGTGTCGTTTATGTATGAAAATTTCACACTGGGCAGTTATGATATAATCTACGATAATACTAATAAAATGAAAAAGGATGAGGCCCCTATGTTATATACTAAAGAAACAATATATATTCTTGGTACTGCCAAAATAGGTAAAACTGACCCAATTTCAGCAATGTATGAAATATTTTTTGTTGGGATAATTGTTAACAGAAATACAGGTGAAATTATAGATGCAACCTGCAATATGGTTAGAGATGTTACAACCGATTTTATTAGGTCTATTCTAATTGGTTACAACCTTGTGGACGATATTGATGAAATTGTAGATGAAATCAAAGATCGATTTTATGGTATGGCACAAAAAGCGGTAATAGCTTCAGTTAAAGATGGTAGAAATAAGTTCTTGGTTATAAATGAAAAAAGATAAGTTGTATTCTTAAAAAATATCTTGTATAATTTTTGTAACAATTAAATATATAAGTTTTGTTTACTCGGATTTAGACAACCTCTAATATCTAACTGTATATAAGACCCAGCAAACGATCTAGCCGTTTTCTGGGTTTTTTGTGTTTTTGAATCAACAAATCATGGTTTAAGTATGTTTCAATAACTACCAACATGTTTCAATAACTTTCAAAAGACTTGTGGTAATAAGTCAAATCATTAAATGAAAGAGTTTCAAAGTAATCCAAGTCAAAAGACTTGAAAAAGGCATCACGAAACAAGCCTAAGGTCAACTTGACCTTTGGAATCGAAAGGAATGCACATCGAGTCTATTCGATCTTTACACACTCCTTTCCGGTGCATAAAGTTGGTGGTTGCGAAGTAGTACATCCACCAAGCGCACGAATTTTCTTGCAGTTAAAACGATGGCTCTTTTATGTTGGTGTTTTGGAACTTCACTGTATTTCTTTAGGTAAAACTCACGGTAGATGGGCTCGTATCTTTGAACCGAATTGGCAGCTTCAATCAGGTAGTATCTCAGATAGTGATTCCCGGTGCGTGTTAGTGAAGTTCTTTCAGATTGATATTTACCAGACTGTTTTTTCTTCCAGTAAAGGCCAGCATATTTAGCGAGTTTGGCCTGATCTTCAAAACGTTCAATTTGACCGATTTCAGCAAGAATGCCTGCAGCATAGACTTTTCCCACGCCAGGTATACTCAGAAGAGATTTGGCTTCAGGAATGATTTCAAACATCTTTTCGATAGAAGTGTCAATGGCCTTGATCTGTTTCTTGAGAGTCTGAATCATGAGCGCATAGGAAGCAAGGACAACATCGACAGAGTCTTGCATCACTTTGCCTAAACGATAAGAATCTCTAGTCGCTTTGGAGATGGCTTTAGCAATCTTTTGCGGGTTGCTGAAACGTCCGCGGCCTTTCTCTTGAAGAAGCGCGGCAAGCTCATCGATAGGCATAGCAGAAATTTCATCAAGGCTCAAAGCGTCTGTGAGAAGGTCCATGATTGCAGCACCAAAGACAGAAGTATCAAGTTCTTTTGTAAGCGTATTACATTTGTAATAAAGATTTTCGAGAAAATGCTGCTTACATTCAATCATCTGTTGAATCAGTTGATACCTAGACCGAGTAAGACGTTGTAATGCTATGTATTTTTCCTCTTTGATAAGTGAGAGGTTAAAGCGATCAAAACGCAGAAAATCAGCAATGCGCAGAGCATCAATACGGTCAGTTTTATCTTCATCAAAGAGTCCCTTAAAGCGATGAATCATTTTGGGGTTGATAACAGTAACTTCAACTTTTAAGTCTTTCAGCTCCAGATCTTCCGCCAGGAATGTAGAGGGATGGAAGCTGTAAACGGAAGTGGACTCCATACCGACGATGATGCGATCATAATGCGTTGCATTGCAGTAAGAAATGATGTGCGCCTTAATACAACCAGCACCAGTAATGTCATTGGGAAGAGAAAGTTCATTCAAAATGTTACTGTCGCTGTCAAGAAAGCAAACATCAAGTTGTTCAGAACTAACATCAATACCTACAAATAATTTCATGGGAAGGACCTCCTTTCTATGAGTATTTTGGCTTGGATACTGAACTCTATCCCTAGTACCAACAGGATGGCAACAACCTCGTGTATGAGTATTCTATACTTGCACGACATAAGCTGCCCAGCATCTACTCATGTTGGTATGTCTTACAAGAGATACAGCTTGTGAGTTTGTAGTACAACTGGTGGCTGGGAGACAGTCTTTAAACGCAGTCTAGCTGCAGGAGAAAATAGCCTTTATCCAGATAGATCCTTTTCCATACTTCTATTATCTAGGGATAAGGTTCAGTAGCCAAGAAGGTATTTGATCAAGGAATAATTTTATTATACGAGGAGATTAAATAATGAAAAAAAACGAACCTATAAAACCGAGTGAAATAAGGGAACACATCAGAAATGGAAAGATGACCACGCAGACATCTGGATTATGTTCAGGATATGCCCAAGGAAATTTGGTTGTACTCCCTAAAGCGTTAGCATATGATTTTTTGTTATATGCTCAAAGAAACCCAGTAGCTTGCCCGGTATTAGAAGTTACAGATGTGGGATCAACCGAGTTTGTTAAAAGTGCACCTTTATCAGATATAACCACTGACATTCCAAAGTACCGCTTATATAAAAATGGTGTGTTAGAAGGTGAATACGAGAGTATAGAACATCTTTGGCGTGAGGATTTTGTGTCGTTTTTACTCGGGTGTAGTTTTACATTTGAGTCTGCACTTCTAGAAGAAGGTATTCCAATAAGGCATATTGAAACGAGAACCAATGTACCTATGTTTATTACGTCAATGCAGTGTGAGCCAGCAGGTGTATTCTCCGGACCTCTGGTTGTTAGCATGCGACCTATCCCTCTTAGTCAGCTCGTTAAAACCATTAAAATAACATCAAGATATCCGAATGTGCACGGTGCTCCAATACATATTGGAGACCCTTCATTAATAGGTATAAAAGATATTCAAAAACCTGATTTTGGTGACGCAGTTGAAATAAAGGAAAATGAAGTTCCTGTTTTTTGGGCTTGTGGAGTGACACCTCAAGCGGCAGCTATGAAAGTTAAACCCGAAATTATGATTACACATGCACCAGGACATATGTTTATTACAGACATTAAAAATGAGCAACTGGCTATTGTGTAATTGGGTTAAGCTCAATGATTCAGATATAGAAATTAAAGGAGTGTAAAGTATGGTATCAATAGATATTAATTGTGACATGGGTGAGAGTTTTGGGCGCTATAAACTAGGAAATGATGCTGAAATTATGAAGTATGTGAGTTCGGTAAACATAGCCTGTGGATTTCATGCAGGTGATCCTGTCACAATGAGTCAAACTGTAGATTTAGCCCTTAATGCAGGCATGAAAATAGGTGCACACCCAGGTTTTCCTGACCTTATCGGATTTGGAAGAAGGAAAATGAACTTAAGCTTTGAAGAGGCTAAGGCCAATATTATTTATCAAATTGGAGCCTTAAAGGCTATTGTTGAAAGTAAAGGTGGCGTTTTACATCATGTAAAACCTCATGGTGCATTATACAATATGGCTTCTAGTGACGAAATGCTTGCAAGAGCCCTTGCAGAAGCTGTATATGAAGTAGATGACAATCTTGTGTATATGGGTTTATCAGGTTCAAAAATGCTCTCAACCGCAGAACAAGTTGGGTTAAAAACTGCACACGAAGTCTTTGCAGATCGGGCTTACACCAATTTAGGAAGCCTTGTTTCAAGACGGGAAACAGGCGCTGTTATTCACGATTCGGAGCATGTTGTAATACGTGTTTTAAAAATGGTAAAAGAAAAGAAAGTTTTATCGGTAACGGGTGAGGAACTTCACATTAAAGCAGATACGATTTGCCTTCATGGAGATACGCCAAATTCAGTAGTACTTGCAAAAGCAATATATGAGGCTTTATCAAGAAATGATATTGAGATAAAAGCATTATAGGGTTTGAACTGAGAATACGAATGAAATTTAATTTAGAATATTATAAATTAAATTATGAGAATAGATTATTACATACCAACTGTGTTCTTATCAAAACAAAGGAGGGGTGCAATGTTTAAACAGTTTAAGTACATTTATTCAGGCGACAAGGCAATCTTAATTGAAATAGACAATCAAATAAATGAAAATACTATAGCTGTTATAAGGCGTTTTATGCAGGCTATAGAACATAATTCCATTAGCGGCATTGTTGAAATGATTCCAACGTATACAGCTTTACTAATTACATACGACCCACTCGTTATTGATCCAGATGATCTTATTAAGCAGCTTGTAAACATTGAAAATACATTAAGTAATAGCAGACTTGATTATGCTGAGCGGGTTCATATACCAGTCTTATATGGCGGTGAAATGGGTGAAGACATTGAGCATGTAGCGCAAGTGAATAACCTGAGTATTGACGAAGTTATACAGGAACATTCAGGTGTTGACTACTTGGTGTACATGTTGGGATTCACACCAGGTTTTCCTTACTTGGGAGGTATGTCTCATAAAATAGAAACGCCTCGGCGGAAGGATCCCCGTCTTAAAGTTTCAAAAGGGTCTGTAGGCATTGCAGGTAGTCAGACGGGAATATACTCAATTGACAGTCCGGGTGGCTGGCAGATTATTGGAAGAACACCACTGCAATTATTTGATATAAACACTGCTCCCCCTGTTTTGTTACATGCTGGCCAATATATTCGATTTGAAGCAATTACTCTAGAAGAGTATAAAAAAATAGAAGTTGAGGTTCAAAGTGGGACGTACACGATTAAACGATCAAAAAAAGAAAAGAGTCTTGTATGAAGCGAACATTAAAAGTACACTCAGCCGGACTACTAACATCAGTACAAGATCAAGGCCGTGTAGGCTATCAGTCTGACGGTATTCCTGTTGCAGGTGTTATGGATGATTACGCACATCAATTGGCCAATATACTTGTAGGGAATGATAGAGATCAAGCCGTCATTGAAGTGACGATGGTAGGACCAGTTATAGATTTTAACTGCAACTGTCTTATTGCAGTTACGGGTGCTCAGTTTGAACTGTTAGTAAACAATAAAACGACAAAAATGAATAAAGCTATACAAATTGTAGCAGGAGATAGGCTGACATTTGGTCATTTAAAAACAGGGTTAAGAGCCTATATAGCAATTGCCGGCGGGTTTGCTCTAGACAAGGTTTTAGGGAGTTTTTCTACTTATATACGCGGTGGTATTGGTGGTTATAAGGGACGTGCACTAAAAAATGGTGATTTAGTTCCCATTAATGTCCAGAAGCCTGATCATAGAACGATTTCTGACTTGAAAACATCAAATGAGATAAGGGAATCACTTATTCAGCAGTTTGAAAGTCAGATGGAAGGCCCACATATTATTAGGGTGATCGATGGACCAGAAATCCATAGTTTTTCTGATGATGCAGTTGATACGTTTTATAGTTCAGAATATGAAATATCAAATGCAAGTGACCGAATGGGCTATAAATTAAATGGTGCTCATATTAAGCATAATAATGAAGCCGATATTTTATCCTCAGGCTTAACCCTTGGTACCATACAAGTCCCTGGTCATGGCCAACCTATTATTATGATGTCAGACCATCAAACAACGGGTGGATATACTCGAATTGCGAATGTCATATCTACAGATATTTCTTATCTGGCTCAGTTGGGTCCAGGTTGCAAAATCAGATTTGAAAAAGTAGACATAAAAGAAGCACACAGGATTCTTAGAAAAGTCCAAGATGAACTGGATGATTTTATACAGAAATTGAATGAAACAGTTGTAAATAAAATAGCTTCAGAGCAGAACTTACAGGTGTATGTTAATCATAAAAAATACAATGTTTTGGTTCAGGAAGTTGATAAGAGTTAAACGGGAGTAAACAATGAGAATAAAATATAAACACATACTTGAGATTGAAACCCTTATAAGAAGAAATTTAGACAAACGTGGAATGGATCATATACATATAGAAGGGGCACTCATAAAAAGCGCAGAGGAGCTCATGATTTCAGAAACTGTAATTATTGTGACAGGTTTTGTTGTTCGAGATTCATTAACAGGAGAAACAGATGGTCCGATTGGAGCGGTATCGCTTGTTAATGTGCTTGAAAAACTAAAGAAAAATGTTGTAATTGTGACAGATACGTATTCTGAATCAATTCTACGTAATGCATGTAATGTGCTGGGACTAAACACCCCAATTGAAGTAGCAAAACATGAAGGTATAGATTACTTTTGCAAAAATATTCTATATCGATATGCCCCAACACATATAGTTGCCATTGAAAGGCCCGGACGGGCAAGTGACGGCAAATGTTACTCCATGCGTGGTGAGGACTTAAGTGACCTTGTGCCAAATACTGATTTGTTGTTTAAGATGGCGAAAAACAAGAATGTCACAACTTTAGCCATTGGTGATGGGGGAAATGAACTCGGCATGGGTTTAGTTAAAAGCAAAGTTGAGCAGACCGTTGAGAATGGCGAAAAAATTTGTGCAGTGGTCGGAGCCGACCACCTACTCCTTGCGGGTGTATCAAACTGGGGTGGTCACGCTTTAGGAGGGGCACTTTCAATTATGAGTAATGAAAATCTACTCCATGATGGAGAGGATGAGAAAAACATACTCGAGAGTATGTTAAATGCAGGCGCTGTAGATGGATGTACAAAAAAATGTGAACCTACAGTGGATGGGGTAAGCCTTGAATCAAATGTTGAGATGTTGACAAAGATTCGTTCACACGTTGAAAATGGATTAGTTGAGTAATAAACCATGCTAATGAGTCGTGCCAATAAACAGAAGGGTAGTTGATTATGCTATAATTTTCTTATCACAAATTTTCCTAGGAAAGGAAGATAAACATGAAGATTGGTGTCATCTAAAATGGACCCAATAGATTAAGACACTTTTTTTTAGTGTCCAATCTATTGGGTCCATTTTAATGACAGGCGCTTGTTTTTTATGATGCGATTTGGTCAACCAATTTTTCTTGATGCGTTTGATGATTCACCTGGTCCATTAGATTCAAATAAATGGACTGAATAGCACCTGTATTGTGTACTGAATTTTTTATATCACCTAGGCTTAATGCAGTAGGGTCAACCACACTACTGATAAGTGATTGTGCATTGGCCTTTGAAATTTTCGAACGGACTGTATTTATATCAAGTGAAGATATTATTTTTATTGTATGCCCTTCATCTTTCAATCTAAGCAATATTTGAATCATGTTTTTTCTAAGTGGCAGTTGTGTTGCACGTGTATAAAGCAAATCTTTTTCATAAGCTATAAGGGGGATGCCCAAATCTTCTGATGTCATTTGTAATACTGCATTAAAAAGCGTTCTAAATTGAGTAGACCGCTCCTTTAGGTCAAGGTGTTTGCTCATTTGAGCTAAATTGTCTTTCCATTTTGATAAGGACTGTGTGTCTCCAAAGTGCTCATCAAATTTATACTTCAGCAAATCTAAATCGAGCAGGTTTTCTTCTAAACATAGGACTATTGTTTTCATGTTTACTCTCCTAAATATAATTTCAGAGTTGGTATAGATATATAATTGATTTCAAAATATATCTGTATCAACATGATCGGTTTTCTTATGTCATATATTTTCTTCCAAGCAAGAACAGTGTAATCCATCTGTATTCACTTGTGAAGTAGGCACTATTCGGTATGGTAGTTACCAAAAGGTGCCTACTATGCAAGGAAATTCAGTTCTTGGTGTATCATATTGATGAAGTGATATTAAAATGTAACTTTTTGAAACAACAATTTTATGATTTCGTGTTGTCAAAATATAGCTAGGTATTGCAAAAAAGATTATGTTTTAACATAGTTCTTAATATCAGTCCTTGTTAACCCTTCTAAACACCGATTTCCATACATGTTATGACTGTTTTTAAATGTTAGTCTCAATAAACTGGCACGCCATTTGCAATATAAAGTCATGTGATATCACATTTAAAAACAGAAGCACTTGAAAGAATTTCGAAATCAATATGGAAGAGCTTGATAAAAATAGGGAGGATAATATTGAAAACGATACAAGATACAATCGAAAATTATATTCAGGGGACAAAAACAGGTGACGTAAAAACTCTAGAGTCAGTGTTTGAAAAAAATGCAGTTATGTCAGGAGATCTAGGAGATAAAAAGCTTGTTCTTCAATCACCAGAAATATTCTTTGATGACATTAATGGAAAAATGGTAAACGCGGAGTATACGTATTCTATTGAATCTATTCATGCTTATGGTGAAATTGCAACTGCAACAATAAAAGAATGTAATCTAAATAATACAGATTTTATTAATATTTTTCAGTTGCAAATGATCTCTGGAGAATGGCAGATTATATCAAAACTATTCACAACGATTTGATCATAAGTGAAAACAAGATTACATCTAAATAGAGACATAGGAGAATTAACATGAAAACTGGATTAGAAAAAAGAATTATGCTCAGAGAAGGGCATGAAGTTTATACAAGAAAGATTGGTAATGGAGATCATGTAATCCTTCTTCTACATGGGGGTCCGGGTGGATGCCACGAATGTTTTGAGGACATGGAAAATCATATAGATTTGGAGAAGTACTCACTTATTTTCTACGATCAGTTGGGATCATATTATTCAGATGATATTACAGATAAATCCTTATTAACACTTGAAAGATATGTAGACGAAATCGATCAGGTAAGACAAGCTTGGGATCTTGACCAAATAACACTGTTAGGACACTCATGGGGTGGTATGCTTTGTATTGAATATGCTTTAAAGTATCAAGAACAAGGACATTTAAAAGCTATTGTGATATCCAATATGACTGCAAGTAATGATTCTTATGAGAAAAGTGTAATGGCTATCAGAAACAAGCTATTATCTAATGAAGAAGCAGATTATATGATCGAAGTTGAAACGAATGAGAACTATTCTGATGAGAGGTATAAAGAATTGGTCTACGGAAAGCTGTATCCAGAATGTATTTGTAGACTTGAGCAGTGGCCAGGCTTTTTTGCAGATGAGAAAATGGCTAGGATCGTGTATGAGGAGTTCCAAGGAGATAACGAGTTTGTGGTCAAAGGGTCTATCAAGAACTGGGACCGGTGGGGTGACCTAGAAAATATTAGTGTACCATCAATTGTAATTGGTGCTGTACATGACACCATGTCTACTGAAGATAAAGAGAAAATGGCTGAGTTAATTCCAAACTCTGACCTATTGATTTGTCCAAATGGGAGTCATTTCGCATTTTTAGATGATCCAGTGAATTACTTTAAGGGGTTAGAAACTTTTTTAAGCAAAATTTAATCGATGAAAATCTAGGGGGAAATCATGCATGATAAAGTAAGGCAGTCTAAAAGTGGAAAGCTACCAATCAAAACGAAATTAGGCTATGGTGTGGGTCAAATGACCGACTCAATTTCGGCTAATATTTTCGTATTCTTTTTCGTATTCTTCTTAACAAACGTTGCAGGTGTAAACCCAGCAACAGCCGGTGTTATTTCACTAATTGCGACATTATGGGATGCAGTTACAGATCCAGTTATTGGCTATATTTCTGACAATATTGTAAGTAAGTATGGGCGTCGTCGACCTATGATCCTGTTTTCAGCCGTTCCTATCGGAATTGCAATATGGCTTATGTTCACCTCTGTAAAGTTCACGGGGAGTGCCAAAACACTGTACTATATTGCAGTAGCCATGTTCTATTATACTGCGTATACCTGTTATTATGTACCTTACATGGCTCTAGGTGGAGAACTAACAACAGATTATAACGAACGTACATCTATACGCTTTTATTGTCTTAGTTTTCAGCTACTCGGTGTATTTATTGCTAGTACAGGAACAACTTTGTTGGTTGATAAAATCAGTGTAATGGTTGGTAGCATAAACCTTGCTTGGAGTTTAACCGCGGGTATTTTTGGTGCATTTTCAACGATAGCCGCCATAGCAAGCTGGTATTTCACTAGAGGGCTTGAAACTGTTGAAGTGAAGCCTAAGACAAGTGATGGAGATTCGTTCTTTAAAACTCTAAAAGACACTTTATCCATCAAATCTGTTCAAGTACTGATCACAGCAGTGGTACTCTATGCAGTTGGATTCTCAATCTCAAACGGAATTTTAGTTTTCTTAATTAATAACAATATTCAACTAGATGGGGGTCAACAGGTATTCTTCTGGACCTTCTTCTCTCTGATCGGTCTAGTGAGCATTCCACTTAGTAATTATTTCGGGAGTTTATGGGGAAAGAAGAAAGCCTATATGTACCTTATCGGTGCCATGGCAGTTATACAACTCGGGTTCTCATTTATAGGATTTACGTTCACACTACTACTTGTATTTGTGACCTTCCTTACCTTTGGACATAACACTTACTTTGGACTACATCAATCTATGATGTATGACTGTTGTGAAGCTTTTGAGTTTAAAACGGGACTTAAGAAACAAGGTGCTGTAACATCAATTGTCTTCCTATTTCAGAAGATGGGTTTTGCAATTGGTATGTGGCTCATGGGTCTTGTCATGCAAACGAGTGGTTATATTGGAACTATCGAAGTACAGTCCGTTCAAGCACTGGCTTCTATCAAAGCGCTGGCTACAATTTATGCGCCAGCTCTATACTTAGTTAGCGCAGCGTGTCTAATCTATTATAAGCTTGATGGAGCTACTTTTAAGGAGTTACAAGATGTACTTACATTAAGAGCAAATAGTAAAAACAAGGCTGAGGAGATAGAAATATCAGAAGATCTTCGAAAGGCGATTTAGTTGATAATGTCGATTAATGTAATTTTGTTAGTGTAAAGAGTTTAAGAAAAGGTGAATCTATGGAACTGAGTTTAGAAAGTGTAAAAAATCTTTCATGTATTGAGGGTGCTATTCCAACATATTATAGTTTAGGCTATGAAAAGAGGGCTCTAGAAATTAGAGGATTTTTAGATCAAATGATGGGATATTATAAAAATGAATTAGGGGTCAACATTGATATTAAACTGGTTCTACTAAATAAACCAGACCATCAAAAAAGAATGAATTTTATTTATGGTATGCCATTCATAACGACAGAATCTGAAACGTGGATTGTAAGTATGCCAGCCTCTCAGGAGGGGGTGATTTCAGAAATGTTTGTACAGCTTGAAGGATCGATAGTACCAGATTTGAAAAAGAGATTCAGCGATGAGAAGTTGGACTATAGAGAATCTGTACATCATCATGTAGACACGATTGGTTTTCATGAAGTCGGACATGCATTTTGTTATTCAGCCGGCCTTGAGAATCTTGTCTTCTGGTTATCCGAGTTTATGGCGACTTATTTTTCTTATAATTTCATGATGGAACAAGATAAATTAAGTGCCTTAATCTGGGACCTATTTGCAGAAATCAATGTGGGAAATGTTGAAGTTTATAGTTTTCAAACTCTAAGAGCTTTTGAAGAAAATTATGAATTTATTGCTGAAGCACATCCCCAAAACTATGTTTGGTATCAATCTCAGTTTTCTAAACAAGTAAGGGAGATACATCAGAAATATGGAATTACTTTTATTAGAGAGTTTATTCGAATTTTTGAGAATAAGAATTACGACTTGGAAGAAAGCAATAGAAGAATTTCTCAAGCGTTTCCTGAGTTTAAAAACTGGATTTTGCATTTTAGTTAATCCTGAGGAATGACACAAGAAGGACTGTATCTTATTGAACTTATATGATACAGTCCTTGTTTATCTTTTTAAGATGATATAATCATTTTAACTATGAATAATTCGGAGGCATATATGATTGATTCTATAAAAAGAGTACATGAGAATATTTTAAAAAAATCAAATGAGCGTGTTACGAAATATCATATAGATCTAAAAGAGCCAGCTCAGAAGCTTGGCTTTAAAAGTCAATTGTTTTCTGAAGATGAATTTATTGATTTTTTTAGTTTAACAGTTGATACAGTGGCTCTTAAAACTTATATGGATTACTTCGAAAAATCAAAGTCGGCAATTTATGTTTTCAACAATAAATGTGAGTTGATTTGTTATCTATACGGTTCAAATACAGGGAGTGACGGGTATGACGTTGTTTTAACCGATATGAGTGAACAAAGTGTAGGTATCAATGCCGTAGGGTGTGCAAAATTTGAAGATAAAGCTTGTTATATAAATGGCTCTGAACATTCACTGGACAAGTTCTACAAAATTTCTGGATACGCATCACCGTATCACGATAAAGGTAAAAACATACTGGGATTCATATATTGTATTTCTGAGAATACTTCTATGGATTTAAAACTGTTAGAATATGTTATTGCGTTAGCAGAGATTATTGAAAATAATCCAATGAGTCATCAAACTTTTCTTCAAAGTCAATTGTATATAAATATACTTGAAAAAATGACGGAACATGTAAATGAAGGCGTTTTGTTTATTGATGAGTTTGATAATGTTCATGGCTATAACAGCAAACTTGTAAATATGTTACAGGCAGATCCAAATGCACAGAATTTCAGCGAATATGTAAAAGACAAGCTGTTGAAAATGAATGCCTATAATAATAGTGCGTTCAATAATGAAACAGTGCTGTTGAAAGAAGGTAATACAGTCAAACATTTTATTGCCTCAAATCAACAGGTCTATTTGTTAGATAGAATGATTGGTACAATTGTTACCTTAACTGATCTAAATGATGTTTCCAGATTACACTACCAAATTAAGGGGAACGATGCTTCATATACCTTTGAGGATATTATTGGTATGTCAGACAATATGCATGCATTAAGACAATTGGCTCAACGTGTATCCAAAACCAATGCACATATTTTGATAAATGGTGAAAGTGGGACAGGCAAAGAGTTGCTAGGACAATCCATTCATAATAATAGCCATAGGTCTCATAAGCCTTTTATAGCAATCAACTGTGGTGCTATGCCCCTTGAACTTATGGAAAGTGAGTTGTTTGGTTATGAAGCAGGATCATTTACAGGTGCCCTGAAGTCGGGTAAAGTTGGAAAACTTGAATATGCATCTGGTGGAACATTGTTTTTAGACGAAATAGAAAGTATGCCACTGACACTTCAAATCAAGTTGTTACGTGTTCTTTCGACGAAATCAATCACAAGAATTGGTGGGATCGAAGAAATACCTGTTGATCTAAGAATACTAGCAGCTACAAAAAAAGACCTACTTCAATTAGCGAAAAAAGGTCATTTTAGAGAGGATTTATACTACAGAATACAAATTTTTGAGTTGAGTATTCCACCCCTTCGAGATAGAAAAGAAGATATCATACAAATTATTAACAACATGACAAAAACAATTCTAAGCGACTTGGTTCAAGGGAACATTGTGCTAACAGAAACATTTATAAATGCTCTAATGGCATATGACTGGCCCGGAAATGTACGTGAACTCAGAAACGTTATTGAGAGAGCTTTGATCCTTAGCCAAGATTCAGTTTTATCTCTTGATCATTTGAAAGACGAGATAGTCACCAACTATTTGATCAAGTCAGCAGAAGAAAATGTGGATGACCAATCAACGCCGAATGAAGGCTTATATAAACACTTTGAAATGCTTTTATTACAAACAATACTCAATGAAGAAGATGGGAATATGTCTTTGGCTTCCAAAAGGTTAGGCATAAGTAGACAAACCTTATATAGAAAAATGAAATGGTCTGACCAAATATAAATAATTCACTATAGAAAACAACCTTTTAAATAAATTGGTTGTTTTTTGTTTTCCACACGCCTTTTAAATAGATGGGTTGAACCCGATTTAAGTTACTTACAAGTAACCAGTTACTAAAAAGTGCATACTTACTTTAGTAGAGTAAGTGAGGCTATACTGTGTTTGTAGACAACAAGACACATTCAAACGCAATCAACAGAAGTGTAGTGGAAACATGAAAATTTAAAGAGGTGGAAAAATGTTTAATGTAAATAACCTAACTGTTGCTTGGGATTTCTTCAAGCTAATCTTTACCGAACTGATTGTTCTGTTTTTAGTAATCAGTTTTATTGTTGCATTACTTCAAAGATATATATCTAAAGATACAATTAAAAGTGTATTAACCAAACCACATAAACGTATGCAAAACGTAATTGGAGCTGCACTGGGCGCTGTTACGCCGTTTTGTTCTTGTTCAACCATTCCAATCCTAGTAGGTTTGTTTAAAAGTGGTGCACCCTTTGGAGGGACAATTTCTTTTCTAATTGCTTCTCCTGTATTAAACCCGATGATCATTGTTCTTTTCCTAAAGTTCTTCGGCTTTAAAGCGACGGCAATTTACTTTGTATTTACCTTTGTGTTTGCAACTTTCATTGGAAGCCTGTTAGAAAAAATGGGTATGGAAGATCAAATCAAAAATGTGACCATTCAAGGGGAAGGCCATGAGGAAATTACCTTTGACAAAATTGAAGGAAGTCAGGGTGAAAGACATAAAGAAGTGTTCAAATTTGCAGCAAAAGACACTTTTGGTCTATTCATCAAAGTCATTCCCTTTCTCTTGTTTGGTGCTGGTGTAGGTGCATTCATTTATGGTTTTGTACCACAAGAATTCATTGCAAAATATGCTGGTCCAACCAATATTCTTGCAGTGCCAACAGCAGCAATCATAGGTGTGCCAATGTATGTTAGAACAGAAACCATGATCCCTATAGCAAAAGCCCTAAATGCTTCAGGAATGAGTATTGGAGCCATTATGGCACTTGTAATTGGTGGTGCTGGTGCAAGTATTCCTGAAGTAACACTGCTCAATACTATATTTGAGAAAAAAATGGTTGCAGCATTTGTGCTATCCGTTTTCTCAGTGGCAACTTTTACTGGAATCGCATTCAATTTTATTATGGGATAAGAAGGAGGATATTATGTCTGAGAAGAAAAAGGGATTTTTAAAGAATTTATTTAGTACAAATAGTGACTGTAACTGTGGCGTTCGTATTGTAGAAGAAAATACGGAAGAAAGCAAAGAGCAAAAGAAGGAACAAATCAAGGATAAGAAAGTAAAGTAGTATTTCTAAAGATTACTGTATCATGTTTATATCTCACCATAGGGGTATACATTTAAAGGACACATTTTTATGTGAAGCGATTAATCGAATATTATTATATTTGGGAGGATTCAACATGAAAAAGTTTATTGTAATTTACCATGCGACCCCTGAAGCACTTGCAAAAATGAATGGCATGACACCAGAGCAGATGCAAGAAGGTATGAAGCCTTGGTTTGCCTGGAAAGAAAGAATGGGAGAAAATTTACTTGATTTCGGGTCGCCTCTATTTGGTGGTATGAGAGTGCTTCCTGATGGTGGAAGTAAGCCAAGTACAAAAGATGTATCTGGTTATTCCATGATTCAGGCTGAAGATATGGAAGCAGCTAAAAAAATGATGCAAGATCATCCGCACTATGGCTATGGCGGTGGTTGTGATATAGAACTACATGAAGTATCACCAATGTAAATATTGAACAACGTATTCCCAAGTAAGCCTTAATTTTTAAGGCTTACTTTTATTATATAGAATGTTTTTTGGTACTTATCATCATAGATTAAAGTGTAATTTTTTTATATAGTAATAGATAGGAATCAAGTCAACCATTAAGGAGAGTTCGATGGGTAAAGCTATTGGTGTTATTGAATATAAAAGTATCGGAAAAGGCATAGAGTCTCTCGATGCCATGTTAAAATGTGCAGATGTATCGGTTCTCGATAGCAGAATGATTTGTATTGGCAAATATTTTGTAATAATCACGGGCGAAGTCGCTGCAGTAACCAATTCCTTAGAAGCGGGCAAAGAAGTTGCTAAGGATGCTGTTATAGGTGCAATGGTTGTTCCTTCTGTAGCGGAAGGTGTGCTTGAAAAAGTGAATGCTCCAATTGATAAATCAGGAATTGAAGCACTGGGGATTTTAGAGACAAAAGATTTGGCACACGGAGTGTATGGTGCAAACGCTATTAAAAAGTCATCCAGCGTAAATTTACTTAGGGTTTCACTCTCTATGGGACTGGGGGGGAAGTGTGTTGTTATATTTACGGGTGATGTAGCGTCTGTAAAAAATGCACTTGATGTGGCTGAATCAAAAATTGGAGACAGTTCGAAGATTGTTTCTGCAGTAGCAATACCATCACCAGCCCATGATCTGGTCGATGCATTATAAGTTTATTCATGAACTTGAAATTTTAGATAAGACTTGTTATAATAATTTTAGCTTTAAAAAAAGTTGAATGTTTATGTTAGAAATTAGAAAATGATTAAGAAAAGGAGAACTTCAATTATGACGCCATCTAACTGCTAATAGGTTTTTACAATCTATAACTTTATGAATGAGATTACAAGTTGATACACCATCAAAAGTACCTATTAGAATAGGTCTATTTGTGATTCTCAAATAAAGTAGCGCAGTTAGAAGACAAGATACATGAATTGAAGTGATACTCCATTTTTATAGAATTTGCTTTCAGCTTATAGGGCATCCATAGTCATATGGTTTTTTATGATGCTTTATTTTGGTGAATACATAAATAAATTAATGGAATTGAATCATTGATATGAACTGTAGGAGCATTGTCTTCCTACAGTTTTTTTGTTGTTCGAAAAAGCAATAACCACGAACACTTCTTCTGCCTACTGCATGGAACTCAAAAGAACCAAATAAAACTAAAAAGACTAAAACAATGACGGCTAACAGAGTGCGTATGAAAGAAGGTAAAACAGTGTTTGAACTATCGCTTAATAATGTAATGAAACATATGGGTACAACATGCATACTTAAAGATATTAATATAAATGTATACGCAGGTGAACGTGTTGGAATTATTGGAGAAAACGGTTGTGGAAAGAGTACGATTCTAAAGATGATTGCAGGTATAGAACCCCTAAACACATATCCGGGTTCGTGGAGTCCGGGTTATGACTATGGCTGGATATCTGTTCCTAAGGATGCCAGTATAGCTTACTTAGACCAGATACCGTGTTATGAGGACGAACTTACGGTTTCAGAAATACTTCAATCTGCATTTGAAGGAACACAAATTTTAGAAAGGCGTATGCGTGTTCTTGAAAAAGAGATGGAGCTTGCCAGTGGGATGGATCAGGATAATGATTTTGAGAAAGTCTTAAAGGAGTATGGAAAAATCTCACAACAATTTGAGTCTCAAGGTGGGTACGAAACAACGGAAAAGATGAAGAAGGTTTGTAATGGATTAAACTTTACTGATGCGTTTCTCTCAAGAAAATTTATGAACCTAAGTGGTGGAGAGAAAACCACGGTTGAACTTGGAAAAATACTTATGATACAGCCTGATATTCTTTTGTTAGATGAACCGACAAACCACCTAGACACGGATGCAATTGAATGGCTTGAGCAATACCTAAAAAATTATAAGGGAATTATAGCAGTCGTGTCCCATGACAGACATTTTCTAGATGCAGTGGTGAGTAAAATAGTTGAAATTGAAGACCTAACAACTCAAACGTTTAATGGAAATTATTCAAAGTATAAACATCTCAAATCTGAGCAAATGCGTGTTCAAATGGATGACTATCACGAACAGAAAAAGGTGATAGCGTCGATGGAAAAACAAATCAGAGAACTTAGAGAATGGGCAATAAAAGCGGATAATAATAAGTTTTTTAAAAGGGCTGCAAGTATTCAAATTAAGTTAGATAAATTGGTTCGTATTAAGAAACCTATTTTTAATAGAAGAAACATGCGTATTGATTTAACAGGTGTTGAACGTTCTGGTAAAGAGGTTGTTAGAGTTGAAGCAATGTCCAAATCATATGGCGACAAGGTCCTCCTTCGTGAGAGTAACCTAAGTATCAACTATGGTGAACGTGTTGCATTACTGGGCTCAAATGGAAGTGGGAAATCAACTTTAGTCAAAATGTTAATGTCACAAGAATCTATTGACCATGGATCAATGAAATTGGGCGCAGGTGTAAATGTTGCATATCTACCACAGTATGTTGAGTTTAATAATGAAGAACACACGGTTTTAGAATGCTTTCGAGACGACGTGATCATTGAAGAGGGCAAAGGTAGAGAGTATCTTGCCAAATTCATGTTTTATGGAAAGCGTGTTTATACACAGGTTAAGGACTTATCTGGTGGTGAACGTATACGATTAAAGTTGGCAAAACTCCTTTATGAAAATGTGAACTTGCTTATTTTGGATGAACCCACAAATCATTTAGATATTCTGTCCATTGAAACTTTAGAGAATGCTCTTGAATTGTTTGAAGGCAGTTTACTCTTTATTTCTCATGATCGATACTTCATTAATAGAATGGCTAAGAAAATTCTACATATAGAGAACAAACAGCTAACGACCTATCCATGTTCATATGATGCATTTAGAGAAAGTACAAAGACAAGTAAGTCGGATCAGATTATTTCTGAATCAAAGGAAGTGAAGATAAAGCCAATAAAAGAAGAGAAAAGATGCACCTCACCAAAAGCGGTTGAGAAAAAGATGCTGAAATTAGAAAGTGAAATTGAGGATTTAGAAATTATGATTTCTGATCTTGATTTCAACATGACTCGAGTTGGTGAAGATCATGTTAAGCTTCATGAGCTCTATAGAGAAAAATGTGCTTTAAACGAGCAGTTAGAATTATTATGGCACGAACTTGAACAGATTTCATAACAGATGAAGACACTGGGTATTAATAATTATCTTTTAGTATCAGTTATTTGAAATCTTCTTTATAGATGAAGTTTATTATAATTGACAGTGTTAAAGAATATTCAAATTGTGAATTTAAAATATACTACAGATTATATATGAGCAGATATAAAAGGAGATATAAAATGAAGGTAGGATTGTTACGCTGTCAACAAACGGAAGATATGTGCCCTGGATCAACATGTTTTACTGTTATGGACTACAAAATGTTTGAATTTGGCGATGTTGAGGAAGATGTTAAAATATTAGGCGTCAATAACTGTGGCGGATGCCCAGGCAAGAGAGCAGTCCCCCGTGCTATGGAAATGATTAAAAGAGGTGTGGACACACTGGTGTTTGCATCTTGTATTTCTAAAGGCACTCCAATTGGCGTAGCTTGTCCACATTTTGAAAATATGAAAGAGTCAATTGAAAGAAAGATTAAATCATCTAAAGTAGAAAACGAAATAAAAATTATTGAATATACACATTTTTAAGGTGTTATCTTTTGTACTTATTTATTAAATAGACTATCAATTTTGATGAAATTGTATTACCATTAGTATGGCTTAAACAGGGGCTAAAAATAGTAGCATTTTATGGCGCTGGATGTTTCTAAAAACTATTTGAAACAAATATAAAACTTGTAGAACTTGAAGCGAATCTTGTCTTTTGGACAGGCGTTTGGCTGAGTGTTTTGCAGGTTTTTCCTAGTTTTAGGCTTGTGAAAAAAATGTCGAATAGAGATCAAAAGTTTAAAACGTACATTTTGAATTGGTGAGGAGATGTGTAAAATGGAGAGCCAAATAGAGCTGCTAGAACTGGATGAAAAATCAGAAGAATTAACAAATCAGCCTTGGAAGCCGATACTAGGCTATGTGGTGTTTGGGTTCCTTTGGATTTTGCTTTCAGACAACATATTAAATATATTTGTTAAAGACATAAAGCTTTACGAGCAAATTCAAACAATAAAGGGTTGGCTCTATGTGTGCATCACCGCTTTTGGATTGTATTTATTTATAAAAATGGATAATGAGAAAATATTCTCTTTGAATACACGCTTAAAATCACGTAATGAAGAACTCATGTCCTACTCAGAAGAACTCCTAGCGATAGATGCAGATCTGCACCACAAAATTGATGAGCTGAATACAATGACAGATGAATTAGCGAATTTGGCAACCAAAGACCATTTAACTAAAATCAATAATCGGAGAAAATTTGAGATGGATTTAGGTGAAATGATTGAGAAGAAAGTAGAATACACTGTTATTTTGTTAGGTATAGATTGTTTCAGAGATCTCAATAATTTTCATGGTCACATATACGGAGACACACTGCTTAAACATGTAGCTCAAAAATTAAAAAACGAAATGAAGTGTGAAGAGATTTATAGAAGTTCAGGCAGTGAGTTTGCTCTGGTCATTAAGTCAAAGGATCCACAAATAATTAATGGAATCCTTCGTGAGTTGCGAACTGTATTTACAAAAATCATCAATGTTTCTGGACTGGCATATAGGCCAACGGCTTGTTACGGTGTGGTTCATTCTGAAAATGATGATTCAATAGAGCGCGTCTACAAAAAGCTTAACATGACCTTAAGTTATGCAAAATCAAAAGGAAAGAACAGGGTTGAATTTTTTAATGCTTCTTTTGCAAACAAACAACTAGAAGAGATTCAGATGGATTCAGATATTGATACAGCATTAAGTGAAAATGAGTTTGAGTTATATTTGCAACCTATTTACGAACTACATGCAGGAGAGGTAAAGGGTTATGAAATGCTCCTTCGCTGGCCTAACATGAATCAACACAATGGAAATATTGGAAATGTTATAGGACGGGCAGAAAAAACAGGACAAATTTTAGATGTTGATAAGTGGGTTGTATCAGAGACCATTAGTATGATCGAAAAACATCCAGAAATTCTCTCTGAGAAACTGGTGTCAGTCAATATATCTACACAATCATTTCATTCAGAACAGTTTTTCAATCACCTAATCGCTTCATTAAAAGGTTCGAATGTGCAAGCAAAAATGATAGAAATTGAAGTAACGGAACACTCCATTTTACAAGACCTAGACATGTCCAAATGGATGATGGAGGAATACAAGCAATATGGATTTAATATGGCACTTGATGATTTTGGAACGAAATATTCATCATTAAACTATCTGAGTAAGCTTCCATTTGATACACTAAAAATAGATAAAAGCTATATTGACGATATTTGTACGAATACCAAGGATCATATCATCGTAAAACATATTGTAGACCTGAGTCGTGATTTAGGACTCACTACAATCGCTGAAGGCATTGAGTGTGCAGAACAAGAGTTGCTTCTAAAACAAATGGGTTGCTCTGCTGGTCAAGGGTATTTGAAGGCAAAACCAATGTCTATGAATGATCTAAATATATAAAAAAAGGGGCAACTATGGATCCACGTATAGAAAAGTTATCGAAAACGATGATTCAGTATTCTTGTAATGTAAAAAAAGGCGAACGAGTAACCATAGATGTCATTGGTGACAGTCCACGATTGCTTGTCAAGCAACTGATAAAAGATATCTATGCTGTAGGTGCAATACCATATATTAATCAGAAGAACTCAGTTATTCTTCGTGAGCAACTCCTGGGTATAACTGTTGAAGCAGCAGAGAACTGGTGTAAACATGATCTAAATCGTTTAAGTGAAACGGATGTTTACATAATGCTAAAGTCTGCTGAGAACCTGTCTGAAATGGCTGATGTCCCACCTGAGAAGATAAACATATATCATAAACATTATCTTCAATCAATAAACAAACATATACTTGGACAAACAAACTGGTTGTCTATGAGATACCCCAGTCAATCTATGGCTCAGGCAGCAAATATGAGTTATGAAGCTTTTGAAGATATGTACTTCAATGTTTGTAATCTCGATTATTCAAAAATGTCATCTGTTATGGATGCATTGGTGGATCTTATGAGACAAACGGATAAAGTTAGAATAATAGGACCGGGAACAGACATCAAATTTTCGATTAAGGACATTCCTGTACACAAATGTGCCGGGGAGATTAATTTGCCTGATGGTGAAGTGTATACTGCGCCAGTCAAAACGTCAGTAAACGGTTATATAACTTATAATGTGCCTTCCATATATAATGGCGTTTCATACACCGACGTCAAACTCAGTTTTTCAAATGGAAAAATTATTGAAGCAGAATCCAATAACACCGAAGCCATGAATGTGATTTTTAGTTCAGATGAAGGGGCTAGGTATTTGGGTGAGTTCGCTATTGGTGTGAATCCATATGTAGACAGACCTATTAATGATATATTATTTGATGAGAAAATTGGCGGAAGTTTTCACCTTACCCCAGGATTTTCGTATGAAAATGCCAGTAATGGGAATGCGTCTTCTGTTCATTGGGATCTGGTCTGTATTCAGACCGAAGCCTATGGGGGTGGAGAAATCTACTTTGATGGTGTTCTCATTCGGAAAAACGGATTATTTATTTTAGATAGTTTAAAAGCCTTAAATCCAGAAGCCTTAAAATAGTGATTCAATCGAAACTCTCAAGATTATTGTTGAACCAACCCCAAAAGTTAGACTAATTATCTAACTTTTGGGGTTGGTTTTTTAGTGTGCGAAAGTTACCAACTTAATACGCTTCTATGTTTTAAATGGTAATTATTATGAATTTATTTTACCGAAGTGTATATAGGTCAAATTCGGGTAAATCTAAATAAGTTGAACTTAATTGCGTACGATCACATAAATTAAAACATAGGTGGGGTGAATTCTTTGAAAAAAACATTATTTTTAGTCTGTCTGCTTGTTCTAGTGGGTTTAATATATTACTCGATTAATAAAGACGATCGAATTTACCTAGGCGTTTTGGGTGATTATAGCAACAGTGAGTTCACAGCTTCTGTGGATTCATTTAGAGCTGTTGAGCTTGCCATACAAGAAATTGATCCAAATCAGAATAAATATGTCCTTAAAAGATACGATTTTTCTCAGTTAGAAGAAGGGACCAAGCTCAAAGATAAATTAGAACATGATGAAATAAATATTGTTATTGGCCCAACGACTTCAAGTCATTTCTATAGGCTTGAAGAAGAATTAAACACATTAGATTTGCCAATTTTCCTTATTACAGTGTCTGCGCATGAAGCCCATGGCACTAAGGACAAGTTCTTTGGACTTACAGATGATATTTTAAATAACAGTAAGTGTATGGCGTCATTTATGAATGACGGAAAAGCCAACTCTACGATTATATTTTATTCCGAGCAAAACATTGAGTTTTCTAAGAGTTACTCAGAACAACTTGCAAAAGATTTGATCCATGAAAATAATAACGAGAATATACAACTGGTTCAGATCGGTGACATAGGACATGATCAGACACAAAATATTCTACAAAAAAAATTAGACGTTGACCGCGTCGTCATCATAGGCCCACCGGGTTACGCCGGAATTGCTGGAAGTTTTATTGCTGAGCAAAATAAATTTCCTATCTATTTTTCTGGTTGGGCAAAATCTGAGAGGACGCTCGAGTATTTAGAAGGTGTGGATAACGATTTATATTTTATATCTCAACCGCCAACCAATAATGGAGATTTTTATAATGTTCTTAAAAATAAAATTACCATTGAACAGAAAGCCAATATGAACAACTTTGCGATTTCTGGATACGAAACAATCTATTTTATGGACTGGGTACTGAGTCAATCAAAGTCTACAAGTATTGATGATTTAAGTCATGTTATTCATGAACTGGATATGTATGAAGGTAAAATTAACACGTTTGAGTTTAATGATTATGGTGATGGCAGTCGTGGCTACGCCCTATATAAAGAAATTGATGATACATTTGTATATTATGCTGAATGTGATCAGTAGGGGGAGCGTCTATGAAAAAGAGATTTTCAATTAGAAACAGGTTTATAGCAATGGGGTCTATTATTCTCATTACCCTGGTGGGTGTAAATCTATTTATGTTAGTAATGATTGATAGGTTTGCAACTTTACCACTACAAATTATTGATCATCCACTACAAGTGTCAAATGCGGCGTCTTATGCAAACATAGAAGTGATGCGTATGCAGAAGGATTTGGAACAAATAGTACTAGTAGAAAAAGATTTTGAAGTAAATATTTTGGTAGATAGAATTCGAGTCTCAGAAGGTGAAGTATACGTGGCTTTAGATATTATCGCCTATGACATTCTGGGAGATGAAGGTAAAGTTTTACAAAGAGAAGCAAGAGACCTGTTTGATTCATGGAAGCCAATTAGGTCACAAATTATTGAAGCGGTTCGAAGTGAAAAGAGAGATGAAGCTGTTTCAATTATAAGAGTCCAAGGAACAGAGCACGCTGAGATTATGGAAAGAAAATTAGTGGAGTTAAACCGATATGCAAGAACAAAGGCGACAGAATTTCAAAATGATGTAATTAAATTGGAAGATGAACTTCGAAGCACAGTGGTGATTGGCATGGTACTCGCGGTCGTTGTCACTGCTGCCAGTATTACTTGGATCGGAATAAATGTACTAAAAAGCATTAACAGTTTAAGTGGTCAATTAAATGAAATCATAGACAGCAATGTACCTAAAAAAGTCTACCTTGAAGGGGACGATGAACTTGTAGAACTCAGCGGCATTTTTAATAATTTGGTAATGAGCTTAGATGAACAACTTTGGGTACGAGAGGGGAACAGAAGGTTATATAGCTCATTAAGTGGCAATGATGACTTTATGAGTGTAATGAATAGATATGTGAGTGAAATAGCCTCCTATTGTGGCTTGGTTTCAGTGGCGTATTATCATATGAGTAATGATGACTTAGATTTAGTTGGCGTTGTAAACCGTATGAAATTTATGGATACCAAAGTTCATGCAGGTCAAGGTATAGTGGGTGAATGTGTAACAATAAAACGCCCTAATTACATTGATTATGACAATTACAGGCATAACTCTAATGGAGATCTTCCTTATAGTGGAATACTGGTCGAGCCAGTTTTTAATACCAACCAAATATACGGTGTATTAATGATTGTGACAAAGTCCGATTTGGCACTTAGAGTACGTGAATATATAAACGTAGGACTGAAAGACTTAATTGCCTATTTAAGCAATTACGAACAGAGAAAACGAAATAACACACTTCTCGAGCAATACATACAGACCAATGAGGAGTTGAAAATCAGACAAAATGAACTTGAAGATGCCAATGCATATAGGAGCCAGTTTTTTGCAAACGTGTCACATGAGCTAAAAACACCGCTTAACTCAATTATTATTTTGTCTAAGTTATTAAAGGATAAAACACTTCAAAATGATCGAAATGAAGATAATGAAAAGATCAAAGTGATCAATAAAGCAGCAAATGAATTACTTAGAACCATTGATGATATCCTTGATCTCGCCAGAGTTGAAAGTGGGAAAGTGGAGTTAGATGAAAACTTATTCACGATTAATCAACTGGTCGATAAAGTTGAGACAATTTACAAACCCCTTGTTTTAGAAAAAGGACTGGATGTTTCTTTTGAGTTTAAAGAGTCTCCTACACTTTATGGTGACATGGACAAAATATATCACATTATTTCTAATCTAATGTCAAATGCCATCAAGTTCACAAAGACTGGAAGGGTATCGCTTGAAGTAAAGATAAATGAAAATTCACTTTATCCTGTGGTTATAAGTGTTGAGGATACGGGTATTGGAATCCGTAAAGAAAAATTCGAAACAATTTTTGAAGAGTTTGTTCAATCAGATGGATCAATTATAAGACACTATGGTGGGACTGGGCTTGGACTTGCAATTTGTAAAAATTACACAAATTTATTGGGTGGAAAACTAGAAGTACAAAGTGAAGTTGGATATGGCAGTACGTTTTCTTTACTACTACCTCGTGAGATACTAAACAACTCAGGTCATGAACTTGGTAAGAGGTTTGTAGTAACGAATGAGGAGAAAGTTGCAGTAGAATTACGTTCAGACTTAAAAGACAAAAAAATCATTATATGTGATGATGAACCCTATAATGTATTTGCTCTTTCTTCTATGTTGGAAGGATTAGGTTTAATCGCACTTGAGGCGATGAGCGCCCTTGAAATGGATAAAATATATAGATCTCAGAAGGTGGACTTAATTTTAGTAGATTATATGATGCCCGAAGTGGATGGTATTTCGGCTATGACGACCCTTGAAGAAAGTGACTACTGGACTAGTACACCAGTCGTCATTATTACAGCTGCTGAACTGGATCAGGAAAATTTAGGCGTTATTGAAAAACATAATTATGCATTGATGAAGAAACCAATTGACCCAAATGAACTGATCAGGTTGATTAATGAAAAACTTTAATAAAGTCAGGAGAGTTGGAGGGTGCTATGGATTATAACATACTAATTATAGACGACAATGATAACAATCGATTTAGCATAAAGGCACTACTTGAATCTCAAAGTGCTCAATTATTTGAAGCGGAAAATGGGAGAGAGGCTTTGGCTGTTCTCATTGAAGAGAAAATTGATTTAATAATCATGGATGTTCAGCTTCCAGACTATAACGGATTTCAACTTGCCAAAATTGTGAATAGCAGAAAAAAAACAAGCTCTATTCCGATTATACTGGCATCAGCAGTTTTTAAAGCTCAGGTATTCATGGAACAAGGATTTGAGGTCGGCGCTGCTGATTATATTTTGAAACCTATTAATGGGCCAATACTTTTATCTAAAGTTGAATACTATAGAAAAAACAGTGAAGAAAAAGAAAAATTAAGTGAAACGATCCATGAAAAAGAGCTTAGAATTGACGAACTTAATCAAGAGATCAAACTAAAAGAAATCATGCTTAATGTGTTATCAGAAGAAGGTTTATGTCTCATACGACTCTATGGAGAAGGGCTTGAGTATACCAATGAAAGCTTAAATGAAAATCTTCAAAAGATGTCAATGCAGCTAGAGGACCAATATGTAGATGGGCTTTTTGAGTTAACAAAATTCAGTCAGGAAAACACCATTCAAACATTGACTGGTTTAGGTGGAAACAAATATCTTGTAAAAACTCGACTGATAAGCACTGGTACTAAACAAAAGGTATTGTTAACAGTTCGGCAATTATAATAATTCTAGAGGTGGTCATATGGACAATAAAACAATTCAACTAACATCACTTGAACAGTTTGCAGAAAGTGTTCATGAAGGCATACTAATTTTTCATGTAGAATATAGAAATTATAACAACAACCTAAAATTTGCAAATACTTCAAGTCGTGAAATTATTAAGTCCTATGGAGACATCAATATTGAGAGTTTAACAATAGAATCCTTGTTTGATCTTACAAGCAATGATCTACGTATGTTTATACGAGAAAAACTAAGTGGCAATAAACTACAAGAAGAACGGGTGTTACACCTCTCTACAATTGGTGTTGGCGATGTTTATACCGTAGGTTACCATATTTTCAGTGTTGAAACAGGCTTTTTGCTAGAATTGTTTATACGAGAAACGAGTAAACATGACTATAGTGAAGACATAAAAACATTAGAAAAGGGACTCGATGATATCGCGTTTTCAGAGGGTTATATTGCTGTGCTTGTTTTAAGAAATTTTGAGTCTATTGTGAAGCATTATGGGGATGGTGCTAAAAAGATCATTCGTAAGATTATGATAGAGGAAATAGAGACAATTTTTAAAGGGCAATACGCTTTCTATACCGCTGAGAACTCATGTATTGTAGCAATCTCAAGGAAAGATGATGATATGCTAGTACGTTGGAGACAAATCATTGATATGGTTCAGAACCGTGTGTTTGAGGACGGTATAAATATTCTTTGTGTGTTTAACGCAGGTATTTCATCATACTGTAACAACAAATACGTTGGATTTAGAGAAGCAAAATTTAGTTTACATGAACTATACAGCAAAAATGATGATGTGGGTCAATTTGTAAAACAGAATGACAAAACCATGATGGAGTATGTAATCAAACATGACCTGCCACATGCAATTGAACATAATGAACTTAATGTAGTGTTTCAAGGTATTTATGATATTCGAGAGTCTTCATTGTATGGTCTTGAGGTGCTTATAAGGTGGAATCATTCAAAGTATGGGAACATATCTCCTGCAGAATTTATACCGATTGCAGAGAATAGTGAAGTGATTACAGAACTTGATCTTTGGGTTGCTAAACAAGCCTTAATGGAGTTTGACGCTTTAGATCTACCTAGAAAAAACATGTTAAAACTGAATTTGAACATTTCACCAAGAGATTTTATGAGTCCTATATTTGCCGATCGTATGATAGAAACCATTGAAAATAGCACAATAAAATTTACGAATGTCATATTAGAATTAACTGAAACTTTGAATCTCTACCCTGGAAAAGGTAGCATACAGAAGCTCAAAGACAAAGGCATTATGTTTGCACTAGATGATTTTGGAACAGGATTTTCTTCTTTGTCACAAATAAAACACTATGAAATCGATTTTCTGAAAATTGATATTTCCTTTGTGCGTGATATTAATAAGAATTATAACAACACACTCATTACGAATGCGATCTTGTCTCTTGCAAAAAATCTAGATATTAGTGTTATTGCAGAAGGGGTTGAAAGCGTAGAGCAGGTTAACTTTTTAAAAAGTAGAAGATGTGAGTATGTACAAGGTTTCAAATACCATCGACCGATGAGTCGCGATGACTTAGAACAAAGTTCAGATGTACTCATGTTTATTAATGATGAAAATGACCTAGATTATGGCATGGAGTACAAGGAGTATGTAGGTTATTATCAGTACGGAAAACTTATATACGTCATGGTCAACGATGAAGGCGAGATAAAGTTAAGCAGCGATCTTTTAGAAAGAACATTACATTATGAAATCCGTGAAGGCGAGAATATTAAATCACTTGTTATTAATAGTTTAAGTAAGACTTTTGACAAACACATGGAAACGGTATTAGAAACAGGCCTTCAAAGAAGTTTTATGACTGAACTTGTTGGTCTAAAAGAAAGTGTGCCTGTTAAAGCGACTCTCATGAAAAATGAGGAAAATGTTGATGTTTTCCTAGAGGATTATAGAGACAGGCGTGAAATATATGAAAGAACAAAAAATATTTACAATAGATATGATCTGATATTTAGAAAAGTAAATACTGCCATCATCGTTACAGACACCAGTTTGGTGATTCAAGAATGGAATCATCAAGCTGAGCAAATATTTGGATATACAAGAGTTGAAGCCGTTGGGAAAAATATTATTAAGTTGATTGTTGATGATAAAGTACATGATGCTGTAGACAAAATAGCTAACCAGACTTTAATGGGCGATGAGACTGAAAGTTTAAACGATAATATTAGAAAAGATGGCAATAATATCATTTGTAAATGGAAGAACAATAGACTTGAAGACGATGAAGGCGAAGTCATTGGAATTATAAGTTGGGTTATGGATTTGACTGAGCAGCTGAGAGTGGAGGAAGAATTAAACATACTCTCTACAGTGATGAAACAAGAACCAGATCCAATAGTAATCACTGACACAGAAGGGCATATTGAGTTTGTGAACCATGCATTTACCCAAGTTACAGGTTATAATGCCCTTGAAGTGATTGGAGAAAATCCAAGAATACTTTCGAGCGGTTTTCAGTCGACAGAGTATTATAAAGAGATGTGGGAGACCCTCATGGCAGGTCAAGTTTGGGAGGGGGTCTTTAAGAATAAGAAGAAAAATGGTGAAACATACATTACATCTTCAAGAATTTTCCCAGTAAAAAATGATAAAGGTATAATCACCCGCTATAGTTGTATCCAAAAGGATATTACGAGCGAAGTTGAGAAGGACAATCGTATTAAGGAAATTAACAATACTCTTGAAACACAAGAAAGGATGTCGATGATAGGCCAAATGGCTGCTGGAATCATGCATGAAATAAACAACCCACTTGCATACATTGATGTTAATGTTCAAGTGTTACCAGATATGTTAAATGACATTGATGCCTCTGAAGACAACGCAGAGATTGTTGGAGAACTTAGAGAATTAAGCAAAGACCTGATAGAAGGAATAGACAGCATCAAGACTATAGCTGCTGGGTTGAAAAGATTTATATTTAGGTCACAGTCAACAGAGTTTGAAAAAGTAGACCTAAATGAAGAAATTGATACTATATCAACAATAAGTAAAAACGAGTATAAGTATTATTGTGAGATGGATATTGAAAAAGGAAATATACCTTTTGTTATGGGCGACGCTGGCAAGATCAAACAAGTGCTCTTAAACCTGGTAATAAACGCTGTTCATGCAATTAAGGAAAAAGATAGTATTGACCATGGTCAGATCAAAATTAAAACATATGTTGAAGGTGATTATGTATGTTGTGACATTACTGACAATGGCAAAGGTATCGAAGTTGAAATTAGAGATAAGATTTTTGAAAGCTTCTTTACAACTAAAGAAGAGGGGATGGGTACTGGTTTAGGTCTAAGCTTGTCCAAAAAAATTATTGAAACAGAACATAAAGGTATTCTAGGGTTACAATCAGAGCTTGGTCTTGGAACGACCTTTACAATTAAACTAAAGAGCGCCAATCTCATATGAGATTGACGCTTTTCTTTCTATTTCAATGACTGGACAATAACCGAACTAAGTTCAGTTTTATCACAAATGCCTTTATGAAGAATAGGACGCTTGTCTATGTTTTTGATTGGGTCGGGGACCACAATTTTAGATTTTTTAGACAACAATTCAACCAGTTCAAAGTCATCAAATGCATCTACTGCTTCTCCTAGACCTTCCAGTACACTTCTAGGGAACTTAAAAGGACTTGCTGTTGAGGCAATCAATGTTTGTGTATTATCACCTGTCTTTTCAACATAGTCTTTATAAACTTGATAAGCAACAGCTGTATGTGTATCAACTGTATAACTAAATTCTTTGTATAGACTCTCAATTGCTTCTACTGTCTTCTCATCATTGGCATATCCACCGTGGAAATTGCTCATTTCCTTTTTCATTTCGTCACTAATTTCGTAGATGCCTTTATTTTTTAAGTCATCCATCAGTGATGAAATTGTTGTATCATTGCCACCGCTAATTGCGTATAGGAATCTTTCTAAGTTGCTTGAAATTAGAATATCCATAGACGGTGAAACGGTTGGAATAAAACTTCTATTCAGATCGTATTTACCTGTGTTAAAGAAGTCTGTTAAAACATTATTTGTATTAGATGCACAAATGAAATTTTTAATAGGGAGTCCCATTTCCTTAGCATAATAAGCCGCAAGTATATTGCCAAAGTTTCCTGTAGGAACAACAACGTTGATGGAATCGCCAAGTTGAATATTTTTGTCCTTAACAAGGTTATAGTAAGAATAAATGTAGTAAACAATTTGTGGAACCAAACGACCAATGTTGATTGAGTTGGCTGAAGAAAGTATATATCCTTTATTCTTTAATTCAGCTTTATATTCTTCATCTGTGAAGATCATTTTTACGCCACTTTGTGCATCGTCAAAATTACCGTTAATACCAAAAACATGTGTGTTATCGCCATCTTGAGTGATCATTTGGCGTTTCTGTACATCAGAGACACCATCCGTTGGATAGAAAACGACTATTTGAACGCCGTCTATTTTAGCAAAGCCTTCTAAGGCAGCTTTTCCAGTATCACCAGAGGTTGCAGCAAGAATGACTATATCTTCTTTTGTACCTAGTTTTTTGGCACTTGTTGTCATAAAATAGGGCAGTATTGAAAGTGCCATATCTTTAAAGGCAAGTGTTTTTCCATGATAGAGTTCAATAAAACTAGCTTTACCGCATGTATGTAATGGGGCAATTCTGTCGTCTCTAAATTTTGAATCATAGGCTGACTGAACACAGTGATTAACTTCATCATCTGAAAAATCAGTTGCATAAAGTCCAAGGATTTTTTTCGCAAGTTCTTGATATGAAAGATCTGCAAGAGACGCATCCGTAAAATCTACTTGTGGTATTGATGTAGGCACAAATAATCCTCCATCTGATGCAATTCCTTTTACAACTGCTTCGGCAAAACTTAATTGTTCTGCATTTGATCTTGTAGACTTAAAGTGTAACGTTGACATAGCGCCTCCTATATATGAATTTATTTTAATAACTAAACCGTTACATATATAATATAGAGTTTCATTTAAAATTCAACCTTTTTATGCAAAGAGATTCATTTTTATAAGAGAAGTTTAACATTTGTGTTTTTTGTTGTATCGAACGAACAATATAGTGAATGAATATGTAAACATTTCCAAAATAAAAAACGCCTGTGGATATTTATAACCCACAGACGTTCTGTTATTATTTTTGAATGTAGTCTTTTGCCACTACATAAAGGTCTGAGTCTTCTTTATGCATACGGTTGAGTACGCTGGCAAACACAGTCTCAGATTCTTTAATGAACATCTTTTCATCTGCAAGAATTTTTGAACGTGTATTGTATTTATCTTTAAAGTCCATATAGGCGCTACTTAAGTCACCCATTTCATCGATATAACTTTGAGTTTTACGTTGTAATGATTGATCCCCTTTTTTGATGAGCGCAGGGTAAAGGTACTTGTCTTCATTACTCAGATGTATTTTTAACTTACCTGCTAGGATGCTAATATTTTTTGCAATAGCCAATCCGTTTTCAGCTAAGTCCTTGCTATTAATTAGTTCTTTTGTTTCATTTAACAGATTATAAATATCTTGGTGCTGTCTTTCTAGATTTGATAGTGTAGTCATAATAATTCTCCTCCCGAACCGATTTCCTAAGAACATTATACCCATAGACCAATGGCATAACCGTAACATAGGTTACCAATGAAAAATTTGGCTAGATGAATTGAACACACAAAAACGGGTATAATAATTGATAACGATTATCAAAACAGTTTATTACTTATTCTCAAAGAATTATTTGAAGTGTGAACGAGAGGAGCTTAAATATGAAATGTAGTGCATCAATTCCTATTGAAAGTACAAAAGAAGAAATTTGGAGTGTGATCACTGACATAGAACACTCTGAACAGAACATCAGTGCAATTGAAAAAATTGAAGTTTTAGAAAAGCCTGAAGAAGAGTTTAACGGCTTTAAATGGAGAGAAACAAGAACCATGTTTGGAAAAGAAGCAACAGAAGTTATGTGGATTACTGAATCAGAAAAAAACCACTATTACAAAACAAGAGCTGAGAGCCACGGAATGATTTATGTTTCTACACTCTCAATAGAAACAGAAGGAGACCATGAGGTATTAACAATGGGATTCGAAGGTGAACCCCAAACATTCATGGGAAAAATGATGAATACGGTGTTTGGAAAAATGATGGTATCATCTACAGAAAAAGCACTCCTCAAAGACTTGGAAGACATTAAAAATGTCGTAGAACATCATCACTAAAAATCTGCAAAACTGTTTCTCATTGAGCAAAAATGAGAAACAGTTTTTTTAATAGATGTAATCGACAAGAATATACAAATTTATTAGTAAATAGGTGTTTCCATTGCAGAAAAGGGTATAAATATCCAAACGTATAGGGCGTGGGGAGTGAATAAAATGAAATCAAGTATATTGGTATCTTTGTTCTGTCTAAGTCTATTAATGGTAGCATGTGCTCAAAATAGTGCATCAACAAATGAAAAGATGGATAAAGAATTTGTAACTAAAATTGAGGAATCTTCTGAAGTTACATCGAACGATGATATAGGCAGTAAGACACAAAAGCTAGTGATTGGTTATACCGAATATCCTCCTTATGAACATACAGATGAAAATGGAAATGCTGTGGGGATTTGTGTTGAATCTGTAAAAGAAGTTCTTCGTATTATCGGTTATGAAGAAGACGAATACGTTTTTAATCATTATCCGTGGGAGCGACTTCTTGAAATGGGTAAAACAGGTGAGATTGATGTCATAATTGAAGGTATCAAAAATGAAGAACGCGAAGTGTACTTGGACTATTCCAATGAATATATATTCAAATTGGATTTTGACCTTATAATTAAAAAAGAAAGTGGTATCAAAATAGAAAACAATCTTCTGAATAAAGAAGCGGACCATGTTGGTGTGGTAAGAGGCTATGATTATGGCGAAGAAGCTTATGCAATGTTTGAAAAGCTAGGCCTTCAGCAGATTGAAGTAACATCAACGGTTGACCTCATTGAAGGCATGATGAATGGCCGATTTGACATGATTATTGAAGATGAGAATGTCGTAAGATATTATTTGGCCCAAAGTGGACTTCATGAATTTATCGATAAATATGATCTTGGTGAAGGTGAAAATTCATATATATTCTTCCCAAAATTAAAAGATTTAAAGGATTTGAGAGATCAGTTTGATATTGGCATTAAAAGAATTCATTCAGATGGCACCTATGAAATGATTGTTAAAGATTATTTTAGTGGCATCGAAAGAACTGAGGAATAGACAAGATTATTTTTTGTATTATTATTTAAAGAAAGTAGAGAATCACCCGTACACAAGGGTATATAGATAAAAAAGTAAGCGTGGTGTGGGGATGAAAAAAAATCTAGGGACCAAATCGAAAATTAAAAAACGCGAAGCAAGAATCAGAGGATTTACATATGCGGTTGTCCTCTGTTTTGTTATGATCTCATTGACGAATGTTATACATGCGACACTTCGGAACAATATATTTGAGGAAATTGATGTAAAACAGATCGCTGAATTAGATGCTATGGAAAAAGAAATTCAACGTGAAATTACTGAAGTTTCTACATACACATATTAATTAAGCCGTTTTCCACTAATTCAAAAAGCCTTGATGAATTATGATAAATACATGGATGACAGTACGGAAATAATACAAATTATAAGCAATTTTAACAGACAATTTGATCAAATAAGGGTGTTTGATCCTTCTGGGAATGAAAAGATTCGAGTGAATTTACTTGAGGATAACACTTCAGTGGTTGTAGAAAAGGAAGCACTACAAAATAAACAAGACCGGTATTACTTCAAAGAGTCCTTACAAGCAGGTAAAGAAGATGTTTATGTAAGTCATTTAGACCTAAACTTTGAACATGGTCAAATACAAATGCCCTATAACCCTGTTATCAGAGTGGGTCGAACTGTGCACTATAACAATGAACTTGTAGGGAGTGTCATCATAACTTTAAAGCGAAAAATCTATTTAATATATTAAATGGACTTAATACTCATGAAGGTGACACACTCAATATCGTAAACGAAAAAGGCTTTTATCTTTATGAGCCGACATTCACAAAATGTTATGGATTCGACATAAGAAAAAATGAGGAAGAAGGTCTATTTAAGGATTATCCTATTGCCTGGGAAACAATTCAGACTGAATTAAGCGGAAAAATTATTGTTGGTGATGAGTGGATCTTCTACAAAAAAATATCTATGACAGACCCATCTTTAGAAGTATCAATACCAAGACATTGGTATTTACTCATGAAAGTGTCAAAAGAGGCTATAGATATAGAGCTTCAGCACTTGGTACTGGGTCTACAAATTGGTAATGGTGTTTTAGTGCCTATATTTATATTATTAGGTTGGTTCCTGGGGAATTACCAGGTACATAGCAAATATTATAAAGTTGAGCTTCAGAACCAAGCCAGGGAAGACAGTTTGACTGGCCTTTATAACAGAAGATATATTTCAGAGCTATTAAAGTACAACACTGACTTGGCAACAAGACAAGGTGGAGAGTTAGCCTTGGTCTATATAGATGTAAATAATTTAAAAATGATTAATGATGCCTTTGGCCATGATATAGGTGATATTATGATCAAATCCATTGCAAATGCAATTCAAAGCAATATTAGAAAAACCGACATTGCCGCCCGAATGGGTGGAGATGAGTTTTTAATTGTTTTACCAGATTGCTCAAAATCTCAATTGCAAAACATCATGAACAGAGTGATGTTATGTTTTGAAAAAGATGGAATGAATGAACTCAATATACCTTGGACATTAAGTTGGGGAAGTTCAAATTGGCTCTTAAATGAGGATACAATAGAAGACTTAATCAGCAGAGCTGATTCGGAAATGTATGAGAATAAAAGAAAATTTAAAGATGCCAGTAAAAATTAAAAGCAAAAAAGTAAAGCAAAAAAGAAAGACTCTGATTTTCAATCAGGCTTATCAAAGCTAATTGATCGGAGTCTTTTTTGGTTCAAACTATTTAAGCGCAACTTCTAAATCAGAAAACAACTGCATAATGTCTCCTCTGACATGATCATCTTTAACATCTCCATGTTCATCTACGGCTTCCCAGATCTTGCCGACTCCAACTTGAAGTTCTAATGGCTTTAGTTGCATAAAGAGTAGTACCTCACGAAGCTGGCGAATGGAATCACGTGCTCCGCTCCCACCATAACCAACAAGGCCAACAGGTTTGTCCTTCCATTCAGTATATAGAAAATCCAGTGCATTTTTTAAAACTGGAGAATAGCCGTGGTTGTATTCAGGCGTAATAAATATAAAACCGTCCGTTTCATGGATCATTTTACTCCATTTTTTTGTATGTTCATGGACATAGTTGTCACTTGCCATAGAGCTAACAGGTTCATCCATGAAGGGGAGGTTTAAATCTTTAAGATCTATAAACTCAAATGAAAGATCACTAGAGAACTCTTCAGTTTTTTTCATGACCCATTTTGCTATATCTGCCCCTGCACGATTGGTTCTAACACTACCTAATATAACTTTTACACGTTTCATGGGAATCTCCCTTCAATTTGTAATAATGTAGGTACAACAATTGTATGTATTTATATTATACCTATTTAGTGCACTTGTCAAACAGAGAAAATAAAAAATCCCTTCCACAAAATAGTTAAAAGTGGAAGGGATTATATAATTATGATTTAGTCTTTTTTAAGGTCAATACAAAGATACTTGTAAATCAAGTAAGGTACATACTTTGCTGGGCTAAAGTCAAACTTTCCACACTTTTTCATGATACTTCTGTATAATTCCTCGTTGATTTTGAGTGTTAGTTTTCTAGTATTTTGATTTGAATCTTCAGGATAAAAATCTATTATGTTGCTTGGATGAGGATCTTGAGAAAGCAGAATGTTAATCTTCTTTTTCACTGTGATTCCATCGTTTACACAGATGGCTTTGAACTGGTCATAGTAGCTTTCGTTAATCTTAAATGTTACAACTCTCATGTTTTCCTCCAAAATGAAACTATTTATGGATCTCAAAATAGTTTTCAGCTATAAATGCTATATGTTAATATAATAATGTACAGATAAATTTAAGTCTGTTGCTGAATAGATTATATCAGAATTTAATAGGACTCGAAATTGAAATGTGATAATTGAGCGAAATTTAAGGAGAACTTTATGAAAATTGCAGTTATAAGCGATATACATGGTAATAAATATGCACTCCAAGCAGTCTTAGAAGACATTCGCTCAAGATCGGTTGACACCATTGTTTCAACTGGAGATCTTGTAGGATACCTTCCTTTTCCATGTGAAGTAATTGATGAACTCAGAGAACAAAAAATTATGGTGTTAAAAGGCAATCATGACCAACGTATTTCTGAAATGCGTAAACTAGCACCAGATGAGTTTGACTCTATATCAATAGACGAGAAAATTAAATCTGGTTCTGCCATGTATATACGTCAAAAGCTCAGAGATGAACACATAGATTATTTAACAGGCTTGCCGACTCAAATCGAGTTGGAGTTTGAGAAATTCAAAATATTATTTGTTCATGGAAGCCCAAGAGATATATCTGAGTACATGTATGAAAATTCAAATGTCTTGGATGAAATTGAAGCGTTAAAGTTAGCTGATGTCATTGTCAGCGGCCATACACATATCCCTTATCATAAAATAGTAAATGAAACCCACTTTATAAATGCGGGTTCGGTGGGTAAACCCAAACATGGAAATTCCAATGCAATGTATTTAATTTTAGAAGTAAGAGATAATGCCATTAACGCTACTGATAATACTGAAGGCTATTCTTTGAAAGCTGACTTTATTGAAGTCGGGTATGATTTAAAGGCTTTCTCAGAAGAGATCATTATGGATTCTTTTATCTCAGATGGTCTAATAACTTCTTTACAAAAGGGCAAGTAAAAATAAATTAGAACTTTATAAGGAACACTCAACAGCTTTCTCAAGACTTTAAAGAGAAAGCTGTTTTACTTTGAAGTAAGATAGAAAGTGCAACAAAGTACGATACATGAAGTTATAAATTTTCTAAATAAGATCAAAAGCAGTAGTGATAATTTCAATTGGATACTTAAATGAAGATATGACATATTAATCTAAGTGGAACGACAATTGTCACAGGAGGATTAATATGGATATTATAAAAACCTTACCAGAAATATTTGAAGAATTTTCAGATGCACGAAGAAATGGATTTGTAGCTGCAAAAGAGTTTAAAGACACCAATAGACCTATGGTTGGAACCTTTTGTACATTTATGCCACAAGAGCTTCCGCTCGCTATTAATGCTGCAACGGTATCCTTGTGTGCAACGTCTGACGAAACGATTGGTGAAGCAGAAAAAGACTTACCAAGAAATCTTTGTCCTCTCATAAAATCCAGCTATGGATTTGGAAAAACAGATAAGTGTCCATATTTCTACTTTAGTGATTTGGTTGTTGGAGAAACAACCTGCGATGGGAAGAAGAAAATGTTCGAACATATGGGAACCTTTAAACCGGTGCATGTTATGCAACTGCCCAATGATCCTACGACCGAGATGTCACATAACTTATGGAAAGCTGAGATTATAAAATTAAAAGAAGTTCTGGAAACTCAATTTGGCACAGAGATCTCAGATGATTCAATAAGAGAAGCTATAAAACTTAAAAACAGAGAACGCGTTGCCTTAAAGAACTTTTACAGTCTTGGAAAACTGAATCCGCCAGCGATCACAGGGACTGAGATATTGAAAGTTTTATATGGTAGCACATTCAGCTTTGATAGAGAAAAAACAATCGAATCTGTAACAAACCTAACAAAGAGTGTCCTTGATAACTATAATAAGGGTGAAAAACTAGATTCAAAACCTAGAGTGCTTATTACAGGGTGTCCCATTGGTGGTGTTACAGAGAAAGTTGTGAAGGCAATTGAAGACAACGGAGCAACGGTTGTTTTTTATGAAAACTGTATGGGCGCGAAAGCCGTTGAAGATTTAGTTGATGAAAGTAATTCAGATGTCTTTGAAGCATTGGCTGAAAAGTATTTGAAAATTGGATGTTCTTGCATGTCACCAAATAATAACCGTTTTAAAATGTTAGATCAGGCAATTGATATGTATGAAGTAGATGCAGTTGTTGATGTGGTTTTACAAGCCTGTCATACCTACGCAATTGAGACTTTGAGTGTTAAGAAATTTGTAAATGAGAGTAAGTCTAAACCGTATATTAGTGTTGAAACAGACTACTCAACATCTGATGTAGGGCAGTTGAACACGCGTATGGCTGCTTTTATAGAAATGTTATAGGTTCGTTTATGTTATACATTGGTATTGACTCAGGATCATCCACGACAAAAGGTGTTTTGTTTGATGGGAAAAAGGTGTTAGACAAACAAATACGAATGACAGGGGCTAATCCTAAAAGAACAATTCAGGAAGTTTATAAGGCATTAAAAAAGAACCAGTCCGTTTTTACTGTAACCACTGGGTATGGTAGAAAACTTCTACCAGAGGCAGACCTAAGTATTACTGAGATTACATGTCACGGCAAAGGTGCTTATGTTCTTAATAAGAATGTAAAAGGTGTCATTGATATTGGGGGTCAAGACAGTAAAGTTATACTTCTAGACAAAGATAGAAATGTCGTCGATTTTTTAATGAATGACAAATGTGCCGCTGGAACAGGGAGGTTTGTCGAAGTTGTTATGAGACTGCTACAGCAAGACTTGGCAGACTTAGACACCTATACAGTTGATGCCCAGCCAACAAAAATAAGCAGTATGTGCACTGTGTTTGCAGAAAGTGAGATTATAAGCTTGCTTGCAAACGATGTCTGTGGAAACTCAATTGCAAAAGGTGTGGTTGAATCAATATGTGAAAGAACTGCAATTTTTGCCAATAGGTTGCCGCTGCAAGGAACAATCTTTTTTAGTGGTGGATTGTCACAGTTTAACCTTATTAAGAGCAATCTCGAAAGCAATCTAAGATTAGATGTTGTGACCCATGAATTAGGTCAATATACGGGCGCGATCGGTGCTGCATATGTCGGATATCAGAAAAATAACAAATTTTAAACTTTATGAGCAAAAGCAGTTAAAAAATGAAACGGTGAAATACTGCATAGCATGTGCTAAGCAGATTTCACCGATTTTTGTTGTAGTCAAATCTTTTAGTCAAGCTCATGGCCTTCACAAAACTTTTTGAAGGAGTTCATATTTTTTAGTGTTTCTTTTTTGAACATACTCGGCATGAGAAGCATAAAAAGCCTCATGAATATTTTTTTAGTATAAAATTCTTGTTCACTCACATATGTTGTGGAGTGGTCATCATTTGCCATAAAACTATCTGTAGAAATGTTTTCAACACCCCCAGATAAATAGAGGCCAGAAACGTAATCAGGCAGTTTTTTTTCTAATATTTTCTCCGTGATGATCATATCCTTGTTGCCCATTTTACAGTGTAAATCCACAATTGAATCAACTTCACCTGGGACACCTTCCACGGTTTCGAAATCTAGAATTCCAATTTGCCAATGTGCTCTATATTCATAGTTATCAAACAAGGCTACCACAGCTTCTCGAGGTAGATTGATATTCACTTCACACTTATAATTCATAATACCTCCTAACACTGCTTTTATCTACTAATTATTCTTGTGTTATTCTTACCATTTAATAAGTGATATAAACGATTTACATAGATTATGATTGGGTCAAATAACGTGAAATAAGTTTTAAGCAAATGTTGAAATACAATTTGTAATCAGTACAAATTTTCTTAATGTATTCACTCAAATATTGGGTATAAGACTAAAATCTATAATATATCCAGTTTGGGGTGAAGTAATGACACAAAAACTTATACGATCTGTTATATCATTTATTCTTGTAATGACTGTAACTTCAACAGTAACGCTTGTCTCAGGTTGCGAGAAAGACAAAACCTTTGATTCTTATATTTATTCTGAATCAGATGCATTAAAACTGAATAATATTAAACTAGACACAGACGTTGATATAGAATTGCCAAAGGCCTATTGTTATAGCTTTGTGCACAGTAAAATGATGAGTGATTCAGGCGGTGTCTATACCAATTATCTGGAAAGCCAAACAATGCTGGATCATGCAACAGGACATGAAATTTTATCGGAATCAATTGGACTACTTATGTTGTATGCAATTAAGGAAGAGGATAAAACTCTATTTGATACTCAGTTCAATTTGGCAGTTAAATCACTGCTTCTTCCAGATTACTTGGTCAAATGGCGTATTAGGGAAAATGATCTTAATATCAGCCAATCCTCAGCATCTATTGATGATTTGAGGATTCTTAGAGCATTGGTTTTGGCACACGCAAAATGGGAAGAAAAAAGATATTCAGCTTTAGCCCAAAAAATGTCTAAGGATGTCCTCAAATACTCACAATATGAATCAAATTTGGTGAACTATTACAATCAGGAAATTGATGAAATAGGTAGAACAGTTGATTTAAGCTATATTGATTTAAGAACCATGGCACTTCTTTCAAACTCTGAAAAACAGTGGGATGAGTTAGCTGGTAATGGTCTAGTCATTATAAAGAACGGTGTCATTTCTGACGCATTTCCCATGTATCATAGGACATATGATTTTGTTAAAGAAACGTATATTAAGGTAGATGTGATAAATATATTAGATTCTATGACAACAATGCTTCATCTTAGTGAAGTTGGAGAACTCAACCAAGCATCTGTAGATTGGATTTATAATGAGTTTAGAGAAAACGGGAAAATTTATTCAGCATATTCAAGTACGGGTGAACCCTTAAGCAATAATGAGTCCACAGCAGCCTATGCAATAATTGCTAGATTTGCAAAGACAGCGGGGGACATGGTCCTTTATAATACTGCAATTGAACGTATGCAGCTGTTCCAAATTCAAGAGACCTCATCTCCACTCTTTGGAGCATTTGGTGACAATAAAACATTACAGGTTTTCTCTTACGATAATCTACAAGCTCTTTTAGCATACTAGGTAGGTGATAATGATGAACATATCGAACAGTTTCAATTATATTCTCGTAGTAGGATTAAGTTTTATACTTTTATTAACCGGAACACTCAATGACTTCAGCCAGGAGTTTGCATTTGGGAATTACACTATGCTGGCATTGTTGTGGATATCTGTGGGATTGTCAGTGGTTTATGGACGCATACCAGGATTAATTTTCTCAATGTTAATCATATTAATATATGCTGCCATTGTCTTTTATCAAGGTCTTATAGGGGTGGATGCTATAATTCCGCTTAGTTATGTGTGGATCATAAGCTATCCAGCATCAGCGCTAATTTCAGGATTTTTAGGTGAAGAGTTTAGAGCCAGTCATAAAAAATTATTGGCATGTACAGACGTCAAAGAAAATCTGATTACAAAAGATGAACTCACTGGATTCGGTAATGCAAAAGAGTTTTATCAAAATTTGAAAATTGAAATGAGTTTGGCAAGAAGACATAACAGAATAATCACTATTGCTCTAATCGAAATCCAGTATTTTGATGAACTTATGGCAATTTATGGTCGAAGCAGTTATTCTAGAATATTTGACCTTGTTTCAGCAGTACTTGCCAAGTGTACAAGGACTGAAGACACCATTTATAGAATTTCAGAGAAAACGTTCTCAGTCATCATGCCATATACGCCGGCAGATGGTGCAGACATTGTAAAAGGACGTATCAAAGACGAACTTGCAGCCATAAACACCTTTACAGATAAAAAGTTTGAGGAAATGCATATTGAGGTTAGAGTGGGAGTTGCAAGTCTAGAAGATGATGTTCGCAGTGAACTCGAATTTAAGAAGAGAGCAGAAAAGGAGGTTGAGTATGATGTTTAGAAATAGACAGAGATACTTAGCGCTCCTTTTTATTTTAGTAATGATCATTGGAGTGCTCAATCCATTAACATCTGAACTTGCTTTTGCTAAATCAAATGATTCAATTGAAGATAACAATGTCAGTATACTTCTAGTTTATGATTATAGAAACTACTTTGCAGACTTAAGAGATTCAGTAACAACAACACGTGAACTGTTTGGTCATTTTAATGTTACAGTATCTGAAATTGAGCAAAGCGCCTATCAATCTAACCAGTTAGACCAATACGACATGATTGTCATGATGGGCATGCAAGGGATTTTTAGCAATGAAGCATTAATTGATGACCTGTTAAAAACCGAAAAAAAAATAATGTGGATCGGGAAAGGTGTGGAAACCTTACTAAATAGAACAGACAAGTACCATTTTGAGTACGCTGGCCCATTTTATGACTTCTCTAGAGTTTCATATAAGGGTGAAAGCCATGCCATAGGTGTTAAAAGGGAATTTTCGGCTATCAATGTATTAAGTGACACAGTTGAAGTATATTCATGGTTGCATACAGGAGCGGTTCAACTTCCATTCATTTTAGAAGATGAAAACATGTGGTATGTATCGAGAATCGACTTGAATGAACCACTGATATTTATTTTTGCAGATGTCCTTTTTGAACTCTTGCCACCACTCGTTGAGCCTTATGAAAAGGTCTATATAAGAATTGAAGACGTGCATCCTTTCCGTGATACAGAAAAATTAAAAGAGATCGCAGACTATTTATACAGCAAAAATATACCCTTTATGGTTGGTCTCATCCCTGCACATAGGGTGCCCGACTCAAGGTATATTACTGAGATGGATGAAGTCCCAGAATTTGTGGATGCAATCCAGTACATGCAAGACAGAGGGGGTTCCATTATTCTCCACGGATATACGCATACCGTGTTTGGGTCAGATGTCAGTGGTGAAGGGTTCGAATATTGGGATGGCAATGAAGATAAGCCTCTCGAAAGGGACATTGATGCTTGGGTTCGCTATACCATAGGTAGAGGTGTGAAGCTAAGCGTAGAAAATGAAATATATCCACTTGGATTTGAAGCCCCCCACTACGCTATGAGTCAAGATGCATATATCAGTTTAAAAAAATATTTCTCAACTTATTCTGGTCAAATACAGTCCAGTGACTGGGGCTTTTCAACATCAGTTATTCCATATGAGATTAGAAATACAAGGTTGTTTCATAAGTTTTTACCCGAGAGTTTAGGGTATATTGATCCATTTGATACTTCTGCAATAGATAAAATCAAAAACAATTATCATCAAATTAAGATTGTTCGACATTACCTTGCAGGTGTTTTTTATCACCCCTATTTAGATATAGATCATCTTAAAGAACTGGTTGAGTTCCTAGAAGAAGAGAACGTTGAGTTTTATGATATGAAGCAGGACACACATTGGGTTAAGTTTGACGATTATGAGATCTTAAACGACAAAGGTGAACTGACAATCAATTATCCTGATGATCGTTCAGACCCTAGAAAATTTTTAAGACGATTCTTTAATGGCACCACTGTTATTCTAATATCAGTTCTCGGCTTTGTTATCTATAGTTTTGTCATGATGTTCATAAGATCCAAAGAAGTTACCAATCGTAAGATGAAAGGTTAGCCTATGATATTTATTGACTATTTATTTCTTTATTCTATGACAACTATCTGGCTATTATTGGGTATGAATATAGTGCTAACATATTTTGGATATTTACATTCTGTAAAAGTAAGAGCACAGAAGTTTAATATTTTGACTGACATGCAGGGTTTTAAGACTGTATCTATTATGATCCCTGCTCATAATGAAGAAAAAGTCATACGCTACACAGTAGAAGCTATGCTAAAAATTGATTATCCTAATGATTTGTATGAGATTTTAGTTGTAAATGATGGGTCTAAAGACAATACGGAAGCTATTGTAAGAGATCTTCAAAAGCGGCATCCTGATAGAAGGCTTGTGCTGGTTAATGTACCAAAGGAAGAGGGAGGCAAAGGCAAATCCAATGCTCTAAATTATGGTTTTAAACAGTCAACCGGTGAGTATATAGTCATTTATGATGCAGACAATACGCCGAATAGATATGCGCTTAGGTATTTGGTCCATGAGATCTCCACCAATCCCGGCTATGGTGCAGTTATAGGGAAATTTAGAACCCGAAATAAGAACAGAAACCTCCTTACACGGTTTATCAATATTGAGACATTGAGTTTTCAATGGATGGCTCAAGCGGGACGTTGGCGTTTGTTTAGACTTTGTACAATTCCCGGAACCAATTTTATAGTACGTAGTAGTATCCTTAGGGAAGTTGGCGGGTGGGATATCCAGGCTGTAGCGGAAGACACTGAGCTAAGCTTTAGGATTTATCAGATGGGTTATGAAATAGCATTCATGCCTTTAGCTGAAACCTACGAACAAGAACCAGAAAGCCTAAAAGTATGGTTCAAACAAAGGACACGGTGGGTAAACGGAAATATATACGTACTTGTTAAATATTTGAAAATCATGTTCAAAATTGGTTCACCAAGAGTTTTGTTTGATTTGTATTATTATTTTTCAGTTTATTTTCTTTTTTTAAGTTCAATTATAGTGTCAGATATTATTTTTATTTTGGGTTTACTAACCGATTATCAGGTTGGGATCTCAGGAAACTTTGTAACTGTTTGGATTATGACATATTTGGTATTTGCCTTACAAATATCAATAGCCTTATCGATTGAAAAAGGAGAAATTTCCTTTTCGAATATATTATTAATCTTGGCAATGTATTTTTCTTATTGTCAGTTATGGCTATTCGTTTCATTCTACGGCTTCTATCAAAACTTTAGAGACCGTGTATTAAAACGAAAAACAAGGTGGTATAAGACAGAAAGATTTTGATGAATGGTTGGTGGTTCTATGAGAACAAATCGAAATAGTATTAATAGCAGACAGCGTTTTATTGCAAGTGTTCTAGTTCTCATTCTCTTGTTAGCAAACCTAACAGCTTTGAACGTTTCAGTAGTTAGTTTTGCAGAAAACAATGATTCTTACTGGATTCAAACTGGTGTGTTTAAGTTTGAAGAAAATGCGCAGGAACTAACTGTGCGATTAGAAGCAGCAGGGCAAAATGTGGTTTGGTCAGGAACTGGATTTATAACGGTCTATGTAGGTCCCTTTGATAGTTATAATCAAGCGAACAAAGTCCTAAAGGAATTGAAAGATAAAAAATTTGAAGGTTTTATTCTGCAAGACCAAGTTAAGGAAGTAGCGCCTTCTATTGAGGTCATTGAGCCAAAAAATATCGGTGAGGTTGTTGACGAAACACTGCTTAATAACAACAAAAATTATTTTGTAGGATCGGATATACGGATGGAGGGTGTTGTAGGTAGTCATTCCATTTTTGTTCCAATAGATGAACACTGGAAAGTTAAAGACAATGCATATATTGAAATATTCTATACAACCAGTGTAATATCGGAATATGATTTCTCATCCATGACTGTCTATGTAAATAACAGTCCTATTGAATCCTTTTGGATTAATGACAAGGTGGCAGGGCAAAAGCACTTAACCATTCCACTTCCAAAAGAAAAACTCACCACAGGTTTTAACAATGTTTCTTTTGTGTCCTATCATAGATTAACGGATAACATTTGTGAAGATGACGCCAACTCTGCGAACTGGATACTACTTGGTAAAGAGACACGTGTCCATATTGAGTATGAAGAACTCTTTGACAACGATGACCTGCTTGATTTTCCTTATCCGTTTATAAAAACAAGTAGAGATTTACCCCTTGATTTTGTTCTTACATTGGCAGATGAACCAAGAAAAGCAGATGTACAAGCATCCCTTATGTTGTCAGCCTATACTGGTCTCATCAACAGATTTACGAATGTAAATTATCAGATTAAGAGTTTTGAAGAAACATCAAAAAAATTAAATAACTTGATTTTTATAGGATCCATAGAGTCTATTCCTAATGAACTGAAGGATGTATTTACTACAGATGAGCTTCAGCGAATGGAATTAGAAGCAATCGTAAAAAAAGTTATCTCACCTTACAATTCAACAAGACGTATCTTGATGATCGTTTCGGATGACGAAAAATCTGTTATTGAAGCAGTTAAGGCCTTGACAAGAAATGAAATGGTTTCACAAATGGACAAGTCAACACAATGGTTTTCTATGGAGAGTGCCATTACAGAGCCAGAAGAGAATGAAAACGACTACATGGATTTAAGATCTCTTGGTTATGGTCACATTTTGTTTGAAGGTCGTAAAAGAGGGAGTGCTTCAGCATTTATCAACGTTCCTCCAACTTGGGTTGTGACAGATGAAGCAAAGATTCTGATTAAGTTTAAGTATTCAGACATTATTCAATACGAAAAATCATCAATCAGTGTTTTTATAAATAACGTTCCTGTTGGGTCAAAGGTGTTTGATGCAGATCATGTTCAGGATGACACGTTAATTTTGCCGATTCCTGAAGAAGTAAGACAGGATCAAACCTATGAAGTACGTTTTGTCATGTCCTTAATTCCTAAAAATTATGACTGCCAATCAGCGTCTTTTGACAAAAATTTATGGGGATTCATCTCAAATGAAACAGTACTTTTCTTACCACATGAAGAAAGATCACAGTATTCCTTTAGCCGTTACCCTGCACCATTTGTACGTAATGGAAAACTCAATGATTTGACCATTGTATTTCCAGATAATGTGAACACAAAGATGATCCAACACGCAAGTGAGGTACTAACTTATGTTGGAAGAGATCTTAATGAAATTGGAGAAATTGAATATATCAGTGCAAGTGAATTTAATGAAAGCTATTTTGATAGGAACCTAATAACCTTTGGAATAATGGAGGAGAACGGATTTCTTGAACAGATTAATGACAATCTAAACGTACCATTTAATAAATTGCTAAACAAATTTGATGTGAACTCAAAAATTGAACTGATAGATGTATTTGGGATAAATGTAGGAAGCATTCAACTTTTACAATCGCCATTTAGTGAAAATAGAATGATATTGGCTGTGACAGGTGTTACAAACGATAGTATTGGGTTCAGTACCAAATACTTATCTGACCTTGAGCTTTTTAATAGACTAAGAGGAGATACTGCATTTATTAGTGGTTCGGGCGCTATTAGATCAGAGTTCGTGGGGGCCAAGGCCTCAGATTTTGAAAGTGTGGAGTCAGAGCAATTTTTAGATGGCCGTGATTCTGATCTGCAAAGGAAGCTGTCTTCAAGGGAAATTCAACAATTTGTCATTGCTGTGGTTTCAATATTTATTGTTGTGATCCTGTCAGTTATTATAGCTGCTAGGGCAAGGCATAAAGACGAGCATGGGTCGTAAACTGTCTAAGTTATAAATATAGTGGGAGGACTTATGGGAACAATATTAAAGAAAATGCCTCTTGGATTTCAGTGGCAAACACAGGATCCATTTCTATTCTGTGCACATCATTTAGATTATTACCCAGAAGGCACAGATTCACTTGGGCCTGCGATGCCACTTTCAAGAAGAAATTTAGGCCAAGATTTTGACCTGAGTAATAAGTGGAAAATGTATCATGGACATGTGGTGCCTGGATTTCCTGAACACCCACATAGAGGATTTGAAACTGTGACCATTGTGCTAAAAGGTTTTGTAGATCACTTCGACTCTCATGGTGCCACAGGGCGTTACGGGGAAGGTGATGTACAGTGGATGACTGCAGGAAAAGGTATGCAGCATGCCGAAATGTTTCCTCTCGTTCACGATGACAAAGAGAATACCCTCCACCTGTTCCAGATTTGGTTGAACCTACCTCAGAAGGACAAGTTTGTAGAGCCACACTACAAAATGCTTTGGAGTGAAGACATACCTAAAGTACATATTGACGATTTGAATGGAAAACGTTCAGAAATTACCATTGTCGCGGGTTCTTTTAATGACGTTAAGGCAGTTGCTCCAGCACCAGATTCTTGGGCAGCAAATGAAAAAAATAATTTGGACATATTGCTTATAAAAATGGAGGCGGGTGCAGAACTCGAGTTACCGTCTAAGTCAAACTCAATCCATAGGGCACTTTATAACTATGAAGGTAATGGATTGACTATAAATAAGGAAGTTCTCCAAGCTGATACACAGGTATATTTGACTTCTGAAAATGTGAAAGTGATTAACGGCAATATGGATTCATATTTCTTAATCTTACAGGCGGAACCTATACAAGAGCCTGTTGCACAATATGGACCTTTTGTGATGAATACACAGGATGAAATTAGGCAAGCATATGCAGATTATCAGTCTACACGATTTGGAGGTTGGCCTTGGGACAGGCCAGATCCTGTACACCCTAAAGATCAGGGGCGATTTGCCAAGTATTCGGATGGTCGATTTGAAAGACCCAGTGGAAAATGAGTAAAAAAAACAAGCGCCAGTCCATAAATGACAGGCGCTTATCTGTTTCGAGTAAAAATGTTCAAGGATTTCATGCACCAGGTACTGGCGTTGTGATTGATGCTACAGGTGAAATGATTTACGATGATGCAGTTGTTGATGAAATGAAGAAGGATCATCCTTGGATAAGAGCAGTCTTGAAAATAACAATGAAAGATATTGTACAAACACAATAATTTATATTTCCTTATTTTATAAGAACCATATATTAGAAAACACAATCCTGCTAGGAAATTACTTGCGGGGTTGTGTTTTTTTTACGAATATTATCTTTAAATCTATTGTAACTATTGGGTCGGTTACTCAAAGGATTTTGACTACGGTTAAGCATTCAGATAATAATGAGATAAATATGGTGAAAACTAATATATAAGATGATCCTGCTGTAAAATAAGTAGTATGGGGGAAGTCTATAAACTGAGGGGGAACGTTATGAACAAGGTTATAGTCGTTGCAATTGCAAACAAGATAGGATCATACTATGCTGGTGAACTAAACAATTTTTTTGGTGATGATATAGATGTTGATTTTTTAAGCACCAAAGATGATGATTTAAACAAACTTAAAGAATATGACATGGTCATGATTACAACGCATACAATTATTAGTAAAATTATGCCCTATGTCTCTAAAAAATCAAAAGTATTAAAAGTGACTAAAAATTTAAATCCACAAGGTGTAGAAAGAATTAATGAGTTACCTTATGGCTCAGAAGCTCTGGTGGTCAACGTTGGCCCCAAAACCGTTTCCGAAAGCATCTATCTTATTTATTCTTATGGCAGAACAGATTTGGAGCTCCATCCATATTATCCTGGACTTGATAGCTATAAAAAATTAGATTTGATTTTGTCTCAAGGCGAACTGGACATTGTCCCCAATTATGGGGGGACGGTTATAGACATTATGAATACAACCATTGACGTTAAAACCTTCTTAGAAGTCATTGGATTTTTTAATCTAGATAAAAAAATGTATTTAGATAAGCTGCTTGAACGTCAGAGTTTTAAAAAATCAGATAACGATGGGATGTCATTCATCATTAGTGAACGGTCTATGTTTGATGACATTATCAACGTCTTGTTTGAGAACTTAAATGAAGGCGTGCTCATTTATGATGACATGGGTCTAATAACAACAAGCAGTTCAAGTGTTCAAAAATTCCTTAGAAAAACAACAGAAGCACTGGTTGGAAGGGACATAACCCAAGTAATAGATGTTGAAAAAGACATTGTATTTGGCGAACAGCCCAGTGAGACAATTTTTAAAGTCGGTAAAACGCCACTCATTTGTTCTGTGCTTCCCAAAATGACTTTTGGAAAAAATAATTATGGATTGATCATTCTAAAAAAATATAATGACACAGAAATGAAAATGCATATGTATAAAAAAGAACTGCTTGAAAAAGGCCATCGTGCTAAGTACGACATTCAAGATATAGCCGGGTCGAGTTCTGTAATGGAAAAGATAAAAACCTATGCACTCAAAATAGCAAAAAGTGATTCTACAGTGCTTATTATCGGTGAAAGTGGTACAGGGAAAGAATTGTTTGCACATGCGATTCACAATAATTCAAGAAGGGAAAAAGAGCAGTTCGTTGCCATCAATTGTTCTGCAATTCCTGAGAATTTGTTAGAGAGTGAATTGTTTGGTTATGAAGATGGGGCATTTACAGGTGCTAAAAAAGGTGGAAAACAAGGTCTTTTTGAATCAGCCAATGGTGGCACTTTGTTTTTAGATGAAATTGGTGAGATGCCACTCCACCTTCAAAATAGATTGTTACGTGTTTTACAAGAACAAGAAATAATGCGTGTTGGCGGAAACTCAATACTAAAAATAGATGTAAGAATTATAGCCGCAACCAATATGAACTTAAAAGAACAGGTGGCAGAAGGGCATTTCAGAAAAGATTTGTTCTATAGGTTAAGTATACTGCCATTAAACTTACCACCCCTAAGAGAACGGGGAGAAGATGTTCTCGAAATCTTTGAAAGACTTATGTTAAATAAAAAAGAAAAAGTCATTTTGTCTGATGATGTAAAAAAATACTTTCTGGCGTATAACTGGGAGGGCAATATCCGTGAGTTGTCTAATTGCGGAGAGTATTTGATTAACTTAGGTTTTGACCATGTTGAGGTTGAGGACTTACCTGAGAGTATGAAGGAAGCTTCTAACCTTAAGGAAACTGCCCTGTCTTATAAGAAAACAAACACAGTCGAGTGGGAGAACAAAACAAGAAACAGAGATGCAGTTGACGACCTGTATAAAGAAAAAGCAGATGTAAATACACTGATTCTCCGAGTGCTCTATGAAAAAGCAAAGGCTAATCTAAAGGTTGGGCGAAAACAATTGTCGCTTGAACTTACTGCTTATGACATTTTTTTAGGAGAACAAGAAGTACGAAATAAATTATTGCTACTTGAGTCCTTAGGTTTGGTGGTTATTAAAAAAGGTCGCGGGGGGACACAAATTACGCCAGGTGGGATCAACAATTTAAAAATGAAAGAGTAATCGTGTGCAATTGTATTAAATGTATTAATTGTTCTCATAAATACAGTTAATACATTTCTTTTATCAAGAATTGTGTGTATATTCGTAAAATTCGATGTTTTATGTTGAAATATAGTCAAATATCAGCGAAAAAAGTTGGCATAGGACTTGCGTTATATACAAGTGACTAATGTTGAAGGGGGAAGAATAATGAAAAAGTATTCAAGAATTATTGCATTAATGATGGTAATGGCACTTGTTATGGGATCACTTGCAGGGTGTGCGAGTAAACCTAAAGAGGTTGAAAAATCACCGGAGGTCGCTGTTGAAGAAACGGCTAATCTTGATCCAGCGCTCAAAGTACCAACAATTAATTTCTGGATTCAATCGCAAACAAAAGATCCTATCCGTTATGAAGCAGGTCTTATGATCGCTGAAAACTGGAAAAAGCTTGGCTTTGACGTAAATGTCGAAACCAGAGAATGGGCAACAATGTCAGCAGAAGGTATGAAGGCACATGACCATGACGTATTTATGGTTAAGTGGGGTGGTAAACCAGAACGTGTTGACCCTTACCACTGGTTATACTCAATGCACAGTTCTGATGAAGCCTCAGAAGGTGGCTACAATGTAGCGGGCTATACAAACCCAGTTTATGACGAACTTGCAGAAACTTTCTCAACAAGTTTAGACGCAAATGTACGTCAAGAAGCAGCAAAAGAAATGCAGAAGTTACTGGCACAAGATGTACCACAACCACCTATGTTTAAGCTAAAGCTTAAAAATGCTTATAACAAATCAAAATTTGAGAACTTAACACCAGGTATTGGTCTTGGCGTATATAGTTTCTGGAACTTTATGAATATTACACCTAAAACAGATGATAAAATTCTGAACTTAGGTCAAGGGGGCGACATTAACCTGTTGAATCCACTTGCAACAAAAACAGGGCAAGATATTTACATGCTTAAGAACATCTATGACCCACTTGTACGCCTAGACATTAATGGTGAAGTGGTGAACTGGATTGCAACAGAGGTTAAAGAACTTGATGATACGACAATAGAAGTTTCTATTCGAGAAGATGTTAAGTTCCATGATGGACAACCGCTTACAGTTGAAGATGTTAAATTCACATTTGAATTTGCTAAAGAAGTTAAATCTCCAACATATAGCCAATATGTAAGAAACATTGAATCTATTGAAATTAACGATGAAAATACACTTACATTTAAGTTAGACAAGCCATATGCACCGTTTATGTCGAATACACTTTCACAGTGTCTAATTCTACCTAAACACGTATGGGGAGAACTATATGAAGAAAAAGGCGCTGATGGCGTCTTAACTTGGGAAAATTCTAATCCTGTAGGTTCTGGTCCATTTGTGTTTGATTACTGGAGACCAAATGAAGAATTTGCACTTAAGGCAAACAAGAATCACTTCCAAGTACCAAAAATCGAAGGTATTTTAAGAACACCTTATGCACAAACATTTGGTATTATTCAAGGCCTTATTGCTGGTGAAGTAGACATGACATCATACAACATGATGCCTCTTGACCTTGAAGAAGTTAAAAAGAGCCCAGACGTTGGAATTATTGAGCTTCCAGACATGGGTAGTTATGTAATTCACTACAACCTAAGAAAAGCAACATTTGAAGATGTTACAGCGCGTCGTGCACTGACAATGGCAATTCCAAGACAAACAATTCTAGATGTTGTATTTGATGGTGGCGCACTAAAGACATTCTCACTTGTTTCTGAAGACAATACGTTCTGGACAAACCCAGATGTTGAACAGCTTGACTTTAACTTAGAAAAGGCAACTGCTGAACTTAAGGATGCAGGCTACCAGTGGGACGGCGAAGGTAAACTATACTTCCCAGACAACTTCGAAGCACAAATGTTTATGGACAATTAAAATTTAGATTAGAAATTTACTGTATGAAGTAAACAATATGGCCTGAAAGTCTTCGGACTTTCTGGCCATCCTCAATTAACTTGAATGATTAGGTTGGGACAAATATGAGATTAGGAAAATATATTGGTAAAAGAGTCATCCTAGCGTTTTTTACATTATTAATTCTAGTATCAATCGTGTTTTTTATGTTTAGAGTCATTCCTGGAGATCCAATTAGTATGTACATTGACTCTGGATTAGATCAAGAATCACAGCAACTTATGATGGAAATGTATGGACTTGATAAGTCAGTACCTGAGCAATATGTTATTTATTTAAAAGGACTATTCACAGGTGATTTAGGCAATTCATTTACTTATAGCAAACCTGTAACAGAGGTCATTGGAGAAAGGTTCCTGAACACACTTGTGTTAACAACAACCTCACTCATTATTGCATTCTCTGTGGGAATTTTCGGTGGAAGCTTCTTGGCTTGGCATAGAAATTCCAAAATTGATTTATTCGGTACCATACTCGCACTTATTATACGATGTGCCCCAGTCTTCTGGACAGGCATGATATTACTTTCAATCTTTGCATTTAAACTGGAATGGTTGCCACTGGGTGGTATGACCACAGTTGGATCAAACTTTACAAGTTTCTGGGACAAGATTTTTAGTCTAGATTTCTTGAAACACTTAATACTTCCAGCAATGACCTCAGCACTCTATTCAATGGCAACACCAACACTTCTTATGAGAACTTCAATGTTAGAAGTTGTAAAAGAAGACTATATTGAATTGGCATTTGCTAAGGGACTTACTGAAAAACAGATTAGAAGAAGACATGCTATGAGAACTGCACTTCTTCCAGTTGTTACAATCTTCGCAGTACAAGCGGGTATGGCTATTGGTGGCTCTGTACTTGTAGAAACCGTATTCAGATGGCCTGGTATGGGTCGTGAAATAGTCCTTGCAGTCGGTTCTAGAGACTACCCAATGGCACAAGGAGCATTTTTATTTATTGGACTTGCCACAATTACATTTAACTTGGTGGCTGACATTCTTTATGCTTACTTAGACCCAAGGGTATCGCTAGATTAGGAGGACAAACAACAATGAAGAATGTACTAAAACTATTTGCTAAAAATAAAGTCGGTGTAATCGGACTCACAATATTCACCTCATTCGTTTTAATCGCAATATTTGCCAACCATCTAGCACCATATGATCCTATGCAGATTCAGTTTTTTGCTGAAGGTGGTGTAAAAAGACTACTTCCTCCATCATCAGAACACTTGCTTGGAACAACGTACATGGGACGTGACGTATTTTCACAAATGATTATAGGCTCCAGGGTTGCAGTTCTTGTTGGTATTATTTCTGCGGTCTGTGTGGCATTTATCGGAACAAATATTGGACTTATTTCAGGTTACTTTGGTGGAAAAGTAGACAGAGTATTAATGGGCATTGTTGATGTAATGTATGGTCTTCCATTTTTACCATTTGCACTTATTCTGGTTTCTGTATTAGGGCCTGGTGTGCAAAATGTAATACTTGCCATTGTTTTGATTACTTGGAGAAACTCATCAAGGGTTATTCGTTCTCAAGCTTTAACGCTTAAAAACAGAACCTTTATCGAAGCGACAAGACTGAGTGGTGCAAGTGACTGGCGTATTCTGTACAGACATATTGCTCCAAATGTTGTACCTGTATCACTGATATATGTGTCAACATCAATGGCTTCGGCAATTATGACTGAATCAAGTATCAGTTTCTTAGGCCTCGGTGATCCGATGCAGGTCAGCTGGGGACGAATACTGTTTACTTGCTATTCATCACAAGCAATGTTTAAAGCACCTTGGTGGATTTTACCTCCGGGAATCGCCATTACACTTCTTGTATTATCAGGTTATTTGATGGGACGTGCATTTGAAGAAATCGCCAATCCAAAGTTGAGGGAGAGATAATATGGCACTACTAGACTTAAAAAATATATCAGTTGAATACAAACTCTCAAACGGAAGTTTAAAGGCTGTAGATCAAGTCTCACTTAAAATTGAGAATGGAGACATTATTGGCCTTGTTGGCGAGAGTGGATGTGGCAAGAGTACATTAATTAAAGGCATTATCAATTTACTTCCTTCAAACGGAAATGTTAAAGAAGGCGAAATCGTATTCGATGGAACTGATCTTGTTAAACTTTCCAAAGATGAAATGAGAAAAAAAAGATGGAAAGAGATTTCACTCATTACACAAAGTGCAATGAATTCACTCAATCCTGTTTATAGAGTTGGAAAACAAATTATTGAAGCCATGTTAGAACATGAAAACATCAGCAAACAAGACGCCATGATAAGAGCAGAAAAACTTTTTGATTTGGTAGGACTTGAAAGAGGCAGACTTGAAGATTACCCACACCAATACAGTGGGGGGATGAAGCAAAGAGCTATTATAGCTATGGCCCTGGCTCTTGATCCAAAGTTAATCATTGCAGATGAACCCACAACAGCACTAGATGTTATTGTACAGTCTCAAATTCTTGAACGTATAAATAACCTTCTAGAAAGCTATGACGGTTCAATGATTCTGGTAACGCATGATGTCTCAGTTGTGGCACAAACATGTAATAAAGTAGCTGTTATGTATGGCGGAAAAATCATTGAATATGGCGACGTTGTTCAGGTTTTAAAAGAACCAAATCATCCTTATACGATGGGGCTCAAAAATGCCTTTCCATCACTAACAGGAGAAAAAAAGGAACTGATTTCAATATCGGGTACCCCGCCAGATTTATCTCAGCCTTTAACAGGATGTAGATTCTATGAAAGGTGTCCATTTAAAGCTGAAAAATGTAAAGCTGAGCCGACAATGACGAAAGTTGAAACAGGCTATTTCTACTGTGCAAGAAGTGATGAACGCGATGAACTAAGAAGACTGGCAGATATTCCAGAAACTTGGGACTCAGAGATATAGGAGCGATTTATGGTGGACAACAAAGTAATTGAGGCGATTGACTTAAGAAAAGAATTCATCGTTAAAGTTAAACGTGAAGGTAAAGTTCGTGAAACCAAAACGCTTAAGGCTGTCGATGGAATCAATATTCATGTAAAAAGAGGTGAAACCCTTGGGATTGTTGGAGAAAGTGGTTGTGGTAAAACAACAACAGCAAAACTGCTCCTTGGCTTACATGAAGCTTCAGACGGGAAAATCATGTTGGGGGACAGAGACATTGCCCACCTCCATGGGAAAGACCTTAAAAAGTTTAGAAAACATGCTCAAATGGTATTTCAAGATCCGTATGAGTCTCTTAATCCAAGATTTAAGATAAAAGACACCATTATGGAACCCTTAGAAATCCACGGAATTGGCGCAAATAAAGCTGAACGATATGAAATGGCTAAGGAAATATTAAATGAATCTGGACTGCGACCAGCAGAAACTTTCATGGACAGATTTCCTCATGAAATGAGTGGTGGACAGAGGCAACGTGTAGCCATAGCAAGAGCCCTGGTTCTAAGTCCAGAATTTCTAATCGCAGATGAACCGGTTTCAATGTTAGATGTATCTATTCGAGCAGGTATTCTAAAACTTCTTAGAAAAATGATTTCCAATAGAGGACTTGCAGGTATTGTAATTTCTCATGATATATCACTTATTCGTTATATCAGTGACCGTACAGCGGTTATGTATCTGGGAAAAATAGTTGAACAAGGGGACACAGAAGATATTATCGCAAACAGATACCATCCATATACTAGAGCATTACTTGGCGCAGCACCAAACCCTGACCCTGAAGTGAAATTTACACTAGAGGGCATAAAAGGTGAAGCACCAAATCCTGTAGATTTACCAACAGGATGCTGTTTCCATCCAAGGTGTCCTGAATGTATGGAGATTTGTAAAACTGATGTTCCAAAGGAAACCGTGATGGAGAATGGGCAGACCGTTCTATGCCACTTATATGGACAGTAAATAAGAAGAGGATGTGTAGGAATGGCAAATAAAGCACTTATTTTAGAAGAACTCACCTGGGTAGAACTCGATGCTGTTAAAGATCAAGTCGAACTGGTTGTTATGCCACTGGGTGCAACAGAGCAACATGGTCCAAACACAACCCTTGCCACAGACACAGTCAGAGCGAGAGCGATGGGAAAACTTATTGGTGAAGTATTTGGAAATAAAGTGCTCGTTGGACCTACACTCCCAATCGGTCTTTCATATCATCATATGAAGTTTCCCGGAACACTAACGTTTTCATTAGAAACATATATACAAATGGCTAGAGACATATGTTTTAGCTTACACCAGCATGGTTTTAAAAAGGTTTTGTTTATTACAGGCCATGGCGGTAATAAACGCTCTATCCATGAATTTGCAACAGAAGCAAAAAAAGAATTTGGTATGGAAGTATATATATCCAGCATGGGTGGAAGTCTTGTAAGAGAAGTCAGTAAAAAACATGGCTTTGGAGATTTTAAAGGTCATGCATGTGAGGTAGAGACTTCTCAAACAATGTTCTTAGCACCAGACCACGTACGTCCAGAGGCACTTGAACCAGCCAAGTTTACAGAAACGACAAAGTACTTAGACAAAGAATTTGTTTATGACAGTGGCATGTTCTGGGACTATAGAGAGGTTACAGAGAACGGTGCACTTGGAGACGCGAGAAAAGCTTCATTAGCATTCGGTGAAGAAATGAATGCAGTGGTTGTAGAGAAAATCAGCAATTTTATTGAGAAAATTATACTGGACTAACGAATCTAAATAGTGATGGGATGTCTGTATGAAGAATAAGTTAAAAACTGAATTCAAATTAAAAGATAAACATGGAAACATAATCCGCAATAATAGGTCAGATATAGGCTATAACGGCATGGTTTCAACTGCTAAGTTTGAAGCTTCACAAATTGGCGTGAACATTATTAAACAAGGTGGCAATGCCATAGATGCTGCTGTGGCTGTTGGATTTGCCCTAGGTGTATGTGAACCCAATGCTTCCGGACTTGGTGGCGGTGGATTCATGACCATTAAATTGGTTGAAAACAATGATCCCATATTCATAGATTTTAGAGAAGTTGCGCCTAAAAATGCGCTTCCTTCGATGTGGAAAATTGATGACGACGGAAAAGTCATTGGTGACCAGAAAAACGAAGGTGGTAAGTCTGTTTGTGTACCTGGTGAAGTGGCAGGACTTCTACATGTACATGAAAAATATGGACGTCTTAATAGGGAAGTTGTTATGCAACCCGCTGTAGAACTTGCCAGTAATGGCATTGAAATTACAGATGGTCTATACAGAGACTTAGAGGGTTGTTTTGATAGACTGAGTCGGTTTGAGGAAAATGGAAACCCTTTTGTGGCAGGACAAAAGGTTGGAGATATACTTGTAAACCCAAACCTAGCAAGAACACTGAATGAAATTTGTTATAAAGGTTCAGACGAGTTTTATAAAGGTCAAATAGCAAAACAAATTGTAGACTCAGTAAATAAACACGGTGGTGTCATGCAAGAAAGTGATCTATCTGACTATAAAGTAAATACACTTGAACCCGTGAAAGGTACTTATAAAGAGTATCAAATAATATCTTCTCCTTTACCAAGCTCTGGCGGTACGCATATTATTCAAATTTTGAATATACTTGAACAATTTGATGTGTCCTCAATGGAAGTGAACAGTCCTGAGTATATTCATTTAATGTCAGAGGCATTCAAAATGAGTTTTGCTGACAGAGTACGATATATGGGAGATCCAGATTTTATTAATGTGCCAATTGAAGGACTCACATCTAAAGCATATGCAAAACAGTTGGCTAAAAAGATAGATATGGAAAAAGCAATTTCATTTGATCATGATGATCCAAATCCCTACCAAGATGTTGAACCTACCGACACGACCCATTACTCAATTGCTGATCATGAAGGCAATATGGTTTCGGTGACAAAAACAATCAGTGCCTTTTTCGGCTCAGGTATTGTACCAGAATCAACGGGCGTGGTTCTAAACTGTCAGTCTCGTGGATTTGTAATAGGTGAAGGTAAGGCAAATTCTATCGGACCAGGAAAAAAACCACTGAGCTCAATGAGTCCTACCATTATTCTTAAAGATGGAAAACCTTTTGCGGTACTTGGCTCACCAGGTGGGCAACGGATTATTACAGCACTTGCTCAGGTCATTTCTAAGCTAATCGACCACAATATGACCATGGAAGAGGCTATAGATTCACCTAGAGTTTCAAATGGTAGCGATGAAATTTTATTATGCGAAGGACGTATAAATAACGAAACACTAGAAGTTTTGAAAACACTTGAACATGAAATGGATGTGTTTGATGCATACGATAGAAAGTTCGGTGGGGTTCAAGGCATTAAATTTATTAAAGAAGGCGGTATTGAAGGCGCGGCTGATCCGAGACGGGACGGCGTGGCCATCGGTTATTAACAGACTTGTAGGTGGACATATGCTTGACAATATAGTCAGACGAAGTGAAAGTAAACAGGCAATGGTTTCAAGTGGTAAAACAGAAGCCACTGATATTGGCGTAGAAATTTTAAATAAAGGTGGCAATGCTGTGGATGCGGCTGTCGCGGTTGGATTCGCAATGGGTGTTGCAGAACCGGCAACCTCTGGTCTTGGTGGTGGTGGATTTATGACAATAAAAACACCAGATAGATTAGAGCCCCTCTTTATAGATTTCAGAGAGTATGCACCTGAACAGGCTTCCCCCGATATGTGGTCGCTTGACCACAAAGGAAAGATACTAAATAAAGAGAATGCCATCGGTGCAAAATCGGTTAGTGTCCCTGGTGAAGTTGCAGGTCTTATATATGCACTAGAAAATTACGGTAGCCTCCCATTAAAGGTTGTAATGGAACCTTCAATCCAACTTGCTAAAAATGGGATCGTCGTTTCGAAAATGTTAGCAAAAATGTTAGGCCAATATGAAAAATACCTGACAAAATGCGACGATGCATCAAAAATATATTTGAATAACCGAAATGGCTTTAGAGAAGGCGATATTCTGAAAAACCCGGAGTTAGCCGATACATTAAAGCGAATTAGCGAAAAAGGTCTATCTGAGTTTTACACCGGTCAAACTGGAGAAGCAATTATTGAAACGGTGAATGACAATGGTGGATTAATTACAAACAAAGACATGTGGGATTATAAAGTTGAAGAAAAGGAACCTGTAATAGGCTCCTATAGAGGATACACAATTATATCCTCTCCCCCTCCAAGTTCCGGTGGAACCCACATTATTCAGACTTTAAATATACTAGAGTCGTTTGATGTGGGCTCTATGGACGTTAATTCTACAGAGTATATTCACCTATTTTCAGAAGCGCTTAAGCTTGCATATGAAGACCGTGCAAGGTTTATGGCAGATACTGATTTTATTGAAGTGCCTTTAAAAGGGCTTCGTTCAAAAAAATACTCAGAAAATTTAGCCAAGCGCATTGATTTTGATTTAGCTAGAAAACCAGAGTGTTATGACCCATGGACATATGAACATGACGACACAACACACATATCTATAGGAGATAAAGACGGAAACCTAGTGTCTGTCACAAAAACAATTAACCATTTCTTTGGTGCATGTATGATTGCAAAAAATACAGGTATTTTACTCAATGATACAATGGCTGATTTTTCAACAAATAAATATGATGTTAATGCTGTAGACAAACGTAAAAAGCCTTTGAGTACCATGTCACCTACAATAATTTTAAAGGATAATAAACCCTTTGCAGTTATAGGATCACCAGGTGGTGTACGTATTATTAGTGTTGTTGTACAAATGATCTCTAAGCTGATTGATCATAACATGGATATACAAGACGCTATTGAGTCTCCACGTATTACTCAAAATGCGACAAACAATTTGCAGTTTGAAAGTCGCATAGCGCTTAAAGTTGTTAATGAGCTAGAAAAAATGGGACATGATATGGTTCAGTGCCTGCCTTTTGATAAGAAAATGGGTGGCGTGAATGCCATTAAATATTCTGAAGATGGGGAAATTGTTGGTGGCGCAGACCCTAGACGTGACGGGGTAGCAAGAGGTTTATAGATGTTATGAAACATGAATAGGGTGAAAACATGATTCGAGACACTTATGTTGAAATCAATTTAGATAATCTTAAATACAATTTGAGAAATATAAAAGCTCAAATACCAGAAGGTGTTGAAGTGGCAGCAGTTGTTAAAGCTGATGGTTACGGGCATGGAGCGGTAGCTATTGCTGAGACAATAATGGAAAGTGGTGCTTATGCACTGGCAGTTGCCACACTTAGCGAAGCGCTTGAGTTAAGACACGCATACGATGACTATAAGATTCTAATTATGGGATTCACACCAGATGACTACTTAGAGATTGTAGCAAAAGCTAATATTATACAAACTATTTTCTCCCTAAAACAGGCTGAAATTCTGAATATGTATGGGGAATTACATCAAATAAAACCTGTTGTTCATATTAAATATGATACAGGATTCAATCGATTGGGATATCAAAATACAGCTGAAAGTATTGACGAGATAAAAAAAATAATGTCTCTAGAACATATTCAAGTTGAAGGGATATTCTCTCATTTTGCCCTAGCTGGAGATCAAGCGAATCATAAACAATTTGATGATTTTATGAATGCAGTCGAGGAAATAGAAACTGATAATTCAAGTAAGTTTAGATTCAAACACATCTGTGACAGCATCAGTGCCATTGATTACCCAGAATTCAATTTGGACATGATACGACCTGGAGCCATCCTTTATGGTATGAAGTCATTTAGAAAAAATGATATTGATTTAAAGCAAGTTATGACCTTTAAAACAAAGGTCTACCATGTGAAAAGGCTGAAAGCCGGAGAAGGCGTGAGCTATAATTTCAAGTGGAAAGCTAAACGAGATAGTGTAATAGCAACAATCCCAGTTGGTTATTCGGACGGGTACCCAAGGTCTATGACCGGCGTTGGTCAGGTAACCATTCATGGACAAAAAGCACCCGTTATTGGGGTGATTTGTATGGATCAATGTATGGTGGATGTAACAGATATAGAGAAGGTTCAAGTGGGTGACTCTGTAATTTTATATGGAGACGGAACAAATAATACATTTACCATTGAAGAAATTTCAAAAATAGCATCAACAAATAAAAATGAAATTCTAACAAGAATTACGAGAAGAACACCAAGAGTTTATATTGAAAATGGCGAGATCACAAAAATCGTGAATCATCTACTGTCAGGAGTGACATTATGACAAAAAGTACTGAAATTCAAATATTTAATGACGTCAATATAAAAGAATTGGTTCAAAATATGAATCAAGAGCTACTAGAAATTCGACGTGACCTGCATAAATATCCTGAGCTGAGTGGAAAAGAGCTTCGAACAGGTAAAAAAATCTGTGAATACTTAGATGCATGGGATATTGAGTATGAATATGGAATTGCAGAAACAGGCATTGTTGGGTTGATTCGTGGTGGACTGGGCGATGGAAAAACGGTAGCAATTCGTGCCGATATTGATGCGCTACCTATTCATGAAGAAGGTGAAATAGATTTCTGTTCAACCAATAAAGGTGTAATGCATGCATGTGGTCATGATGCACATACAACAATCCTACTTGGACTTGCTAAAGCTATGAAATCTATGCAGTCTCAGTTTGCAGGTAATGTGAAGCTGCTATTCCAACCCGCTGAAGAAGCCATTGGTGGCGCAGACAGAATGATAAAGGAAGGCTGTCTTGAGAATCCAAAAGTGGATTATGCAATAGGTCTCCATGTTATGCCCAACGTTCCAACGGGGAAGGTTGAGCTAAAATACGGCAAACTAAATGGAAATTCTGGTAGTGTGAAAATTGAAGTAAGAGGTGAATCAGGTCATGCTGCTTATCCTGACAAATCAATAGACGCCATTGTTATGGCTTCATCTATTGTTTCAAATTTACAAACCTTGGTGAGTCGTAATGTGTCCCCGCTCAATTCAGTTGTGTTAACCTTTGGTAAAATCACGGGTGGAGAAAAAGCCAATATCATAACAGATAGAGTCTATTTAGAAGGAACACTAAGAGCATTGGACACTGAATCTAGAACTAAAGCCAAATCGGAAATTGAACGGATTGTTTCTAACACAGCAAAAGCATTTGGTGGTGATGCAATCACAACTTTTAAAGACGGATATGTGGCCCTAATTAATGACGATGCTGTTGTTGATGTAATGAAAGAAGTTGCCATAAACACAGTGGGTGAAAACAATATTTTATATAAAGAGTTTCCAAGTATGGGTGGAGAGGATTTTTCATATTTCACAGAGAAAGTCCCTTCAGCTTTTTATCACCTTGGGTGTATGAATGAGATGAAAGGCATGACTTTCCCACTCCATAGTAAACACTTTATGCTTGATGAAGACTGTCTTGCTATCGGTGTTGAGATGCAAGTGAATGCTGTCTTATCTCTACTAAAAAGTAAATAAAAAAATAGATGAAAAATAGATAAATGTAGAAATAAAGATATAAATTAATAGAAGATTTATATAAGAATTAAATAAGAATAAAACATATGGAGCAATAGAGAAGCACATCCATTACATTAGAAATGTGGATTTGTGCTTCTTTCTTGCTTCTGTTTTACGTCTATCGACTGTGTAATTTTTAATTGTGAAATTGCAAGAGGTGTATTAGCTGTATTAATTGTATTACCGATGTTAAAAACTCTGAAAGCGAGTTGTAATAAGTGTTGCAGAGATTTTAATTTTTGATATTCTTGTTTTTTAGCATTGGTGGTGGGTATATATACTGAGAACGTTGCTTTTTTTTTTACTCAAAGATTACATTTAATGTATTTAATGTAATCGCGTTCAAATTATAATCGTGATTATATTATTGAATTAAAATTTGAATAATTAATATGGATGGAGGGGGTTAAGCAGAGGGCAAGTAAGATATGGATAAATTGCAGTTATAAATATAGAGAAAAAGTAATTGTGAGTGATAATCAATGAGTTAGGGTTGTAGATAATTGTACATGAGGAGGTACTTCATTGAAATCATTAAAATTAAAAGTTTTACTAAGTCTGTTATCGATTGTACTGGTCATATTTGTTTCTATTATTGGTGTTATAGTTTTCAATACCTACAATACCACTACAGAACAAGCCAGTGAGTTTGCAATGAGTGAGTCTAGACGTTACGGTGAAACAATAAAAAATGAGATAGACACAGTTAATGTAAGTGTAAGAGCACTCGCAAGAGCTTTTGAAGGCAATTATAAAGCAAAAAGTTTAAGTCCAAAAGAAATCCACGAAATGCTTGTGAACGTTATTGATGATAACGATACTATTTTTGGTATTTGGACTATATGGGAACCAGATACATTAATAGATCAAAACATTGGTCGTGTTAATGCAGGTGCAGTAGATTCAGACGGATACTTTATTCCGTATTGGTTCAGAGATGGATCAAAAGTTTCACTAGATGTTCTTGTTGACTTTAATGAAGCAGGTGTTGGGGACTGGAATTTTATTTCACGAGAAACAAAACAAGAAACAATTATGGATCCATTTTATTACCCTGTAAATGACGTTGATGTACTGATGACTACAATTTCTATTCCTATTATAGTGGATGGAAATGTTCTTGGTGCAGTTGGTGCTGATATAGCCCTGGATTCCATTCAGGAAATTACATCTGCTGTAAAAATGTACGAAAGCGGCTACGGCGCAATCATATCGAATGCTGGACTGATTGCAGCCCATCCAAATACAGACATCGTTACACTTCCAATTGTAGATTTTGTAAATCACACGGGTATATTGGAAAATATAGCAAATGCTGAGACCTTTACTTATGCACAAAAGTCGAAAGTAACGGGTGAAAACAGTATTTACACCCATACACCGATTCAAATAGGAAGAACAAGTACGCCCTGGTCCTTTGTTACTGTTGTGTTAGAAAAAGAGGTTATGGCGAGTGTTAGTCGAATTGTTATGTTGTCACTGGGTGTTGCTATAGTTGGAATCGCTGTGCTAGCAGTTATGATACTTCTTATAGTCAACAATCTTGTAAAACCAATTATTGCTTCGTCTGAACTTATCAATCAGTATGCAAATTATGATTTTACAGACAACAACAATGATATTTTGACGAGCAGTCGAAATAGAAAAGATGAGTTAGGTGTCATGACCAATGCGCTTTATATAATGAGAAATAACATTACAGATCTTATTACAAAGATAAGTGATAATGCCAGTTCGGTTGCGGCATCATCTGAAGAACTTTCTGCAACAAGCGATCATGCATCCAGTGCAACAGATGAAATATCAAAAACAGTACAAGATATTTCAGCAGGTGCAACCGATCAAGCACAAGACACTGAAACTGGCGTAACCTCTGCAGAGAGTTTGAGCAAACTTATTGAAAATGAACATGAGTTGATAGAACAGCTTAATAGTCTCACACAAAATGTTGATGGTCTGAAAAATGAAGGTCTAGAAATTCTTTCAGACCTAGTAGATAAAACGGTTGAAACAGCCAAGTCTACTGCTAATGTTAAAGAGGCTATCGTTACTACAAATGACAGTGCAGTTAAGATTGAAAATGCCAGTCAAATGATAAAAAATATAGCAGACCAAACCAACTTACTGGCACTGAATGCTGCAATTGAAGCGGCACGTGCTGGTGAAGCCGGTAGAGGTTTTGCAGTTGTAGCGGATGAAATTCGTAAACTTGCTGAGGAATCGAATAGATTTACAGAAGAAATATCATCGATTATTCTAGAGCTTACAGAACAGACCAATAAAGCCGTTGAAACCATGAATGATGTTAATGAAATTGTAAGCGACCAGTCACAAAGTGTTGAAGATACAAACAATAAGTTTACTGGTATTGCTGAGGCTATCGTTGATATGAAATCAGGTTTACAAACCATTAATGATGCAGGTGAAACCATGCGTGATAAGAAAAATGAAATCATGGTCATCATGCAGAATTTAGCTGCCTTGTCTGAGGAAAATGCGGCGTCAACGGAAGAAGCATCAGCTTCGGTGGAAGAACAAAATGCTTCAATGGAAGAAATCTCGAGTGCAAGCCGTTCATTAGCAGAATTAGCTGAGGAAATGCAAACAAATGTTGCCAAGTTTAAGTGTTAAAGCAAGCTGATAAGTGTAAATAATTGATAGGCCCTTCACTTACATGAAGGGTCTTCTATCTATATGAACAAGTGTTAGATATTATGCGTTATCTATAATTTATGGGGGAATTAAGATGACAATTAGAATAAGACTATTAGCCATTGTTTTGGGGGTCATGTTAGTTGTTTTAGGACTTATAACTGCCATCTTTGGTATTTACTCATACAGAACAGGCGAACGTATTGCCACAGAACTTGCCATATCAAAATCCAGTGAAGTCTCTAAAGAGTTAGAGGTTGTTTTTGAGGATGGTATGTTAACTGCTCGCTACCTTGCAATGACCCTTGAAGGTATGAAAACAGTGAGCACCTTAGATCGAAGTACTATTAATGGTGTTCTCAGAAAGTTACTCGTTGAAAATGACAATTTTGAAGGCGTTTGGACTTGTTGGGAGCCAAATGCATTTGATGGTTTTGATTGGTATTATAAAGATACTCCAGGGCATGATGAAACCGGAAGATTCGTACCTTACTGGCATAGGGTTGGAAATGAGATCGTAGTAGCTCCGCTCATTGACTATGACATCGAAGGGCCAGGCGACTATTATCAGTTGTCCCTTCAAACGGGAAAAGAAACTGTTATTGAACCATATGACTACTTAATTGGAGACGAGTTCATTACAATTACATCCCTTGTTGCTCCGATTTATCATAACAATAGGGTTGTAGGGGTGGCAGGCGTTGATTTTACAATGGAGCAAATATGGTCTATAAGCAGTGCAGTTAAGCTATATGAATCAGGTTTTGGAATGGTAGTCACCAATCATGGTTTAATAATTTCAGAGTCGTTTGGAGAACGTGAAAGTATCTCATCTGAAAAACTAAAAATACTAGCAAGTGAAAATGCTTTGACTAATATAAAAGAGGGGTCTGAGTATACTGAATATGTACAGGATGAAGATGATGAACAGAATTTATTTATGAGTTATGCACCGATTAACATTGGAAATACAGAGACACCATGGTCATTTGTAACCATTGTGAAGACCGATGAAATTCTAAAAGAAGTGAACCAACTTATAAGCGTACTTGTTCTCATTAGTACAGTTGGAGTTATTGTAATGGGTATTACTGTTTCCTATAATACGGAAAAAGTTGTACAACCTCTTAGAATGACCTTGGACTTAGCGGAAGAAATATCAAAAGGCAATCTAAAAGTCAAATTTCCTAATGATGTACTTGATAAAAACAATGAAATCAGCAGGATGGCAGTGGTTTTTAATCAGATGATTGATAATTTGGAGTTGTCATTTGACAAAATAAATAGAGCAAATGAAGCACTTCAAATTAATGAAATTCAACTTAGGATTAGAACTACAGAACTTGCGAAATCTAACAAAGAACTAGAAACACATAAAATTAATTTAGAAAAAGTAGTTGAGACCAGAACAAGAAAATTACAGATATCTCTGGCTGAACTAAAAGAGACTCAGAGTCGATTAATTGAATCTGAAAAGCTGGCCTCTTTAGGTGTACTAGTAGCTGGGGTGGCACATGAAATGAATACACCTATTGGTGTATGTGTAACTTCATCTTCCTATCTAACAAATAAGGTAGAGAAAATTATTGAGAAAATAGATACAGGTGACTTGAAAAAAAATGAGCTAATCGATTTTATTAATATTACAAATGACTGTTCAGCAACAATTGATCTGAATCTAGAACGCGTTTCTTCACTGATAAAAAAATTTAAGTTAATTTCTATGGAGCAAACGTTAGAAGAAAAAACACATTTTAGTTTAGTAAATAAAATAGAAGAGGCACTTGCTGGACTCCGTATGGATTTGGGTGAAATTATTCATGAAATAACAATCTTTTCAGAAGAGGATATTGAAGTTTATTCAAGTTCAGATGCCTGGAATAAAGTGATAAAAAATCTAGTCCATAATGCACTCGCACATGCTTTTTTAGATGGAGAAAAAGGACATGTAAGCATTCGAATTGTGAATTTAACAGACCGTATAAGGTTAAGTGTTTCAGACAATGGTGTTGGTATTTATAAAGAAAATTTAGATAGAATATTTGATCCATTTTTTACAACTAAACGGGGTTCTGGACGGGCTGGTCTGGGGCTCAATATTGTATATAACACAGTGCGACAGTCGCTAAATGGAACTATATATTTGAATGACAACTACCATGATGGAACAGAGTTTATCGTTGAGGTTCCTTTTGCTGAAGTGACACTAGATATTCATGATGCTACTATATTGTGATAAACTAATATAATCACAGAACCAAAGGAGTTCATAGATGGCAATAAATATTATTAGAGGAAGTGGTATGCCTCTTTATCTCCAGCTGAGAAATGAAATCATAAAAGAAGTTCAGTCTGGAAGTTATACTGCAGGACATAAGTTAATGACCGAGCGTGAAATGGCCAATCAGCTCAAAGTGAGCAGAAAAACCGTAAGCCATGCCTATAATCTCCTTGAGGAAGAAGGTATACTAGAATCCATACAAGGTAAAGGGACTTTTGTTTCAATGCATGCTCGTGTCAGTCATGAGAATATATATAATGAAAAAATGATCAAACACATTGATATTGCTATTGATCAATTTATTAAGATGGGAATGACTAAAGAAGAATTCTTGAGTCGGGTACGTCATCAAATAAGTGAGAATGTCTATTTCAAGAGTGCACCTCGGGCTATATTTATCGAATGTAATACGGAACAAGCTCAGGGGTTTGCAAAACAGCTCTCAGGTGAAATCGAAATGGAACTGATTCCTTTAATCATTCGGGACCTTAAAGAGATGACTGATTCGACACGTACGGTCGTAGAAAATGCTAAAGTCATTATTCCGACCTTTAACCATGTTGGTGAAGTGAAGGAAATCTTAAAAAGCCATGGATTTAAAAAGAAGGTGATGGGGGTTGCCATAACTCCAGATCTTGAAGTTATTGTTCAAATTGCGGAATTTACACCTCAAACACGGTTTGGACTTGTGAGTCTAACAAAAGAATTTTATAAAAAAGTTGAGTTTGCATTAAGCTCCGCAGGGTTAAATCGCATTAACATTGAACCCACAATAACCATAGATGAAAATGACTTAAAAAATTTTCTGCAAGATAAAGATGTAATTATTGTATCACCAGGACGAGAAGAAGATGTGAGAAGCATGGTTAAATCATCTATCGAAGTGATTAAATTCGATTACTCCTTAGATTCAGGTTCGGTGAAGGTAATTGAAGCCAGTTTAATAGATGCACTCAGTGATAAAGAATAAATAGCAAAAAGTGAAAATTGAACTTGATTTATATCAAAAGCAGTCCATTTATTGGACTGCTTTTTTTAGTGTAAAAGAGTCCAATTTGTAAAAATGACAGTAGATTCAATTCTACAATCAGCTTTGTGTACAATTATACAGTAATATTGAATACAAAATAAAGTATCGTGTGTTTTCAAGGTTTTTGCCGAGTTGTAATATGTATAATTAGTCTGAGAGAAATAAAAAAATAGTATTGACCAATAGAATAAGGGGTGCTATCATCATAAAAAATGGTTGCAGATCAGAGTCCAAAAAGTATAAAAGAGTCCAATCAAGGAGTCCAATTTTAGAGTGTTGTATGAACAGGTCATTAAGCAATGGATGGAGGAGCATTATGAACACAACAATGGTGTTAGGGGTAATTGGAGCAGATTGTCATTCAGTAGGAAATAAAATATTAGACCACGCATTTACAGAAGCAGGATTCAAAGTTGTCAATATTGGTGTTTTAAGTTCTCAAGAAGAGTTTATTAATGCAGCAGTTGAAACAGGTGCTGAGGTTATGATTGTTTCTTCTCTATATGGACATGGTGAAATTGATTGTCGTGGTCTTAGAGGAAAATGTGAGGAAGCTGGATTAGATGAGATTCTGCTTTATGTAGGTGGCAATCTGGTTGTAGGAAAACAGGACTGGACAGAGGTAAAAACAAGATTTCAAGATATGGGTTTTGACAGAGTTTATCCACCAGGAACGCTTCCTAAGATCACCATTACTGATTTAAAAAAGGACCTAAAAATTCAGTAAGGAGTTTCAGATGAACTGTATTTTACTAATTGATTTCGGAAGCACTTATACAAAGGTAAGTGTTGTAGACATAGAAAAAGAAAAGATCGCTGTGACTGCAAAGGCTTTTACCACGGTTGAGACGGACATCATGACAGGATACAAAAATGCGCTTAAAGATCTAGGTGAACTTCTAGATATGACGCGTATTAACGTTCAGGATTGTCTAGTCTGCAGTAGCGCTGCAGGCGGATTAAATATGATTGCCTCTGGACTTGTCAAAGAGCTGACCTCTGAAGCGGCAAAACTGGCTTGCTTAGGATCAGGTGCAAAAATTTTAGAGGTTTATAGTCGCGAATTAACATGTGAGGAACTGTCAGATATCAAAGAAAAAGAACCAGATATGATACTTCTGGCAGGGGGTACGGATGGAGGAAATTCCAAATGTATTATGCACAATGCAAATCTTTTTGCTCAGCATCAATTGGATATTCCCATAATTGTAGCTGGAAATAAACTGGCCAAAGCCAAGATCGAGAATCTATTTTCAACAAATCAAATGACCTATCAAATTGTTGACAATGTCATGCCAGACCTTAATAAACTGCAAATCGAACCAGCCAGGGCCGCCATTAGAGAAATATTCATGAGTCGTATTATTGAAGCCAAAGGATTGGCAGAGGTCAAAACAACTTTAGCACAGGAGATAATACCTACACCTATGGCAGTTCTTAGGGCTGTAGAACTCTTATCTAGTGGTACGGAGTTTGTTGCAGGCTGGGGCCCGCTCATGGTCATTGATATTGGTGGCGCCACGACAGATATTCATTCTATGTGTTCTGGTGAACCCACACGACCAGGAGCCATGCAGGTTGGACTTGTTGAACCCGATTTGAAAAGAACAGTTGAAGGAGACCTTGGAATGCGGGTCAGTGCATTATCATTACTTGAATCGGTTGGCCCTAAAGTTCTTATGGAGTACTCTGGTGAATCCAGAGAAGAGGTTGAGGCTTTTTGTAAGGATTTAAGTGAAAACACAAGTAAAGTCCCTTTAAACTCTCGTGAGGACATGTTTGATGAATCCCTTGCATTTATGGCAGTGAAAACAGCTGTAGAACGCCATGTTGGCTACATTGAATCGGTCTACTCTCCAATGGGAATGCTTTTTTATCAAAATGGTAAAGATCTTTCAAGTATTGCCACAGTGATTGGTACTGGAGGTGCACTGGTTCATGGGAAAAACGCCAGTACTATTTTGAAAGCATGTATGTATGACGAATCAAAACCAGAGTTACTGAAACCTTTAAATACAAAAATGTATTTGGATGCTAAATATATATTGTCAGCAGCTGGGCTTTTATCTGAAAAGTACCCAGAACTTTCATTATCCATAATGAATAAATACTTGGTTGAAATAGGAGGCATTAAACATGAGTCATGATAACAATACGCAAGCCATGAAACTTCAAAATAAGAAATGGTCAGACGAAGAGTTTTTCAAAGTCAGAGAAGAAGTTTTAAAAGCATGGCCAACTGGTAAGTCTGTAAATCTAGAAGAGTCTGTGGCCTATCTTAAAGCACTTCCGGACAGTATGAATTTTGCTAAACGCCTTTTATATGCTAGGGATAACAAGGAGACATTGTTACAACCTCGAGCGGGTGTTGCACTTCTTGAAGAACACATTGAGTTGCTACAGCACTTAACTGATGAAGGCGGAGCTGATTTATTGCCTTCAACTATTGATAGTTATACAAGACAAAACAGATACAACGAATGTCAAACAGGGATTGAAGAGAGTCGCAAGGCTGGACGATCTATGCTCAATGGATTCCCCGCTGTCAACCACGGCGTTCATGGATGTAGAAAGGTTCTTGAAGCAGTAAGTGTCCCTCTTCAAGCAAGACATGGTACACCTGATGCGAGACTCTTAACGGAAATCATCCATGCAGGTGGCTGGACATCCAACGAAGGTGGCGGTATTTCTTACAACATTCCGTATGCAAAAAGTGTAACACTTGAGCAGACCCTTCTTGACTGGCAATACTGCGACAGACTGGCAGGTTATTATCAAGAACAGGGCATTGATATTAATAGAGAGCCCTTTGGACCTTTAACAGGAACACTGGTTCCACCAAGTATTTCAAATACAGTAGCTATTATTGAAGGATTATTAGCCGCTGAACAAGGTGTAAAACACATTACCTTAGGCTATGGACAGTGTGGCAATCTAACCCAAGATGTTGCAGCACTAAAAGCACTTGAGGAACAAGCCAAAGAGTACTTTAGAGAATTTAACTATGACGTTCAATTAACAACAGTACTACACCAGTGGATGGGTGGATTCCCTGAAGATGAGTCTAAGGCATTTGGTGTTATTTCATGGGGTGCAGCAACAGCAGCTTTGGCAGAAGCGACCAAGGTCATTGTAAAAACGCCACATGAGGCACTTGGTATTCCGACCAAAGAAGCAAATGCACAGGGTATGAAAGCAACACGTCAGGTCTTAAACCTTCTTAAAGAACAGAAGCTTGGTTTATCAAAAGATGTCGCTTCAGAAGTTTTATTAATAAAAGCGGAAGTGAAGTGTTTAATAGACGCAGTCCTTGAAGCGGGCAAGGGAGACCTAGCAATTGGAACAGTAAACGCATTTAAAGCGGGACTATTAGATATACCATTCGCTCCAAGTATCCACAATGCTGGTAAAATACTGCCTGCAAGAGATGTTAATGGTGCGGTTAGATTCTTAGAATATGGCAACCTACCTATTTCAGAAACGCTAAAAGAATATAACAATGATTTGTTGGAACAACGTGCCTGTAGAGAAAACAGAGATGTCAGCTTCCAACTGGTTGTGGATGACATATTTGCAGTATCAGCAGGGCGTTTGGTTGGGAACTCTATTAACGAATAAGTGGAGGCAGTCATGAAAATTATAGATGTGGTATGTTCGGAAGGTCGCACAGGATTTTACTTCGATGATCAAAGAGCCATTAAGTCTGGTGCTGGGTCAGATGGATTTAGATATGTTGGTAATGCAGTAACAGAAGGTTTTAAAGAAATTCGACAAGCTGGAGAATCTATATCTGTCATGTTAATCCTTGAGGATGGCCAAGTGGCTTATGGCGATTGTGCAGCAGTTCAGTACTCTGGCGCAGGGGGACGAGACCCACTGTTTTTAGCCAAGGATTTCATTCCCATTATCAAGGGCGTTATAAAAGATGCCCTTGTTGGTGAAAATGCGTCTAATTTTAAAACATTAGCAGAAAAAATAGACACCATGCAAGTGGAGGGAAAAAGCCTCCATACCGCGATTCGTTATGGTGTCACACAAGCCCTTCTCGATGGTGCATCAAAGGCAAATAAGGTGACCATGGCAGAGGTTGTATTAGATCAATACAAGTTAACTGAACCCATTAAGTCTGTCCCTATATTCACACAATCTGGTGATGACAGGTACAACAATGCTGACAAAATGATTATTAAAGGTGCAGACGTTTTACCCCATGCCCTCATCAACAATGTTGAAATGAAACTTGGGGACAACGGCGATAAACTCGTTGACTATATCAAGTGGCTACGTACACGAATCATTGAAATGGGACAAAGGGGTGACAATCAGAATTATAGCCCAGTGCTCCATATTGATGTTTATGGAACGATTGGCATTCTGTTTGAAAATGATGTTATCCAAATGGCCAATTATTTAAAAACATTAGAAGAAGCAGCAAAACCATTTAAATTGCGTATTGAAGGGCCGATGGATGTAGAAGACCGTAATCTACAGGTTGTAGCCCTAAAGGTTTTAAGAGAAACTTTGAAAGAACAAGGCACGCAAGTTGAGCTTGTTGCTGACGAATGGTGTAACACCCTTGAAGACATTAAATTATTTGCAGATGAAGGTGCAGCAGACATGATTCAAATTAAAACACCTGATCTAGGTGGGGTTAACAACATTATTGAAGCCATTCTTTATTGTAAAGACAAGGGCATCGGTGCCTATTGTGGTGGAACTTGCAACGAAACAGATCGTTCTGCTCAGATTTGTACAAATATTGCCATGGCTTGTGGTGCAGACCAGTGTTTGGCAAAACCAGGCATGGGTGTAGACGAAGGTTTTATGATTGTATTTAATGAAATGAACCGTGTACTTGCATTGGCAAATGCACGTCAAGCATAAGGGGGCAGTATGCGTAGTATAAATGCACCTGAGATTATTAATGCAGTCAAAGCAATGTGTATTGAAGCAAATTTTAACCTCCCAACAGATGTTGTGAAGCAGTTAGAAGTGATGAAAGAAAATGAGAATAGTGAAAGTGCCAAAGGCATATTAAAAATAATTCAGGAAAATGCAGAAATCGCACGACAAGAACGTGTCCCCATGTGTCAAGACACGGGAATGGTGGTGGTTTTCATTGAAATAGGACAGGATGTACACATTAGTGGTGGCTTACTTGAAGACCTGGTTAATGAGGGAATCAAACAAGGGTATGCTGAAGGTTTTCTTAGAAAATCAGTTGTAAATGATCCTATTGAAAGAGTCAACACCAAAGATAATACACCTGCTGTGATTCACTACGACTTGGTTTTAGGTGATCAATTAAAGATTACCATTGCCCCCAAGGGATTTGGTTCAGAAAATATGAGCCAGATAAAGATGTTGAAACCCTCAGAAGGGATTGAAGGCATTAAAGCGTTTATTATTCAAACCGTGGAAACTGCAGGTCCAAATCCGTGTCCACCCATTATTTTGGGTATTGGAATTGGAGGTACATTTGAGAAAGCTGCCCTGATGTCCAAAAAGGCACTCATGCGAGATCTTGGAACAGAACATGAACAGTCTTATTATAATAATTTGGAAGTTGACTTATTAAACGAGATAAATGCTTTGGGCATTGGTCCTCAAGGTTTTGGTGGAAAAACGACAGCCTTGGGTGTGCATATAGAGACTGCGCCAACCCATATTGCAGGCCTGCCTGTAGCGGTGAACATCGGTTGTCATGCCTACAGACATGTAACACGGACCTTATAGTTGTGAATGAAAGGGGTTAAAGATGCAGTCAAATATTAGAAAAGTAACTTCACCAATCAATCCACCAGACTTAGAACAATTGAGTGCTGGAGACAGTTTGCTCTTAAGTGGTGTCATTTATACGGCCAGAGATGCTGCACATAAAAGGTTGATAGAGACCATTAATGCTGGTGAAGAATTACCCTTTGATATTAAAGGACAGACCATTTATTATGTGGGTCCATCTCCAAGTAAACCCGGCGCAATCATTGGTTCTGCGGGTCCAACAACCAGCGGAAGAATGGATGCATTCACCCCAATACTCCTTCGACAAGGTCTTGTTGCTATGATTGGAAAAGGACGCCGTAATGATTCTGTGGTGGGTTCAATCAAGGAATATCATGCTGTTTACCTAGCAGCAATAGGTGGCGCTGCAGCTGCAATAGCAAAGTCAGTTAAATCTGTTGAGATTATTGCATATGAGGATTTGGGTACAGAGGCTATACGTAAGCTGGTCGTTGAAAATATGCCATTAACCGTAGCGATTGATTCTAATGGAAATGATTTTTATGAACAGGGACGCTCTAAGTATCTTGAATCAACAGAAAATAAAGAGGTGTCACGATGAAATTGATGCATCAATCTCGAGCAGGTTCCGTTGAGTCAGGGGATATTTTGATTATGCTCAAACCCGCTGAGTCAGGCGTGCGTATTCACCTAGAAAGCAAAGTTATGGTCCATTACGGGGAGCAAATAGAGTTGCTTATTAAACAGACCCTAAGCCAGCACGGCATAAGCGACTGTTCTGTGATCGCTAAAGACAGTGGTGCATTAGATTATACGATACGTTCTAGAGTAAACACAGCTGTAAAACGTTCAGTTATGGGGGGCGTAAAATAATGAAAAATATGCGAAGTTTATTATTTATTCCTGGAAATAACCCGAGTATGGTTCAAAATGCGGACGTCTTTAATGCAGATGGTATAATATTTGACCTTGAAGATGCGGTTAGCATTGATGAAAAGGATGCAGCGAGAGAATTGGTGGTAAGTGCACTTGAGACCTTTGATTATAGGGATGCACTTATCATTGTCAGAGTAAATCCACTTGATACAGTCTGGGGAGCAGATGACATTGCAAAAGTTGCTCAGTGTGGTATTGACGCTATCTTGGTGCCTAAAGCAGACGAAAAAGCAATACAGCAATGTGCTGAAATATTAGCTGAGAGTAATAATCAGGAAAACGTAAATATTATTGCCTTGCTTGAAACAGCCTATGGTATTGAATGTGCATCAGATATTATTAAAACGTCTGAGCTTGTAAAAGCAGTACTACTTGGTGGAGAAGATTTTACAGCAAATATGGAAGTTGAAAGAACCAGATCAGGTGATGAACTTCTATATGCACGTATGAAACTTTCTACACTTTGTAAAGCCTACAACCTACAGTTTATTGACACCCCGTTTGCAGATGTGAATGACCTTGAAGGCCTTGAAGACGACTTAAAAGAATCTATTCGGATAGGTGCAACGGGAAAAGCTGCAATCAACCCAAGACAGATTGAAGCCATCCATAATGCATTTGCTCCAAGTGTCCAGTCTATTCAGTGGGCAAAGGAAGTTGTGTTGGCATGGAAGGAAGCACAGCTTGAAAATAAAGGTGTATTTTCACTTAAAGGTAAAATGGTGGATGCACCGGTATATGTACGTGCACTCAAAACCTTAGAAAAAGCCAATATAAGTGAGACAATGCTTGAAATTGAGCAGGGGAGGATTTCATGATAAATCAATTGGGGCGTGAATTTCCTGACTATATTGAGGGGTATGGTACTTGTAGACCTTACCGAGAGAACGACATAAGTGGTCAAAGTCTTTTGGAAAAGAACACTATAAACAATAAAAAAATTCCTAAAAATCAAAACAATCAATCAAGAAAATCAAAATTTTCCACCGATTTGGAGACCTTCCTAAATACCATTCATGTGAAAGATGGTATGACTGTTTCTTTCCATCATCACCTACGAAATGGTGATCAAGTGCTTAATCAAGTCATGGGCCTTCTGGACAAAATGGGTTTAAAAAATCTGTGTGTGGCAGCCAGCTCAATTTTTCCAGCCCATAGCATTTTGGTGGATCTAATGAAAAAAGGAACAGTCACTCAAATCGTTGCAAATTATATTTCAGGGCCAGTGGCGGAGGCGATATCAAACGGAGATTTAGAAAAACCCGCTATCATGCATACCCATGGGGGCCGTTCTAGGGCGATTGAAAGTGGTGATCTTCAAATAGACATTGCTTTTATAGCGTCACCCTCAGCTGATCAAGCTGGGAATATTAGTGGTGTTAATGGACCAGCCGCCTGTGGTGCACTGGGTTACGCAATTTCAGATGCTCACTATGCAGATTTGGTGGTTGCATTAACAGATACTCTTGTTCCATATCCTGCAAGCCATATAGAGATTGGTGAGGAATATGTTGATCATGTTGTTAAGGTCACATCCATTGGAGACCCAGCTGGTATTGTTTCTGGGACAACACAAATAACTAAAAATCCAGTGGGACTGAAAATTGCCAGTCAAACAGCTGCCGTTATTGAAGCAGCAGGGTATTTGAAGGATGATTTCTCATTTCAAACTGGGGCAGGTGGCACATCATTAGCCGTTGCACATTATTTAAAGAATAAGATGAATGAAAAAAACATTATAGGCAGTTTTGCCTCAGGTGGCATTACGGGATATTTGGTGGATATGTATGAATCAGGTCTGTTTAGAAGTTTGCTTGATGTACAATGTTTTGATCATGATGCCATTCGGTCATATAAAGAGAATATAGGACACCAGAGTATGTCTGCTTCAAAATACGGTAATCCTCATAATAAAGGCTGTGTTGTAAACCATTTGGACGTGATGATTCTTGGTGCAACGGAGATTGATGAGAACTTTAATGTAAATGTGACCACTGGATCAAATGGGACCATCATGGGTGGATCAGGCGGTCACAGTGACACTGCGTTTGGATCTAAGCTATCAATCGTAGTAACACAGCTTGTAAAAGGTCGTATTCCTATTGTAAAACAGTCGGTTACAACCGTGACAACACCTGGGTCAACCATTGACGTACTTGTTACTGAACGCGGGATAGCCGTGAATCCTAGAAATGTTGATCTGATTCGTAAACTCAAAATGTCTGGCTTACCCCTTACAAGCATTCAGGCTTTAAGAGAAAAGGCTTATAAAATTGCAGGTGTGCCTGAGTCGGTTAGATTTACGAATGATATTGTTGCAGTTGTAGAATATAGAGATGGTTCTGTCATTGATGTAGTCAGAAAGGTTTGATTCAAATGGAGGGATACTCTGTTGAAAAAATGCGCAATTTGAATCGAAAAGAAGTAAGGTCTTTTTTGAGTCAGTATGATCTCGAATTGGAACAAACTGTTGATTACACTGCAGTCTTGTGGCATCATGGTGAACTTGTTGGAACGTGTTCATATGAGGGGAATACGCTTAAATCCTTTGCAGTCAAACACTGTTACCAAGGGGTGGGTGCATCCTCAATGCTCTTGACTCATATGCTGAATAAACTCTTTGATCAAGGGCATTATACGGCTGTGGCTTATACGACATCAAAAAATAGGGCTGTTTTTGAAGGTATGCAGTTCACATGTATTTATGACACTGGACAAGTTGTCTTAATGCAGATGGGAACAAACACTTTGGAGCAATTTATTGGGGCAGTAAAAGCAAAGATAGATTTGGCTATGTCTTGTAAGGCAGGCAAGGGCAATATTATTGCTAGTATTGTGATGAATGCCAATCCGTTTACAAATGGCCACCTACATTTAGTAGAGTCAGCTGCCAGCTGTAGTGATTTACTTGTCGTATTTGTGGTAGAAGAAAATAAGTCTGAGTTCGACTTTAAAACAAGATTCATGTTGGTTGAAGATGGTACAAAACATCTTAGTAATGTGCTTGTCATTCCTGGAGGTTCATACATTGTTTCGATGAATACTTTTCCTCAGTATTTCGAAAAGGATGCAAATCAAAAGGCTGTTTTAAGTGCACATTTAGATGCAGGTATTTTCTGTGACATCATTGCACCTGAACTTGGTATAAAAAAAAGATATGTTGGGACAGAACCTGAGTGCAAATTAACCAATATATATAATCAAGTATTAACAGAACGCTTTAATAATTCGCAAGTAGAGCTTATAATGCTAGAACGACTGAAGGTGGGGCAAGCTGTTGTGAGTGCTTCTTCTGTAAGACATTGTTTAGAAGAAAAGAATTTTGAAGCCATTAAGAATAGGGTTCCGGAATCAACTTATTCTTATTTGACCAGAGTGGAATCCATTTTACTTGATCGAGAAAAAAGATATGAGTTTATAGAGAGTCTACTTGAAGACAATGAGTCAATTATAGTCACCGGGCGGCTTAATCTTCCGGGGCTATTTAAGAATACCATTGTATCTTCAAAGGGATGCCAAATATTAAAAGAATATCTGGATAAAGTGTTCAGTGCACCAGCCACCATCTGTCATGAGTGGAAGGGTGATGATGGACACGGATACATCTACCAGTTGAATAGGACAGATCTAAAGAATTTTGATCTTATTGATTTGAAAAAGAAAATGGTTAACATTGAGGAAACCCACTTCTTAGGACGGGTGTTTGACATAGATGTCTATGGACCAGAGGGTTTACCATTGTCGAGAGAAGATATTGGAGAACCTTTAAGAAAATGTATGGTCTGTGATGCACCAGCCAAAATGTGTATTGTGAGAAAAAAACATAGGACTAAAGAGGTTGAAGAGAAAATATACACCTTGATTGAGCAGTTCTACGCTTCTACTAACTTATAACTTAAATTGAATGAGCTTGTAAAGTAAAAACACTCTAGGCATAATAATTAGAGTGTTTTTTACGTGTAAAAAACTAAAGAATGATGAAGATTGGAATGGTTCTGAAATCCTCTTATGAGAATGGGTAGGCTATGAATAATGCCATGAATGGGAGTGATTAAATGAGGAATCCAACAAGTCTAAATGATAAACTATTCAAAACTTTGTTCGAAGTTTCTGGTGATGCTTATGTCCTTCTTCAGAACGGTAAGTTTATTGAATTCAATAACAGCAGCTTAAAAATGTTATGTGCGAAACGTGAAGAAATGCTGGGTATCACACCTGTGGACATTTCTCCTAATACACAAATGGATGGACGTAGGTCTGATGAAAAAGCTGAAGAAATGATAAAAATTGCCCTAAAAAATGGAACACATAAATTTGAATGGACCCACCGCCGTATGAATGGTGAACTTTTTCCTGCTGAAATCGTGTTAACCGCCCTTCCATCAATAGAGAATGATTCAATGATGCTGGTTGCATGGAGGGATATTTCTGAAAGACGCAGACTAGAAAAGAACAACCTTAAAATGCTTGAAAAAATCAAATTGCTTACTGACTCCTCACATATTGGTATATGGGAATTTAATCTTACAGATAATGAGATGAGTTGGAACGATGCTATGTATAGTATTTTTAACGTGGCTAAAGAAGTTGAGCAAAAAGACCTCATAAATGCATGGCGTAAAAATGTTGCACCTGAAGATGTGGAAAAATTGGAACGTGTACTTGAGGTGATGAAGGCTTCATCCCTGCGGTTTGATACAGACTTTTCTGTGGTTCAAAAAGATGGCAGCTTTAAATATTACCGCATATTTGCAAATGGGATTATGATGGACGGGAATAAAGAGTCCATTATTGGCATTTGTCTAGATAATACTGAAAGAGCTGAGTCCGTGCAAAAATTACATGAAGAACGCGACACAGCTGAACTTGAATTGATGGAAGCCACCAAAGCAAACATGGCAAAAAGTATGTTTTTAGCCAACATGTCCCATGAAATAAGGACACCAATGAATGGCATCATTGGTTTTCTAGAACTGCTTAAACAAACACCTCTGAACCACGAGCAGGAAGACTTTGTTGATGAGGTACACTCAGCAAGTATGACATTGTTGCAGCTTATTTCTGACATCTTAGATGTCTCAAAAATTGAACAAGGCCATGTGATCATTGAGTCTGTTCCTTTTGATATTCGTGAAATGGTGGACAAAATCATCTCCTTGTCAATGAGTCAGGCACAGGACAGAGAACTTGACATATATCCAATTATAGACAAAAGTTTGCCAGCTATTCTGATTGGAGACCCAACCCGCATTAATCAAGTCATAATGAATTTAATGTCCAATGCAGTTAAATTCACAAAAAAAGGGGAAGTGACCCTCTACATAAATACAAAGTTACATGATACTTTTGATAAAACAATCCTACAAGTCACTGTTAAGGACACAGGGATTGGAATTCAAAAAGATAAACTAAAAATGTTGTTTGAACCCTTCACACAAGCGGATGCATCAACAACAAGACAATTTGGTGGAACGGGTCTGGGTCTAAATATCACAAAAAATTTAGTGGAACTTATGGACGGAGACCTGTATGTAAAAAGTCAGTTCGGTGATGGCAGCGAGTTTAAGTTTGAGATCCCATTAGAAATTGGCGTTTCTGTGCCCATGTCAGAACCCATCTATAAAAATATTCTAGATAAAAGAGTGCTCATTGTAGACGACAATATGAAAAACAGAAAAGTGGCACGGGGTTACCTTGATAAATTCGTCAATAATATTTATGAGTGTGAAGGTGGGGACCAAGCAATAACCGCCTTATTGAAGGCACTCCAAAAGGATCAACCCATTGACCTCATTATAACGGATTATCAAATGCCAAGAATGAACGGGATTGAGTTGGCACAAGTGGTCAATGCGATTCCTGTGTTGCAGGACACACCTGTACTTGTGATGAGTTCATCTAATGATAAATTAGAAATTGAGAACCAAGGTAATGGGAAAATCGCTGGTGTTGTCTTAAAACCATTCAGAAGAAAACCTTTTTTAAACTGTATACATGAACTTCTGACACATGCTTATGAATCTTCAGAGCCTGTGGCCGTTATGAAAACACTTGAGCCCAATAAACCTAAACTCAAAGTACTACTTGCAGAAGATAATGGAACCAATCAAAAGTTGTTTACCAAGTATATGGACAAATTGGGTGTCCTTTGTACCACTGTAGAAAATGGACGTGAAGCATATGAAGCAGTTATTCTCAATCATTATGACCTGATATTTATGGATTGCCAAATGCCTATAATGGATGGTTATGAGGCGACAAGACGAATTCGTGAAATGGAAAGAGGCGATGAACGAACGCCAATTGTTGCTCTTACGGCACATGCCTTTGAAAGTGATAAAAAGAAGTGCCTTGATGCAGGTATGGATGAGTACCTAAGCAAACCAATCGATTACGGTCAACTTAATAAACTCATAGATGATAGGGTCAAACTACTCCCAAGTGAACCAATCCTCTTAACAAATACCATGAAAGAAGCTATGGAGAACCTACGTAGGATTACTCAAATTGATATGGGTGAACTTGAGAGTATGTATAACGATTTCATGGTTGAACTTGAAAAAGAACTTAAGGACATCGATGGTTTAATGAAAGAAAGGAAATACCATCAGATCAGGAAAAACACACATCGTCTTAAAGGCAGTTCAGGCAATCTTCAACTTAAAGATATATATAGTTCAGTGCTTGAACTGGATTCTGCAGCAGAAAAGCAGCTTGATGGTGCTTGTAAAGATGCTATTCTTAAAATCAAAGAGATAGCAGGTCTGAGTAACTTAATGTAACTAAAACATAGGTGGTGACACTGAAAATATTACTTTGCATTCTTCTTCGTAAGTGTTCACCCATCTATGTTTCATATGCGACAAAATACGAACACTGTCGCCTGTGTTTAGTGTAATGATTTCATTTGATAAATGTAAATCAACTTTACCGCTTACAACATAAGCTTCTTCTTCACCTGTGTGTTCCATCAAATGATCAGAGGAGTTGGTCCCACGGGCAAGTGTCATGAGCATGGTCCCAATAGCCCCATTTGTGTCAGGGGATAGGAGTTCATATGCAAAATCATCATTTTCAGGAAAAATCATTTTCTTGCGTTGATTTGCACGCACTACGAGGGAATTGCTGTTCTGTTGTGCAATAAAGAAATTGAAAATAGGTACATCAAGTGCCTGCGCAATACTTTTAAGGGAGTTTATTGATGGATTTGCATGCCCGCGTTCGATCTGACTTAACATAGATGAGGTTACACCAGATAGTTCAGATAAGTTCTTAATGCTCATCTTCTTAGATTTTCTATATTCTAATATTTTTTCACCAATATTTATATCTTCCATGGAAAGCACTCTTTTCTTTAATAATGTAGAAGTTTAAAATGACTTGTCATATGTATGTTTATAATTATACTATACATGGCATCTTAATTAATACAATTTAATAAAATAGAGTAAAATTAAACCACACTTGACTGTCAAAGCGTTAAATGATATTCTTGGGCTAATTAAATATTGTTTAATTAAACTAAAAATTATTAAGTTAAATTAAACATCATGTGAGTAATATATGTAAACAACTTATATAGAAAATGAAAGCGGGGGTCCAATTTGAAAACCGATATAATGGCTACACCAAATGTGTTGAACAAACCAATAAAAGAATGGAAAGAGGAATTTCCATTACTAGAAAGTCTAATGGATTTAAAAGAAGTTTTTTGGACCAATCCGAAACTAAGCCCATTTGATAAAGCCGCAAAAAATATAAGACTAACTGAAAAAGATGTTCAAGATGCAGAGGCACGACTAAATAGATTTGCATCCTATATAAAATCAGTTTTCCCTGAAACAACATCTACACAAGGTATAATCGAGTCTCCAATTGCTAAAGTTCCCCATATGAAAAAATGGATGCAATCCTATTTTGATACACAGATCAGTGGAGAAATGCTCATTAAGTTGGACAGCCACCTTGCGATTTCAGGATCAATAAAAGCACGTGGGGGTATCTATGAAGTTTTAAAACACGCAGAGAACCTCGCTATTGAACACAGTCTATTAAAGTCAACTGACGATTACGCAGTTTTAGACAGACCTGAGTTTAAGGCGTTTTTTTCACAGTACTCAGTAGCAGTAGGTTCAACGGGCAACCTTGGACTAAGCATTGGGATCATGAGTGCAAAACTCGGATTTAAGGTGTATGTACATATGTCTGCTGATGCAAAGCAGTGGAAAAAAGACCTGTTAAGGAGCAAAGGTGTTACAGTTGTTGAATATGATTCAGATTATAGCAAGGCTGTAGAAGAAGGGCGTAAACTTTCAGATGCAGACCCAAAGAGCTATTTTGTGGACGATGAGAACTCTCAAAACCTGTTTTTAGGCTATGCCGTCGCAGCTTCAAGACTAAAAAAGCAATTTGAAGAAATGAATATAACCATTGATCAAGACCATCCATTAATGGTATACCTGCCATGTGGTGTAGGTGGGGGACCAGGTGGCGTAGCTTATGGATTAAAGTTAGCCTTCAAAGATCATGTACATTGCTTCTTTGCTGAGCCAACCCATTCACCGTGTATGCTCATTGGTATGATGACTGAAAAACATGATGCAGTATGTGTTCAAGATTTTGGCATCGATAATATTACCGATGCTGACGGACTGGCTGTTGGCAGAGCATCAGGATTTGTTGGGAGAACACTTGAAAACCTTATGAGTGGAGATTTTACAGTTGAAGACGATAAATTATATGTGTTACTAAAGGCTTTAAAAGATACAGAAGACATTTTTATGGAACCGTCTGCCTTTGCAGGTGTGTCGGGTGTGGTAGACCTCTTCAAATCTGAGTCAGGTCAAAACTATTTAAGAACAATGAATCTAGAAGACAAAATGGAATCAGCGATACATTTAGCCTGGGGAACAGGTGGGAGTATGGTACCCATAGATGAACGAGATAAATATTATTTAAAAGGTGAGACTTTAACAAAATAAAAAAGGATTCCACTGAATGATTGGTCGACATTCAGTGGAATCCTTTTTTGGGAATACAATAATATTCGAATGTTTAGGCGGCATTTTTTTGCAAGTTTGTCTGAGGCGATTTGCCAAGCTGTCTACGATTTGCAAGCGTTGGTATGAGCATGCTTGTAAAAATCAATCCAGCACCAATTATGGTATTAAAGCTTATGCCTTCAGAAAGAAGGAACCAGCCGAATATTGCGGCAAAGAATGGTTCAAGTGTATAGATAATCGTTACACTCAGTGCATCGATCATACTTTGACTGATGTTAGAAACCACATACGCAAATCCTGTGAGGAAAATGGCCATTACAAGAAGGCTTATGCCATGTTCACTTGTTGCTGGTAGGGTTGGTGTTTCGAATACCATCATACCCATAATGCTTATAAATCCAACCGTTAAAAGTTGTACAGATGTAAACATGAGTGGTTTATGATTATTAATTCTTTTTTCAATAAATATGGTGTAGTAGGCTAAAAGCATGGTTCCAAGAACCGTGACCGCATCACCAAAGTTAAAAGCACCATCAGCCCCTGTCAGTGTGATAAGTGCAAGTCCTGAAGTTGCTACAAATACTTGCATCCAAGTTGCTTTGACCTGTGCCTCTTTGAACAGAATAATCTTTACGAAGGGAATAAATATTACTGCACTGCCTACTATAAATGCATTTTTGGCAATGGTTGTATGTTTGAGTCCAAGTGTATGGAAACTAAAGACTGCAAAGAACAGTGCGCCTGCAATCATGCCATCTCTAAGAACTTCTTTGTTGACATTAAAGTCTTTTTTAATAAGGAGGATTAGACTAAGAACCATACCTCCAATTGCAAATCTGTATGATAAAAACGTAAAGACACCCATATAATCCAGTAGTGGTTTGGTTAAACTAAAAGACAAACCCCATAACATAACTACGAAGATAAGTGCAAAAGTTGATATATTCTTTTTCATAATGCCACCTCTTTTCTACAATTGATTGAATGATAATACTTCCGAAGAGAACTGCTTGCGTTTGAATATAGTATATAGGAGAACCTATGATGATTGTACTTCACTTTATACAATTAAAAGCCAATTCTGTTGTGAAAAACACAAACGAATTGGCTTTGATTGAGTGGGAATATGGGTTAACGATTGTGTAGTTCGTATAAATGAATGGCAAGAGCTAAAGATTCGTACTTCATACCATCAAGTGCATCGATGTTGAGGACTTCTTTAATTTTCTTCACTCTGTAACGAACTGTATTTACATGTTGGAATAGTTTTTCAGCAGTACACTGTATGTTTGTATCACACGCAACATAGGTCTGGGCAGTGTAAAGAAGATCACTGTCATTTTTCTCATCATAGGCTATGAGCGGTTGAATCATGGACTCATAGTAGGTGTAAAACCAAGGATTATTCAGATTTGGTATAAGCAGCTGATATATGCCCAGCGCATTAAAGGAACTGCAGTTTTTCTTTTTCAACTCAGAGTACTCATAGGCGTAAGTACTTTCAAGTAAAGCTCTACCCATATCCCCCAAAGTATATTTAGAGTTACTAAGGCCAACTATACATTGATCTAGATTGAGTCCACAAGCATCCAGTGCATTAATAATATACTCTTTCATATAGTCTTGGGTTTCATCAGAGTATGACCGTGGACTAAAGGAGCAAATAAGGAGAATAGCGTCCTCATGTTTAATTACAAATGTTTTTTTACCAAGAATTTGACTAAAGGTGCTCACAAGAAGCTGTGATGACCACTGGGATTCATTTGTCGTGACTCTAGCGACAATAAAGTGATTAGAAAAACTCTTGTTAAGCTTTAAAGCCAGCGTCCGAACTTTCAAGGGGTCACTTTCTGAGACGATCATGTCGTCGATAAAACCCTGTAATTTTGAGAGTTTAAGATTAATATTTAAGGCCTGATCTATATCGAGAATAATGTCCTCGATGAAGGTTTCATCAAAAGTGAAAAGAGGAAATTTGTTTTTATTGGCATAGTCAATCACTTCATCTGGAAACTCTTCAAAGAAAATGGTCTTGAGCGCAAAACAGGAAGCATTTGATTCATGAATGGCTTTAATGTACTCCAGCATCTGCTCAGGTTGATCTTTAATAAGGATCATATTTCCAAAGATAAATTCCTCAGGAATCAGGGTCTGTCTGATTTGCTCTGTTGTTTCGTGGTCAATAATACCTGCTCTAGATATCTTGTTGTTTAGACCATTTATACCTGCAACCAGCTTAAATCTTTCAAGAGCTTTCAGTTCGAGAGCCTCATGTAAGGTTAATGCCATAGCGACCTCCTTAGTAGTATTTGTATTGTCACTAGTATGAACTAATTAAAAATTATTGGCAACCCATTGGCAAGGTATTTATAAAATTAGAAATTTGCCGGCAAAAAAGATCCTGCCACATTAGGCACGATCTTTTAAAGGCATTATGAGTTGTTTAAGTTATGACTTACTAGGTTTGCTTATAGATAGGGAAAGTACAGTGCCTAAAAAAGCTAGGACAGCCATGGCAATAAAAACAGCCGTATAAGAACCGGTTAGATCATAAGAAAGTCCAAAGGGAACTGTACCAAATGCAGAGCCTATAACCATGAACACGGTTGCGGCCCCCCGGATGCTGCCCAAATGTAAACGTCCAAAATAGCGGACCCAAATGACATTTAGGGTGACCGATTGTAGGTTGGTAATTAGTCCGTATATCAATATAAAAATAGATGCAGAAAGCATACTGTTTACAGTTAACATATAAAGCAAATCAAGACCAATGAGTACTGAGCTAATAGACAAAATATATTTTGACCTAAAGCGGTCTACAATGGTACTGGCGAGAATAGGCATAAAAAATCCTGGAATAGCAATGAAGCCGATAACCACAGATGCTGAAGCTGTGTCCACATTTTTGGTGGCCATCACTGAGAAAAAGTGAAACATCATCCCTGTGCTGATAAGTGGAATCATCATTGAGATGATACCAACAAACCAAAACTCTTTGGTTCTTAAAGCCTCAGACAAATCAAAAGATTCTTTTTCCATCTTTTCCAGTTCTTTTGCCAAATCATCTTCATGTTTAACTTCTTCATTGTCAGGTAATAAACCAATATCTTCAGGTCTGTTTATTACAAATATATAGACTAGAGGTACAAAGACTAAAATAAGCATTAGACTCCATCCACGCCACGCCACCTGCCACCCGTAGGTGTTAATCATGTAAGTATTGAAGGCCGGTACAAGCATGTTGCCAATCATATTCCCAAAGGCCAGTAAACTCATGGCCAAAGCTCTATTTTTTTCAAACCATTGTGGAACCAGCGAACCAGGTATTAAAGTTAATGATCCTTGTCCAAAGTACCTGAGTAGAAAGAAACCAATAAATATCATGGGTATACTAATAATAAAACTATTAAACAGACACGAAATACCCAACATAAAACCGGCAATCATCATCATCCTTCTTTGACCAAATTTATCAACGGCTTTCCCCATAAAGACAATGAGTGAGCCAGACAATATGGTAGCAACAGAATAAATCGAAGAAATCATGGTTCGCGTGTAATCGAATTCACCAATGTAAGAATCAATAAAAGCTGATATTGAATAGGTTTGACCAGGAGAAGAAAAGAATGTGGCAAGTGCTGATAATAACAAAACTGCCCATCCATAATAAAATTTATTGTTTGTCCGAAGTGCAAATTTATTTCGTAAATTGATTCGCATCATAACTCCTTAATTATTAAATCATATAAATGTTTCAATACTAAATTCATACTATATAGGTTTACGTCTTAAGTTGCAAGAGATTCAAAATTTTGCCCTACTTCAAATTCTAGTGTAAACTAGCAATAGATTAAGAAAGTTTGAATGGTATTTTAGAATGTTCTGATAGGAGATAAAAATGGTGAATCAGAGTACTGAGGTAGCTAAAATCGCTGTAAAGCTAGCCATGTCTACACGTGAAGAAGAGAATTCTATAAAAAAAGAATCACTTAATAAAGGATACAAAACAGCTGCTGTTGATATTGGTGGTAAGCTGCCAGATATAACAATGAAGGTTTTAGAAAGAGCACTTGTTGCTTCTAAAAAAAATGGCATTATAAAAGACGTCCATGTACATGATGGGGCCGTTGCAGGTGCTGCTAGAGAAGCGCTTGCGCAAATCGCAGTCAAAACCCATGGCTTGAGTGCAGGTGGAAAAATTGGTATTGCCAGAAAAGGTGAACACTTAAGTGTTGCTATATTTATGAGTATTGGATTGTTGCATTTAAATGATATAGTTATCGGTCTTGGCCATCGTTCTTTGCCAATTTTTGATGACACAAGTATTGACAGATAATTTTCACTCCTGTATATTATGAATTACCGTAGCGATCAGAACGGATCTGATCATTGTAGGATGTCAAAACGGCTTGCCGGGGAGCGACATCATAATGGCACCAACATAAGTAATTAAAACGTAGCATGGAAGTATAGTAGAACATGACACCAATGGTGATATCATAATTAAGTCATTCTGAGAATGTGATTGTTAGAGTCTAACTCTGACCTTATTCATTATAATTTTCCATACATGGACTGAGGGCCTGTTCGGAGATTTATGAGATAAGAGCATACATACAGTTTGCACATTAATAATGAACTATCGATCTATTCGGTTTATTTTACGTACACAACTCCATGCAAATGGAGTTTTTTTATTGCCCAAAAGCTGTGAAAAACTTCTTTGATTAAGATTTTGGAGGATAGCAGGATGATTAAGAAATTAGTTAAAATGGGTATCATAGCTGTTTGTGCAGCGGCATTATTGGTTGGCTGTGCAGCTTCTACTGAAGTTAAAACAGAAGTTAAAACAGAAGTTGAAACCGAAGCAAAAACCATAACAATTGGCATCACACAGATTGTGGAACACCCTGCACTTGATGCAGCGCGAGATGGCTTTATTGAAGCACTGGACCAAGCGGGTATAGATGCTAAAATCAATTACGTAGAAAAAAATGCACAGGGTGAAATGCCTACAGCCCAGCTGATTGCTCAGAATTTCGTTGATGAAAATGTAGATATGATTTATGCAATTGCAACTCCAACAGCGCAGGCTGCAAAAAATGCAACCGGTGAAATTCCAATTCTGATTTCTGCTGTAACAGACCCTGTTGCTGCAGGTCTTGTAGAATCTAATGAATCACCCAATACAAATGTTACTGGAACCAGTGATGAAGCACCAATTGATCTTCAACTTCAGTTGCTTGCTGACTTAGGCATTGAAGCACAAACCATTGGATTCATTTACAATACCAGTGAAAAAAATTCAGAAGTTCAACTACAAATGCTTGAAAGAGAAGCTGGACAACTTGGAATGACAGTTGAAGCAATGGGCATCACATCTCTTACGGAACTTGAACAAGGACTGGATGTATTACTGGCTAAGGTGGACGTGCTATACACACCAACAGATAACATGGTTGCTTCTGGAATCCAGCTGGTTACCAATAAAGCCCTAAATAAAAAAGTTCCTGTACTGGGTGCAGAGTCAGCTCATGTTGAAGCAGGCGCACTGGCAACGTGTGGGGTTGATTACTTTGCACTGGGTAAACAAACAGGCGAAATGGCTGCACTTGTTCTGAAGGGTGAGAGTATTAGCAAAATGCCAGTTCAAAAGGCACTAAGTCCTGAAGTGACAATTAACAAAGCAACTGCTGATGCACTTGGACTGACAATTAATGAGACACTCATTGAAAGTGGAAACCTTATTGGAGTGAATTAACATGAACGAACTTTTTATATCAACATTATCTCAAGGGCTGATCTTTGCAGTAGCAGCCCTTGGTATTTTTATTACATTTAGAATTCTAGATTTTCCTGACCTCTCGGTAGATGGCTCGTTTACAATGGGTGCAGCCATCTGTGCTGTACTTGTAAAATCGGGAGTAAACCCAGTAATTGCCCTTATAGTATCTGTGATTGGGGGGATGTGCGCGGGTGCCTTTACCGGTATGCTTCACGTCAAATTTGGAATTACCAATATATTATCAGGCATTATAGTTATGATTGGCTTATACTCAATTAATCTGAGAATAATGGGAAAAAGCAATATTCATCTATTTGATGTGAGCCATCTATTCTCAAGTTCAAGTAGTCTTCAAAAGTTAATCCTTCTTGCAGTGTTTGTTCTAATCTTAAAGTTAACACTGGATCTTTTTTTCAAAACTCAAATTGGATACGTCTTAAAAGCACTGGGTGAAAACGAAAGTTTTGTTACATCACTTGGATTTGACTCAGGTAAATTTAAGATTCTTGGGCTTGTTATGGCCAATGGTTGTGTAGCATTTTCAGGGGCACTCTATGCCCAGTATCAAGGCTTTGCAGATGTAGGTATGGGTACAGGTCTGATTGTGAGTGGCCTTGCATCCATTGTTATAGGTGAAATATTATTTAAAAAAGTATCCATACTTAAGATGACAACAGTGGCCATATTTGGTTCATTAATTTATAGATCAATATTATCAGTGGCTTTAAAGCTTGGTCTGAACGCTTCAGATCTTAAGTTGGTCACGGCCGTGATTATGATTCTTATCCTTTCGGGTTCAATAGAAAAAATTACTGCTTTAGTAAACTCAAATAAAGAGAATAAAAAAACTATGCATGTCAGTAATGAGGTGAAACTCCATGCTTAACTTAAGAAAAATTAATAAGACATTTAATGCCAATACACCTTACGAAAAAAAGTTGTATTCAGATTTAAGTCTTCGAATAAATACAGGGGATTTTATAACCGTAATTGGGAGTAATGGTGCTGGTAAGAGTACACTTTTTAAACTTATATCCAATGCGCTGGAAAGTGATACTGGTTCCATAGAGTTTGGAGATACAGACACAACAAAAAACAAAACATACCAATCTGCAAAACATATTTCAGGTGTTGTACAAGACCCTAAACTGGGAACGGTTGGCGGTATGACAGTCTTCGAAAACTTGGCCATGTCTCAAATGAAAGGCAGAAAAATTAATTTGGGATTTTGCCTCAGAAGTGAGCAAGAGGACAATTATAAATCTATGCTGTCGCAATTTGATCTGGGGCTAGAAGATAAACTGAACATTAAGACTCAATTGCTGTCAGGTGGTCAAAGACAGGTATTAAGCCTACTTATGGCGACCATGAATATACCAAAATTATTGCTTCTTGATGAACATACAGCAGCCCTTGACCCAAAAACCTCTGAGAAGGTTATGGAAATCACTGAGAAGGTTGTTTCTGAAAACAATCTAACCTGTATGATGATTACACATAAACTTGAAGATGCATTACGTTTTGGAAATCGTTTAATTATGATCCATGAAGGACAAATCCTGCTTGATTTAAATGGACAAGAAAAAGAAAAGTTAACTGTGGATTCTTTACTTGAAAAATACAACCGAGTTAAAGGCAGTCTAAGTGATAGACAACTGTTTAGCTAGACTGTAGACAACTACAACCTAGCATTAAACACTCTGGTTATAAACATACTGGGTTTATGAATTCCTAAAGGCTTTAGGAGACGTCCCAACTTTTTTCGAAAAGTGTTTATAGAATAACCCTGTGCTAGAAAATCCAGCAGAATAAGCAATTTCGGTAATGCTCCTGTCTGTTTTAAGGAGCATTTCTTTTGCAATCTTTAAACGGTATTGAATCAGATATTCTTGGGGTGAAACATTGAGTGTGTTTTTGAATAATCTAAATAAATGAGTGCGATCAATACTAATTGAGTTTGCGAGAGCACTTATACTTACAGGATACATATAGTTGTTTTTTATAAAAGTTACAGCCCTATCTATGTAATAAGCTTCACTTTTTACATTAACCTTTTCAGCTACAACTAAGCTCGAAAATAAACTATAAAGCAAGGAGATCTGTTTGTATTTGGAAGCTAGAGTTTCGGAGTACTCAAGTGCATGATCCACAATTTCCATGAAGGCCTCTCGGGTCTTCTTTTTATTTAGAGGAATTATATGTGGTGTTTCTTCACTTATATTGCAGGTCTTAAGAATTTCTTGAACAAAGAGACCATCAAAACCAATCCAGTGGTATGTCCATGGATCATTTTCGTCTGCTTGGTAATAGGTAATGTCATTTGGAAAAATGATAAAAGCTTGGTCTTTATGGATGGTGTATTTTTTGCCGTTAACCCTGTATATCCCTTTTCCTTTAGTCACATAGTGCATCAAATAATGAACCCGAGCTGTGGGGCCGTATTTATGGTTAGGGGCACAATCCTCGCTGCCACAAAAATATAGATCCAGAGGCTGGCCTGCCTGTTGATCGTGTAGGTTTTCAAAGTAATTGATATGACCCCTCCTTGTCATTCATATGAAATGAAAATGATTAAAATTCCTTGAGTGTAGTTTAACACCGAGTCATAACAAATACAACATAGTGAGTATAAACAGGCAACCTAAGAACTTGTTGTTACTGATTTGAATTGTATAAAATTGATTTATATTATAGAAGCGTTCAGTATCGAAAATAAAGGTCAAAGTTAAGGCTAGAATGCGTTGTGAAAAAACTTATAGGGCGGTAGTATATCAAAAGGAGTCATTATGGGCATTAAATTTAATGAAGAAAACTGTTCTTTCAATTTAACATCAGACAACATGAGTTACATAATCAAAATACATGACTTAGGTTACCCTGTACACCTGTATTGGGGGCGTCGACTAGACCACTTTAATCTAGATAATATGTTGACCTATAGAGAAAGATGTTCATTTTCACCCAATCCTGATCCAAACAATCTACTGCTTTCTTTAGATGATTTGCCTCAAGAGTATCCGTCTTATGGTGGGTCTGATTTCCGTATGCCTGCATTTGTTTTCAAACACAATGATGGGACAACTCGAACAGAGCTAAAATATGATTCGCATCTTATATATGAAGGAAAGTCAAAACTTGATGGTTTGCCTGCAACCTACATTGAGAATAAAAGTGAGGCAACGACGCTGGAATTATTGCTAGTTGATAGTCTAAAAGATATACACGTAACTCTAATTTATACTGTATATGCCAATAGAAATGTAGTTTGCAGAAGTGTTAAAGTTGAAAACAAAAGTGACGTAGAAATGCGTATTGAACAGGCTCTAAGTATGAGTATAGATTTTGATTCTGATCAATTTGACCTGATGCACTTGCAGGGCTCTTGGGCACGCGAAAGACATGTTGAGCGTCATAGATTGTTTACAGGGACACAAGGTATACAAAGTCGACGTGGTTCAAGTAGTCACCAGCATAATCCCTTCGTAAGTTTGTTAACACCTCAAACCAATGAGTCACAAGGGGAGGCATATGGATTCAGTTTGGTCTACAGCGGAAACTTTATCGCACAAGCAGAAGTAGACCAGTATCATACAACGCGTGTATCTATGGGGATCAACCCTTTCGAGTTCAAATGGAAACTGGGAACAGATGAAGTTTTCCAGACGCCAGAGTGTGTCATGGTGTACTCAAGCAACGGGGTCGGAGACTTATCAAGAACCTATCACAAACTATTTAGAGAAAGACTGGCCAGGGGACTTCACCGTGATTCTGAAAGACCTATTTTAATGAACAACTGGGAAGCAACCTATTTCGATTTTAATGAAAAAAGCATAGTGGATCTAGCCCGGCGTGGTGCAGAATTAGGGGTTGAACTTTTTGTACTAGACGATGGTTGGTTTGGATCTAGAAATGGAGACAAGAGTGGTCTTGGTGATTGGGTGGTTAACACAGAGAAGCTGCCAAGGGGTCTAGACTACTTAGCTCAAACGGTTAATGATATGGATATGAAGTTTGGCCTTTGGTTTGAACCAGAGATGGTATCACCTGACAGTGACCTTTATAGAAATCATCCAGATTGGTGTTTGCATATACCAAATAGAAGTAGAACAGAAGGACGACACCAACTGGTATTAGACTTTTCAAGACAAGATGTATGTGTATATATTACGGGAATGATCAAAAATATACTGTCATCCACAAATATTGAGTATGTGAAGTGGGATATGAACCGCAATATGACAGAAGTTGCTTCGTCCCTGCTTGACAGTGAGAGGCAGAGTGAAACCATGCACCGTTATATGTTAGGTTTATATGCTGTGCTTGAAGATATTACAACGAGCTATCCCAATATATTGTTCGAAAGTTGCTCTGGTGGCGGCGGTCGTTTTGACCCTGGCATGTTGTATTATATGCCTCAAACCTGGACGAGTGATAATACAGATGCTGTTGAAAGACTCAAAATACAGTATGGAACAAGCATGGTTTACCCACTGATTAGTATGGGGGCCCATGTTTCAGAGGTGCCCAACCATCAGGTTGGGAGGCGTACATCCTTAAAAATGCGTGGGGATGTGGCCATGACAGGTAATTTCGGTTATGAGCTGGATTTAACAAAAATATCTGATACTGATAAAGAGATCATGAAACATCAAGTTATTAGCTATAAAGAAAGACGTCAACTGATTCAGTTTGGTGATATGTACAGAATAAGAAGCCCATTTGATGGCAATGAATGTGCTTGGATGGTTGTTTCTGAAGACAAATGTGAAGCTGTTGTTTCTTTCTATCAAATTATGTCTAGATTCAATGGACATATCGATAGGCTCAAATTAGAAGGTCTGGATGGAAACAAGAACTATAAAATTATGGAAACAGGTATGTGTTTAAGTGGAAAAGAACTTCTTAACTTTGGAATACGAATTCAAGAACAGGTTGGAGATTATCAAAGCCAAGTTTGGCACTTAAAAGCTGTAAAAAATAAAGTTGTGTAAAAGAAAAACCCATTACATTGTGATGGGTTTTTCTAGTCATTAAGTCTAAGTTTACAGTAGATGGGTAATATTAATGGGGACATGAGTAGTAAAACCAGAAGAAATGTTTAGTAAAAATTTATTTGTTTGATATAATTCCACTATACGCATTATCTAAACGAATTATCTTGGAGGTTGTATGAGAGAGAAATTTTTAAATTTATCTATAAAAAGAAAAATTACTTATCTGTATCTGCCATTGTCGATAATACCTGTTATCGTTTTTGCCTTAGTGTCAACACAGTTGTATGAAACATCAATTGTTAACCGGAGTAAAGGCACCATGGAGGACAGCAATATTTTAATTGCTGACCGAATCGAAAGCATTATTGAAGACGTTGAAAGTTGTGCGACCTTGCTGACCATTAGTATTAATAATCTGTATCGTAATGAGTCTATTAGCGCTAAACCAGTGGTCGATGTATTTTTTGATAATGCAATTACCAATGAATTGGCATACTCAAAACTTATTTTTAAGGATATAGATTCAATTGCCTATGTTGACATTAACAATAAAATATACTTCACAGATCAAGGTTTAGACGACAACTTTAGTATATATCCTGGGTCAGAAATGAAAATGAAGCTTATGGAAACAACAGGGAATAATATTTGGTTTCCCATGGTTCGAAGAGGATTTCTAACAAAATCGTCAGACCGTGCAATTGTGACACTTGGAAAAAAAATCTGGAATATTGGAACAGGAGAAACCCTAGGGTATTTGTTTATAAATATTGATCAATCCACGTTTTCAGAGCTTTTCAATGAGCAGAGCTCAGATTATTATATAGTTGATGATTCAAGACAGATCGTCTCTAGTTTTGAAGATGAGCATGTATTAAAACCAATCATGGGAGAAAGTTTAGAGAAATTTTTAAGTGCATCTTTCCCCTCTGACATTATTAGTATTGAAAACACAAATCATATCGTATCAAAGAAATCTATTGACCGTCTTGACTGGACTTTAGTTGGCATGGCCAATTATGATCATGTAACTGAAGACCTGAAAAATTTACTTTTACTCAGTGCAATCATTGTCTTAATTATGATTGTCCTTGAAATTAGTATGTCACGTGTATTGAATAATCTTATTACAAATCCAATACTGAAGCTAAAACAGGGACTTGAAAAGGTATCAGAAGGTCATTTTGATGTACGTTTTAAAATGAAAAGCAAAGATGAGATAGGTGTGTTTGCAGAAAGTTTTAATCATATGTCAGAAGAAATCCAAGCCCTACTCAATAAGGTTGAAGAAGAAGAAAAACAGAAAAGTGCATACGAAATGGCACTAATTCAGCAGCAGATAAAACCACATTTTTTATATAATACCTTGGACATAATACTAAAACTATCTCAAATGAATCAGAGTAAAAAGGCTCAGAAAGCAGTTCGGAAGCTGGCGGACTATTATAAAGGTTCTCTTTCAGGTGGAGCAGATATTATCTCTATCGAAGATGAAATCAAAATTACCAAGGACTATTTGGAATTACAGAAAATAAGGTATTCGGATTTGTTTGAGTATAAAATTGATGTCGATCCATTCTTATTACATTATGACATTCCCAAGTTAACCCTCCAACCCCTCGTTGAAAATGCAATATATCATGGGCTTAAGTATAAGGATGATATTGGCACAATCACCATTAAAGGTCGAGTTCATGACCAAGGTGCATACATTTCAATTATTGATAATGGTATTGGAATGGACCAAGAAATGGCAAATGAGATTGTAAAGAAACGCGAAGGTCATTTTGGTGTATTTAACGTAAATCATCGATTAAGACTCTTATTTAATGGTCAGAGTAGGTTGGTCTATGAAAGTATGATAAATGCGTTTACTGAAGCCCGTGTAGAGTTTGATCTTAATGTGTCTGAAAAAATGAAGGAGGCAAAGAATGCTTAAAATCATGATTGTTGATGATATGCCTGTCTTTAGAGAGTTTCTCAGAACTTCAATAGATTGGAATTCCTATGGATTTGAAATATGTTGTGAGGCAAAGAATGGTAAAGAAGCCTTGAAACTCGCAGAGCAACATGAACCTGATGTAGTTTTGTCAGATATAACAATGCCTTACTTAGATGGTCTTGAACTCTCAGAAGCGCTTGCCAGTGAATATCCTGATATGGCTGTTGTTCTGATTACAGGCAACAGCGAATTTGAATATGCAAGAAAAGCTGTAAAACTAGGCGTCGCGGATTATATTGTAAAGCCCTTTGAAAAAGAGGAACTCTTAATTACACTCTTAAATCTTCAAGACAACATCAATAGAGCACAGGAAGCCCGAGAAGAGCAAAACAATATTGAACAAGAAAGAAATGCCTATAACTTAAGACAACTTATATATAAGGAAAAAATTACGACAGAAGACCTAAACAGTATTCAAAATCAATTGGAGTTTGATTTAAAAGGGGACCACTATGTTGTTCTGGCACTAGAAATCGATGCGGATATGAAAAAACCTGAGTCCTCTGAAATTACTATGAACTGGAAGGATTCAGTCAGTGAAATGTTGAAGACATCCTCCGAATCGGTTGGTCAACAGTTTTACTTTAATGACTTTGAAGGGCGCGTCATTTCACTCACAAGCTATCATTCTGCTGGAAGACAAAATGTAAAAACCACTGAAATACTAGACGCAGATGAGTTAGAGGACTTTATACAGCTGGTTCAATCTCGCCTTGGATATAACCTTTCTATAGGAATTGGAACGGTCTGTACATCCATAGGGGAGGTAAGAAAATCTTATCTTCAAGCAGTATATGCACTTAATAACAGGTACGAACTGGGACATAATAAAGTGATTCTCTATGAGAATATCTCTGAGAACCTAAAGGCATTTGGTTTCTATTCTGTTGAAGTAAATGAAAACATACTGAGATTCTTGCAACAATCGGACAAAGGACAGACTCTATCGGTTATTCGGGGGGTCTTTGAAGACGTTAACTATGAAACGTTCAGCTCTGGATACAAACACATGATGTACATGGGATTCATCAGTTTGCTATTATCTTATATTGTAAAATCTGGAAAGAACGTAACGGATATATTTACGGGTAGTTTTCGACCTAATGAGATATTGTCCGTGAATGCTTCAGACAAGGTTCAAAGGGACTTCATTCTTGATTCCTATAGTACCGTAATTGACTATATGCTTGAAAACAAAGATTCGAGGGCGTCAATTATTGCATCAAAAGCCAAAAAAATCATTGACCAAAGTTTGGGTCAAACGACTTTCAACATTCAGGCCTTATCAAAGCAGCTGCTTGTTAATCAAACCTACCTTAGAAAAATGTTCAAATCGGAAATGGGTATGACCATATCTGATTACATGAAAAAGGCGCGTATGGAAAAATCAAAAGAACTCATAATGACGACAGATTATAAACTTTCCTATATTGCTGAAGTGACAGGATACAGTGATTCAGGTTACTTTAGCAAGTGTTTTAAACAGTATTTTGGAAAGTCTCCAAGTCAGTTTCGCGACCAGTAATAATCAAAAATTTTGAAAAGTACAAATCCATTTCGATTATTACATTCAGTTTATTTCAAAAAGTTCATATACTGTTCCTATCAGGAAAACGTTATTATACGTTTCAAATGTTATCGAACAGGGGGAGAAACAACATGAAAAAAGTTATTTCAATGCTTCTGGTTCTTATGATGGTAATGGGTATGCTCGCTGGCTGTAGCCAACCTGCAGAACCAACTACTGAACCGGCAGAAACTTCAAGTGAAGCACCTGCAGAAGAAGCTAAAGAAGAAAATGTAACACTAAGAATTTATGCACAGTATTCTGATGACGATACAAAGATTCCATATGATTATGCAGTGGCTGAGCTTGCTAAAGCTTATCCAAATGTAACACTTGAACTTGATGTCCAAGCACAGGATGATGGTCAAAAACTACAAACATATGCTGCAACAGGAAACCTTCCTGATATCTTCCAGGTTGGTCTTTCACAGATTGAAACATTCAAAGAGTCTGGAAATATTATGGTTCTTGATGACGCTGCAAAAACATCTGGTTACTTAGATAAAGCGCAACCGAGTGCAAGCAATATTATTTATAACGAAGATGGACACATTTACGCATTCCCATACGCTGGAAACGAGCTTGTTGTTTGGTACTACAACAAAGCAATCTTTGAAGAGCATGGTGTAAAGGTTCCTGAAACATATGAAGAATTACTTACAGCTGTAGAAACATTTAATGCAAACGATGTTATTCCAATGTCTATCTTTGCAAAAGAAAAATGGATCACAACAGCACTATACGATGTGTTTGCAACAAGATTTGATCCTGCTGGAATCACAAAGTTAGATCAAGGCGCGGGTAAAGCATCTGAGGATGCATACCTGATGGCGGCTAAAACGATTCAAGAGCTTGTAGAAGTGGGTATGTTCCCTGATGGTGCAACAAACCTTAACTATGACCAAGCGGCATCACTATTCTACGAAGGAAAAGCTGCAATGTTCTTAAATGGTCAATGGGAAGTTGAAGGATCTACTGAAAAGCTTGGCGATAACGCTGACTGGATGTGGTACCCAGTTATGAAGGGCTATGAAGCTAACAAGTATGCAATGAGTGGCGGTGGCGCACCAGGTGGTTACGCTGTAAGTCCTCATTCAGACCATAAAGAGCTTGCTGCAGAAGTTGCTGCATTCATTTCTGAAAAGTACTGTGAAGCCAAGTATACGAAACGTTCTAACCCAATTCTAGCACTTAAAATTGACGATACTCTAAAACCAGAAAAACCATTCCCTCCAATGATGGAAAAACTGGCAAAAGAAATTCCTAATATGACTTCAACAACGAAGTTTGCATGGGGTCTGACAAATCCTCAATTCAAGGTTGCAATTGAAGATCAGTCACAATTCCTGTTAACACCAGACTATACACCAGAAGAGTTTGTTGAAGAGCTTGATAAGACAATCGAGCGTATTAACAAGTAATAAGAAACAAGTACTTTATTGAAGCAACCTAACTCAATAGGTTGCTTCAATTTTTTATGAGAGATGATATTAGGAAAGGATAAACTACAGTGAAGAAGTTTTTCGGTAACAAGTTAGCTATAGCCATATTTACTTTACCAGCGCTGATACTTTTTACAGCATTGGTCTTTTATCCGATCGTACAGGTTTTTATAAAAAGCTTTTATGACTGGAATGGACTATCAACTGGAACATTTATAGGTTTTGACAATTATGTGCGTCTATTTGATGATAAAGTTTTTTGGATTTCAAATAAAAACGGATTCATTTTTGCAGCAGTCATTACTGTATTCCAAATGAGTATGGCGACGATACTGGCACTTGCAGTATCGAATGTGAAAATGAAGGGTAGAAATTTCTTCCGTGTTGTTTATTTTATTCCTGTGGTTTTATCAGTAACAGTCGTATGCCAGCTTTGGTTATCTATATACAATGCAGATACAGGACTGCTAAACAAGTTCTTTGAAATGATCGGTTCAGACTTTAGACAAAACTGGTTAACCGATAGAAACAGTGCTATTTATGCCATCGCTTTAGTCAATGCGTGGCAGTGGATGGGTTATCAGTTTGCACTTATTTTAGCAGGTGTGAAATCGATCCCAACATCGTATTATGAAGCAGCAAAAATTGATGGTGCTAACACGATTCAAGCACACTCAAAAATTACCATTCCCTTGCTAGCAGAAACCTACAAGTTTTGTTTGGTTATATCTATAACTGGGGGTATAAAGGCGTTTACTGAAATGTTCATTATGACAGGTGGAGGACCGGGCAACTCTACATATACACTGACTTATATGATGTATTCCGCTGCATTCAGAGGGGGAGAGTTTGGGTACGGACTTACAGCTGCGGCTGTACTTGTTCTTGAATGTTTGATGGCAATCATAGTTATAAATCGTTTGGTTAAAACTCAAAACGAAGCTGAGGAGATGTAACGATGTCTACTTCCATAATTAATTCAAAAAATCAAAGAGTGAGAAAAAAGTTCTCATTATTAGATAGATTGTTCCAGTTCTTTTTATGGGGATATGCGTTTGTTTCACTATATCCTCTAATCTGGATGCTGTTTTATTCTTTCAAAAACAACGATGAGATATTCGTAAGCAACCCATTTGGCTTCCCTAAAATATTAAGGGTAGAGAACTACATTAAGGCATGGTCTCAGTACAATGTGCCTCAATACTTCTTAAACAGTATGATTGTAGCTGTAGCAACCGTGGCAATTACAATCGTGTTTGCACTTATGTTTGCATATGCAACAAGTCGTATGCGGTGGAAGGGCAAAGCCTTTGTTAGAACTTATGTTGCCCTTGGTATGTTCATACCAGTTCAAGCGGTACTCATTCCTGTGGCGCGTGTTGTTCAAGACCTTGGCCTAATGGGCACACACTGGGCATTAATACTACCTTATGCAGCCTTTAACCTGGCCTTTTCAACAATGGTCTTCTATGGCTTCTTTATAGGTCTTCCAGTGGAGTTAGAAGAGGCCGCTTGTATAGATGGAGCGAACATATTCCAGACCTTTTTCTATATTATTGTTCCGACTGTAAAACCTGCAATTGCAACCTTGATTATATTCACATTCTTGAATTCTTGGAATGAATTTATATTGGCAAACGTCCTTGTTATTGATCAAAATCTGAAAACATTGCCGCTGGGTATCTTATTCTTCCAGGGTCAGTTTACAACAGACTGGGGCGCAATGGGAGCTACAATGGTTATTGCAAGTTTACCAACAATATTTGTTTATTCACTCTTTAGTGATCAGGTTGAAAAAGCCATGACACTTGGAGGCGCAGTCAAAGGATAATAAAATTTGTATTGAGCTAGAGCAAGCAAATCTATGATTTGGGCTCATAAAAAAAGCCTTCAGTAATCGGTGGATGAACCGTTTAGTGAAGGCTTTTTAGTATTTAATTATAGTGTAACTTCAGTTCCGTAGAATGTATTCTTAAATAGGTCTTTCATTTGCTCTACAGATATTTCTCTTGGGTTGGTACCCGTACATGGGTCTGCAACCGCACCTTCAGAGATTGAATCTAGTTTAGCTAAAAATTCTTGTTCATTTATACCAAATTCCTGAAGGGAACATGGAATCTCCATGGATTTGTTAAAGCCAATAATCAGCTCAACTAGAGATTGAACACATTCTGCATCGTTTGACCCTGCAAGTCCAAGACGGTTTGCAATATCTGCATACGCCCCACTTGCTTCTTTTTTATTGAACTGAATGACATAGGGTAGGTAGATGGCATTTGCACATCCATGAGGAATATTAAAGATCTTACCTGTCTTGTGTGCCATACTGTGAACAATACCTAATATTGCATTGGAGAATGACATCCCTGCCATACACTGGGCTACGTGCATCTTGTTTCTTGATTCCACATTACCCTTGAATGATCCAATCAAATGTTCATTCATCATCTCGATTGACTTAATAGCAAGTGCATCTGTGAACTCATTACTTACAGTTGAAACATAGGCTTCAAATGAGTGTGTTAACGCATCCATACCAGTGTGAGCAACCAACTTCTTAGACATTGTTTGAGCAAGGTCTGTGTCTACAATTGCAATGTCAGGTGTAATGTTATAATCGGCAATAGGGTACTTTGTGCCTGTAAGGTGGTCTGTAATAACAGAGAATGAAGTAACCTCTGTACCTGTACCACTTGTTGTTGTAATGGCTGCAAATTGTGCTTTAGTTCTTAGTGTAGGTAATGAAAATGGATTAGCCGCTTCTTTGAAAGTGAACTCTGGGTATTCGTAGAAAATCCACATAGCTTTAGCTGCATCAATTGGAGAACCACCACCAACGCCAACAATCCAGTCTGGCTTGAAGTCGGTCATGACAGCAGCGCCTTCCATTACAGTTTTTACAGATGGGTCAGACTCAACACCTTCAATTAGTTTTGTTTCCATACCAGCTTCAGTAAGGTATTTCTCAATTTGCTCTAGTGCACCACTTCTTCTGATAGAACCACCACCAATAACGATAGCAGCACGTTTGCCTTTTAAGTTAGCAAGTTCTGAAATTGTACCTTGACCAAAGTATGTGTCTCTTGGAATTGTAAATCTACTCATTAATTTTTCTCCTATTTCATAGTCTGTCATGCATAAACTGGACCTTATACACTGAATATTTGTTATCAAATTAGTTGATACTTGCAATTCATGCATTTACTTTCGCCTCAGCAGTTATACGACTGATCGCGTTCACAAGTAGAAGTATAAAACACTATTAAAAGCTTGCAAAGAAGGCACTTTATCGTAAGGTAGTTACTAAAAGGTGCCTAATAGGGCCTACTTTATATAGAAGTTTTAAGTTTGAAAAATGGATTCAACTAGGGTATTCTTAAGTATATAAATGAAATAAGGGGGAGCTACAATGCCTAAAGATAGAACCAATAAAGTAAGCTGCAATAATTATAGATGTGAAATAGAGTTGACCCTAGAAATTATAAGTGGAAAATGGAAAGCGCTTCTTTTATGGAATCTTGGAAACGAAGAAATAATCAGGTTTAATGAGTTCAGAAGGCTAATACCAGAAATAACCCAAAAAATGTTAACACAGCAGTTGAGAGCACTAGAAGAAGACGGACTGGTAAATAGAAAAGTATATAATCAAGTCCCGCCTATGGTTGAATACTCTTTAACAGAAGAAGGTAAGGTCCTCATTCCAATTCTGGATTTAATGGATAAATGGGGAAAAAATCATGTTTTAAGTTATAAGAATTCTGAGGATGCGTAACAGATCAGATGATAATTAACGACAATAACAATGAACATCGATAAATGCGTGTTATGACACTTGTTTGTCGATGTTCATTTATTATTTAGATTTGTTTTTTTGTTTCATTTCATACATGCCAGTGTCAGCAATTTTAATGAGTTCGTCTGAACTTTTATGAACGTCTTTGGTATAGTGAGAGACACCTATAGATAGACCAACCATTTTATTATCAGGAATGGAAACGGTCTCTTGTTTTAACCATTTAGCAATGGAATGGCTATATCCTTTATTGGAAGCAATGTTTTCCACCAAATCTGTTAACAATAAATCAACTTCAGACTTATCCATTTCCTTGATAAGAATGACGAATTCATCACCACCATAGCGTCCGATCTCGGTATTGTGAGGAAGTTGGGCATTCATATCATTTACGATCTGTATTAGAATTCTATCCCCAATGTCATGATTAAACATATCGTTATAATACTTAAAATTGTTAAAATCAATAAATAGAACCGAACATATTGAAATTTCTTCTATATCAACACTTAACATGAGTTCCTCAAGTCTGATATAGGTCTGTGCACGATTAAGTGTGCCTGTCATTTTGTCCCGTGTAGCCAATCTGTAAAGCTCTTGGTTTGCTTTTTCAAGCTCTTTGGTTCGAATATCAACTAGGTTTTCTAGGTTGTCTGTATGCTGTTGAATGGTAATTTGAAAATTATTGTAGGTGGATATGAGTTTGCCAATTTCACTTTTGCGCATAAGTTTGGAGAGTGTAGTAATATCAATAATTTCTAATGTTTTAACAGCTTTCGTGAGTTGAATAATGGGCTGTAGAAATCGATTAACCAATATAAAGGTAAGGAATAAAGTGAGTACGGAGAAGACCAGGATAATATTTGTTGACTCATCAGTTAATTGTTCAATCATATGAATAATGCTCTGTTCTGGGATGGCTATATAAAGAAATGATTCGGCAATTTGAACAGGGGCTTGAGCAATGAGATATTTTTCATTTTCACTGGAGAGGTATATATAAATATCTATTTCATCGTTAAAGCTATCATCAACGAACGCTTCATAATCAAAATCTAAATCAAAATCTAAATCAAAATCTAAATCAAAATCATCAAAATCTGATTCTAAGCCGTGATGACTCAATATTTCCTCATAAATTGCAAGATTATGTGTTTCATTGGAATTGTTATAAGCAAAAAAATCGCCACCTTCATGTAATGCATCTTTGTGAATGATCCAGTAGTCCGTATCAAATGATGGAGGGGTTAAGGCTAGGTCATTATCGAGTTCATCAGAGAGTAAAGACTTATTATATTTCTGCTCTGCGGTGAAGAGTGTATCTTCAATCAAATCATCTAAAAACACATCACCGGCATAATACCCGGCAATATTATTTGATGTATCGTATATGGGAACAGCGATGATCATTACATATTCATTTTTTTTCTCATAATTAAAGGGACGACTTATCAAATAAGATACTTTTTCAGAATGAAAAGATTGATCGAACGAAAAATCTTCAAAGGTCCAGTTTGCATAATCGTTGGAGTTAATAACAAAGTCTTCCATGATCACAAAGTTGGTATTAAAAAGTAAGGGTGTTCTTTCAGAAAAATCATTTAAGACAGATTTATTGAGAGACCTTGGGAGTTTGTCTAGGTTATTTACTGAAATACGGTTGGTGTCATTGTTTGCTGTGAATTTTAAAGCCGAGATATGTGCTTCCAGTTTATTATTCAAATTCTGAGCAGACAAAAAAGCCCTTTGACTCGTTTGTTGTTCAAGGACTGTAAAAAAAGAGTTATCTATTGAATCCAAATAAGGTTGAAAAAATACAAACAATAGGATGATAGATAATGCAGTAAAAACTGTTATGAAGTGGGCTCGTATGGAATAGAGCATGTAATCCTCCGCTTTTATGAATAATTAAGTATGATATCTTATTCCTATTTTATACCAAAATCAAAGAAAAAGAATCAAATTACTTCCAGTTACAATTAATAATTAAGGTGTTTCCAATAGAATAAACACCATAGTAAAAATATATTAAGTTAAATACGGCATCACCTTAATATTTATCGAATTTAAGAGCAACTATTTACATGAATAAGCTATATGGATAAAATGTATACAAATATTGAAGCGAGGAGATAATTATGGACCAGATAGATATATATATTATAAGTTGTAAGCGAATTGATTTAGGAGGCGTGTATGATTACCAAAGGATTTAAGTTCGGCATGTTGCTCCAATTTGCAGTGGGTCCCATCTGTTTATTTATATTCCAAACTGCTGTATCATCTGGAATTGCCATAGCCTTATTAGGTGTAATGGGGGTAACCTTGGTTGATGGTGTATTTATTTTGGCTGCAATATTTGGAATTGGCGCATTTCTAAATAGGAATAAAAATGCGAAAAATGGTATCAAAATTTTTGGTGGGTTTATTTTAATACTTTTTGGACTCAGTACAAGCCTGAGTGTGTTTGGAGTAAGTTTTATACCAAGTTTAAATCTATCCAGTGTACAAAGTGTTGATAATGTTTTTATGAAGACAATGTTATTAACACTGGCAAACCCACTAACCATTCTTTTCTGGGCAGGTGTGTTTTCATCTAAAATTGCTGAAGAGGACATGCGGAAAACAGACATGTATCGGTTTGGAATGGGTGCCCTACTCTCAACGGTACTGTTTTTATCAGGAATTGCAGCACTGGGAAGCTTCATGAATGTATTCTTAGAAGATACATTCATGAATGTGTTAAATGTGGTTGTTGGCTTGGTACTGATTGGATTTGGAATGAAGGTGTTTATTAAGTTTGATTCGAATGAAGAGGTTATTGAATAACAGATATTTGTGAAGCACTCTCGTTCGGTCAACCTGTCAAATCACAATTTGAAGATATATTAGAAAATGCGTTGTGAGGATATTTACTCTCACAACGCATTTTTAGTTCAACATAGTTTAAGGTTAGATGACTCTACTTTAATATATCCTGCATTCTAGCCATATCTTTATCGCCACGACCTGAAAGATTGATCACAACAATCTGGTCTTTATCCAGTGTTCTAGCAAGTTTTACCCCATAACTCACAGCATGTGAACTTTCAATGGCAGGTATAATACCTTCTGTTTGAGATAATAGTTTAAAGCCATCTATGGCATCTTGGTCCGATGCAGTTACATATTCACAACGGTTAATGTCTTTGAAATGACTGTGTTCTGGACCAACACCAGGATAATCAAGGCCAGCTGCTATTGAATGAACAGGTAGGGGTTGACCGTTTTCATCCTGTAAATTGTAACACTTGAATCCGTGAATAATACCTGGTTTACCAAGGGTCATTGTAGCTGCATTTTTTCCTGTTTCCATTCCAGTTCCAGAGGGTTCAACACCAACCATGTTGACAGCTGTGTCTTCATAAAATGCGTGGAAGAGCCCCATGGCATTACTACCACCACCAACACATGCGACCAAATAATCAGGTAGTTTGCCTTCTTTTTCTTGGATTTGCTCTCTGGCTTCTTTACCAATAATGCCTTGGAATTCACGAACCATGACTGGGTAAGGGTGTGGACCTACGACAGAGCCAAGTAAGTAGAATGTGTTTTCACAGTTGACCACATAATCATTTAAAGCTTCATCTACGGCTTCTTTGAGTGTCTTTTGTCCAGTTGTCGCTGCAACAACCTTGGCACCCAGAAGTTCCATTTTGAAAACGTTTAAGGCTTGTCTTTCCATATCTTTTTCGCCCATATAGACAGTACAATCCATATTAAAGAGTGCACAAACTGTTGCAGTTGCCACACCATGTTGACCAGCGCCTGTTTCAGCGATAATTCTCTTTTTACCCATTCGTTTTGCGAGTAGAACCTGTCCGATGGTGTTGTTGATTTTATGTGCTCCGGTGTGGTTTAGGTCTTCACGTTTTAAGTAAATTTTTGCTCCGCCCGTTTTTGCAGATAAGTTTTCTGCAAAGTAAAGCGGGTTAGATCTTCCAATGTATTCTTTTTGGTAGTAACGTAATTCTTTCTGGAATTCAGGTTCATGAATATATTTTACAAATGCATCTTCAAGTTCTTTTAAAGGTTTTTGAAGTGGTTCTGGAACATAAGCGCCACCAAATTCTCCAAAGTTTCCATCGATGTTTCTAATTGTATTTGCGTTGTTTAGAGCTGTCATAAGTGTATCCTCCTAGGATTCTATTCAAGTTTGTAAGTTTATATTTATTCAAGTATGTGGTCTGATTGTTGTTGTTGGTTGATGTTCATGCGTTAAACACTGAATGTCCTCCCTTCGGATATATGTCTTGTTAAATCATAATTTTAAATACAAAAAAGCCCCCTATACGTTATACGTATAGAGGGCGAATTAACTTAAGTCGCGGTGCCACCTCTTGTTGAATCAATAGTCTTGATTCATCTCTTCAAATACGGGAAAATCCGATATTCTATCTCTGTAACGGGAGAACCCGGGTCACCTAATCTTATACAATAATAATTTCAGATTCCACTCCTGAGTCCATTCAGATCAAATTGATTTACTGGATTTCCACCATCACCAGCTCTCTATAAAACCGCATTCATCTTACTAATCTCAGTCATTGTTTTGTTTTATATGTGTCACTCGTTTGAGTTATTAATATGCAGTTTAGCTTATAAATTACGGTGTGTCAACACTATATTCTGAATTAGCTAAGAAGTTTTAGGAGTGAAAAAAATGTAGTAATACAACGATTGTGATCATAAGAGTATAAATAAGAATTTAAATATGAACTTTCATTATGTGGAATAGGTGGCGACAAAGCAACATTCGTGATACAATCGTGTGGACGAAAGTAAAAACGGATTATTCGACATTTCTTAACCTTGCATCCAACGCGTGAGCAGGGTTATTTTTATGTTTTTTTGTATTTTAGAAAAGAAAAGGAAAACATTATGACAAGAAAATTTAATGATTATAAACTGAGTCCAGAGATACTCAAATCTTTAGAATTACTCAATTATACAAAACCAACAAAAGTTCAAAGTGAAGTTATACCCACTATCTTAAGTGGTGAGGACTTAATTGTAAAATCACAAACGGGTAGTGGTAAAACTGCGGCATTCGGTATACCTCTATGTGAATTACTTGAATGGGAAGAAAACAAACCACAGGCTTTGGTTCTTACACCAACAAGAGAACTTGCCATGCAGGTTAAAGAAGAAATATTTAATATAGGCCGTTATAAAAGAATTAAGGCATGTGCTGTGTTTGGCAAGGCGCCATTTCATGTACAGGCGAGAGAGTTAAAACAAAAAATGCACGTTGTTGTGGGAACACCCGGTCGTGTGATTGATCATATGGAACAAAAAACATTTGATACTTCAAAGGTTAAGTATCTGATTATTGATGAAGCAGATGAAATGCTTAATATGGGGTTCATTGAACAGCTCCATGAGATCATTACAAATCTTCCAAATGAGCGTGTTACACTTCTATTTTCTGCAACCATTCCAGAAGATATTAAGACGATTTGTGACCAGTATATGAATGCACCTAAAACAGTAGAAATTGCTGATGAAAGCCCTGCAATTGAAAGAATTGATCAACTGCGTTATGACATAGACAAAGCCGATAAGTTTGACCTTCTTAGAGATTTAACGATCCTTGAGAATCCAGATACATGTATGATTTTTTGTAACACCAGAATTCTTGTAGATCAGCTACACGAAGACTTAGAAGAACTGAAATACTCATGTGGTAAAATTCACGGAGGGATGTTACAAAGAGACAGAATGCGTGTTATGAATAACTTCAAAAAAGGACATTTAAGATATCTAATAGCAACGGGTGTTGCGGCTAGAGGGATAGATGTTGATAAAGTATCACTGGTTATCAACTTTGATATTCCAGAAGATCCTGAAAGTTATGTGCATAGAATAGGACGTACAGGTCGTAAAGGTCTTCGAGGCCGTGCGATCACACTTGTTACAAATAAAGATGCACAATATTTAAAAGAGATTGAAGAATACACAGGTAAGAGCATTCCACTTCAAGAGTTCCCGACTGAGGAAGCTGTTGAAGAAGCAATGGAAGCATTCGAGGAAAAAATGAGCAAACGCCCTGAAGTGAAAGAACAAAAGGGTGCTAAACTCAATGCTGATATTCTTAAAATACACATTAATGCAGGTAAAAAACAAAAAATGAGAGCTGCTGATATTGTAGGAACCTTATGTAATATTGAAGGTATGACAAAAGATGATATTGGTGTGATCAATATTCTGGATATATCAACGTACTTTGAAGTTCTACACGGTAAAGGTGAAATGGTATTTAAGGCACTACAGCAAAAACCGTTAAAGGGACGCTTAAGAAAAGTTAGTAAAGCTGAAGATGAGTTATGGCCTGGAGAAAAGGCAGCTAGAAGACGTTCAGAATTCAGCCACAATACTAAAAACAGAAGTCAAAATCGCGATGGTCGTAGACGAGATGACCGAAGCAAAGATAGAAGAAGTAACGACAAGAGAAGTAACGATAACCAAAACAGAAATAAAAGACATGACTAATTAAACATTGTAACGATCAACGGGAACAAGCTGAGAGCCATTCAAAATAATGGCTCTTTTTTATATTCAAATCAATCCCATTACTTTCACATATTTTTCACATTGAAAGCATACAGATTGAAATCGCCTTAATCTATATACTTAAATTATCAAGTTATAGGATAAGGAGTAGCATATGAAAAAAACAACTTTAAGACATCTGGTTCAAATTATATTTCTATTGAGTTTTATCTTAGGTATTTACAACAGCATAAATTGGCTTCCGCCCCTGGTAGTGGCACTTTCAATTTTAATGGGTCCATTGTATTGTAGTTATGTCTGTCCAATGGGTTTCCTCCAAGATATGATGCATAAACTTGCCAAAAAATTGAAGATAAAACAGCACGTTTTACCTTCAAAAGTACATTTAAAACTCGTGTATATCCGCTACATCATTTTTGCTTCAGTTATGTTTTTAAGTTTTCAGTGGATTTTCATACTATTAGGTTATGATCCAAGGGTAAACTTAATTGGGATCTTTGATGGAAAAGTGATATCGGTTATGTCGTATATGGTTATAGCAGGATTTTTACTTATAGGATTGTTTTATCAACGACCATTTTGCTCTTATTTCTGTTTTGAAGGTGCAAAATATGGCCTTATGGGTGTGTTAAGAACAGTACGCATTAAACGCCATGAAGACAAATGTGTTGATTGTGGAAAATGTAATCAAGCGTGTCCAATGCATGTGGATATTACGGGTGGAACAGTTGTTAACTCTATTCAATGTATCCAGTGTCATGAATGTATTGAATCATGCCCTAAAAACGGTGCATTAACCTATGTAAGTAGTATTAAAGTATTGAAAAAGGAAAAACTCAATACAAAAGTATTTAGAAAACAAAATTTAATCGTAATCCCTTTGATTGCTGTGGCCTTTCTTCTATTTGGTGCAGGAGAAATGGCATTTCCAGAATATACGAATACCCAAGCCATTATTGAAAATGAAATAATTGTTGCTCAAAATGACGCAAAAGGAATTAAAGATGGTGTTTATAAGGGTTCAGCACAAGGCTTTAAAGGAATGATTGGAGTGGAAGTAACCGTTGCAGATGAATTAATTAGTGAGGTAATCGTTGTAAGTCATAATGATGATGCCCGGTGGTTTAATCAGGCAAATAAGTATATTCCATCAGAAATAATAGCCAATCAATCAACTCAAGTCGATACAGTGTCCATGGCAACATACTCTTCTACTGGAATAGTCAATGCTGTTAAGGATGCATTAGGTCAGACTGATTTTATTGAACTTGAGGAAAAGAGTGGTAAACAACGTCATCATTAGAATCGTTTGAATCAAAGACCATAACAATCGAACAGACCCTGAAGTTAAGTGTATAACTTAGCTTCAGGGTCTGTTTTAATTATGATTCGAAATCATCGCTTCTAACTATATCTAAGTAGTTATAAAGCGTAAATTTTGAGATACTGAGTAGCTCACAAATACGTCCACCAGATTTTTGTATGAGGAAAACGCCTTTGTCATCTAAAATTTTAATAAATCTCAGCTTTGCAGCTTTATTCATTTCATTTACAGGTGTTGATATTGAAGTCATTGCTTCAGAAATTATGCTTTCAAGAAGGGCATGTACATTCTGACTATGAACTTCTTTAACAACAGATGTAGGAGGTGCTTCGAAGACGCCTGCCCCTGATAATTTATTAAAAGTCTTTTCAAGCTGGATCATATCTGTGACATCTTGGTTAATACAAATTGAACCAATGAGTTCGTTGTTGTCATTGTGAAAATTTACTGTAGAAGACCTTAAAATTTTCCCATCAGAAGTATGGGTCGTATATCTAAAATTCTCTTTACGCTGTTCGTTTGACTTCACTTCTTCAAGGAACAACGTGGTGGGACATCCACCAATTTCTCTTCCAGTAATATGTCCATTTTCAATACCAACAATGGTTGTGTCAAAACCTTTTGTAAAGTCATGAATGACAACCTCAGTATTTGTTCCAAACTGAGCAGAAATACATCTTGCTATGGGTTGAAGTATATCCAAAATTTCGCTATTCATAGGTCTTGCTATCGATTTTATCGATATCTCCTTTCCAGTATATAGAAAAAACACGTGGTTTTCACAGCAGTTCTAATTTTTTTTGAGAAAATATAATTAAAAATCATTATCTCTATAAACCAGTATATCAGAGAATCGTAGAAGCTCAAACCTTTATTTGATACATTCTAAAATGCCTATAGGAATACAATTTCAGTTGACCTTATGTTATAGAGTACATATAATAAAAATGAAATTATTTGAGATTATCTAAAAAAAAGTAAGGGAAATTAGGAGGCGTTGACGATGGCAGAAAAAGCAACGGCAGTGGGTAATGATTTTGACAAAGGAAACAAGAAGTTATCAACATTAACAATGTGGGGGTATAGTGTTGGAACCCTTTGTGATTCATTAACTGCAAATCTATACAACATATTCTTTTTAGTATTCGCAATTAACTTTGCAGGGCTTGACCCGGCATTCGCTGGAATGATTGCAGCAGTCGCTGTACTTTGGGATGGATTTACAGATCCAATTATCGGGTACTTATCAGATAAGTTTAGGGCAAGCGGTAAATATAGTAGAAGAGATTTAATGATTAGAGCACTTGTGCCATTTTGTATTAGTTTCTATATGCTTTATAGAATCATCGAAGCAAGTGCAAGCACAAGAAACATTTACTACCTAGGAATGGCACTCCTGTTCTGGACATTCTACACTGCACTTAATATTCCATATGCTGCACTGGGTGCAGAACTTACAAATAATTACGACGAACGTACAAAATTGAGAATGATTGCACACGTGTTTACACTTGGTGGTCTATTTGTCGCAAGTACATTTACAATGGCGATCGTTGAGTCACAGCTTGGAGCGGGTAAAACACCTCTTGAAGCTTGGGGTTCTCTTGCATTAATTTACACAGCAATCGTTGCTGCAGCAGGTATTATTAGCTGGATCGCAACATCAAAAGTTGAAGTTGAGATGGCTCAAGGCAAAGAAAATACGAAATCAAGCATTGGAAATCCATTCCAAGTTCTATCAACAACGATGAGTCTTAGAAGTTTTAGAGTTGTATGTGCTTCAATTACACTATACGCTATTGGATTTACAACAGCTCAAGGTCTCATTGTATTCTTTATGGAAACCGTTCTTGGCTTCCATGGTGCAGAAATTGGTATGTACTTCGCAATCACAACAATAATAGGGGTATGTACAATTCCTGTCGTTAACTTTGTTGTTAAAAAGATGGGGAGAAGACAGGCGTATACAACAGTGATTTCAATCGTAGCTGTTATTCAAATGGCATTCATCTTTATTGGTGCTGAGGCGTTTGCATTCTTAATCGCATTTGGTGTTATTCAAGGATTAGGACATAATACATTCTTCCCATTACTATATGCACTTGTTTATGATTGTTGTGACATTGATGCATTCGTTAATGATGAAAGACGAGAAGGGATCATGTTATCTGTTTCTGGTCTATTTCAAAAGATTGGTTACGCACTGGGAACTTCATTTGCGGGTCTATTACTATCATTCTTTAAGTATGACGCCTCGCTTGCAGAACAAACAGCTGAGACACTAAGGGGATTAAATATTTCCATTTTCGTTATTGCACCAGCATTTTTCCTTGTCGGTGGGCTGATTATGTCTAGATTCAAAATTAACCAAAACAGATATGATGCACTCCAAGAAGCTCTTAGAAATAAAGAAGAAGGAAAACCATATAACACAGATGGATTCAAAGAATTGCTATAGATTCGTTTTTAATTAAAGAGGAGTAAGGGACATGAAAACACTATATTATAACGGGACTCTTGTAACCATGGATTCATCTATTGAAGAACCTGGTGGACAAATAAAAAATGGTTGGGTTCTGGTTGAAAATGATCGAATTGTTGATATTGGTATAGAAGATGATATGCCTGAGGGCATCGAAAGAAACATTGACCTACTTGAAAAAACACTCATTCCAGGACTGTTCAACTCTCATATCCATATGTTACCAACAGGGATGGGAACGAAAAGTATCTTCATATTCGATTGTGTTACGTTTGATGATGTGCTTGAGAGAGTTACGGGTCAGCTTGGGAGATACGAATCCAATGATTGTCTTGTAATGGTAGAAGGTTTTAACTCAGCCGCAATTGACTATGATCAAACAAGAGATCTAAAAAAACTGGATGCAATCAGCGGAGATCATCCTATTTATCTTAAGTATAATACAGGACATGGCGGCATACTCAATAGCAAACTCATGGACAAACTGAATAAGACTGTAAGTGTTGATGTTGTTGAAGAGACAATGGGTCAAGTTCAGAATCTCTTTACAGACTTAGAAGTTTCAGAATTTATTGTTGAAAGTTGTAACGAGAGTGCCAGTTTTGGTGTCACAACTGTAAACGCATTTATTTACGGGGATCTTGATGACAACAGAGATATTGATGTGTGGATTTCAAATGAGCTTGCTTCAAGGTCACTTCCGATCCATACAGTAAACTTTATGCAAACGACGAATGTTGAGCTTGCAAAGTCAAAAGGTCTTTCTAGAATTGGTGGTTGTATTGCTTTAGATGGTACACCTGTTGAAATGACAGCGGCTTTTGAAGAACCTTACCTTGATCAATCAGGTAAGCCATCTGGCTTTAGTGGAGACCTATACATGTCTGATGATGCAGTTTATCAAATGATCTATGAAGCACATAAAAACGATATGCAGTGTACTTTCCATGCAGTTGGTGATAAGGCTGTACACCAGGCAATCCGGTGTTATGAAAAGGTCATTCACGAACTGGGCCCTAAAAATTTACGACATAGAATTGAACATGTCGATTTAGTCAGTGAAGATATGTTAAAAAAAGCTGTAGATTTAGGGATTATTTTTAGTGTTCAGCCAAGCCTATTACACCTATTTGGTGCAAACTTTGAAGGTATTCTTGGTCAAGAGCGAAATGATCAAATGGGATCACTACAAACCTATAAAAATGCTGGCATGATGCTCATTGGTGGAACCGATTCACCAGTAACACCACCCAACCCTCTACTTGGGTTACACGGTGCAGTCAATCAAGAAACTGAAAATAGAAGACTATCTGTATATGAGGCTCTAAAAATGTTTACACTTGATGCCGCATTTGGCGTTCATCAGGAAAAAGAAAAAGGCAGCCTTGAAAAAGGTAAGATAGCGGATCTAGTTGTCCTGAGTGCCAATCCATTTGAATCACCAGGAGCTATTGATCAAATCAAAGTACTTAGAACAGTGGTTGCTGGGACAACGGTGTATCAAGTGTAAAAAAGACATTTAAGAGTTAGAAAGAGAGCAGAATAATATGCAAAATACAAGTGCGGTGAAACTTGAATTTTCTCCTGAGAAGGTAATGGAGGAGCTTGATATCAAGCTCCCTATCCCTCTTGGGCCAATCGGTTCATATAGACCATATAAAATTTCAGGCAACATGCTATATTTATCAGGACTTGGTCCTATGTGGGATAAGACTCCAAAATATCATGGTAAAATTGGTCGCGAACTGACTAAAGAAGAAGGATACGCTGCTTCGAAATTGACAGCGCTTAATGTAATCGCCGTGTTAAAAAATGCGCTGGGTGATTTAAGTCGTGTAAAGCAGTTTGTGAATGTAACAGGTTTTGTTAATTGTACAGATGAGTTTATTGACCAACCATTTGTAATTAATGGATTCTCAGATCAGATTATTGAAGTATTTGGAGAGAAAGGCTACCATGCAAGATGTGCTGTTCCTTCAAATACTCTACCAATGGACACACCAGTGGAAATACAAGTTGTTGTAGAAATACACGAATAAATAAAGAGGGGATATTATGCGTAAAACAAATAGGTTTATCATTGATGCACATATTGATTTAGCCACTGATTTATACAATAAATATCAAATGAATGTTAAAAGTCCTCTTAAAAAAGAATATTTGCCAGAGTTAAAACGTAACAATGTAAAAATTTTAATATCGTCACTTTTTGTGAGTAATGAATTTTTACCTGAAAAAGGACTAACAACAGCACTTGATCAACTTCAAGTTCTTAAAGATGAAATCGCAGAAAATGCAGATCAAATTATGCTGATAAAAACAAAAAATGACCTTGATCAGGTTATGAACTCAGATAAGATTGGTATTGTTGTTTCACTTGAAGGCCTAGCACCAATTGGTGAAGATATGTACCTTTTAAAAACTTTCTACGAGCTTGGTGTACGTGGTGCTGGCCTAACTTGGGCTAGACGAAATGCCGTCGCTGATGGGGCAAGGTTCGGTGACGAGAATGAATTCCATAGTGCTGGAGTTACTGCTTTTGGTAAAAAAGTTCTAGAACAAATGGAGAAAATGGGAATGTTTATCGATATTTCTCATTTAAATGATGCAGGTGCTGAAGATGTTTTTAAGTATAGTGAAAGTCCAATTTTGGCATCACACTCAAATGCAAGAGAAGTTAATTATATGCTTAGGAATATTTCGAAAGATCTTACAGACAAGGTTATTGCCTCTGGTGGAATGGTATGTGTAAACAATCTGAAGCCAATCGTAGGTGTTGAAATGGACAGTGTGCTCACAGACGGCATTAACAAACTTTGTGACCATATTGATTATTATAAAGATTCTATTGGTGTTGACAACATAGGCTTCGGTTTTGATTTATGCAACAAGTTAGAGTTAAGTGATATTAGATATGGAAACACCGAAACAGTTGATATAGACGTTCTTAGAAATTATGATGACTCTTGTTTAATAGCGGCTGAGCTTGAAAATAGAGGCTATAGCAGGTCGGAAATTGATAATATATTTGGCCTAAATCTACTAAGATATTTACAAACAGTGCTTAAGTAGTCTGGCGTGTGACGCTGTTGATATTAAGATGCTTTGTGGAAACGTATTTAAAAGACAAGAATGGAACGCGTAATTTAATAGGAGTGGCAAATATGGTAGAAATCAAAGAAGTAATTGAAAAATATGTAGAAGGCACATGTTCTGGTGATGTAGATATTCTCAAATCAGTGTTTCATTCAAAAGCAGTTATGTCTGGTGACCTAGGTGAAATCAAACTAGAAATTGAGTCACCTGAAATATTCTTTAACGATATTAAAGGCAAAATTGCCTCATCTGACTATGCGTGGAATATTGAGAAACTAGAATGTTTTGGTGAGATTGCATTTGCCTCACTAAGAGAAGACAATCTCCACGGGCATAGTTTTATAAACCAGTTCCAATTACAGAAAATTGCTGGTGAATGGAAAATTATTTCAAAACTTTTTACAACTTTAGAAGGTAACTAAATCAGTTTAATGTGAATGGTTTGATTACTCATCCTCCGAAAGTATTATAGATAGATCATAAATATATACATTAAACTAGGTATAAAAATAAACACCTGAGAAGATGTAGTAACTATACTTTCTCAGGTGTTTATTATTTTAGATCTTATACCTAGATATTGTCATTATTCTCAATGGGAATTTGTATTTCAGTGATATAAAAGTTTGGATCACTGGATATATAATGATCAATAATTGTTCTTTCTAGTGCAAAATCTCCCAAAATAAATTTGTGTTTTTCTGCATAGTCAAGAATGATGTCGTAGTATTTCCGAGCTTCATGATGGTCCCCTTTAACGTAAAGGGTAAGCCAAGTTCCAGCCTTTAAATGGGTCACCGTCTTCATGTCATTGTAATAGGGGTCGTCAGCTAAAAAGAACATGCCAGAAAAATCTTCAGCCTTTCTTGTATGTACTTTAGTCATATCAACATAAAACCCAAGGTCTCCAATAAAACTGCTTGGGGGTACGTTATGTTTTTTTTGTAGTTCTGCAAGACTGAGTTCCCAGTCGCTTTGTTGTTCAATAAGTATTTTGTATTCAATGATTCTGCGTTTTTTAAGGTACTGAACAACCACATTTCCAACTGGAGGAAGGTTACGTATGTATTCAAGTGATGAAATTCTTCTACGCACCCTTTGTTTGAGAATTTGAAGCTGACTGATTTCATGATTCACTTTTTCCAGCTGTTCTGAGAGTATTTGTTCATACTCATCAATATTTCTATTTTCCATATGTCGTTTTATTTCTTTTATGGATACACCCATATGTCGTAGGTAACTAATGAGATGAATTTCCTCTACCTTATCTATGGTGTAATATCTGTATCCATTTCCGAGGACACCGCTGGATTTAAATAACCCAATTTCGTCGTAGTACCTTAGGTTTCTGGAGGTTACCCCTGCAGCTTTTGACATTTCACTAACGGTTAGTTTTATGCTCATTAAATGGTCCTCCTTCAAAATATAAAGTCAATAAGTAAGTTGGTTATATGATGATACTCAATATGAACAAGTTTACAATTTGATTTGACCTGACAGTAGATGTCAAGTTTACACTTGAATTAAAGTTAAGATAAGGGTAGCAAATCAAAGTGAAATTGCCAAGTAAATTGTGCCGTACTTATATAAGCTTTAACAGGAGGCTATTATGGAAAACAGTATTAAATTGAAAGATATTAAGTTAAATCCAAAAGTAAAATCTTACAAGTGGTCTTTTTAGGTAGACTTCTTGTCGGACTGGGTGTGTCAGTAATTTTCATATCTGTCTTAAAAGTAATGTCTGAATGGTTTGATGAATCAGAGTTTGGAAAGATGTCTGGGTTAACGTCATTTGTAGGTAACATGGGTTCTATATATATTCGAAATACACCAGAGGAGTACTTAAATATAATTTGACAGGTGCTTGGGGAAATGCCAAAGAAGTGAATCCTATGAAATATACAGACATATCAACATCCGTTTGTAATATCGGTGGTTTTGTAGGTGCTGCAATACTCCCTACATTGATTGGAAATGTTTTCGATACACATATGGCAACTCTCGCTGTAGACGTCGTGTACCAAAAGGCCTTTACGCTTTGCTGGATTAGTTCTATTATTGGATTTTTGTTCACACTAACTATTAAAGAAACCAAGTGTGTAAACATATATGAGTCATTGTATAAAACAGATAAAGCATCATAAGGTATAGTTGAGGAGATGATTGAAGTGCAAGAAAACAACCTGTATAGAAATGAACTTAAGACGTTAAGAAAGTATGTGGCAGGAAAGTCAATCGAAGCTGTTAAAGAAGAGTTTGGACTGGATTATGTCAATAAATTGGCTTCCAATGAGAACCCATTAGGTCCTTCTCAGTTTGCTGTTGACGCAATGGTCGCAGAAGCGAGTAACGTTCATATATACCCTGATCCGAGTGCGGGTGTACTAACAGAAAAACTTTCAGCACATTTGAAAGTTCGGCCTTCACAGTTGATACTGGGTAATGGTGGAGAAGAAGTTTTAAAAATGATTGCTATGACCTTTATTAATCCTGGCGACGAAGCGATTATGGCTAAGCCAACATTTGGCCTTTATCAGTCTTCGGTAACGCTTATGGGGGGAACAGCAATCGAAATCGACCTAACGGCTGACTTCGAACACGACTTTAATGCATTTTACTCAGCCATCACATCTAAAACAAAAATGATTTATATTTGTAATCCAAACAATCCCACAGGAAATATCATGAGCAAGGACAAAATCGATGCATTTATGTCCAAAATCCCAAAACATATTCTTGTGGTATTCGACGAAGCATATTTTGAATTTGCCTGTGTTAATGCGTCGTATCCCAATGGTTTAGACTATCTAAGCGAACACAATAATATTGTAGTCCTAAGAACATTCTCCAAAGTTGCGGGTCTTGCAGGGGGAAGAGTAGGATATGCAATTTCAACGACCGAACACATTAACGAAATGAAAAAAGTAAAAGGTGTATTTAATGTAAGTCGTATTGCTCAAGCGGGTGCTGTTGGTGCACTTCAAGACGATAACCATCTTACAAACACCGTGAAATTGAACTACGACTCACTAGATGAAATTCAGGCATTCTGTGATAAAAATGAACTGGATTTTGTTCCATCAGGCGCAAACTTTATATTTATGAAAACACCTATAAAATCGGATGATTTATTCATTAGACTTCAAAGAGAAGGTGTCGTTATTCGTCCAGGTGTACTTTGGGGGTATAATGACTGGATCAGAGTGAGTACGGGTACACTTGAGCAAACTGACAACTTTATTGAAACAATGTCCAAGGTACTTGCCGAGTTTTGAGACGATCAAACACGCTAAACATATGATTGTATATTTAATAAGCTTCATCTTAATCTTGACTTGACATCTACTGTAAGGTTTAAACTATTTAGTAATATGAATAAGTATATTTATTTGATTTTACAAAAGATGAAAAGATAAGGAGGGGAGCAAATGAAGTATAAAGTTGATGAATGGGTCTTTGATAAAAACCCAGATGTATGTTTCGGTATTATTGTTGCTAAAGGTCTGGTAAACTCAGGCACGTCAACATCCGACTCAGAAATCCTAAAAGAGGCTGAATTAGGAATTCGGGAAAAAATTGAACCGAGTGAACTTAAAACACACCCTCAAGTTGCTATTTATAGAGACGCACTTAAAAAGGCAGACATTAATCCTAATAAATTTATGAACTCTGTAGAAGCAATGAGCAAACGCGTTGTTAAAAGTGGCAGTCTACCAAGAATTAATGCAATGGTGGATCTCTGTAATGCTGTTGCCTTAAAAGAAGTCATTTCACTGGGTGCACATGACCTAAAGGATATTGATGCGGACCTTGCTGTAAGACTAAGTGTTAGCGGAGATGTGTTTAGACCATTTGGTTCAACTGAGTTTGAAGATGTACCAGCAGGTGAACTTGTGTTTACCAGTGGTTCAAAGATTCAAACACGCCAGTGGTTATGGAGACAAAGTGAGCTAGGTAAAATTACAGAAGACAGCTCAGATATTATATTCCAGCTTGTAGGGTTTAAAGGTGATTTCCATCAAAACTTCGAAGAAGCTATGGAAGCTGTGGAAGAACTCATCGTTTCAAGATTTAAAGGAAAGTATCAAACGTTTGTTGTAAATGCTGAAAACAGAGAAATTGAATTTGAAGTTTAGTAGTCATATTGCATAAAGCAATAAGGCAATAAAGTATAGCACAACTCAATGTTACAAAACACAATGTAATACACCTAACAACATACACCTTATAAAACGTAGCCCAAAATGCTGGGCTACTTTTTTGTGTGTTTCAGTTCAGATTAATAGATACACCTACTTAGGAAAGATTGAATCTGTAGCGTAGGGGTAATAATTATGACAAAGGGTTTTGACTGGAAAGGGGTTCTCTAATGAATAAATTTGGATTTAAAATAATACAAATTAGTCTGATAACATTGATGCTTTTTACGCCTATGACCACATATGCATTGGCTGATTATCACAATGCATATGACTATACTGAAGAAAAAGAAGAAGATAATCAGGAACAAATCATACAGAAAATTGAAACGGTGACGGATCTAATCAATGGCAGTTTAGTCACAATAAAAGATTTGGAAAGAATCATGAAAAAGGACTTTGAAAAGGTTCTTCAATTGTCTGAGAATCAAAAAAAGAGTCAAGAGAACAAACAGGCTTTTGAGATGACCGAGACTCAATTAAGTGAAGCGCTTAATATCATAAACACACTACACAAATATATAGCTGCTATTGAAAACATTGCTGGAACAGTATCAGATGATGGCTGGGTTGAGTTGAAAGTGGACGAATTGATTCAAATCTATGAAAAAAGCCTCCTATTAATCCCTGAGCTAGAATCAGAAATAGTAATTGAGAGTTCGGTTGCTATAATTGAAGCCCTTGAAAAAGGACATAATTCGAATAGAATCAATAAGTCAAAGCTCATTAAGAAAAGAATTGAAAGTATTGGTATCGCTGCAAGCAGAAGTTTAGGACTCATAGATCCGAAAAAGGAAATCAAAGTTGAGATTAATAAAACGATTATTGATGTTGATGCTGCAAGCTTGGTACTCAATATTCAAAATACAGCACGTGAATTTGAGCGTATAGAAAACCGAGTCAATGCGTATTATGGTGAGGAAAATGTTAGAGACCTTTGGTTCGAGATTACACTTGAAGCAGAGAGGCAAACCGATACAGTTGTTATGCCAATCCAAAAGGAAGTACTTGATTCAATCAAAGCAACACCGGTAAGCCGTATTGGACTTGAAACGGATGGTATTACTCTTGCCATTCATAAACTTGATCTATCAAATGAAAAAGATGTTGAACTGGAAATTAAATTTGAAAGCTCAAAAGAAAAAGCAAAACTTCCAGAAGATGCGTTTGAACAAGGTTATGTTGTAGATGTTAAGTATTTTATCGAAAATGAAGAGAAAAAAACATTGGTTCGTCCTGCACTGATTTCCTTCAATCTTGAAAAATTCAACTTTGGAGAGCCAGTAAAACCTGATGAATTAAGTGTTTATAAGTTTGACGAAGAAACGGGTCTGTGGAACCCAGTACCAGGAACTTATGACCCGATAACCAACGAGTTGTCGGCCAACAGACTACAACTGAGTCAGTATACAATTATGAAATCTAATAGATTGTTTTCAGATATTGCAAATTCTTGGGCAGAGACTGAGATTACAGCATTACTAAATAAAGGTGTCATTAACGAACAAACGTTGTTTAAACCTTCGGAAAATGTTAGTAGAAAAGAGTTTGCCGCATGGGTAACACGTTCGTATGGACTGGTAAGTTCAGAGGAAGCCCATGCGTTTACAGACATAAATGTAGGAGACGTTTTTTCAAGTGAAATTGCTGCAGGAATAGAAGCTGGACTTCTTACGGGTAGAAGTGAGACCAGTTTTGACCCTGACGGGAACGTAACTCGAGAAGAATTTGCAGTTATTGTTGGAACTGCCCTAATACGATACGAGCAAAAAATACTAAATGATAACAACACATCTGCATTAGATGTGTTTGCAGATAGTGATTTGATTGATATTGAATCAAAAGATTATTTAGCACTTATGATTGAGCTGGACTTATTGCCTGTAGAAAACAATACTGTTAATCCAAAAGGGATCGTGAGTAAAGAGCTTGCTGCTTCTATATTAAACAAAATACTCAGTTAAAGGGGTTTCATAAGTACATGACGTTAACTAAACTGCCCCTACTATATTTGTGCAAAATGTACCGACCCCCAAAAGTGAGACATGAAATCTAACTTTGGGAGGTCGGTTTTTATTAGTCATAATTTTTGAGATTATCCAATATCAAGCACTTCAAAAATATCGTTTATGGAGTTTAATATATAGTCAGGTTGACTAGCTGTTTGTTTTAAGAGTTTTTCATCAAACAGCCCTGTTTTAACTAGAATGGTTGAAGCACCTATGGCATTTCCACCTAGAATATCGGTTGTAACATCATCCCCAATCACGATTGTATTACTAGGTGAACTGCCTGTTCTATTCAGTGCCATTTGCAGAAAGTCTGTGGAAGGTTTTCCAAGTAGTCGCGCCACTTTACCCGTGGCACTTTCAAACAATCCTACATATGCACCTGTATTAAGACTGTCACCATCATCGTCTTTATACCATTTAGACTTAGACGTAGCAATCATTTGAGTACCGCTTTTTATCATCCGAAAGGCACTATTCATAGTCTGATAGTTTGCAATTGAACAGAAATCACCAATGACTATATAGTCAGGATTAACCCTATTCACTTCTATATCTTTGAAATCTTCCATAACGTCTTCGTGAACTAAAAAGTGGTAGGACTTGTCGCTATTTTGTTCAATGAATTTTTTTACAGCAGATATAGGGGTTAAAAGTTCTTCAATAGAAATTTCGAATCCCATAGCTGTGATTTTGTTATGTACATCTGTTATAGACCTACCATCTGTATTGGTTACAAAATTTAAGTTAAAGCCGAGTTTTCTGAGTTTACTAAGTGTATTTTGTGCGCCTTCAACTGGAATACCTCGTTCATAAAGTGTTCCGTTTAGGTCAAAAATTAAGGTGTCTATGTCAGAAATTTTCTCTTGTATACGGTACCAGTATTCATAAAGAACTGTATATCCAATCCTGCGGTAAAGTTGTACAGCGTATTTATTTTCAGCTTCAACTTGAAGGTAGGTGTGTGTTGCACCTTGTTTTATAGATTCAGCAAGTAAAGTATCCATAATAAATCGACCATAGCCATTATTTCTATGTTTATTATCAATAACTATGTTATAAATACCTACGTAACCGCTTTCAATGACACTCATGCCACATCCAATAACTTCATCTTTATAAAGCAGTGTTATATAAAGCTGTTGAGGTATGATTTTTTGAAGTGTTCGGTGCAAAGAGTCCTTGTGTGTATCACTTTTATTAGACAATTTGCAAAATTGATTTAGCCATTCGGAACTGAAATCTTTTCTTATAACAATATTTATGTCCTGAAGTTTAATGTCATCGTGAAAAACGATTCCATTTAGGGGCATGGTCATTATACAAGTGCGTGCATTTTCTGTATAACCTTTATTCTCAAGTATCTTATCAAGCTCTTTTGGTAGAGAGTTAGGCGTAAGTTTAAAGACTGTTTTCTTATTTAGCTGTTTAAATACAGTTTCACAAGTGCGAATTTTAGTGTTGACTTCTTCTATTGAAAGTTCTGTTAATGACCGTCCTGTTTCATAAAGAGGGTTCACAGAGTTAACCCGCTTAGAGGCACTCCCTGGCGAAAGACGTGTAACCCATCCATCATTAAAAATTGTTTTCTCACATGGAAATGCATTCATTGAAAGTTCTTCAATCAAACGAATCATATGCTCACTCCTATTCAGCAATAAATTTATAAATTAGATCTAGGCTGTTCTGAATTTCAGTTTTGTTGAGTGTATAGTAAACTGTATTTTTTTCTTGTGCAAATATTTCAACAAAACCAGCGTCTTTGAATAGCTTAAAGTGTCTTGAAACAGTTGAGGGGTTCATTTTGAGTTTTTCAGCCATTTCAGTAGAGCAGTAATGGCTGGTGTTTAGTATTTTAAGCATTTTTAGACGTGTTTTATCGTTTAATGCCATTGTTTTCAGAAGCAGATTGTCTGAAGGTTCTAGAGTTTTATCTGACTGGGCTTTGGTCGAAATAAAGAAAACATAGTCTGTCCCACTATGCCAAAAGGTCAGGTCTCTCACGGCGTAGATAGAAGGCATAATGATGATATTTGAGATGTCACCAATCTCTTCCTCATGGTCAGGTTTTATCATAAACTTTAGAGTGTTCTCATCAAGAAGTTTTACTCTGTCAGATATATTTGTTATATAGTCAATAGCCCCTTTTTTGTCCACTTTATCGTGAATTTCCAGCGTTTTGTCTAGTGTAACTTTTGTATTCTTAGCAATATCAATACTAAAAAAAGATCTCCATAAATTAAGCAGTTCGGTGGCGTGTTCAGCTTTTATTTCCTTATTATAGCCAAACAACAAGTCTGGTTTATTAAGTAGATTAAGAAGGATTTCCTCTGTGTTTGATTGTCCGTCAATATGTAGGTCAACGAGTTTTGAAATAGGTTCTAACCAACCTCGTGTTGTTGTACCAATTGTATGTATAAACTCTAAGTCGGATGGGTCCAGCTTGTCCTTTATGGTGTTCATATTGTCATTGAAAGGTTTGAAGCGTTCAACGCTGAATAACTGTCTGAAGGCCAAGAGCATATCAAACAATGGGTAATAACCGATACGTATGTTCATAACAAACTCCCTTTGCATAGTTGTGCATTTGTGCAAATTGTAAAATAATTAAAGAGTGTTGTCAATAATAAAATGAGATAAATTAGAATTTTCTGATAAAACGCAAGCTCTATAATTTATTAAGACCAAATAGAACCCAGTATTTTTATACTATGGTCAATTTCCTTTGGAGAGAGATTACCAAATCCAAATAGAAAAATTGGTGATCTGCCAGACAAGGTATCTGGTTCGTATTTAGAAATGGGATACACGCGAATTTTATGTTTTAGTGCAATTCCAACGAGTGTAGCTTCACTGTGGTTGTTATTGATTTGAACCAATAGGTGAAGGCCTGCATTGCCTCCAATTACTTTGTGCTCAAATTTGAAGTACTTTTTTATAGAAGCTTGTAAAATACTATGTTTGTGGTGATATATTTTTCTCATTTTTCTAATATGACGTTCCCAGTTGCCTGTGGTCATATAGGTTTCCAGTATTTTTTGGTTAATTCTGGACGCAGAAGCTCCAAGTATACTTTTGTAAGTTCTATATGCCTCTAACATATTTTGGGGGAGAATCAGATAACTCACACGAATAGATGGTGTAAATGATTTTGAGAAGGTCCCCATATAAATTACAGAAGCATTTTTGTCTAAGCTTTGAAGCGAGGGGATGGGTTGTCCATCATAACGAAACTCGCTGTCGTAGTCGTCTTCAATAATATAAACAGATTTGGCATAGGCCCAGTTGAGCAGCTCTTGTCTTCTGGTAATGGTCATAATTATTCCAGTCGGAAACTGGTGTGATGGTGTGGTGTAAATATATTTAAAGCTCTTTTGCACATATGATTGGTCTAGTGACTCAATGGAAATTCCTTCAGGATCAAGAGGAATGCCAACAGTTTGAAAATTATTTATTTTAAAGGTTTCAAGAGCATTAGGCCAGCAGGGGGACTCTACAGCAACACCTTTATCAATAGATTGAGTTATGGTACTCAACAACTGAATGGACTGTCTGGTGCCCGATGTGATGATGATTTGCTCAGGATGACACAATACACCGCGAGATGAACGAAGGTATTTATTGAGTTCATTTCTTAGGTTCAGTTCACCCTGTTGGTCTGCATATTGAAGAATATCTGCGTTCGTATTTTGAATAACCTGAGATGAAAGTTTACGCCACAAATCAAAATCGAAACTGTTCGTATCAATAGCACCGTAGTTAAAATCATAGTCGGTAGTTGGTGATGTAGACTCATTTAGAAATGGTTGAATGACAGTAGTCATTTTTAGCGGAGACTTTTTGTTGACAGGGACATTAAGTACATATAAACCACTTCGTAAGCGGCTCTCAACATATCCTTCTAGAAGCAATTGTTGGTAGGCATTACTTACGGTAATGGTACTGACTTCAAGCTGATTTGAAAGACTTCTTATAGAAGGGAGTTTATCATTTGTGTGAATTCTGTTCTCCATAATTTCATGTTTTATGTACATATAGATTTGTAAGTAGAGTGGACGTTTTGCCTTATGATCAAGACGTATCATGAGTTCTAACATAAAGAATCCTTCCTATTTGTATAGTCTAATATATTTTATGTAGAGTCGAGTTCATTTAGAGCATGGTTTAATTACATTCTGCGAATAGTTGAATAGCAGAGTATTTCTTGAATCCAATCTGTGTATAATAAAATAGATCAATCTGTATATAACATTATATACAGATTGATGCTAGAATTTAAACAATATAATAAAAAGATGATCCAATCAATAAGGAGGAAAAGGTATGAATCCTAAATATGCGGTACTAATACAGTGTGATATTGCAAAAAACAGATGTAGTGGTTTTGCCTGTACCAATGCTTTTTACAATAGAGATGAAATGTTTGAAGGGTATGATACAGATACAAAATACATATCATTCACATGTGGTGGATGTTGTGGAAAAGCAGTGAGTACCAAACTTGACCATTTCTCTAAAAAAGTGATCAAGACTGAAGGTATTAAAAAAGACGATGTAGTCATTCATTTGGCATCTTGTATGGTAACAGACAACTATCATTCAGATAGATGTCCTCATGTTGATTTCATTAAAAGTATGATCGCTAAAAGAGGATACAAAAATGTAGTCGAAAAAACGTATGTGAGCAAAAATGCCACTAAAAAACGTGCGTTGGGAATTTATAAAACATATGAGTAAACTGGAGGTCAACATGTCAAAACCTGTTAAGAAAAATATAGATTTTAAGGATCTTGAAAAAATTGATATACGTGTTGGAATGATAGAGTCACTTGAAATATTAGAGAACTCTAAAAAGCTTGTTAAACTTCAAGTTGATTTTGGGGAATTTAAAAGACAAATTCTTGTCGGAATGCAAGGCGAACGCGAAAATGTGATGGAAGTTGTAGGTGTTCAGGCTCTATTCGTGGTCAACTTAGAAGCTAAAAAAATGGCAGGTGAAATTTCGGAAGGTATGTTGTTTGACATTGGTTATGAAAGTGGAATTACCCCTGTGCTTGCAGTTCCAGAGAAATCAGTGCCCAATGGCACGATTGCTGGTTAGAGGAAAAGTATTTTCAGGTAATTGATTTATCTACTCAAATAGAAAAGGGATATGAACTGTTTATATAGCAGTTCATATCCCTTTTTATAAATGAATTTAGAATTTGTGGCTTTAGTCTTCAAGTTCAATTTCGTTGTTTTTTAGACGACGAATTAACTCTTCTACTTTGCCTTTTACAATATCTCGAGTTTCTCTGAAACCATCAATTGGACCACCAGATGGGTCTTCTAATCCCCAATCTTCCATGTGACGATTCGGAACAAATGGACAATATACATTGCATCCCATTGTAATGAGTAGATCAAGCTCTTCTGGTATATCAGAAAGAAGTTTAGGTTTGTGTTCACTCATGTTGACACCAGCTTCCTCCATGACTTTAACTGCAAGAGGTTTTACTTCTGGGTAATCTTCAGTTCCAGCAGAATAGGCTTCAAAAATATCACTACCTAGCTCTTTCGCCCATCCTTCGGCCATTTGGCTTCTGCAAGAATTGTGGACACATACAAATGCAACTTTATACTTCATTGTGTTCTCCTTTAAAATCTATTTCATTTAAGAATAACCTATGATTAGTGACTACAGCATATATATCTATATTAGTATATCCTAATATAAAAACTAAAATGTTAAATTCATGTTAATTATACCTTTTTTCATGCAAAAATAAAAAGACTGATCAGATGAAATGACCGAAAATAGCTATTAATTTTTGTCTTCTACAGATAAAATATGAGTATAGAAGGAGGGAATAACATGAAAAATGAAGTATATCAAAAAGCTCGAACTTCTAAAAATAGTGACTATGATGGTACGTTTTTCTTTGCCGTAAAAACCACAGGTATATTTTGTAGGCCTTCATGTCCTTCGCCTGTAGCAAAGGAAAAAAATGTAGAGTATTATACATCGATGTATGAGGCTCTCGACAAAGGGTATCGACCTTGTTTAAGATGCAGGCCAGACATTCATGTGGATTATTATAATGGAAATGTAGATGGTGCAGAACTTGTAGAAAAAGCACTGATATATATATATGATGGTTATTTAATAGATCATTCGGTGTCACAGCTTGCGCAATTATTGTCTGTTTCAGATAGACATTTAAGGAAACTTTTTGTAGTCAATATGGGTATGCCGCCAGTTAAAATCTCTAAATATCATAAAGCCCTTTTTGCTAAAAAAATGTTATTGACCTCTGACTTAAAAATTACGGACATTGCATTTGCTTCTGGATTCGGTTCCATAAGACAGTTTAATCATGTTATGAAAGAAGTTTTTACGATGGCACCATCAGAAATAAGAGAAAAACTAAAAATTGATCCGGTCGCTTTAGACGGAATTACAAGCATTCAATTAGATGCTGCACTGGTTAACCCATATAAAAACTATCTACTTTCAAAACAAAAGTGGTTGATAAAAGGTGTAGAAGACATAGTGGGCCTAAGCTACATGCGCACTTTTTTAGACTCTAATTCAAGAGGGTATTACCAGATTCGTTTAGATGAAGCAGAGGACTGTTTAAGCTTGGAAATATATACGAGTAGCATTAAAAGTGTTATGAAAATTTATAACCATGTTAAAAGGTTGGACGCATATTTTAGAGGATTCGAAATGGATTATTTTGATAATAGGCAAAATAAAAAGACAGAAAATGAAAATGTAAAAAAATATATCCTGAAGAACGGTATTAAAACTCCAAGCGATTATCCTGAGGCTCTTAATTATTTCGTAGCGTTTTCGTCTAGCGATGAGAAGTAAATGGTCTGAGTTAGAAGAACGTAGAATTACCAATTGTTTTAATCTATAGTTTTTATATTGAAGAGGTGAAATAAATGTATTATACAAAGTTCAAAACACATTTATGTGACATCTATTTGGCTGGAGATCATGACGGACTAAAGCATCTGCATATGCAAACTGGGCAGGGAAAAAGAACATTTGATTTACTGGATTCTTGGGAGAAAAACGATACATTTTTTAGCAAAGAAAAAGCACAAATTATAGAGTATACCCAAGGCAAAAGGAAAACCTTCGACATAAAATTGAATCCTGAAGGAACAGAATTTCAAAAAAAAGTTTGGGCCATGTTAAAAACAGTTCCGTACGGCACAGCTGTAAGTTATAAAGATATTGCTATAAAAATAGGTAAGCCTACTGCATCACGGGCTGTAGGTATGGCAAATGGAAAAAATCCTTTACCAGTCATTGTACCTTGTCACCGTGTTGTAGGCTCAAATGACACACTAACAGGGTTTGCACATGGTTTAGAGGTGAAAAAAGAAATGTTACAACTAGAAAAATTGAATCTAGTGTATAAAAAACTTTTGGACTTTTATCAAATACAGTATTGGTGGCCAGCAGATACGCCCTATGAAATGATGGTGGGTGCAGTCCTCACACAAAACACCACTTGGGAAAATGTTAAAAAAGCACTTAACAATTTTGATGGGAAATTATCACCTGAATTTGTTGAGAAAGTGGCGTTACAAGACCTAACGAAGCTCATAAGACCCAGTGGCTATTACAATCAAAAGGCCATCAAGTTAAAAGAACTAACCCGGTGGTATAAAAAATATAACTATAATATTGAATCTGCTAGAAAAATTGACCAAGACGTCATGAGAACAGAACTACTAAATATAAAAGGTGTGGGTAGAGAAACGGCAGATTGCATATTGGTTTATGCATTAAATAAACCATCGTTTGTAATAGATACCTATACCAAAAGATTGGTTCATAGACTGGGAATAGATGTACCTAAAAGTTATGACGCGTTAAGAATCGTATTTGAAAAATCTGTACCCAAAAGTTTAGAAGTGTACAATGAATTTCACGGTCTTATTGTTAAACATGCGAAAACACACTGTCTAAAATCAGTTCAATGTGAAGGGTGTCCTTTAGATGAAATTTGCCCTAAACGTGAGTTGTAATCCATAAAGTTGGGCTTTATAAATATACAGACAAGAGACATAAATTACTCAAAAATAACAAAATTAAGGGGTCTAATATGAATACAAAAGAAAACATGAATAAACAAATTGACCGTGCAAATACATTCATGAATATGCATAAGAACAATGAAATTATTATGTTGCCCAACGCTTGGAATGGGGGAAGTGCTAGAATATTTGAAAAGCAAGGTTTTAAAGCAATCGGAACAACTTCTGCTGGACTCGCTTATTCAATGGGGTACTCTGATGGTGAAAACATTACATTTGAGGATATTATTCGGGTATCTGAGGAAATGCACAGGGTTACATCTATACCAATTTCTGTCGATATTGAACGTGGATTTGCAAGCTCATTGGAGGATTTACGGTCAAACGTCGTGAGAATTTTAAAAACGGGTGCTGTTGGTATTAATATTGAGGATGGTAATCCAGATCTTAAAACTGTGGACGACATAGATATATTTTTACAAAAAATCAAAACCTGTTTTGATATTAAAAGGTCTATGGGTTTAAATTATGTCATCAATGCACGACTAGACAGCGTACTCCTTCAAGTGGACACACCTGAGAATCGACTGGGCAATGTAGTGGTAAGGGCTCAAAGGGTTCTTGGTGCTGGAGCGGATTGTGTGTTCATACCAGGTGCCCTGAGCAAAGAAGATATAATGTATTTAAGAAATAATATTAATGGTGCATTAAATATTTTTGTTCACAATGCATTTAATGATGTTCAATTCCTTAATGAAATAGGTGTAGATCGCTTAAGTAGTGGTTCTGCTATTGTACGCGGCAGTTATGATAAAATCATGTGTATATCTGAGGCTTTTTTCAATGAAAATACGACATCCATGTTAGAACACGGTCTAGATTATAATAAAGCAAACACATTTTTTAAATAATGAGGTGTATGTGTGTTGAGAATAGGTGAAATAAGCGTGTATGCTAATGCGGCGCAGACAAATAAATCAATGGAGTTCGTTGAAATTAGAACGTGCTATTATCACAAAATGCAAACTTGGTTTTTAAAACTGGGCTAAAATAGGATAAAACCTCGCAAAACCAGTTATATGTCAGAAAGTTCCTAATAATATGAATAGAACAACTTTGACGAAAACGTAATATTTTCTGGTATACTCTTACCGTTGGTCTTTGTTAACATTTCTTAATGTATTGGAAATGCTGACAGGACCAGCGGTTTATTTGTCCCATTGTGTGGGGACGTGTGTGTATCCTTAAGAAATTTGAAAGCATCAATCTAATGCTTGTCTATGATATTCATGGTCAAATTTCAAACTGAGAATCCTAGAGATTCAGTATTTACGTATAACTGGAGGTAACAATGGAATTATTAAACGCGTTTGTATCATTTATGAACACGCTACTATGGTCAAAAGTATTAATCGTAATGCTTATTGGTCTTGGACTTTATTTCACAGTAAGATCTGGATTTGTTCAGTTTAGGTTGTTTGGTGAAATGTTTAAACTCTTAACTGAAAATGTTTCAAAGTCGGTTTCAGGTGAAAAAGAGAACGGTGTATCCTCTTTCCAAGCATTTTGTATTAGTACTGCGTCACGTGTAGGTACAGGAAACCTTGCGGGTGTTGCACTTGCCATAGCCGTAGGTGGACCCGGTGCTGTATTTTGGATGTGGGCAATTGCCCTTATTGGTGCAGCGTCAGCATTTGTAGAAAGTACCCTGGCTCAAATATATAAAATCAGTGATCCAAAAGGATTCCGTGGTGGACCTGCTTACTACATGGAAAAAGCATTGGGTCAAAGATGGATGGGTGTTCTATTCTCAGTCTTGATCACAATGTGTTTTGGACTGGTATTTAATGCAGTCCAGTCAAATACAATCACTTATGCCTTTAACGAAGCATTTGGAATAGATAGACTTACAATGGGACTTGTGATTACTGCTGTAACAGCACTTGTTATTTTCGGTGGTGTAAAGAGAATTGCAAGAGTTGCAGAAGTCATCGTACCAGTGATGGCAATAGCATACGTACTAGTTGCAGCCTATATTATCATAATGAACATCACAGCTATACCGGGTATTATTGTTCTCATTGTTAAAAGTGCTTTTGGTCTAGAACAAGCCATCGGTGGCGGACTAGGTATTGCTATGATGCAAGGGATTAAACGTGGACTATTCTCAAACGAAGCAGGTATGGGTTCAGCGCCTAATGCTGCAGCGACTGCAACAACGTCACACCCTGTTAAACAAGGTCTTATTCAAACACTGGGTGTGTTTACAGATACACTTCTGATCTGTAGTGCGACTGCCTTTGTTATTCTGTTAAGTGGTGTTTACACAGACACATCTCTAAGTGGTATTCAACTGACTCAGAACGCAATGAGTTCACAAGTGGGTGCTTGGGGAACGGTGTTTATAGCGGCTTGTATTTTACTCTTTGCTTTTAGTTCAATCATTGGAAACTATTACTATGGAGAAACCAACATTGAGTTTATCAGCGAAAATCCAGTATGGTTAAGCCTATACAGAGTTGCTGTGGTAGGTATGGTCGTATTTGGATCGGTGGCTAAGATTAGTATTGTTTGGGATCTTGCCGACCTATTTATGGGTATGATGGCCTTCATTAACCTGATTGCCATTGCATTACTTGGAAAAATTGCTTTTGCAGCACTTAAAGATTACATGGTTCAGAAGGCAGAAGGAAAAGATCCAGTTTTCCATGCTGACAGCATTCCTGGTTTAAAAGGAATTGAGTGCTGGGAAGCAGATAAATCATCACAGAAATCAGCTTAATAGCTGGTCTTTCAAATTTTACTAAAGTATATATTCTGTCGATTTTGTCGACAAGCTGAGGCGCCTAGTAACTATAGTTACTAGGCGCCTTTCAAGTGAATATCTAATTGTCATTACTAATAAACTTAATCTACATCAAACTCACTAATCTGATCATCAATTCGTGCAGCTATACTTGAGAGTGTTTTTGACATATCTTCTATTGAAACAATGGTTGCGGTTTGTTCTTCAACAGAAGCAGAAACTTCTTCAGCAGATGCTGCGTTTTGTTCAGTGACATTTGAAATATTGCTGAGTGAATCAATAACAATATTCTTGTAAGTTTGTACTTGTTCAATGTTTTCATTCAGGCTGTTAATTTGCTCAATTATGAGCTGGATGCTTTCAACAGTATGTTCAAAGGCTTGCGCCACATGGTTGGAAGCGGTACTGTTTTCCTGAATAATCAGCTTAACTTCATCCATCTGGTTATTGGTACTGTCTATGTCGCGCTGGATCTCAGACATAGATAGATTAATTCTTTTTGTAAGACCAGATGTCTCTTCTGCAAGTTTTCTTACTTCATCAGCAACAACTGCAAATCCTTTACCTGCATCACCTGCACGAGCAGCTTCAATTGCGGCATTAAGTGCAAGTAGATTTGTTTGGTCAGCAATTTGATCAATCATACCAGAAATTTCACCAATAGCACCTGATTTTTGTTTGAGGCCTTCGATCTGGCCAGCAACCCTAGTAATGGTCTCATTGGTTCTTGTAAGATTGTCATTAAGTTCAGTTAAGGTGTTGGCAGTTTGGGCGTTAACTTCTTTTACAACCTCTGAATTTTGCATCATCACTTCTGTGTTATCAACCACTGAAGTGATTCGTTCATCCAAATGGTTCAGTTTTTCCATACTGTTGTTTGTATCTACATTTTGATTGTTTGCCCCTTCAGCCAGTTCGCTGATAGCCCGACTTACTTGTTCAAGGGACTGACCAGTTTCAGTGGTAGCAGTATGAAGATTTTCAGAGTCGTTGTTTAGTTCTGAAACTTGCCCCTTTAGTTCAAGAATAAAGGTTTTAAGGGTCATTCTCATGTTCTCTAGCTCTTTTGCCATGTAACCTGTTTCGTCATTAAATTTTTGCCATTTGTTATCAGAGCTATTGTCTTTTAAGTCTAAGTGAGAAATACGTTTTAGTATATCCGTTACTCCAACTACTGGTTTTGAGATCTGTCTACCAATAATTATAGAAATAACAATCGAGATTGCAACAAGTACTACACCCAGTATGGTAAAAGTGGTTCTGAGTGTGAATAAACTTGTAAATATTTCATTGGTAGGTGGTGCAACACTAAGAACCCAACCATTAGAAATACGCGAGTAGCCGAGTATCTTTTCAGCATTTTCGAATTCATAATAGATATAACTATTTGGCACATCATCAATCTGGTCAGCCATAAAAGTATATGCACCTCCATTGATGGTTCTTAAGTTTTCTTCAACGGTTAATGTAGGGTGAACCAAGTAGTTGTAGTTTTTGTCAAACATAAAGGCATAACCTGTGTCATAGACTTGAATTTCATTTACAATACCTCTAAAAACATCAAAGGTTAAATCGACACCTGCAACCCCAATAAATTTACCATCTTTCATAATTGGTGTTGAATAAGTGATGAGTTCTGCACCAATAAAATCATCTGTATATGGCTCAGACCAAACTCCTTTATTGGCCTTTAAAGGTCCATGATACCAGGCAACAGCAGGATCGTTCTCATCTGCAATATAGTCATTGGGCAGCTGGTCAGGTAAAATGATATAGTTGTTATTTTCATCAAGTACGATAACGGACTGATAAAGGAACTCATTGCTGTACTCTGGTGCCAAAACAACATAAGCATCAATATTGAAGTCAAGTAACTCTGCATAATCTAAAACAGACGCATTCAGATTATTGATATACTCCTTGATGTATGCATCCTCGTCCATATTATTGCGTTTGAGCATGTTCACATCAACAGTTGACCCAACTTGCAAAGCCATGGATTCAGTGATACTTTCAATTTTTACAACAATTTTTTCGATCTCATCTGAGGAGTTCCTCGCTTGTCTTACCAATTTGTCTTCAACTTCTGCTTTGAGTGCATCTCTTGAGATGTCTAGAGCAAAATAACTGAGTGATGCGACAAGTACAACTGATACTGCTAACATTGCAATCATAATTTTAGAGCTTATTGATTTCATATATTCCCTCCCTGTAAATTATTTAACTTATACCCTGTAGATTAATGTAATGCTCAAAACTTTGACCAATATAATTAAACAATATATTCTAGGAGTATAACTATATGGATATGGAGGACATAATGTTGAACTATAACTTTGTTAAAAACTATAAAAATCATGAAGGTCTAAGAACTTCCTTTAATAGTCTGGCAAACAAAACTTTTGGAATCGACTTTGAAAGTTGGTATCAAAAAGGCTACTGGAACGACAACTATATCTGTTACAGCTATACGATTAACGATGAAGTGGTTTCTAATGTTTCTTTAAGTACCATGACTTTGTTGATTGATGGTGCTCTAAAGAATGCCATTCAAATAGGGACTGTCATGACTTCAGAATCTCATAGGAGAAAAGGATTGGCCATCGATTTGATGGAACGTATATTTAAAGACTACGATTCTGAATGTGACTTTTATTTTTTAGCTGCTGACGATGAAGCTGTGCCACTTTATGAGAAATGTGATTTCAGACCTGTACAAACCCATTCTAATGTAATAGATGTGGTGGATATTGATACCTTTAGCTTGGAGAAATCAAATAAAAATCATGTTCTTGAAAAAGTGATTGGCCATGAAAATGAAATTTTTAAGTCGAAGGTAATGTCTGAGCCGCTTACAGATAGGCTATGGGCAACCAATGCTGAACATATTTTCATGTTTTACTATGTATTGGGCTTTAAGGACAATGTATATAAACTTAAGGACGACTACTATGTTTATGAAATAAAAGATGGATGTTTATATATGTATGATGTGATATCACAGACATCCAATGATTTTCCGCAAAAATTAAGTAGACTGTTAAAAGCCTTAAGCGGAACTGAGAAGATAAACGAGATAAAGTGCTACTTTACACCACAACTTGATGAAAGTGGTTTTCTAATGCAAGAAGGGGTGAAAACCAAGATAAAAATAAACTTTGAAACAGATGAAAATGCTCGCTGGATGATTCGTAGTACTAAAACAAATGAAAATTTTCCAAAAAACTCAAGATTCCCATCTATTGCACAAGCATAAGTAAGGCCCAGATCACTCTACCAAGTTTAAAGAGTGGCCTGGGCTTTTATTATTGATTTCACTTTGTCTTATCTATGAGACCATACTTGGTAAGTTTTCTTATACAAGTACTCTGTGACATTTGAAGGGCGCGTGCAACCTTATAGGAACTCTTAAACTTATTATAGAAATTTTCGAGCAATTGTTTTTCAAAGGTCTCCATTTCGCTTTTATGAGAACTCACTTTATCAAATTCAATATGTGAAGTGACTTTCTCCGATGATTTCTCATTTATATGGTTAGTTTTGAAAATATATGGGGGTAGGTGTTCTAAATCAATAACGTAGTCAGAGAGCGTAACCACAAGTTGCTCAATTAAATGCTGTAATTCTCGGACGTTTCCTGGCCAGCTATATGTGCAAAGAGCTGCCAAAGCTTTATCAGAAATTTTGTGACTAAAGCGGTAACGGGTATCAAATTTCCTTAAGTTCAATTCTATGAGTCCCTTAATATCATCCTGACGTTCGGACAAGGGAGGAATTTCAAGCTCAACCACTTTGATTCGGTAATATAAGTCTTCCCTAAACGCCTTGTTTTCAACCAGTGCACTTAGGTTCTGGTTGGTTGCGGAGATAACCCGGATATCCACTGACTTATAAGTATTTGATCCAAGGGGCTTAAAATGACGCTCTTGTATAAGTTCAAGAAGTTTCTTCTGCTGTGAGAGGGGCAGTTCACCTATTTCATCGAGGAAGAGTGTTCCTCCATCAGCAAGCTCAACAAGGCCAGATTTACCACGTTCCTTGGCTCCAGTGAAGGCGCCACTTGTATAACCATATAACTCAGATTCGAGTAAGTCCTCTGGAATCGTTGCACAATTTAAAGAGATGAAGGGACCACCGCTTCTTTCGCTCTTCTGATGGATAAACTTTGCGAACATACTTTTTCCAGTACCGGATGCGCCGAGCAACAGAATGTTTGAGTCTACTGAAGCGACCCGCTCCATGAGGGTTAGTCTTGATTGCATGAGGTCACTTTTGCTAACAATATCAGAAACCTCTTTGAGATTTTGTTTTCTGAAGGCCTGCACTTCATTTTTGTATTTTTCCAGCGTGCCTCTGGTTTTATCTAAGTCTGTTTGAATTTTTTCTAAGGCTGTAATATCTCGTACGTTTTCGACGATTATATCAAGCGCACCACTTTCGGTGAATACTGGGGTTGCTGTGATTACCAATTTCTTACCATTGGCCATTTTGTGAACAGCTGTATGGACTTGATGGTCTTTAATGACATTGGGTATGGGACTAGGTCCGCCAAGTTCTGCACCCTCTGATTCCCAGAAGCGTGTTCCAAGAATATCACTGCGTTTTACATTATAATTTTTTTCAAACACCTCATTACAATATATTGTGTATCCCTCTTTATCAGTGACAAAGATCTCGTCTTGGGAGTGGTCTAAAATGTGTTGATAAATGTTAGGCCGATCGTTGATTTTTTTGTGCATAATGATCTCCTTGAATAACAAATGAAAACAAAAATGAATACTAGAACATTTTTAATGATTTAGGGAAAGTATAACATAAGTACGGGAATGTTAAGTCATTAATGAATTGGATGTTTGCTAGATCTTCTAAATTACAGTCGAAATGGTTACTAAAATTTAGAGTTTATTATATGGGAATTCATAATTGACTCAATTTTGATATGGTTCATTAATATTAAGTCGTAAATGACTCGATATAATTCTATGTTAACTAAAATTTGACTTGAATCTGACTGTAACTAGATTTATATCAGATCTATATCCTGCATTCCAATTTAAAATTAAAAAGCAAAACCCTAAAACAGCTCCAATAGCTAGGTTTATGGCAATAGAATTTAAACATGGCTTAATTGGCATCAGATTTGCATTATGAGTAAGTACAGGAAGTAAAGCAAAAAGTGATTTAGAAAGTAAATGTGAAATCTGAGTGTTGATGAAGGGAATAATAAAATGAAAAAAGAACAAGTTTTAGAAAAAACGCTTAAGCCATCCAATGTGTTTGCCATTGCAATTGGGAGTATTATTGGTTACGCATGTTTCGTACTGCCAGGGGATTGGTTGCAGAAAGCAGGCCCAATGGGTATTGCTATTGCATTTATCTTAGGGGCTGTTGCCATTTCCTTTATTGGGAAAGCATATGGCTTTATGATAGGTGAATACCCTGTTGCTGGGGGTGCATTTGCATTCGCTTACAAAGGTTTTGGTAGAAATCACGCATTTATCTGTGGTTGGTTGTTAACACTGGGTTATTTGAGTGTTGTAGCTCTAAATGCGACAGCACTACCAATTATTGCACGTTTTATAGCGCCGGATTTATTTACGGTTGGTTTGCTTTACAACTTTGCGGGCTGGGACATTTATATTGGTGAAGTCTTATTATCCATTACAGCGATTTTTTTGTTTGGTTACTTAAATCTAAAGGGGTCTGATGTTGTAGGAAAAATTCAGTTTGTTATGGTTGCCTTATTGTTTGGCGCGGTTTGTTTACTGGCTATAGGTGGAGCAATGGCCAGTGGTGGAGACTTTACAAACCTTCAACCCTTGTTTGCAACTGGAAAATCACCCTTTTCGGCAATCCTTTCGATCCTTGCAGTTGCACCAATGGCCTACGTTGGTTTTGACACCATCCCACATGCTGCAGAGGAGTTTGATTTTTCTCCTCAGTTTGCATTTCGGTTGATCCTTTTAGCTGTTGGACTAGGTGGTCTAATGTATATCATTGTGAGTGTGTCTACAGCAATAGTTATGCCTTGGCAAGCTTTGGTACATGGTCAATCAGTTTGGGCCACAGGCACAGCCATGACATTATCCATGGGGAAGTTTGGACTCTATGTTCTCGTACTTGGAGTGACCATGGGAATTTGTACAGGGATGAATGGTTTTTATATGGCAACAAGTCGGCTCTTACTTAGCATGTCACGTGCTAAGGTATTACCAGCTTGGTTTGGAAGGTTACATCCTCATTATAAAACACCCTCCAATGCAATACTATTTACAATGATGATTTGTTTGATTGCCCCCTTCTTTGGCAGACGAGCAGTATCGTGGGTGGTTGATATGTGTACTGTAGGGACTGCTGTAAGTTTTATTTATACGTGTCTTACAGCGTATCTCATAGTCAAGTCTAGAAATACTGGCAAGATAGAAGTGGGTGTGTATGTGATAGGAACACTATTTTCAGTTCTTTTCTTAGCTTTGATGATGATTCCAGGTAGCCCAGCATTCATGGATATGGAAGCCTGGGGACTATTTATAGTCTGGTCATTACTTGGGGGTGCTTTTTATAAACTTCAAGCGCAAGTCTATAGAAAAATTCCTAAGAAGGAACTGGATAAAAGTATCCTCAATGTAGCTTAGTAAAATCACGACTCTTTTCGTATATTTTTGTTAAAATGGGTATAAAGATGATGTTAAGGTCTACAGAAATATACTTGGAAGAATGCGAGGACAATGATGGATACTGCTTTACAAGAAAAATTCATTAAAAGGCTTGGTATTAAAACTCAGGACAAGCTATTAATCTTAAATGCGCCTGAAAACTATATAGAAAAATTTTCAGTTTATAAAGGAACGATTGATAATACTGCAGATGGAAAATATGATTTTGTACAAGGCTTTGCCTTGAATGCTGAAGTGGCCAATGAGTTAAAACCTAAAATGATGAAAGCGCTTAATTCAGGAGGGCTTTTATGGATTTCTTATCCCAAGGGAAGTTCAAAAAAATATAAATCGGATATCAACCGAACAACATTATGGGATTTCTTTGGTGAGTTTGAGTATGAACCTGTATCGCAAGTTGCTATTGATGAAGATTGGTCTACCATCAGATACAAACATGTTGATGAAATAAAATCTTTAACAAGAAAAAATGCTGCTACTAAAAAAGGCAAAGAAAGAATAAAAGAGTGATACCATGGGACCTTCAAAATCTAAATTAAAATCTAAAAAATGGAGAATATTAGCCTTTATAGCAGTGCTAGCGGTTGCGGCTATAACCTGGAATATCTTTCAGTCTGATGACGACGGGATGGATTTCACTGAGATGATCCTAAATGCAGAAACAGATATGGTGAGTATTGCTCAGGAAGACCAAAGAACACGTAAACTTTTAGAGCGGTTCAAGCCTAGAGTTTATATTGATAAGGAAAGCTATTTTCCTGTTGATTTTTACGAAGAATACCTTCCAAATACCACGCTAAAAATGTCTGGGACAATAGACAAATTGGTTTCTGAGAGTGTATCAAGAAGTCAACTGAATGATCTGAAATATGAAAAAGACTATTACTTAGATTATCAACTGACAGAGGCTGACTTGATCAATCCTGAAATTGAAAGTTATGAAACCAGTATTTATGGGCGTGCATATAAAAGCAGTCTAAGTAACAAGGAAGAGTCCATAGACTTATTGTTTTTAAAGTATACACTGGTCTATCCTTATAGTGGACTACCTGCTGGAACTTCAAATTGGAAAATTGCTGCGAGTAATATTATTGGTGACCCAATGGCATGGCATGAGTTAGACATCCATGGTGCGATTCATATTGTACTTGAAGAGACGTCTATGAAACCTGTAGGGATAATACTCGCACAGCATAATCATCATAGGGTCTACATGGTTAAAGATGATTTCGATTGGCCACTAGACGATCATGTGAATATAGCGGTAGCAAAATACTCCAACGAACCCTATTTAGCAGACCTAAAAGGTGGATCTCGACTGGAACGTACGGTTGGAAATCCAATGGCTATGGACTTCTTGCTTGGTATGGAAGACAAAGAACCATTAACAGCAGGATACGATTATATTCCTAGTATTCAGAATGAAGCCATAGAAATTGAAAGTAAGCTAATACAGTTAGACCTTGAAGACCCTTTATATAGGGCAACTATGGGACTCGGTGATCGAAAGAAAATACTGGGTGTATTCAGTACCTTTTTCATGAACGGCCCTCCTGGTGCTGATTTTTATGCCATGCCAAGTATGATAGATCTTTCTGAGTTGATGGCCTTTTGGGATATAGATATAAATGATGAAGAATATATGAATGTTTATGAAAAATCTTCTTTGTCATTCATGAATTTTGATGCAACAGACCTGCTCGATTATCAGAGAGCTAAGTTGATTAAAAAACTAAAAGCCATCATAAATTAGTACAAGTCAATATGAATCAATATAAGTAAATATAAGTAAATATAAGTAAATAAGCGCTACACTCATGCCAATGCAAGAGTGTAGCGCTTTTGATGTCCATTAAACTAAAATGAATTATTTATTCAGCTTTAAACCGTAGAATAGATGTGAACAAAGCTCTCCATCAAAATCAGCAATGTCAGGAAGTTCACCCCATTTTTCAAACTTAAACTTTTCTAACAGTCCTATACTTGCATCATTGAAACCTAAAAGAATTGCTACCAAATCTTTATAGCCTAAGTTTTTAGCTTCATCAATGGCAAATCCAAGGAATTTAGTACCAAAGCCTTGGCCTTGGTAATCGTTATGTATGTAGTAGCTGACCTCAGCCACATATTGCATGGCTTTTCGACCAGGTCTATAGCCACTTAAATAAACGTATCCGACTACAGTATTATCCGTTTCGTAGACATAGAGTGGGTAGAGTTCACTCTTGTGTGAATCCAACCAACCTTGTCTCTGGTCCGGTGTAAAAATTTCTGTGTCAGCAGTGCAACGTTTCCTTACAATTGCTTGATTATATATTTCCGTTAATGCTTCTAAATCCGTTTGTCTTGCTAATCTGAAACCCATAATAATCACTCCTGTCAAATCAAAATAATTGCACTTTTATCATAACAGAAATTAATTTATAAAAGAATGTTTTTAAATATCAAATCCAATAACAGCGTGTATAAGATTGATAGGATGCTCGTTTGAATCTGAAACAAGATGAATTGTTTCATTTTCATAGTTCGACAGTATAATAAGGTCACCACTATTTATTTTAAACTCGACATGATCAAGTTTAATCACAAAAGGATCCGCCTGTGCGTAAAAAGCATCAACTCTATTGTTATACTGTCCAATAGTTTTGTGTTTTACAGGTAGTTTTACTGCTTTATTTTCTTGAGATGGGTCTAGAAAGATGTCTTGGGACTCACGAAGTTTAATATGAATCAATTCAGAAAAACACCCTTCTTTTGTCATGAGATTAAAATCAGTAACTTGGCCATAACTGCTAGTCTTCCATGAACCATTAAAGTAATCAACCTCATATGGATTGAGCTCTATTTTGTGATGCCCTTCGTGATTTAATGAAAGTTTATTATTAAAGCTAAGAATGGCACGGTTAAATCCAGTGAGAGGGGTGAAATCAGATTTTTCTATGGCGACAACAGCAGAACTAAGCCGCCATACAAATTTCCGAGATGCATAATCCGCATTTTCAGGAAAAATAGAAAGCTGAGTGGTTGTCCCACCAGACCAAGTTGAGGTGACTAATTCAGACTTCTTAATAATTTTAATACTAGACATTTAGACCTCCTAAAAGTGTTTTCTTAATCTTATCAATTAACCGTCTATAAAAGAACTGTAAAGGAATTATATCACTAAAATGGTGTATATATCATAATGTCAAATATGTACCAAACGATTGGAATTGCACGCTTATATAAAGTTTTGTAAATAATTTGCCTAAAATAGGGTAGGAATAATTTATCAGGATTATTGAGCTATTATACTTTAGGTGAAAGGGTGGATTCAATGGGTATTTTTAGACGTTCTATAGCGATGAGGTTAACCGCACTAACCATAATTGCAACGATGTTGATTTTCATATTCAGTGGTGTATGGATATTCAGCAGCACGGAAGACGAACTAGAAAAAAGTATGTTAAATGAAATTGAACAAGAAACACAATTGGCAGTAACCAAAGTAAGTGAGGCCTTTGCACTTGCTGAACAAGTAGCCAAACAAGCGGCGCTGGACAGAAATATTCAGACCTACTTAAAAGAGGTTGATCGCCATAATCAAATTACTACACATCCACTTTATCCAACAGTAAGTGATACACTCACGGACTATAGTGATTCCTACGAGAATTTGGTATTTGTTTGGATTGCCAATGATAGGGCACAGTTCTTTATTGATAACACAAAGTATGTATCAGATGTTGGATACGACGCCACAGCGAGACCTTGGTATACTCTTGCTAAAGAAGCTGGCGGTGAAGTTGCATTTACATCTCCATACGCAGATGTAGGTACAGGGACTATGGTTGTGTCTGCAATTTTAGCTATGGATGATAGCCGTGGAAATTATGGTTTTCTTGCAGCAGATGTATCTTTAGGAACCATTCCAGGCATCATGGAAGAGTACACAATTGGTGAAAAAGGAACCAACTTCCTAGTGGCACGTGATGGTGCACTTATCTACGCGGAAGATCAAGCACTCTTAGATGAAGGTGCGAATATTTCTGACCTTCCTACATTAGCTGAATTTGGTTCTGCAGTTTTAAGCGGTTCAGTGGGTAATGGTGAAGCAGAATATAACGGAAACGATTATTTTGTTGCTTACGAACCACTTCCAATCAACGGATGGGGTGTAATTCAATTAATTCACAAAGATGAAGCTTTACAAGGACTGAAAGCATTTACGAGAATCGTACTGAGTATATTTGTGGTTGGTGCTCTTGTGCTTGCTGGATTAATTTTTGCAGCTATTAAAGCGACTATGAAACCAATCGTAGAAGCCACTGAGTTTGCTAAAATAATGGGACAAGGTGACTTCACAATGGAAGTACCACCGGTTAGATTAAAAAGAGAAGATGAAATTGGTGATTTGGCTAGAGCCTTTGATGAAATGAATCGTAACTTTGGTCATTTGGTTGGTGAGATTATTGAATCTGCTCATCAGGTTTCAGCTTCGAGTGAACAGTTAAATGCAACTGCAGGCGAAGTCGCAAGCACATCGAGTGAGGTAGCTAGAACGGTTGAGGAAATTGCTGAGGGTGCTACTGATCAGGCTCAAAGTACTGAAGCTGGGGCAACCAAAACGTATGAACTTGGTGACCTTATTGAGAGAAACAAGAGTTATATGGATTCTCTAAATGGAGCGTCAAGTACAATGGTGGGTATGATCGAAGACGGTCTAGAAATTGTTAATGGGCTGACTGAGAAAACTTATGAAACCAATAAAGCTGCTCAAGAAATTTACGGCGTGATTACAATGACAGACCAAAGTACATCTAAGATTGGTCAAGCCAGTAATGTGATCGCTTCTATTGCAGACCAAACAAATCTTCTAGCACTGAATGCCGCTATTGAAGCTGCTAGAGCGGGTGAAGCAGGTCGAGGGTTTGCAGTCGTTGCTGAGGAAATCAGAAAACTTGCTGAACAATCTACAAGTTCTACAAAAGAAATTGATGTTATTGTTCAAGAACTGATTGAGTCATCGCGTAAAGCAGTTGACACCATTCAACATGTTAATGACATTATTAAAGAACAAGTTGAAAGTGTTAATAACACAGAAACCAAATATAAAGAAATATTTAAAGCTGTTGAACAGGCCGTTCAAGCGATTGACGAACTTAATACTTCAGAAAAAGATATGGAAACTAAAAAAGCTGAAATCTTAGATACAATCCAGGGGTTATCAGCTATAGCAGAAGAGAATGCTGCAAGTACAGAAGAAGTTTCTGCATCTGTTCTTGAACAGTCAAGTTCAATGGAAGAGATCGTTAATGCGAGTAGAGACCTATCTACATTGGCTGATGATCTAACCAAGTCAGTAAGTAAATTCAAAGTATAAGAGCTTTAAATATAAAATGTAAGACTCAATAAATCCAGAAAAGCACCTTAACTGTATTTTTCACTACAATTAAGGTGCTTTTTATATTGTCTATTTATGAATGCGTCTCATCGACGATCATAGTTTTACTCCTAATCTTAATCGGTTCTAATAATGTATATGTATGTTGCTTGATTCCCAATAGATGAAATCCGCGTGTGAAGTCTTTCCATAACCGAGTTGGCAGAAACAGAGCAACACTGACTGCTATAATAATGAACAAAGACGGAAAATCGATAACAGATGCAATATTTCTATTTGCTATTATAAGTCTAATTGGGAATAATATCAAATTGTCACGTGGAATAAGTGGATTGTGCAAGTATCTCTGGTAAAACTTGCATAATGTTGAAATTGATTTATATGAAACTGGCACTGTGACTACTTTGTATATAAATGTATAAAGTTACACCGAAGATAAAAGAATGTGACGGAAAATTAACATGCAAATCCGAGAAAATTAGAAAAATAAAAAAAACTTCTTGATTAGCCGACCTTCTCCTTATATACTATTGACGGCGTCATTTTTTTAACGAAGAAAGGGGAACGTCATGGAAATCGGGAAAACGTTTGTTACAACGATCAACTGCATGGATGGTCGCGTTCAAATTCCAGTAAATGAATATATGGTTAGCAGGTTTGAGGCTGACTACGTAGACACAATTACGGAAGCTGGGCCCAACAAAATATTGGCAGATGCTGATAATGCAGTGTTAATGGATTCAATTAAGGCAAGATATGAAGTTTCAACTGTTAAACATGATTCTAAGGTGGTAGCTATTGTAGGTCATCATGACTGTGGTGGTAATACTGCTGAAAAAGCAGAGCAACTTGAACAAATCAAGACAGCATGTGAAAATGTTGCAAAGTGGAACGAAAATGTAAAAGTCATTGGCCTATGGGTTGATGAAACATGGACAGTCAATGAAGTTGTGTCATAAGAGTCCGCTCATTATACGTAGCAATTAAATACACATAGTTTATTACAATTCTTTATATTAAGGGAGGAAATCTAAGGTGAAACAGAAAAGTGTGAACCGTTGGACTGTAGTTTTCGGCGCTGTACTTTTACAAGTCTGCCTAGGCGCGATTTACTCTTGGAGTCTATTCAACCAGCCGTTGATGGATAAGTTTGGTTGGTCTAAAGAAGAAGTTGTCATGACTTACTCGATTGCAATCTTTACGTTTGCATTCTCTACGATCTTCTCAGGTCGTCTTCAAGATAAGATTGGTCCAAGAAAAGTAGCAACAATTGGTGGTATTCTTTATGGTGGTGGTTTGATACTTGCATCCTTTGCAACGTCTCTACCAATGCTGTATTTTTCATATGGTGTATTAGGTGGTGCAGGCGTTGGATTCGCATACGTTTGTCCATTATCTACATGTGTTAAGTGGTTCCCAGACAAAAAAGGTTTTATTACAGGGATTGCAGTCGGAGCATTTGGTGCGGGTAGTCTAGTATTTAAGTCTATCATCCAAAACTTCTTAGCAACGGTTGGTGTGTCATCGACATTCTTATATCTTGGTATGATTTACTTGGTACTGGTTCTTATTGGAGCTCAGTTGCTACGATTACCTGAGGTGGCATTGGCAAGTAAGAAGTCTGCTGATAAAGTCGAAGAAGTCGCCCTAACAGTTTCTGAAATGATTAAGACAAAAACTTTTATACCTGTATGGCTTATGTTCATGCTTGGGTGTATGCCAGGTCTTCTTGTGATTGGCCTTGCTAAAGATATTGGAATTGAAATGGTGGGTCTAGACCCTATGGTTGCTGCCAATGCAGTTGCTTTAATTGCATTATTTAATGCAGGTGGACGTCTAGCTTGGGGTACTATATCTGATAAGATCGGTCGAGTAGAGGTTGTTTTGATTATGTTTGTAATCACAGCAATATCATTAATCGCACTGAGTGTATTACCTTTAAACCTTACTCTGTTCTTTATCTGTCTAGCAGGTATTGCATGTAGCTTTGGTGGATTCCTGGCTCTGTTCCCGACTATTACAGGTGAGTTCTACGGCATTAAAAACCTTGGTGCCAACTATGGCGTGGTATACCAGGCTTATGGTGTTGCGGCTCTAGTGGGGCCAATTATTAAGAAAAGTTCGAGTGGATTTAGTCAAACATTTATGATTGCAGCAGGTTGTGCAATTGCAGGTGCAGTTCTAACCGCTATGGTTAAAGCCATGAAAAAATCTGAAACACCTGTTGCTGCAACAGTTAAGTAGTTTCAGCATTAAATGATATATGCAGTCATCTGTTCTTCTAGACGGGTGGCTGTTTATTTATATATATATCTTTAAGTTGAGATAAAAGAGTACATAAATGTATTTGGGATTTGTTTATAAATTATCAATAGTTTATGGGTATTTGCCCATTTGTCATTGACGGGTAGAAAAAGGATTGTTATGATGACTTTGAGTTATTGATAACCATTATCAATAACTCGGATTAGAATAATTAATCGTCCAGTATATCGGCCATGTGAGGTGGCACAAGATAATTTAAGGAGAAGTCCAATGAAGAATATCACGATTGTATATGGCTCAACAACGGGTTCAACACAAACCGCTGCAAATTTGATTAAAGAAACGCTTACTGATAAAGGCGCAGTTGTTCAGATTCACGATGTAAGTAAAGCAAGTGTAAAAGATGTTACAGGTGCTGATCTTATATTACTTGGTGCTTCTACATGGGGCGAGGGTGACATTCAAGATGATTTCCTAGGATTCTATGAAGCGATGAACACATCGGAATTTGCAGGTAAAAACCTTGCTGTATTTGGTTGTGGTGATAGCGCAATGTTCCCACATGTATTTTGTGAAGCGGTGACACTTATAGAGAATAAGGGTGTTGAATGTGGGTCAAAAGTGGTATCAGAGGGATTAAAAATCGATGGTATGGTGTCTGACAATGAAGATCAAATTCGCTCTTGGGCGAATGGCTTAATCTAAATAAAAAAGCTCAGATGCATGTCCTGTACGGACGTAACATCTGAGCTTTTTCTTTTTATAATATCATACTTTGAAAAACCAGCAACCCATTAATATCGTAAACTACGGGTTGATTTTTTCGATTTTAACATGTCAAGTAGTTCTGATTTATTGTCTGTGGCTATTAACAAACTCAGTACAAGTGAGGCACCAAGCACATACCACCAAATATTTGTGTATCCGATGATGGGTATGAGCCAGCCACTCAGCAGGACACCGAGGGCGTTCATACCAGATTTTAATATCAAATACATTGCATTAATACGTCCCCGGTAATCAATGGGTGAATGTTCTGCAATATGGGTTTTAATATTGGTCGCCATCAGTATTTCGCCAAAGGTCCAAATGATTGTGGCAAGAATATATAATGGGTAACCAGACACAATGGCATAAAGACCGAATCCAACTGCATAAAAGGATCCCCCTAAAATAACATTGAAAGCTGTAATGTTATTTTTTGTTTTGAGTGTAATAAATGATGTTGTCAAAATTACAGTCACTGCATTGATGCTAAAGATTGTCCCTAAGAGTGCTGAGCCATTTTCGCCAAAAGCATAAGAGAACAATAGGGGCAACGAGAATTTCGTTTGAACATAGATTAGGGAAAATCCAGACGTAATAAGTAAGAACTTTGTTAGCCTTTTATTTAACTTGAGAATACTTGCATTTTCATCTACCTTTTCATGTGGAACATGTTTGCTTTGATCAACATACATGGACTGTATGTATTTTTCACTAATAAGTGTAAGAACCAAAGAAACTGCAATCAAAGATGTAACCACATCAATGATAAAGAATAAGGGGAGGTTAACCTTAAACAGTAAACCAGCCAGTGCAGGACCGACAGCTACCCCAATATTGATACCGAGATACATAAGGGAAATGCCAAGTTTTCTTTTTTCTACAGGCATAATACCAATTGCGAGCGCATCAAGTGCAGGTCTCACGGCACCATTAAAGAATGTTGAAACAATGAGTAGGACAATGATCATATAGTGACTGTTCAGGAATGCACAAGGGAGTAGGGAAAGGCCTGCTATGGTTTGTGTAAGTAAATAAGTCTGTCTTCGTCCCATGTGGTCAGCAAGTTTCCCACCTATAAATGAACCAGGCATACGGCTAAGCAGTGCAGTTGTTACCACCAAACTTGAAACCGACGCGGACATGCCCAACTTTTGGGTTAGATACAGGGCAAGCAAGGGGCTAACAAAGTCTCCAAACCTATTGATAATATTTGCAGTAAAGAGAACATAGACCTCTCTTGGTAAACCTTCATACTGCTTGAAAATCTGAAACATATGAATCACCTCTTTTTATTTTCTAAATCCTAACAAGAGTCTATCAGACAGATTTTAAATTGTATAACGAATAATTATGATACAATTAATCAAAATTATTGATAAAAGATTTTTCGAGGAGGATGACAAAATGCATATTGATGTTTATAAAACATTTATTATACTTGCTAAGAACTTAAGTTTTTCCAAAACAGCAGAACAATTGAACGTTGTACAATCAACTGTATCTTCAAGAATTGTAGAGCTGGAAAAACACCTTGATAAAAATCTTTTTATACGGAGCAAAAGATCTGTTGAATTGACGGATGCAGGTCGTGTTTACCTGCCCTATGCTGAAAAAATTATCAGAAGTGAAATCCAAGGTTTAGAAAAACTAAAAACAATGTCCTTGTACAAAGACAAACTCAAAGTCTGTAACATAGGGAGCATCTATAGAGAAAAATTAGCAAGTGTTGTCAACGAGTTTTATAGAAAATTTCCCATGTATCAATTGGATGTAGAGTTTAAAATTACAGAAACACAAGTTGAACTGCTCTTAGAAAGTGAAATTGACATAGGTTTCTTAAATAGAAAACCTGTGTCTAGAAAGATTGTTGTAAAACCCTATATGGACTATTATGTTACACTTGTTGCACCAATCGATTACCCACTTGAGAGCGTAATTTCTAAGGATGGACTGGCTCTCCTGGATATAGCTCTAACAAGTAGCAATCAACCATTACAAGAATGGTTTGATGAAATCATGCCTAAGAGTTATCGACCAAGGTTGAGGATCAATAGCACAATACAGTTGTTGGAATATGTCAAACGTGGTTACGGATGTGCATTTTTACAAGACTTTTTGGTCAAAAGAGAAATTGAAGAAGGGCGTATGAAAGAGATCAAAATTAAAGGTGTAAAACCACTCAAAATGTCGAGTTATGTTGCTATTAACAAGTCAAGGCTCAATTCAGAGGCAGTTCAAAGCTTTTTGAGTCTGATCCCGGAATTCGATGACCATCAATACAATATATAGATATCAAAACCCTGGAAAATCTTTAGATTTCCAGGGTTTTTAGGTATATGTCACTAGGTATAAGTCACCATGATAGGGTATAAATCAAAATGCAAAGAATATGTGAGGTGAGAATTATGCGTAAAGCATCAATCTTTCTATGGCTGATTATAGTTGTTTTTATAGCGTCATCCTGTTCAAACAAGGAATATGACCAGGCTAGCAAGGAGGCTTCTGAGGGCATATCTGAGTATATTTTCGCAGACCAATACCTGGTTGACCACCCTGAGCAAGCAGAAGCCAGTCAAGCGTTTGAATTGTTGGTTCAAGCTGAAGCACAGAAGATAGAATTTGACCAGTCGGACCCAGTTGAAATTGCAATCATATATCCTGGTAAACAGGTGTCAGATTACTGGAGACGAAGCGTGGATTCTCTTAAGGCAAGATTAAATGAAATTGGAATAAGCTATAGTATTGATGAACATTTCACCAGTGTAGGAACAGAGATTGCACTCCAAGAAGAAGAGATTAGAATTGCATTAGCCAAGGAGCCAGATTATTTAATTTTTACAATGGATGCTAAAGCACATCAAAAAATTATTGAACAGATCATTGAACAAGGAAAAACTAAAATCGTTCTACAAAATATAACAACACCGTTTAAAAAATGGGAAGGAAACCAACCCATGTTGTATGTGGGTTTTGATCATAAAACCGGATCAGAAATCATTGCAAATAAGTACATGTCTTATTATGAAGGTAAACAAAAGTACGGTGTTCTTTATTTCACTAAAGGTTATGTAAGTGAAATGCGCGGAGACACCTTCATAGAGTACATGGATGAACACTCTGAGTTTGAACTTGTGGCCTCATATTACACAGAAGGAAATCGTGAAAAATCAAGATTGGCGACCCTAGACATGTTAGAAAAAACACCAGATATTCAGTTTATATATGCCTGTTCGACTGATGTAAGTATGGGAGCATTGGATGCTCTAAAAGAGTTAAACCTTTTAGGAACTGTCACTGTCAATGGTTGGGGTGGAGGGAGTATGGAGCTTGAATCTATTGCAGATTCAGAATTAAGTCTAACGGTCATGAGAATGAATGATGACAATGGTGTTGCCATGGCTGAAGCCATCAAACTGGATATTGTGGGATCAAGTGATCAGATACCAACTGTTTATTCAGGTGCATTTGTTATTGTTGACCAAAATACAGACGCAGCTGAACTGAACCAACTTAAAAGCAGAGCATTTAGATATTCCGATTAAGGAGGAATATTATGAAAAAGCCCAGTCAAAACAGGACGATTAGACTTAAAACGGTTTCGACATGGGCTATTCTAATCATATTAATGGTTAATTTGGTCAGTGTATCACTATCGAGTTATATCATTTCTCAAGGAGCAGTATTTGAACAAATTAGGGATAGCCTAGAGCAAAACTCTACCGTCATAACCCTCATATTGGACGAGGTAAGGAAACAAATGCGTTCTGATTTGGAAACCATTCAGATCATTTTTGACTTGTCTGAAATTTATACGATTAACTCGGGTACCAGAACACAACTGGAGTCTTTTATTAGGCAAAGGTCTGAACTGGATATGATTGTGTTTTTCGACAACAATGGAGAAATTATACACCAACAGCAAACTGGCGTTATTGATTTAAGCCATGTTGCTGAACATCTTAAAAAACATATTAATGAAGGAAAAGAGCTTCAGAATTACATTTGGATCCCTGAAGACCAACTGGTTGTATTGATAGAAAAGGAGCAAATTACAGAGAAGACAAGGGGCCGTGTAGAGGGTCTGGTTGTTGCAGCCCACCTTATAAATAGTAATTTTTCTTTGATTGATAGAATTCAGGTTGAATCTCAGTCTAAAGGCATTACATTTTTTGTGAATGACTACGTTTTAGCATCCACTGAGGATGATCCAGACAATGTTATTGAAAATGCAGTAAAAGCTGTACTTGGTGGAGACAATGTTGTTATAACAGATGACAGATTTTTTTCTTTCAGCGATATCATTGGCTTTGAGACAGTAAGAATTATTGATGAAAATGCCAGTTTGAATATAGCAATTACATTTGAGGATCACATCATAAAGAGTTTACGTGATCAGTTTGTTATACAAGTTGTGCAACTGGGTGTAATTCTCATCCTTATGGTTGTCCTCCTTTATTTCTTCCTGGATCAAGTGATTGCTTATCTGTTCTCAGGAATTTTTAAGTTCTCCAGTGACATCTTAGAAGGCGATTTTACATCAAGATTTAAGAGAACTGCAATTGAGGAAATTGATGAGCTCGGACATCATATTCAAGATATGTCTGACTCCATGATTGAGAATCATTTGATTTTGCAAGAAGAAATTAATGTAAGAATTGAAGTAGAGAAGAATTTAAAAGAACTGAATGCAAGTCTAGAAAATATCGTCCAAAAAAGGACTAAAAATATTGAAGAAAAAAATGTGGAGTTAACACAGTCTCTAATTGAGCTACAACAGGTTAAATCACGTGTAGAAAGTATCAATGCAGAGTTAGAAGAGTCCCTAAATCAACTTCAAGAGACACAGGTTCAGCTTGTTGAATCTGAAAAAATGGCCGCTCTAGGAAATATTATTGTGGGTGTGTCACACGAGTTAAACACACCTCTAGGGGTTTGTTTGACCACATCAACATACTCACTACAGCTTATTGAAGAATTAAGAGAAACCATGATTCTTGAAGAAATTGAGAAACACTTGATTGATCAAGTGGATGAACTCAAGGAGTCAACAAATATTAATATACGTAACCTTAATAAGTTATGTGAAATAGTAGACAACTTTAAGAACATTACAGAATCACATTCAGAGGAAAAAAGAAAAACAATATATTTAAAGAAAGTAATCAACCAATCATTGGGTCAGATTAAATCCACCTTTTCAAGACGTGCAATCAAATTTGAAGTTATCTGTAATGACCAATTCATTGTAGAGAGTTATCCAAGTGTATTGATCCATGTCATTAGCCATCTGATTGTCAATGCGATTCAACACGGCATTGGAGAAGTCTCAAGTGGCAATGTACAGATTGTGGTTGGTCAGGATTTTAATGAAACGACCATTAACATAGTTGACGATGGTAGAGGCATTCCAGATGTTCAGGTCCCAAGAATATTTGAACCTTATTTTACTACAGAGTTTGGTAAAGGATCCAGTGGTCTAGGCTTGTCTAATGACTATAACCTAGTCAAGAATAGGCTTGGTGGAAGCATAAGGTGTATCAGTGAACTGGGTGTTGGGACTACAATGATAATCGTGATTCCAAATGAAGTGGACGGCTTCGTAGAGTAAAGAATAGGAGAGCTTATTTGAAAGTTTATATTGGTGTTGATATCGGCGGGACCAAAATTCTGGGTTCGCTTTATGATGAAAACGGTATATCTCTGTTACAGATTAAAAAGAAAACGAAGGCAGATCAAGGTATTGAAACAGTAACAAAACAGATCTTTAAGGTGATTGATGCACTTCTGGACTATCCGTTAGAAGACCCTAAAGATTCAATTAATTTGTTGGGTATTGGAGCAGGTGCACCAGGACTGATTGAGAATAAAAGCACGATCACTTTTTCTCCCAATATCCCCTTTAAGAATTTTGATCTTGGAAAAATAATAAACAAAAAATATGAAGTTCCATTTGTCTTAGGCAACGATGTAAATGTTGCCATGTATGGTGAGTGGAAGGCTTCAAATCTAAAGGGCAGCAGAAATGTGCTTGGACTGTTTATTGGTACAGGTGTTGGTGGTGCAATTATTATTGATGGGAAAATTTATACAGGGCGTGGCGGTGCAGCAGAGTTTGGACATATGGTTGTTAATCCAGAAGGGGCATATTGTGGATGTGGCTCTCAAGGGTGTTTAGAAGCTTATGCATCTAAGTCGGGTATTCAAAATGCAATACTGGGACAACTCAGAAAAGGACGTTCTTCTGATCTTAAAGATTATATGGAAAAAGACGGTGCTGTGATTAAGAGTTCAAGTTTAAGTAAGGCGTATGATGATGGGGATACTCTAGCAGTCGAAGTTATGGACCGAGCCGTATACTACTTAGGTATAGCTGTGGGGAATTTAATTAATCAATTTCATCCTGACTTAATAATACTAGGTGGCGGCATTATGGAATCGATGGGTTCTAAGTTACTCCCACTAATTCTTGCAGAAGCACAACGTCATACCATGCCAGGGATGATGTCTGGGGTTGCTTTTGAGCTATCACATTTAAGTGATGACGCAGGCATATTCGGAAGTTATATGCTCATTCGTGATGCATTATCTGATAAGAAATAATTACCAGTTGAGTATTGGAATGAAAATAGGGTAATAATCATCTCATAAGGAGGGGGATTATGAGTACAAGAAATGTTATGTTTTGGGCAAATGTAACAGCTTATATCGAAAGACTAGTTGATGTAGATTACGGTGAGGATTTTGCGATTAAAGCAGCTGCACTAAAATATCATTTAACGGAACAAGATATAAAAAGCCATTGTGATCTATCAAATGAGATAAAAAGCTAAAATAAAAAAGCTGACGCATGTCAGCTTTTTTTATGCAAATTATTCTGTTCCAAACCCCTTAAAAAGGATCTATTTCTGAAGGAGGATGCTCACGCTCATGTTTAATTTTCTCTAGATCTTTTTTAGCTTTTTCGAGTTCAACAGAAAAGCCAAGAAGGATAAGAACAGGTCCGATCATCATGCCCAGTATTGAGGCAATATAAAGTGCTCGAACAGCTTTGAGTGGGAATAGAAATTTATAAACCTCCATGCCAAAAAACTCACAGGCAAAGAAGGAGACAACGATCAAAAGTGTAAATAAGGACAATTTTATTCTTGAACTCTTGTTATCAAATTGAAATAGTAACACTGCAACGATCAAAAGTGCCAAGTAAAGGTAGTGAAAACCCATCTCCCTTGGTAGATAAATTAACATCTGGGTTGTAACAGAAATATAAGATGCGGAGAGTGCAACAAACTTAGTGAGCGTAAAGTACTTATAATGGAGTGCCAAACGCGCACAAATGAGTGCAAGTCCGCAGAAAAACTGTGTTATTGAAGACCAAAAGGCACCGTAATATAAAAAGATTATTGGAAAGACTAAACAATAAACGATGCTCACATCTATATATGTTCGTAGTAAAAAGTATGTACTTTTATTGATCTTCCCTTGTCTACCAAATTGTTCCAAAAGAATACCCCTCTCATCTTCAGACTTCACCCAGTTATAAGTATATCCAATCGGTGAAGAAATTAACATACAAATCGACAAAATTAGACAAAATCTGAAAAGCATTATCAAATATATTTCAATAACAGATAATTTGTTGTATTATAAAAGCATTTTTGATGCATTTCGCATTATTGTATACAATTATTCATTGAAACGTGTATTTTGATGTGATATTATGAATTAAAATTCAGAAACAAATATTAGAAAGATATATTTTGATCTTAGAGGAGGTTACAATGGTAAAAATTGATACGAGTGGCGTATATATTAGAGATGGAATTGAAATCCAAACAATAACAGGTGTCTGTCCCAAACCTGAAGAAGCCTCTAAAAATACACTGGCCTATAATATTTTGACAAATCATAATACAAGTGGAAATGATAATTCCTTAAAAATAAAGTTTGATGCAATGGCATCTCATGATATTACTTATGTGGGTATTATTCAAACAGCGAAAGCAAGTGGTATGACAGAGTTTCCAATTCCTTATGTACTAACAAACTGTCATAACAGTTTGTGTGCTGTAGGTGGGACGATTAATGAAGATGACCATTTATACGGCCTTTCGGCAGCTAAAAAATATGGTGGTATCTATGTCCCTGCACACCTTGCAGTTATTCATCAATACATGCGTGAAGAAATGGCGATCTGTGGTGGCATGATCTTGGGTTCTGATTCACATACCAGATATGGTGCACTTGGTACGATGGCCATTGGTGAAGGGGGTCCAGAGCTTGTTAAACAGCTGATGCAACGGACCTATGACATTAAATACCCAGAAGTTATTGCAGTTTATTTAGAAGGTGAACCCACAGCTGGCGTTGGTCCTCAAGATGTCGCTTTAAGTATTATCGGAAAAGTATTTAAAGACGGATTTGTAAAAAATAAGGTCCTCGAATTTGTTGGACCTGGAATAAAAAATCTAAGTATGGATTATAGAAATGGTATTGACGTCATGACCACTGAAACGACATGTTTGAGTTCGATTTGGTGTACAGATGATACTGTAAAAACATACTATGAAAAAGTAGGCAGACCAGGGGACTATAAAGAACTGCGTCCTAATGGAACAGCATACTACAATGGTATGATTCGTGTAGATTTAAGTGCTGTAGAACCGATGATCGCCCTACCGTTCCATCCGAGCAACGTGTATACCATAGCTGAAGTGAAGGCAAATGCTAAAAAAATATTTGAAGAAATAGATGAGAAATTTAAACTGGACAACCCCCACCTAGACTTTGAACTGGGGCTGTCAAATAAAGTTAAATCATACGGCGTTCAAGTAGACCAAGGAATTATTGCAGGGTGTGCTGGTGGTACTTATGAGAATATAGCCAAAGCAACACAAATTTTAACCAGTGGACAAGGCAAACCTGGTTTCTTTAATACCAGTGTATACCCAGCCAGTGAAGCGATTCATTATGAGCTTATAAACAGTAAATTTGCTGCAGATTTAATAGAAGCGGGCATTACAATGAAAACAGCATTTTGTGGCCCTTGTTTCGGAGCTGGAGATGTTCCAAATCACCAGTCTTTTAGCATTCGACACACAACAAGAAACTTCCCTAACAGAGAAGGTTCAAAACCATCTGAAGGTCAAATTGCCTCTGTTGCACTCATGGACGCTTTATCAATTGCGGCGACTGCAGCTAACGGTGGTGTTCTTACATCAGCAACTGAATTTGAAGTGAGTAAGGATAAAGTGGACTACGGATTCAAGCCAAGCATTAATAAAAACAGGGTTTACAATGGGTATAAGAATCCAGATAGTAGTGTGGAGCTAGTTTATGGCCCTAACATTACAGATTGGCCTGAGATTAGACCACTCACAGACCACGTTATTTTAAAAATGGCTTCAGTTATTAATGATGAAGTTACAACAACAGATGAGCTGATTCCTTCAGGGGATACATCCTCTTATAGATCTAATCCTTTAAAACTTGCTGAGTTTACTCTCTCAAGAAAAGATCCCAACTATGTTGATAAAGCCAAATCCATTCAGGCGATTGAGGATGTTAGAAGAGCCTATTTAAAAGATAATTCCAAGACAATTAATGGGGATTTAGAAAATATGTTATCGGCAAGCTTTGAACGTGCTGATGTCGAAGATCTTCTAAGCAATGTCAGTGTAGGGAGTGTTATATTCGCCAATAAACCGGGTGATGGTTCTGCAAGAGAACAAGCAGCATCATGCCAACGTGTTTTAGGTGCCATGGGGAATATAGCAGTTGAATATGCGACTAAACGTTATAGAAGTAATGTGATTAACTGGGGTATGCTGCCCTTTACGATGTCTGACACCATTGACTTCCAAGTGGATGATGTCATTGTCGTTAAAGATATTCGATCTGCAGTTGAAACAGGAGCTGAGACGGTTCAAGCGACTTTGCTTAGAGAGGGTTCAAATGAAAGTTTTGAGCTAAAGCTAGAAAACCTTTCTTCTAATGAAAGAGAAATTATACTTCAAGGGTGTTTAATGAACTATTACGCCAATGAAAACAAGTAAATTGAATGTGTTATAGGTAAAATAAAAGCTATTCTCTTACAACCTAAGAGAATAGCTTTTTTGTGCATACATAATCTATGAAGTTTTGTTCTGATCAATGATAACAACATCGTCAAACTTCTGTGGGTTTTCAAGGAGCATGTCCAGGAATACATCCACAACGTGGGCATCAAATTGAGTACCTTTGCCTTTAATAAGTTCAGCCATAGCAGCAGTTTGATCCATGGGTTTTGTTCGGTAGGGGCGATTGCTTGTCATGGCATCGTAGGCATCTGCGACTGTAAGGATACGCGCTGTAATCTCAATTTCCTCGCCTGACAAATTATATGGATAACCCCGGCCATCATAACGTTCGTGGTGCTGAACAATAATATCACTACATTTTTCTAAGAAATCAACGTCCTTTAAGATCTGATAGCCTATAAAAGGATGCTGTTTAATAAGTTCATATTCGTCAGGATCGAGCCTTCCACACTTGTTTAGGACCTCATCCGGGATTCCGATCTTACCAATATCATGAAGCATACAGGCAAATTCTAAATTGTTGAGATCACTGAGCGGTAAGTCCATCCGTCTTGCGACAGTCATTGAAATATCACTCACTCGGTCACAATGACCTCTGGTGTACTCATCACTGGCTTCTATTGCATTTGCCAGAACTCTTACAGTCGAGAGGTAGTTGTTTCTTATTTCATGAACCAATTGAGTGAGTTCATCATTGAGTGCAATGGTCTCCTCTGAGTACTGCATAATTTCTTGTTGCTGATTGGTGATTTTAAGATTCTTCTCAGTGAGTGCTTCAACGTGTTTATTGCGTTCTTGAATCAACTGTTTGGTCTTGTAAATCATGGTATTAAAATGGTCTCCAAGAACTTGGAATTCGTCCTGAGAGCTAATGTTAGCTCTAACATCATAGTTGCCACTTGAAGCTTTTTGTATGGCTTCAACCATTATACTTGCTGGTTCTGTTAGGTTCTTTGAAAGGATGTTACCGATTAATAAACTAATAATTAGACTTATAAAACTAACCAAATAGGTCTTGTTTCTAATTGGCATTAAAAGTGCGGAGAGATCAAGAGGAGAAATACCAATCAATTTCCATTCAGTATTAGGGACCTCAATGAATGACACGACAGCATCTGCGCCTTTGTATTCAGTGATGTATGAGCCCTCAGAAGAACTAAGTGCCTCAGTTGCCCAAGATTCATGATTCAGTTTTTTACTAAGCATATTGGAATCTGGATGGGCGAAAACATAGCCATCGTTACCAATAAGCATAAGTGAACCGTTTTCTACAAAGGCTAAAGTTTGAATAATCTCAGAAAACTTACTAAGCTTTAAATCAATACCGAATACACCTATTAACTGGTCACCTTTCATTACGGATTTTGCAACAGTTACAATGATCTCACCAGAATCCCCAGCATCTAAATAGGGTTCTGTCCAAATCACCTTGCCATCATTATGGACTGTACTCTTGTACCAGTTTCTTGTGCGGCAGTCATAGTCAAGTGGCATGGATGGATCAAGAGGGGACAGATAAAGCGAACCGTCTATCTCATTACCGAAGTACATCCAAGCAACATCTGGATTAGAAGAAATAGTCCCCATCCAAGAATCTGTGACAGGTCTGAAGTGACTTGGTACGTCATGTACCATTTTTTCCTGGCCAGGAAAGTTCCTATAATGGATAAGGCTTGGATCGGTGGACCATCTATCCACTATATACTCCATGTCAGCCATGAAGTTTCTTAAAAAGTAATCGTTAACGTTTTTTACCTGTGTGAAGCCTTCTTTTTTTGTGTTTTCAAGTTCTGACTTCTCCATACCTTCATAAGTCAAAAGACCCAGAGTAAAGAGAGAGAGCGTAACCAAAAGCAGCGTCATCAAGGTGATTTTACTGCGTATAGATAGATTCATTGAGCACCTCGACTATTTTAGATTTGTATATTGTGATAAGTCAGTTTTGCAATTTGGACAATGTTTCAATTTGTTTGGATGGGTTGTAATCTTTAATGTATGATTACATACTGGACACAAGTATTGTGACGACAGTGTAAAACCAGTTACAATGAGAGAAACAATCAGGCCATAAGTAATGCCTCTACCAAGTGGTTCACTCAGTAAAAGCGGTAGTGGTGCACATACATATGAAGAGAGTGCATAAGTCCTGATTTTTTTAGATCGGTCAAATTTCCTTTGATTCGTTGTATTCATAGCTTAAGTCCCCCTAAAACTTATGACTATTCGTAAATGAATCGAACGTGTTAAGTAATCTTAATAATATTATACTCTTTTTTAGGTAATACGTCATGGGTGGTTTTAATAATTTAATGTAGAACTTATAATAGTCATGTGAAAATTAAACGTAATTCAGGAGGTAAACATATGTATGGACTGGTATTACAAGGTGGCGGTACAAAAGGCAGCTACCACATAGGTGTATGGAAAGCACTTCGGGAACTAAATATAAAAATAGGTGCGGTCACAGGAACATCAATTGGGGCCTTAAATGGAGCTTTCATAGCTCAAAATATGTATGATGAAGCCCTGGTAGTATGGGAAAATATTCGAGTGAACGATGTCATAGATGCTGATTCGGAAGTCTATAAAGACCTGATGAACTTTGATTTTGACTATGATAATTTTGAAAAGTACTTTGGATATTTTAAAAAAGTCATTTCAGATAAAGGGCTGGATACAGGTCCTCTAAGAGCCCTAATAGAAACCCACTTAGACGAGGAAACACTTCGAGCATCTGATATTGACTTTGGGCTGGTTACCATCTCCGTATCTGACATGAAACCAATGGAACTTTTTGTAGAAGACATACCAGAAGGAAAACTGACAGATTATTTGTTGGCTTCATCCTTCTTGCCTGGTTTTAAACCCCAAGAACTAGATGGTAAGCGGTTTGTAGACGGGGGTATGTACGACAATCTTCCTATAAATCTAATAACACAAAAAGGGTATACAGATATTATTGCAGTGGAAATGAACTCACTAGGCATAAAACAAAAAGTAGATGAATCGAATCTAAATGTAACCCGCATATCGCCCTCTGGCGACGTTGGAATGATGCTTCAGTTTGACAAAGCACTGGCCAAAAACAACATTGAAATGGGTTACCTTGATACCATGAAAGCATTAGGTAAATATGAAGGCATCAATTACTTTTTTGAGGATCTACCTAATGAAAGTGTCTTTTTTGATGGCATGTTGCTCCTAGAAGACGCAAACATATTAGCAATGGCAAAAGACTTAGGAATCACATCAGGAAACCCTAAAAGGGTATTGTTTGAGAAATTGGTTCCTGAGCTTGCAAAAATGTTTAACCTAGGTGAAGAGGATGGATATAGAGAAATCATACTAACTTTGGTTGAGTATCTAGGGAATCTCTTGAAAATAGATCGACTTAAGGTCTACAAATATGAAGCTTTTGAGAAAGAGGTATTCGAAAAAGCCCAGGCAAAAAAATCTGATTTTTTAAGTTATAAAGATCTTCCGGATTTCTTGAAGAAATCTGTGTTCATAAAATACTCATTAAGAGATGAAATTCTTATTCATTGGGCTAAGATACTTGTAGATTCCTACATGGTTCATCGTTTTGGTGAAACAAATTTAAAAGATTGTTCTAAAATTGTCGCACAAATTAACTTTAAATGACTCAAAAATTAAAAACTATGTACTTCGTTAAGAAAATATTTATAGTTAAGTCAAACTTTGTACACATTTAAATCGTATTATCTTAGGAGTAAATTAAAACAGTAATAAATGAGAGATAGATGGATGTGCTAAAGGGAGGCTCCCAAAATGAAGAAGCAAAGATCAGTAAAGAACTTGATCATAGGTATTGTTATAATCGCGCTTATATCAAGTGTTAGCTTTATAACAGTAAGAAATCTTATGGTTGTGAAGAATGAGTTGGAATCACAAATGCAGGAGTATGGAATTATTATGGTTGATGAAGTCATAAGTAATCTCGAAAATACTTATACCAGCCAGATGATTATTGATAAAGCATTAGACCAGCAAATTCAAACTGCGCTTGATTCACTTCAAATGATTGATATGAATCTGATACTGCAATATGACGAATCTGAAGTCGAGGGGTCGGCTAGTTCAGATAATGCAGCTGCAGAAAATGACACAGGATCACTAGATGAGTTTAATATAATTTCTTTAGATGGAGATATCTTATTCTCCAACTTACCATCGAATATGGGACAATACCTTGCATCGGATCATCCTTTAATGGTGTTTGCTAGATCCAATGAGACAACAATGGTTGAAGATGTAAGACTAAGTACAACAGATAACAATTACTATAAATATGGTGCAGTAAAAAAGCAAAACTACATTGTTCAAGTTGGCGTAAATGCCAATGAAATCGTGACATTAAAAGAAACAACCAATATGCAAAGTGTTATTTCTAAAGTTGCGACAAGTGCAGATGTAAGTTATGCAGTCCTATTAGATAATAAGGGTAGGATAATTGCAGATTCTGATAAAGAAATGATTGGTACTAAAATTCAAGATGAAAACATAGAGATAGCATTGACGGGAAAAACAGGATCGGGTGTTGAAGTATCAGATCTTCACGGTCCCGTATTTGAAGTAGCCAAACCTATCTATGATGATAATGGTGATTTGGTTGCCGTAACAAGTATAGGTCTTTCGCTTGAGAAAAATGCAGCAGCAGTTGTGGAAATTATAACAAGCTCAATTATAGAAGTTGTATTGTCTACAATTTTAATTGCAGTAGTCCTCTTCTATATTTTAAGCAAATTATTAGCACCACTGAAGAGCGCTGAGAAATCTCTTAGCAAAATGAGAGATGGTGATTTCACCGATGAAATCCCGGAAAAACATTTATCTAGAAACGATGAGTTTGGTAGCATGATGAAATCCTTAGAAGCAACTCAAAGGAATTTACGAGAACTCATAGAAAATGTAAAAGAAACTGGCGAAACGATGACACATTCTTCGAATATGTTATCAGAATCAACACATGATGCATCAGAAGCGGGCGCGAGTATTGCAGGTGCTACAGACCAAATTGCAATGATGGCAACAGAACAAGCAGATACAATCACTGTACTTGTTGGCGGAGCGCATGATCTAGGTGATGACATCCAAGAAACAAATAATCTGGTAGCTAAAGCCTTTGAACTGGCACAAATGACCAATGATCTAAGTGTTGAAGGTCAAGGCATTATGAACAAGTTAATGGAACACAATAAAGAGAATAACGATAAATCTGAGCAGGTTACCAATGTTATTACTGAGGTTCAAAATTATGTAACACGTGCTGAGACAATTATTGAGATTATAAACAAAATTGCAAACCAGACAAATCTTTTAGCTTTAAATGCTTCCATAGAAGCTGCACGAGCAGGCGAAGCAGGGCGTGGATTTGCAGTTGTTGCAGATGAAATAAGAGTATTGTCTGATGAAACGGCAAAAGCGACACAGGACATTGAAGAAATTATTAAAAATATCCAACAGTATACAGGTGAAGCAGTAAATACAATTCATGAAATGGATGAAATAGTTAAGGACCAAAGTGCATCAATTGACGAAACAAGCACAATCTTTACTTCCACATCCAAATCAGTTGCTTCTCTTGGTGAACACTTAAGTGATGTTCAAGCAAGAACTGAACAGTTGGAGGATAGCAAAAATACAATTGTAACTTCAATGGACAGCATATCAGCAACGATTCAAGAAACATCTGCGAGTACAGAAGAAGTTTCAGCTGCTATGGAAGAACAATCAGCGGTAATTGAAGAGGTAGATGCACACGCAGTAAGTTCTAAAGAACTTGCAGAAGCATTAAGTGAATCCCTTAAAAAGTTCAAAGTTTAATCAGAATACAGTAAAAAACTAGAGGTGGCTTGTCGTTTTATAAGACAAGCCACCTTTTTTAGATTTATGATTAAACATTATTGGGTAGAATGTAAATACTATGACTTTTAATTCTACTGAGGTGATTAAATGAGCGAGCTTGGACTTGAAAGACAACTTGAAATTGAACGTGTAATAGCAACCATTGCTAATCAGTTTATTATGTTAGACGATCTTGATGAAGCTATCAATTCTGCACTCAGGCAAATTGGAAGTGTCAGCCATTCCAGTAGAGCTTATATATTTGAGTTTGATCCCAAAAGTAATAATATGTCGAATACTTTTGAATGGTATAATAAAGGAATAACATCTGAAATTGACAAGCTTCAAGGTATGCCTATTGATCTCTTTCCGTGGTGGATTGAAATGATATCGTCGGGTCAAATATTAAATATTAAAGATGTATCCTTATTGCCTGAAGAAGCCAGTGCTGAAAAAGAAATCTTGCTAGCCCAAGGGATTAGGTCTGTACTTGTACTGCCAATATTTTTTAACAATAAACTACATGGTTTCGTAGGCGTAGACGATTGCAATAATACTTCCATGTGGGATGAGAAAGACGAGATTATACTAGGACTAGCAGCAGACATATTCAGCCATGCCTTCGAACGTAAAAGTACTGACGACGAACTCATGAAAACCAATGAGCAATTGGTTATTGCCTTACACAAGCTTCAAAGTGTTCAAACCAGATTGATTCAGCAAGAACAGATGGCAGCAATAGGACAATTAGCTGCCGGTGTTGCGCATGAAATTAATAATCCATTGGGCTTTGTGTTAAGCAATCATGAAGTTCTCAATGACTATATAGAAGACATTCTGAAATACGCAAATAAATCGAACGGTTCAATGGATGAAAATGAAAGCTCTCATCTGAAATTTATTGAAGATGATCTTGGAGAACTGTCTGAAGATATAAAAATTGGACTCAAACGTATATCTGAAATTGTGAATGGACTTAGAGATTTCTCACAGGTGAGAAGTGGCACTTCGTTTAATGAGTTTAATTTAGTAGAGAGTTTAAAAAATACGATTATGTTACTAAAAAACAGGCTAGATAAAAACACAGAAATTATTTTGGATATTCAAGGAGAATTACCAGTCATTCATGCTGATGTTGTAAAATTGAATCAAGTTCTTCTCAATCTATTAACCAATGCCTTAGATGCTATAGAGGAAAATGGTGCTATAGAAAAGGGAAAAGTGACCATAACAGCATTTGTAGATAGGAGTAATATTCAGTTTGAAGTGCAGGACAACGGCATTGGTATCTCTGAGGAAATACAGACTAAAATCTATCAACCATTTTTTACAACTAAGGCCATTGGAAAAGGGACTGGCTATGGACTCAGTATCGTTTATGACTCCATTGTGACTGTCCACAGTGGCAGTATAGACTTTGAATCAAAAATTGGCCAGGGAACAAAATTTATAGTGAAACTACCAATCAAATAAGCTGACTTAATCCAATGATCTCTTGACCTTAGAGTGACTCTAGCATTTATAGTGTTGTTAGGTAGAGAGTGGTGTTGATTAGGAGGAAATTTTGGTAGGATCTAAATTTAGTTTAAAATCAATCTTTAACAATAATAAGTTGAAGATTTCAGTGACATTTATATTGGTCATCTTTGAGCTTGTGAGCAATTTGCATTTTTAAATTGTTATATCTAATATTTAAAGCACCATAGCTTTTTTCGCTTCATTTACCGGTGTATTTACAGACGCGTGAGGTTTGTTTTCTTTGTTTATGTGAATCAACATAATTATAATACATGCACCTGTTGTCAGGATTTCAGCGGCTGGCATGGTCATCCAAACACCATCTAGGTCAAAGAGCTGTGGCAGAGTGAATAATCCAATGGCTATGAAGATCAAACTTCTAAGAAGAGCAATGGTTGCAGATTCAATAGGTTGATCCACAGCCGTATAGTAACCAGACATGAGTATATTAATACCTGCTGGTAAATACATGAGTGCTGCAAACATACTGGCTCTAACAGTCATTTGGATCAGCTCAGGTCTATTGCCTACAAAAATGGAGCTCAGTGGTCTAGCAAAGACCAGTAAAAGGATTGATGCAATAAGTGCAATAATGGACGATGTGATAAGGGCTAACTTCAGTGCTCTTTTGTAACGTGTATCTTCTTTTGCACCATAGTTATAACTCACAAGAGGTTGCATACCTGAAGCAATACCGTATTGAATCATAAAAACGATCTGAGAAATATAGACGATGATTGAATAGGCAGATACCGCAAGACTTCCTTTGACATTTAACAAAATATAATTGAATAAATAGGTAGAAACACCTAATGCAATTCCAGTTGCGAATTCAGAAGAACCGTTAAAAACAACTGGTTTTAAAATGTCGATTTGAATAGGTGTGTTTTTCAATTTTAGAACAAAATCATCACTTAAGTAATCTTGAATGAGAATCAGCGTAGATGTAGCTTGTGATATCCCTGTTGCGATGGCAGCGCCATTCACACCCATGCCCAATTTCATAATAAAGATCCAGTCAAGTCCTATATTTAATAGTGCACCAAAGGCTAGAACCATCATGGATTTCATTGGTTTTCCTGTGATTCTCATCCCTGATTCTAGTAGCATGGTGCTCATGAAGAAGGGCATGCTTATGGAAAGGATGCTTATATATCCACTTACCATAGCATGGGTATCTGGTCCAGCACCTGTAAGGGAAGCGATCTGATTTGAAAAAATAGAACCCAGTAATGAAAAAATAAGTGAAGATATTAATAATGTTTTTGCTACTATATTAAATGTTGTGTTGGCTTTAGCGCTATTGTTTTCACCAAGAGCTATTGCCGTGTAGGTGATTCCACCAATAACCAGCATAAAGGCTAAGGCTGTACCCACTTGAAGAACTGGCATGGATAGGTTCACGGCAGCAAGCCCTAGAGGTCCGGTGCCTTGTCCTACAAAAATACCGTCAATCATCATGTATATGGATTGAAGTAACATGCCAATGACAGCAGGTGCTGCCAGTTTCAATAATAAATTTCCAATGGGTTGACGACCCATGTCTAAGCTTTTCATAATGACCTCGCATTCTCTCTTTCATAAAAGATGATAAATCCATCTTATCCATGTCCTATAATCTTAAGAATCCTTGGGTGAACCCTATAAATTTCAAAGACAAGCTTCAATGAAAGAATAAACCTTGGAACGGTTCTAAGGTCAATGCTTTTAAGAAAACATTCATAAATTATTTACTCAATCAAGTCTATATAGATATCTGTGTAAATATAATTAACACCATTATCTTTCCATGAGAATGTATCCAGTGAATAAATAGATTCAGAAATTTGTAGATTGTTGTGACCAATCATCTCTGTTGCAGCCGAATAGCTTTTGAAATAATCCATTTCAGGTCCACGATATATACAGTGTAGTGCAGGAGTTTCTGGAAGGCATGTTGCAATCTCACTGGACAAGAATTCGTAACTACCATAGGTAAATAAGCCAATCTCGTCATCATGATCATTAGAATAAAGTGTCTCAGAGGGAGATTTGACGAAAAACTTTAATGCCTTAATCCAATTTCTTTTATTACTAGATACCGATTTTTTCAAATTTGATATATTCAATGTTTCTGTGAAACTATGTAACTTCTTAAGGTGATAAATATTTGGTCTGACACCAATTTTCCAGGTATTTATTTCTTCGTCAACCGGGTCTACACACTTCATATATTTGTAGGTGTTTTTTAGACGTATATTCATATCTTCAATTTTGCGTGTAAGCTCCTCGGACTGGCGTAAGAGTATTGTGCGAATATCAGAAGGACTTTCCTCGGTTCCGTTCATCATGGAAGCAATATCATCTAATGATAGATCCATGGACCTAAATGTAAGAATCATTTCCAGTTCAAGAAGTTGATCAATGGTATAGTACCTGTAACCATTCTCTTTAATAATGCTGGGTTTTAGAATCCCCAATTTATCATAGTGGCGTATTATATCTGTAGATATATCAAACAAATCTGCCATCTCTCCAATTTTATATAATTTCTTAGACATAAGATCTCCAATCTGTGGCATAATAAGCTCAAATGTGTAAAATTAAATGAAAAACTATTCTAATTATAACAGGCGGGATGATATGAATTCTATTATGTTGGAATTACTTAAAAAAGATAAAGTGAAACATGCGTATGTAATAAAAGCCCTTGAAGAAAAAACCATGGCGTTTGAACTTGTTCACAACAATAATAATAAAATAAGTTATGCAGGTATTTGGCATGAAGATCAGATCGTCACTCTGTATGGTTCACCTATCTGGTGCAAAGATATTTTTGAAAGATATCTTGGCAGGTACAGTTTTTATGATATTGATCCAGCCCTTATGTCCGCCTTAAAAGTTGAACACAATGAATATGATCATGAGGTGCATTATCTCATGAAATTAGAGAATGTTCCTATTGAAGAAACTTATAAAGAAACACATAAAAATGATGCAAATGCTCCCCTAATTAAATTGTTAAAGAAGGTGGGCAACTCCAGTAAATATCAACTGCTGGAACCAGGTGGTCGAGTGCTTGGAACGGTCCTTATTGAAGACGTGTCTGGTGATGTCCACATTATTTCTGAAATGATTATTCATAAGAAATACAGACGTAAAGGTTTTGCGCGTTACTTTTTAACACACCTTATAAAAAGGATTAAAGAGTCAGACCATTCAGCCCCTGATGCATGTACTTTTATACTTTATGTAGATGAAGAAAACCTGCCGGCGATTAAGCTATACACAAAATTAGGATTTCAAGTCATTGGGACGTATGAGAATTTTGTTGTTAAAGGATAATAAAATGAAAACTTAAGTCATATACAAAGATAACTATATTATGATATTATAATATAGTTAGTTAGACACTTGCAAAATGACCGATCCAAGCATTCCTTATACACTTAAATGGTATTTTGCAAGTCGCTCAGTTGGATTAAGTGAAGAATTCTATAAAAATATGAGGTGAAATAATGACACAACCAATAAAGTTATTTACAGTTACAGGCTTTTTAGGTGCTGGAAAAACAAGTTTTTTAAAGAACGTTTTAGAAAAAACAGGAGACACTAAAGTCGGCGTTATACAAAATGAATTTGGAAAAATTGGAATTGATGGAGATATTATTCGTAAAGATGGCCTTGAAATGATTGAAATCAACAGAGGATCAATATTCTGCTCGTGTTTACAACTCTCTTTTGTAGAAGCATTAAAAGAAATGGCTGACAAAGATGTTGAGTATCTATTTGTTGAAGGCTCAGGTCTAGCCGACCCGTCCAACATGAATGAAATCCTAGACGCCCTACATTCAGTAAAACCTGATGCAATGGACTACCGAGGAGCGATCTGTGTTGTAGATGGAGCACACTTCTTAGAACAACTCGAAGAGATAGAAACCGTTGTCAAGCAGGTTAAACACGCTCAAATGGCAATCGTAAATAAAATTGACTTGGTAGCAGATGAAGATAAAGTGAAAATTCACAGTATCTTAAAAGAGTTGAAGTCAGATATTGTAATAGAAGAATCAACTCACGGTGCATTTGATTGGGATTTCATGAAAGAAGACTTGTTATCACATAGCCCAATCAGATTTGACGAAACAGTAAACTTAACTGAAAACAAGCCTAAAACACTGAATATGACATTTGATACGAAAGTGGAAAAATCTAAGTTAGATGATTTTTTAGCTAAAGTATATAAAGATTGTTACCGTGTAAAAGGTTTCCTTGAACTTGAAACAGGCTGGCATCAAATTGATGTTGTCGGGTCTCGTATAGATTTTAAAGAAATTGAGCCAAGAGATGAGCAATCAACAATTGTATTTATCTCTAAAATTGGTCCCCAAATCATTAAACCAATATTTACAGCTTGGGAAGATAGTGTTGGCACTAAAATGAAGTTAAGATAAATAATTAAAATAGCAAATAGATTCACCGTTTATTGAATGGGTAAAATAACCATACGAATAAGCGGTGTTTTTTTATGGATTTTTTGAGGAGGGTTAAAATGAACTATCAATGTGAAGTCGTAGATCAAAAAGTACAAAATGTTGCGTGTATTCGAACACGGTGTGCCTCATCTGAAATTCCAAAGGTACTTGGCGAAGGTTACGGAAAAATTATGATACATTTAACATCAATTGGCGTATCTCCAATAGGGATGCCTTATACGGCATATTTTAATATGGATATGAATGATCTTGATATAGAGTTGGGAATTCCAGTAGCTGCCGCTTTTGAAGCAACCAGTGAAATTAAGTCTTCTCAGATGGCTTCTGGAAAATATGCCGTTACAATTTACACAGGACCATACGGTGAACTTGGACCAGCCTATGAAGCATTAAATACATGGATGGGTGAAAATGGACATGTGCCTGTAGGGGTTGCTTATGAGGTTTATTTGAATGACCCTGGTGAGCTTCCACCTGAAAAACTGATGACAAAAATTATGTTCCCTCTAAAATAATACTTAATGCACTTTTAAGACTTTATTCAGTGTGCTTTAATATGAAGCAGTTAAAATGATCGTATTAGAATAATAAATGAATTGTTTGAAGTGCAAACCTATGAGTAGACGTTTGGAGGATATATAATGTTAATTTCAACAACACCCACACTTGAAGGACGCCCGATTGAAGAATACATGGGTATCGTTAATGGAGAAGTAATCATTGGTATCAATGTACTTAAAGACTTTACTGCAGGTCTGAGAGACATCTTCGGCGGTCGCAGTACATCCTATGAAAATGAACTGGTAAAAGGTCGTGAAGAAGCAATTGCAGAAATGGAAGAACGTGCACGTCGTATGGGTGCAGATGCAGTCGTAGGTGTGGACATTGATTTTGAAGTATTAGGTCAAGCGGGATCTATGATGATGATCGTAGTGACAGGTACAGCGGTTAAACTGTAGACAAACTACGAAATACTGCGTTGCAGGCTTCGTTTCGCTTAAGTCACGTATAATGAATACGCTTCTCAAGCGGCTCTCAGCCGCGCCTTGTCTTTCGAAGTTTTCTACAGTCTGCATTCCGTCGACTTTGTCGACGACCT